>Ga0302201_10000026_pt1 | contig 117143 bp, 106 predicted proteins | sample II_Bog_N3_2_FD_194586 | JGI IMG/M metagenome (GOLD analysis project Ga0302201, IMG submission 194586) | Peat permafrost microbial communities from Stordalen Mire near Abisko, Sweden - II_Bog_N3_2 | ecosystem: Environmental > Terrestrial > Soil > Wetlands > Peat | place: Sweden: Abisko... | reverse complement strand
AAATACTGCGTCACCATCACTAGCTGCATGACTTCTTTCGCCGAGGCTCCCTCCACCACCTTTTGGAACTGTTCAATCGAGGCCTGAAGGCCTTCGATGATGGCTTTCCTCTGATTTGCGATCCCCTGTCCCTGGAGAGCTTTGCTTTCCGCCTCGGCTTCGGCCTTCTTTACCACCAGAATTTTCTCGGCCTCGCCCCTGGCGTTCGCCGCCACTTGTTCGCGCTGGGCCGCGTTGATGTCGTTCATGGCCGACTTCACCTTGGCATCGGGAACAATGTCGGTGACTAGCACATTTACAATTTCGTATCCGAAGGTCGCCATGTCCGCATCCAGTTCCTGCTTGACCGCCGCGGCGATGCTCGATTGCGAGGCAAACACTTCGTCCAGCGTCATTCCCGGGACATGGCCCAGGATTACCTGCTCAACATAAGACTTGATCTGCGCCACTGGATCGGACAGTTTGTAATAGGCATCGTAGACTTTCTCCGGGCGCACGCGATTCTGCACGGAAATCGGAATAGTGACGAACACGTTGTCTTTGGTCTTCGTCTCCATGGTCAGAGTGATCTGATTTACGCGCAGACTGACCGTGCCCGTTACGGTATCGAAGAACGGCCTCTTCCAGTTCAGTCCGGGCTCGGCAACGCGAAGGAACTTGCCGAATCGCGTGATCACAGCGACTTCGGCCGTACGCACGGTGAAAAAGCTTCCCAGGATAAGGTAGAGCACAATGAGAGCGACAATTCCCACCGGAACCCATAACAGCTGATCCATTGGCTTCCTCCGCTTCTTAGTTGAAGCAAGCCAGATTATAACCCTCATTGTTTTCTTAGGTTCGTGGAAGTGCGTGCGGGATCGGGCAATGCGGGCATTCGTTGAAAACGGCTTGTATCTAGACCTGCCGCACGAAGCGCTCGCCGCTTTCAAGAATCTCTTCGACCAGTTCGGGTTTCGCCGCTTCCACATAGCAGCGCAGCATGCGTTCGGTACCCGAAGCGCGAAACAATACCCACGGGTCAGCGCCGTTGCCATATTTAGGAGCGTCGAGATAGAACTTCACGCCGTCGCGATTCTCCTTGCGCAGGATGGAATATGCTCCGAGCTTCGTGGTCTGCGGATCGGCGGCGCGGCGGATGGAGCCGTTTTTCATCTCATCGGAAATGTGCAAGTCGCGTCGGCCATAATAATGCGCGCCGAATTCGCGTTGCAGGTCGGCGACCAACTGGCCGAGCGGCTTTTCTTCTTCCGCCATGACATTCGCCAGCAGCAGCGCGTTTAAAATGCCGTCGCGTTCGGGGAGGAAACGACCGTAGCCGATGCCGCCCGATTCTTCTCCGCCAATCAGAATGTCGTGTTCCATCATCAGATCGGCGATGTATTTGAAGCCAATGTTGCACTCGTACAGCTTGCGTCCGTATTTGGCGGCGATGCGGTCCATCATGCCGGTGGTGTTGAAGGCGCGCACCACGTCGCCTGGCCACTTTTTGTACTCCAGCAGCCATTTCAGCAGAACGCACATGCACTTGTGCGAATCGACGAAGCTGCCGTCTTCCGCCACCGCGCCGATGCGGTCGGCGTCGCCGTCGGTCACCAGTCCAGCGTGGCATCTTTCTTTCACCACCGCTTCCTGTAGCAGCGCGACGTGTGGAATGATCGGTTCGGGATTGATGCCGGGGAAGAGCGGGTTCACTTCCTGACGAATCGCAACGTAGCGAATGCCGTGGGCGTCGAAGATGCCCGGCAAGACTCCGCGGCCGGAGCCGTACATCGAGTCAATGGCGAATTTGAAATTGGCGCGTCGTATGAGATCGAGATCCGCGAACTCTGAAATCGCCTCGACGTAGGCGGGCTTCAGATCGACTTCTTCGATTTTCGCAGCCTGCCCTTTGGGCATCGTTCCTGCGGCCAGTTGCTCTTCGATCGACTTCATGATCGCGGGCGTGGCCGAGCCTCCGAACTTGGCTTTGAATTTCACGCCATTCCAGTTCCAGGGGTTGTGGCTGGAAGTGACCATGACTCCGCCGGCGGCGCCGAGTTTCTTGACGTTGTAGGACACGGTGGGCGTGGGCACGTAATCGTTGGCCAGCCGCACGGGAATACCTGCGGCAGCAATTACCTCGGCAACAGCACGCGCCGCGCGGTCGGACAGGAAACGCGTGTCGTAGCCGATCACAATGCCGCGAGCGGCATCCTCATGTTTGAGTACGTAGCTGGCGATTGCGCCGGCCACGTGGCGTACGTTGTCAAAGGTGAAATCGTCGGCGATCAGGCCGCGCCAGCCGTCGGTGCCGAATTTGATTTGGGTCGGCATACGTTCTAAGCGTTTGGAACAAGGGCAGGCGACCGGTAGATCCTACTTTTCCCCTCCAGCTTCGGCACTTTCCAGCCGGCGACCTTGAGAGTTGAGTTATAGGAGATTTTCTTCCACCGCCCTTGAATCTCGTAGTCGCACCGAAATTGCCAAGACAGCCAACCGCTGCGGTAAATGATTCGAGTGTCGTGCGTGAGCAATTTTTCAACGGTCTCGCAGAAATGCTGGTCCAGCTTCTCCATCGAACCACCGTAATCGGCATCTTCAAACGGCAAGTACCAAAAATAGTTGCAATCGGCCCCTCCTTCGATTAGTCGGGCCCCGATCTGCGTTTCCGGGCGGATCCACAGCTCGAACAAATATTCAGCGCCGACCGCTGTCGGGAGGTCGATCCGAGTGTTCCGGGTATCCCCATCGCCCTGCGATACCGGCTGAACAACAAAGTCTGGAAGCAGGCGCTTCAACGTCTCGATGATCTTTTCCACATTTCACTCCAACCATCGGATTACTGCTATGTAAGTCTCTTCAACCCCTTCTCATCCAGATGCTTCACCACTTTGCCGACATCCTGCGACTGGTCGAGCGTGGTGATGAGCAGGGCGTCTTCGGTCTCGACAATCACCAGGTTGCTGACGCCGACGAGGGCAACAAATTTGCCGAGCGAGTGAACATAGTTATTCTTCGCGTGGTAGGCGAAACTTCCGGAGGCTGAGACTCGGTTCCCATCGGCTGGTTTCGACTTTGATACATGATGTTCGTGCAGCGCGGTCCAGGAGCCGAGGTCGTTCCATCCGAAATCGGAGGGCAGGCAGAAGATATGCGACTGTACTTCTCCCTTGGCCGAGCGGGGTTCGAGAACGGCATAGTCGATGCTGATGTTTTCGCACCTCGGATAAAGCTTGCGAAACGTGTCCGCGAACTTGCGCGTGCCATAGGCGGCGGCAATCCTTTCCAGCAGCACTGCGGTCTTCGGAAGATGCTCACGCAGCGCATTCGCCAGCGTGTCGGCGCGCCAGAGAAACATCCCGCTGTTCCAGAAATAGTTGCCCGCCTCGACAAACTGTCGAGCTCTTTCGAGGTCCGGCTTTTCGGTAAAGCGTCGCACGCGCAGCGAGCCTGGGTTACCGGATGTTGGAGTATCGGGCGCGCCAGCTTCGATATAGCCGTAGCCAGTTTCAGGACGCGTCGGGCGAATGCCCAGCACGACTATGTTTTCTCCCGCCGCGGCAATCTCGATGCCTCGGGTGAGAGTGGCGCGATATTCGGCAGGCTCGGCGATGACGTGGTCGGACGGAAACAGCCCCAGCACCGCATCGGGATCCTGCCGCAGCAAAAGAAATGCCGCCAGACCGATGGCGGGAGCCGTGTTCCGTCCCGCAGGCTCGGCGATGACCTGCTTTGCAGGGAGCTTCCTAAGCTGACGCAGAATGGCGGGGCGCAGATCATCGTTCGTAATTATCCAGAAACGACTCGGCGCAGCCATGGGCGCAAGGCGCGCGACGGTTTGCTGAATCATGGTCTGCTTGCCATCAAGCGCAAGCAGTTGCTTGGCGCGGCGCTTGCGGCTCAACGGCCAAAAGCGCGTGCCTCGCCCACCGGCGAGGATTACGGGATAGAAGTGTGGATTCTTGGTCACAGTGTTGACGTTTAGATTGTAGATTTCGAATGGAAGATTGGAAAGCGTCGGGATTACATCCTCGTCTTCGGCTCAGGCACGATCCCACTGGGCACACTGGCCTTCAGAAATTCGACTGCCCACTGCGGCCGCACCGTGAAGTCTCGCACGGCGGCCGGGATAACGACCGCGTCGCCTTTGGCCAGCGTCACCGGGTTGCAGCCCTGCGCCTCCACAACTCCGCAGCCTTCGACGGCAACCATAATTTGCACGGACAGCTTGCTCGAATCGTCTCGCTCAGACCCCGCGGTTGAGAACTCGTGCGGCTCTTTCAATTCGAACAGATCAACGTTGAAGTACGGCGCCGAAATCATTGCGGATCGCCGGTTCTTGCCGCCGTTGCTACCGACCGGCGCGGGCCGGATCACCTTGCCGGAAGCGGTGCGCTCCTTAACCGAGGCGAGACCGCGCTCCAGATGCAGCGGACGCGGGCGTCCGTAGTCGTAAAGGCGGTAAGTGGTGTCGGACTGCTGCTGCGTCTCGACGATTACAGAGCCCGGCCCCAGCGTATGCACCGTGCCGCCAGCCACGTAAATCATCTCGCCTTGATAGACGTTGATCCAGTTGAGCAATTCTTCGGCGCGATTCTCCTCGATGGATTGCCCGAATTGCCCCACGGTGACGCCGGGCTTCAGACCGAGCGCGATTTGCGATCCGGGCTTAGCGTGGGCGACGTACCAGCACTCAGTTTTGCCCCAAGGATCGCCGAACCGCTGCGCGGTGGCGTCGTCGGGGTGAACCTGCACAGAGAGTTTTTCCTCGGGAAACAAGAACTTCATCAGCAACGGAAAGCGCTGCGGGTCGCGCGCGGCCGTACCCACCAAGTCGGTGCCGAATTCCTTGCTCAGGTCTGCCAGCGATCGTTTCGCCAGCGGCCCGTTCGCGACCACGCAGTTGTCGCCGGTCAGCCAGGCTTCTCCGATGCGCTCGTTGAATTTGTGATTGGGGTAGATCGCGGAAAGATCGAGTGTACCCCAGGGGCGCGGGTCGAAGGCGGGCTGCATCAGGAGTGGATAGAGTTGGGTCATGGGAACAACGACTGGATGCTTAAATAGATGCTTCAACCAAGCTCAGCGGTCTTTGGAATGTTTGTTGGGACGCACATAGCCCCCTTTGAGAAACCTACCCCTTTTGTTTGAGTTCATCAAGGCTCTGCGGGATGAAGGGCCGCCGTGCCGGCGGCGTTTGCTCAAAGGTTGTAGGGATTGCCATCAGTCGGCGGGCTGGGGGACATTCCACTCGTAGGGCAATCCGCGCTCTGCCCGCAGGCGCTGCAGTTCGGCTTCCGCTTCGGCGCGGACTCGGTCGGCGAAGGCATTTGCGCTCTGCCGGTGCTCGGCGCCCAGCGCGGACAAGCGCACACGCAAGTAGGGCTGGTCCTCCTCCATGCGCCGCAGCAAACGTTCGGTACGGGCGATTTTCTCTTCCAATGTGATCATCATGAACGCAGACTCAGCCATGGGATCGGGCATGGGTTCTCTGGAATCCCAGCTGTACCTGCCCAGTCTCTACAGTGCCATAGCCGTGGCCAGCCGCAAGTTGCAAGCTGGATGCCGGGTGTCGGTGAATTGAGTCTTACGGAAGGGCGGCGTAACCTTGCAGTTTGGCGGGTATTTCTTCTTGCAGGCGGTCGGTCAGCCATTTATCAAGCTGATACTGCGAACTCTGCGGAACTTCGATGAAACGAATTCCCGCGTGGCCGGTTCCGTCGGTCCAGGCAACTTCGCCTTTCAGTTCGAGCGCAATGCTGGAATTGGGAAGCGTGAAGCGAAACTGCGCTGGCCCTTCCTTGGGCAGCTTCCCGATGATTCGGATGGCCATGCCTCCCTCGCTCACGTTGGTCACCGTCGCAGTCAGTTCCTGAACCGGCGGAAAACTAATCCGTAACGGCATGTCGACGGGGTGCCGGTAATACCGGCGCCGTTCCCGCACCATGAAATTGAGGGCGGCATTGAAACAGCGCGCCGCGTGCAGCGGAGTCAGCGGCTTCTGTAAGACGAAGTTGGCTCCCGTCTGAAAAGCCTGCTGCGTGGTCGTTTTCCCATTCACCACCGCAAACGATACCGATTTGCCATTGCTATGGGACTGCCGGAGAGTCTTCAGAAGGTCAAACCCGTTGGGCAGGTCGTCGCAGTCGATGATGACCGCATCGAACTTACGCTTCGTCAGCAAATCCGTGGCGGGCAGGATCTCCGCGCAAACCTGGACGTCGACCGAGAGCTTCTCCAGTGCCGGACGCAGCACTCCGAGCAAAGCAGCGTCCCTGCTGACGAGAAGCGAGTCCAGATTCATAGCACCTTCGATACTAGCGGTTAAGGCCACGTTAACAAAGTGACCTTAGTGTTGGGTAAAGAGGTTCCCCGTCCCCGCAGAACCCGGCATCGTGGCGGGCAATCGCCGCTAATCATGTTCGCAAATCGCCTTCCGCCAAGCTGGAAAGTGAAAAATGACTCGTTTCGTTCATTTTTCGGTGGATTCTCAGGCCGTCGCCCGCGAAACTGTGTTCGTGGGCGAAATCGCATACCTGTCGCTGGGCTCGAATCTGGGAGATCGCGCCGCCAACCTGCTCGCGGCCGTCGAACAATTGCGAGCAGCAGGCCGCGTGCTCGCCGTCTCCGCGCTCTATGAAACTCAGCCGGTCGATGTCCCCGACCAGCCCTGGTTTCTGAACTGCGCGCTGGCCGTCGAGACGCAGAAGACGCCGCGCGAGCTGCTCCAGTTTGCGCTGCGCATCGAAGCCGACATGGGCCGTCTCCGCACGCGCGAAAAGGGTGCGCGCCAGATTGACATCGACGTCGTGCTGTTTGGCAATCAAGTCGTGGATGAGCCCGGCCTGAAGATTCCGCATCCCGCCATGCACCAGCGGCGTTTTGTCCTCGCACCGCTGGCCGAGATCGCTCCCGACGCAACGCATGGCGGTCTTGGCAAATCAGTGCGAGAACTTCTGGCGGAGTTGGCCGGCGGGCAAACGGTGCGGCGCTTCTGAATGCCTCCGCTGCTTACTTAGGGACCGACACATTCGTCCGTCCGGATCCACGGCATATTTTGGATGCATCTTACGGAATCACAATCCTGCTCCCCGCATCTTCCACTCCCGTGAGGGCGGATTGCTTTTCCGGAAACTGCGCCAGTAGAAAATCAATGAACGCGCGTGACTTCGGCCTGCCGGACGTGCGTCCCAGCCCCAAACGCAAGAGAAATACCAGCGCCTTCAAGATCTCGGAATCCCGCAGCCGAGTGTGCCCAATATGCTGTTCCTCCGCGGCGCGAAACTCCCGCACCATGGTCTCGATCTCGCGGGTAATCATGTGGTGTGCCACGTTGGCGGTCGGCGTTTCATAAATGAGGCTGGAGTTCACCAGCGTCTCATAGCTCTTTGCCAACGAACTGACCGCTGCGATCAAATCGCGGTCCATGAGCGCGCGGTCGGCGCGGGCGCTCTTGGCCAGCGCGAAGCTGAGTCCGAGGATCAACTCCTCGCGTTCATAGAGAAACTGCTCGGGAATTTCGACAGCGGGGATTTCAATGTCCGTGAACGGAATTCCGCGATCCTGCCGCTCACCGTGAGAGTGTCCAGTGCCGTGTTCGCGTGACTGCTGTCGTGACTGCAGAAGATAAGGACAGTCGCTCGGGCAATCCAGCGTCACCTCCCGTTGCTCACCACAGCACTGCGGGCAGATTCGCCCATGCACAGCCGGGCAAAACCGCTTTTCTTTTCGTTCGTTACAGATCGCGCAACCCAAGTGTCAGTTCCTCAGACCCGATTATTTCACGGAAAGCGCCAAATCCAGAGGCTTGCCGGAAGCTAGGGGCCAGCAGTTCGAAGCCGGTTTTTTGCACCGTTCTCGATGCAAATTGCAAAAGCGAATCGGTGCTATAACCGATTTCTATTTGTCTGGCGACCCCGGAAGCGTTAGCCTATCAAGTCATCCCCGTTTAAATTCTGATTCTGGGCAGCGCCCGAATAAGGAGAAGCATGTCAACTGAACTTCGGAATTTTCTAGCCATCCCCTACGACGAACTGGAAGAGATGAACCTGAAGGCGAAGAAGCAGCGCCTCGACCGCGTCGCTCCTCACAAGATCCAGGAAGAGCGTCTGCGGTACCTGACCGACGAGTCGCGCATCAAAGCCGTGACCGTGATGTTCAGCGACCTCGAAGGCCGTCTGCACATGCTCGATTACGACAAGAAGTTTCTGTTGAACAGCTACGACAACCTCACCTTCGACGGTTCCTCGATTCGCGGCTTCACCGCGCAACGCGAGAGCGATTTGCGTTTGGGCATCGACTGGTCCGCTTTCTATTGGGGCCCCGCGGACATATTTGGACCCGGCAAAGTCATGGTGTTTGGCGAAGTGATCGACAAGGGCGGCGAGCCCTACGCCGCCGACATGCGCGGAGTGCTCAAGACCTTCGCCGCCGGTCTTTACAAGAAGCACAACTACACCCTGAACGCAGCCAATGAAATCGAGGGCTTTCTCTTCAATGGTCCGGACGCCGAGCGCACCTACCACGAGACCGGGAAATTCGAATACGTGAACACCGGCGGTTATTACCACTCACTGCCCGGCGATCCGCTGCGCAACTTCATCGATACGACCGCCGAAGTGCAGCGCTCGATGGGATTCCAAAACGAAAAGGATCACCCCGAGGTTGCGCCCTCGCAGTTCGAAATCAACTACAACTACGCCGAGGTGGTGGCTGCCGCCGACCACATCCAGCTCTACAAACTGATCTGCCGCCAGGTGGCGCGCAATATGGGCTTGACCGCATGCTTCCTGCCGAAACCCGTTGTCGGTGTCAACGGCAGCGGCATGCATACCAATGTTTCCATCAGCAAGGGCGGCAAGAATCTGTTCTGGGACCCGAAGGGCGAAGAACAACTGAGCAAAGCGGGGTGGGAATTTGTCGATCGCATTCTGACCCACGGCAACGACATTTGCCTGCTGCTGAATCCCAGCGTCAACGCCTATCGCCGTCTCGATCCGCACTTTGAAGCTCCGAACCAGATCAAGGCGTCGGCGGTTGATCGCGGCTCGATGATCCGCATTCCCATCGGCAACGAGCGCAGTATGCGCGTGGAAGTCCGCTCGGTGGCTCCGGACGCGAATCCCTATCTGGTTATGCTCTCGATCTTCAAGACTGGCCTCGAAGGCAGCACCGCGAAGATCAAGAACCTGCGCCAGGCCGAGCGTTACCTGCCCGACAACATCTACAAAGCCCTCGCCGATTTCCGCAAAGCCGGCTGGACCTCAGAGTTGATGGGCGAGGACGTAAAGGGCCGCTACGCCGATCTCAAAGAAGCATCGGCCGACCGGTGCCCGCGTCTGCTGGGCACGTTCGTAAAAGCGCCCGAAGTGCAGTATCACCACGACGTCTACAACCAGTACCTCTGGAACAGGTTTTAGAAACTGCTCGCGTGGGGACGGGGCGCGGCCCCGTCCCACCTGAGCACTGCATACGTTCCCCCGCTCCAAAGACACATTCTCGCCGTTGCCCTTTCGGGGACTATGTCTCCCCACTTCTACTTGCGATAATTGAAGGTTCCCATGGAATTCACACTTTCTGAGCAGCGCTGGCTTCCCAAGTCCATCCTCTGCCTGCGCGATTACAACCCGAATAAATTCCTCCGCGACCTGATCGCCGGAATCACCGTAGGCTTGGTCGCCTTGCCGCTGGCCATGGCCTTTGCCATCGCTTCTGGCCTCACGCCGCAAGCTGGAATCTACTGCGCGATCGTCACCGGCTTTCTCATCTCCGCGCTCGGCGGATCGACCACCCAGATCGGTGGCCCCACCGGAGCCTTCGTCGTCGTCATCTCCGGCATTGTCGCTCTCCACGGTGTCGATGGCCTCTTCATGTGCACGATGATGGCGGGACTCATTCTGGTGATCATGGGGCTCACCGGCATGGGGACGGCGGTTAAGTACATTCCTCGACCCATCGTCATCGGCTTTACGAACGGGATTGCCATCCTCATTGCCAGCACCCAAATCAAGGACTTCTTCGGTCTCAAGCTGGAGAAAGTTCCCGGCGTGTTCTGGCTGCGCATGGAAGCGCTGGCGTTTAACTTTCACACCATTTCGCTCGAAGCCACCGCGCTGGCGGCTGGCACCATCGTCGTAATCCTCGCCTGCCGCCTGTTTTCCAGCCGCATTCCCGGCGCCATTGTGGCGCTCGTACTGGGCACGGTCGCGGTATGGGCATTCAAGTTGCCGGTCGCGACCATTGGCTCGCGGTTCAACGGAATCCCAAGCGGCATGCCGCACTTTCACCTGCCTGCGTTTCGAACCGATCTGATTCACGGACTTCTCGGCCCCTCATTAACGATCGCCATGCTGGGCGCCATCGAGTCCCTGATGTCGGCCGTCGTTTCGGATCGCATGAGCGGCAGTAGCAATATCAAGGACCGCCACAATCCCAATGTTGAACTGGTGGCACAGGGCATCGCCAACGTAGTTTCGCCCATGTTTGGCGGACTGCCCGCCACCGGCGCCATCGCCCGCACCGCGACCAACATCCGCGCGGGAGCAAAAACCCCCGTCGCGGGCATGATTCACGCCCTCACGCTGCTCGCGATTCTGCTCTTCGCCTCGAAGCTGGTAAGTTTCGTCCCCATGGCGGTGCTGGCGGGAATTCTCATCGTGGTGAGCTACAACATGGGCGAGTGGCGCGAGATCCCTTCGCTGCTCAAGCTCACCAAGACCGACCTCTGCGTGTGGCTGGTCACATTCGCCCTGACCGTCTTTGCCGACCTCACCGTCGCCGTGCAGGCGGGCATGATTCTCGCAGCGCTGCTGTTCATCAGCCGCGTAGCCGCGACCACCACGGTTTCACAGGTCACCGACGACTACGTTGAAGATGGACGCGTGCACATTCTTCAGGACAAAGACATTCCCTACTACGCGACTATCTTCCGCATTCATGGGCCGTTTTTGTTCGGCGCAACCGACAAGATCGATGTGGTCACCCAACATCTTCACAAGCTCCCGCCGGTCGTAATTCTGCGCCTGCGCAACATGACCGCGCTCGACGCCACCGGACTATTTGCCTTGGAAGAGGTCGCCCGCACTTTGAAGAAAAGTGGCCGCGCCCTGATTCTGTGCGGCGCCAGAGAGCAACCCCTGCAATTGATCAAGCAGACCGAGTTCGAGGAGTTGGTCGGTCCCGAGAATATCTGCGACAACGTGCAGGACGCCCTGCAACGAGCCGAAGAAGCCTTCGAAAGACTGCAACCCGCGGCGAAGGCGGCCGCAAAGTAGGGTGGGTTTGGGAAGGGCATGGTTTCAGCCATGCCGTTAAGGCCCGCTCTGTTCTGGATGATAAGCTTTCAAAGCTCTAAGGAAGCTCTGATTAAGTCCGGTTTACCCCGTGCACCCCTGTGTACCCTGTGGTTCATGCTTCTTGCCGACACTGAATCGGAGTTTCTCTAGTGCATCCCCGCCGCCTTCGCCAGAAGGTTGGCATTCAAATACCGGCTCATCGCCAGATCGACAATCGCCTCGATCGTTTCCGTGTACGAAAGCCCCGAGGCCCGCGCCGCCATGGCAAACTCCTGCCGGCTCGCCAGCCACGGATTCGGATTCGCTTCGATCACATACACATCGCCGTTCGGAGCCAGCCGCATGTCGATGCGTCCGTAATCTCGCAGTTTCAGCGCGCGATATGCGGCCAGCGCCGTGTCCTCCAGGCGTTTCGTCGTTTCGTCGTCCAGATTTTCAGCGATTCCCGATTTCGTCAGCTTGTAAGCTTCGGTATTTTTCTCGAATTTCACATCGTAGCTGGCGATCTTCGGAGTGCCTTCAGGCAAGCGTGACAGGTCAAGCTCGATCAGCGGCAGAACCTGCGCCCGTTCGTAGCTCCCCAGAATTCCCGCGTAAATCTCGCGCCCCTCGATGTATTCCTCAATCAGCGCCGGCGAATCGAATTCATCCTGGATGTACTGCACGCGCTCCATCATTTCCTTGACGTTTTTCACCACCGCGCCCGCATCGATGCCGATCGATCCATCCTCCCATGATGGTTTGACGATCAGCGGGAACGAAATATCGTGCGCATGTTCGATGCGTCCCCGATACGATGTTGCAAAAAACGGCGTCTTGATGCCGTGAAACGCGAAGATCTTCTTGGCCACCGCCTTGTCCTGCGACATGAAAATGGAATGCGGCCCCGCGCCCGTGTAGCGCAATCCCAGCAGATCGACGTAAGCGACCACGTTCATTTCCTGGGTGTCGTCGCCCCCAAAAGACTCGGTCAGGTTGAAAATGAGGTCGGCATCGCAGCGCGAGAGCGAGTGCAGCGACTGCGGGCGCCCATCGAGCTCGAAATAGGAGGGCTCGTGCCCCAGTTTCTGCAGCGCTTCAAAAATCTCCTCGCGGTCAGTCTTCGCTTTTTTTGCCTTCTTCACTTTCTTCTGCGGTTTGCGCCCCGGCTCCGCCTCTTCTTTCGCCGCCGCCGCGACCGGATCTTCATTCCAGACGTCATACAGCAGCGCGATCTTCAACTTTGCTCCAATCATTCCGTCTCCTCGACAATCATTGCCTATTGCTGCAAGGTCTCAGGTGTAAGGTGTCAGGTCTCAGGAAAATCCTTAACATAAATCGGTCGTCAGGTTTTTCCTGAGACCTAAAACTGATACCTGACACCTGCTCTCCTACGGCTGTATAAACTTTCCCTTCGCCACGTATGTCATCACCAGCGCGGTCGCATAGGCCGTCACTTCGGCGAGATGTTCCGCAGTATGCGTCTTGTCGGCGCGCAAGTCCAGTTCGCCAGTCCGTTTTTCGATCGTATCGATCAAAGTCTTGATCAGCGGACGCTGCGCACCGGTCCACTGCGCCACCTTGTCGATCACCGCCTTGCGGTGCTGATGCAGAAATTCGTGCGCCGCGATCGCCGTCTTTCTTCGCTTCGACACGGGAAAGATGTCCCGCAAATCCGTATCCGGCGTGAGTTCGGTGACCGCAACTTCTTCCCGCGCCGCCTTGTTGTAGAACTCCGCCACCGTCGTTTCCATTTCATCGACCGTCACATCGGTCTGTCCGCGCCGCCGCGGAGGGTCGCTCTTGCCCAGCTTCCGCGCCAGGCGGTTCAAGTATTGCAACTTGGCCATCGCGCCCCAACCGCGATACCGCTTGCGCCAGTTCGAGCGCGGCGTCAGCCACACCGCGAACGTCTCGGCAAAATCTTCATCCGGATGCTTCTGCGCATACCATCCCGGCAAATGCCGCACATAGTCGCGCGAAAACGGAGCCGGCCGGTAGTTGTCGCGATACGGCCGCCGAAACGGCCCAAACATCTGCTTCCATTCGGGCTTGGCATGCAGCTTGTACGCATAGGTGAACGCGTGCCCCGCTTCGTGGCGCAGGTACATCATGATTTCTCTCGCGTCTTCGAGGTCATGCGTTTCTTTTTCCAGTTGCGCCAGCGCCGCGTGCGCCAGATAAAACGGAATCCCGATAATCGGCTCGCCCGACGGGCATCCCCACTCATCGGTCAAGTAACAAGCCGGACGAAATTTCGCCAGACCCTTGGCGTCCAGCTCGCGATAAAGCTGTTCGACAAACCGCTCCACCGGAGACCCGGCAAGCGTAAGCCCCAGCTCTCGAATCGGTCGGCTCAGCAGTTCGTCGTACGTCAGATCGTCGCAAGTCAGATCGCGGTGCGCGGATTCAGTTTTTGCGTTCTCGTGCACAAGCGCTCGCTAACAATAAGTCTGCAACCGCGCAGGCACGCACGGGGGAGGCAGTATCACTACCGTTAACAGTAATGGAAAGTGGCGGGATTGGGGAGTGACTGCGGTAATGCGGGCGGGCGTCTAGCCGCTTACCCATCCTCAATACAGCCGCAGCGGCAGTACCGAGGCGTAGTTTTGGAAATCGCGATCGGTCGTGAGAATCGTCCAGCCGCGGCGGTGAGCGGCGGCGCAGATCAGGAAGTCAATGGCCGATCCCGCAATCCCTCGGGCGCGGCAGCGATTGTTCATCTGCGCGGCTTCTTCGTAGTCCTCGGCTTCGAGTGGATGCTCCGGGAAGGCCCGTAAATAGTCGCGCAGTTTGCGAAACTGCGCTTCCTCTTTCGTCGACGTTCGAGCTTGTAATCGTAGGTGGGGTCAACCGAGTTCGAATCGGACGCGAGAGTACCGAAAGCTTCGAGAATCCGTTTGCTAGCGGTTGCGAACGTTTTCCTCCAGCGCGGCCGTAACCGCTCTACCTCTGCAATCCGACCTCGACCCTCTGACCTCAGCGTTACTGTATCAAAGTCCCGTTCCCATTCGGCTCTTCCGGCGGAATCACCACCGCCGCCGCCACCCGGTCTCCCGGCTCGACATGTATCAGCCGCACACCTTGCGCCGAGCGCCCCGATTCGCGGATGAACTTCGACTCGATGCGGATGATCTTTCCGTATTGCGAGATCAGCATCACCTCGGATTTCTCCGAAACCTGCGAGATGCCGACCACTTTGCCATTACGCTCCGTGGTCTTGACGTTGATCACGCCCTTCCCCCCGCGATTGGTCAGCCGATACTCGTCGGCGGGAGTGCGCTTGCCATATCCGTTCTCGGTTACCGACAGAATCAGCGAGCCTTTCTCCGGTACCAGATCGGCAACATCGGCAGCGACCTCGCCTTCTTTCACCGCCGCCTTCGCTTCGGGCTTCAGCGTGGTCGCCATGCCGACGATGTAATCTTTCTCGCCCAGATTCATGCCGCGCACGCCGGTGGCGTTACGTCCCATCGGGCGCACGTCGTTTTCGTCGAAGCGGATCGCCTGCCCGTCATGCGAAGCGAGAAAGACAATCTGGTTGCCATCGGTCAGCGAAGCCGCGACCAGTTCGTCGCCCTGCTCGATGTTGATGGCGATGATCCCGCGCTGCATCACGTGCGAGAAGTCTTTCACCGCGCTCTTCTTCACCGTGCCATTATGCGTGGCAAAAAAGACGTAGCGATTTTCTTCTTCCAGATCGCGTACGGCAAGCATCGTGCGTACAGTCTCGCCCGGTTGCAGGCCAACCAGATTGCCAACATGCTTGCCTTTGCCGGCAGCCGCGATGTCGGGAATCTCATACACCTTGAGCCAATACACGCGTCCCGTGTTGGTGAAAATCAGAATGTAAGCGTGCGTCGACGCAATAAATAGATGCTCGACGAAATCCTCGTCGCGCGTCTTCATGCCGGTGCGTCCGGTGCCGCCGCGGCGCTGCATGCGGTAGGTCGAGATCGGAGTGCGCTTCATGTAGCCGGAATGGCTGACCGTGACCGCAACCTGCTCGTCGGCGATCAGGTCTTCCAGCATGATCTCCGCCGCTTCGTCTTCGATCACCGTGCGTCGCGCATCGCCGTACAGCTTCTTGACCTCTTCCAGTTCTTTAATGATGACCTTGCGCAGCTTCGCCTCGGATGCCAGAATCGATTCGTACTCCGCAATCGCCTCGCGCACCGACTTCAACTCGTTCGAAATTTCGTCGATCGAAAGCTTGGTCAGCCGATGCAGCTGCAGTTCGAGGATCGCGTCAGCCTGCTTCGCCGTAAACGGCTTTTCGGGAGCCAGCTTCGGAGCCCGTCCGGTAGTGTTGATGTCAATCTTCTTGCCGCCAAAATAAGCGACCAAGTTTTCCCGGGCATCGCCGCGATTCGCGCTGCCGCGAATAATCACGATTACGTTATCCAGATGGTCGAGCGCGGTCAGGTACCCTTCCAGAATGTGCTCGCGATCGCGCGCCTTCGCCAGCAAATACGATGTCCGCCGCCGCACTACATCGACGCGATGGTCGATGAAGTGCTTGATCGCCTGGATCAGCCCCATTTCCTTCGGCTGGCTGTTGACCACGGCCAGCAGAATCATGCTGAAGCCTTCCTGCATCGACGTGTGCTTGAAGAGCTGATTGAGCACGATCTGCGGTTCGGCTCCGCGCTTGAGTTCGATCACGATGCGCATGCCATCGCGATCGCTTTCATCGCGAATATCCGAAATGTCGTCAATCGTCTTGTCGTTCACCAGATCGGCGATGCGCTCAATCAGCCGCGCCTTATTCACCTGATACGGAATCTCGGTGACGATGATCGCTTGCTTGTCTTTGGTGACGTTTTCGATCGCCGCCCGCGCGCGCATCATAAAACGTCCGCGCCCCGTCCGGTACGCCTCAAAAATTCCGGCGCGCCCGTGAATAATTCCAGCCGTCGGAAAATCCGGCCCCTGCACAAATTTCAGAATTTCCGGTAACTGCGCGCCAGGATTATTCACCAGCGTGATCGTGGCATCGACAATCTCCGTCAAATTGTGCGGCGGAATTTTCGTCGCCATGCCAACCGCAATTCCATCCGACCCGTTCACCAGCAAGTTCGGGTACCGGGCCGGCAGCACCGCCGGCTGTGTCTCCGTGCCGTCGTAGTTCGGATAAAAATCGACCGCTTCTTTATCCAAATCTTCCAGCAGCGCCGTCGAAACCCGCGTCAGCCGCGCTTCCGTGTAACGATCCGCCGCCGGCGGATCGCCATCCACCGACCCAAAATTCCCCTGCCCATCGACCAGCGGAGCCCGCATCGCAAACGGCTGCGCCAGTCGCACCAACGCGTCATACACCGCCAGGTTTCCATGCGGATGGTATTTGCCCATCACTTCGCCGACGATACGAGCGCACTTGCGCGTCGCCCGCCCCGGAGCCAGCCCCATCTGCTGCATCGTGTACAGAATCCGCCGATGCACCGGCTTCAGCCCGTCGCGCACGTCCGGCAGCGCGCGGCCGATAATCACCGACAGCGAATAGTCGAGATACGACCGCTTCATCTCCTCTTCAATGTTGACGGGCTGCATGTTGAGCGCGCCCGGCCCCGTAGGCCCGTCGCCGCCAGGAGGAGGAGTTAAAGGAAGTTCAGGATTCTGCGGATCGTCAGCCATGAATTCAGTTCTCAGCTTTCAGTTGTCAGCTCTCGGTAAAAGCTAGCGTAAAAAGGTTGTGTGGGGACGGGCGTCTCGCCCGTCCCAGCGGAGCGAAGCTCCGCCCGCTCTGCCTCGTCACAAATCTAGCTAAGTGCTTGCATCTACAGGCATTACATGACCGGATTTACACAAGAATTATATCACGTTCAGGCCCGCGCTAGGAGCGCTGCCCATTGCCTTTTCAGGCTCTTCTTCACGCTCGGCGCAGCGTCAGCAGAGTAATCTCCGGAGGCACGCCGATCCGCACCGGAAAGCCAAACGTCCCCAGCCCTCGATTCACGTAAAGCGCAGCCTTCGGCAGACTCTTGCTCGAGAATGCGCCCCCGTTCATCGGCAGCCGATAAAGCCCCGCCACAAACGGAGAAATCAGCCGCGCCGGACTGACGCTGCGATCCACAATCTCAACTCTGATCTGCCCGCCATGCGTATGTCCCGCCAGACTCAGCTCGATCCCCAACTCCGCCGCCCGCCGAAAGGAATTCGGATTATGCGAAAGCAAAAGATTCGGCATGTCGCGCCGAATCAAATGTTCAATCTCCGTCAGCATCGGTCCGGGATGCTCGCCCTCGTTGCGAGTCATGCGGTCCCGCTGATAGTCGACGCCCAGCAAATTAAATCGCCCGCCGTTATGCTCCACCACCACCGCCGCCGCGCGCAGCAACCGCATCCCATGCGCGCGAAACAGCCGTTCCGCTTCATCTTCCACGCCCGCATAAATTTCGTGGTTCCCATTGCATCCCCAAACCCCCAGCGGAGCCCGCAGCCGGCTCAACTCGCCAATGCAAACCTCCAGCGGATCGCCCTCGCTCGAAACAAAGTCTCCCGTAACAAACGAAATGTCCGGCGACAAAGCATTCGCCATATCCACCGCCCGCGCAATCTCCCGCGGCGGCATGTAGTCGCCAATATGTATGTCGCTCAGCTGAGCAATCCTCAGTCCGTCCAGTTCCGGAGGAAGATTCGCCACCGCCACATCGATGCGCTCAATCTTGTAATTCAAACGCCCGGCGGCAAACCCATAGGTAGCGGCAAGAAAGGGAAAGCCTCCGGCAACAACGGCCGCATATTGAAAAAATGTGCGGCGCGACGCGCTGACCCCACCCGCAACCGCTCCAGGATGACGCAGCAGCCGCGCCGCAACATTCGTGACCCACTCAATCGCTTCCACCGATTCGACCGCGAGGAATCCAAAGAACGAAGCCACCAGCCACAGACGGGCAAAAGTAGTGAACGACTTACCAACACTGACGCCGCCCAAGCTCAGTCTGTCGAGGATCCGCGAAACCCCATGCCCCAGCATCGGATCAAGCAGCATAGCCAGCAGCGCCGCCGCCAGCGCAATCAGCCCCGCATGAAGTCCGAAGCGCCAGTTGGCATTCGAGAGCGCTGTAATCCAGTTCCACGCCCGCAAAAACCAAAACCGCTGGACGGCGTACATCGCCAAAAGAAACAACGCAAAGAAAAGAACTCGGCTAAGAATCAGGGCAATTCTCCCTAAAAAGGTCTTCGGGTTAGATGCTTGGCGGGGCGCGGAAGGCTCGTCCGATGCGGGGTACGAGTCGCGAAAGCGAAAAGTCCGAGAATCCAGTCCAGGAGGGGCGAACCACCTTAGCCCAGCGCTTCAGCGCTGGGAAACTAGCTTTCAGCGCAGCAGCTTAACCCGCTCCCGCACATTCTGCAAAGCGCGTTTCACGTGCCGAGGAGCAGTCCCTCCCGGAACATCGTGCAGCGCCAGCACCTCGGTGAGCCCAAGGCAGGAGTGGAAACCCGCATCAAAGCCCGCATGAATCGCCTGCAAATCGGCCAGCGGAAGTTTTTGCAAATCGCATCCGCGCTCGACGGCCAAAGCAACCGCCTTGCCGACCGCTTCATGCGCCAGCCGCGAAGCCACTCCCCGTTCGACCAGATATGCGGCAGCAGCCCAGGCGTTCATGAAGTCCGATTGCGCCGCCTGATTCATCTTCGCGTCGTCGAATTCGACGGTGTTCATGAATCCGGTCACCAGCGGCAACATGCCGATGATCGCATCGGTGGCGTCAAACAACGGCTCCTGCGTCTCCTGCAAGTCTTTGTTGTAGGCGAGCGGCAAGCCCTTCACCAACGCTCGCAGCGTAGTGGAGCATCCCAACACGCGCGCCGCCTTGCCGCGCACCAGTTCCAGCAAGTCGGGATTTTTTTTCTGCGGCATGGCGCTGCTGCCAGTGGAATATGCTTCGGGCAACTCGACAAATCCATAAGCGGACGTGGAGAACAAGATCATCTCCTCCGCCCAGCGGCTAAGGTGAAGCGCGAGCATCGACAGCGCGTCGACGAACTCGATGGCGAAGTCACGGTCGCTGGTCGCGTCCATACTGTTTGCAGTCGGAGCATCGAAGCCCAACTCCGCCGCGATCGCCTGGCGATTGATGGTGAGCGTCGCTCCCGACACCGCGCCCGATCCCAGCGGACAAAGGTTTGCACGCTTGCGGCAGTCAGCAAACCGCGCGGCATCGCGGAGGAACATTTCGACGTAGGCAAGCAGCCAGTGCGCAACCAGCACAGGCTCCGCCGGTTGCAAATGCGTGTATGCGGGCATGGCGTTGCTGCCCGCCGCTTCGGCGCGAATGAGGATCGCCTCAACCCAATCGGCGATCAGGTTTTGCAGGGTGTCGATGCTGTGGCGCACAAAGAGCCGAAGGTCGGTCGCGATCTGTTCGTTGCGGCTGCGTCCGGCATGGAGCTTGTAGCCCGTCTCGCCAATCAGCGAGGCGAGTTGCTTCTCCACGAAGTGGTGAACGTCTTCCGCATCCGGATCGTTGAGAAATTCGGGCGAAGACTCGCCGCGGCGGCCAATTTCCGCGAGCGCTTTGACAATCTCAGCAAGCTCTTCGGAGGAAAGCACTCCAGCGTGGGCAAGCGCGTTCGCATGCGCCCGGCTGGCGGCAAGTTCAAACGGCAGCAGCCTTTGGTCGTAGGAAAACGACCGCTGCCATTTTTCAAATTCGGGGTCAAGCGGCTGCCGGAAGCGGCCAGACCACATCTTCATCGCGGAGCCTCTACCTTGTTTTGAGCATGAAGGCCTTGCGTTTGGGCGCGGCAACGAGAAGGCAATCCCAGAATGCGAATGAAGCCTTCCGCATCCTTCTGATCATAGCTTGCGCCCATGGTGAACGAGGAAAGATCGGTGCGATACAGCGAGTAATCCGATTTGCGGCTAACGATGCTGACATTGCCTTTATAGAGCGACAGCGCAACCGACCCGGTCAGATTCCGCTGCGTGGTGTCGACGAAGGCATCGATCGCTTCGCGCAGCGGCGTAAACCATAGGCCGAAGTAAACGAGCTCCGCGTACTTAAGCGCGACGTGTTGCTTGAAGTGCAGCAGATCGCGATCGAGGCAGAGCGCCTCGAGTTCGCCATGAGCCGCCACCAACAGCGTGCCCCCAGGAGTCTCATAGCACCCGCGCGACTTGATGCCGACAAAACGGTTTTCGACCAGGTCGATGCGACCCACCGCGTTGCGTCCGCCGATTTCGTTCAGCAGTTCAACCAGCGATACAGGATCGAGAGTCTGGCCTCCGACCGAAACAGGCACGCCTTTTTCGAATCCGATTTCAACGCGCTCTTCTTTGTCGGGAGCTTCTTGCGGCGACTTCGTCATCTGCCACGTGCTGGCAAACGGGGCGGTGCCCGCGTCTTCGAGTTCTCCACCCTCGTGGCTGAGGTGCCAGAGATTGCGATCGCGGCTGTGGATCTTCTCTCGGCTCGCGCTCACCGAGATCCCACGCTTCTCCGCATAATCAAGACAGTCTTCGCGCGACTTCAAATCCCATTCGCGCCACGGAGCCACTACCTTCAGCTCCGGAGCCAGCGCCTGATACGCCATCTCGAAGCGCACCTGGTCGTTCCCCTTGCCGGTACAGCCATGGCTGACGGCCGTAGCGCCTTCGCGCAGCGCAACTTCCACTTGATGTTTCGCGATCACGGGCCGCGCCAGCGCAGTGCCGAGCAGATACTTGTTCTCATACACCGCGCCCGCCTTCAGCGCGGGCCAAACGTAGCCGGTCAGGAACTCTTCCCGCAGATCTTCGACCACTACTTTGCTGGCTCCGGTCTTGTACGCCTTGCTGACGACGGCTTCGACGTCGTCTCCCTGCCCCACGTCGGCGACCATGGCGATCACTTCGTAGGCATAGTTTTCCTTCAGCCACGGAATGATGATCGAAGTGTCAAGCCCGCCAGAGTAGGCGAGAACGATCTTCTCTTTTCTCGCCGCGTCTTGTTTAGGCATGCGTACTCCTTGCCCGGAAGCGGCCCACGCCGCCGCCCAATATCCATACGAGTATAGCTTTCTGAATGTGCAAACGGTTTTCCGCCTGGTCGAAAACAACCGAGTTCACTGAGTCGATGACCTGGTCGGTCACCTCGCAGCCTCGGTGCGCGGGCAGACAATGCATGAATCGCGCATGCGGTTTGGCGAGTTGCATGAGCGCGGCGTTCACCTGAAAAGGGGCGAAGACTGCGGCTCGCTCCTCAGCTTCATGCTCTTGCCCCATGCTAGCCCAGGCGTCGGTGTAGACGGCGTCCGCTCCGGCAACGGCTTTGTGCGGGTCGGTCAGGATGCGGAGCTGGGCCTTGGTCTGTTCTGCGATGGCTTTGGCCATGGTGACGATGACGGGATTGAGTCCATAACGCTCGGGCGTGGCAATCGAAACCTTCGCGCCCACGGAAGCACCGGCCAGAAGAAGCGAATGCGCCATGTTGTTGCCATCGCCGACATAAGCGAAATGCAGCTTCTGGAGATCGCCGAACTGCTCTTGCAGAGTGAAGAAGTCGGCCAGCGCCTGGCAGGGATGTTCGAGCTCGCTTAAAGCGTTAATGACCGGAACGCTGGCATACGTTGCCATCTCTTCGACGGTGGCGTGGCTGAATGTGCGCAGCACGATGATGTCGATCCAGCGCTCGAGATTGTGGGCGATATCGTAGAGAGACTCGCGGGCATTGAGACGGCTGCCCGTCTGGTCGACGAAGAAGGCGCTGCCGCCCAGGCTATCCATACCGGCTTCGAAAGTGAGGCGGGTACGCAGCGAGGGCTTCTCGAAGAACATCACCATCTGTTTGCCAGCGAGAACACCGCGGAAATCCGCGGGCCGCTGCTTGAGCATAGAGGTGAGATTAAAGAGCTGGAGGATCTCGGCGGGGGCCAGATCGTGAATCGAAACCAGATCGCGCGGCGCGGCCGTTTCCGGCAGCAGGCTCGGCGGTGTCGTCTTTTTTGGTTCCCTCACAGTCATGGGCTCGGCTCTCATATGCATTTCATCACTCCATTCTTGGGAAATAGGAACGCGACTGCCTCGGTTGGTGCGGGCACGCCGCTACGACAGCTCGCGGATGCGTCGTGCGAGCGCCTGCGCTCTCTTTTTGCCGGTGGTAATCACCAGCACGGTATCGTCGCCGGCGAGTGTGCCGACCACCTCGGGCCAGCGCGAGGCGTCGATCGCGGCGGCCACCGGCTGCGCGCTGCCGACGGTGGTCTTCACCACGAGCAGGTTCTGCGCCGGCCGGACTTCGACCACAAACTGGCGGACAAGATGGATCACCGACGGCAAAACGCTTTCCGCGCCCAGGCTCTCGCCGCCCCCCCGATAGCCCTCGGGCCCTTTGACCAGCTTCAGTTCGCGCAAGTCGCGGGAAAGAGTCGCCTGGCCCACGTCGAAGCCCTTGCGCTTCAGCTTCTGCTGCAGAGAGTCCTGGCTTCCCACACGCCCTTCCTCAAGGAGGTTGAGAATCGCTTTGTGGCGCGCTGTTTTCGACATGAATAAACATGCACTTCTATGCATAAGTATCCATTCATGGAAACCACCGTGTCAAGGGCAAAATCCAGGGCGATTCCCCGCGGGCAGGGATCTACTGACGGACGGCGCCGGCCGGGATCTGGAAGTCCACGCCGCGGTCGTCGTTGACTTTGAGCGTGGCGGGAAGGTCGAGGTCGGTGAGCGGGATTCTGCGGGTACGCCCCTCGTCGAAGTCAAAAAGGGTGTCGCCCAAGATGGCATAGTTGAGCACGCCGGATTGATGAGTGTCTTTAAAGACCAGCACGGTCAAGGGCTGAGTAGACGCCGAGTCTTCTTCATTCTCTTCGGTGTCCGCCATCGGAAACGAATCGCGGTACCGCGCGGGTCGGATGGGAGAATCCGCGTTCTCCGGGCTCGCCGTGTCAGCGTCGACATCGGGCGAGTCCTCGTCTTCTTCTGTCGCGTATGGCACAGCGATGGGAACGAAAACTGGCTCCATGACCCCGGCGAGAGAAGCCCCATCCTTGTGGCGATGGTGGTGTTCGGAAAATAGCGGTGGATCCGGGTTCGCCGGTAACAAGAAATTGGCACAGCAGTTTCCCAAAATCGACCAGCGATTGTTGTAACCGTCGGGTCCGAACGACGTCACGCTGGGGGGAACGCCGTTTATAACTCTCCCGCCGAAGCCCATCGATGTAACCGACGGCGGCACGCCGTTGACTTGTGCTTGAACGGGCAAAACCACGGCCACGGAAAACGCCAGCAGGAAGAGAAGCAGAAAACAGCACCGCACACCGGCCAGCATGGGAAGCCTCCCCCGCACAGGGTACACCATCGGGGCCTACCTATTAGAACTCGCCACCGCCGCAGAAGTTGCTCGCATAACCTGCCGGCCTAAGCGATCCAAAAGGGTTAGGCTGCGGTGAGGGGGGCGCGGGAAGTTAACCGGCGCAGTTCCAGCATCCGGTGACGGACGTAGCCGTCCTCGGTCAAATGGGCGGAAGCAATGGCTTTACGACTGCCAGACACCATCTGGTCGAGCGCGCGGCGTGCGGGGAATTGCGGGTCGAACTCCCGGCAAAACTCACAAGGCCGGCTGGAGCGAGTGTCGAAGCGACTGACGACGTTACGGTCGATATGTTCCACGGGAAGTGGCTCCTGAAGGTTTGGCGAGAACCGTCTCGCCATATCTGTGAGGCGAAGTCGCAGCCTCGGTTGAATCATCGATTGTTGGTCGACGCCTTTGTACTACAGGGGATGGGTTCTCGACAAGCCCCTCGCGGCAGGGGCAAATTTCGCGGCTTCGGCAGGTTTCAATGTGAGGAAAGCGCAATTCCCGCTCCAAAACGCAGCGACGCAGAGCGCCGATTTCTGGCATGATTAGGCCACTCTAAAATACTGGAGATTTTGTGAACCGCGCCCACGCCAATCCGAGCACCATGTTCCTTTTCGATGTGGACAATACGCTGCTCGACAACGATCGTGTCGCGGAAGATCTGAAGCGACACCTGATCGACAAAGTTGGCCCGAGCGCCCAGCGCTATTGGGAAATCTTCGAGCAGTTGCGCACCGAACTCGGATATGCGGACTACCTGGGCGCGCTACAGCGCTATCGCACGGAACGGCCTCGCGATCCGAAGCTGCTGACCGTCTCGCACTTCATGATCGATTATCCCTTCGCCAACCGCCTGTATCCGGAATCGCTCGATGCCATCGAGTACGCGCAGCGCTTGGGGCAAGCTGCCATCTTAAGCGACGGCGATGTCGTGTTTCAGCCGCGCAAGGTGGAGCGCGCGGGCCTCTATGAATGCTTCAAAGGGCACGTCTTGATCTATATCCATAAGGAACAGGAATTGGAAGATGTGGAGGCGAAGTATCCAGCGGAGCACTATGTGATGGTGGACGACAAAGTGCGCATTCTGGCGGCGATCAAGAAACATTGGGGTTCGCGGGTGACGACGGTATTTCCGCGTCAGGGACATTACGCGCTCGATTTGGCGGAAGTGGCGCGGTATCCGAAGCCGGATATTACGATCGAAAGAATTGGAGAGTTGCAGAAATACTCGCTGGAACGGATTTTGGCCGCAGCAGCGGTGCCCGCGGCGAAGTGAGGGTTTACTCGGCTTCTTCCTCCGCCTGAGACGCGCCGGCTCGGACCATTGCTTCCAATTCACGAGTTAGGCCAGCGCGGCTTTCCTCGGGCAATTCCAGAAAACGGAATGGCTGCAGGCATCCCTGGGTCGCCCACATGGGAAACATCAGTTGGGCGCGGCAACGGACGCTGGTACCGCCGACGTGAAATAGCACTGTCACCCGGATGCCTTCATCGAGCGGTTGCTCGAACGCGGCCAGTCCGCCGTTGACCGAGAGCTGATTCATGCGGCCGCGGATCTGGCGTCCACTTTCGAGCACTACCAGGGCGAGAATGGATCCGGCAAGCTTGACGCGTGAGCCTCGTTTTTCTCTCGGTGTAATGGCTGTGGGTGGCATTCTCGGTCAATCTTGCATCAGGCAGAAGCATTAGGGCAGATTACGAAAGTCCGCTCGGCGCCTTGGTTTTAGTGGTAGCCCTTCCAGAAGAAATACACCGTCATTGCCATTCCCACTGCGATGACAAAAGCGCGGATCCACGCGCCAGGAAGCTTTTGAGCGTAGTGGGCGCCTAAGTATCCGCCGCAGAGTGCTCCTGCGATCATGACGCAGCCCGGTTTCCACACGACCGCACCGGCGATGACGAAGGTGATGACTGCGACGCCGTTGATGATGCCGCCGAGCACGACCTTCAGCGCGTTCATGGCGTGAATGTCGGTCATGCCGAGAGCGGCCAGCATGGCGAGATTCAGGATGCCAACGCCTCCGCCGAAATAACCTCCATAGACTGCAACGATCAGTTCGAACACCGTTGCGATGGCCAGCGCCGAGGTGGAAGCGTCGGCGGCAATCGAGCCTCCGGTGCTCGTCGACAGTCGTTTGCCGAACATGAACAGAAGCGTCGCGCCGAGCATGAGCCAGGGCATTACGCGCAGAAAGGTTTGCGCGGGCGTGTGCAGCAGGAGGTAGGCGCCAGCGATGCCTCCGATCAGACTGATGACGGCAAGGGGAACCATGACGCGGCGCGAAATGTCGAGATGCTTGCGATACGCGCCGGTGCTGGCTGTGACTCCGACCCAGAGTGCGACCGTGTTGGTGGCGTTGGCTGCAATGGGAGCGACTCCGGTGAACATCAGCGCGGGGAAGGCGATGAAGCTTCCGCCGCCGGCGACGGCGTTGAGCGCGCCACCGAGCGCGCCGGCGAAGAACAGGAAGACGATGGTATGCAGGGCCAAATATAAGATGTATCACGGGTTGGGGCAATTGCAGAAGTAAGAGGTCAGATTGCAGAAGTGAAACCCTTCGTGAATCTTAGCCTTTACTTCTGCAATCTGACCTCACACCTCTGACCTAATTTGTGCCGCGAGCCACCTACGAACAGCTGGTTCCCAATGCCGACCAGGCGGCGCATCCTATGCCGGGAGAGAACTGAGGCGAGTACCACCGCTTTCGCTACTTACCAGTGGAGGATTCAAAAAAACGACGTTGAAAATAGAGGGCTACATTCACGAGCGCAACCATCACGGGCACTTCTACCAGGGGCCCGATGACAGCCGCGAATGCGGCTCCGGAGTTGATGCCAAACACCGACACAGCCACTGCGATCGCCAGTTCAAAATTGTTGGAGGCGGCGGTAAATGCCAGTGTCGTGGTCTTGGAATAGTCCGCGCCCAACTTCTTGCCCATGTAAAAGGACACCAGAAACATCAGCACAAAGTAAATCAAAAGCGGCACGGCGATGCGCAGAACGTCCAAGGGAAGGCGAACAATGTACCCGCCCTTAAGAGAGAACATCACCACAATCGTGAACAGCAGGGCAATCAGCGTCAGCGGGCTGACACGGGGAACGAAGTTCCGGTTATACCAGTCGTTCCCTTTGGCACGAACCAATGCAGTACGAGTTAGAAATCCGGCGAGAAGCGGGATTCCAAGATAAATAAAAACGCTCTTTGCAATCTCAGCTATCGAGACATTCACGATGGTGCTCCGAAGGCCGAGCTTGGCGGGGAGGACCGTAATGAAAACCCAGGCGTAGAGCGAGTAGAAAAAGACCTGGAAGAGCGAATTGAAGGCTACCAGGCCAGCGGCATATTCCGTATCGCCTCGCGCTAGTTCGTTCCACACGATGACCATGGCGATGCAGCGCGCGAGGCCGATCATGATTAGTCCAGCCATGTATTCCGGATATCCGCGAAGAAATACGACGGCCAGAACAAACATCAAAACCGGCCCCACAACCCAGTTCTGCACGAGTGAAAGGCCTAGCACTTTTTTATTGCGAAAGACCTCGTGCAGGTTCTCATATCGCACCTTCGTGAAAGGTGGATACATCATCAAAATCAATCCCGCCGCAATCGGAATGGAAGTCGTCCCGATGTTGAAGCGATTTAGAAACGGTACGACTCCGGGCACAAGCCAACCCAACACAACGCCACCAAACATGGCGGCGAAGATCCACGCGGTCAAATAGCGGTCGAGAAAACTGAGGCGACTGGTTGTCTTCATTGGCGGCCCTGAGGGTGCTGCAACCCGACCGACGCGCCGCCTGCTGCGATAAAGACGCTGTTATTCATGCGGAACGAGTGTCATCGTCTGGCCAATTTTGTCGAGCTCTCTCTTGATGGCAAGGCCGTCGAGACTCTTCAGCGGAAGGCAGAGCAATAGGCTGATTCTGCGATCCAGAATAAAAAATGCCTCGCGAAACGCCCGTTCGACTTCTTCTTCGGTTCCGTGAACCGCTGCTGGGTCGGGAATGCCCCAATGGGCGGTCATCGGCTGTCCGGGCCAGATTGGGCAGACCTCTTTCGCGGCGTTGTCGCACACCGTAAAAACGAAGTCGAGCCTTGGAGAACCGGGCAGAGAGAATTCCTCCCATGCCTTGCTGCGCAGACCCTCGGTTGGTAAGTGCGCCATTTCGAGTTGTCGCAATGCTTCTGGCCGAACCGTTCCCGACGGATGACTGCCGGCGCTGTAGGCCGTAAAATTTGGCCGCCCTTTGGAGTTAAGTATGGCCTCCGCCATGATCGAGCGCGCGGAATTGCCCGTGCACAGGAATAAGGCGTTGTAATGTCCTTGCATACTCGCCCTCTCCTAGTGGCAACAGGTCGGTCCGCAACACGTCTTTGCTCCAGCATCGACTGGTTTCACGGCCCGCACGAAAGCGCTCATGAACTTGCCGTCCACCTGCGGCGCAATGGCATCCACGTCGATGTTCTGGCCCGAAAGGAACTCGCGGGCGTCCTCGACGCGATAGATTCTGGTCGGCTCAATCTCGATATTCTCGAATCCAGCGGACGCCAGTTTACCGCGGTATTCGTTCTCTTCAAGAGCACCCGCAACGCAGCCGACCCACAGCAGGACGCTCTTGCGAATCTCGGCAAGCATCTCGCCACGAGTCACGACATCGGACACAGCCAAGCGCCCGCCTGGCTTTAGGACTCGGAAGGCTTCCCGCAGCACCCGGTCCTTATCCGCGGAAAGGTTGATCACGCAATTGGAGATGACGACATTCACGGACTCATCGGGCAAAGGTATGTTTTCGATTTCCCCTTTCAAGAACTCGACATTTTGGACTCCGGCTCTGCGCTTGTTCTCGTTCGCGAGCGCGAGCATCTCATCGGTCATGTCGAGGCCGTAGGCTTTGCCGGTGGCGCCGACACGCTTCGCCGAAAGCAAAACGTCGATGCCTCCGCCAGAGCCGAGGTCTAGGACGACTTCGCCCGGATTCAGACTGGCCAGAGCGGTTGGATTCCCGCACCCTAACGAGGCCAGCAGAGCTTCTTCGGGAATTTGCTGTGTCTGGGATGCGTCATACAAATTCGATGTGATCGGATCGCTGCATCCCGTACCGGGCGTCGCGCCGCAGCAGGAACTGCCGCCGCTCGTCACACGCAAGGCCGCTTGGCCGTATTTTTCTTTGACGATTTCCTTGATGTCCGGGCTGCTCATGGTGTTCCTCCTAGCGGCAGATTGGAACGATCTGTTCGGGTTTGACGGCTTGGTTGCGAGTGCAGCACTCGGCATACAGAAACTGAAGCAGTTCCTGGAGTGCGTTCGTATTTGCGGTGTATCGGAGAAAGGTGCTCTCTCTTTGCACGTGGACGAGGTCTTCCGCCTTGAGCTTGTCGAGATGATGCGACAGCGTGGAATTGGGAATTTCCAGCTCTTCCTGAATCTCCCCGGCGACGAGGCCTTCCGGGTGAGCGGAGAGCAATAGCTGCATGATCCGCAGCCGGGGCTCGGTTCCCATGGCGGAAAACATGTCGGCGTATTTGACAACCTGCTCGGCGGACTTTTTGGATTGGGCTGTCTTCATATTTCGATAATTGCAGAAATACGGATGATTGTCAAGCGGGGCTGCACAAAAGAGATCGGGTCTGCCGGTGCGACGCTCGTCAGGATTTGTGTGGAATATGAACCTCGGCATAGCTGCCGGGCGTGGCTGCGTTGACCGCTGCCATAATTTTCTCGGTGTGCAATCGAACCAACGGCCATTGTGGAGTGCTCAGCACCACAACGGCGATTTTGCGCCCGGCGAGATTCTGCTGGTATTGGATGTTCTTGTCGGCGGTGAGAAAAACCTCGAACCCTGCACGCTCGGCTTCGGCTAGCAGGTCGCCGTTGGAAAGCGTGTCCCAACCGCGGGCTCTTGCCTCCGTAACCCTGTGGCCGCCAAGATAGGGAACCAGCGGCGCCGGTACGCTGTGGTCAAAGAGTACGAGCATCGGAGGGGGACACGGGCTCTAGCGGAACCGGGGCAGCAAGGCTGCGGGCGGCAAACGCGAGCACCTCTATTATCTGTTCCTTGGAAATACCGAACCAATTCGCAATTTCTTCGATGGTGGCTCCCGCTTCGAGGTTTTCGAACACGGCGGAAACCGGCATCCGGGTATCGCGAAACACCCATGCACCGCTTAGTCTCCCCGGTACGCTTTCCACGGCGGGACACTGCGACCAATCGAGAGCTGCCATGTTCCGACCTCGACCCATTCTAGCCTTTTGCCACCTCCGCGCTCAAGCTTCGCCGGCGCGCCGCGACGGAGCAGACCCCAGTCTCAACACAGCCAGCTCCGCGCTCTCCCATGCTAGAATCGTTACTGTGATGCTTGGGGCCGATGCTTCCTGATATCGAAAAACTACTGGAGCTGCAGACTGCGGACAAAGAAATCCGCAAACTGCAGGAAGAGGTTGCCGCGCTGCCCAAACGCGTGGCGGTGATCGAGCAAAAACTGGCTGGGACGAAGGCGCAACTGGAAAAGGCGCGCAACGCCGCCAAGGGCGACGAGGCCAACCGCAAGAAGTTCGAAGCCAGTATCAAGGATCTGCAAGGCAAGATTTCCAAGTATCGCGACCAATCCCTCGACGTAAAAACCAACGAACAATACAAAGCCATCATGAATGAGATTCAGTTTGCCGAGGCGGAAATCCGGCTGAACGAGGACCGCATTCTGGAGGTGATGGTCAACGTCGACGCGCGCGAAAAAGAAGTCAAGGCGGCGGAGGCCGAGCTGAAAGCCGAAACGGCTGAGATCGAAAAAGAAAAAGAAGACGCGCGAAAAGTCACCGCCGAAGATCAGAAGAAGCTCGCCGAGTGGAACGCCAAGCGCGACGCGCTGCGGCATGAGATCGCCGAGGATATTCTGCGGCAGTATGAGCGGGTGGCGAAGTTCCGCGGCACCGGACTGGCGGAGGTCCGCGAACAGAAATGCATGGGCTGCCAGGTGATGCTGCGGCCGCAGACCTATAACGAAGTGCGCAATGGCGAGAAGGTGATGGTCTGCGAGTCGTGCTCCCGAATTTATTACTTCAATCCCGCCAACGAAGTGAAACCGGAGCAGGAAGTCGTGACCGTCACCGGCAGAAAACGCGCGCGACCCAAGGCCGACGCGCCGCAGGCCTGGTTCTATCGTCCCGATTTCGCCGAGGAAGGCGAAGTGCTGCTGGCGTTTATCAATAATGGAGGCAACTCCACGCGGCGGATTTATGAGCTGCACACCGGACGCCAGTTCGGTGAAGTGTTACAGCGCGAAGGCAATTACCGGCAGGCGTTTCCCGAGGATCTGACCGAGACCGCGCTGCGGCTCAACGGGCATTGGGCCGAGGCGGAGATTGACGAGTGGGGATCGGAGATTCCGTCGAATGTTCTCGACTTGCTGCAGAAAGATCTGCTAGCCATACGGCGCGAGCACAGGGCGAGTCCCAAGCATTCCGCCGCTGCGGCGGAACAGTCTGCGGCGCAGTAGATCTTGAATGTCGCGAGCCCCGCGTTCGCTTCGCGAACCTTCTTTTCGCCAATCCTTCTTGACTGAAATCTTAACTGAAATTCCTCTTCGCCAAGTTGCTACTTCGTGCCGTATGGGTTGGCAAAGCGCAGCACCTTGGACAGATCTTTTCCGCGGATGATCCCAGCCGAGTGATAGAACAATCCCCAGGAGTCGATGGTGGACATGTCGGGGAAGATGCAGGCCTCGAGTACCGGATCGTCAGGATCGGACTTTTTCACCCAGCCGCCGCCGGCGGCGTTGATTCCGCCAAATAGATCGCTGCCGCCAAGCTGGGAGCAGTAGCAGGATGCGGGATTGCCGTTGCAGTTGCCGTTGTAGGTAACCTCAGCGTAATAGGCGAGCGCCGCCAGCGATGGCTCTTCGGTGTAGAGCGTCGAAAGCTCAGCGTAGATCCGCGATCCATCCTTCTTCGACAAAAACTTGCAAAATTGTGTGCTGCCCGATAAACGGAGCCAGTTCTGCTCGACGTCATTGGTGTTGTAGAAGGGCTGGCGGTCGTTGACCTCGCCGCCTTTCTTGACGCAATAGTCCGCGGCATTGGAACCATCGGTGACTTCTTGCGCCTCGGCCTTCTGGCCGCCACCGGCTTGCACGGGCCTGACGGCGGGCAAGAAAACTGCGATGGCGAGCGCGATACTGATCAGCGACAGCAGTGCGACGAATGGACGCTTCACGAGAGACCTCCTGGAAGAGCGCAACCGGCGACCGTTTCTCCCCGATTGGCCGTGGGCGGAAGATTAGCACAAAACGTGCCGTTGTTGCGCTTTCATTTGGCGGCCATTTTGCCTGGCGAGATCATATTTCATGCCGTATTGGGCGGCGGTCTGCGGTAAGATTGCCGACACGAGGTGAGCCATGGCTCCCGAATACCAGGGCAAAAACAAAGACAAACACGACGACAACGAGTCGACCCTTCCTTCCACATCCCGCCGGTCGTTTCTCAGCCTGTCGGCTGCCGCCTCGGCGGCGCTGGCCCTGCGCATCGTGACCGAGCCCATGCTGGCTCACGCTCGCGTGCATAATTTTCCAAAGGATGCGATCCGCATTGACTCCAACGAAAACCCGCTCGGGCCGGGCGCTTCGGCGCGCGAGGCCATTGCCGCCATCATCCCGCAGGGCGGACGGTATTCCGACTATCTCACCGACGATCTGGTGAAGGCGCTGGCCGAGATGGAAGGGCTGAAGCTGGAACAGGTCCGCGTTTATGCCGGGTCGAGCGAGCCGCTGCATCACACGGTGGCGGCATTCGCTTCCCCGCAGCGCAGTTATGTCACCGCCGATCCCGGATACGAAGCCGGCATGTCCGCCGCCCACGCCGTCGGCGCGAAAGTCGTGAAAGTTCCGCTGACGAAGACTTACGCTCACGATGCGAAGGCAATGCTGGCTGCGGCTCCCGATGCGGGCGTGTTCTATGTGTGCAGCCCGAACAATCCGACCGGCACGCTGACCAGTCATTCCGATCTCGAATATCTGGTCGAGAACAAGCCCAAGGGTTCGGTCGTGCTGGTGGATGAAGCCTACATTCATTTTTCCGACGCAGAGTCGGCAATGGACCTGGTGAGAGCCGGCAAGGACGTGATTCTGCTGCGCACCTTCTCGAAAATATACGGCATGGCCGGGTTGCGCTGCGGAGCTGTATTCGCTCGCCCCGACTTGATCGAGAAAATCGACGATTACGGCGGCTGGAATTTCATGCCGATCACCGCGATGGTTGCGGCCTCCGCCAGCCTGAAAGACGCGCAGTTGGTGCCCGAGCGCAAGCGCATCAACGCGCGCATCCGAGGCGATGTGTTCGCCTGGCTGGATCGCAACGGGTATTCGTATATTCCCTCGCAATCGAATTGCTTCATGCTGGATACGAAGGGCCCGGCGAAGACGGCGATCGACGCCATGGCGAAGCAGAACGTGTACATCGGCCGCATCTGGCCGGTGTGGCCCACCTATGCGCGCATCACAATTGGAACCGCGGCGGAGATGGAGCAGTTCCAGACGGCGTGGCAAAAGGTGATGACGGGCGCCGTGACGGCCAGCGTGGGAGCCATGCCGCGGCGAGGAGAATTGGCCGTGCGCGGCGGAAGCTCGATGGCATCGTAATGGGCTAGCGTGGTCACGAGACCTTTTCCCACCAGGAACGACAGAGCCCCGTCTTCACACATCTCCGCGCGCTACGCGATACCATCTACTCATGCCCAAAAAACCTGCCGCCTCCGCCAAGCATGCGGAGCCTTTCGTGAAACTTTCCACCCGCGGAGCCACTCGTCTGCAGACGCGGCATCCCTGGGTCTATCGGTCGGATATCGTCGAATCCGCCGTCGGATCGAAGAGCCCGGCTCCCGGCTCCGTCGTCCGCGTCCTCGATCCGCGCGGCAAATTCCTGGGCAGCGCGCTTTACAGTTCTTCGTCGCAGATCGCCATCCGCATGATCTCGCACGGCTCGGTCGACGATCTGCCCGCGCTCGTCGCCGAACGCATTCGCGCCGCCATCGCCTATCGCAAGGAACTTGTCTCCGATACCGACGCCTACCGCATCGTTTTCAGCGAAGCCGATTTTCTGCCCGGCCTCATCGTCGACCGCTATAACGACGTGATCTCGCCGCAAATCCTCACGCAGGCCATGGATGCCAAGCCCGTGCGCCAGGCCATTGTCGACACGCTGCGCCAGGAAGCCGAGTTGCGGCCAGCTGGAATCGTCGAGCGCGTCGAAGCCCGTATCCGCGAACTGGAACAACTGCCGCCGCTTGCCTCGGGATTGCTGTGGGGAGAGAAGAGTTCGACCGAGGTCAGAATGAATGGTGTCCGCTTTCACTACGACGGCCTCGAAGGCCAGAAGACCGGCGCGTTTCTCGATCAGCGCGAAAACTACGCCGCCGCGGCGCAATACGCGCATGGCGAGGCGCTTGATGCCTTTTGCTATCAGGGAGGGTTCGCGCTGCACCTTGCTTTGGGCGCGGCTGGGCAGACGGCCGCGAAGTGTACGAGCGTGACGGGAGTGGACAGCTCGCGTCCAGCGCTCGAAATGGCCGAGAAGAACGCCGCCCTCAACGGCCGCGAACTGGAGTGGATCGAGGCCAACGCCTTCGACCTGCTGCGCGAATACTCCGCCGCCAACCGCCGCTATGACACGATCGTTCTCGACCCGCCAGCCTTCGCTAAAACCAAGCGCGACCTCGACAAGGCCCTGCGCGGCTACAAGGAACTCAACCTGCGCGCTATGAAGATGCTGCGCCCCGGAGGGATCCTCGTCACCTGCTCCTGCTCCTTCCACGTCGGCGCCGCGGACTTCCTGGGAGTGGTCGCCGACGCCGCCCGCGACGCCCACAAAGACCTGCGCCTGATCGAGAGCCGGGGAGCGTCGAAAGACCATCCAATCCTGCTGAATGTGCCGGAAACGAGCTATCTGCAGTGCTTGATATTGAGTGTAAGTAATTGAACGCTCACGTAGGGGCGGGCGCTTTCGCCCCTGTTGCTTTCTGTTGCCTGCCAAGCCCTTGGCTTGGCCGTTGGATTCGTTGACAATGCAAAGAGGCGACGAAAGCCATGAAGGCCACACTCGAAGCAATCAACCAGATGCAAACCGATGGCGTAATCGGCAAGTACGCCATTGGCGGAGCAGTGGGCGCGACATTTTACCTGCAACCCGCGGCGACGCTCGACGTGGACATCTTCGTGACGCTCCCAACTTCTCCTGGCGGCTTGCTGCTTAGTCTCGCTCCGATATACGACTACCTTAAGAGTCGCGGCGGTGTGGTGGAGGATGAGTACATCGTCATCGGCGGCTGGCCGGTGCAGTTCCTTCCGCCCAGCGGCGAATTGGAGCGCGAAGCCGTGGCGGAATCCGTATCGACGGAAGTCGAGGGCGTAAACACGTGGGTGATGACCGCCGAACACCTGATCGCCATCGCGCTGCGAACCGGGCGGCCCAAGGATCACAACCGCATATTGCAGTTTATCGAACAGGACGCAGTGGATCGGGGTAAGTTGCAAGGTATCATCGAGCGTTATGGCTTAGCTTCGCGGTGGCAGCAGTTCGGGCATAAGTATTTGGGAGACGAATTTGGAGGAAACGATGAGTAAGCCAAGAATGCGGGCGCGACAAGCTGCGCTCAGCTTCTCCGAGAAAATCAAGGTTCTGGAAAAACTCCGCGACCGCGACCGAGCGATTGCCGCGAGTGGGCTGAGAGCAAAGGCCGAAAAAGGCGACCTTACTTTGCCGCACCTTAAGCGAATAAAATAGTTTTGCCAGAGGAGTTCTAAGCATGCCCATCCGTTGGGACAAATTCACCGTCAAAGCGCAAGAGGCCATCCAGCGCGCGAACGAGCTCGCCTCCGAGCACGGCAATCCGGAGCTAGCCCCGCTCCATCTGCTCGCAGCGTTAGTCGAAGATAAAGAAGGCATCGTCGCGCCCGTGCTGGAGAAGATCGGCATCGGACCGCAGGCGGTACTCAGCGACCTCTACAAAGAAATTGAGAAGCTGCCGAAAGTCTCGGGCAGCGGCGGCGCGGCTCCGCCTGCGATGTCGTCCCAGATCAACCAGGTCCTCGAGAAGTCGTTCAAGGAAGCCGACACCTTCAAGGACGAATACGTTTCGACCGAGCACCTGCTGCTGGCGTTGACCGATATCAAGCGCGATTCAGCGCAGGAACTGCTGGCGCGTCACGGCGCCACGCACGACGCGATCCTGAAAGCCCTCACCGCTGTCCGAGGGTCGCAGCGCATCACCGATCAGAATCCCGAGGCTAAATACCAGGCGCTCGAACGTTATGCCCGCGATCTGAACGAGCAGGCGCGTCGCGGCAAACTCGACCCGGTCATCGGACGCGATGAGGAAATTCGCCGCGTCGTGCAAGTACTTTCGCGACGCACAAAGAATAATCCGGTGCTGATCGGCGAGCCCGGAGTCGGCAAGACCGCAATCGTTGAAGGCCTCGCGCAGCGTATCGTCTCCGGCGACGTACCCGAAGTTTTGAAGAACAAGCGTGTCATATCGCTCGATCTGGGAGCGATGCTGGCCGGCGCAAAGTATCGCGGCGAATTCGAAGACCGTCTGAAGGCCGTGCTCAAGGAAATCGAAGACTCGCAGGGCAAAATCATCCTGTTTATCGACGAATTGCACACGCTCGTCGGAGCAGGCGCTTCCGAAGGCGCGATCGACGCCTCAAACATGCTGAAGCCCGCGCTTGCCCGCGGAGAGCTGCGCGCCATCGGAGCGACCACGCTCAACGAATATCGCAAGTACATCGAAAAAGACGCCGCCCTCGAACGCCGCTTTCAGATCGTTTTTGTGGGCGAGCCGAATGTCGAAGACACGATTGCGATTCTGCGCGGCCTCAAGGAAAAGTACGAAGTCCATCACGGCGTCCGCATCAAAGACTCGGCCATCGTCGCCGCGGCCACTCTGTCGCATCGTTACATTTCCGACCGCTTTCTGCCCGACAAGGCCATCGACCTGATCGACGAAGCTGCATCGTCGCTGCGTATTCAGATCGATTCCATGCCCACCGAAATCGACCAGCTCGAGCGCCGCGCCACGCAACTGGAAATCGAAAAGCAGGCCCTCAAAAAAGAAGAAGACGCGAATTCGAAGGAACGCCTCGCTCATGTCGAAAAAGAGCTCGCCGGAATCCGCGAGCAATCGAACGCTCTCAAAGCCAAGTGGAAGCAGGAAAAAGACGTAATCGCAAAAGCCCGCGCGCTGAAAGAGAAACTTGAGCAGCTCAAAGTCGAAGAAGCCGCCGAGGAGCGCAAGGGAAATCTGGAGCGCGTGGCGCAGATCCGCTATGGGTTAATCCGGCAGACCGAAGACGAATTGAACAAAATTACCGCGCAGATCGACGGCAAGACCGGGCATCGCATGTTGAAAGAAGAAGTGGACGAAGAAGACGTCGCCAGCATCGTCTCCAAGTGGACCGGCATTCCGGTGTCGAAGATGCTCGAGGGCGAGGTCAAGAAGCTGATCAATATGGAAGACCGGCTGCGGCTGCGCGTCATCGGACAGGACGCCGCGCTCGAACGCGTCGCCAACGCCATCCGCCGTTCGCGCGCCGGACTGAGCGATCCCAAGCGGCCGATCGGGTCGTTTATTTTCCTGGGCCCAACCGGCGTCGGCAAAACCGAACTCGCCCGCGCCCTTGCCGAATTTCTCTTCGACGACGAGCGCGCCATGATTCGCATCGACATGTCCGAATACATGGAGAAGCACGCGGTCTCGCGTCTGATCGGCGCGCCCCCGGGATACGTGGGCTACGAAGAAGGTGGACAGCTCACCGAGCAAGTGCGGCGTCATCCCTACGCGGTTGTGCTCTTCGACGAAATCGAAAAAGCGCACCCCGACGTCTTCAACATCCTGCTTCAAATCATGGATGACGGCCGCCTCACCGACGGCAAAGGCCGCAAAGTCGATTTCAAGAACACGGTCATCATCATGACCTCAAACCTGGGCTCGTCGTATTTGCAGTCGGAAAATATTCGCGACGCCGAGGGTTTCGAGCGCGCCTCGAAGCAGGTGATGGAAGCGCTGCACGGGCATTTCAAGCCCGAGTTCCTGAATCGCGTGGACGACATCGTCATTTTCCATCCGCTGGGCAAAGAACAACTGGTGAAGATTGTCGATCTGCGCCTCGAAGACTTGCGCCGCCTGCTGGCCGACCGCAAGATTTCTTTGGAGCTGACCGACGCCGCAAAAGAGCTGCTCTTCACCGAAGGCTACGATCCAAATTTCGGAGCGCGTCCGCTGAAGCGCGCCATTCAGAAGCTGGTGCAGGACCCGCTGGCCATGAAGATTCTCGACGGCGCGGTGCTGCATGGCGATCACGTCATCGTGGACGCCGACAAAAAAGCCGGCAAGATGACGTTCAAGGTGAGCGAGCGCGTGGGTGAGAAAGAGACGGCGCGGGCGAAGAAGTAAAACCCTAACATGCACACGCCGTCCTTGGATCCACAAAGCATAATTGTTTTGAATTCACAGGGTTTAGTTTTCGACCCGTCCGCGCTACCATCGGGTTGGCAGTCAGAAGGGAGCTCCGATGCGCTGGTACCACTATGTGGCCTATTTTTTTGGGGGCGCATTCCTCGCAAACGCCCTGCCCCATCTCGGCAACGGGATCTCGGGGCACGCCTTCCAGAGCCCTTTTGCATCACCGCCTGGGGTAGGCTTGTCCTCCGCGACCGTCAATGTCGCATGGGGCCTCTTCAACCTTGCCGTCGGCTACCTGCTTGTCTGTCGCGTGGGCAGCTTTAATCTGCGCAAGACCCAGCACGCGCTCGTCCTCGGGGCAGGCATCCTCATCATGTCGCTCGTGGCTGCCCGCACGTTCGCACGGTTCCACGGCGGCCTGTGATCCTGCCATAGGTTGTGTCAAGCTGAGCATCGCGGGCCGTAGAATGATTGCGTGGCTGCGGCTTCTCAGACAAAACTAATTGTCCTGAACCTCAAGGCCGGCATGCCGACCGTCGATCAGGCGAAACGTCGATTGCTGGAGTCGTTGTACGCACCTCGCGGCGCCAGCGGGCCGGTGGTGAAGGTCATCCACGGCTACGGATCGTCGGGCAAGGGCGGCGCGATTCGCTCGGCCATCCGCGAACAGCTCGCCCAATGGCAGCGCGAAGGCAAGGTGCTCAAGGTAGTCCCCGGCGAAAACTGGAGCATCTTCGACCCCGCCTCGCAAGACCTGCGCCAGCGCTACGCTTTTCTTGGCAAGGATGAAGACCTGGACCGTGGCAACGCGGGCATGACGCTGGTCGAATTTCCCGCCGATACTTCGCGCATCTTCCGTTCGTAGTCTCGGGAGGGAATCAACTGCCAATCCCTCCCCTTCGGCTCCGCTCAGGGTCGGGATGACAATCAAGAAAACGGCCGGGATGGCAATCAAGAATGCGACGACGGTCCGCGGCCTTTCGCGGCTTTCTTCGTCGCCTTCGGTCGCCGCGCTCCCGGCACCTTCCCGATTCGAGGATCTTCCGCAAGAACGAATTCGCAGGCACGCAGGGCCGCTTCCTCAAAATCCGGAGCGTCGGCGGGAAGCACCTGCCAGCCCGTTGCTTTCTTCCCCAGCGCATTCTTCCCCAGAACCTTAATGGATCGCATGGTGGGGAAGTCCCGCCGCAAGCTCCGGTGGTGATCCTCGGTGGTCGCGAGCCACACTCCGTTGTCCGTCTCACCGGCTTTGTCTTTGTCTCTGAGGATGAGGACAATTTTGTCCTCCACGTAAACGGCTAGACAACCGAACATAGGCCGCGTTCTTGGCGACAGCGCCGCGAGCGCGTCCAGCACAAACTCATGCGGAACTCGCTTGCGCGGCCTCGCAGCAAACGGAGTCACTTCGCCGGGTGTGGCTTCACGCCTGACCATGTCCAGTTCCGTATCTTCCAGCCGCCCGCTTCCGCGTGCAGCACGAAAGTCATCTGCCCTTCCTCAGCCGTCGGCTGGCCCCTTTCCTTATAAAGGTAGGTGGTAGGGACGATTACGTAAGCGGCATCGCCTTCGATCTCGGTTCGCGTCGGTGCGCCGTATTTCACGATCCCGTCCGACACGCCTGTGGCCTGGGCATGTTTGTCGTAGTCCGCCGCCCACTCCTGCGGCGCATGCGGCCCGACCCAGCGGTGCGGAGCGAACTCGTCCACAATGGCGATGTCGCCAGCCGCATAAGCGGCATAGGCGGACTTCGTGTCGCCCTTGTTAAACCCGTCGATAAACTGATGGATGGGTACAGTCACATCCTGAGCAGCCCCCATCCCGGATGGAGCGAGCAGTACGCCCACGAGCATCGCAAAGATAACTCTTCTCAACCGAGTCTCCCTTCGACTTCGGAAACGAAATGATTGTAACCCGATTGCGCCAGATCGCGGGATTACGACACGACCTTGATCCGGCGTTTCCGGCAGGTCGCAGCTACGTGATAGCCTTTCTCTGTTTCAGCTCAGGCTAGAACGCACGCAGCCAAGGCATAAGTTTCAAAGGGGGATGGAATGAAGCTCAGCCGCTGTCTGTTTTCCGTTGTTTTATTGTTGGGATTAGCCGGAACACTCTGGGCGCAAGCCGCACCCGCGCCCGCGCCAACGGCAATGACGAAGACGGTCGTCGTTCACGCCGGCCATCTGCTCGACGTGAAAATCGGCAAGACGCTGGCCAACCAGACCATTCTGATTCAGGGCGACAAGATCGCGAGCGTCGGCTCCGACGCGCAGGTTCCCGCAGGGGCGCAGGTCATCGATCTGCCGAACGCAACCGTGCTGCCGGGATTGATCGATGCGCACACGCACCTGACGATGAATCCGAATTTCGGTTATTCGATGCTCGGGATTTCCGTGCCGCGGCAGGCGCTGATTGGAGCGCACAACGCGCGGGTCACGCTCGAAGCGGGATTTACCACGGTTCGCAACGTGGGTGCCTTCAGCTATGCCGACGTGGCGTTGCGCGACGCCGTCAACGCGGGCGACGTGCCCGGGCCGCGCATGCTGGTGAGCGGTCCTCCGTTGAGCATTACGGGGGGACATTGCGATAACGATCTGCTGCCGTACGAGTACCACGAGACCTATCCGGGCGTGGCCGATGGCGTCGAGGCGGTGCAGCACAAGACGCGCGAGGTCATCAAGTATGGAGCGGATTTGATTAAGATTTGCGCGACCGGCGGGGTGCTGTCCAAGGGCGACGATCCGAATGCGGCTCAATTTACGTTGGAAGAGATGAAGGCGATTGTGGCCGACGCTCACCGCCTGGGGCGCAAGGTTGCGGCGCACGCTCATGGCGCGCAAGGCGTCATCTGGGCATCGGATGCCGGCGTGGATTCCGTCGAGCACGGGCACCTGATGAACGATGAAGCTATTGCCACGCTGAAGAAAAACGGCACGTATCTTGTGCCCACTCTGTATCTAATCGATTGGCAGAGAGAAAACGCAGCGCAGGCCAATCTCCCGGACTTCACAAGGCGCAAAATGGAGATGGTGTCGGAAATGGGCAAGAGGAACGCGAAAAAGGCGTTTGAGGCGGGGGTAAAGATCGGCTTCGGCACCGACGCCGCCGTCTATCCACACGGACTGAACGCCCATGAATTTGCCGTCTACGTGAAGTTAGGAATGACGCCGCTACAGGCGATCCAGACCGCGACGATCAACGACGCCGACCTGCTCGGCTGGTCCGACAAGGTCGGGACGATTGAGCCGGGGAAGTGGGCCGACATGGTTGCGGTGGATGGCGATCCGCTGGCAGACGTTACCACGCTGGAACGAGTGAAATTTGTGATGAAGGGCGGCGAGGTGGTCAAGAATCTGTATACGAAATGAAAACAGAGAAGGTCAGAGGTTAGAGGTCAGATCGCAGAAGTAACGACCAAGTCCACCTTGGTTTTCACTTCTGCAATCTAACCTCTGACCTCTGCAATCCTTTAGAATTCTCCGCAGTGTCCATCCAGCTAAAGATCGAAGCCACCCGCGGCCCCGCCCGCGCCGGCAAGCTCATCACTCCTCACGGAGAGGTCGAGACGCCCGTGTTCATGCCGGTGGGAACGCTCGGTTCCGTCAAAGGCGTTTCGCAGGATCTACTCGAGGAACTTGGCGTCCAGATTCTGCTCGGCAATACCTACCATCTTTATCTGCGGCCTGGAGTTGAAACGGTTCGCAAAATGGGCGGCCTGCACCGCTTCATGTCCTGGGATCGTGCGATCCTCACTGACTCGGGCGGCTTCCAGGTTTTCAGCCTGACCCAACTGCGCAAGGTTACGGAAGAAGGCGTGGCCTTCCGTTCTCATCTCGATGGGTCCTCTCATTTTCTTAGCCCTGAAAAAGCAACGGAGATTCAAATCGGCCTCGGCGCCGACATCATCATGGCCTTCGATGAATGCACCGAGTATCCGGCGGACGCACAACGCGCGCGCGCATCCATGGAATTGACTCTGCGCTGGGCCGAGCGTTGCAAGAGTTACTTCGAAGCGCACAACCACGAAGTTCCGTGGGGCGGCAGTGGCCGCATAGCCCCGGACGCATTCGTCCGGGGAGGCGAGCGAAGCTCGCCGGAAGCAGGGGCGACGCAATCTCTCTTTGGCATTGTCCAGGGCGGCATGGACCGCGACCTTCGGCGCGAATCCGCCGAGCGCACCATCGACATCGGCTTTCCCGGATACGCCATCGGTGGCCTGAGCGTTGGCGAACCACGCGAACTTACTCGCGATATCGTCTTGTCCACGCTCGAGCATCTTCCCGCCGATCAGCCGCGATATCTGATGGGCGTCGGCACCCCCGAAGAAATCGCGCAGTATGCGCAATCGGGCGTCGACATGATGGACTGTGTTCTTCCGACGCGCGCCGCCCGCCACGGCTTGCTGTTCACCTCCGAGGGCAAGGTGTCGATCAAGCAAGCGCGCTACGCGCAGGATGAAAGCGCTCTCGACCCCGCCTGCGATTGCCGCGTCTGCCAGCGTTATTCCCGCGCCTACCTCCGCCATCTCTACGCCTCGAACGAGCTGCTGGCACAGGTCTTGAATACAGTCCACAACCTCCACTATTACCTGGCCACCATGCGGACCGTCCGGGCGTGGATTCGGTCGAGCCGCGCCCCTGCCGCCGATGTTTCGCGGGCGTGAATTCCCGTGCCGCTATCGCTTTCCGCCAGTTGACGCCCGCCTCGCTCGCGCTTAGGATAACTGTTCCACTTCACCAGCGATGGGTTCCGGTGAGGCGGGCGCTTGCTCCGGCTGGCAAGGATCGCAGGCGGCAATCTTGGCGACATTTAGGAAGTCAGATCTAGGCATCATCATGGATAAGAAGAAAATAGAAGCGTTTAGAAAAAGGCTGGAAACCCGGCGCAACGAGTTGCGTGAGATGGTTGTCCGCAATCAGCAGGACGGTCGCACCGCCGACGATGAGGCTACGCAGGACGTCGCTGACCGCGCCGCAAGTTCCTACAACAAGGAATTTCTCTTCAGCCAGAGCAACAACGACCGCCAGTTGCTCAACATGGTCGATGGCGCCCTCGCCCGCATGCGCGAAGGCAGCTTTGGAGAATGCGTCTCCTGCGGCAAAGAGATCAATGCCAAGCGCTTGGAAGCCGTGCCCTGGACCCGCCACTGCATCGAATGCCAGGAAAAAGCCGAGAAGGGCCTGCTCGAAACCACGCCGTAATGCTTGGGATGTTGTGGGAACGTCGAATGGAGATCTCCGTAAGTCACTGATTTCATAAGGATCAAGAGCCGCCTCCTACAGCCAGGCATGGCCTCTTCGGGCCATGCCGCGCTTCAACTTTTCTCCACGTATCCCGCCGCTGGGATGCTATGATTCTCCAATCCTCGCGCCGCTCTCGTGGGCTCGGCGGGCGAAAAAATCTGGAACCGGAAGGTGAATCTCATGGCTTGGACCAGTCCCGTTTTCGAAGAAGTCGTTCTCTGCTGCGAAATCAACTCCTACGTGAGCGCAAAACTCTAACCCTCTAGAAATCGACGATGCGCATTCGGATCCTCGGTTCTGCGGCCGGGGGGAGGTTCCCGCAGTGGAATTGCGGCTGCGGAAATTGCGTTGCTGTGCGTGAGAATGTCCGCTTCAAGAAACTCTCCCGCAAAGCTCGCACCCAAGCTCAGCTGGCGCTGAGCGCCGATGGTTCCTCGTGGTTTCTCGCGGGAGCTTCTCCCGACCTGGCTTCGCAAATCGAAAGCTCGCCCGAGCTTCATCCGCGCGCTCTGCGCGATTCTCCGATTGCCGGCGTGGTCTTGGCCAGCGCCGATCTCGATCACGTTTTAGGGTTGCTTGTGCTGCGCGAGCTTCAGCCTCTGCGTGTCTACGCCGCTCCCTCTATCTTGCGGATTCTGCGGGAAGAGAACAGCATGTTCGGTATGCTGAACCGCGTCGAGCCGCAGGTGATTTGGACGCCGATGAATTCCGGCGCGCCGTTTCCCTTGCTCACCCCCGAAGGCAACCAGTCGGGACTGCGCTGCGAGGTCCAGTACCTTTCCGGCCGCTATCCCAAGTATGTTAAGAGCCAGAACCTCGCGGGCCCTGAGGCAACGGCCGCGTTGTTTTTCGAAGCTTCGGGCAAGCGGGTCGCTTACGTTCCCGCGGTTGGCAGTCTCAGTGCTGCGCTGCTTGAAAAAATCCGCGATGCCGACCTGCTTCTTTTCGACGGTACTTTTTGGAGCGACGACGAATTGATCCGCGTGCAGGGCAGCGGCGAAACGGCGCACCAGATGGGACATATTCCGGTCGAAGAAAGCCTGCGATTGCTGAGCAATATTAAGATTGAAGTCGGGTGCAAGATGTTCGTTCATCTCAATAATACAAATCCGATCTTGAACGAAGCCAGCCCCGAATATCAAGCCGTGCGTCAGGCTGGCTGGGAAGTGGCGGAGGACAATTGGCAACTGGAACTGTAGAGGCAAGCAATGCTCCCAAGCTTACGTTTGAAGAGTTGCGCGCCGCGCTGCGCCAGGTTGGCGAGGAGCGCTATCACCACAAGCATCCTTTCCATCTGTTGATGCACGAAGGCAAACTCACCCGCGGACAGCTGCAGGCCTGGGCGCTGAATCGCTATTACTATCAGTCGATCATTCCAATCAAAGACGCGATCATTCTTTCGCGCGCCACCGATCCGTCGTTTCGCCGCGTATGGCGAAAACGAATTGTGGATCACGACGGCCAGGACGGAGATGACCAGCGCAACGGCGGCATCCTGCGCTGGATCAAGCTGGCGGAAGCCACCGGGCTCGATCGCGACCGCGTCATTCGTGCCGAGGGAATCCTGCCCGCTTCCCGCTTTATCGGCAACGAATATCTCCACCTCGTGCGCACGCGGCCCTTCCTCGAATGCGTGGCTTCGTCGCTCACCGAGCTTTTTTCGCGCGACCTGATCGCCCTGCGCATGAAGAAAATGCGCCAGCACTATCCCTGGCTCAGCTCTGCGCTCGATTACTTCGAGGCGCGCCTCACGGAAGCGCCCGAAGACGCCGCCTTCGCGATCCAGTATGTGTTCAACCACGCTGCCACACGCGCCGATCAAGAACGCGTGATCCAGGCGCTGCGCGATAAGTGCGACATTCTCTGGGCGCAACTCGACGCGCTCTATTTCGCCTACATCGAGCCCGGCTGGCCGCCGCCGGGAGCTTTTCGCATCGACGCGGGGCCGGAGAAGAACCGTGGCTGATCTTACCGACGCTAGCATTCCCAAGTTTGCCGCCGGATGCCGCTGGGGTGGAACCACCGAAGCTCCCGTCGTGCTCTTTCCCGAAGGCGCGATCCGCGTCGAGGGAACGGGCCGCATCATTCTCGAACTCTGCGACGGCCATTTTTCGCTGGCCGAAATCGTGCAGAAGCTGGAAGCCCAGTTCATGCTGGCGCCCAAAGGCAAGATCCGCGCCGACGTCGAAACTTTTCTCCAGCAACTGCACGCCAAACGCATCGTGGATTATTAAAACGACCATTGAAACTCGATCGAAAATAGAATTGTCATCCTGAGCGAAGCGAAGGACCTGCTTTTTTGCGGCGAACAGCAACCCATCGCTGGACAGAATGACAAAATGAAGTGAATGGATCTCCCATGCCCAATCCCCTCGCCCTGATTGCCGAGATCACGCACCGCTGCCCGCTGCACTGCGTCTATTGCTCGAATCCGCTGGAGCTGACCTCGCGCAACGAAGAGCTCGCAACCGCCGACTGGCTGCGCATTTTCGCCGAAGCCGCCGCGCTTGGCGTCCTGCACCTTCACCTCACCGGAGGTGAGCCGCTAGCTCGTCCGGATCTGGCCGAGATGATCGAAGGCGCCCGGCAGTCGCGTCTCTACACCAACCTGATCACCTCAGGAGTCGGCCTTTCGCGCGAGCGTCTGGCGCAGTTCGTCGAGGCCGGCCTCGACCACATCCAACTCAGCTTTCAGGATTCGAGTGGAGGCCCAGCGAACTGGATTGCCGGAGCGCGCGCCCATGCGCACAAGCTCGAACTGGCCGCATGGATTCGCGAGCATCAGATTCGCGAGCAGCAGACTGGCGAACGCCGCATCGCGTTCACTGTGAACCTGGTCGTTCACCGGCAGAATATCGACCACCTCGAAGAGATGATTGCCGCGCTCGAAGCCCTCCATCCCGATCGCATGGAAATCGCTCACGCGCAATACTACGGCTGGGCGCTCCAGAACCGTTCGGCCTTGCTGCCGACGCGCGCGCAGTTAGACCGTGCTGTAGCCGTGGTTGCCGCAGCCGAGGAGCGTCTGCGCGGCAAGGTGCGCATCGACATGGTCGTCCCCGATTACCACGCGCGCTTTCCCAAAGCTTGCATGGGCGGCTGGGGACGTCAATTGTTGCTGATCGATCCCGCCGGCCGCGCGCTGCCGTGTCATGCGGCGGGCGTGATTCCAGGCATGTTTTTCGACAACGTGCGCGACCACCCGCTCGCCTGGATCTGGCAGAACTCCGCGGCGTTTCAGAAATTTCGCGGCGAAGCTTGGATGCCCGAACCCTGCCGCTCCTGCGAGCGCCGCCAGGAAGATTTCGGCGGATGCCGCTGCCAGGCTTTTCTTTTGACCGGCGACGCCAGCGCAACCGACCCGGTCTGCGAGCTCGCACCGTTGCACCATCTCATCGAAGATGCGGTGCGCGAACATGCCACCGCAGGTCCGGTTCCCGCGGCTCGCGAGGCATCCTTCCACGCCCTGCAAGAAAATACGGCTGGCTTCTGGAGCTACCGCACCGATCCGAAATAGCGACTCACGCCGCGAGCTTTCCATCAGATGGTTTCGTCCTTGCCCGTGTGCATCCGCACATAAACCAGCGCGAAGCGCGATCCCTTGCCGATCGGCTTCACGGAAACGAGGTGCTGGTTCCCCTCGGTTCCAACCTTCAACTCCACTGAGTCCGAACTGCCGTCGCTCTTGCACGATACCGGCTTCGACAGGTCGTCCTTGCTATCGCTGTTCACGTTCACGTGCCCCCCGTTCCACCCGCTGTGGCACTGGATGGGCTTGCCGTATTTCTGCAACTCTTTGTTGTAGTAGCCGATGATTTTGTCGGGTGCGTCGTCGGAGAGAAATTCCGCCGCCACCACCTTCAGCGAAAATCCCGGCAGCGACAGATTTACGTTGGCGCTCTTTTTGTCGTCGCTGTCGTCTTTCGGAGCGGGTTTGGCGCCGGGATACAGCGTCAACCCTGCGTCGCGAATATCGGCTTGCTCGCTCACGTGCAAATCGCCCAGGGGAGACTTGATGTCAACGTGCTTTTCGCCATCCGCGCTCTTGTCATTCGCGTCGATGCTGCAAGCGGGAAGCACGCACAGAGCGGCAAGCAGCGCACCCAGGGACAGCTTCGCAACCAAGTTACGGCTGAACATTTCGCACATCGGAAGAACCTCCAGAACCAGATCGATCTGAACTCGTCCGCGCCGGGCGCATCAGCCCCTCGCCGCGGCCTGCTATACCCGGAATCGTAACCGGCAAATGACCGCCAACCGGGATCTCGCCAAAGATCGCCTTCACGGCCGCCGTTTCAGCAACCGTGGCATTCGAAAACGCGCACACATAGTTTTCGATCGCTGGAAAATCCTGCGCCAAATACGGATTGCCCATGGCCAGCACCACCGTCCGGCTGGCAGCGCGATCCAGAATCGCCGTGAGTAAAGAGCCCGTGGCGTCGTCCATGGCAACCGAATTTGTCAAAGCTCCTCCAGCGCCGCGCAAAGCCCTTCCCGCGGTCGGGACCACATACACGGCGGCGATCACATACTCCGCCGCGTCCACCGCTTCGATCACGGACGCTTTCATCCCGCCGGCCGAGCGCACATCCGCGTAGATGATTCGCGCGTCCGGCACGCGCGCCAGAATCTGGTGTTCGAGCATACGCCCCGAGTCGGTGCGCAAGTCTTCCGAAAGAATCACCGCCACCAGACGGTTGCCAACCTCTGTCAATGATTGATACGGAAGCGCGGCCTCCGCAGTTCCCAAAGAAGTTCCCGAAGAAGTTGCGCGAGCTTGCAACGGCATCACCTTCCCGTTATCGCGAACCAGCGTAATGGCTTCGTCCGCGATGCCCTGGCCGGCGGCCACATTCTCCGGTCGGGCAACCACGCTCGAAAGTTGGCTAAGGTCGACGAGCCTTGCCTTGTTCAACCCGAGAGAAGCCTTTGCTTCCAGAATCTTACGCACGGACTGATCCAAGCGCTGCCGATCGATTTCGCCGCTGCGCACGGCTTGCAGCATCGAACGATAGCTGGCGTCGAGATTCGCCGGAATAATCAGCACGTCGTTGCCCGCCTTGAACGACTCGACCGCCGCCCGCCCGATATCCTTTGCGTACAGCCGTGTCAGCCCCGCCATGTCGAGAGCGTCGGTCACCACAATTCCCTTGAATCCCATTTCTTCTTTCAGCAGTCCGTCCACAATCGCCTTGGAGGTTGTCGCCACCCGGTTCGGCTCCGCATCAAGCGCCGGCACGGTGACGTGCGCCACCATCACCGCATCTACGCCCGCCTCGATCGCGCGCTTAAACGGAGGCAGTTCAACCGCCTCCAGTCGCGCCCGGTCGCCCGTGACCTCCGCAACCCCAAGATGAGAGTCGGTCGCGGTTTCGCCGTGTCCCGGGAAATGCTTGGCCGTGGCCAGCATTCCTCCTTCGTGAGCGCCGCGAATGTACGCCGCCACGAAATCGCCCACCTGCTTCGGGTCTTCTCCAAACGAACGTATGTTGATGACGGGATTTGCAGGGTTGGAATTCACATCCGCCACCGGGAAAAAATTCCAGTGCACCCCGATCGCTCTGGATTCAAGCGCCGAAATGCGCCCGAAGACTTCGGCATGTTCGGTTTTTCCGGTAGCCGTAAAGGCCATGGCATGAGGAAACACCGTCGTTCCATTTATACGCATGGACAAACCGCGCTCAAAGTCCGCCGCGACCAGCAGCGGCAGCTTCGACGTTTTCTGCAACCGGTTGAACAATTCAGCGGCAACATACGGCTGGCTCTTGAGCAGAACCGCGCCCTCCACCGGAACCGTCATCACCAGCGATCCGACGTGATACTTGAGAACGTTGTCCCGCAGCTGAATCCATTTCGGGTCGGCGTCGTTCAGGAATTGCGCCAGCACCTTGATCCCAAAAAGCTGCCCAACTTTTTCTTCCGGCGACATCTTGCGCAGCGTCTTCTCGGTCCACTTCTTGCCGCCTTTGTCGAGATGAATGGGTCCCGGCGTTTGAACACGATCCTTGCTCTTGTCTTTACCCCACGCAAAGCAGGGCGCGGCCAGCAGAAGTGCAATCAGAAGGAAATGTCGAAGCATGCCATAGAACAATAGCAAAAACAGACGCCAACGTCTTGCTCGTTTTAAGGGACCGGCGCGTGGCGACGGGCGTCTCGCCCGTCCAAGCCGAGCCGAGCTCGGCAACGATTAGCGACCACTCGGACTCACTTCTGCCGTTCAACAGCGGCAAGCGCTTGCGTTTGGATCGCCACTTCATCGCCGAATCCCGCCAGCCAGTGCACCTCCGGCTCCCGCCGGAACCAGGTCATCTGCCGCTTGGCATAATTCCGGTGTGCCTGCTGTGCTGCCGCCAGCGCCGTCTCCCGATCCGCTTCGCCGCGCAAATACTGGAGCGCTTGCTTGTATCCCAGCGCCCCGAGCGGACGCGCTTCCGGCCCGTACTTTGCCAAGAGCCTCTCCGTCTCCGCAATCAGTCCGTCGTCAAGCATCTTTGCGGCGCGCCGGTTGATGCGTTCATACAGAACTTCGCGCCCCGGATTGATTCCCAGCCGCAGAACGCGAAAGCCGCGCAGCCGCTCGCGCCCCTGTTGCCAAAGTTCGGTTATAGTCTGGGGAGAAGTTCGGGGGGAGATTTGCGAAGAAGCCTGGCGCGAGCTCAGGCACACCTCGATCGCCCGAATCACCTTGGGAATGTCATTGGCGTGAATGCGTTTCGCTGCCGCCGCGTCCAGTCGCCGCAGGATGCGGTGCAAATGCTCCGCCCCGCGCTTCTCCACACGGGCCCGCAATCGGTCGCGCAGTTCCTCGTTGCGCAGAGTCCCCGAGCGCTGCGGCCCGGCAAAGAGTCCCTCCAGCAGAGCGCGGAGATAAAGCCCGGTGCCTCCGCTGATGATGGGCAAGTGGCTTCGTTGCACGATCTCGCGCAGAACCTGTCGCGCCTGGCGGGCGTATTCTCCCGCCGTCACGTCCGCAAGCGGATCCACGCAATCCAGCAGATGATGCGGAACCTCCGCTCGCTCCGCCGCCGTGGGCTTGGCCGTGCCGATTTCAAATTCGCGGTACATCGCCACCGAGTCGCAGTTGACGACTTCTCCATGAAAGCGCCGCGCGATTGCCAGCGCCAATGCTGTCTTTCCGCTCGCCGTAGGGCCAAGGACGACTACGACCAGCGGCTCGCGCTCCATCTTCGGCAAATCCAACTTGGGCGATTCCCGCAAATCCGCCACGTTCAGCGCGCGCTCCACGGAATGTACTGCCAATAGCCGATGATGATAAGTATGAGCAGCAGAGCCGCCATCAGAAGCAACCCTGTGGCTTCGGCGGCATAGGCGGCATGGTGATGTCGATGCTTGTCGTCGGAGTCCGGCTTCGGCGGAACGGGGGAGTTCACGCCGCTATTGTAGACGTTTTCGGTCGTTCGTCGATGATCGCCGGTCGTTAGCAAGCGCCGGGGCCGAAACTCGTCGCGAACGACTGACGACTCGCGACCAACGACTTCTCGCGATCTACCTCGGGCATGCCGTGATGCCTCTGTGCACGACTGAGAGATTCGCCAAAGCGGGGCGGAAAGCATTCTGTGCTTTCCGCCCCATTCCAACATAGCCGTCTCTACGGCGTGACCGTGAGAATCAGATCGGGCGCCTTGCAATCGCTGCCCGGCGCGTGAAATAGAAGCATGGCCTCGTAGCGCCTCATACTGGCGGCGGGCGCGGCCAGAAATTCCGAAAAGGCAGCCGCAAGATCAAAACCAGCCAGACTCACCGACGCCTGCTCGACGGGACGCATCGAGTCCACCTCCGCCTTTGCGGGATGAACATTCTGCAGGTCGCTCTTGTGACAGGCGTCGTTGTAGTCGGGGAAATCCACGAACAACTTCAAATTGAGTAACGTCGTGAGCTCGTGGAAGGACTCACGCGAGTGGGTATCGCATTTGTCCATGGGATTGTCGGCTCCCGCCGGTTCGATGGCAAAGCGAATGTTGGGCTGCTCCACTTGGAGCAACAAAGGGTTGAACGAGCCGTTGTCTGGTGTGCCTCCCAACAAAAATCCGTTCAGGCTGGCAACGTTGTAGCGCAGCGCAACCGCGATCGCGTAGTCCTTCTCCGAGGAAGCAAGGGGCGGATACGGGGTGCCAACCCGGCTCTTGGATCGGCCGGCAATCATGTACTCCTCAGGCTTGGGTAGGCGGATCACGTACCTCGCGGACTTGCTGTCGATCGCGTGTTGCAGGCTCGCAGTGTCGATCGTGGCCTGGGCAATGTCGGGGTTGGCGGTTGCGGCAGCGAGTCCGGTGTGCCCTGGAAGCGTTAGATCATAGACCCCCGTCGTCAACATCGATTGGTTGGAAGCCTGCACATAGAGATCGAGATGGCCTTTCACTTTCGGCGCGATCGCCAGCACGCTGTTGGCGTCCTTTGGATCGGGCGCAAAAGCCCAGGGGCCCCGAAATTCAACGAATACCTTCTCGGTGCCGACCGCTTTCGATTCCGCCGTTGCCGGAGCGGGGGTTGGCGTTTGCGACTGTTGACAAGCGACGAGGCTAAATGTGGCGACAACAACACTGGCAAGCGCAGCCAGCAAGCGGACGCAGTGGCGTGAGTGCTTCATCGGTTCTCCTTAGGTTGGAAGTTTTAGGGACGCCCGTAGGCTGCAAGTGCAGCCCAATAGAACGGGTGCGCCGTACCCGGGGTCGACAACATCCTCTGTGAGGCCTCGCGGGTTGCCGCCGCGACGGGCTGGCCCAAAAGCAAGGAGTGATAGAAATCGTCCGTGAATGCGCTGGTTTGAACCGAATCGACAGCCCAGCGGCTGGCGACAACGTGTGGCACGCCGGCACTCTGGAAAGCGTCGGCAACGCTGTCGAGTCCGCGCGACCCTCCGTCTCCCGAGTCGGTGCTGCACGCCGCAAGCACGGCCAATTCCAGTTTTCGCAAATCCAATCGGCGCACGCCGCTCGCGTCCAGAAGAACCGCACCGCCATTGGACTCGTCGTTGCCGTCGAGCATCAAGCCGCTGTGGTTGGAGTTCGTGGCAGCGTGTCCCGCAAAATGAAAAACCGCCGCCGCCGGCAGCGCGCTCGCAACCGCGCTGAACGTCGCTTCCGGGCTGTTCAGAACCCGCGCCGAATGAAAACGGCGGGCCGTTTCCTCCACTCCGGCGGCAACATTCGGAATGACAAACAGACCTGCATCCGCCGAAGAAGCCGCGCTGCCCACCAGCAAAGCGGGCACGTCGGCCGAAATCGCGCGGTCCGAATGCATCCGCTCTTCCGCGTAGGGACCGGGAGTGTGAACGATCGCCGTCCGTGTGATCAGATATCGGCCATTTGCGTCCATCAGCGCTTCGAATGGCAGTCTGGCCAGGAATCCTTCCGTCTCGATCGCCAGCATTCGCTTCGGGTCCAGTCGCTGCTCCACCGGGCCGATGAGCCGCGAATACAGAGCCTGGCTGTCCCGCCGGAGCGCGCTCATCTCGGAACTGGGATTGGAACATTCCGCATAAAACTCGGCGGACAAGTCCTGCAGTTCCTGATGCGAACCCGGAATCCACTTTGCGCTCACCCCCCGGTTGTCATAAACCCAGATGGCGAGCCCGTCGGGCAGCGCTCCGTAGGCGAGCACAGTCTGGTCGGAAAGCAGCGGAAGTCGCGCGGCCAGCGTTTGCGCCGCCCCGGGTATACTCGACCCACCCCGCCTGGGAACGCCGGCGCGCTGCGCCGCTCCCAGATACCACTCGAACACTTCAAGCGCTTCCTGTTCCCGCCCCTGCGCCAGTTCGGCTTCCGCCAGCCCCAGGTAGATCGGAGCCGCGTCCTTGCTCCAACTCATGCGGTCGCCCTCGGAGATCAGGGACGCCAGGTTCCTCTCAGCCAGGGGCAGCGCCACCCGGAACGCCTGCTCCGCCTCCGTTGCATGGTGACTGCGAAGCTGCACCTCGCCCAGCGCGGAATAAAAAACCTCGGCGAGATAGCGATTGGAAAGGGACAGTTGCTGGACCTGATCCTGTACCCGAGTCAAACGCGCCAGCGCTGCATCGACCGCATTTTGATGCGCCTCCATCTGCGCCGTCAGGATCTCGTCTTCGACACGGTCCGACCGGGTCGCTTCGGTCTGCGGAGCGAGGGCAATCAGCCGGACGGCTTCCGCGTACTCCTTCTCGGCCTCCGCGGACTGATGCGCCGCATTGGCAGCGTCGGCCATGCCCCGATGGGCCATGGCGCGCTGTGCCAGATCTGGGTCCGTATCGATCAGCGCCACCGCTTCCCGCCACATCGCCAACCGTAAATTGGGATGACCTGCACCCTCGGTAGTGTTCAGCACTTCGGTCAGTAAGTTGTACCCTTGCAGGGCAGGAAATTGCCCCCCCCAATAGCGTTCCAGCCCTCTATGGATGAGTTTCCAGCCGCCCGTCGCATCGCCGGCCGCAAATCTGTCCCCAGCGACAAATTGCAATGCCCGCAGATAGACCGTTCCGTACCCGCTCGCCTCGGCCAGGTTCATCGCATCTTGTGCCGCCTCTTGGTCCGCGCCAATATCCCCCAGCAGCGTGGAACAGACGCCATCTTCCAGCCCAAACTGAATCTGCAACCAGGAGTAGGAATATTTTCGCGACTCTTTCAGTCCCAGGGACGCTTCATGCAGGCATTCTCCGCTGCGCCGCTCCATCTGTTCCGCGGATGTCTGTGCATACTGCGCCCGCAGAGCGCCCGCCACGTTGCCGGACGCGAGAAATAACCGATGCGCCCGTCCCGCCTGTTCGCGGGAAACTTCATAGTCGCCCTTGTCATAGGCTTGTGCAGAGCGCGCGAGCGCGGCTACCGCTTGCGGAAAATGTGGGGCGGAGGAATCGTAGAGAACATCCGACAGCCAGCTATCGCCGTGCCGCTGGCGCGTCAGGTCCGCCAAAAAAAAAAGCGCCTGCGCGGCGCTCGCATCGGGCTTTGTTTCTGTCGCCATCCCGGCTTCGGGAAAAGCCTCCGGCAACCATAATCGGACCGCTCTGCCCAAGTAGTCTTCGACTCGCTGGTCGACTTCCGAAGGGGGGCTTGCTCCGCTCGCCAGGGCAACCAATTCCGCCGGCGTCAGCAGCGGCATCGCCTCGCTCTTGTGCTCATCCAACTTTTGCCGCAGCGCATTGGCATGGTCGCGCGCTTCCGGAGTCCATTGCGACGAGGGGTCGACCCGCAGGTAGTGGTCCCAGTCGTCCAGCGCCTGCTGATACAGAAACAAATGCTCCGCCACAATGGCGCGATTGAAAAGCGCCACCGGATTCTCGGGTTGCAACCCTAAAGCTTCGCTCAGGCGCTCGTATGCGGCGCCCACATCGTCCTGCTTGTCTTGCGACAGCGCCCGCTGGAAGTAAGCGGTGGCCAGATCGGTCAGGATGGCCGGCGATTGCGGCTCCAACTCCGTGGCATGCAGCAATGTGCGAACCGCCGCATCGTACCTGCCTTCCAGCATGTCCGCTTCCGCCTGCGCCTGCAACCACGAAGGGCTGGCGGACTGGGACTCCAGTTGGCTGGCAATCAGCGCTTCCGCGTTGAGCAGTTCTTTCGGACTATCCGTAAACGACCCCCCCGCTCCGCGCGATACGCGAATCGGGGCATAATCGGCGACCGCCCCCGCCATCCTCAGTTCCAACGTCCGTTTCTGGGTATAGGCCTGCGCCAGCAGTTTCTCGGCGGCCGCGGGTTGATGTCGGCGCACCTGCGCCTGATGAACGGCGAACCACGATCCCGCGCAAACCACGGCAAAAAGTGGCGCCCCAACCATCGCCATCCGCGGGACGCTCAGCCACTTCCGCCACCACGGCCCAGACTCCCGATTCGCCGCCGCATGCGCTGTCCCCGCGATGCGCCTGGCCAGTCTTTCCTGCCACTCCGTGCCTGCGCTTTTAAGGGATGCGATCTCTTTTCTTTCTTCCGCGGTCGACTCGCGGTTCAGATCGCCAAGTTCGCTAACCGCTTCTCGCAGCAACCGGCCACAATGATCGCAGCGACTGGCGTGTTCGAGGCACTGCCGGGTCTCGTCGGGCGCGGTCAGTCCAACCGCAATCTCACGCCAGACCGTCGCCCCAGGACAATCGCTGCCAGGCGGCGCCAATGCCGCCGCCCACTGGTTGCTCAGTTCCCGGTCCATCACTGCTAACCGCTCGAATTGCTCGCGGCAGGCTGGACAGACGGCGAGATGAGGGTGCTGCTCGGCTGCGGCAAACGCCACTTCCGCGCGTTCCTCCGCACGACCGCGACATTCTTCTAACAGTCTTGCCAGTTCCCCGGGTCGGAGATGCGAATTGGGATCTTCTTTCAAACTTACGTCCCTTATCTAGTAAAACGATTTTTCCGCCTCCGAACCTTCACTTCCCGATGAGGAATTGAACTTATAATATGATTGCGAATCACCTGCGAGAGCCTCATAAGCATGCTTTCCACCCCTTCCGTGGTCAACCCGATCGAAGGGATGGACGCGATCTCGCGGGCAGTAAGTCCCTGCCGGTGGCGCAGCCAAAAAATTATCCGCTTTCTATCTTGATCCTTGCCTAGCGTAACCTGCCTCAAGACGGTTTCGATGTGATCCAACTGCATCCGCTGGTTGGCAATATCAAAGGCCTGGGTGGAGGCCGTTCTCTGGTCGAGTTGGATCGGTTCCAGAGTCGCTTCCGTTTGACTCGCGCCCCGCTTCGCGGCCAGTGCAGACTTGAAATGATCGCGAACGACATTGGCCGCGACCACCTTCAAGAATCCGTAAATGGAATCCTCGTGCCGCGGCCGAAATGATGCCAGCAAACGGTTGTTGTCCTCGCAGAGTTTCAGGTAGATTTCCTGGATCAGATCTTCCGGTTGCGTCTGCGGCGCATCTCCCCATTGCTGGGCGGTTCTGAGCACCGTCGCAGCAATCACTCCATGGAACCGGCCGATGAATTCCGCCCACGCCGTCTCGTCGTCCGAGTTGGCGCACGCCCTGATCAATTCCGTCGACGAGAACTCCGCGTATCGCGCCAAAGATTCACCCCAAGTCGCACATCTTACACCGGTTTTGCACTCTCGTCTTGTGAATGATTTGCAACTGTCCCGTGATCCAGAAACCCAAGTCACATCATCGCGCCTTGGCCGACTCCGGTCACAACCTGCCAGATCCTCGTGCCTTCCCGGTGTCAAGCCCCCATTTCTCCGATATCCAAGGTAAGTCATTGAAAAGACGACGAATAAAAAGTCTGGAACAATGTCCAAACTGCCCACTCGAAGTTGATATAATAGAACTAGAGGCAAAAAATCCAAAAAATTGCCGCCGTGTGATAACGAAGTGGCAGCATCTCTAAAAGAATTGACAACAGGCTAGCTGAGAGCTGCAGTTAAGTCCTTATTCCAGAATATTTTACGAATAAGCCCTTTAAAATTAAAGATCTGGCAGGAATTTTAGCCTAACTTGTTGATTCTAAAAGACAGGATATTATTTTTTCGAAGCCAAGCACCAAACCCAGATCCACCCAAGCTTCTTCTGATAACTGACAGCTGATCCTCACCCCAGCAACTTCGCCGCTTCCTTCGCGTAGTAAGTGAGAATCATGCTGGCTCCCGCGCGCCGTATGCAGAGGAGCGACTCCATCATCACCCGCTCCCGGTCAATCCACTGGTTCCGTGCCGCAGCCTCGATCATCGCGTATTCGCCCGAGACCTGATAAGCGGCCAAAGGCAGGTCGAAACGGTCCCGGGCGGCGGCAATCACGTCCAGATACGGCATGGCTGGCTTCACCATGATCATGTCCGCGCCTTCTTCGATGTCCAATTCGATCTCCCGCATCGCCTCGCGGACGTTCGCCGGGTCCATCTGATACGAACGCCGGTCCCCGAACTGCGGCGCCGAATCCGCCGCTTCGCGGAATGGCCCATAGAAGCCGGAAGAGAACTTCGCCGCGTACGACAGAATCGGCGTATTTTCGAAGCCAGCCTTATCCAGGGCCGCACGGATCGCACCCACCCGTCCATCCATCATGTCGGAAGGCGCGATGATATCCACTCCCGCGCGCGCCAGCGAAACCGACGTCCGCGCCAGCAACTCCAGGCTGGCGTCGTTGACGATCTCAAACTCGGCAGTCGCCGGCGGCGCCGCCGCCGCCGCTCCCAGCGATTGCGCCGTAGCCTTCACGATCCCGCAATGCCCATGCGACATGTACTCGCACAGGCAAACGTCGCCCATGATCACTACGTCGCGCACTTCGTTCTTGATCGCACGGGCCGCCCGCTGCACGATGCCATCCTCCGCCCATGCGCCCGTGGCGACTTCATCTTTCTTCTCCGGTAGCCCGAACAAGATGACCGACAACACGCCCAGCGCGCGCGTCTCCCGCACTTCCTTCACCGCCTCGTCGACTGAAAGGTTGAAGACGCCGGGCATGGAGCGCACTTCTTTCCGGATCCCGCTCCCGGGGCAAATGAACAGTGGATAGACCAGCGACTCGGGCGTAAGCCGGGTCTCGCGCACCAGGGTGCGCAGCGTTTCAGTGCGCCGCAAACGGCGCAAACGGTTCGCAGGGAATGCCATAACCCGCAATTCTAGCAGTTGGCTTGGCCACTGCGACCGGCTTGATCACCGCTCACCGTGACGTACATCACGTCGCCTTCGCCCCGGCCTTTTGGCGCCCACCTTACCTCAGTAACCTCAGGTAACCGGCTCGTGATCTAAACATCTGGTGTCGAACGGCATATGATTTCTTGTGGTGTATCGCAACCGCATCCCGGCGCTGGTCGGCGGAGTTGGCCTACTGCTGGCGTTCGCCCTGGCTCCCGTCGTATTTCCCGCTCCATTCTTTCGCGTGGCGATGGGAGACATCGTCCCGCTGCTGGTGCTTCTGGCGGCCTCGATCGTTTCCGCCCAAAATGCCATCGGCAGCCGTGGGCATGGCCGCTTGTTCTGGAGCCTGATGACCGCGGGCATGGCCATGTGGTGCTGTAACCAGTCCTTCTGGGTGTGGTTTGAAGTGATGCTGCGTAGGACGCTGCCCAACCCTTTCCTTGGGGATATGGTGTTGTTCCTGCACATTGTCCCCATCATGGCCGCCGTCGCCATCCGCCCCCATCGCGGAGAGGTGCGTGAAGGGATGTTGCCGAGCCGGCTCAATGTCATGATCCTGCTGGCTTGGTGGATCACGGTCTACGCCTTCTTCGTTTTTCCCGAAGAGTACATCGTCTTTGATCCGGTCTACACCCTGTCTTGGGATTTCTTGTATGTAGTCGAAGGACTCATGCTGATCGCGGTATCGGGGTCGGCATTCATCGGCAGTTCCGGATCGTGGCGCAAAATCTATCGCGGCATTTTTTTCGCCAGCGTTCTCTACTCCTTCGCTTCGGAAGCGCTGAATGCCGCCATCGCGCGCGGCGCCTACAAGACGGGCGGGATCTACGATCTCCCATTTCTCGCCTCGGCTCTCGCCTTTCTTGGGGTTGCTCTCGCCGGGCAGCGTTATCTTCACGGGATCGAAGCGATGCCTTCCAGCACCGTCGCCTGGCGCCGGGCCGCCTCGCTGCTGGCAAAATTGGCGCTGTTTTCTCTGCCCCTCCTGGGATATTGGGCGCTGTTCCTCAGCCACGAACCGCTTTACCTCCGCCACATCCGTTTTGTGGTGACGATGACCGGCGTCGCGGTCCTGGCCTTTTTTGTTTTTCTCAAGCAACACTTGCTGGACCGAAAACTTCTGCAACTCCTTCAGCATTCGCGGGAGAGCTTTGACAATCTTCAACGCCTGCAGGGAAGAGTCATCCAGCAGGCCAAGCTGGCTTCGCTCGGAGAACTCGTCGCGCTCGCCGCCAGCGAGTTGGACCATCCTTTGTCGGCCATCCTGAGCAACTCGGAACGCATGGCGGCCAGCAGCAGCCTCAGCCGCGAGCAACTCGCCACCGCTCAGAAGATCGGCCAGCAGGCCCGCCGAACCCGCGAACTCGTCAACGATCTGCTGAGTTTCGCCCAGCAGACTCCCGGAGAAAAGATCCCGATCGAACTAAAGCCTCTGTTGCAGCGCGCGCTTCAAATGGAAGGCTTCAAACTGGAGAACAAGAAGATTAGCCTGACCGTGGAAAGCAGCGATGGTTTGCCTCGCGTCCTGGGCAACGCCAACCAACTCTTGCAGGCCTTCCTCCAGATCGTCGAAAATGCGGTGGATGCGCTGCAGGAAACCGGCAGCGGACGTTTGCACGTGTCTGTCTGGCTCGAAGCCGGCGAAGTGGTGATTCAGTTCGCCGATTCCGGCCCGGGCCTGCGCGATCCCGGGCGCGTCTTCGATCCTTTTTACACCACCAAACCCGTCGGCAAAGGCACCGGCCTCGGACTCAGCGCCGCCTATGGCGTGATCCAGGACCACAAGGGACAAATCGCCTGCTCCAATCGCCCGGAAGGCGGAGCGGTCTTTGAGATCCGCCTCCCTGCCCTCAAAGCCTCTGCCCCGCTCGCCGCCGCCGTCTACGTCTGAAGCGGCGGTCGAGGGATTCCCCGGCGCCGATTTCCTCCCTTTGCGTCCTACTGTTTCAGGGCAATCGTGTCCTGCTCGATCTGATCGAAGGTCGTGATGACGCGCGCGTTGGCTTCGTAGCTGCGCTGCGCCACGATGAGGTTCGAGAACTCGGTGGCGATGTCGACGTTCGACGCTTCGAGAGACCCGCCGGTAATGCTGCCCAGGCCGCCGCTGGTCGGCGCCCCGATCGTGGGCTGGCCCGAGGCGAGAGTCGTCGAATAGGTGTTGTCCCCGTTGCGCGACAGGCCTTGCTCGTCGGCGAAACTGGCGAGCGCGATCTGTCCCAGGGTCGCCGTCGTTCCATTGCTGAACGACCCGGTAATGGTGCCATCGGAACCGATACTGAAACTCTGCAAGGTGCCGCTGGCGGTGCCGTCCTGTTCAATGGACGCGGTGCTGTTCGCGGCCGCCAGTTGGGTGATCACCGGAGTCGTCCCATTGAGCACATTCCAGTTAAAGGTCTGGTTGCTGGCTCCGTCGGCGAATCCGGAGATGCTGGCCGTAATATCAGTCGGCGGCGTCGCTGCGGCTCCAGTACCCTGCGTGTCCGAGATCAGATTCCCATTCCCGTCGAACGTCAACGTGCCCGTTTGCAGGATTCCGGTCTGCGGAGTCGACACCGGAGGCGTCCCTGAAACCGTTGGACTGAGGTCGGCGGACGGAATGGAAAGCTGGTAGCTCCACGTGTTGACGCCCGTGTTCGTGTACGTCACCGTGAGTTGGTGAGGGGCGCCGAGGGAATCGTAGATGGTGGCCGTGGTGGAATAGGTCGAGCCCACGCCCCCGGTGGCATTGAGGTTGGTGGTCATCTGTAGGTTGGCGGTGGCGGTGGCGGGACTGCTGGTTCCGGCTCCGAGTTCGAGCGTGCTCAGTCCCGCGCTGGTGTTGACGACGCCATTGGTGGCGGGATATCCCATCACCGTTTGACCGCCGGCGGTTTCGAGCAGGTTGTTGGTGCCGATTTCGAAATTGCCGGCGCGGGTGTAACTCTGCACACCGTTCTCCTCGACCACGAAGAAGCCATTGCCATTGATGGCCACATCGGTGTCGACGCCGGTGGCCGACACGTCGCCCTGCGTAAAGTCGGAAGTTTGCGAGCTGACCTGCACGCCCGCGCCCTGCTGAATGGGATCGCCCGCGCCGTCGGTCCCGAGATTTTGATAGAACAGATCGGCGAATTCGATCTGCTGGTCTTTGAATCCCGGCGTATCGACGTTCGCGAGATTTGAGGCGATCACTTGATGACGGTAGGCGCTGCGGTCGAGCACGCGCTCCAGCCCGCGCATCAGCGGGGTTTCGATCATGGACATGGTTGCTCCTTGGAATGGCGAGGGTTGGCCGGGCGACGGTCGCCGGCGGCCGCAAGCTGGTTCCGGTAGTTGCCCCGCGGCGGCAGGCCAAACTCGCGGACTTTGTTGCGCACCGTGCGCAGGCTCACCCCCAGCAACTCGGCCGCGCGCGCCCGGTTGCCGCCGGTCGCGTCGAGCGTCATGGCAAAAAGCTGGCGCTCCATTTCGCCGAGCGAGAGGCCGGGCTTCCAATCCCCGGGTTTCCAGTCAGGCGTCGGCGGGGAGAGCGGGGACAAGCTGCTTCCCGACGAGCTCTTCGCGTTCAGGCTCTTGCCATGATCGAGCGCTTCCACGCCGATCTCGCCGCCGCGCGACAATGCCACCGCCCGCCGCACGAAGTTCCCCAATTCGCGCACGTTGCCCGGCCAGGCGTTCGTTTCGAGACGAGCCACCAGTTCTTGCGAGAAGCGCGGACTCGTTCCCGGCGCGGCATAGAGCCGGGCGAAATGCTCGGCCAGTTCCCGAACGTCGCCCGGGCGCTCGCGCAGCGGCGGCAGCGACAATGGAATCACATTCAGTCGATAGTAAAGGTCGGCGCGGAATCGGCCCTCGGCGACCGCGGCTTCAAGCGGACGGTTGGTGGTGGCAATCACCCGGATATCGACGCGTACCGTCTGGTTCGATCCCAAGCGGTCGAACTCGCGCTCCTGCAGCGCGCGCAGCAACTTGGGTTGCAGCGCCAGCGGCATCTCGCCCACTTCATCGAGCAGCAGCGTTCCGCCGTTCGCCGTCTCGAACTTTCCCGGACGCGCGCCGACCGCCCCGGTGAACGCGCCGCGGGCATGCCCGAACAATTCGCTTTCCAGCAGGGTTTCGGGAAACGCGGTGCAGTTCAGCGCCACAAACGGCCCCGGCTGGCGGCGGCTGAGGCGGTGAATGAGGCGCGCCATCAACTCTTTGCCCGTGCCGCTTTCGGCTTCGATCAGAACATCGGCGTCGGTCGCGGCCGCCTGCCGCGCGCGCTCGAGCGCCCGCTCCCATGCGGGAGAAGTTCCGATGAGGGTCTCCGTGTCTTTGCCAAACTCTTTGCTGGAACGCTCGGCCCGGCGCAACACCTGCTCCACGGCCAGCTCCAGTTTCTCGAAGCACACCGGCTTCACCAGATAATCGCAGGCGCCGTTGCGCATGGCTTCGACCGCGTCGGGCACGCAGCCATAAGCGGTCAGCAGAATCACCGCCGTGCGCGCCGACGAAGTTTGCACCTCGCGCATCAACTCGAAGCCGTCCCGGCCCGGCATGCGCACGTCGGTGATGACCAGCGAATGCTGTCCGGCGCGAAATTTGTCCAGCGCTTCCGTGCCGTTCACGGCAACGTCGACCAGCCAGCCGCGGCGCTGGAAGCGCGTCTCCAGGGCGGCGCGCATCCCGGCATCGTCGTCGGCGATGAGCAGCCGCTTCATTGCCCGCCTCCCGCAGGCTCGGCATGGTCCACGACATTTCCAGACGAGAGTTTCGCCGCGCGCTCGGCCGCCGTCCCATCGCCCGGCAGCCGCAGCCGGAACGTGGCTCCATGACCGGGACGGCTCTCGGCCGTGATCGATCCCCCGTGCTGTTCGAGAATGCGGCGGCAGACGGCCAGCCCGAGTCCGCTGCTGCCGGGCCGCGTGCTGAAGCCCGCCTCAAAAATGCGGGGCAGATCGTCCGGCACAATCCCCGGCCCGGTATCCCGCACCTCGATCTCGACGCCTGCTTTACTGTGATCGCTGCCGCCGCCCGCGCTGCCCCGAATCGACAGCCATCCCCCGCCCGGCATGAAACGGAACGCATTCAGCGCGAGGTTGAGCAATACCTGCTCCAACCGGTGCCGGTCCGCCGGAATGACGACGCCAGTGAGCCCGTTGACGATCTGCATTTCCACCCGCGCCTGCTTGGCCAGCGGCAGCAAGAAATCGTACGCCCAGTCGAGCAACTGGCCCATGTCGCTGGGCGCGAACTCGGGTTCCGGCGTGTTGTGCAGGTGCAGCACGTTGTTGACGGTGGCCGATAGCGTGCGCAGGCCGGCCTGTACGTGTTCGATCCAGCGCCGGCTTTCCCCTTCCAGATTCGCTTCGGCCAGCAACCCCGCAAACAGTTCCAGGCTGCCCAGCGGGTTGCGGATCTCATGCGCCAGCAGCGCCGACATCTCCACCAGCGCCTGCTGCCGCCGCAGATGCTCGCGATCCTGTTCCAGCTTCTTCGCCTCGCTGACATCGCGCACAATAAAAACCGAGGTGGCATGGGCCTCGTTTCGTTCCAGCCAGGCGTGGCGGATCGCGACCCAGAAGGGCCGGGCCGCGGGGGAACCGGCCAATGACCATTCGCACTCTTCGCCCGTCCCTCGCGCCCGGTCGAGCGCGGCGGAGAGCCCGGCCGGCAAGCTGTCCACCGACTCGAAGCTGCCCCCCGCCAGCCGCGCCGCTTCCGGGTTGACAATCGCAATCCGGGAGCCGCCTTCCACCACTAGCACCCCGCAGGGCAGGCCCTCCAGAATGCGGCGCAGACGTTCGCGGATGCGGTGGTTTTCCTCGAGGCTCTTCGCCAGGTCGCGGTTGGTGACTTCGAGTTCCTTACGAAGATGCGCCACCTGGCCTTGCAGTTGTCCATAGGTGCGCTCCAGCGAACCCGCCGCCTCCGTGAAAGAAGCAAAGGCACGGGCCAGAGGATGCTCCGGGTCGCGGGCAAGGTCGCGGGGTGCGGGAAAATTGGCGGACATAAAGATCCTTCTGCAACAGCATTGCCAGCCCGGCATAAATTGCCTTAGAACATGCTCATGCCGTGCACATACGAAGACGACCAAGAGCGTGCGTAAGCCGGTTACCAAACCTAGAGACGCGGCTTGCCGCGTCTCCGGAAGCGGGGGCGAGACGGGGCAAGCCCCGCCTCGACGGGAAGAGGCGCTTCACCCCGAAGTGCGCGGGCTCGAGTCCGTAAGCAAAAGGTGTTCGGGGCGAATCACCGCCTGGTTTTCGCAGAGGATCAAGGCGCGTTCGATCACGTTTTGCAGCTCCCGTATATTGCCCACCCAGGGATAGCTCTTGAGCAAGTTCAAGGCGGCAAGCGACACCTGCGGCGCAGGCGAGGGCGCGGCAAATTTTTCAAGGAAGTGCGTGGCCAGTTGAATGATGTCTTCGATTCGGTCGCGCAAAGGTGGGATATCGATGGGAAAACCGCAGAGCCGATAATACAAATCTTCGCGGAACTTCCCCTCGCGGACCAGCGACAACAGATGCGCGTTCGTGGCCGAAACGACGCGCGCATCGACGCGCACCACTTCCGCGCTGCCCAGGCGCTGCAGCTCTTTCTGCTCCAGAAAGCGGAGCAGCTTGGGCTGCAGGCTCAAAGGCATTTCGCCAATTTCGTCGAGAAAAAGCGTGCCGCCTTGCGCTGCCTGAATTCTTCCCGCATACGACTGCATGGCTCCCGTGAAGGCGCCTCGGGCGTATCCAAAGAGTTCGGCTTCCAGCATGGTCTCGGGAATGGCAGCACAGTTGACGACTGCAAACGCGCGACTGGCGCGCGGGCTCAAGTGATGAATCGCGCGCGCGACAACTTCCTTGCCACAACCGGTCGGCCCGGTGATCAGGACAGCTGTGTTGCGCGAAGCCAGCAGCCGCGTCAGACGATACACTGGCTGCATAACACGTGAGTTCCCGATCATTCCCGGCAGGGGAGCGACGAAAGTAGACGCCGTGTCGGAGAAAAGCTGGTTCGAAAGAAACCTGTCACCGCCGGCGTCAACTTTCTTTCCGCCTTTTTCCCTAAGCTTGTCAGCGTCATCGCATTGCGCCAGACCCATTTCTGGCTTGTCGTCTTCGATCTCGATGGTGGCGCCGGCATCGCGCTCCGGATCCAGCAGCACCACTTCGATTCCAGGGAAGCGCTGCCGCACCGTGTCACTTAGTTCCTCCGCGTCCAGATCGGGCAGCCGGCGATCCAGAAAAAGCACCTGCCAGAAACCGCTTTCCAAATGGACCAGCGCCTCGGCCCCTCCCGTCGCCTGTTCGAAGTGGCGGACGGGGGAACGGAGACTTTCGAGGATACGTTGGCGCACCACCGGGCTGGGACTGGCCACCAGAATGTGGTTCGCATAGTCAGCACGGATGTTAGGAGGAATGTTGGAAGGCGTGCTAGGCGGGATCGGGAAGCTCGTCATACCCCGATTGAAAACCGACTCGCTTAGAACGAGATTAGAAGAAGATTAGAAAACTCTATCGGAAGGAAACCATCGTGTAGTCGGCCCGGCAAATTTTGCTTTACAACCGGAAGCATTTAGTCCCCGGCAATTCCTGCCGCGTCAATCCCAGCCCGCTTCATTCGACAATGGCCAGCACGTCGCCGGGATTCACCGCCGCGCCCGGAGTCGCCATGATTTTTTTCACGACGCCCTTTTTTGGCGACTTGATTTCATTCTGCATCTTCATGGCTTCGACGACGACGATGCCCTGCCCGGCTTCCACCTCGGAATTCTCCGCGACTAACAAACGCACCACGCGGCCCGGCATCGGCGCCAGAATTTTCTTCGGTCCCTTTTCGTCGCTGCCCGCCTTCTGGCGCGAGCGCAGCGAGCGCGGATCTCTCAGTTCCACCGCGAAACGCGTGCTGCCCACCCACATGTGCAGATCGGTCGCAGTCTGCTCGCGCTTGATCTCGTAGGCGTGCCCATCCACCAGCAGCGACAACACGTCGCGTCGCGGCAGGACCGCATCGATATGCACCACTTGCCCGTCCAGTCGGCACTCCCATCCCTCCGCGGCTTTTTCCAACTCGAGCCGGTGTGGCTTGCCGCTAGTTTCCCCGCCTGCTCCACCGCCCGCTTCTCCGCTAACGACAATTTCATACACCATAAGAATCAGCGCAGCGCTTCCGCGCGTCCCTTCTGCTTCCAGTTGGATGGCACCGGGCCCGCTTCCCCTGCGCTCCCATTCTTGCTGCCAGGTGCCGACGGCTCCAGCACGGCAAACATGCCGGAGGCAATCGCCGCGATTCTTTCCAGCTTTGTCGACTGCGAATCCCGTGCCGCCGATGCCCCCGCCGGCGCAGCTTTTGCGAGCAGGCGATCCAGGTATCCGGTGTCGAGTTTTCCCGCCCGGAAATCATCGTCGCGCAAAATTCGCCGGAACAGCGAAATGTTGGTCTTGATGCCGGCCACAAAATATTCGTAGAGCGCCCGGTCCAGTCGCATGATGGCCTGCTGCCGGTCGGTCCCGTAGCCGATCAGTTTCGCCAGCAGTGGATCGTAATCCATGGGAACGTTCCAGCCTTCGTACATCCCGCTGTCCCGCCGGATTCCCGGCCCCGCCGGCTGCAGCAGCACCGTGATCTTGCCCGGGCTGGGAAAATAATTGTTATCGGGATCTTCCGCATAAATGCGGCACTCGATCGCGTGCCCGCGAATCTGCACGTCGGACTGCGCGAACGGCAACTTCTCGCCCGCCGCGATGCGTAACTGCAAATGCACCAGATCGAGCCCCGTAGTCAACTCCGTCACCGGATGCTCCACCTGCAGGCGCGTGTTCATTTCCAGGAAGTAAAAGTTCTTTTGCTCATCGACCAGGAATTCAATCGTGCCGGCATTGGTGTAACTGGCCGCTTGCGCCACTCTCACCGCAACCTCGCCCATGCGGCGGCGCATATCGGGATCCACAATCGGCGAAGGCGCTTCCTCCAGTACTTTTTGATGACGCCGCTGGATCGAACACTCGCGCTCGCCCAGCCATACCGTGTTGCCGTGCTCATCCGCCAGCACCTGCATTTCGATATGCCGGGGATTCACGATCGCTTTTTCGATATAGACTTCGCTGTCGCCAAAAGACCGCTGCGCCTCGCTCTGCGCCGATTCCAGCGCCGAACGCAGCTCCTGGCGAGTATGCACCAGGCGCATCCCTTTCCCGCCGCCGCCCGCCGCCGCTTTCAGCATCACCGGATAGCCAATGCGCTCGGCTACCTGTTCGCCCTCTTCGGCGGAGGCAAGTCCGCGCGAGGTTCCGGGAACGAACGGCACACCGGCTTTTTCCATCTCCCGCCGGGCGCTGGTCTTCGAGCCCATCAGATTCATGGAGTGCGGCGAGGGCCCTATAAACTTCACCCCCGCATCGGCGCACGCTTGCGCGAACTTCGCGTTTTCCGAGAGAAAGCCGTAGCCCGGATGAATGGCCTCGGCGCCCGAGCGCTTCGCTACGTCGAGGATCTTGTCCATCCGCAGGTAAGACTCGGCTGCCGGGGCCGGGCCAATCGGATACGCTTCATCGGACTTGCGGACATGCAGCGCGGCCCGGTCGACGTCGGAATAGACGACGACGGTCGCGATACCCATTTCGCGGCACGCGCGTATGATGCGCACCGCGATCTCTCCACGATTGGCGATCAGAATCTTCTTGAACATTCTCGAGCAGGATACATCGTACCGCTCTGATTCTAGCCGTCAGAGGGCGAGATTGCAGGTGTCAAATCACGGCATGTGGTGACATTACGCACAAAAGTCCGTCAGAGTCTTTCGAGCCCAAAAACAGCTATAGCCAGCTTCTCAGCGGCGTAACTCCACTGAGTCACTGGCTACTAGCTAGCAACTCCTAGGTATTCGCTACTGTTTCTGATCCATCACGATGCCGCCCGCGCCCGGCTGCTTTTCCGCCTTGGCTTTCTTGGTGGCCATGGTTTTGTCGACCCACTCGTCGGCCGTCTTCAAATCGGCCGCGCGCGCCTCCAGATCCCCGCACTGGATATCGGCGTGTTCCCGGTACATCAGGTTCATGTAGGCCATGGCGTCGTCATAGTCGGGACGAAGCTGGAGCGCTTTATTCAGGTTATCAATGCCTTCCTGAACGTTGGCGGTGTTCTTCTCCTTGACTATGGCACAGACCTTCTTGTCCTTCGCGGGCAGGGAGTCCTCGGGTTTCATGCCCAGTTTGGCGCGTTCTTCCTGACGCGGCACATAGGTCTGGGTCCAGTCGATCACCGCCACCGAGTAATACGGCTCGGGATCGTTCGGATCGACCTCGGAAGCCTTTTTGTAAAACTCCTTCGCCAAGTCGAATTTTTTCATCTGCAGATACAGGTAAGCGATGCCCTTAATGCTGTTGATGTTCTTGGGATCTTTCTGGAGCACTTGCTTGTACTGGTCGATCGCTTGCTCGCCGTAGTGGTTGTTCTCGGGAGTATCGGCGCCCGGAATATACTGCTGCGCATAAGCCGTGGCCAGATAGAGCCGGGCATTGAGCAACGTCGGGTCCAGGGCGACCGCTTGCTGAAAGTGGTCGATCGCCTGTTCGAACTTGGAGTTCTTGTAAGCCTGCACACCTTTGTTGAGGTGGTCGCGCGCCTGCAGTTTGGCGCATCCGGTGCTCGAGAGCATCACCAGCGCGGCGGCGAATACCACCAGGAGTTTTTGCGTAGTTTTCATTGCTTTATGAATCTCCTTGCTGCGGAGTAAAAGAACTGAGAGGGAGCTCCGGGCGTCCCCGCCCGGCCGCCAATTTGCTGGACGGGCAAGACGCCCGTCGCTCCACCGTTAGACCGAAGGCCGATTCTACCCGCCCGCTTCGATCTTGGCTGTGATCAAGCCCACCTTGTCGACGCCGGCCGAATGCGCGATATCGATCACGCTGGCCACGTCGGCAAACGGCACGTTGTCGTCGCCCTTCACGAACATGACCTTTTCGGCGCGCGTCTTGAAAATATCTTCCAACCGGCCCTGCAGCGTTTCCCAGGTGGCTTCGTCCTGATTGATCTTCAGTCCCGGAGGATTCCCCGCGCCGTGGTCGATCAACTGCACGACGATCGTGCGATCCGTCGGAGGCGGCGTCTTCTGATTCGGTGGCGGAGGCTGCGGCACCAACGCCTCCAAACCTTTCGGCGTCAGCGGCGTGATCACCATGAAAATGATCAGCAGCACCAGCAGCACGTCAATCAGCGGCGTGACGTTCATGTTCGCGCTTTGGCCCCCTTTGGGGCCGACTGCCATACTCATACTCGATCTCCTGTATTGCTACTGCTGTATTGCGCTACCCTGCTATTGCCCGCCCGTTGGCGCGGCGGCGGCTGGCGGCGGCGCAAACGATCCGGATTTTTTTTGCTCGGTCAAAAGTCCCAACTGGTCGACACCGGCGGCGCGAACATCGTCCACCACTACCACCACCCAGCCGAACTTCGCCCGCGCGTCGGCCTTGAGAAAGACGGTTTTGTCGGTGCGGTTCGCCAGCTTATCCTTGATTTTCTGCGTCAGATCGTCCGGATTGATAGGATCGGTCCCGAAGAAAACCTTGTTGTCGCGAGTGATCGCTACCTGCAGCGCGTCTTCCTTGTCGGCGTCGTGCATATCGATCGGACTGTTGACTTGGGCCATGTCCACTTGTTTGCCGTGTTGCAACATCGGCGTGACCACCATGAAAATGATGAGCAGCACCAACATCACGTCCACCATCGGTGTGACGTTAATGTCGGAACTGACGTTCGCCCCTTCGTTCCGCTTTGCTAATGCCATGGAATTCCGTCTCCTGCCTTGCCCGTACCTGGCTACCCCTCCCGAAATTTGCTATAGGGAGTGCCGGGCGTCCCCGCCCGGCCCCTATCAGCAACTCATGGGTAGCAACCAGCCAGTAGGTCCGAAGCCGAAGGTCCAAGTCCTGAGACCTGGCACCTAAGACCCGAGACCTGCTCTTACGACCGCCGCATGCTCCGGCGCTTCAGGAAGTAATCGATCAGTTCGCTCGACGAGTTGTCCATCTCTACATCGAACGCTTCCACGCGACCGGTCAAGTAGTTGAACATCATGACGGCCGGAATCGCCACGAACAGGCCGACTGCGGTGGTCACGAGCGCTTCGGAAATGCCGCCCGCCACTGCTGCCAGGCCGGTTGCCTTTTCCTTGGCAATGCCGTTGAACGCGTTCAGAATGCCGACCACCGTTCCGAACAGTCCCACGAAGGGAGCCGTCGAACCGATCGTCGCCAGACCGCCCAGGCCACGCTTCAGTTCCGCGTGCACGATGGCTTCGGTGCGCTCTAACGCGCGCTTCGAAGCTTCAATCGTCTCGCCCGGAATCTCGCCCGGGCTGTCCTGATGCGCCTTGAATTCCATCAAGCCCGCCGTGACTACCTTCGCCAGGTGGCTTTTCTTGTTGCGCTCGGCGACTTTAATCGCTTCGTCAATCTTGCCTTCGCGCAGCGCGCCAGCCACAGCCGGAGCGAACGAGCGGGACTGATTGCGGGCGGCGTTAAAAGCCATCCAGCGGTCGATCATCACGCCGATCGACCACCCCGACATGATGAACAGAATGATAACCACGACTTTCGCTAGAATGCCCATCTGCTTCCAGAGCGAAATCGGGTCCCAACCGACCGAGCCCTCGTCAAAGAGCCAGGCGGCGAAAAGGTGAAAATTACAGAGCGCGACTGCTGCCAGGTTCACTACCATGAGTTGCTTCTCCTCCTCAGAACTGTTTAGAACTCTTTACCAACTGCTTCTTGAAAATCCTGCCGAGACGGAGCTTGCTCCGTTTCAGTCTGTGGCAAAAGACGCGCGCTAGCCGCGTCTCTGCGGAAAAACCGAAGTCCCGACCCCCCTCGCCAAGCGAGAATCAGACCTCTTCCGCAGCCGCACAATCAGAATCGTTTGATGCAAGAAATCGATCATAGGCGGAACTGCCCGCAGTGCCCTGAGCACCATCTCTCCCCGTCCACCGGAAAATCACGCAGGACAGGGATGGCCTTAAACCGCCCCAAAAAACCAGGTTTCAAGGTTTCAGAGTTTCAAAAAGGCAAATTGATCACCGCCCGTGAAACTCGAAAACCTCGCCGCAACCTTTAGATCACCCTGAAACTTTGCAACCTTGAAACTCTGAAACTTTGAAACCTTAGCTTCTAGCCTCCGGACAAGCTAAAGTTCACCACCACCTGCGTCTCCACCGCCACCGGTTCGCCATTCAGCAGGTAGGGCTTGTAACGCCACTGCTTCACGGCCTCAATCGCCGCCGGCGCCAGCATCGGGTGCCCGCTGATCAACTGCAGGTTCTGGATCGTGCCGTCCTTGCTGATTTCCGCCTGTAGCACAACCTGGCCCTGAATTCGGGCCTGCTTTGCCAGTTGCGGATAGTTGGGCTGAACCTTGCGGATCAAAAGGCCGGTCGACACACCCGACGACACGCGCACGCGTTGCGGGGTCGCGACTTTGGGAACGGCCACCGGCGTCGAACTAATAATGCCGCCGATCACGCCGCCCGCCGACCCTCCCGGCACGCCACCCGGAACACCGCCCGGGACGCCGCCGCCCAGATCCGGCGGTGCCTCCTCTTCCTTGATCATCTGAATCTTGTCTGGAATCTTGGTTGGCGTCCGCAGTTGGCCGTTGTTGATCTCGCTCTGTATTTTCACCACTTTAACCGGAGCCGCCGCCGGTGGCGGAGGTGGCGGGGGTGGCGGAGGCGGCGCTACCAGAAAGGTCATAAGGTTCCCCTTAGGCAGCGCATCGGTATAGATCAGAGGGATCAGAATCAGAATCCCGATGAGGCCGACCTGTAGCGCGAACGACAAAATCGTGGTGCTCAACCGCCGTTTGGCCTTGAATCTGTTCCCTGACTCAATGAGACTGTCTTCAAACATAGGCTTCTCCTACCAGACCGTACGAGAGATTAGACACCGGCCACATCCTCTTTGCTCCCGCCAGCCGATCTGCCAACCCTGCCTCTCTGGGCAGTGAAGATTCTACGCCAAAAAACCGGCCTTAGACCTTAACTTTTTCCTTCGGCTGCGTCCCGCCGTTGCCCGATCGCAGCGGCATGGCAATCGGCGTCTTGCCCTTCTCGCCCCGCCATTCCTGGTACGCCACCAGAATCGGAGCCGCAATCGCAATCGAAGAATACGTCCCGATCAGAATGCCGACCACCAACGCAAAGCTGAAACCGCGCAGCACCTCGCCGCCAAAAAGAAACAGAGCAAGCACGGTAAGGAAAGTCAGGCCTGCTGTCAAGATCGTTCTGCTTAAAGTTTGATTAATACTTTTGTTGACAATGTCCGCCAACCGGTCCCGCCGCAGCAGTTTGATGTTTTCCCGTATGCGGTCAAAGACCACGATGGTGTCGTTATTCGAATATCCGATCAGCGTCAGGATCGCCGCAATCACTGTCAGCGAAATCTCCCAGTTCAGCAGAGAGAACGCGCCCACCGTAATCAGCGTGTCGTGGAATACCGTCAAAACCGCGGCCACTCCGTAGATCCATTCAAAGCGGAAGCCCAGGTAGATCAGCATTCCGCCCAGCGAATACAGTGTCGCCAGGATCGCCTGCTTGCGCAGTTGTTGTCCCACCTGCGGCCCCACGATCTCGACATTGCGGATGCCAAAGTCCGAGACAAAAAAATTATCCGACAGCGAGGTAACCACGGCGGGATCGGCCGCCGTCTTCAGTTCCTCGATCGACCCCAGCACGCCGCCTTTCGTCTTGTCGCGATAGTCGACAATGGCCTGCGCGATGGCCGTGTAGCGCGGGTTGGCCTCAGTGCCGGAACCGAGCTGCAGCGGATCCTTCTCCAATAGATAATTTTTAATGGCCAGTGAGCTGGTGTTGTTGAGATCCTGCTTGCCCGCCACCGCGTTGCTTTCGAGCGCCTGTTTGATCTGGTCCTTGCCCTTGCTCAAGTCCTGCTCGCTGGTCTCCTGAATGTCGAGCCCGATCAGCACTTCGTTGTTGCCCGGCGCTCCATACCGCTGCACGCGCGCGTTCTTCAGCCCGGCGCGTTCGATTTCGTTATGGATCGCGGACGGATCGGGGGTATGCGCGTACTTCACATACACGAGCGTGCCCCCGCGGAAGTCGACGCCCAGCGGGATGCCGTGCCAAAACGCCATGGATAGCAGTCCGGCCACGCTGAAGATCAGCGAGAAGGTGAGGAAGTACCACTTCTTCCCAAGAAAATCGATGTTTGTATTTCTAAAGAATTCCATTAAAACCCCAAGTTTCAAGGTTTCAAGGTTTCAGGGTTTCAAGGTTGTAAGGGCTACAGATCGCACTCACTTTGAAACCTTGAAACTTTGAAACCTTGAAACCTTCTAAATGCTCAACGCTTCACCACGCTGTTTCCGAGACAGCACCCAATCGAAAATCACCCGCGACACAAACACCGCTGTAAACAAGTTTGCCAGCAAACCAAAAACCAGCGTCGTGGCGAAACCCTTGACCGGCCCGGTTCCAAAAATAAACAGAATCGCCGCCGACACAATCGTCGTGACGTGCGTATCGACGATCGTGATCCAGGCGTGACTGAAGCCCTGCTCCACCGCCGACGGCGGCGTCTTCCCGTTCCTTAGTTCTTCCCGGATGCGCTCAAAAATCAGCACGTTCGAATCCACGCCCATGCCAACCGTCAGAATGACGCCGGCAATCCCCGGCAGCGTCAGCACCGCGCCAAAGTAACCCATGAACCCCAGCAGAATAATCAGGTTCAGGATCAGCGCGATGTCGGCATTCACGCCCGCCCACCGGTAATAAATCAACATAAAGATGAGGACGGCCAGCATGCCGTAGACCGCCGCCTGCACTCCGGAGCGAATCGAATCCGCGCCCAGCGACGGCCCCACCGTCCGCTCTTCCAGATACTTGATTCCCGCCGGCAAAGCGCCCGAGCGCAGCGTCATCGAAAGATCCTGCGTCTCTTGCGGCGTAAACCGGCCGCTGATGACGCCGTTCTCGCCGATCGTGTCCTTGATCACCGCAACTTCCTGCACCTTATTATCGAGCACCACCGCCAGCGAGTCGCCGACGTGCGCGGAAGTGAAGGCGCGGAATTTCCGCCCACCCTCGCTGGTCAGAATGAAGCGTACATCCGCTTGCCCATTTTCGTCGGTGCCCGGTTCCGCCGTCCGAAGATCGCGCCCGGTGACCGCCGAGGCGCGCGTGATGATGTACCACGATTCGCCGCTTTCCGTATCGCGCTTCGATCCGATGCTCTTGCCCGGCATCAAAATCGCGTCCGGAGGCAGCACGCCGCCATGCGCCTGTAACGCCGCCTGCTCGCTCGAGTACGACGTCTGTCCATCCAGCGATTGCTTGATTTCCAGCATCGCCGTGGATTGCATGATTTCCTTCACCCGCGCCGGATCATCCACGCCCGGAAGTTGCACCAGAATCTGATACTGCCCCAGTCCATGCTCCTGAATTACCGGTTCGCTCACGCCCAATTGGTCAATGCGATTGCGGATCGTCTCGATGGCTTGCGAGACGGCGCGATTTTTCAAATCCGAGAGGCTTTGCGCCTTCATCGCCACCGTCCACGAATTCTCCGCACCCGACGTGGCGCCGTACTCCGGCAGTCGGTCGGAAACAATGCTCTTGAAATCGCTGGTCTGGTCGGGAGTAATGCCCTTCACCACGATCGCTTCCGGATGATTGATCGGATCGGGCTTGGCGATCTCGGCGTAATTGATCTTGCGCGTCCGCATGTCTTCCTTGAGCCGCGCAATCGCGTTGTCGGAATCCACATTGACTGCGTCGTTCACCTGCACCTGCAGGATCAAGTGCGTTCCGCCGCGCAGATCGAGCCCCAAATGAATGCGGTCGGCGATCGAAGCCAGAATGCCCTTGCCCGACCACTCTTTCGGAATGCCGAAAATCCCCGCCAGAAACACCAGCAGGATGCCGACGATCGCCACTAACTTCCAGCCAAGATTCTTATTCATGAAAATCCAGTCGTTTGTCGCTGGTCGTCAGTCGTTAGCCAAAACCACGGCGGTCAAAATCCCGGCCGCTCCGCGAGCGGCCAACGACGAGCGACCAACGACTAAGATTTCGTTCCTTCCTCCGCCGTCGTCACCGTAACCACCGATGCGCGGCTGACTTCAAGCTTCAAATTGTCCGGCGGCACCCGCAAAACCACCGCATCGTCCTTGAGGCTGATGATCGTCCCGCGCAAGCCCCCGCTGGTCACGATCTTGTCCCCGTTCTTCAATTCGCCCAGCATCGCCTGCCACTTCTTCTGTTTGCGCTGCTGCGGCAGAATCAGCAAAAAGTAAAAAATCGCGAAAATAAACAGCAACGGCGCCAGTTGGAGCAGGCCGATCCCACCGGATGTCTGCAACCACAACGCCAATGCGCCGCGCCCGCCCGTTAAAATGATTTCCACCGCCAAGTTCATCCTCTGCAATGAATTACAAACCCAAACCGCAGCCGCCCAGGAAAGCCTTTTCAGGCCCGACGGACGGGAATCGGCACAACTTTGCTTCTTTCGCCGCCGTACCTTCTCCGCTTATTCTGCGCGCAATTGCGGGGATTGTCTTCTTCTAGGACCGGAGATCTTCAGCCTGCAGGCCAGAACCGGCAATGCCGCATCCCATTTTCCGATCGGGATGGCACAGAAAGAAACGGACCTTATCCCTAAGCTCAATAGAATGCCGGACTGCTAGCAAGGTGTCAAGGTCGATACGCCGAAATTGTCGGCGCTCCAGGAGAAAGAACCGTGAGAAAGGACCGTGAGTGGGATTCCACAACCGCCGACTGCATTGGCATTTGACTTTCATTCGTAGCGCCACAGCGTTGCATTGAAAAAATCCCTGCACCAACTCAAAAAAAGTGGCCCCTTGCGGGGCCAGTCTTTTCAAAGAGGTTAAAGGGCGGGAATCAGAGGAAACTCATTTTGGCGCCGATCCGGGGAGTGGAGCGGACGGGGTGAAGTGGCGTAAACATCGAGAGTGAAGTTGTTCCAACGTTGAACCTCTTTAGTATAACGAGAATAAGCATTTGCCGAACCAAAGCCGATGCCGCCGCCAACGTGAAGATGCCATTTCTGGAACCTATTCAAAATCAAGATGTTAGGGTGAATCCCCTAGGGAAGCAGCTCCGCCCCAGATCACGAGCCAATGTGATCTCAGATGCACAATGCTGCACTTTCGCAGAAGTTCCGAGCAGAAGGCAGAGGCTCGAAGTCGCGTGCTAGCGGGCCTACGCCCCGCTTGGACAGCGCCACCTCGACCCCGCGCAAAAAGTATAAAGCCCCCTCGAAAGGGGGCTCTGGATAACCCATCCGCGCTTCTAGCTGTCGCCCGCCACCGTCCGCACCTTCCCCGGCAGGAAGTGGTACGGCGGCCATGGACCCGTCACCACCATCTCGCAGTTCTTGAGTTGCTTGGCGGCCGTGCTGTAGCGGTTCTGATATTTTTCAATCGACTTGGTGTCGATCAGGTGCGCAATGTCGAGCAGCATTCCGTCGGCGTCAACCTTCTTGCAGCTGACCTCTTCCTCCAGCGGATTAAACAGCTTGTGTACCTGCACCGACAGCGCCCGAGCCTTCGTCTGCCGTTCCCGCTCGCGCGAGGCCTTCTCGCGCAACTTCAGCAGATATTCGCGCCCCACCGTATCCGGCAGGACGATCTCTTCCATGTGTCCGCGCAGCGACCCGTCCCGCACCGTCAGCTTGATGCGCATTTCCGACTTGCCGCGCAGACGCGCCACGCTGTCGCAGAAAGTTCGCCGGTTCGACCGCACCGCCTGCCGGATCGCGTCTTCCGTATCGAAGATCGTCCCGAAGCGGAAGGGAAGCACCGTTGCGGTCCGGAAACTCTGGCTCACCACCCGAGCGTGCTCCAGCACCGACTTTTCGTCGAGTTTGGAGCTAGCACGGTCATATTCGCTGACAATCACCGCGAATTCCCCGCTCGGATAGCTCATCACCGGGGCTGAGTTGACACCTTGAATTCCATCAAGAAGAAAGGGACGACGGGCGCGAACACCATTGGCTAGGGTCGGGTGTTCCGTGAGGCAGTACGCGTACCACGACATGCATTCTCTCCGAATTGCACCGGGGCGTTGGGCACCCCTTTAGATTTTTAGACTTAGGGCTGCGCTGCTACCTGGGATTTTTGTTTTTTGAAAAACAGATGACGCGAACTTCCGCGTCCAAACCCATAGTACTGCCGAGTGGACTTATTTGCAACCTTTCTTACAAGAGCCGCATCGCACCGCGTCTCAATCTGCTACCAACTCCATTTCATCGCGCTAGCAGGGCCTTTTCAGCCATTCCGACAGTGACGAAAGCGCCGCGCGAATTGCACAAAAACTGTATTTGCCGGACTCACCCGGCGCCAGACCCGTAAGGGGCGACCAAGCTAGCCCAGCGCTAGCGCTGGGAACATTGGAATGAATGATTAAAGTCCCGTAGGGACGACCCAAGCAACTCCGACCCAAGCAACTCAAAGCTTCACTGCACCTTCCCATACTCCGCCGTCGCTTCCTTCAAGATGGGACCATCCGAATCGGCGTCCTTCCACAGCGCCAGGAACTCCTTATACGCCGTCCGCGCCCGCACCCGCGCGGCATCGGCATCCGCTCCCTGCCCCTGTCCTTGTGACGTCCTCGACTGCAATGCGTTCGCCCGTGCCACTCCCAGTCGCGCTAGCGCCCCCGTCCAGCAGTTCCACACCAGCCCGCCATGATCCAGAATCTTCTGAAACTCGGCCGCGGCGGCATCGCCCTTCCCGTCCGCCAGATACGCTTCCCCGCGCACATACGCGGGATACAGGCACGAACCGTTGATTCCAAACTGAATCATCCCCATCTCAAGCGCCGCGCTAGCGGACTGCAAGGCCGCCAGAGCCTCGGGAGCCCGCTTCCTGTTCAACGACAACTGCCCCTCGATCGCCGGCACCCAGACGGCCTGCATCTGCGTATCCAGCGGATAGCGGTGCTTCAGGTCCGATTCCAAAGACTCGGCGCGCCCGCTATCGCCCGCCAGCGCAAAAGTCAATGCCGCTTCGACCTCCGCGCCCTGGCTCGCCGGAGCCAGCCTCAGAGCTTCCGCCCCCCGCTGCCGCGCCTCCGCGGGATTGCCGAACGCGGCTTCCCGCTGCGCCGCAATCGCCAGGTAGATCGCCGCATTTTCTTTGCCGTCGGATTTCACTGCCGACTCCACCGCCTGCCGCGTCAGTTCCCGCGCCTTGCCCAGATGTCCGCCATACGCCTCGCTATCGGACTGCAACGCGAGTCCAAAATTCTGGTAATCGGCGTTACCGGCATACCACTTTTGCTGTTGCGCCATACCTGCCGAGTCCGACGCGAGAAACGCAAGCGCGTACAGAGAATTGTGCAGAATCACATCCTCAATGTTCCGAGCCTGCGCTTGCTGGATGATCTGTCGCGCTTCGTCGAAGCGCTGCATGCCGATTTCGTAGTTGGCAAGGTTCAGATACCCATCCGCGCGATTCGGCGCCCGCACCATCACTTGCCGCGAATCCTCCGCCGCTTTTTCATACTGCCCCAGCGAGGCATAGGCGATGCCCGAATCGTGGGATCCTCCGACCCCGAGCTCGACCCTCGCGGCGTGCCCGCATCCGTCCTCTTCGCCAGCCCGAAGTCGAGAACCTTGGCGTGCCCCCGCTTGGTAATGAAGATGTTCGCCGGTTTGATGTCCCGATGGATGATCCCCGCCGCATGTGCCGCGTCCAGCGCGTCGGCGATTTCGATCGCCAGCGCCAGCAACACGTCGGTCTCCACCGGACGCCCCGCGATGCGGTACTTCAGCATCACTCCGTCCAGATACTCCATGGCGATAAACGCCCGGCCACCCTCTTCGCCAATGTCGTAAATCGTGCAGATATTAGGATGATTCAGCGCCGATGCCGCCTGCGCCTCGCGTCGAAACCGCGCCAGCACCACCGGGTCGCGAGCCACGTCCTCGGGCAGAAACTTGAGCGCGACAAATCGCTGCAACCGCGTGTCTTCCGCCTTGTACACCACGCCCATACCCCCGCCGCCGAGTTTCTCGACAATGCGGTAGTGCGAGATGGTTTGGCCAATCATGAGGGAACTTGGGACTCAGACCGCAATAGTAAGGACGCGAGGACTCCCAGTCAACGAGGGTGGGATTCCATCTCCGCTTGTAGCGTTGGATTTTCCTGGAAGGAGAGGAAGCGCCTCCCCTCCCTATGATTACATACTAATATGTACGCACAATTATACCTCTACAAAACGTTTCACGTGAAACATTGTACATACAATTGGAAGCTAAAGCCTTTCGGTTCAATGCGCGATGCGCTCGTCAACCCTTCAATTTTTCGGCGGCTTCTGCGCCGCCCGTTCCTGCAAGGCGACCGTCACCGCGCGCAGCATATCGCCGACCGGAGCCGGCTTCCCCGTCCAGATTTCAAACTGCCGCGCCGCCTGCTGCACAAACATCTCCACGCCCGGAATCACGCCGATCCCCTTACTCCGCGCCACCTGCAGCAGATGGGTCTCGACCGGGTCGTACACCATATCGAACACCACGCGAGCTTGAATCTCGTCGTCTTTCAGCGGACATTCCCGCGTGTTCCCCATGCCCACCGGAGTCGCATTAATGATGACGTCGAAGCCAACCTTTTTTAGTTCCGCGCGTTTGAGCGTCCGAGCTTTCGCCTGCCGCGCCAGCTTCTGCCCTTTGGCTGCGGTGCGATTCAAGATCCAGACCTCAGCGCCGCGCTCCTTGAGCCCAAACACCGCCGCCCGCGCCGCGCCGCCCGCGCCCAGCACGAGAACCTTCGCGTTCTCAATCGACAGCCGCTGCTCCAGCGGACGAAGGATGCCCGCGATATCGGTATTGAATCCGTAAAGCTTGCCTTCCGCTCCTCGAACCACGGTATTGCAGGCGCCGATCTTCGTCGTGTGCGCATCCGTGTTGTCCAGATACGGCAAGATCGCCTGCTTGTACGGCATCGTCACGCTGAGGCCATGCAGCGGAATCTCGCGTACGCAATGGATCAGATCCTTGAGCGTCTTGGCGTGCAGCGGAAGATAAACGCCGTTGACGTTCTCGCGCCGCAACGCCGTATTCATGATGACCGGCGAAAGCGAATGCCCGATGGGATCGCCCGCGACTCCGTAAATGCGAGTGGCAGCGTCGATCTGATCGATGCGGTAAATGCCGCGCAGATCGCGCGCGCTGATTTGACCCGGTGCAGTTTTTAGGTCGGCATCGGCATCGACCGCGCCAAACGTGAACGCGCTGCCCGCGCGCGCCCCGAGCACGCGGCTGATAATACCCTGCTCTCCCATGCACAGCCCGATCAGCGAATGCTGACCGCTGTGCGTCTGCAGGAACTTCATCATCGCCACGTTGTCCGAGAGCGTAGTCGCGGTGCTGACGATCTTGTAGAAATCGGCCGGAATCTTCAGCATCTTTTCGAGCGTATCGTCGAGTTTGCGAGTGGCGTGGAAATCGTGGAATGACAGGATCAGTCCGGCGCGGCTGCGCAATTTCGCAATCGCTTCGGGCTTCGCTTTCAGCGCACTTTGCAGTTCCACGTCGACGAGTTGACAGCCCCCGGCATTGGCCTTGGTCAGCACTTCCAATTGCGCAGCCAGCGATCCCTTGAACTTGCCGCCGTTGTCGGCACGCCGGCACGTGCCGATGGCCGTGACGTACTGGTGCGTCTCCAGAAAACGGTGAATCTTCGGGACCGCGGCCAGCGGCTGCTTTAAATAGTCCAAACGAAACTCGAGAAATGGGTTTTCGCGAGCCAGCGACTCCGCCGTGGCAAGCATGTCTTCAATCGTGTCCCCGCCGACCGCCAGACAGACCTTGGGCAGGCGCTGGGGAAGAAAACGGGGCGCGAGAGTGGAAGACAAAGCCAAGTCCATTTGTTTTCAACAACGGCGCCGATATTACAGGGGAGCAGCCTCAGATGCAACTCCGAGGATTGCCGGAGAGTCCGCAAAACTTTCGGACACAGGGGCTAAACACCCTCGTAACCTTGACCCCTGCCCACGCGCTTGTTACTTTTTGGCTGTAACCCTTGTCTTCCCTAGGAGATAGCTGGGGCAGCCCCGAAGCGGTGGAAGTGGGAGATAACATGAAGAAAACAGGACTGTTATTGCTATTGACGGTGGCGGCGACCCTGGCGGTCGCACAGCAGGCGGTGACACCGGTCACGCCCGATGCGGACGGTATCGTCCATACATACGTTAACGTTCCATTCGTGCGTTTTCAGACGCCCACCGCGGCCGATATTTATTGCGCCGGTTTTCTTACCAAAGAGCGGATTCCCAACGCCAACTACGTCAACGGCGGACTGGAGACGCCGACTTCCACCAAGTTCGAAATCGGAGAACTGGTCTACCTGGCGGGGAGCGGCTACCAGACGGGGCAACTCTATTCGGTCGTTCGCCAAATCCGCGATGTGAACGAGTATGAAATTTATCCGGGACAGAGAAAAATCCTGGCCGCTGCGGGACAACCCTACGGCGAAATCGGCAGAGTACGGGTGGTGGATACGCGCAGCCACAGCGCCATCGCGCAAGTGGAATTTAGTTGCGATCCCATCAACCCGGGAGATGTCGTCCTTCCTTTCGTGGAAAAACCGCCGGTGAGTTTCCACGTCCCCGGCCGTTTCGATCGCTTCGCGCCTGCCAATGGCAAGCTGACCGGGCGCGTCGTTCTCGGCAAAGACTTCGACGGCGTGCTCGGCACGGGCATGAAACTCTATATGAATATGGGTTCGAACCAGGGCGTGAAGGTTGGCGACTACTTCCGTGTGGTGCGTTCCTATACGGCCACCTTGAAGGATCCTGTCGACTCGCTCTCTTTCAAAGCGCAGACTTCGGAAGACACGCAGAAGGTTCCGCCCACCTTTGAAGCCAATCGCTTCACCCGGACCAAAGGGCCGAACATCCATGTGGCCGATCTGCCGCGGCGCGCCGTGGGAGAAGTGGTCGTCCTCAACGTGACCCCGACCGCGTCCTCCGCCATGGTTGTCTTCGCGCTCGAAGATGTCTACGCCGGCGATACGGTGGAACTGGACGAGCAGCAGTAAGCTCGAAACAACTTCAATCGAAACGAGGGGAGAGAAATCTCCCCCCCTTTTCTTTGGGACGATGAACTAGGGTGGCCGCAAAGGATAGCTTCCGGGCAGCCTTTTTAGCAGGCTTACGATCTGCTCAGCGAAAGAAACGGATTTCCGGATTCCCCGGAATCATCGCGCTCGCGACGACCATCACCACGATCACAACTGCGAGTTCCATGTTGACCTCGTAACGCTGACCTCGTAACGCCGCTTCACTACCAGGGCGCCAGCGCTCAGATTACGTCGTTTGGCGGGGAAGGCAACGGTACGGAAGTGGGGGACACGCGCACAGGAGTGGAAGTGACAAGCCCGCGAATGGAACTCGTGGTAGAGGATCAGCCGGGCACTTCGACATCGGCGTCGGAGAAGACCTCGGCGGTGAACGCCTCGATGGTTGCGTCCCTGCGCCAGCAATCCACCGGCAGGCCCGCTTTGCGGCAGGTTTGCTCCAGAAACGTCTCCCGGCCCCACGCAAACTCGACCGGAACCTGCGGCAGCAATAACCCGCGATGCGACTCCCGCGAGATGACCAGGCCGTGGCGCCCGACCTCCACTGCATCGGGATGAATCGGGAACAGGCGCGAGAGCACACTCAAGGAAACTTCGAGTTGGGAAGCTTCTTCTTTTGTCACCGGCGAGAACCGCGAATCGTCGAAGGCGGCGGCGCGGGCCGTTTCGGCAACCGCGCGATACAGCGCAGCGATGGGTTCGGGATAGCCAACGCATCCCCGAAGCTCGCGCCGAACTTTACTCAGATGTTCAACTTTCAGATAAAGAGTAGTGAAGACGCCGCGTCGCTCCGAGAGTAAGGGGGAAGTCGGCGGCTCGTCGGCGAGTTCCCGGCGCTCTACGCCCGAGAGAATCGCTTCGTGCGCAATGCGCAACAGAATCCGGCGTTGTTCGAGCGAAAATTCCGGTGGCCGCGACAAGTCGCTCGCAGCCAGATTTGCGGGCAGTCGTTCCGAAGGCGTATCAGACCGCTTGGACATCGCTCTTTCTCCGCCGGGCGAGGACGAAGGTCCGGCGCCGCCGCTTTTCCGACTTGCGATCGATCCGCGACCAGAAGGCGATAAAGTAATCGAGCGCGGAAACCAGCGACAGCAGCACCATGAACCAGATCGCCAGCCACGCGATCCAATAGACCGGAAAAATATAAATTCCGCCGACCGGCCACTCGTGCCAGCGGTGGGCGAGAATCACCGCTACGACAGAAATAATCTGCACCAGCATTTTGAACTTGCCCAGTTCGCTTGCCTGAATCGTGAAACCTTCCGAGGCGGCAATCGAGCGCAGTCCGCTGACCAGGAATTCGCGGCCGATGACGACCACAGCCATCCACGCCGGTACCAGCGCGGGATTGAACTGCACCAGCGTGATGAAGGCCGCCGCCACCAGCAACTTGTCGGCCAGCGGATCGAGCAGCATGCCCATGGTGGTGATCTGTCCGCGTTTGCGCGCAAGATAGCCATCAATGCCGTCGGTGATCGAAGCCAGGATGAAAACCGCCGATGCCAGAATCTCGCGTTGCCCGGTGTGCTCGTTCGCGAACCGCGGAGTGCACAGAATCCATATCAGCAGCGGGATCGCGGCGATACGAGTGAGCGTGATGGAGTTAGGGAGATTCACGCGATGACCGAACCTGGGCCGCGGCGGCGGACTCTGTGATTATCCTCTACATCGGGAGGCAAGGCAACGGACCAGAAGGACTGGTAGTAGCTCAGTCTGAATTTGCTTTGCAAGGGCCCGGCACTCTAGCCACCGCTGCATTGGGTGTAGACGGATCAAAAAAGAAATGGCGCACGACTCGAGGAACCGTGCACCATCTGAATTTAGGACGCTTTCGTCCCAAGGTTCTTCAGCATGCTGGACGCCATCTCCAGAACGTTGCCGTGGTCGGGTACCGATCCATTCGGCGTCAGCTTGTCGACCAGTCCGGGCAGGATCTGAGCGATCGCCGCGCCGGCGGTGTCGGGACTGATGCCAGCCTTGGCGGCGAGCGCCTTAACCTGATCGCTGCCCAGAACCTGATGAACCTGGTCGGAAGAAATCGCAGGATTCGGTCCCGTGCTAACCCATTGGGACACAATTCCACCCATCCCTTTATCGTGAAACGATTGCACCAAACCCTGCAATCCGCCGGGCTGGTTCTGAATCATCTGCAACAGGCCGGACGCCAGCGGATTCGAACTGCCGCCGAGCACGTTGCCTAATGCCTGATTTTCTAAATTGTCGAGTAAACCCATAATCCCTCCTGAAATCTTTACGCAAAAAACGCAGAAGCCCGGCAATGCGTGCCCGATTGTCCTCTGCGTTCTCTGCGTTAAAGCTCTTACTTCTGTTTCGCGATGATCTTGTCTTTGATCTTCGCGTAGGTGGCTGCGGGAACGACCTTCTTCTTCGTCAAGTCGGTCTTCTTCGCATAGGGACGGCCATCGATGATCTTCTGCGCGTACGCGTCGCCGATGCCCGGCAGCGCGTTCAGCTGATCCTTGGTCGCCGTGTTGATGTCGACGAGATCCGCGTCGGCAGCTGCGGCCGTCGTGGCCTTGGCTGATGTCTTCGCCGCTTGCGCCACTGCCATTCCGCTGATCAGGCTGAGCGCAAAGAGTGCAATGAGAATCCTGGAAATCAGTTTTTTCGCCATCGTCGTTTCTCCTTATTCCTTCTCGGCTACTTTATAGCCGGCTGCTTTCGCGTCCGCTTCGGTCATGAACTTCCCTTCCTTCGTCTTGCCGTACCATTCGCCGCCCTTGTGGTAGACGCCGCTCTTCGTATTGACCCAGACTTTGCCGCTGGCCTGAGCGGCGGCGATATCCGAACTCGATGCCGCAGGCGTTGCCTTGCTCGCGCTCTTCGTCGGCGCAGCCATGTTGTTGGAGGCAGCCGGAGCCGGAGCAGAAGCCTTCGCTGCTGGTGCCGGAGCCGCAGCCGCTGCGGGTGCGCTCGCCGGTGCCGCACTGGCATCGGCCGCTTTGGATTTCTTGCTCTTCTTGCTCATCGCGTCCGCGGGCGCAGCAGCATCAGCTGGCTTCGCGGCGCTGTCATCGGCGGCAGCAGCCTTCTTGCTCTTGCGCGACTTCTTCGTAGCGGTCGTGTCGTCGGCCGCGGTCTTATCCGCGGCAGCGGTCTTGTCGTCCGCAGCGGCCGCGTCTTTCTTGGCCTTTTTCTTTGCCTTCTTGGTTGTGGTGGTGTCGGTGGTAGTGTCGGTCGAACTCGCCTGCGCCTTCGCCATAGCCGGAGCCAGGACGATGGTGAGCATCAGACAGAAAGCGAGCGTCCACAGAGTAAGTTTCTTTTGCGAGCGATTCATTTTTCCTCACGAGATTAAGAGGCATTAAGCCCCGTTTGTCTTACGGATCAATACCCAAACACTGGTCTGCGAAAAAAGTGGTGCGGGAATGCCCCAGCATGATTACATCGGGAGGGACTTCGGGTCAACCAAAACTATAAGGGGCCTCCGGCCAGAGACCCCAGAAAATATGGCTAGGCATAGATTCCGCGCTGGCGGATGGTGTACGCCACGCGGTCGATGGCCAGCATGTAAGCGGCGATCCGGTTGTTTACGCCGTGTTTTTCCGCGTACCGGACGACATCGTCGAACGCCGTAACCATGATATCTCCCAGACGCTCATTAACTTCCGATTCCTTCCAGAAATACCCCTGGCGATCCTGCACCCACTCAAAGTAAGAGGTCGTGACCCCGCCGGCGTTCGCCAGAATGTCGGGAATCACAAAGACCTTCTTCTCGGAGAGAATCGCGTCGGCGGCCGCGGTCGTCGGACCATTCGCGCCCTCGGCGAGGATCTTGCACTTCACCCGATCCGCATTCTGGCTGGTAATCTGATTTTCCGTTGCCGCCGGAATCAAGATGTCGCACTCGGTCAGCAAAAGTTCCGCCGGATCGTACTTCTCGGCCCCGGGGAAGCCGTGGATCGTGCCCGCGCGCTCGCGGAACGCCCACAGCGCTTCCATGTCGATGCCATCTTTTTTATATAGGCCGCCGCCTACTTCGACGATGCCAATGACCTTGTATCCCGATTGCGCCATCAGGCGCGCCGCGTTCGAACCCACGTTGCCGAAGCCCTGCACGATGACCCGCGTCGTATTGCGATTCAGCCCCAGCTTCTTGATCGCCTGATCGCAAACCATGAGCACGCCGCGTCCGGTGGCCTCGCGCCGCCCGCGCGATCCGCCGATGTTGATCGGCTTGCCGGTCACCACCGCGGTGCACGTCTGCCGCATGTGCATGGAGTAGGTATCCATGATCCACGCCATCGTCTGTTCGTTGGTGTTCACGTCGGGCGCGGGAACGTCCTTTTCCGGCCCGATGAAATCGAAAAGTTCGGCCGTGTAGCGGCGGGTCATGCGCTCCAACTCGCCCTGCGACATTTTGTGCGGATCGCAAATGATCCCGCCCTTCGCCCCGCCAAACGGAATATTCACCACCGCGCACTTCCACGTCATCCAGCTCGCCAGCGCGCGCACTTCGTCGAGGTTGACATCGGGCGCGTAGCGCAAGCCGCCTTTCGCCGGACCGCGCGCAATCGAGTGCTGCACCCTGTATCCGGTAAAGACCTCCAGGTGCCCGTCGTCCATCATCACCGGAATATGCACGATAATTTCACGGCTCGGACTGCTCAGCACCTTCCACAGTCCCGCATCGAGATTCAGCTTGCGCGCCGCCAGGTCGAAGCGGGCCGCTTGCGCCTGCCAGGGATTAGTTTCCTGCTCCAGATCCATTGCTGTCGTCGTCATAGAAGTCTCCGAATAATTGCCAGCATTTGCCGCACCGAGTCTTATGGATAAGCCTCGCAAAGTATATTGCCGCGCCAGCAGGAGAGGCAAGGGCGGGAGTGACGAATTGGGAACATGTATTTACAACGTGCGCACATTGGTGTACACTCATTGTAAGTACAGGAGAAACCGATGCCAGCCACCGGGACAGGCGCCAAGACGCGGAAATACCGTGATGAGACCATCAACCTGCGCGCCAGCCAGCGCCAGAAATCGCTCATCGACAGGGCGGCCGATGCGCTCGGCCGCAACCGCTCCGACTTCATGCTCGAAACCGCGTGCCGGGAAGCGGAAGCCGTCCTGCTCGACCGCCGCTATTTCGCCTTGTCGAACGAGGAATTCAAGCGCTTCACCTCGATGCTGGACAAGCCTCCGGCGAACAATGCACGCCTCCGGCGGCTACTGCATACGAAAGCGCCCTGGGAGCAGTAAAAGATGGTCCGCAGCGACCAACCGCTGAGTGCTCCCGCAAAGCTGTCCGCGGCTCACGATTGTTCGGAATTCAATTGTGGCGAGCCCGCGCTCGACGACTGGGTGCGACGCCGCGCTCTCCAAAATGAAGAGACCGGGGCCTCCCGTACTTACGTAGTGTGCGCCGGGCAGCAGGTGGTCGGCTACTATGCCCTGGCGGTTGGCGCCGTGGCGTCTGCGGAGGCTCCGGGCCGTGTCCGCCGTAACATGCCCGACCCTGTTCCGGTCATGGTCTTAGGCCGACTTGCTGTCCATGAAGATTGGCAGGGAAAGAAGATCGGGCCGGCGCTGCTCCGCGATGCCGTTCTGCGCACATTGCACGCCGCGGAAATTGCCAGCATCCGCGCGATTCTAGTGCACGCGATTTCAGAACGAGCGCGGAAGTTTTATGAAGATTGCGGATTCGTTGCTTCCCCGATGGACCCGATGACGCTGATGATCACAGTTGCGGAAGCAGTGAAGGCGTTTGTGGGAAAGTCGAATCCCTTGTAGAGACGGGGCTTGCCCCGCCTCCTCTCGCTCAAACCTGCGAATTCATGCGATCCTAAAGCACTGCTGCGAAATAGAAATGATCCGCCCCGACTACAAAGAGTTTCTCCGCCTTTCTCGCGATGCGACGCTCGTCCCCGTCGTGAAGTCGATCTCCGCCGATCTGCTGACCCCGGTCTCCGCCTTCCTCGCTGTAGCCGAAGGCGAGCCCGACGCCTTCCTGCTCGAATCCGTCGAAGGCGGAGAAAAAATCGGACGCTATACATTTCTCGGCGTGCGCCCTTTCCTGCGTCTCGAATCGCGCGGCGCAGAAATCACCATCGAACGCACCCACAGCAAGAAAGTCGAGCACCTCACCGGCAACGTCTTCGACGTCATCAAAGACCTTCTACAGCAGCACCGCCCCGCCGCCCACTCAAATAAACTGGAGGGCCTGCCACCCTTCACCGCGGGCGCGGTCGGCTATTTCGCCTATGACATCGTGCGCCGCCTCGAAGACATCGGAGAGCATGCCACCGACGACCTCCACGTCCCCGACTGCATCCTGATGTTTTTCGACCGCGTGCTCGCCTTCGATCACCTCCGCCACCAGATCCACATCGTGGCCTCGGCCGTTATCACCCGCGAATCTCCCAAAGCCGCCCGCAAAGCTGAATATGATCGCGCCGTGAAAGACATCGCCCGCATCGAGAAAAAACTAGCTGCCGGATGGAAGCCCGCGCACTGGCGCAAAGCCGCGACCAAATCCAAGCTGGCGGTCAAGTCGCGCACTCCCAAGAAGAAATTTCTCGAAAGCGTCCGCCGCGCCAAAGACTACATCGCCGCCGGAGACATCTTCCAGGTCGTGCTCTCGCAGCGCTGGGATTTCGAGCCCGGCGTCCCTCCCCTCGATCTCTACCGCGCCCTGCGCACCGTGAACCCGTCGCCCTACATGTATTTCCTCCGCTTCGGAGGAATCTCCTCCGTGCCTCTTCGTGCGCCACGTGATTCAAGCCCTTCGCATGCGTCAGCACGAACCTCGGCCAAGAACGCCATCCACGTTCTCGGCTCCTCTCCCGAGATGCTAGTCCGCGCCACCGGACGCAAACTCGAATACCGTCCCATCGCCGGAACCCATCCCCGCGGCCGCGACGAAGCCGAAGACGCCGCGCTCGAAAAGAAAATGCTAGCCGACGAAAAAGAGCGCGCCGAGCACGTCATGCTCGTCGACCTCGGCCGCAACGACCTGGGCCGCGTCAGCGAATACGGATCGGTCCAAGTCCGCGCCTTGATGTACGTCGAGCGCTACTCCCACGTGATGCACCTGGTCTCCGCCCTCGAAGGCCGTCTGCGCCCCGAACTCAGCGCCATGGACGCCTTCGCCGCCTGCTTCCCCGCCGGAACCCTAAGCGGCGCTCCCAAAGTCCGCGCCATGCAGATCATCGAAGAACTCGAACCCACCCGCCGCGGAGTCTACGGCGGCAGCGTCCTCTACGCCGACTTCGCCGGCAACCTCGATTCCTGCATCGCCATCCGCACTCTGCTAATGCAAGGCAAGAAAGCCTACCTGCAAGCCGGAGCCGGAATCGTAGCCGACTCCGATCCCCAGCGCGAGTTTGAAGAGACGGAGAACAAAGCGCGGGCGGTGCTAAGGGCGGTGGAGATGGCTAGGGGCAGCGGGTAGAGCTGATTTTGGATGATGAGCGCTATGGCCTCGATAGCGCTCATTGGGCGTCGCCGCAGATTTGTAATGGGTGATTGGGAGCGCGGAGTGGTCAGCGCCCACTCATTCGCAAACGACGAACGAGTGGGCACCCGACTGGCATCAATTAGCGCTTGCCGACTGCGTGGCCGCGTCCATCGCGCACTTCGTTTCCTTTGAAGTGGGCAACCTTATCGAGACGTTTTCCCGGTTCGGGTTTATCGCCACGGGCTGGCCTTGGCCCGCTATAGCCGTGCTCAGGATGGAAACGGTTATTTACATGGCCATGGAAGCCCTCTGGGCCATGAAACCACGGGCCGACCCCAATGAAGACGCCGCCTGTAAACCATTCCGGGCCGTAGTACCCGTAGGGGGCGCAATCGTACGGCGCGACATCGTAGTACCCGTAGGGACACACGGGCGCAACTCCGATTTCGACGCCGACCTGAGCCTGTGTTGAGGGAGTAGCTGCCGCGAAGCAGATTCCGGCAACCGCAGCTAACGCGACAATTCTAAATCTGTTCATTAAATTATCCTCCATCGTCAGATTGTCCTCCATCGTCCCCGTGGTCGTCTACCTACGCACGCATTCACCCTCGCGTTTCAGTCGATGCAGTCGCCTGTTGGCTAACAACAGTGGCCGATGCGCCTGTTTCGATAACCGTGTCGGCTCCCAAGCCGCCGAGTAAACTTGGTGCGCTCAAGCACCCTGTTCTCGGAGGAAAGGAGCCGAGCACATGAAGATTGTAGGTTGTGATTGACACGATCCTGGCCGCCTCCGATCCGCAGCGCGAGTTTAAAGAAACAGAGAATAAGCCAATCCCCCTCTTGACACACCACGCTAAAATAGAAGTAGCAGTCAAATCTGCAATGCTCTTTGATAACTAAGTCCTGAGTGGCACCCACGGTTGAGAATCAGGGGTTCCCCCGAGACCTGACACCTGAGACCTTGCACCTGCGCTAAGTCTTTGGTTTATAAAGACTTTAGCTCTAAGTCATTATTCCTCAAAGACCTGGAGCCGAGCACCCGCTAAGTCTTTGACTTCATTAGACCGAGGGGAGTGGGTACAGTGGGTACTCGCAAGCGCCGGGCAACCAGCCGGGGGCCGTTCACTGCGAACTAAGAACTGACGCTTGCGAACGAGCCCAGCTAAGTCCTACGCGCTCAAAATTTTACCACTAAGTCCATTTGGCTCAAGATTTTGGCGGGATTTTCCCGCTAAATGCATCAACTTACCTGACTCACCAAGCGAATCCGGTCAATCTGCCGCCGCGATGCTTGCTTTTGGCAACTATCGCGTTTAGACTCTTTCCATGGCGGTCAGCAACATCAAGGAAGAGGAGCAGATCTCTGCAGTACGGGAGTTCAATCGCTTCTACACGGCGCGGCTAGGTCTATTGCGCAAGCGGCACCTTGACGGGGATTTTTCGCTCACAGAAGCTCGCATTTTGTATGAGATAGGAGCCCGTCCCGGCCTGACAGGTTCCTCCTTACGGGAGACGCTTGGCCTGAATGCCGGATACGTCAGTCGAAGGCTTGCATTGTTAATCAACCGAAAGCTGGTGCGCCCGACGACATCCAAGCAGGACCGCCGGGAGAAGATGCTTACGCTCTCGCCTGCGGGAGATATTGCCGTAGCTCGGTTGAACGAGCAATCGGCACTACAGATACAAGGGCTGCTGGCCAATGTCAATTCAACTGACCGTGATGCCTTGCTGAACTCGCTTTTGAAGATTCGCTCCATCCTAAGTCAACCTGAAGAGCACTCCATTCAAATCGTTCGCTTGTCCAAATCCAACGACGACGCAATTCGGTTGCTACAGGAGTATTACGAGGCGGTCAGCGTTGTCCAGCGGGACACCCCGGAAGCGATCCAGAAGATCATCGATGACCCCGACTCGGGCGTGTGGCTCGCCTATTTGGATGAGAAGGCTGTTGGGTGTGTCGTACTGAGAAAGCTCGGCTCCGTACCCTTCGCTGGTGAATGCAAGCGTCTTTATGTACAACCCATAGCCCGGGGGCATGGCATTGCAGACCAACTGCTGGACGCACAGGAAGACTTCGCCCGAAGCAAGGGTTTGCGGTGGATCTACCTTGATAGCTACGATGATCTGAAGGTAGCAATAGCTCTTTATCGGAAACGTGGGTACGTTTCATGCGAACGCTTTAACGACAACCCACAAGCAACAGTCTTCCTTCGCAAACAAATCGGCCTCCGGCCGTGAAGGGACCTTGGTGAGTCAAGTATGTCGTTGCCCCGCTAAAATATTGATTACAATAGATCGGGGGAGGGGGGTAGGGGGTACCTCTGCAACAGTGAGCGGGGGATAGGGTGCGCGCACCCGAGACGAGCCGCGAACGACAAATGACCAACGACGAACGACCAATGATGTTTCAGTGTTGCAGGAAATTGGCCACCAGTTTTTTCCCCTCATCCGTCAGCACGCTCTCCGGATGAAACTGCACGCCTTCGATGGGAAACTTCCGGTGGCGCAAACCCATGATGACGCGCGTGCCGTCTTTGTCTGACGTCCATGCGCTGACTTCGAGATCGCTCGGCAGATTTTTCTCGGAAACGATCAGGGAGTGATAACGAGTCGCGGTCATCGGCGAAGGCAGGCCGCGAAAAATGGTTTTGCCATCGTGCTCGACCTGACTGGTTTTTCCGTGCATCAGATTTTTCGCGCGCACGACTTCGCCGCCAAAGGCTGCGCCGATCGCCTGGTGTCCAAGGCAAACGCCGAGTAACGGAAGCTTGCCCGCAAAATGACAGATCAGTTCGATGCTGATGCCAGCTTCCTGCGGAGTGCAAGGTCCGGGAGAAACCACGATGCGTTCGGGATGCATCGCCTCGATCTCGCCGATGGTCACTTCGTTATTGCGCCGAACCTCGACCTGCGCGCCCAGTTCGCCCAGGTACTGGACGAGGTTGTAAGTAAACGAATCGTAATTGTCGAGGACGAAGACCACGGATTGATTGTAGCTGCGAGAGGCAGGTTTCAAGGTTTCAGGGTTTCAAGGTTTCAATGATAAAAGCAAAAGCGCGGCCCTCACTTGACAGTCTGGCCGCTACTTGCCATGCTTACAGTCGATTCCGGCAAGTCTTTGAAACTTTGAAACCCTGAAACCTGGAAACCTGGCTTTTGGGAGCTGTTCAATGGCGGCAACGCAGCAGGACCACGACAAGAACAACGAGAAGCGGGCGACGCGCCGTTTCGCGCTTCGTCTACCGGTCACCGTCCGCTACGAGCAGAAGGAACAGGAGCACGCGGCGCAAACCCGCGACGTGAGCGCGCGCGGCATCTGCTTCTATGTCGATTCGGCCATCCAAGCCGGCTCCGCCATCGATTTCACCCTGACCCTGCCGCCCGAAATCACGCTCACCGAAAGCATCCGGGTGCGCTGCAAGGGCCGGGTGGTGCGCGTCGAAGGCGGCTCTCCCGCCGATAAGATGGCGGTTGCAGCCGTCATTGAAGAGTACGAATTTCTGGCCGATAGACAATCGGCGGACTGAGTTTCTCCATATTTTTCCCGGCATCTTTCTCGCGCGTCTTTCTTCACTGCCTCTTTGCGTCTTTCTCGCTGCAATCCCCGAGTGATATGTTTGCAGGAAGACCCGAGGTTCTGTGCAAGACTTCCCGCGAAATCTGGCGTTCTGGCAAACGGTTTCTCGCAGCAGGATGCGCAGGCATGTGTGCGCGATGCTTGCGTTCGGTATGCTCACGCTCGGAGCGCCTGATCTGCGTTCCCAGACGAAGACCGGCGCGAAAGGGAACTCCGTCTCCAACGCTGCTGTCTCTTCCGATCTGAGCCAAGGTCCTGGCAAGGATGCGAGCAAGATTGCCGCCATCAAGAGCTTCCGCATCGTGCAGGAAGTCGACGGTCCGGCGCTTGAGGTTCTCTCGACTAAGCCGTTGGTGCCGTCGATCCACGCCATGACCAACCCCGACCGCTTGGTGGTCGATCTGCCAAACGCGCACTTCGACACGCAGGAGAATCGCATCAGCGTGCAAGCCGACGAGATCGCCATGCTGCGCGCCGACCAGTTGCAACAGAGTCCTCCGATCGCGCGCCTGGTCGTCGATCTGCTCGCGCCGCGCGCCTTTACCTGGGACGCTGCCGGAAACCGACTCGTCGTGCATCTCGGGAAGAATCCCACCCAAGCGGACGGCTCGCCGTTTCAGCCGGCTTCTGAGCTAGCCACGGTTCCCAGCCCGACGCCCGCGCCGCAACCGGTCGTGGCGGCAGTGCGCGCAGCGGGCCCGCTGGCGCTGGCCGCAAACGACAGCGGATCGGGTTCGGTGATCGCGGCGGCCGCCGAAACGACCATCGTCAGCCTGTCGAGTGGCGGAGAGGTGCATGTTTGTCCGGGGACGACCGTAGCGCTGACGCCATCGCAGGACCGCCATCGCCTGATGCTCAGCATGAACACCGGCGCGCTCGAGACTCACTTCGCCCTCGACGCTACTTCGGATTCCGTGATCACCCCCGACTTCCGCATCCTGCTCGCGGGGCCGGGCGAATTCCACTACGCGATCAGCGCCGACAGCCAGGGAAATACCTGTGTTCGCTCGCTGCCCGGCAACACGGCCTCGGCGATGGTGACCGAGTTGCTAGGCGATCGCACGTATCAGGTCAAGGCCACCGACCAGCTCGTGTTTCATGGCGGCCAACTGGATCGTGTGGATATGGTGGTGCCCCTTGAGTGCGGATGTCCACCGCCGCGAGACGCTCCGTTGCGGGCGATGAACAGTCTGCCTACCGAGAACGAGTCAGCAGCGTCATTGGTCGCGTCCTCGGCGAATGTCGCGGAGATGGCGCATGCCGAGCGCGGGCCCTCGACTGGTGTACCGGCAGGGACGCAAGCAACTCCGCATGACCCCTCCGCCGCGTCCAATGAGCTTCATGTGCAGATCGAAGCGCCGTTCGTGTTCCATCCGACAGGGCCTCCGCCCGCGCCGGTTGAGGACGTGCGCGCCCTGCCTCTCGATTCGCGTCCGCGAGCAGGAACTGCGTCGGATGCTCCGCCACCTCCCGTCGCAGTCGAAACACCGAGACCGGCGGCCACTGAGACCGCATCGGCAAAGCACGAACCGGTCCGCAGGTTCTTCAGAAAAGTCGGCGGATTTCTAGCTGCGCTGTTTCGCTGACTGTCGCAACGACGCGACTGCCTTAAACGGCAGCCGGAGATTCCGTTTGCGGCATCGTGTGCTTGGCGCACTGCTCGAGGATTAGTGGGACTTCCGACAGCGCACGGTTCGAGTATGCGCTGGTCTTGCGGCGGATTTCATTGAAGGTCGCGCGCTCGAGCAAACGTTGCACGGCGGGAGCGATCTGTTTGAACGTTGGCACAACCATCCCGTAGCCTTTTTCCGTCACCCACTGCGCGTTGTAGCGCTCTTGCGGCAGCGTTTTGGAATTGCACTCAACGATCACGGGCAAATGGAACTGCAGCGCCTCGCTGATAGAGCCGGGGCCTGGTTTCCCGATAAAGAAATCGGCCAGGGCCATGTAGTGTTCGACGTTCTGTGCGAATCCGATCACGGCGATTGGCTTCTTGGTGGGCAAATTCTTGAGTCGCGCGGCGAGCTTCCCGTTGTGCCCGCATATCAGAATCAACTGCACGCCGCTGCCGGATTCGTTGAGTTTTCTCGTGATGTCGATCATCACCTGCGACCCATGCCCTCCGAATAGCACGATGCCCGTTGGACAATCGGGCTCCAGACCGAGCTGTTTTCTTTCGGCGACGCGATCGACGATTGTTGTTTCGTAGAACTTCGGCTTCAGGATCATTCCCGATGTCTGGAAAACATGATCTGTTGGAAGACCGATGGCCAGGGCCTGTTGTCGAGCGCGATCCGTCCCGGCGATGATGTACTCCGACTCCCGCTCGATCCAGAAATGGGGCGGGTAATCCGCCAAGTCCGTGATCAGGGTGACAAAAGGCGTTTTTGTGCCGGACATTTTCCCCACGGGCTGAAGGCTTTCAGCGATCTCACGGTTGAAATGGGGGATCACGGAAAGCGCCAAGTCCGTCGGGTGCTGCGCCCAATGATTTCGCAGCAGCGTCACGATCGCGGAGTGGCGGACACGGATCGTAGCTTTGAGCAGGACCAGGAGTTGCGGCGTGAAACGGGTCCAGCCTTTGCGGAGGATTGCATTGTAGGTGTCCTGTATGCGCAGGCCGGTGGCGCGGCGAATCAGGTCCAGCGGATCGAGCAATTCCTGAATGTCGAGGAGCTTGACGCCCCATGGATGCTCTTGCGTGGAGAGAGTGAGCTTGAGGGCTTCGGCTGTGCTGCGATGTCCTCCGCCCGCGTGGTGGAAAACGATAGTTAGATTGCGCAAGGGTTCCTTCGCCTCGTTTGCAGTAAGTCAATTCTTGCGGAGACCATGTGGCGTCACGGTCGCTTTCAGGTAGCCACGCCCTCGTGTTCAACATCTTCGATGTCGCCGTTCAGCAATCCCACCTCGTCTTCAAGTTCCTGATGTTCGGCATCCGCCGGCTTCTGTTCTTCCGCAGCATGAAGATCGCCGGATCGCTCCACATATTCATGGATACGCACTCCATCTTCACCAACGGTGATATAGGTGGGATGCGCATCGATCCACGCCCCGCAGTTGAAATAGTCGATTCCGTGCTGTTCGTCGCGCTGGTGCAGGGCGGAGTGGGTGTGGCCGCAGAAGATGCGCGCCGCATGATGGTGACGGGCATGGGCCAGGGCGCCTTCGGCTACTTTCGACGACAGGCGTTGCCAGCGCGTCCCCAGGCGATCGAGAAAACGGGTCAGGGCTTTGTTCTTTGTATCCCACTTTTGCAGTTGCAGGTAGAGCCGCGTGCCAATCCAATAGCTGATGCGAACATTGCGCACCGAAAAGCCGTCGAATTGGTGGCCGTGCGCGGCGATATGGCGCAGGCCCTGATATTCCCATTGATACTCCTGGTACACCCGAACCCCGACCAAATGAGACATGATGGGGGCCAGGCCATGGTCGTGATTGCCTTCGACCCAGACCACTTCGACCTTACGTTTGGGATTTGAGAGCTTGCGAATGAAGCCGAGAAATTTCCAGTGCTCTTTTTTCAGGCGCCCGAAATTAAGATCGGCAAAGATATCGCCCAGAAGAATCAGTCGACGGTATCGATGTTCGCGCAGCACGCGCAAGGCGTCGCGCGCGCGGCTCATGTCCGCGCCGAGGTGCAGATCGGAGAGGATCAGCGTGTCAAGAATCTTCGAGGTTGCGGCTTGCGACGCCACAGCTTAATTGTGGCCAACGAGTGTTACGAGGTAATGAATTGGGTATTGATTTTAAGGCTAGAGGTAACCCATCGGTAACCTAGCGGAAAGTAGGGCGCGTAGCCGCAGATGGCCATGCACGGGAGCATGGAACGGCAGACACTCAGTGTGCTGGAGGAACGTATTCAGCGGGACGGGTCGCTCCCTCGCCGAAGAAAAACTGCTCCATCTGCTTCACGATGACTTCCTGGTCCTGCTTGCGGGCGGGGTTCAGGCGATATTCGTTCAGCAGCATTTTGCAATGCTCCATCCACTGGCCCCACGCCTGTTGCGAGACGTTGTCATAGATTTTTTTTCCCAACTCGCTGTCGAAGGGCGGTTCCGGGAGTCCAGGCAATTCCTGTTTTAATTTCGCGCAGAAGACTTTGTGATCAGACATAGATTTCTGTTGAAATTATCGCACAGGCATCGCGTTAGCACTGCTTGGCGGCAGGACGTTTCCACCACCACGGAGAAATTCCGCACGAGGCGATTGCCGGGACTTGAGCACGCACGGAACCAAAATCGTTCGCGGGCAGAAGATTGTTGTTGACAAATTACATTCACATGGCAATATCTTGTGGTAGGACAGCTACTCATACTAGTAGTTGAGTAGCCCGGGCATCAAGGTGCCCTGTCGAGAACCTTGGGAGAACAAATCGTTCAAACGGAGGAAACACTTCATGGCAACCAAGAAGAAAGCCGCCAAGAAAAAGAAACACTAAGCGGACGGATGCTCGTTCAGAAGTTCCCCAAAGCCTCTCAGGAGAAGCACCTCTTGAGAGGCTTTTCCTCTGGCGAAGGAGCGATGAGCGCTCCAAAGACCATTGCAATCAAACTTGACACCATCCAATCACTGTGCAGCCTCTAAGTATCCCGCCAGCATCGGTCGCGAGTCGCAATTACTCGTCGCGGCGCGCGGCCTTGTGGCTCTTTGCGGCGTTTCAGTTCTTCTACCTGCTTACTTCGACCGGCCGGGTGCGCACGCCCGACGAGTACAACACTTTCTACACGACGGAAAGCCTAGCGCTCCGCGGGTCTACCGCGGTTCCGCAGGCAGTGCAGATGCACAACTTCTACGGCAGATACGATCAGCACGGGCAACCGCGCGCCGCGTATCCGCCGGGGCAGGCTTTGCTTTGCGCACCCTGGTATGCCATCGGACAGCACCTGTTGGCGCGATTGCCCGGCGTGCCCGCCGACGATACCGACTTGGTCGTGGCATTTTCTTCGTGCTTGAGCAGCGCGACATTTTCGGCGCTTACCGTGACCTTCTTTTTTCTGCTGCTGATTGGGATTGGGATCCCGGCGCGCGTTGCCCTGTTCGCCACGACCATCGTTGGTCTCGGCACTCCGATCTTTGCGTACTCCGCGTGGCTGTTCTCAGAACCGCTGACGTCCACCGTCTTTGTAGGGGTGGCGTTACTGTTGTTCGGTCGCGACAATGCGGCGGCCCCAATTCCCTTGCGGAGCACCTCCATCGCGGGGTTGGCGCTTGGGCTGGCAACGATCATCCGGCCGACGGACGGGCTGGCGATTCCTGTGTTTGCGCTGGCGATTCTAGTGCGGGACGGAAAGCCCGCGCTGCGCAATGCGTTGGCCCTGTGCGCGGCGGCGGCGGTCGGAGTGGGAGCCCTACTTCTCCATAACGCGGTCTTGTTTGGCGGTCCGTTTCAATTCGGGTACCCTACCGCAGCGGAAGGCGCCAAGCGCCTGAATACTTTCGACACGCCGCTCTGGAAGGGCCTTTACGGATTCCTGCTGTCTCCCGGCAAGTCGGTATTTATTTTCGCGCCTCCCTTGCTCCTGGCGCTGGCTGGCCTGCGCCGCCTTTGGAATATCGAGCGCGGTGTCGCCACCGTGGCCGTACTGATTCCCTTGACGTATCTCTTTTTCTTTGCCCGCTACACGCAGTGGGAGGGCGGGTATTGCGTTGGGCCGAGATATCTGGTCCCGTCGATGGTGCTGCTTTGCCTTGGGTTGGGGCCGGCGCTCGCTGAGGGCCCAGCTCGAAGAATGGCGCGAACCAAGAAAATTGCCGTGTTGCTGCTCGTTGTCGGAGCGTCCGTGCAATGTGTCTCACTCGCCACCAGCTTCATGGAAGACCAGGTTCCGCGCGGACATTATTACGATGCCAACTGGGATTACCGCCTCAGCTATTCGCTGAGCGGCCAGATTCATCTGCTGTGGAAGTACGCGCACAGCAGCGAACCGGCGCGCCTGGGACTGGGTTGGGATCGCTGGTTCGTGTTTCTGCACAAAGGGGGAGTCTCCGGCGCGACGCTCGCTACTCTGGGCCTGATCATGATTGTGGGACTGGGAATCAGCTTAGCTGGACTGGCAAGGAACGCCCGCTCGACACAGTAATTTCGCGAAGCCCCAAAACAAGCCAGGGCGGCCGATGTGTACTTTTAGGTGCCCTTGGGGGTTGTTCCGCAGCGCGGCTCGTGCTAGAAACGCGTATACAGGAAACCCAAATGGCTTCGATGAGCCTAAGCAAGAGAGTAACGAAAAAAGCGGCCCGTCACGAAGAAATCATTATTCCGGACAAACTCTACTTCCGTATCGGCGAAGTCGCCTCGCTGTGCCGTCTGCCAGCGTATGTGCTCCGGTTCTGGGAAACGGAATTTTCGCAGCTGAAGCCAGTGAAGAGCAGCACCGGGCAGCGCATGTACCGCAAGCGCGATGTCGAGTCCGTGGTGCGGATCAAGAAATTACTGTACGACGACGGTTTTACCATCGCCGGCGCGCGGCTGCAGTTGCGCGAGGAGACCAAGTCGGAACGGAATCAGAGCGCCCTACCGTTCCCCATGAATCCCGCTATCAGTGCGGCGCATTTGCGGCACGAACTGCAGCAGATTCTGCACATTCTTTCCGCTCGCCACTAAGACCCGCTCGCCAACCAGCCTGTGCGATGACGAACCCGTTCAGTCGGCAGCGCTGCGTCGAACGCTGTGTACCTCAGTCAGGAAGTCGACCCGAGGCGCGCCCTTGACTCCAGCGCCCGCCATTTTGGTTTTGAGTTCGGGGGACGCGATGAAGGCGCGCGCCGACTCCAGACTTTCCCATTCGAAGAAAAGGGTGAGGTCGTTGACGTTTCCGGCGCTGCGAAAAATGCGGCAGCCGCGTTCGCCGTTCTTGTGCCGCCAATCGAGAGAGGAATCGAAAGCCGCCTTCCAGGCCATATAATCGGCGACTTCGTGGTGGATGATGACGTTGATCATGATTTCTTGCGTACTCCTTTCACCGTGAAAAAGGTGCTCCAAATGCGGGAAAAATGCAAGGGCAGGAGTCACAGGATGGTGTCCTGCCTTGTCTTCTTCACACGGAATCACGAAGTCACGGAGGAAACCTCGAACCGTCCTTTGAGGGCTTCCCCCTCGTCCCGGCTAGACGAATGAAAGACGAACGTTAGGGGGCAAAAATAAAGTTGATTTTCGGGGTGTTGTGAAAGTGTGAAAATCGGGGGTTTTTCGGTGGATAGATGTTTACTGTCTGGTTATGGCGGAGCTCCTTTGATCTTTCTTAGATCTATGAGAAAGATGGGGTTAGCCCGGGGTTGTGATTCCCGGTTTCAGAATGAAACACTTGCGGCGAAGTGTCTGGCAAAAAAGGACTTACTGGTTGCGAGTTGCTTGCGCTTTCCGTGGCGATGGGAGGGGCCAAGGGTTGGATTTTTTCAAGTTGACAAGGCGCGTGCCATGGGAACCCGAGGATGGGTAAGAGCAGCGCGAGGCGACATCAATCATCAGCCTCCACCGGGTCGTAGCCGAACTTGAATTCGCTCAAATGCTGATTCTGATCTAAGACCCACTCGAAGCGGAATGGGAGGTCGCTTGCGGAAGTCAGGCAGATGACATGAAGCTCTTCCGCGTATGCTCCGTCGGTCGGCTTCAGATCGCGACGAACCACCTTGCTCACCTTGTAACTGCATGGAGTAACCGCAGGCGACTCCTCGTTGAGGTATTCGGCAATAATCGAGTGGAGGACGTCAGGCTTCCCCAGTGCCGATCCCTGCACCCGAGCGACCGCATTCCGGTCAACCTCGGTGAACATTCTGGTCGAGTGGAAATAGCCGGTCTGCTGGTTGCATCCGGCCAGGGTACTAATCAGAAACACCAGCCCCATCGCTCGCTTCATAATTCGACGATTTTACAACGATGGGCGGAAGGGAAATCACAGCCCGGCTCCGGCGGATTCTGGTCACGGACTCTGAATGATTGGTCGGGACGGCGAGATTTGAACTCGCGACCCCTTGCACCCCAAGCAAGTGCGCTACCAGGCTGCGCTACGTCCCGATCGAATCGCCGCCGAGGATGGCGGCGTGGGGTTTGACTTTCAAATTCTACACTAGTCGGTAGCTGGGCGGGGACGCAGGACGCTCCACCAGCGAAGTATCCCTCCGTCACAAACGGAGGGTGATGGTGGTCACCTCGCGGCAGCCGCTCTTCGCGTCAACATGATCTGTAGTCGTAGAAGCAGGCGAGGAACCCTTGGCAATCTTGGTAACGGGCGGTGCGGGGTACATTGGCAGTCATGCGGCGCGAGCGCTGCGGCGGTCCGGCTATGAGGTTGTGCTCTACGATAATCTCTCCGCCGGATTCCGCCGCCTGGCGCAAGGTTTTGAACTGGTGGAGGGCGACATTGCCGACGAGGCGCGGCTGCGGCCGGTGCTGGCGCGCGTCGACGCGGTGATGCACTTTGCGGCGCACGCCTACGTAGGAGAGTCGGTCGAAAATCCGCGCAAGTATTTCCGCAACAACGTCACGACCGCGCTCAGCCTGCTGAACTCCGTGCTGGACGCCGGGATCCGCCGCTTTGTGTTTTCGTCGAGCTGCGCCGTGTATGGCGTCCCCGAGCGGATTCCGATCACGGAGCGGACGTCGCGCGAGCCGGTCAATCCCTATGGGGCGTCGAAGCTTTTCTTTGAAAACGCGCTCGAAGCTTACGGTCGCGCCTACGGGCTGCGCTCGGTGCGGCTGCGGTATTTCAATGCCGCGGGAGCCGCAGACAGTGAAGACGAACGTGGCGAGATTGGCGAACTGCACGACCCGGAAACGCACCTGATTCCGCTGGCGCTTGCCGCAACCGCAAACGGACCTGAGTTGCAAATTTGCGGCTCCGACTACCCGACTGCGGACGGCACTTGCGTGCGCGATTACATTCACGTCAACGATCTCGCCGATGCGCATGTCCGAGCGTTGCAATATCTGGAAAGAAGCGGCAACGAAAAAGGTGAAGACTCGCTCGCGCTCAATCTGGGCGCCGGGCGCGGATATTCCGTGCTCGAAGTCATCCGTGCGGTCGAATACGTGACGGGACGTGCGGTGCGGCGAACGATGGGGCCGCGGCGGGCGGGCGATCCGCCAGTGCTGGTGGCCGATCCGGCGAAGGCTCAAAGCTTGCTGGGATGGAGCGCAAAACGCAATTTCAGCGACATCGTGTCGAGTGCGTGGGCGTGGATGCGGAAGATCGAACGGCGGGAGGCGGCTTAACGGGGCGGGAAGACTTTTGGTTTACGACGCGGCGGCCGGCTAAAGAGTGTGCGTGCGAACTGGGCCGTCCCCTTCGACTTCGCTTAGGGCAGGCTCCCCGGAGTCTGTGTCATCGGTGGGGTGCCGTCCCTGACGGGACTCGGTTTGTCTGATTCTGCTTTTCCGGCACCGTGCCGGGCTTTCCTGTTTCGCCGCGTTGCGGCTGGAGGCACTCCGGTCCCACTTTTTTGCTTGACCTCAAGCTACCCAAAATCAAGTACTGTCAAGCCCGAAGCGAACGGCTCAGAAATTAGTGGTGAGGCGCATAGAGACGCTGCGTGATGGGCCGATGGCGTTGCCCGAGAACAGACCGCCGAAGTCGATGACATCGAGAACATTCGTGAGGTTCTGACCGTCAATCTGAAACCGAATCGTCATGGGGTCGGATTTGTGAAGGTCCGCGCCCGCGGAGGCGTTGACCTGGAAAGCAGGATCGATACGGTTGCGGGCAAAATTAATGCGATCGATCACTGGTTGACCGTATTCGGCGAGCGCTTGTTGCGGGGTACTGTCGATCTGGAAGGGCAGTCCGGTGTCATATTGAATTCCGCCCGCGATCCAGAAGCGCGGCTTCACCTGGTAGCGAAGGCGTCCGCGAAGGCTGTGGCGCTGGTCCTGCGAATCGGGGAAATGGCCGGTGAGCGGAGGACACGTGCTTCCCACAGGTTGATTGATACAGGTTTTGCTCACGCCGAGAAAGAGTCCGCCGGTGACCCGGTACCAGGCGTTGCCGACGATGTAGGACTCGCTGATGAAGCCGGAGAAGCCCCTCCAGTGGGGGAGTTCGATCTTGCCTTCGGCGCCATAGAGAATGGCTTTTTCGAAGGCGACGGGAAAGCTGATGCTGGTGTTGAAAATCTGGTCGTCGTCGGCATAGTTGTTGGCGGCGCGGCGGAACACATTGGCATCGAAGCGGAATTGGCCGAAAAAGCTCTTGCTGGCGCCGACTTCGAAATAATTGCCGTGGGAGGGTTGCACCGGCAGGCGCAGGACATTGGGTTCGAAGGACTGCACCTGGTTGGAGCTGGAGAGCAGGATGTTTTCGAACGACGGGGTCTGAAAGATGCGGTCGTAGGAGGCGTGGACCATCAAACTGGCTTTGGGAAAATAATGCGCGACGGCGAAGCGCGGGCTGACGGCGTTTTGGTTGAGCAGTAATTGGTAGTGATCCCAGCGCAGGCCGGCGTTGATGGTCCAGTTGCCGAAGTGGATGAGGTCCTGAACGAAGGCGGCCTGTTCGAGGTCGGGACGGCTGCCAGCGAACGCGAAAGTGGTCACCGTGCCGGGGTCGAAGGGATAACTGACGGGGTAATTCGGGTTGGCGGTGATCGTGTCGCTGTAATTTTCGTGGAGGAAGAGGTTGTCGGACTCAAGGCCGATTTTCCATTCCTGGTGGCCGGTGTGAATGGAGATGGAGGTGTTGAAATATCCGTCTTTAAAATCGTTGTGCTGGACGACAATGATGGGCCAGGAGTAGGGATTGGAATTGAAGTCGTTGGAGTTGTCGCGGACCATGCCGCGGACGTCAATGAGAACGTTGGGCGAGAAAATGTGCTGATAGGAAGCGCTGCCCATGGTCTCGAAATTATCGGCGGTCTGGAGCTGGGGCGGAGTCCCGGGCGGAGGCGAAGGCTGGCCTCCAAGAGTCGCTATGAGCTGGGGATCTTCCTGCACCAGTTCGTTGGGAATTTCATAACGGGCGAGCTCGTGACGGACGATCAAACGTAAACGATCTTTCGGCGTCAAGTCGCGCTCGTAGTTGACTGAAAAATCTCCCAGCGTGCCCGCGTTGGTGAAGTTCTGCGGAACCACGGGATTCAGATAATGGTCCGACATGCTGCCACTGGCGCTGGCGCCGAAGGTGTTCTTGCCCCAGCCGAACTGCCCCTGCGCAGCCGCGCCGGCGGAATCAAAGCTGCCGCCGGAAAGCACTACTTGGCCGTGGAAGCCTGGTTGTGAATCCTGCAGCGTGTTCACCTCGACGATGCCGCCCAATTTGCGGCCGTATTCCGCGGGAATGCCTCCGGTGTAGATGCTCAACGATTGCACATCGTCGGCGTCGATCGCAGGGCCGAAGCTGGGTGAGCGATTGTCGGTGAGCGGGATGCCATCGACGACGAACTGGGTCTGATACTCCGACCCGCGCGGATGCAGCACGGCATTGCCCTCGTAAAGCCAGCCGGGCTGGGAATTCACCAAATCTTGGAGGGAACGGCCGGGAATTGAGCTGAGCCGGGTCTGGATGTCGTCTGAGCCTACGTGATTGATGGCGCCACCCTGGTCGGGGTCGATCAAGGTGTTGGGCGCAGTCACGGTCACGGATTCATTCACCGACGACAGTTTGAGTTGGATGGTGTATTCGGTTGGAAATGAGGAGTGAATGTCGACAGAGGCAGTGATCTCCGCAAATCCAGGCTGCCTGACCGTGAGCTGATAGATGCCGTAGGGCAGGCGCTGTACGTCCAGAGTGCCCCGCTCGCTGGTTGCCAGAGTGTTTCTGTACTGGTTCGCTTCACTCGCGATTTGAACCGTTGTTTTCACCGCGAGTCCCTCCGGATCGGTCACTTTGAGGCGCAGTTCGCCGCTATTGCTCTGGCCAAGGAGCGGCCAGGCGCAGAAGCAGACGGCGACAATGGCGGCAAATCTGTTCATGAGGGGCCGGTCTTGGTCGGGCCGATCTTTGTAGGTTAGCTCCTGTAGTTTAGCGCTTGTGCAGGCGCAGGCTAAGAGTTGGTGCGGGCGGGTTGGTTACCTTCGGGAGGAGCGTGGCATAGTTGTCAATCCGGGTTGGTTCGCGTACTCTGCGGCGCATGGGAAATCGCGCGTTGTCCGCCTGGTTGTGTCTGTGTATTTTGCCGATGGTGTGTTCTCCGATTTTCTGTTCTGCGCAGACGGCGCCTCGCGGCTTCTCGCTGGAGCAGGTTCTGAGTTCGCCCTTTCCGACGAATCTGGTGGCCTCCCAGCCGGCAGGCGGCCGTGCCGGACGCATCGCGTGGGTGTTCGCCGCCAAGGGGGAGCGCAATGTTTGGGTCGCGGACGCGCCAAATTTCGAGGCGCGGCAGGTGACTCATTACACGGGCGACGACGGCATGCCGATTGCCGCGCTGAAGCTGACGCCCGACGGTCGAACCATCGTCTATGCGCGCGGCAGCGAGTCGAATGACGCGGGAGAAACCGCCGACCCGACCAGCAACGTCGAAAAGCGAACCCAGCAGGTGTGGGCCGCGGACGTGGATCAAGGCGGTCGCCAGTCGGGCGAGCCGCGCCTGCTTGGCGATATGGGCTGCGACGAGGAGGATTGCGAGGACATCCAGATTTCTCCCAACGGTGAGTTTGCGGTGTGGGCGGCGAAGAAGCAGATCTGGATCGCGCCGATTTCTGGCACGGACGAAGAAAGGGATAAAAACAAGAAGAAAGAAAAGGGCGAGGATAAAGATAAAAACAAAGCCAAGGCGCTCTTTTTCGCGCGCGGCAACAACTCGCAGCCGAAGTGGTCGCCCGATGGGAAGAAGATCGCTTTCCGCAGCAGTCGCGGCGATCACAGCTTCGTGGTCATTTACGAATTTGGACGGAACACGCTGCGCTATGTGTCGCCGAGCGCCGACCGCGATCTGTATCCGCGCTGGTCGCCCGACGGAAGTCAGTTGGCTTTCGTGCGGATGGGGGGCAAGCAGATGAAGGAGCCGCTGATTCCGCAGCGGCCTCAACCTTGGGCAATCTGGGTGTATGACGTCGCGAGCGATGCGGGGCACGAGATTTGGAAGAGCGGCGCGGGACTGGATGATTCGCTGCCCTTCCTGACCGAAGAGGGGTCGTTTCAGTTTGCGGCCAAGAATCGCATTGTGTTTTCGTCCGAACAAGACGGATGGAACCATCTTTATTCGGTCGCAACCTCGGGCGGGGCCGCCACGCTGCTGACTCCGGGAAAGTTTGAGACCGAAGATGTGGCGCTGAGTGTCGATAAGACCTCCGTCCTTTACTCGTCCAATCAGGCTGGCGCCGATCCGCAGGATGTTGACCGCCGCCATCTGTGGCGCGTCGGCGTGGAAGGCGGGACCCCAGTGGCTCTCACGCATGGCGAGACGATGGAATGGACGCCGCTGGAAATCGCGGGGAAGGTCGTGTGTCTCGGTTCGACGGCGACGACTCCGGCGATGCCGTACGTCGTCACTGCGTCCGGACGGGAAATGATTGCAAAGAGCGCGCTGCCGGTGGATTTTCCCTCCGCGCAATTGGTTATACCGAAGCAAGTCATCTTCAAGGCAGCCGACGGCTGGGAGATCCACGGACAGTTGTTTGAACCGAAGCAAAGCGGGCCGCGACCGGCGTTGATATTTATTCACGGCGGATCGATCCGGCAGATGATGCTCGGCTTCCATTACATGGACTACTACCACAATGCCTACGCCATGAATCAGTATTTGGCGAGCCGCGGATATGTGGTTCTGGCGGTCAACTATCGAACAGGCATCATGTATGGGCGGCACTTCCGCGAAACGGTGGATGGAGGCCCACGCGGCGGCGGCGAATATCGAGACATCGTGGCGGCGGGAAAATACCTGCAGACGTTGCCGAATGTGAATGCGAAGCGAATCGGGCTGTGGGGCGGATCTTATGGCGGCTACCTCACCGCGATGGGGCTGGCGCACGATTCCGATCTGTTTGCCGCGGGAGTCGATTTACACGGCGTGCACGACTGGTCGGACTTCCGAGGAGAATTCCCGGTGGATGCGCCTGATCGCGAGGACGCGCTCAAGTTGGCGTTTCAGTCGTCCCCGAATGCGGCGATTGCGACATGGAGGTCGCCGGTGCTGCTCATCCAGGGAGACGACGATCGCAACGTAGAGTTCTCACAGACAGTCGATCTATTGCAGCGATTGCGCACGCAGAACGTGCACGTCGAGCAACTGGTATTCCCCGATGAAGTTCATGGGTTTCTGATGTGGAAGAGCTGGATACGGGCGTATGGGGCGACGGAGGAGTTCTTGGGGCGGGAGATGAAGTGAGAGGAATTTGTAATTGGTAATTTGTAATTTGAAACCTACTCCCGGGGAAGAGTTCGGATGGGATTCTCAGCGTTCTCTCAGCGTTCCTCGACGACCTCGATCGCGTTTCCTTCGGGATCGTGGATTTGGAAATAATGAATGCCTTGACGGTCCTGCTCGATTGCTCCGACGTCAACGCCGCGGGCCGACATCACGTCTCTCATTCTGCCGATTTTCTTTGCGAACAGAATTGGAGTCTTGCCAGTTTGGAAGCCGCTGCGGGTAGTCAGTATGACTGAGTTTCCATCTGCTTTGAATCTGAAGGTCGCGGCACAAGGTTCTTGTGGCGGTGCCTTCGCCGACTTGCGAAGCCCAAGTTTTTCCACGTACCAAGGCGTCACGGAATCGATATCCCGCACCAGAATGCGCAAGCTGGGGGCGGGGATGGAGAACTCCGCCGATTTCCGCCTGGAGTACCACTTGGCGTTGGGCGGGCGCAGCGTGTCGAACATGCAATGTCTCTGGACCCAGAACGATACGCACAAACAAGTGTAGAAGGCTGCCTCGACCGCAAGACGCGCTATCTTGTTGCCTCCCGTCGGGACAACATCAAGAAAGACGTACGGTATAAGGAACACGATGGTACCAGCCACAAGCCATGGCCTTAGAGGCTTTAGCGATACCTTGGGATTCTGCGCCACCATCCAAAGAGTTAGCCAAATAAGAAGCGGCGATACCAAGATCAGCCAAAACCAAACGGGATGTGGTGGCAGGTGCATGACCCTCTCCCGATACAGGTGCCGTTAAGATTACCAATTACAAATCACCAATTACAAATGCCTTCCGAATCCGCTCCCAAGTCACGTCCAGCGCCTCAGGCAGCACCCGCGTCTCCCCAATGACGCTGACAAAATTGGCGTCCGCGACCCAGCGCGGCAGAATGTGCATGTGGATGTGTCCGGCCACGCCGGCACCCGCGGCTTTTCCGATATTCATACCGAGATTGATGCCGTCGGGCTTATAGAGAGGCCGCAGGACCGACTCCATCTTCTGGGTTAACGTCATCATCTCGTGGGCGGCTGCGGTGGGGAGCTTTTGCAGTTCGTCCAGATGCGCGTAGGGCACGACCATGACGTGTCCGTTGGTATAGGGGTAGGTATTGAGAATGACGTAGCAATGCGCGCCCCGATGCACAATGCGGGCCTGCTCGTCGGTCTCCTTGGGAGCCTCGCAGAAGATGCAGCCCGGCTTCTGGCCGGCGCCTGTGACATACGCGTAACGCCATGGGGTCCAGAGATAATCCATGGGGGGAGGGTAGCAGAAAACGGCTGGCGCGGGGCCAATGTCGATGCTCCCGGCCTAGGGAAACTCCGATTAGGTTCGGCAGAAAGCATAAACCACAGAGTACACGGGGGTACACGGAGGAAACCGGAACTTAATCAGAATTTCCCTCGCTCGCTCCATATGTGTGGTTCAGTGTGACGAATCTGTAAATTCTTAGCTTCCGGGCGGAATCCCGTTTGACACTGTTCCAAAGCGGTTGCTATAGTCAAGGAGTCCCTATTGGACGCGGTTTCGAACCAGCTGGAATTGTCCTAGGGTCGTCCGCCAGGTCGACCTCAACGCAACCTAAAGACCACGCCAGCAGTCCGCTACACCACGTCCCGCACGAGTCGCGCACCGATGCGCCGACACCGAGGCTATGAATTTGTTCGACGACAGTACCGCCCACAATCTTGACTCCAGCATTGAAACCATGACAACTGCCCACGACACGCACACCGGCGGCCCGGCCGTAATCGACGCGCCCGAGCCCGCACAACCTTCACCTGTGGAACTGGAAGCTTCCGCCCCTGACGCGACTCAGCACGACGCCGCTCACACCGCTCCTGAGCCGGAAGCCGCTAAAGTTGAGGAGCATGAAGAGACCGCCCCGGAGACTGCCGCGCCTGCCAGCGATGATTTCGCCGCCGCGCTGCACAGTTTCGAGACCGAGACCGAAGAAGCGGTGGGCGACGACCACGTCATCAAAGGCCGCGTAGTAAAGCTGACCGCGACGCACGTGGTGGTCGATTATGGCGCGAAGTCGGAAGGCATGGCGCTGCTCTCAGAGATCCTCGATCACGAGGGCAAGCCCAAGTTCCAGCCGGGCGACGAGATCGACGTCATGCGCGAGAAGGGCGAGATCGAGGAGGGTTACGTCCGGCTCTCGCATTTGAAGGCGCAGCGCCTGCGGTCGTGGGACGAGATCGAGCGCGCCTACAACGAAAAGAAGCCTATCAAGGGCATCGTCCTGGAACGGATCAAGGGCGGCTTGACCATCGACATCCAGGGCGCGCATGCCTTCCTGCCGGGCTCGCAAGTGGACCTGCGTCCCATCCGCAATCTGGATGGCATGAAGGGCCAGACGATCGAAGTCGCAATCATCAAGCTCAACAAGAAGCGCGGCAACATTGTGGTCTCGCGCAAGCAACTTCTGGAAGAAGAGCAGAAAGAAAAACGCGGCCTGACCCTGGAACACCTGGAAGAAGGCAGCATACTCACCGGCATCGTCAAGAACCTGACCGAATACGGAGCGTTCGTCGACATGGGCGGACTCGATGGCCTGCTGCACATCACCGACATGTCCTGGGGACGCCTGACGCATCCGCGCGACCTGGTCAACGTGGGCGATCAGATTCAGGTGAAAGTGCTGAAGTACGACAAGGACAAGCAGCGTGTCTCGCTCGGGTTCAAACAGCTCACGCCCGATCCGTGGCTGGATGCCGAGCACCGCTATCCGGTGGGCGCGCACGTTCACGGCCGCGTGATCAGCGTCACCGATTACGGAGCATTCGTTGAACTTGAGCAGGGCATTGAAGGATTGGTCCACGTCAGCGAAATGACCTGGTCGAAGCGGATGAAGCATCCGTCAAAGCTGGTCAACGTCAACGATGAAATCGACTGCGTGGTGTTGGCCGTGAACCCGACCGAGCGCCGCATCTCGCTCGGCATGCGGCAACTCGCCTCCAACCCCTGGGATACGCTGCACGACAAATATCCCGTGGGCGCGACGGTCGAGGGCCGGGTGCGCAACCTGACCGAGTTTGGCGCTTTCATCGAAATCGAGGACGGAATCGACGGATTGGTTCACGTCAGCAACCTGAGCTGGACCACCCGTGTGAAGCATCCGTCGGAGATATTGAAGAAGGGCGACAAGGTCAAGGCCATCATTCTGGCCATTGAACCGGACAAGCGCCGTCTTTCGCTCGGCGTGAAGCAGATGCAGCCCGATGTTTGGGATTCGTTCTTTGTGAAGCACCGCATCGGCGACATCGTGCACGGCAAGATTCTGCGGGTGGCGAACTTCGGCGCATTTGTCGAGATTGCCGAAGGCATCGAAGGCCTGTGCCATAACTCGGAAGCCGTCGATCCGAATGGACAGCCGATGCACCTCGAACCCGGCGCTGAATTCGATTTCAAGATCGTCAAGATGAATCAGGAAGAGAAAAAAGTCGGCCTGAGCATCCGGGCGGTTGGCGAGGAAGCGTCACGCCAGGAAGTGGAGTCGTACAAGCACCCGTCCTCGTCGTCGTCTTCGTCGTCCTCAAACAGCACGACGATCGGAGACTTGATCTCGTGGAAACGGGCTGGCGGCGACAGCAACTAGCTTCTGGCAAGCGCGCTAAGAAACCAGGGCCACCGGCAACGGTGGCCTTTTTCTTGCAGCAGAGGGATTGGAATCGCCCGTCAAGGGGAACTCTGATTCAGCGTCGGCAAAAAGCGTGAACCACCGGGGAACACGGGGGGGCACGGAGGAAACCGGGACTTAATCAGAGCTTCCCTAGGTGGATGGAGCGGGGGATTACTTGCTCTCGCCTTTGGCGTTGATTTTCAGGCTGATGTAAACCTGGGTGCGATCGTCGAACTGGCTGACAGTCTTGGTGCCGCTTTTGTGGTTGTTGTACTGCGCATAGACTTCGTAATCGAGAGTGGGCTGTAGGGCAGGGAAACGGAAAGTGCCGTCCTCGCCCACGATGTAGGTCTTCACCGAGCGGGTGTGGGTGTTGGTGAGGTACACGACCGCGTTCGACAAAGGACTATCGTTTGCGTCCAGCACCTTGCCGGTGAGCAGGCGGGTCTTGTCTTCCTTCTTCGGTTCGTGGCCAAACAGCTGCGCGGGAGCGGCGAGGACCGGCGTGGAAAACAGCGACGCCGTCGCCATCAGCGGGGACGCAGCCAGCACCGCAGCCGCCAGCACCATGAACATTTTCTTCATCATTTTCCCAAGGGGCCCAATTCTCTGTCGTAGCGGCCACTACCAGTCTAAATGAAGACCGATATCGCAACGCTCGTCGCTGTCGATATGCGCTGAGACTTCGGAGCCCGGCTTCAGCTTTTGCCCGGAAGGCAGGTTGTAGCCCTTCACGTCCGCCCAGACGATGTAGTCGGCCTTGCCGGCGGGCACGCGTTGGGCAAACTCGCCGGTGTGATTGGAATAGAGCTCCCAGCGGGCCTTCTTTTCGCTGGCCAGCCGGATCTTCACCTTGACCCCGTAGAGCGGGTGCCCGTCAGGGTCCCAGACCGTTCCGAAGATGAGGGCGTAAGGGGGCGTGTCGTGAGTGCCCAGCGCTCTCGCAGGCGCCTTCACCGGAACGAGCAGAGACGCCAGCAATGCCGCCGACGAGGCCATTGCGAAAAAGCGAAGCAGCGCTCGGGAATGTGCGGGTCGCCTAGGAATCGTCGTCCTCATCCTCTTCGTCGTCGGCTTCTTCGTCCTCATCTTCGTCGACTTCGTCTTCGCCGACAATCTTCAGTTCGACGGGATTCACCGTGACCACCTCGAAGTCGGTGCCGCACTCCGGGCAGGAGACGACCGCGCCTTCATCGACCTCATCTTCGTCGATGTCGAGATCCGTCTCGCATTCGGTACAGTACACCATGATTTCCTCCACGTTCAGGATACCCCTGATATATTTAGTTTCTTAGCGAGGAAAAGGTCAAGTGGCTTGTCGAGAAAAATTACGGCTGGTTGGCATTGCCGGTTCCAGATGCCTCTCCACAGTTGTGGTTACGGCCGTGGCGGTGGGCCTGGCGGCGGGCGGATTCGCATATCTGGCGTATGGACAGGCGCAAGAACGACCGTCGCAGGAACCGCCGCGCCTGGCCGCCGACCGCCACACCGACCCACGCATCGCCAAGGCCATCGAAGAGGTTTCGGCGGACCGCATCCGGCAAACCATCGAGAAGCTGGTCAGCTTCGGGAACCGGTCCACGATTTCCGCGCAGGACGAGGAATCGATCAAAGCCGGCAAGGGCATCGGAGCGGCGCGGGAGTGGATCAAGGCTGAGTTCGAGCGCTACTCCAAAGAGTGTGGCGGCTGCCTGGAGGTGAAGACCGATACATTTACCGAGGCGCCCGGCGAGCGCATTGCGAAGCCGACGGAAATCACCAATGTTTATGCGGTTCTGCGCGGATCAGACGCGAAACAGGCCGATCGCATCGTGCTGGTCACGGGCCATTACGACTCGCGGAACAGCGACATTTTCAACGGGACCGACCCCGCTCCGGGAGCGAACGACGACGGCAGCGGCACGGCGGTGAGCCTGGAGTGCGCCCGCGTATTGAGCAAAGCTGCCGCGAAAACCAGGTTCCCGGCAACGATCGTTTTTCTGACGGTCGCCGGAGAAGAGCAGGGACTGAATGGCAGCAAGCACTTCGCGCAGATGGCCAAGCAGCAGGGCTGGAAGCTCGAAGCCGTCTTGAACAACGACATTGTCGGAGGCAACCTGGGTGCGGGACAGGATGCGGGCGTGGTACGCGTGTTTTCCGAAGGGCTGCCGGCAGCTGCGACCGACGCTGAAATCCAGCGGATTCGCAAGCTCGGCGGAGAAAACGACTCGACTTCACGCGAAGTCGCTCGCTATATCGCCGACGTCGGGCGGTCCTACAATGCCGGAGTGAAGCCGCTTCTCATCTTCCGGCTCGACCGCTTCCTGCGCGGAGGCGACCACTACTCGTTCAATCAGCAGGGGTTTGCCGCCGTGCGGTTCACGGAATTTCGGGAAGACTTCAACCATCAGCATCAGAACGTCCGCAGCGAAAACGGCATCGAATATGGGGACCTGCCGAAGTTTGTCGACTTCGAGTATGTGGCGCACGTAACGCAGCTGAACGCGGCGACCCTGGCGTCGCTGGCTTCGGCTCCAGCGCTGCCGGCAAACGTGAAAATGCAGACCAAGAACCTGGAAAACGATACGAGCCTGACGTGGGACGCTTCGCCCGAAGCTGCTGCATATGAGGTGGTCTGGCGTTCAACGAACGCCGCCGACTGGGAGTACGTCCAACCGGTCAGCGGCACGCGTGCAACCCTGAGCGTTTCGAAGGATAATGAGATATTCGCTGTGCGCGCGGTCGATGCGGCGGGACATCGCAGTCTGCCGGTTGTTCCCGAGCCACAAAGATAGAAAGACAAAGTGCCTCGCGGACAAACCATCTCGTTCAGCTTCCCTCCCTTTGCCGGATGGGTCCGGCGCATCATTATCGCCTGCGCAGCCATTTACCTGCTCCAGGCAGCGATGCGAATCTTCGCACCGGGCGCAGTCGCCGCAATGAACGAGTGGCTGGCGCTGATTCCGGTGAGCGTGATGCATGGCAAAGTGTGGCAAGTGGTCACGTACTCGCTGCTGCACGCCAGCTTCAGTCACGTATTTTTCAACATGCTCACGCTCTGGTTTATCGGCGCCTACCTCGAAAGCGACTGGGGGCCGCGACGCTTCATCGAGTGCTACATATTCTGCGTCGTGGGCGCCGCACTGGTGACGATCGCCATTGCGTATACCCATTTTCTTGGCGCCGACCCGAGAACGGGAACCGTGGGCGCATCTGGCGGCATTTTCGGCCTGCTGATGGCGTTCGGGATTCTTTACGCCGATCAGGAGATGTACTTGTTTCCGCTGCCGTTCCGGATCAAGGCGAAGTATCTGGTTGGCATCTGGGTGGTGGTTGCGATCATTGCGGTGTTTGAGCCATCGCAAGGCGGAGTCGCGGTGTTCGCCCATCTCGGCGGACTGCTGTTCGGCTACCTGTGGGTGAAGTTCATGCCCTCACGCGGCATGAGTTATGCGGCATCCGAGCGCTTTTTCGGCGCGCGCAACTCGTACTACCGCTGGAAGCGAAAGCGCGCGGCCAGAAAATTCGAGGTCTACATGAGAGACCACGACCGCAAAGTTACCTTCGATGAGCACGGGAACTATGTGCCCCCGGAAGACGATGACAAGACCAACGGCGGATCGAAATCGGGCTGGGTGAATTGAGCTGTCAGCCCTCAGCTGCCAGCCGTCAGTAAAATCTAACTCAGGCGATCCTCAAAAAATTCCAGGGTTCGTAACGTGATATTAACGGGCAGTTCCTTCCGTTCTGTCTTTCCCTTGAAACCCAAATCGTGACCGGCGCCTTCCACCTTCATTAATTCGGTTTTGGCCGGGATCAGCTGCAGGGCTTTCGTCATCTCTTCAATGCTCCCGAACGGATCGCGCGTTCCATGCACGAACAGGCTGGGCGTGCGCAGGTTCGGCAGATGTTGAATACGAAGCTGTTCCGGTTTACGCGGCGGATGCAAAGGATAGGAAAGCAACAGCAGGCCCGAAGCCAGAGCAGGTTCAGCGGCACATAGCATCGTCGCTTGCCGCCCGCCATACGAATGGCCGCCAAGAAAGATTCGCGCTGCGCCGCGCTTGCGCATAGCCGCGACCGCGTTGCGCAGGCCGGCGCGATCGCGCTCCGCTTGGCGTGGAAACGGCGGGCCGGTTCGCCGCTCCTGGCGAAAGGGAAGATCGCAGCGCAGGACGGTGTAGCCATGTCCGGCAAGAGCTTCGCCGAGCGCCACCAGCAATGGGGAAGTGCAATCCGAGCCCGCGCCGTGCGTCAGGATAAGAGCATCGCCGTTAGGATTTGCGGGCGAGTGCAGAAAGCCGCGAACGGCGGGATCAAGTGAATGGTCGTGGAATTCAGCGAGTGGGTTGCTCATGGCGGGCTGCTGGATGCCGACTCCACAATTAACGCGCTTCGCTATCCACTCGCGGAGGCGGAACCTTCGTGAGACAGCGCGGGAAGAGCATGGCATTGAATTCCGCGCCAATCAGGATCACCAGCGAGATCAGGTACATCCAGACCAGCAGCGCAATGCCCAGGCCGAGCGAGCCGTAGATGACGCTGTAGTCGGCGTAGTGCTGCAAATACCATCCAAACAGCGCAGTCGAGAGGAGCCACATGGCCGTCGCCAGAACCGCGCCCGGCAGAACGCTGTGCCATGGTTGGGTGCGCGGCACCGCGTTGTGATAGATAAGCTGGATGACGGCAATGCTGGTCAGGATGGCAATCGCCCAGCGAATTGCGCCCCACAGCAACAAAATCAGCGGTCCGAAGTCATGCCCGATTAGAAACAGCACCCGCGTTTCAATGCGGCTGCCGAAGGCAACCAGAATGGTTGAGAACGTCAACGGTATGCCCGCCATCAGGACCAGCGAAATGGAAATCGCGCGCTCCTGGACTATGCCCCAGGTCTTGGGAAGCTGGTAGGCGCGGCGAAAACCGTCCATCCAGGAGATGATCACGCCGGAGGCGCTCCAAATCGTCAACAATGACGTGGTGACGAGCAGACCCACCGGCTTGTTGGCACTGCCTCTCAGGTAGGCGAGCACGGTGGAACTGCCTGCGGGCAAAATCGTGCCCAGAGCATAGGAGACCTCGCGCAGGTAAACCTCACCGCGGTTGAGTGTGGCAAGAACCGCGCCTAATACGAGCAGGGCCGGGAAAAAAGTGAAGATGGAGGAGTAGGCCGAGGCTTTGGCGGTTCCGAAGGCATCGTGCTCGAAGGCGCGCCAGATGGAAAGGCGGAACAGGCGCCAGAAGCGTCCCAAGGCCGGCGCCACCACCAATCCGCCGGGAATCGGATCGGGCGCGGCATTGCCTTGCGGAGGTGACTCGGTGAGACGCTGTGGTTGCAGTGCTAAAGCCATGAGGTTAAGAAACGCGATTCAAGAAAATCAGGGGCGACTCGCGTCGCCCCCGGTCTGAATTCGTCCCGTTTTACTCTGCGGCCAGCTCTTCGGTCTCGCCCTCGTGGCGCATGAGTTCGAGAGCGCGCTCGGCATCTTCGTATGCCTGCGAGACTTCTTCCTGCACCTTGCTGGCCGCCTCTTCCATTTCCGGTGAGAGACGCACGTTGCGGTAATACTCCATGCCGGTGCCGGCGGGAATCAAGCGGCCCACGATCACGTTCTCCTTCAGGCCGCGCAGGTGATCGACCCTGCCGCTGATGGAAGCTTCGGTGAGCACTCGCGTCGTCTCCTGGAAGGAGGCGGCGGAGATGAACGAATCGGTGGAGAGCGAGGCCTTCGTGATCCCGAGCAGCAACGGCCGCCCGGTGGCCGGTTTGCCGCCATTGGCGATCGCGCGCTCGTTTTCCTCGTGGAATGCGAACTTGTCCACTTGCTCTTCGAGCAGGAACTTCGTGTCGCCCACGTCCTCGACCTTTACCCAGCGCATCATCTGGCGGACGATCACTTCGATGTGCTTGTCGGAGATGTTGACGCCCTGCAAGCGGTAGACTTCCTGGATTTCGTTGACCAGGTAAGACTGCAGCTCTTTCTCGCCGAGCACGGCCAGAATGTCGTGCGGATTCAGTGGCCCGTCCATGAGCGGTTCGCCCGCCTTGACGCGCTCGCCTTCCTGCACGTTGATGTGAACGCCGCGCGGAACGGAATATTCCTTCTCCGTGCCGTTATCGGCTGCCACGTAAAGTTTGCGCTGTCCCTTGGCCACTTCGCCGAAGCGCACCACGCCATCGATCTCGCTGATGACGGCGGTTTCGCGCGGCTTGCGGGCTTCGAACAATTCGACCACGCGCGGCAGACCGCCCGTGATGTCCTTGGTCTTGGTGGTTTCGCGCGGGATCTTGGCCAGCACGTCGCCGGGAAACACCGTATCCCCGTCCTGCACCATAAGGTGAGCGCGCGAAGGCATCAAGTAGCGCTTGCTTGCCTTGCCCTTGATGACCATAGCGGGCTGGCGTTTCT
>Ga0302201_10000019_pt1 | contig 135519 bp, 100 predicted proteins | sample II_Bog_N3_2_FD_194586 | JGI IMG/M metagenome (GOLD analysis project Ga0302201, IMG submission 194586) | Peat permafrost microbial communities from Stordalen Mire near Abisko, Sweden - II_Bog_N3_2 | ecosystem: Environmental > Terrestrial > Soil > Wetlands > Peat | place: Sweden: Abisko... | reverse complement strand
GCGGCATCGAACTGATTTTGCGAATCGAGATCGAGCAATTTGGCCTGCGAGAGATTGACTTGCGCGAAACTCTGGTCGAGCGTGGACTTGAGCTTGCTCGCAGTTAATGCATTGACCTGATCGCCGACCGCTTGCCGGGCCTTGACGGTGCTTTTCGCAACTTGCAGGGTGGCCTGCGCCTCCAGAGCATTGTAGAAGGCAATGTCCGCCGCCAGGACGATGTCCTCCCGCGTCGCCTGCGATTGCTGCTCGGAGGCTTTTGCCCCATAGGATGAGGAAGCGACCAAATTGCGGGTGCGGCCAAAATCCGTAATCAACTGAGTGAGGTCAACCCCTGCGCCCACGTGATAGAGAAGCCGGGAGGCGCCCAGCGACCCAGCCGAGATGCGGCTTGCTTCCTCAGCGTCAACCCCAGTCAAATTGCCATTCAGCGTCGGAAGCAACGCCGAGCGTGTCTCCCGGACGACCTGCTTTTGTGCCAGAGCGAGCAGTGCCGCGACGCTGATTCGTGGGTTGTTCTTGAGCGCCAACTGCTCCGCCTGTTGCCGTGTAAGCGTTTCTCCGGTTGAGTCTGGCGGGAGGGAGTCCGAAGAATTCGTTGTCGCGGAATTCAGCGCCAGAGTTCGCTGCTGCGCCTGAGCGTGGGGCTGTGGCGCATCCGGAAGCTGCTCGATCTGCTGCGAAACGATCTCCTGTGCGTGTATGGCGACGGGACACAGAAGGAGCCAGAGCGGCAAAAATAGACTTCGCTTATGCATGGGGCACCTCACCAGATCGGGGCACGATTTCGTCATCACGAACTTCTTTGCGATGAATCAGCAGGTACGCTGTCGGCACTAGAAACACGGTTACGATGCCGGAAACGGTCAACCCTCCGAGAATTGCTCGCGCTAGCGGCGCGTACTGTTCGCTGCCGGGCTCCAGAGCGAGCGCCATGGGAATGAGGCCGAGAATAGTGGCTAGCGTGGTCATCAGAATGGGACGCAAACGCACTTCGCAGGCTTCGGCGAGGGCTTGCTTCAGGGGACGACCATGGGCGCGGAGCGTGCCGACGAATTGCACGATAAGGATGCTGTTGGAAACGGCGATTCCAGTCGTCATGACGACTCCCATGAGCGACATGACGTTGAGCGTCGTGCCCGTGGCCATGAGGAATAGGATCACGCCGGAAAGCCCCGGAGGAATCGCCAGCAAGATGATGAAGGGATCGGAGAACGAAGCGAACTGCGCCATCAGGATGAGATAAACCAGCACGATCGCGAGGATGAGACCGATGCCGAAACTCTGGAACGAACTCCGCATGTCGGAGATCGCTCCGCCCATCGACACGGTGATCTGGGAAGAGTGGTGCATGCCATCGAGGACGTGTTTGATTTGCCCGCTCACGCGGCCGAGATCTTCCTTCTTGGGCATGACGTAGATGTCGAAACTGCGACGTAGTTGATAATGATCGACCTCGGTCGGAGTATTGATCTGCTTGATCGATGCCAGCGACTCAAGAGGGGTTGTGTTTGTGGCCCCGGGTGCGCGCAAGGGAATCTGCTTTAAATCGGTCAGGGTTTTAATTTGATCGTCGGGATATTGCACGCTGAGAAAGTAATTATTGCCGGTCTTCGGATCGAGCCAGAAACTCGGGGCAATCATCGTGTCCGATGTAAGCGCAGTGATGACATTGTCAAGCGCCGCCTCCGGCGATATGCCGAGCAGGGCCGCATGTTCGCGATCGATATTCAATTCCAGTCCCGGATAGTCGAGGTCCTGCGGAATCAGCACATCGTTGACCGAACTCAGTGCGTTCACCCTGGCAGCCACGGACTTGGCGAAAGCAAACGATTCATCGAGGTCACTGCCCCCGATTCGAATATCGATCGGAGCGGGTTTTCCCTGGTTAACGACGGAATCAACCAATCCACCCGTTTGGAAATAAGTGCTCACTTCTGGAAAGTCGTTGGCGAACCTTTCGCGCAGACGTTGCATGTAAGCGAAGCTGCTGGTCTTATGGTCCTCCTTGAGACTGACCTGAATGAAGGCGGTATGCATTCCGGAATTGCTGGTATAGATGGCCGAAAGATCTGGCGTAATGCCGATGTTCGACACGATCATATTCATGTCGTGAGAGGACACCACATCGCGGATATCCTGCTCCATCTTCCCGACATATTCATCGGTCACCTCAAGACGCGTTCCGGGCGGGACTTTGACATTGACCACAAATTGCCCGGGATCGGTGCGCGGGAAGAACGCCACGCCAAGAAATGGATACAACGCGAAGCTCAGCACCACGAAAGCAGCGAAACTGCATACGGTCAATACGGGCCGATCCAGACAAACGGCGATAGCTTTTTTGTAGGCGTGCTGCAGCCGTTCGAATTGCCGATTGAAACCGACGACGATGCGTCGAAAGATGTTCGCGCGCTTGATTCTTTGTTCCTCTTCGACTTCCTGGACCGCCTCCTCGGCGCCGCCCAGGGTACCGTAAGGAGCGATGCTGTGTTCAGGCTCCAAACGAATAAACTTGGCGCAGAAAAGTGGCACCACAGTCATGGCGACGGCGTAAGAAGCAAAGAGCGCCAACACGACCGCGAGGGCCAGAGCGCTAAAAATATATTTGCTGACACCCGACAGCATGATGACAGGAAAGAACACGATGCTGGTGCTGCACGTAGCGGCCAGCACGGCGAGGTCGACTTCATTGCCCCCGTTGATGGCAGCTTCAACCGCCGGCTCCCCCAACTCCATATGACGAAAAATGTTCTCAAGAACGACGACCGAGTTATCGATCAAGCGGGAAAGGGCGAGCGCGATTCCGCCAAGCACCATGGTGTTGATCGTGCTCGCGCCCAGGTTCAACGCAATGAAGGCGGCGAGGCAAGAAATGGGGATGGAGAGTAATACCGAAATCGTCGCGCGGAGATTGCCGAGAAAGAGAAGTATCATCAGCGCGGTGAGGCACAGGCCAATGCCGCCCTCGTTGATCACGTTCTTCACCGCAATCTTCACAAACACCGATTGATCGAATACGACCGCCGTTTTCAGCGTCTTCGGAATATCGAGCAGATGCTTCACGGCCTCTCGAATGCCGTTCACAATACTGATCGTGTTCGATCCGCCGCCCTGCTTTAAGATCGGAATGTATACGGAATGTTGACCGTCGACCCGGACGATGCTGTATTGCCGTTGGCCTGAGTCCACCGCTTTCCCAATATCGCCAACGAATACGGACTCTCCGATGTGGTCCTGTTTGTCCGTCTTGATCGGCATGGCATTGATTTCGTCGACCACCGGAATCTGGCTATTGGCATAGACGTTGTAGTCTTTCGGTCCGATGCGCACGTCACCGGCAGGGAGAATCAAGTTCGATTCGTTCACCGAACGCACCACGTCCATCAGCGAGAGTTGGTGTGCTTCCAGTTTGACGGGATCGACGTAAATCTGGATTTGCCGATACTTGCCGCCGTAAGGCTGCGGCACGGAAGCGCCGGGAACGTTGGCGATTTGACTCCGCACCTCAAACTGGGCCAAATCTTTAAGCCGCGTCTGGTCGAGTCCCTGACCTTCGAGGGTGACCAGACACACGGTAAGATTCGAAGCGTCGAACTTCAGCACCACTGGAGGCAGGGTTCCCGGCGGAAGGCGCCGTAAATTCGCCATGGCGAGATTCGAGATATTGCTGACCGCGGCGTTCGCGTCCGTGCCCGGCTGAAAGTAGATCTTGATCAGGCTCACACCGGGCAGCGATCGCGACTCGATGTGATCGATTCCGCTTCCCAAGGTAAAGAAGCGCTCGTAGCTATCTGTGATATCCGCCTCGATCTGCTGCGGCGGCATGCCCGCGTAGAAGGTCGCGACCACCACAACCGGGATATTTATTTCTGGAAACAGATCGACGGGCATACGCGCGACTGTGGTAACGCCCACGACGATCACCATGAGACAAAGCATCAGGATGAAGAACGGATGCTTGATGGCAAAAGTGGACATTACTCGCTCACCTCCTGCGCCGCCGTCGGAATGAACGCCGCGTGCGGGGACACAACATCCCCCGGCTGATAGCCAGCCTGTCCAGAGGCGATCACGTTTTCCCCGGCCTGTAGGCCGCTGGTAATCTCCGCGCGGTTCGAGGTTTGGATTCCGAGAGTCACAGTGCGCTTCTCGACATGGTTCGTCGCGCTCACAACCAGAACGTAAGGTTGATCGCCGTTCTGCACCACGGCCTGTGCGGGCAAAATAAGAGCGTCATTCTTTTGCTGGAGTTGAATCGTTGTCTCCGCGTACATCCCTGGATTGAGACTCAGATCACGGTTGGGGACATCGACCTCGGTCAGCATGGTTCGGGTATTGGTATCGAGTGCGCGCGAGAAACGGATGATCTTGCTTGTAAATGTGCGCCCGGTCGCGTTGACTTTCACGAGCACATCTCCGCCGAGCTGAATGTAGGGCACGTCGCTTTCCGGCACGGGCATGCGAAGCCGGAGCAGGTCGCTCTCGGCCACTTGTACCACCGGAAGTGTATTCGTATTGTTGTTCTGTCCTGCTTGAATCAGCGAACCGGTATCGGCGTAGCGCTTTGTCACCACTCCCGTAAACGGGGCGACGATCTGCTCGTATCTGGACATCGTTTCGAACCGGCTGCGGGTCGCGCGAGAAACCCCGAGTTGTTGCTGCATGGCATCCAGCGAGGCCTTCGCGACGCCGACCTGGGCCGCGGCTTGCTGGTCTTTGGCGCGTGCGTCATCCAACTCCTGCTCTGCGATCAGCCCTGGTCTTTCTTTGGAAGCTTCTTCCAGACGGGTGTATTCAGCGTGCAGCGCGGAGTACGTCGACTCCGCGCTGACGACCTCGCTTTGTGCGCGAGTGATATCAGATTGACTGTGGCGGACCTCGGCCTGAGCGCCCTCCACTTGATTCTGCAACTCTGGGACTTCCAGCAGAGCCAGGACTTCGCCCTGACGAACGCGGTCGCCTATATCGACTTTGATCCAGCGGATATATCCTGAGACTTTGGCGTGAAGATCCACCTGTTGATAGGGCTGAAATTGACCGGCAACCGTAAGCGAACTGGCCAGATTGCCACGCACGACCGCGACAACCGCGGCCGTTCTCGGCTGCTCGGCAGGAGCTTTGCGATAGTGACTTACGACAAAGAGGGCAAGAGCTGCCAAGAAAAAACAGAGAAGCACCGCGATCCAAAGGATCCGCTTACGATGCATGGAGCCACCTTAACTTTCAATCCCGGAAGCTCGGGATCGGAATCGACGACAGTACGTATCCTTAAAGGGACTGGTGATCGCCAACAGTCCTATTCGATGTCGGAGAATAGGCCAGGTTTGCAGTAAATAAAGCCGTGGAGGGATTAACAGAAGGCTGGAGGAGGACGTTGGGTGAGGTTCGGATCCTGAAAGTCCCGTCTGCGAGACCTGCAGAGATTCATTTCACCTTGGTAAAACTCGAATGTAAGAATCAAAATCGCCTGTGCCAAAACCAAGAGCGGAATCAGGTTCAACGTCTCCCAAGCCGTATCCGGTTTGAGGGCCTTCTCAAGCAAGGCCATGGTTTGGGCGGAACGCCTCTCCGTCAAGAGTTTTGCAACCGTGACGGTACGTGGAGATTGCGGGGCCTTGTAAAGGGAAAGCTTTGCCTGCAATCCCCAACTGAATACGGCACACGCCAAAAAGAGAAGAGCACACTTGAATGCGTATGTACCGGCAATTTGAGGTCGCTTTAACATCTGTCGGGTCCTTTCCCAGACAGCCCTGTCAATAATGTAGCAAAGAATGACCTTGTGGAGTTGCGGGAAGAAGGCCCAAGGGGGGGGCGGGCAGGCTATCCAAGACAACCGGCTCCTCTGGCCGCCTTTGGTAACTATGGTGACTTTCCCAGCGGGAGTAGGGTCAAAGTGGGATTCTTCTCTCACCTTGACCGAACCGGAGAGGGCACTCACAGGAGTTCGCGTTGAAAACCAAACGCATACGGTTGAAATTAGGCATCGCGTTTACTGTCCTCATTGCCCTCTTAGCGGGCATCGGGCAGTTCGGGCTTCGCCGGATGCAAAGGATCGACGAGACTCTTTCCGCCATCACCGGGACTAAGTCAACCGACCTAGAGTTGGCACGAAGAGTGTTGACGCTCTCCGATGACAATAGCCGTATCACGATGGAAATAGTGCTCGTGGAGAATAGGCGACTCGTCGAGCCGCTATTGGCAGCCCGTTCTCAGAATAGCAAGAACATCACGGAACTAATCGAGGAGGGCGAGAGCCGCTGTAAGTCAGAGAAAGAGGCGCAGCTACTATCTGAGGTACAAAAGACACGAAAAGCGTATTTGGAAGGCAGCCAGCGCGCGATCCACCTGCTTATCGACGAACGGAAACATGACGAAGCAGAAAGGGTCATGGTCAATGAAACGCTGCCAGAGTTACGCAAATATCATGCTGCTTGGGAAAGGTTCGTGGAGTTTCAGAAGGAAGGGGACCGATCCTCCCATCCACATGCCTTTCTTCTTCGAGGCTGCGATCTTGTCCCGAATCCTCTCCCCGGTGACTTCCCGTTCAAACTGTGCGAAGGACAGCAGAATGTTCAGAGTGAGCCTGCCCATGGATGACGTGGTATTGAATTGCTGGGTGACGGAGACGAAGGAAACTCCCTTGGCGTCGAAGGCTTCGACGATCTTGGCAAAATCGGCCAGGCTGCGGGTGAGCCGGTCGACCTTGTAGACGACAATGACGTTGATCTTGTTCGCTGCAATGTCATCGAGCAGTCGCTTCAGGGCGGGCCGCTCCATCGTGCCACCGGAGTATCCCCCATCGTCATAACGCGTCGCTATCGCCTGCCAGCCCTCATGTCGCTGACTGGCGATAAATGCTTCACAGGCTTCGCGTTGCGCATCGAGCGAGTTGAAGGATTGTTCGAGACCTTCTTCGGAAGACTTTCGCGTGTAGATGGCACAGCGCATCATCGGTTTTCGATCCGCACTCATTGGACCTCCTGAGATTTGTCGCTTGTAGATTCGTTCTTGATTCCGAAAAACAGGGGCCCAGACCACCGTGTGCCAGTGATCCGGCGGGCGATCTCGGACAGACTGTGGTAGCGGGTGCCGTGATACTCGTAACCATTCACGTGCACGTTCACCAGGTGAACCTGATCCCCCCACTGACGAACCAATCGCGTTCCTGGGCGAATTCGGGGTACGCCGATAACGGCGGAATCGCTTCCTTTTTCGAACGCCAGACTGAGCTGGCGAAGTCGTTCGCGAGCACGTGCGCCGAGCGATCCGAATGCCTGCTCCTGAATCCGGTAAGCGAGGATCGGAATCATCAAGTCCCGTCGCAGGCCGGACGAGGGATCGGAATGGAACAAGTGTTTCCAGAGATCACACAACTCCGCTTTGCTCATAGTGGGCAAGGCTGCAAGGCGCTTTTCAATCGGTTCCGGCATAGGAAATCCTCCTAGCTGGACATTCACGCTTCCTTCGCCCAAACAGTCAAGTGGACCGGCCCCGGAGTTCAGTCGCAGGCACTGGGGCCGGTGACCACGGCAGAGTCGGTGATCACCTCCGTTCTCGTTGGCCGGTTTTGAAGTGGCTTTTGCTTTTCCCTTCGTAGAAAGGTTTTCGGGGTTGGGGTTGGGGTTGGGGTTTCGGGCATCGGGAACCCCCGGAATGGCTGGTTTTGCCACACCAGAGTCGGTGATCATTTCGTTGGCCGGTTTTGGTTCGCACCGCCCCCAGCCACTGGGCGGACGCACCGCAATCCCCGCCGCTTTCAGGTACGCGCCTGCGGTTTCACGACGGATTCCGGTCGCTTGCTGGATGCGCCGCAGCGACCAGCCCAGCCGTCCCAGCGCTAAGACTTGTTGTTTCTTCTCTTCGTTCAAGACATTGGCCATGCCCACGGAGCCTACAAGCCTCCGCGGGATTCAATGTCCCGGACGCTACTCTCGTTGGCCGGTTTTCAGGTGATAATCACTGGCCGGTTTTGGGTGATCGCTGAGGTGCAGGCTCTTAACGGGTTCCAGAAACGATACCGATAGTTCGAATCCACTCCTCTCCGCCAGGTTTTCAATCACTTACAGACCCGCACATGCCATGTCACATGCCGCTGAGTGCGAGTCCTGCTATTTTCCCGCTCGCGACGGCCATGTCCGCCTTTGCCGCAGCTCCATAGACATTCATCGTCGTTCTGATGTCCCCACAGGTATCAAAGTAGTAGTTCACAACCGTTTGCTGGTTTTGCCCGTAACTTGGGCGGTCTGTAGCCGACTGTCGTTGTCATACGTGTAGGCCAACGCTGCCTTGAGGCGTCGTTTCCGACGTCAGACGGTTAAGACCGTCGAAGGCGGGAGACCAGCACAGCATGGCTAGCCGCCCGCGGACGAACCCGGCCCCGATGGAAGGACCGAGGAGATGACTAAGAGAGCGCGGGAGTAAGCATCACAAATCCATCCGAGCAAGAAGAAAGCCGGTCCGGAGAGAACCGGACCGGCCAGTTTGCAAGATGTTTCCAGCGTCAGAACGACACCTTCAGCCCGAATCGGATGAGGCGGTTGGAACTGCCATTGCCAGGGGCGCTATTTTGCACGTACGGGTTAGCGAAGCCCGTGCCTAAGCCTACCAGGCCGGCATCCTCAAGAAATGGGTCGATACTGGCATAATTTGCACGGTTGAAAGCGTTGACCATGCTCATGTGCCAGACAATCCGAACCCGCTCTCCCCAGTTAGAAGTCTTGGCCAGTTGGAGGTTCGCGGTATTGGTTTTGAAATCACGCAGGCTGTTGCGGGCCGCGTCACCGTACGGTGTGCCGTAAATGGTCTGTGCCTCAAAGGCGTTCAGGATGAAATGCTCCTGCTTGGGGGTCACGACATTGGCGGTCGCGCCGCCACTGGCATTTAGGGCCGTGTAGTCGTACAACGCGTTCGCAGGGGCAGCGCAGACCGCTGCATTTCCGAACAATCCGCAAGCATCCGCAGCATAGACGCCAATCGCGGCCACAGGAGCGGAAGTATTGCTCACGAACGGCCTCGACGTATCAAGTCCCGAGTTGAAGGCGGCTAGGAAGTGGAAAGCGTCGGTGCTGTCGTACGGGCTGAGTGCATAACCCGAGAAAGCCTCCACCGGAGTGTAGGCCTGCCCAGATTGCAAAATATAGGTGCCCTGAACCGACCAACCTCCAAACGCGTGTCCGACGATCCCGTGCTGCGACTTGAAGACGGGGATCTCCTCGTTAAACGAAAGCGTCCAGGTGTTCGGGAAGTCCTGACCCGAAATGCCATGTTCTGCGGTCGTGTTATTTAGCGGGTCCTGCGAGAAAGCGACGGTGTTAGAACCGGCGAACGAGCCAAAGATTTCGCTGGTGTTGTCGGTCGACTTGCTCCAAGTGTAACTCGTCTTCATCGTCAGTTGGTTGAAGAGACTGTTCGCGCGGAATTCCATTTGCAAACCGTTGTAATCCGAGTAGCCGGTATTGGTGCGTTCACGAAGAACGCCCCCGTTGCAGTTGACGCGGCCAATTGCGGATGGCACAGCCGCGCTGGCCGCAGGGCAAGGAACGTCACCCGAAGGCAGCAGACTTGACTTGAAAACGCCAGCAGCAATTCCGTCCGCCAGTCCCGGTTGCTCGGGATTGGTGGTAAGCGGATTGACGCATCCTGCGTCGCCACAACCGATATAAGGGTTACCGTTAATGGATTGGAACTGGTTGTCGGCGTGGTTGCCCACATAGCGGATTTCGTACGCCGCGTGCGTCCCCAATTCCCTCTGCACCCCCAACGACCAGGAACTTACCCGGTCCGGCTTGAAATTAGGTGAGACATTGGTTTCGTTAAACGTGCGCGGATCGAAAGTGCCCAGCGTCAGGTCGGGCGCTAACTCGGTTCGGTTTGCCGGACCGAACGGGGCAGCCAGCAGCGGCACGCCTGGCACGACCGTCTGCGCCAGAACCTGCGGCGCTGAACTGGAGATATTGAGGTAGATATTGTAGTACGGCACATCGTAGGCCAACCGGTATCCGCCCCGGATGACGGTCTTGTTGTCACCCAGGATCCGTCCGCCGTTTCCTACCGCGTAAGCGAAGCCGATATTCGGCCCCCAGCTGTTCTTGGGAGCGGGCAGATTCGGGAACACGGTCACAGAAGTTGGTAAGCTTGGATTCCAGAAGGGCTCGCTGCTGCTCTGCTGCCTCGAATCGTTCTTGTTGAAAAGGTCGGCGGGCTGTCCATAGTAGGAATAGGTCAATCCCAGATTCAGCGTTAAATGAGGAGTGACCTTCCAGTCGTCTCCGAAATAGAAGAAGCTGTCATGCTCAAGAAAATCCAACTTGGGCGTTCCCAGCGTGATCGATGTATGAATCGGGAGGTTGGCCGCATAGGTACCCCAATCCGAGAATAGGAACGCTCCGTTGCCATTGGGAAGGAACACGTTGGGCGACTTCTGATAGGTGTAGTTGAACCCAGCCTTGAACTGGTGCTTGCCGCGCACGTAGCTCAAGTTGTCCTGAAGCTGCTCAGTATTAACGATGCGACCCTGGGGAAAGGAAGTGCTCGGGCCATAACCTAACAGCGAGGGATCGGTAAACGCGATGTTCGCCAAAGCGGTCGTTACGCCGCTGTCATTGGGAACCGTGTTCCCGATACCGTTGCCGCCAAATTGGACATTTTGGCGTCCAATGGCCGCCCGCACTTCGTTCAGCATGCGGTCCGAGATTTTGTAGGTCCAACTGAGCCCAAGATCCTGGCCTAGGGAAGGAACGTTGACCGGATATCCAGCCGGCCCCTGTCCCTCGTCTACATTGAAGTCCGTAATTTTCTGAAATATATAACGGGCGGAGAAGGTACTCCTGCCTCCAGTAATATCGAGTTTGGAGATCCAGTCGTACTCGTGGTCGCCGTCTCCCAGAGTGCGGCTCACGCCGGTCTCTTCTACGTTACACCCGCCGGCACCGTTGTTAGGAACGAAGCCCGGATAACCATTGCTCGGATAGGTAGCGATCTGCGGCCCCCCGATGCTCACCGGATTGCCCCCACCGACTGCGAAGGGACCGAATCCTTGTAGTGCAGCTACGCTCGAACTGCCGGGATAGCAACTGGCCAACTGCCCGACTCCGGTCGGATCAGGCGTCAGGTTGCCACTTCCGAGCACTCCTTTTTGGAAGAAAATCTCTTCGTCGAACCCGCCGAAAAAGAAGATCTTGTTCTTGAGCCACGGGCCACCGATGGTTGCCCCGGCAAATTCGTCGTTGAAGTGCGGTGGCTTTGTGAGGCCTTCCCCCCAGACGGTGTTTTTCTGTTGATTAGTCAACGCCGTCAACTTGGAGTTGCTCTCCGTTCCGTAAACCGACCCGTGCCACGTATTACTGCCGGACTTGGTGGTTATGTTGACCACGGAACCAGCGTTGCGCCCGTACTCCGCGCCAAAGTTGTTGGTCGTGATCTGGTACTGGTTTACAAACTCGGAGTTACCCACAAAAATCGCCGGACCCGTCACCGAATTGTCATTATTGTATTGTCCGTCAATTTCCTGGTCGTTACTTCGTCCGCGCAAACCATTCACGACAAAGCCCGTACCGTTCGTGTTCGCGCGATTGGCGTCGCGGCTGGCGCTCACGCCCGGCAGCAACACGGCCAGCAAGTCCAACCCTTCGTTCTCCTGGAGCCCAGGAATGCTAGCAACATCACTGGTGTCGAATGTGTTCGTGATCTGGGACTGCGTCGTCTCGATCAGCGGCGTCGCGGTAGTGACCTCGACGGTTTCGGAGATGGATCCAACCTCCAATTTGATGTTTTCCAGTCCGGTATCGACGCCAGGGGTGACACCAATCCCTGCCAGGGAAGCTTTGCGGAAGCCCGCTTTTGTGATCTCCACCCGATAGGAACCGACCGACAGCAAAGGCAGCTTGAACAGTCCGGCACTGTCGCTAGTCGTGGTGGTGGCCTGGTTCGTTTCCGCATTGGTTGCTTTCACTCCCGCGCCCGGGACGATTGCGCCTGTGGGATCAACCACAGTTCCCGATATCGAGCCCTTGGAAACCTGCGCGAAAGCTCCAACGCTAAGGGTGAGTACAAGGAAGGCAAGGAGCAGGCAAGTCAGAAAACTACGGAATGCGGATTCCATTTCGGTTTCTCCTAATGCTGAATCTGGAAACTACAAGCAAGTTACAGGGCCCGAGGAGAACCTAACATCTGTGCACAGCCCCCCGGGGAGAACACGCTGTGCTAATGTTTCGCGAGGGTCAATTGCAATCTGCATTCCAAACTTGATGCCAATAACTGTCATAAGAGTCAATCACATCCACCGAAAAACCACAGGCAATCTACAGTTTCTAGGATGTAGATCGCCCAGCAATCTGGAAACGTGTAGATTTGCTGCTGCACGGCTTGACTGAGGGAAGCCTCACTACCCTCGAATTGGCGGGCTTTTCGCGAGGATTTCAGCCTTCTACGACGAGAGTTCGCATCAGTCCAGACTGCGTGGCGGAGCAGGCAGTCTGGCGCTAACTCTTCTCTGCCCAAATTCCCTGCTAACAGGGAATTTAACAGGGAATTTTCAAGATTTTAGCCTCCGAAAACCGCACCTGTTCTCTCTAAGCTGCACACTTCAAAGCAGAAACCGTTTTCGGACGAAAATCTGAGCAGGGAATTTTCAGGGACGGATCAGCGAATTCGTTTTCGTTATCAGCGATCCTTGCAGGGAATCTTCTTGCTAGAGAAGAACTTCTGAAACCAGAAACCTATTGAACCAGGGACGGTCGCAGGCGACGCGTGTTTGCCGGAGAGAATCCCAACAGCTCACGTTGGTCGACCCAGCTCAAGGGAAGGTTCTGACACAATTTGTCAAAGTTCAAGTCCCGAGGTTGACGACCGGCGAGGATCGCCTCAACGATATCGGGGGCAAGGAAAGCGCAGCGGAAGACCTTACGAACGTAACGGTCTGTCAGTCCGGCATCGCGGGCCAGCGATCTCATATCGAATGCTTTGCCCTGAACCACCTTCTCATACCAGCCGTGAGCTCGGGCTACAGCCTTGATTAACGGCGGCTTCGGATGCTCGCGTGACACACTGGAGTTGGGCGGCACCACGAGATGAACTTCGCCGCCGCACCGTTTTCTCTTGGCCTTCGACGGTCAAACCGATCCAGTCGCTCGATAAGACCGAATTCTTCGCCGGGACGCTAGCGGATACACTCTTGCCTCCACTCTCTAATTGCTTTCGTAGCTCCGCCCGGCCAACACCGGGGTTGTAGGCCCACGTTGTGCCCAACTTCAACATGGCGTCACCATTCACGACGTAAAAGACGTCTGGTTTCTCCTCGGCCTGATACACACTACCTTGCACAGTTTTGTCGCCCATCTGCAAAGGCAGTGATGTCCGCACGAAGTGAACTGCTGAGCCTTTGTAGACGAACCGTGTCGCTAGAGATGCACTCCATAACTTGTCTTCTATCGTCATTGAGTAGGTCGTGAAGTGCTGCGACATCCACCCGGAATGGAACGGGACCGCTCGCATCATCCCCTGCAAACGCTCTCTGCACCATCACAATCGTCAGCACGGTCGGCCAGATGAATCGCTTTTTTGTCGAAAAATGCCGCCGTCACCTGCCCCGAAGAACTGTTGGTGACGAAGATGACGCTCTCGTCGGGGCTCAGGCGAACCGAGCCGGAGTTCCAGCCCGTAGTCACGTCATAGGGGATGGTATTCGTCAGTTTGCCGCTTGAGATGTTCGCGATCTCGACCGTGCCCACGGTCGAGGCGTCGCCGAAAATCGCGAAATGGCCGTCAGCCGTGATATCGACTCCGTTGGGAAAATGGTCTTCCCGTGAACCTGTCGAAAACCGGGTGTCGTTATTCGAAACCGGCGCGCCGCCGGTGATATCAAACGTCCCGATCGACCCGTCGCCGTAAGTCACCACCAGCAGATTTCCGTGCACCGCCATTCCGGTAACATCGCCGTTATTGAGCCCGAACGCCAGGATATCGCTCACGAAGCTCAACTCACAGCCGGCCTCGATGCTGAAGGTGCCGATCGTGCTCGAGGTGGAATAGCTGGCATAAAGATAAGAACCGTTCGCGGCCATGCCAATGCCGTTGGCCAGGCCAATGTCCGACGAAGAGGCGGCGAAATTGCCGGTCACGGTCTGTGTGCTCGCATCGATGCCCGCGATGTCGCCGGTTCCAGCATCGGAAGCAAAGACGCAAATGATCGAGCCTGCCGGAACGACCAGCAGCCGCGACGCCGCGAAAAAGCCGCCGCCCACGCCCATTCCGCCGGTGGAAACGGCCGCGGTCCGCACCGGCAGGCCGCCCGATCCGATTGTGTAGAACGTCACGCTATTGATAAATGCAGGGGAGTCGTTGTTCGAGAAGAGGAAACTGTCGGTTCCGGGAGACCGCTGGCCGGAGCCCGCAGCGCCGGCCATTGTGAACAAAAACGCGGCAAGCGCTGGAACCCACTTACTCATAGGATCTCCCGACCGGATTAGCGCTCCCCTTGACGATCGCGGCGGCCCACGCCCATGGGAAGAGGACCCTCAATTCCGAGCGACGGTGCTTCTTGACTCCGCACCGCCGCCCGGAACGTCAAAGCAGCCCCTGGGCGTTAGTAGGTGCCGCCCGGAGGACAGGCCTTCGATGGTCCCTTGAATGTGCCGTTCCCGGAAAACTCTCCACCCGTGCCATAAGAGGCAACGCCGTCTGCGTTGTAGTACCAGCTGAAGAAGGCCAGTTCCTGCAAATGGTACGAGTAGCCGTTCAGATCAATCGTGGGCATCAGCGTCCCGCTGAGAGGATCGCCGACCTCAAAGTTGTCCTGGCAGCCGCTTACCTGGCCGATATTCCCCCAAGCCGGCGTCGGATTATTCCCGAGAGGGTCGTTCATCCATTCGTCGATTTCGTGGCTCGCGACGGAAACGTCATGTGTGCCGGAGCCGAAATCTCCGCTCGTATCGTAATCCATGATCCCCCAGGTCTGAGCGGGGCTGCCCTGCGCGGTATGGAAGCCGAGAATGCAGCAGTTGCTGACAGTTGGCGGTTCGGCGCCCGACTGCACGAGGTTCTTGACCAGAAAGATTACGAATTCCGTGGGGCTGACTATGCCATCTTGTTGCAGCGTAGTAACCTCACCGCCCAGGAAACTCGCAAACGCGCCATTGGACACGATGCCCAGTTCGCTGCATCCGGAGGAATACGTAGTGCCCACGGATGAATCGGCTGTGACGGTGATCTCCTTGGCATATTTGATCGGAGACAGGTAATTGTGAAATTTGTTATTGATAATGCTCCAGAATTCGGCGCGCATGAAGCCGTCCGAGTACTGGGTCGTGCCCACTCCGACACCGTTGAATGTGAGCGGCGAATGGACAACGAGCGGCGACTTCTTGAACCGGCTCAGAGCGGAAGCGTTTCCGTCGCACGAGTTATCTTTGCTCGGATCGAAAACTGAGTTGCCGATTATCAGTTTGAGTGGAACCACCACAACCGGAATCTTGGTGCTTACGCCCGTTTCAAAATCCCCTCCCGCGAAGACTCCGGCGTAAGTATTACCGTCTTTGCTTGCGGTAATGCTGTACGAGACCATCGGAACCGTGCCACCCGCCTGGGACTGGGCCAACGCGTCGGCAGCGGTACCTTCGGTCCACGGTATCGTTAGGTAATAGCCGGGAAGCTCCGCCGCCGCTTCCTGGGCCAAAAGATGTTGCACGCCAATTGTCGCGACTGCCGCGACCACCAACAGGGCGTAACCAATGGGATACTTTTCTATCGGATGTTTCATTTTCGGTTTGCTCCTCGTGTCTTTAGGTTGGAATTCCTTTTTGCCCAGAAAGAACTGCTCGTAATCTCCCCGATTGCTTCGAGAACAGGTGTGACCGCAAGGCACCCCACAAAGGTGGAGGCGATTATGTCTCGCGGAGGTTGCCCTGTCAATATGCAACTACTTGCAGTCGCAAAACGGGGGCCGGTTTGTGAACTCAACTGGCGCAGACGCACGAGGTTCGCGGCGGCTCCAGAGGTCTGTTGTCGAAACATCTCTATTTCGCTCATTGGCGGGTTTTGAGTGAAATGACCTGTCAGCGGAAGTTGACACTGACTACTTCCGGTTTTCCCGTCATCTGCCCAGAGCTCTCGGTGACGGTTTTTAGAGTCTGACTGTGCGCTAGAGCAGGCAGTCAGCGCTAACCAACTCAGCCGAGAAAAACATCCAAAGTGACCACTTCTAGCCACAGAATCGCCAACCATTCGCGTTTGCGAGGTGTCATGAACCGCACTATTTAGCACGACTGCGCGGTAGGCGGGCAGTCTGCGGAGAATCCTGAAGTGATTGATTCCCTGTAAGTTACGGACGTGTGGGCTCTTGCACGATTCAGACCTGTACCGAGGGTTCGAATGTCTTTCTCTCCGCCACGCAGTCTGGACGGATGCGAACTCTCTCCGCAGTTCGTTGAAATCCTCGCGAAAAGCCTGCCAATTTGCGATTCTTTCTAGTTAGACCGGACTGGAGAGAATGCCCGGCCTGGGCCTCCTCGCGTCTACAGCCTGCATCTTCTCTGATCGGTGAATCGGCAGTCCGGTTTCGATGATTTCCAGAGGCGAAGGAAATGCGGTCAAAAACCGATCACTTGGCGAAGGCGAAGGCGACTTGACTTCAATGGGTCGCGCAATGATGTGAGGTAATCGGCCAGTCTAGTTTCGGTTGGCTCCCGACTGACGATCAAACCGCACTCATTTAGGACCAGAAGACTCTGTCCTTGCGCGAAGCGGCCCCCCACGACAGGCTTGTAGCCACAGTGTCAGAAACTCCCGCAATTCTTCTGGCGGCCTGATCCACAGGGCAGCTGCGGTTTCGCGCCATGCGGGGCGTACCAGGATGCTTAGGCCTAGGGTGCCAAGAGAGAGGAAAGCCCGCTCGTCGGTCAAGTCATCCCCCAGGTAGGCGACGGGAACCCCCGGGCCGATTTCATCCAGAAGGATGCGGACCGCATCCCCCTTGTCACGGGCCGGCATGCGCATTTCAATACCGCCATCGAACTCCAGCAGTTCCATTGGCGTAGTTTGCGCGATGGGGAGCCAGCCCACCAGAACCTGGCCGCGAATTTCCGCCGCCGTCGCTTCGTCCAGCCCACGCCAATGGAGAGCGACGGAACCGGTTTTGAATTCGGCCCGGTTGTGCAGCCCCTGATACCGTAACCACTGATCTGCATCAGCCAGGGCGTGTAGCACAGGCTCTTCGATGCGGGGTGTCTCGCAGGTTCCATCCTTTCTCAACCGCTCCAACCCATGGCATCCCCAGATCTCAGGACGGGGGTGAACCACAAGCAGCGGGAGGATCTCATGGGCGTTTCGACCTGTGATGATGACAACACGCGTGCGGCCATTGGCGATGATTTCCTGTAGGAGCGCGGTCACTCCCGGATAGGGCAGAGCCTGCTGGCGATTGAGGCAAAATGGCGCGAGAGTACCGTCATAGTCAAGCAGAAGCGCCGAAGCCGGCGACTGTGCCACCGCGTTCATGAACTGCTCGACTATGCTTGAATGGACCGTGGGTACAACCACATGTTCCTCATTCCCAGCCAGCGGCACTCGCTCGGAGTTTCTCTTTGCCTTCGTCCGATGCATCCATTCGCAGCTCGCAGAGTTCCGCGATGAGGGTTCCTGCCCAGCGATAAACGTTGTGTTCCTTGACAGTCTTCCGCATGCGCCTCATGCGCGATTCTTTTTCCTCCGGCTCCATCTCCAGAGCGGTGCGAATCGCCTCAGCCGTCTGATCGACGTCGTAGGGATTGATCTGCAAGGCGTCATGCAACTCGTGGACGGCGCCGGTAAAGCAACTCAGGACTAGAACACCCCTTTCGTCGTGCCGGGCTGCCACGAATTCCTTCGCCACCAGATTCATGCCATCGTGTAATGACGTAACCAGGCACACATCGGCGGCGCGGTAGTACCTTTGAATCTCCTCGTGATTATGCTGCCGGTTCAGAAAGACGATGGGCTTCCATTTCGCCGCCTGGAACCGCCCGTTGATGCGGGTGGCTTCCGCTTCCACCTCCAGCATCAGATCGTGATAGCGTTTGAGGTGGCTGCGGCTTGGAGCGCCAATCTGCACGAACGTAAACTTACCCTGATAGGAGGGATGCTTCTCCAGAAAAAGCTCAATGGCCAGAAAACGCTCCAGAATGCCCTTGGTGTAATCGACCCGGTCTACGCCCACCCCCATGAAGGTAGCCTCAACCCCCAGGGCCTTGAGCAAAGTGGAACGTTCAGTGTAGGAATCCAGCGTCGCCTCCTGTTCTTGCACATCTGTAAAGTCCACACTGATGGGGAAAGGTCGCACCCGGGTGAGATGATCCAGACGTCTTACCGAAAAGTGCTCCCAATCGACGCGTGATTCCACTACCCGATCGACTGTATGCAAGAAATTATTGCAGTGCGACTGGATGTGAAACCCAATTAGATCGGCGCCGAGCAGACCATCTACAACCTCGCGCCGCCACGGTGAGATGTCAAATGCGTCCGGGTTGGGCCACGGAATGTGCCAGAAGATAGCCACCCTGGCCTCCGGTCTTTTTTCTTTAATCAGACGGGGCAACAACGCGAAGTGGTAATCCTGCACTAGCACAATGGGCTTCTCCACGTCCTTCATCTCTTCGAGCAGCGCATCGGCGAATTTTTGGTTGACGGTCTGATAGTACTTCCAGTCCTCTGCGCGAAAAATCGGGCGGGTGTGTGCGATATGACATAGAGGCCAGATGCCCTCGTTGGCAAATCCGTAGTAATAGCCTTCTTCCTCCGCTTCGTTGAGCCAGACCCGGCGCAAGGTATAGTGGGGATCTTCCGGAGGCACCCGCAGCCGGTCGTGCTCATCTACGGTTTCGAGGTCGGCATCGCCACTGCCATGGGCGATCCAGGTTCCGTCACAGGCTCGCAGCACAGGCTCGATCGCCGTGACCACCCCGCTGGGCGGCACCATCACTTCCACGGATTGGCCGCGCCGCATGTGCATGTAAGGCTCGCGATTCGACACGACAAAAAGACGTCCACCATCCAGTCGCGCGCGCACGTGCACGGCTAGCCGGTCGGCCGTCCACTGCGATTCACCGGTGTCGCGCAGGCGCGCTTCCGTCTCGGCCGCCGACCGCGCTTGGGTAAGGCTTTCAGCGAAGGCGGCGACCTCCCGCACCAGGGGACGAAACAGATCCAGATCGGCGCCGTGCCGGGGTGAAGCGGCTCGCCCCGTCCGCAAAGCTCGCATCCACTGCGCCGTACGTGCGATGGGTGCGGAAATACTCCAGCGCACAATCAATAGCGTGATCAGCACGATCAGAAATACATGGATGAGCGCTCGCCGGAATGCTTCCCGCCAAATGCGAAGGCTCTCCGCCCGAATATAGCTGGCATCATGAACAATCACGAGGCCGCCGATGACCTCGTCTTGCTGGTGAAGAGGCAGGGCGTAAATATGCAACGAGGCATCGCCCACCCGTTGAAAGGCTCCCACTCCACGGTTCTCACGCAAGGCTTCAGACATTACGGCGGGAACGGTAGTCAGCGTGGATGCCAACTCCTGTGTAACAGCCAGCAAGTCACCCTGCCGACCGTAGATAGCCAATCCTGAGAGATGCTCCCGGTTCCCAAAATGCTGTACGATGCTCTGCAAATCCTGCGCCGAATCTTTCTCCAGGCCGCGCTCCACATTCCCCGCGAGGCTTTCGCCCAATACTTCGGCGCGTCGCTCCAAGTCTTGGCGCAGGCCACGCTTCTCGCCCAGTACCTCGTAATACGAGGACGAAAGCGAGACCAGCGTGATACACACGATGAGGGAAACAATGAGCCGTATGCTGAGCAGTCGCATGGCGTTAGCCCCCACAATGGAGAAGGAAGGAGATTTCATCCTACCGCAACGGGTGGCGAGCTGACACTTCCGGCGCTAGAGCGGCGACGGTTCGTCTTCGTTCTCCTCTTCCTCTTTCTTCTTCCCGCGAACAATCTTCTTCTCCAGAAAACGCTTGGCCAAGTCTCTGCCCCCCATGCCGAACGCGATTGCCAAGCCGAGCATCAGGGCCCCGAAGGCAATTCCGAAGGCAACCAGCATGGTCTGTTCCGCCAGACCCAGTTCTTCAAACACGATCGACAATACGAAAACAATGATGATGCTGCGGACCGCGAGACTCAAAACCCGGGGTGAAGGCATGTTCGCGTTCACCGCGGCCAAGAGGGCAGCGCGAGAAAGGAAACTAGCTGCCAGCAGTCCGAAAAACATGATGAACAGGGCTACGAATAGACGCGGCAAGAAAAGAAAAAATCTTGCGACTTGCTCTTGCAGGCCCAGTATCCCGAGCACGCTCACACCCAGCAGAATGAAGCCGAGCCACGCCACCCAGAAGACGAACCGGCTCAGCATTTCCGTGGCTGAAGGCAGCGCGGCCTTGGCGAGCAATTGAGAGGCGCCAGCATTTTCTGAAAGCTTGTCGAACTTGACCAGCCTCAGAATGCTGCGCAGAACCACTTTTGCCACGAACGCGACCACCCAGCCTACAATGGCAACGATCAGCATCACGATGAGACGAGGAAGGAAGTGGGCGAAACCTCTGGCCATCGCGTGCAGCGCCTGACTTAGTTCGCTGATAATCATTTCCCGCATAGTTGCCTCACTCTCTCGATTCCCACAGCTGCAGCAGATACGGCTTCAATCGCTCAAACTCAAGACACAAACCTTCGATGTTGTTCTCGACCTCGTCCTCGGAAGCGTTGCGGTTCTCCACCAGGAACGTGAACGCCCTCCCGCGGAACAGCGGCGCCAAGGCCTGAATAATGTGATCCCGGCTGATCACAGACTTCCGATACGAGGCGGCAAACTCGTACACCGTCCTGACCCACAACTCGGGAGGGTAATGAAACTCCTCCTCTCCCAAGGCAGCGATTCGCTTGAGTTCAGCCAGTGTGGAGAGGGAAAGAATTGACTGAAAGACGGACTCCAATTCGGCAACTCCACTCGAGAACATCTCTCGCAATCGTTTCCGATTGACCCGCAGCGGTTCCAAAATCACTTCATGGTCCGCCCCGGTCGTAGGTAGCGACTGGGAGTGGGTCACCGCGCTCCAGACGGGAAAGTCCGGCTCCAATGCGGAGAACAAGGCGCCGACAGTTTCCCGCAGCGCCGGCACCAGGTCGGCGGCATGGCGCTCGACGTGCATCTTTTCTCCGAGAAAGGACTGGCAGATGAGGTTTCGTCCCGTGATCGCAGCCAGGGTAAACCGGAGTTCGACTCCCGCCCCTTCCGTTCCGTCATTCCAGGCATGTTGTCCAAGGAACTGACTTCCGAGACGGCCGGAGAATCCAAACTCCGGCGAGTATGCCTCGCGGATTCTTAACCCGTAGAGTGCGCGAGTCATCGGGTAGACCAAATTCGTGATGAGCAGGCCTTCAAATTTATGCCTGCGATAGGTGGGGGTCACGAGATCAAACCCGTCGCGATAAATGGGGCTTAGAAGCTTGGAGATCCATTCCCGTTCGATGTTCGCGGAGTTGGGTGACAGCACCGCACAGGCCTTGGCGCGGAGCAGTTCGGCGGCAGCCAGAATCGTCCGCAACGCAGCTCCGCTCGACGGACTGTTCGGATACTCCGTGCTGATTGAGTGCAGCGTCCGCAGAGCGTGCAGATTGGAAGCCGGGCGCACGTCATCGATTGAGACGCCCGTGACCAGTTCGCGAGTGCCATCACGCGACCCCCCGTCGGCATTTATGATCACCGCTCGCTCTCGCGGAAACCCGCGCAGGATGCCGCTCTGAATGGTCTGAACGATCGACCCGATCGTTTGGGCGTTATTGTGAGTGGGCAAACCCACGAGAATGTCCACTTCGCCGACGTTGACCAGTTGGCGAAGAAAATCATCCGTAAGATAGCTCTCCTCCGCCAATTTCATCTCCGTTCGAAGTACCGCTGCGTGCCCTTGTATAGAGGCGCGTCATGGGCCGCCGCTTTTAACTATTTACATTTGTTCACACCCGCCGCAGCCGAAACCAGTAGAACTGGTAGGGTCCCAGCGTTAGCAGATACGGCAGGTCGCCCACACGCGGAAACATATTCCCGCCAAACATCTCGATCGGAATATTTCCCTTGTAGCGCCGGAGATCCAGTTCGACAGCTTGCGCGGTGCTCGAAAGATTGTTGACCACTAGGACCACCTCGTTTCCCAGTCGCCGCACATAGGCCAAGATTCTGTGGTTGGCTGGATAGAGAAACTCAATCGATCCCCTGCCGAACACTCCCGTCGATTTGCGAACCGTCACGATGCGTTGCATCCAATTGAGGAGCGAATGTTCGCTCGCTTTTTGCCGCAAGACGTTCACCGCAGGATAACCATATACCGGGTCCTGGATAAGGGGAGAATACAGACGCTCCAGGGGCGCGCTAGAAAAGCCGCCATTCGTCCCCCCGTCCCACTGCATCGGCGTCCTTACTCCGTTGCGATCCCCTAAATTGATGTTATCCCCCATGCCAATTTCATCGCCGTAGTAAATGATAGGAGTGCCCGGTAACGACATCAGCATTCCGTTCATCAACTCGATGCGCCGGCGGTCGTTGTCCAGCAACGGAGCGAGCCGTCGTCGAATTCCGAGGTTCAGCCGCATCGTTTTGCTTTCGGCATACGAGTCGTACATATAGTCGCGTTCCAAGTCCGTTACCATTTCCAGGGTCAGTTCATCATGGTTGCGCAGGAAGAGCGACCACTGGCATAAGGCCGGAATTTCCGGGGTCTGCTGCAGGATTTCAGTGATGGGCTTGCGGTCTTCCAACTTCAGCCCCATGAACATCCTGGGCATCAGCGGAAAATGAAACGCCATGTGGAACTCATCTCCGTCGCCGAAATATGGGCGAAGATCCGCGGGCCACTGATTGGCCTCCGCCAGAAGCATCCTGCCGGGGAATTGTTCATCGAGTTTTCGCCGCAATTCCTTCAGAACCGCGTGGGTCTCCGGCAAGTTCTCACAATTTGTGCCCTCGCGTTCCACCAGGTACGGCACCGCGTCGAGACGGAATCCATCTACACCCATCTCCAGCCAGAACTTCATCACATTCCACATCTGTTCCCGAACCGCAGGATTGTCGTAGTTGAGATCGGGCTGGTGACTGAAGAATCGATGCCAATAGAAGGATTTTGAAATCGGATCCCAAGCCCAGTTCGACGTTTCTGTATCAAGAAAGATTATGCGGACGCCCTTGTACCGGCGATCCGTGTCGCTCCAGACATACCAATCGCGCCGTGGATTGTCCGGCGAACTCCGCGACTCTTGAAACCACGGGTGCTGATCGGAGGTGTGATTCAGCACCATTTCGATAATGACCCGGATCCCTCGGTCGTGGGCAGACCCCAAGAACTTGCGGAAATCCTCCAATGTTCCATAGCTGGAATGGACAGCGTTGTAATCCGCGATGTCGTAGCCATCGTCGCGCAGCGGCGAGGGGAAGAATGGCATGAGCCATATCGCGTTGATCCCCAGTTGCTGAAGGTAGTCGAGCTTCTCTTCAAGACCCTGAAAATCACCGATGCCATCCCCATTGCTGTCGTGGAAGGTGCGGACGTGGACTTGATAAACGATCGCGTCCTTGTACCAAAGCACATCCCGGTTTAGTGACATTCAAGTGTCCTATTCATCATGCCGCGAACGGCATCACCGTCATGCACAAGCAGAACCCCTTCGAGAATTCTTCCTATCGATCGTACATGGTTACCAGAGATCGAAGCCTAACGCCCAACTCGCCGCTCAATGCGCCCGGACGATAACGCCATTTCCAGTTTCCGCTGACCGTGCCCGGAAGATTCATGCGAGCTGCGCTGCCAAGGCCCAGCACATCTTGCAACGGGACAATCGCAACATCAGCGACCGATGCCAGCACCGCGCGGATCATGACCCAGTTGATCTCGGAATCGTCGTGGAAGTTGAGATACGCGCGCGCGAAGTCGTGTTCTTTGCGGACATCTTCCGGAGTGCGCGTGCTGTCGCCCGCACCCGAACTCGACCACCATCCCACGGTTGTGTCATTGTCGTGGCCGCCAGTGTAGGCGACCAGGTCGCGGCTGTAATTATGCGGAAGAAACGATGGACCCTGCGGATCAGTCCCGAACGCAAATTGTAAAAGACTCATGCCCGGCAGACCGAACTGCTGCCGCAGTTTTTCCACCGGCGGAGTAATCACGCCGAGGTTTTCCGCCACGATCGGTAGTCCGCAAAACGCGTTCTGCAGTGCCGACAGAAAATCTTCTCCCGGCCCTTTGATCCAGCGCCCGTGAATAGCGGTCGTTTCGCCGACGGGAACCTCCCAGTAAGATTCAAAGCCACGGAAATGATCGAGTCGCACCATATCGAAAAGCGCGAGCGAGGCACGGAAGCGCTCGATCCACCACTTGTATCCGCTGGCGGCCAGCAAGTCCCAGCGATAAATCGGATTCCCCCAGAGCTGTCCGGTGGCGCTGAAATAATCGGGCGGCACGCCGGAGACCACGGTCGGGCGGCCCTGATCGTCGAGATAATACAGATCGGGATGAGCCCAGATATCTGCGCTGTCGTGCGCAACATAGATCGGGACGTCGCCCATGAAACGGATGCCGCGTTGCCCGCAATAAATCTTGAGCTGCTCCCACTGCTGGAAGAATTCGAATTGCCAAAACTTGTAAGCGTTCACTTCCGGCACCAGTCTCCTCGACCACTCGCTCAGGGCATGCGCGTCTCGATTCCGAATCTGTGCGTCCCAAGAGGTCCAGATCGTTCCGTGGTGTTCATCTTTGCAGGCCATGAAGAGCGCGTAGTCGTCGAGCCATGGACTGGCGCTTTCGCAAAAGCGGTCGAAGGCCGCATGATCCGCCCGGGAGCCGTCGGCAAAGAAAACCTGCGCCGCCCGGCCTAAGCTCGCCATTCTGAATTCAATTACCGGCCCATAGTCGACGAAGTCTTCGGGAAACAGCGGTGACTGAGCCAGGTCCGAAGCCTGGAGCAAGCCCTGATCGCGCAAGCGCTCCAGACTGACCAACAGCGGGTTGCCGGCAAAAGCGGAGAAGCACTGGTACGGGGAATCGCCGTATCCGGTGGGATTCAAAGGCAACACTTGCCACAACTTCTGTCCGGCGGCGAACAGGAAGTCCGCAAATTCATAAGCGCAAGGGCCAAGATCGCCGATACCAAGGCGGCCGGGCAGAGAAGTGAAGTGCAGCAGGATTCCACTACATCGCGGGAATTTCACTCCGTAACAATACTCAGGTCTGAGTCACCGGGGCAAGGCGCATACCATGTAAGGTCGACGGTGGAGCGGACAAAATCGCCGAACATTCGTTTCTAGCCGGGGCATTTACAAGGAATGTTCGATTCCTGACTGCCCGGCAGGCGCGTAGTCTTCGCTAACGGTTTCGAAAGTGGGAAGTACATCATACATTCGTATTTCGTTCGGCCTCACAATCGCTTGCCATTCGCCTTTTTCAAAGTCATGAAACCGCACTGGACCCAAGTATGTCGACCCTTTATCCCTTTCTCTGACTGTATGTTGTTGTTGCAGAATAAAATGCAACTCCCGCACGGTGCGGGCTCTTACGGGTTCCGGAAACGGTACCGAGAGTTCGAATGTCTTTCTCTCCGCCACGCAGTCTGTGCTGATGCGAACTCTGGCCGTAGTTCGTTGAAATCCTCGCGAAAAGCCCGCCAATTCGCGAATTTCTCCTCTCGAACCGCACTGGAGAGAATGGACTCTCCAGTCCGACCTTCCCTTGGAAGCCTTCATTTTCTCTGATCGATGAATGGGCAGTCCGGTTTCATCACTCCTGTCAGGCGAACCAAATGCGATCAGAAACCGATAATCTCCGCGAGCATGCCCGTCGGGGTCAATTTCCGGCGAACCGAATCGCCGAGGTTAAATCGGTGATTGACCCCACGACTGCCGAAGTCGTTTTGTCGCGTTGAGTGACGCTAGGGCCGATATCTAGGGTCCGATATGAAGACTCGAGATATCTTGCAGATAAACTCCGGTTGTGTGGGCCCCGGGAGCGGAGTCGCGGGTTGAGGTAAACACCAGCCAGTGGCCATCGGGCGAGATCGAGGGATAGCCGTCGAAGGCGTTGTTGTAAGTGAGCCGCACCTGCTTATCGCTGTTCAAATCTCCAAGAAAGATCTCGTAATTGTTCGGGGGAAGGACCTTCACGAAGACGTAGTGGTGTCCGTCAGGGGCTGGGAACGGAGACCAGTTGGTGCCTTCGTCGTGGGTCAACGGCGTCAGCCGCGTGCCGTCTTCCTGAATCGTAAAGAGCGTCATGGGCAGGGGGTGTTTTTTGGCGACGGCATCGGCAGTGCGCCAGGCTCGAAAGATGATGGTTTTATTGTCGCGGAAGATGAATGCGCCACCCGGTTCCCAGCCTTCGAGGTGCGTGATCTGCACCGGATCGCTGCCATCGGGCTTCATTTTCCAAAGCTCCATTTTCCCGGAGCGCTCGCTGCCGAAGAGAATCCACTGGCCGTTGGGGCCAACCGAAACCTCAGCGTCGTAGACCGTGTTGTTGGTCAGCCGTTTCACATCCGTGCCATCGAGGTTGGAAGTATAAAGCTCAGATCCCTGCGGATAGTCGGTCGGATTCGAGTAGTTCGACTTGGGCAGGTCCAAGTGATCTTTGGTCGAGGTCCAGATGATGCGCTTGCCATCGGGAAAGTAGAACGAGCAGGCATCGTCGCCCTTGTCCTCGATGCGACGGATGTCGGTGCCATCGATTTTGAGCGTATAGACGCGGAAACCTGAGTCGCTCTCGCGCTGGGCGTTGCCGATGATATGGGTGCTATCCGGAGAAAAGTAGAACTCGGCACCCCGTCCAAGGTTCGGGATTTGATGCACGGGCAACTCCTGCCCTTCGGAGGGCGCGCCGGCGGTAGCGGAAGAGTTTGCCTGGGCGCCAGCGGTTGCTGCGCACAGAGCTATCAGAGCCGATGCGGCCAAGAATGCGTGAAACAGATTTGTCAAGGTGAGACCGGCGTGGGATCGAATCGCCCGCTTCATATCCGTATGAGTTCCTTTCCGTCTCGTGTCATGCCGCGTGTGTTTAGCCGGCGCAATCTAAAAGAGAAGCTTGAGAGCTAACTGCACGTTGAACGGCTCACCCGGTCCTATTCCGGGTAGCCCAAACTGCGATCCATTGGTGGAACCGATGGGGATTCCGCCATTCCCCGTCCCCCCATAGGGCACATTCGAATAGATCCCGTTGGCTCCGGTGAAGGTCGGGCTGCCAAGGTTTATACGATTGAACAAGTTGAAGATCTCAATGCGAAATTGCGTGGAAACGCGTTCGGTGATTGGCGTGTCCTTCAGGACGGAGAAGTCTACGTCGCTGAAGCCGGGACCAAAGAGTTGATTTCGTCCCATCGTTCCGAACTGGTTCGAGTTGATCGTAAAGGAGTTGGGATTGATCCACTGCACCGGCTGGTGATCGATCACGCTGTGCGAAATCCCTTGATATGGGTTCCCGGTCAGACTCGGACGGTCGGTATTTTCGCCGGTACCGCTGGGGTCGCCATAGGCATCGACGGTGAACGGCAGTCCTGAACGAAAGCTGAGCAGACTGCTGACTTTCCACCCATTCGTCACGAGCCGCAGACCATGCGAAGACTGCGGCAGAGCATACAGGAGATAGGCGGTGAAGTTATGTCTGGCATCGAAGTCGCTGTTCCCATACTCCGCGGCGGGATCAAAACTATTTTGCGGCAGCGCCGTGAAACTGCCGTAGTCCAGGGTATGAGCGAAGGTATAGGCGAATTGCGACGTTACACCGTGCCAAGACGAGGTTTTCAGGGTTGCCTGCAGGGAGTTGTAGTTTGAATTTCCCCTGCTTTCGAGCTGATCAATCACACTGAACGATTGAAACTGCGAATAATACGGCCGCGTCTGGTTGGGCGTGCCCGGAGGATAGATCGAATCGCTGCCCAGCGCCGCCTGATTAATGTCTCGCAGAAGCAGCAGGTGCCGACCCAGGCTTCCAACATAGCCGACCTGGGCAATCGCCGCTCGACCCAGACTCTTCTGCACATTGAGGCTGTAGTTATAGAGATACGGTGTCTTAAAATTCTGGCTAACCGAAAACAGATTGAAATTGGTGTTCGTCGGCCATGCGATCAGCGAGCCGTCAGTTGGCAAAGTGAAGCCATTCAGGGTGAGAGTCTGCGAGGAGTTGTTCCCGATCGGGTTCCCTTCGACACCGGCTGGACCTCCGTTGTAGATGAAGCTGTTGCCCAGGAAGGGCGAGACGTTGACGGTGTCGTAGGCGATTCCGAAGCCACCGCGCACCACCGTGCCCGCATCGTTGAACGGTTGGTAGGCAAACCCGACGCGCGGCCCGAAATTCGTCCAATCGCTGGGATAAAGTGACTTTATGCCCTCTCCGACCACAACCAATCCCCCGGGCGCACTCGGGATAAAGGTCGACAGGTCATTGTCGCCGTCGTGAATCGGACCAATATAGTCGTAACGCAGGCCCAGGTTGATGTTCAGCCGGTGCGTTATTTGAAAATTGTCTTGTCCAAAAAATGAGAACCCGTTCGTAAACACAGTTCGAGATGGATTGCCGGTCACGATGGTCGACTGGTAGACAAAACCTGCCAGAAAATCCGCCAATGCCGTGATGTTGCCGTCCGTAATGTTGGGGTCTCCGGCCCAGGGTCCCTGATAGCCGTCGAAGCTGAAAGTGCCGCGTTGTCCGGTGTGGTAGAACTCATCCACTTTCGATCGGCGGAATTCTCCTCCGAAGCGCAACTGATGTTTGCCGATGTTGTAGCTGAGAGCATCGGTCAGATGCCAGGTCGTATCTTGCCGTCCGGAGTATGGATTTAGGCCGATGGGATCGAATGCCCCTATGGTGATATTCGGCGCGCCGGCGAGTTGAGGACTGGTGACTCCCGTATTCAGTCCCAAAGCGATCGGATTGAAGTCGGTATTGGCGTCGGCGAGAGTCTGGCCAAAGTAATTAAAGCCGAAGACAAATTGGTTGGCCAAGCGCGGGGAAAGTGTCGAGTTGTAAACCAGAGCCCAGTTCTCCACGTGCATCGGAGAGGATTCGAAGTAGGGCGACAGGAAAGAACTGGTCGGCGCAATCTGATGACCCTGCGCCACGAAGGCGCGCAGCGAAACGCGGTTGCTTTCGTTGAAAGCATGGTCCAGCTTTAAGATGCCATTGTTGCTATAACCGTCCTCCGTTCCGGGATTGAAGTAGTTGTCGGGTTGAGCGAGGCCGGTGAGCGCCGAGGCCGGCCACAATCCGGCAAGGAGGTTCTCGGAAACAGGATTCACCGGAACGTTGTATTGTGTCAGCACCGCGAGCGCAGCTTGCTGATATGCCTGCGACGGCTCCGTGACCAAAGTTGGAATGCCAATATCGAAGCTCTGGCGTTCAAAGCTGAGGAAGAAAAAAGTTCTATCTTTGAAGATCGGACCGCCGACCGTGAAGCCATACTGCTGGTCGCGCAATTTGTTTTTCTGCGGGGTATCCGACCCGTTTGCCGCGAACACCGGCGATGCCGCCAGCGCCTCGTTGCGGTTGTAATAATAGGCGCTGCCGTGCACCCTGTTGGTGCCGGATTTCAAAACCAGGTTGACCGTTCCGCCGGGATTTCGTCCGGTTTCCGCGTTGCCCTGCGTGACCAGTGAAAATTCGTCCACGGAATCCACCGGCAACAGAACGCCCGGGATGCCATAGACGCCACCCTGGTTCACGGCGGATGTATTGATCCACGCGTCATTGTTGTCCGCCCCCTCAATTTGCCAGTTGGTCTGAGTTGCCTGGGCGCCGTTAATGGCGCTTAAGAAACCGACGCCATAGCCGGCATAGCCTGGAGTGACCGTGAGCAACTGGGTGAAGTCTCTTCCATTCAGTGGAATCGTCTGCACTGTACTCGTCGCGAGGTCCTCTGTCTGCACGGATGTCGTGGTGTCGACCGAAAGCGCGGCGGCGGCGACCTCTACCTTGGTCGCAACCGAAGCCAATGCCAACTTCAGAGGCAGGCTGTAAATGCTGCCTGCCCGCACGGTAACCTGCGACACTTCAAGTGGTTGAAAGCCATTCTGGCGCACGCTTACGGTGTAACTTCCCAGCGGAAGGTCCTGGAACGTGAATTCTCCCGCCGATGTCGTAACCGTTCTATAGACCTGGCCGGTGCCTTCGTTTGCGGCCTTCACTTCGGCTCGCGCCAGGAACGCGCCGGAAGAGTCGTCGACTGTGCCATGGATTCCGCCGCGAAACGTCTGCGCCCGGGCAAGTTGCGAACCCGTCATGACAGCGACGCCAACCATCACAATCAGCAATTGGCTCAAAACGCTTGAGCTTCTGAGTGACATCTCCGAGTCTCCTCCGTGACACACCAAGCGCTCCGGTGCCGCGTGATTGCGACTATACATCAGTAAGTCGATTCGATCAATAGACTTTTACAGACTCTTCCTTAGGAGGACATTCGTCGTGCCGCCACCTCCATGCCATTTGCAAATGTACAGTAATGTGATAGACATTAGGACAGAACGATGAACGAATTGTGGAAAGCTCATGAACAAACAGGGTTCCATTGGCGGGTAAACCCGCAAACGATCTAGGGGCGAATCGCGGCATCGAGCGCAGCAAGTCGCCGGTGTTTGTGATTGGCTGTCACAGATCGGGCACTGCTCTTTTCTACGATAGCCTTCTCTCCGCCGGCGGCTTTCCGCTTTACCACGCTGCTCCCTTTCTGCACTCGACCTTACTGGCCATGTCCGGGGATCCGTCCGTGCCCAAGAATCGCGAGAAAATGTTACAAATCTGGCTGCGGAGCAAAGCCTTCCGCCGAACCGGCCTCAACCCCGAGGATCTTCGGTCCAGGATTCTGCAGGAATGCAAGAGCGGTGGCGATTTTTTGCGAATCACCATGGGTGAGCTTGCTCGCCGTGCCGGCGTTCAACGCTGGGCCGACTACGATCCCGACAACATTATGTATATGGCCACCATCAAGCGCGAGGTGCCCGACGCGCTGTTTGTGCACGTGGTTCGCGACGGCCGGGACACTGCGCTGTCGATGAAGAAACAGCATGCCAGCGACGATCGTTGGTGGGCTCAGGAACGGGCACTGTACGCGTGGGCGCTCCTTTGGCAATGGACGGTGCAAAAGGGAAGACGCTGTGGAGAGCGGTTTCCCGACGATTATTTAGAAGTGCGCTACGAAGATCTGGTTCGCGAACCCGAAAATACCTTGCGTACGGTTGGTGAATTCCTGGATCACGATCTCGACCATGGCCGCATTCAAAAGAACAGCATCGGGCGGGTGGCTTCTCCCAACACGGTTTGGAAAGACGAGTCCAGCCTGGAGACCCTCAATTCGATCGACCGCTGGAAGCAAAAGCTTTCGCAATCGGAGATTGTGGCGCTCGAGGCTTTGATCGGCGACTGTCTGGAGGAATTCGGTTACTGCCTCTCCGCCGAGCGCCGGAGATCCTTTCTCCTCGATCCAACGCTCAACCTGATGCGCCTTTCTTACCCGTGGTATTTCGACGCCAAGCTATTCCTGAAGTCCAAGACGGTTGTAGGTCGGCTGATCGTCAAGGGGAAAAGATTGGAACTGACAGATCCTGTCTGAGAAGCGTTGGATGAGTTTTGTGACGTGAGCGTGGGCGGCCGGAGTCCCGGCTTAGGAAGATTATGCGAACGAGTGACGAAAGCGAAAGACCCGAGTTCGCGGGCGGTTTGACGATTGGACAGGTTGTAGCGCCCCCGACAAAGACGAAGGTCATTTGCACGGTTGGCCCACGTTCGCTTAAGCCCAAGATCATCCGAGGCCTTGAGGAGCTCGGCGTGAGCCTGTTTCGCATCAACCTTTCGCACACGCCGATTGATAAGGTCGCTCCGGCAATCGCCTTCCTGCAACAACACTCCGATGTGCCCGTCTGTCTGGACAGCGAAGGGGCGCAGATCAGGACCGGCACGTTCAAAGCCGCGACCACGAATCTAACAAAAGGCAGTCTCGTCCAGATTCACCGCCAACCGATTTGCGGCGACGCCCGGGGCTTCAGCCTTACGCCCTTGGCCACGCTCGATTTGTTGGAGCCCGGCGACCGGATCACCATTGACTTTCACTCCGTCGTGGTCGAAGTACTGGAGATCGGAGACGAAAGGGCGGTGGTGCGCGTCCAAAAGGGCGGCCGGGTTGGCCATAACAAGGCGTGCAATGTGCATCGCAACATCGAGCTGCCCGCCATCACGCTCAAGGACCGCAAGGCCATCGAGATTGGGCGACAAATGGGAGCGGATCATTACGCACTTTCCTTTGCCAACCGGCCGGAGGACGTGCGGGAGATGCGGGCGTTAATCGGTGCAGACGCCAGGCTGATTTCCAAGATTGAATCGCTCAACGGTGTCGCCCATGCAGAGGAGATCGCCCGGCTCTCCGACGCGATTTTGATCGATCGCGGCGACCTGTCCCGCCAAGTGCCATTGCCAGAGATACCCGCCTGCCAGAAGGACATCATGCGACGCGTAAAGACCATCGGCCGGCCGGTCTACGTTGCCACCAACTTGCTGGAGTCGATGGTCCACTCGCCAGTGCCGACGCTGGCGGAAGTCAACGATATCTACAACACGCTGAACGACGGCGCCGAAGGCCTCGTGCTGGCAGCCGAGACCGCCGTGGGCAAGTTTCCGATCCAATGCGTCGAAATGGTGGTCAGCGTGATTACCGAATTCGAACGCGGTGGATAGTTTCTTGTCCATTGGCAGCTTGTACGCTGGGAAGATCGCGGACGAGCGCGTCCAGCGGCAACAGGGGCGTGTTGCCCGCATGAACGACAGGATGAGTTCCGACTGCAGCCGCTAAGCCGCAAGAGATTGCATTGCTGGTGTGTGGCAATCCTCGCCGGGAATTCCTAAGTTGCAGAAACATAAGAAGTTTGCATATTTCCGAGCTCCGGCCCGATCGGCAACAAGATTGCGGCATAATGTCCATAGATGTGCTAGACATTATGAAGGGAACGACCGTAAAATCCAGTAGCGGAGCATACCATGGAAAAACGCTTGACCTATTTTGATAATGCGGCAACCGTCTGGCCCAAGCCAGAAAGTGTTTACAAGTTCATGGATCAGTTCTACCGCACGCACGGGGTCAACCCCGGGAGGAGCGGTTATGACTTGGCGATCGAGGCCGGTTCCCTGCTCACAAACTTGCGCAAGCGTTTGACCAAGTTCTTTGGCGGCGACGAAGATGCGCCGGAGCGGCTCGTCTTCAGCTACAACGTCACGGACTCGCTAAACCTGGTTATCCCGGGGCTGATCGGCAAGGGCGACCACGTGATCACCACGAACCTGGAACACAACTCCGTGATCCGGCCGGTGAATCACCTGGTTCGCGATTGTGGAGCCGAGGTAACCTATCTGCCGTTCAACTCCGAGGGATTCATCGAACCCGACGAGGTCAAGCGGGCCATCCGGCCGAACACGAAAGCACTGATTGTTAACCACGGTTCCAACGTCATCGGCACGGTGCAGCCACTTCGCGAAATGGGGCGTCTTTGCCGGGAGCACGACATCGTCTTCATCGTCGATACGGCGCAAACCGCTGGCGTGATCCCGATCAACATGAAAGAAATGAATATTGATGTGGTCGCGTTCACCGGGCACAAAGCACTGATGGGTAGCATGGGCATTGGCGGCCTTTGTATTCGCAAACATGTTGAAATCGCACAGGTACGCAGCGGCGGCACCGGAGTACGCTCGGTCGATCCCTACCATCTGGAAGAATACCCATGGCGGCTCGAGTTCGGCACTCCGAATATGGTGGGAGTGGCGGCTCTTTGGGCGGGCCAGGACTGGCTTGACGAAAACGGAATTGAAAATGTGTACGCGCATGAGATGAAGCTCGCGAAACAGTTGGTGGAAGGCCTGCGCCAGATCGATGGAGTGCGACTGTACTGTTGCGACCAGCTCAAGAACCATCTCTCGACTGTCTTGGTGAACGTGCAAGGCGCCGATCCGGCCGATGTCGGAACGATGCTTGATGTCGACCATGATATCGCCGTCCGCACGGGCCTGCATTGCGCGCCGCTCGTGCACACGCAATTGGGCACGGTGGAAAACCACGGTGGCGTGCGGTTCTCGGTGGGCGCATTCAATACCGAGAAAGAAGTGGCCGCCGCGATCCATGCCGTCTCCGAAGTGGCAAGCTGGGCACGCGAGCGCGTTAGGAAGCCGGAGCGCGACCGCGTGCTGATGGCAACTCCAGCACCTATAGGGCTGACAGCGTAGCGCTAGACCATCGCTTCAATCGTGTGCGAAGCATTCCGGTGCGCGGAACGAGGCACGAGGCGGTGCGCCGCGTTCAGGAAGCCTTTGGCCCATTCGGGAGTGGCCAGCGCATGCAAGTGGGTATAGCCTGCCATTACGTTCTTAGTGACGACAAGATCGCGTTTCTGGAAACATCCCACGCCTCGAAGCACAGCGCACGCAGTATCCGCCGGTTTATCCCCAAGCGAAATTCGCGAGTAGTGGAACTCATGGCCGTGAAGAACTAGCCCGGTTGGGAAGAACGGGTTCGGCTGGTCCACATGCAACTCGCTGTAGCCGTGGCCCTGGGGTGTAACGAAGCCTTCCACGTCGAAGGGAAAGACTCCGGCCATCGGATACGCTCTGTCTTCCCAGCGCAGCGTTTGGGCGAGCAGGATGAGGCCTCCACATTCGGCGTAAATGGGCAAACCGTTGAGCGCTGCTTGCCGGATCGACTCCAGAAAACTGCGGTTTGCCGACAGGACCTCCGCATACTTTTCCGGGAATCCGCCTCCGATGTACAGCGCGCATAGTCCTTCCGGTAGGGCGTCACTTTGAAGCGAAGAGATTGGGATGAGTTCAGCACCGCCTTGCTCCAGTTGCTCCAGATTTTCCGGGTAGTAAAAGCTAAACGCGGCGTCGCGCAGATAGCCGACTTTGATGCCTTTCACCGCTGATGGAGAAACCTCCGGGTGATCGATTTCCAGCGACGGCGCATTCCGCGCAATCGAGAGGATGGCATTGAGGTCGAGCCCATCCGCGAGTTGCAGCAGATCCCGTTGGATTTGCTCCGTGGCGTCGTGCTCTTGAGGAGGAACCAATCCGAGGTAGCGCTCGGGCAGCGGATTGACCGCGGCCTTGTGAATTGTGCCAACTACTGGGATTGCACAAGCAGACTCAATCGCCGCCCGCAAGACTTCCTCATGTCGCTGGCCACTCACGTTGTTCAGAATGACGCCACGAATCGGGAGCTCCGGATCGAGCGCCCGGCATCCTGCGACAAGAGCCGCTGCGGTGCGCGTGACCATGGCTGCATTGATGACGAGCAACACGGGAGCGGCGAGGCAGTGGCTGAGGGCGGCACTGCTGTGCGTGCCGGCGGCGTCGAAGCCGTCGAACAGTCCGCGGTTGCCTTCGATGAGGTTGACGCCATCCGTGATTGCGTTGCGTGCGAACGAGGAGCGGACAATGTCCCGACCCATCAGATAGGTGTCGAGATTGCGTGCGGCGTGAGACGAGGCCCAACTCAGCCAAGCGGCATCGATATAGTCGGGTCCTTTCTTGAATGCGCGTACCGGGAATCCCGCCCGGCGCAGGGCCAGCAGGAGCGCGAGCGAGACCAGTGTCTTGCCCGACCCCCCGGACATACCGGCAATCAGCAGGCGCGGCATGGAGCGAGAATCCGTCACAGTTCGGTGCCTGGCTTGGGCGGAAGCTGGATGTACGAGCCTCCGAGATAGCTGTAGACGCAGCGGCCTGAGTCAGTCAAGATTCGCAGAGCTTTCTTGCAGTCATCTTTGCTGCAGGCTGCGCCGTGTTTGGCAATCAACTCTTTGGCCAAATCGCCGGGCTTCAGGTTTCGTTTTCCGGCGCAGTGCGCGACCAGCCGGTACATCTCTTCCGCCAGAGTTTCGATTGGGACCGATGTCACATCCGTCATTGGAGAACCTCTTTCTCACAGGGCGCAGGGACCACGCAACTTGCCTCTTCCAGAGTTAGCGCATCGCTCGCGGGCAGGTCGGGAGCAGAAACAATGTGAACCAACGAATCTTGGTCGGTCGGCTCTCCGATGTGTTGTTGATGATGCTTCAATTTTTCGCGCAGGCGAACGACTTCGCCAATCACCAATGTCGCCGGGGCTTCGACATGGGCGCGGCGCACTTCATCGGCAATGGTACCGAGAGTTGCAGAGACAACGCTCTCCCCGGGCCAGAAGGCCATTTGGACGGCGGCAACTGGAGTGTCGGGGGAACGTCCGGCCGCCATCAAGTGCTGCGCAATGTGCGCCGCGTTGTGCACACCCATAAGAACCACCAGCGTGTCGACTTTACTCAAGGCGCACCAATCCAGGCGATCGTCGTTTCCGTCCGCGTTGTGGCCGGTGACAATGGCGAGCGACGAGGCCCGGTCGCGGTGCGTGACTGCGATTCCGGCGCTCAGTGGCGCTGACAGGCAGGAAGAAACTCCCGGAACCACTTCGAAGGGAATTCCATGCTCCGCAAGATATTCGGCTTCTTCTCCGCCGCGCCCGAACAGGAACGGATCGCCGCCCTTGAGGCGAACCACCGTCCTGCCTTCGCGGGCCTTGCGGACCAGCAGATCGTGGATCTCTTCCTGACGCGAACAATGCTTGCCCAAGGGCTTGCCCATGAAAATCTTTTCAGCAGAAGGCTTGGCCAGCGCTAAGACCTCATCCTGAATCAGCCGGTCGTACACGATTACTTCGGCGGTCTTGAGCAGTTCGGCCGCGCGGATCGTAAGCAGATCGGGATGGCCCGGTCCCGCGCCCACCAAATACACTTTGCCGGTTTTCGTTCTTGGTATCGGGATCTCCGCGGAACAAATCTCTGTCATCAGTTCTCCTCCCAAACCGAAAGCGTAGTCTTGTAGAACACGGTGATCATCAAGGCGCCGACGGCCCAGATCCCAAGGACAATCGTTGACTCGGGTAGCGTGGGCACATAGCGCGTGACCGCCCCGAGCGGCGAAGGCGTGAAGCCGCCAACGATCAGCCCGAGTCCCTTGTCCAGCCAGATCGAAACGAAAATAGCCGCACATGCCACCGCCAGCAGGCGGATGTTGTTTCGCCACTTCGGGACCAGCAGCAATGTCAACGCAACCCACGAAAGCAGCGCCGAGAGCCACATCCACGGCACGAGATGGTAATCGCCGTTGAATCCGACGAAGAGATACCTGAAGGGCTCCTCATGCTCCGGAATCCCGCTGTAAAAAGCGGTGAAGACCTCCGCGAGGATCAGGAAGATATTGATGGCGAGAGCATAGGCCACGATCACGGCCAGCTTCTGGATGGCTTCCCACCCCGCATCGAAGCCCGTCAGTTTCCGCAGCGCCAGACACAGAAGGATCAACAAAGCTGGGCCGGATGCGAACGCCGAAGCCAGGAAACGCGGCGCCAGGATCGCCGTCAGCCAGTAGGATCGGCCAGGCAATCCGCTGTAGAGAAACGCAGTAACGGTGTGAATGCTGATCGCCCAGGGAATCGAGAGGATGATCACGGGCTTGATCCAGCCGGGAACGGGTACTTGTTCGCGTTGCGCGGTCAGCGTGACCACGGCGATCACCGCATTCATCAGCAGATAACCGCCGAGCGCAATCATGTCCCAGAACATCACCGACTTCAGCTGGGGATGAAGCACGATGTTGAAAATCCGCGAAGGCTGGCCCAAGTCGACGAAGATGAAAAGCATGCACATCGTGACCGCCGTGACCGCCAGAAGTTCGCCGAGGAGAGTGAGGCGGACAAATTGCTGATAGTTGTGCAGGTAATAGGGCAGAACCACTATGACCGCGGAAGCGGCGACGCCCACAAAAAAAGTGAATTGCGCGATATAGAGGCCCCAACTCACATCGCGGCTGAGTCCGGTGACGGCCAGACCATGCGTCAGTTGCAGGACATAGCAGAGAGAACCCGCCAGAACCACAAAGAGAAGCGAGGCAACCCAGAGCCAGTATTTACGGCTTCCCGTGAGCGCTCTTTCGAACATAAACATAAGCACACTCAGACGATGTAGTAGACAGACGGGCCAGTGCCCAATTCCGGTTTGCGCTGCACTGCAAAGCGCGAGCGCAACACCTGGCGCACCTCGGAGTCCGGTTTTTCTAGATCGCCAGACACGATGGCTTTTTCCTCGCAACTCTCGGCGCACGCCGGCCCCTGCCCTCTCGCCAATCGTTCTTCACAGAAATTGCACTTCTCCACGACGCCTCTCGTCCGGGTTGGGAAATCCGGGTTGACCATTGCGATGGCGGCCCGGGGATCCTGCCAGTTGAAACTGCGCGCGCCATAGGGACAGGCTGCCATGCAATAGCGGCAGCCGATGCAGCGATGAAAATCGATGGTGACCACGCCGTTATCCCGTTTCCAAGTTGCGTCGACCGGGCAAACGTCCTGGCAGGGAGGATCGTCGCAGTGATTGCACAGCAGCAACACGGGTAGTTCTCCGAAGAACTCGCGCGTGTAGCCGGTCTGCGCGGCGGGAAATACATTCTTGAACGGCTCCTTCCATATCCACTTGATCTCGTGCGCTCGGTCGGCGAACTGCGGCACGTTGTGTGTGGAGTGGCATGCCTTAATGCAGCGGTCGCATCCATCCTTCTGACGGCATTTTTGCAAGTCAATCGCCATGCCCCAGCGGACGCGTTTCTTGGGCGGCGAGGAAGACGCGAATGATCGCTCGCCCACGGCGCGAACGGCTTTCTTTCCGGCCAAGGCCAGCAAGCCCAGGCCCGAGAGCCGCAGGAAATCCTTTCGCGTGATTTTCATGGGGCGCTCCTGGACGCCTGATGGGAATCGTTGTGGCAATTCCAGCAATCTGGATCGGAAACGCCCGCGTAATCATGGCAGCGCCCGCAAAATTCTTTGCGGTCGGTGTGGCATGCGGTGACGCAGGTGCGGGTGGGATTCTTGTCGTAAGTCTTCCCATTAAATGCGACGAACTGCCTCTGCCCATCGCGCACCGCCTCGTTCCTCCAATCTTCCAGCAACCGCATGTGCGAGCTGCGCATGTAGCTAGTGGGCGCGACGCACTGCTTTTCCTGGGCAGGGAGTTTGATCGGCGGAGCGGTGAGGGCCGTTTTTCTGTCGAGAGCGCCGTGCCAGATGGGGGTGGTGACCAGTCCGACGAAAAGAGTCAAGCCCGCGAGAATTAGTGGACGGTCACTCACGGGTTGCCTCCTCTTTTGTCAGCCGTTCGCCGCGCAGGTTTTCAACACGCAGATCTTCACCACGCAAATCTTCACCGCGCAGATCAGTGGTCCGTTCTTTTTCTCCAGTCATGATCAGCGCATTCCCCAGTAACTCGTGCACGCCAGCCACCTCGACGCCCGGAACCCAGTACTCCATCAGCGTGGGCAGCGTTGCCTTGTCGATGGCGCAAATGCAAGCCAGCAGGTTCACGCCGTGTTTTTCCCGTACGTACTTGACGGCGTTGGCGCGCGGAAAGCCGCCGCGCAGGCGCACCTCTAGGTTTTCATCCGTGCCCAACCCAGCCCCGCTGCCGCAGCAGAAGGTTTGCTCGCGAATCGTGTTCTCCGGCATCTCGTGGAAATTTCGACAAACGTTTTTCAGGATGTGGCGCGGCTCTTCCAACAAACCCATGGCGCGCGAAGGATTACAGGAGTCGTGGTAGGTGACATTCCAACGATCATTTCGACTGGGGTCGAGCCGTAGTTTACCGTGATGGATAAGATCGGCAGTAAACTCGCAAATGTGCACCGCGCGCGTGGCCCGAGCATTCTCGAAACGCGTGCCAGTGATGGGCGAAACCGGTGGCTCCAGGAAATCGGCCGGACCGTTCATCGTATCCATATACTGATGGAAAACGCGCCACATGTGGCCGCATTCGCCGCCCAGAATCCACTTGACGCCCAGTCGCTTCGCTTCTTCGTAGATCTTGGCGTTGAGCCGCTTCGTCAATTCGTGCGAAGAAAACAGACCGAAATTGCCGCCCTCCGAAGCAAATGCGCTCACTGTGTAGTCGAGGCCGATTTCGTGGAACAACATCAGATAGCCGAGAAGAGTGTAGTAATGCGGAGTGCCAAAGTAATCGGCCGAAGGCATGACAAAGAGAATCTCCGCGCCTTTTCGGTTGATGGGAACCTCAATCGGCAGTCCGGTGATCTCCGATGCTTCGCCGGCGGCAAATTGAAGGCTGTCCTGAAAAGCATGCGGCTGCACTCCAAGGTGATTGCCGGTACGGAAACAGTTGGCGGCAGGCTCCAGGACCCAGTTGATGTTGCAGCCGATCAGGTCGAGCAGCTCGCGGCCCATCATGGTGATTTCGGCCGTGTCGATTCCGTAGGGACAGAAAACGGAACAGCGCCGACACTCGGTGCACTGGTAGAAGTAGTAGAACCATTCCTTGATGACGTCTTCGGTCAGTTCGCGCGCGCCCACAAGCGAGCCAAAGAGCCGGCCCGTGAGAGTGAAATAACGGCGGTAGACCGAGCGCATCAGTTCGGCGCGTAGCACCGGCATGTTCTTGGGATCGCCGGAGCCGATATAGAAGTGACACTTGTCGGCGCAAGCGCCGCAGCGCACGCAAATCTCCATGAACAGGCGAAAAGAGCGGTACTTCTGCAATCGCTCTTTCATGCCATCGAGAATCGTTTGCTTCCAGTCGGGTGGCAGTTTCCAGTCTGCGTCGAAAGGCTGCCACGGGCGCGGGTTGGGCAGGCCGAGATAGGTGACGTTCTTCGGAGCTGCGCTGTAACAGATCGTCCCTTTGCGAAATTCGGCCTTGGCCTCGCGCCAATCGCCTTCCGGATTGTTTGGTTCAATCGAAAGCAATTTTTCCGGCATCTTCATTCTCAAGCGGAAGTTTCGCAATCTTCAATTTGTCTCGGAACTCGTGCTCCCATTCGGCATAGGAGTGCGTTTTTACTGGATGATTCCAGGGGTTGACGTGGCGCTGGCTGCGATTGTTGTTGGCCAGATTACGGGTGGGGCTGAGAAAAACTCCACCCATGTGCATGAGAGTGCTGAATGGAAAATACGCAGCCAGGGTGCTGACAAGAAGCAAGTGGATCAGAAATATCGGAGCCAGGGTGCTGGGAACCGACGGGTGGAAGACCGCCAATCCAAGCGCAAACTGTTTGATCGCAGCCACGTCTACCCGAAATACGAAGCGCATGAGCAGGCCGGAGATCACGATTCCCAACAGCAGAAACAAGGCCAGGTAATCGAATGGCAACGATATATAGCGGACCTGCGGGCTGCGAAATCGCCGCGCCGTCAAGTACACAAGCGCACCCACGACGACCACGTCAGAGACGTAAACTGCGGGAGTTCCCACCTGAAAGGAGCCGTCCAGTCGTGAGAGCAGACTCACAAAAACTGGAACCGGTTGGAGAAAGAGCCGCAGATGGCGGAGCAGAATCACCAGCAAAGACCAATGAAACGCCAGAGCGCCCAGCCACAGATATCGGTCTTCACCCAGTACCAGTCGCTGATCGTGCAGCCGGGCGCGATTATTGCGGAAGAGCGATCGGAACAGAAGAACTTCCAGGGTCATGCGACGGAACGCGCCCCATCCGGTACTGGGGTTGTCCAGTGACGCGGGCTTGATCCAAGGCAGCGACTTCTGCTGGCCGCACGTGGTGGGAATGCGGAACGGCACCGGGGCCCACGCCCAGCGCACCACACGGTAACAGAAGCCAATCAGGAAAACTGCGCAGGCCGAATAGGGAACAAACACCGCAAGCAAAACAAGGCTGGCATGCGCGAGTCCGCCCAGTGCGGCGAGCGCAACGATCGCAAGAACGGCCAGCAGCGGCGTAAGGGCCTTCATGCGGGTCGCCTCGCGCGGATGCGTTGTTGCACCTGATTCGCGCGACGAACCTCGTTCGCCCGGATTCGTGTCAGTTGTTCGCGGCATTGTGCGTACTTGTCCGCTGCGATGTCTGCGAGCCGATCGATCCTGGCATTGTCAATTCTGCGACTGTCGAGGCTGCCACCAAGGGCTTCTGAGTTTTGTTCCGGCCCGTCTTCCCGGAGCAAGTCTTTCAGCAGAGATACGAATCGCACGGCATCGTCAGGAGCGAAGCCTTGGACCACTTGCAGCCGAATGATCGGATCGAGGGCGGAATCGATTGCCGTTGCATCCATCTCACCGAACAGCTCGTGCAGGAGCTGCGACAGGTTGCGGCGCAGCGCGTCGCCCATCGGATTTCGAAACGGGTCCCGTTCCTCGCTCAGAAGGGCCGTCGCGTAACGCGGGTAAGACTCCGCCGTTCGCGCAACCCATCGTTCGAGAATGGCCTCGCTCGCGTCCATAAGACTTCTACACGCAGCCGGCGGGCTTCGGCAGCCCCGCTAGCTTGCATGCGCCTTTGGCTGGTCCGGACGGGAACAGCTTGTAGATCTCGCTTAGTTTGTGGCCAGTTTCTTTACAGACCTTGCGAACCATTGGCGCGATGCCAAACTCCAGGTAGTAATTGCGGATGTAGTCAATGACCTTCCAGTGTTCCTCGGTCAGATCGGTAATGGCCTCAGTATTTGCGAAGTCCTTGGCCACCTCGTGATTCCAGCGTTCCGGCTCCTGCAGGAAACCGTCTTCGTCCACTTCGTAACTATTTCCGTTGATTTCAAATACCGGCACAGGTCACCCTCGGTGTTCGTTATTCGTTTCGTTAGCTCATCTCGATGTATCCGCTCGGACATGCTTCCGCGCACTTCTTGCATCCGTTGCAGACTTCGAGCTTGATTTTGCTATGCTCGCCTTTCGGCAGCCTCACAAAGCAGTTGTTGCTGCAGTACATCCAGCAGGTCTCGCAATCAAAGCACATGCCGCAGGACATGCACCGCTTGGCTTCTTCCAGTACCTCGTCTTCCGTCAAGCCGCGTTCAACTTCGGTGCTGAGTTCACGCTCGGCGACCGAAACCTTCTGGCCCTCGTGTCGCGGTGCTGCGGGATACCAATCAAGCTTGAGCTTCTCGATCGTGACGGCAGGCAACGGGGGCTGCTTTTCGAGGGTTCGTCCCTGAAAACGCGCGTCGATGCCCTCCGCTGCCAACCGCCCTTTAGCAATAGCAACGGTGGCGGTGCCAAGTCCGGCAGCATCGCCGCCGGCAAAGATTCCGTCAACCGCGGTTCTGCCCCAATCGTCAGTCTTGATCCATCCATTGCCATTGCCGTTGCTCAGAATTTCCAAACCTCGGAAGTCCGGTTGTTGGCGGACGGCAACAATCACGCTGCTTGCGTCCAGGTCGAATTCGCTGCCCGCGATGGGTACCGCGTGTGAGCTGCCATCCGAACCCGCCGGCCCCGGCTTGATGCGGACACAGCGCACTCCCGATGCGCGTCCATTCCTCCGAACAATTTCCAGGGGAACGGCGGGATAGTCGATGCGCACACCTTCTTCCTGCGCGCCCTCGGCCTCTGACTTAGTGGCCGTCATCTCCAGGCCCACCATAGTTACTTCAGCTTCAAGTCTCCTGCTCAGTCGGGCTACATCGCACGCCGTGCCGCCCGCGCCCACTACAACCACCTTGCTGCCCACGTCAACTTGTTCGCCGCCGTGCACGCTTTTCAGGAAGCCGATCCCGCTAAGCACGTTGGGAGCATCCTCGCCCGGCACGTCCAACTTGATTCCTTTGTGCGCACCAACACCGGCGAATACCGCCGCAAATTCCTGGCGGAGTTGCTCCAGGGAGATTTCTTTTCCTACCGCGCAATTGCACTTCAACTCGACTCCGAGATCGAGAATGCGGCCGATCTCCGCGTCGAGGACTTCACGTGGCAAGCGGAATCCTGGGATGCCATAGCGCAGCATGCCTCCCGGTTCGCTCAAGGCTTCGAAAACCGTGACCGGGTATCCGCGCCGAACCAGTTGATAGGCGCAGGACAAGCCAGCCGGGCCAGCGCCAATGACGGCAACTTTTTCCGCGTGCGGTTGAACCGCGAGCCGCGAGAGCTTCAGCTTGTTGGCAATCCCGAAATCTCCGATCATGCGTTCGATTGCGTTGAACGCCACTGGCCCATCCTTGGCGCTGCGGTTGCACGCGGTTTCGCAGGGGTGCGGACAGATTCGGCCCGTGACCGCGGGAAAAGGGTTGCGTTCCACGATCCGATTCCAGACGCGTTCGAAAGCCTGTTCGCGAGTCAAGCCGTAGTCTTTGGCTTGCGCGATGGTTACCATCAACTCGCGGATTTCGCTGCCATTCGGGCACGCCGAGGCACAGGGCGGCGCCTTGGGCGCAAAGCGAGGACGCAACGGGCTGATCTCGCCCCCCCCCGACGCCACGCTTCGAATGACCGGTTTCTTGACTTCTTTGAACAACCCCATCAGCTAGCTTCCTCACAGGGGGAGGATTGGAGAAGGTGCTTCAGTAACGAACATGCGCCGAGCGTGCGTAAGTCAGTGCGGCGTGCTTAAAGTCATCAATGTGATAACGCGTAAACTCAAACCCGGTCAGTTGGAAAAAGCGCGGCCAGCCGATGCGCTCAATCCACTCGCCCACCCGCTCGTATTTGCGCGCGTGTTTGGCGTAAACGTCCACGATCTTGACTATAGCTTCAACCACCTCGGGCCAGCGCGGAGGATTGTTGGGGAGGAACGGAATCGCCAGCTTGGAAAACGTGGGCGCGCTCCGCGCATTGCTCACCTTGCCACCCACCCAGATGGATAGCCCGTCGTTGTCCGCATCATTCATAGGCATGGCGGAGCAAACGGTATAGCAATTGCCGCAATACATACACTGTTGTTCCACCACGGTGACCGAATGTTTGCCGTCCACGACCGCCGGACGAATTGCTCCAGTCGGGCAAGCCGCGATCAGCGTCGGTACCTCGCACACTCTGGGCAGCGTGGGCTGAATCTTCGGAGGAAGGCGATGAACGCCGAGGATGGCGATGTCGGAACAATGCACCGCGCCGCACATGTTCAAGCAACAGGCCACCGCGATCCGTAATTTCGCGGGAAGGTCTTCGTGCGTGAAGCGCTCGTAGAGAGCATCCATCGTGCATTTGACCAGGCCCGAAGCGTCGGTTGCCGAGGAATGGCAGTGGATCCATCCCTGGGTATGCACGATGTTGCTGATGGCGTTATTGGTGCCACCCACCGGATATCCCAGCGCAATCAGTTCCTGCTTCAGCGGCTCGATCCGCACCGGATCGTCCAGTAGAAATTCGAGATTGTTCCGGCTGGTGAAGCGGAGATAGCCGCCCGAGTATTTGTCGGCCAAATCGGCAAAAATGCGCAGCGTCTGGACGCTCAGCAGGCGCGGCGTGCCCGCGCGTACCGTGTAGATGCGGTCCCCCGATTCCGCGACATGGCAATAAACCCCGGGGGCCAGATTTTCGTGGTACTTCCACTGGCCGTAGTTTTTCTTGATCAGGGGATGCAGATACTTTTCGTAATGCGGCGGCCCGATGTCGGTGATCCGAGGTTCGGTGGTGGCGCTCATTTCGCACCGTCCTTTGCAGCCTGATAGAAAATGTAGGGATTATCGCGAGGCGCGGAAACCATTTCTGGGATTGGATCAAGCCCGATACCGTCGAGAAATGCGGGCAGCCCCACGCGCTGGATCAGTTCCCCAACCCGCTCCCGATTGTTGCCGTATTCGTCCCAGAAATCCCAGATGCGACGGAGCAACTCTTTCACCGTATCCAGCAGTTCATCCGCCGCGACGAAAGGAACCAGCACAGACGAAAGCAACGCGCCTTGCATGATGGGCGCCTTGCCGCCGATCATGAGGACCGCTCCGCGCTCTTTGCCCGGGCGGAGCGCTTTCGGCATGACGTTGATGCAGTGCATGCAGCGCACGCATTCGTGGTTTTCAATGCCCAGCTTGTGGCCATCCCATGCCATGCACTTGGTGGGGCAGAGGTCACAAACATCCTTTTGGATGTTGAGGCCCGCAGACGCGTACTCCGTTACCGCGCTCTCGTCTACTTGGATTTCGTCCTTCCATGTACCGATAATCGAAAGATCGGAGCGGGCAATGGCTGCCACGCAATCATTGGGACAGGCGGCGCACTTGAGTTTGAACTTGTAAGGGAAAGGTGGACGATGCATCTCGTCCTGGTAGGCCATGGTCAGGTCGTAGCACAGCCTCATCGCGTCGTAACAGGCCCATTCGCAGCGCGCCATGCCGACGCAGCAGGAAGGCGTGCGGAACGAAGATCCGGAGCCGCCCAGATCGAACCCGGCCTGTGCCAGTTCTTGAAATGTCGGCTCGAGTTCAGGGGTGCGCGTGCCCAGCAGAATGATGTCGCCGGTGGACCCGTGCATGTTGGTAAGGCCAGAGCCGTGACGCTCCCAGATGTCGCAGAGGGTGCGAATGGCGTCACTGGTATAAAACCAGCCGGCGGGTTGGTTGACGCGGATGGTGTGGAAGTGGGCGACATTGGGGAATTGCTCGCCGACATCGCTGTAGCGCCCGATGACTCCGCCGCCATAACCGAGCACCCCGACCAGCCCACCGTGTTTCCAATGCCCCTTTTTCTCTTGGTAGGAAAGCTCCAGTTGGCGGAGGAGATCCTGAGCGCTGGCGCTGGTCTGGCCAGCCGACTTGATTTCCTTGACGAAGCTGGGCCAGGGCCCTTTTTCGAGTTCGTCGAGCAGTTCGGTTTTTGGCTTGTGGTCGGGCATCAAGCGTCTCCCTTCGAAAGTTCACTCTGACTTTCGAACCGGCCAAACATCGTCGCCATTACAACGTCCGCGCGGTGACGAGCCGCACTACATCTTGATGTGGATTTCCCTAAGAACAGGGGGGGACTCATCAGAATAGCGCCATCAACTACCCAACTGAGAGTTACGAAAGTATTGAAAAAACGCCGCGCGAGGCCAAGGTGAGCTCCCCCCGATACCGGCGCGCCCGCGGCGCACACATTGAGCCTAGGGGCAGATCGAAGATTTTGACCTTGGCTTTGCCACGATGCTTCCGAAGGATCGAAGGCCCCCGCCGCTTTAATACTATACATACACGATGAATTTACTAGAGAATAAGAATTTGCGATGTGTTATTCGTCACTAGGCATTGTGACGCAAGAGCGGGAGCGATAAGTCGCTCTCCACGGCGGACTTAGCATCTCTTGGATTTCTAGGATACGATGGCCCGGAGAGCCGCCGGAGGCCACATGACTTGCTTTCCCATGATGCTCAGACTCGAAGGACGCACCTGCATAGTCGTCGGCGCGGGACGAATTGCGGCAGCAAAGGCGGCAGGCTTGCTGCACCACGGAGCCCAGGTCATTGTCGTCGCTCCAAAAGCAGTTAACTGGATTCGCGAGAAATCGAAGTCCGGCGAACTGGCCTGGCGTCGTCGGGTATTTTCGGCCCGAGATGTACGAGGTGCGTTTCTCGTGGTGGCCGCGACCGATTCCACTGCCTCCAACTGCGCTGTGTTTCACACCTGCCGGGTTCGGGGCGTACTCTGCAATGTAGTTGACGATCCGGCGCACTGCGACTTCTTTTATCCTGCCGTAGTGCGTCGCGGACCACTACAGATTGCGATCTCGACCGGCGGAAACAGTCCGGCCCTGGCAGCACGACTGCGCAAGGAATTGGAGGGGCAATTCGGGACGGAATGGTCATCATTTGTGGAGCACATCGGAAAACTCCGGCAAGAGATTCTGAGTGCGAGTATGCCTTTGAAAGAGAAGCGTGAACAATTGGTAAAACTCGCCGCGCAGAAAGCATTCCTAAGCTTCCGACGGCAGGTAAGTGCAAATCGCCGCGGGAAGCAGCCCAACTTGTTGTAGGTTGTCGAGCATGCGGATTGTATAAACCGCTTTCTTAGAGTCCCGCGCCCGCGGTAACTTGCCGAAATTTAGTGCTTTGGCAGTGCGCGTGCAATCTCTATAATGTCTAGTCGCGATATAGAGGTTGTTGGGAGCAAGGCACTATGAAGATTTCCCAGAAAGGGCTGTATGCGTTGCAGGCAATGATGGTGCTGACCCGGCGTTATACGCAGGGCGCGATTCGGAGCCGCGATATCGCCTACGAAGAAAATCTGCCGGAGAAGTTCCTGGAACTGATCCTTCTAGAACTGAAGAATGCGCGTCTTGTGCAGAGTGTGCGCGGCGCCAAGGGCGGATACCGGTTGCGCCGGGCACCTTCGGAGATTCGCTTGAGCGAAATCATCCGTTTGATTGACGGCCCACTCGCGCCGTTTGGGGATGCCAGTCAGTTGCGCATTCTGATCGATCGCGATGCGGACCACAGCGCCCTATACAAAGTGTTTTTGGAGGTACGAGACGCGGCCGCCCAGATTCTGGAGAATACGACGCTGGCCGACCTAATCATCAGTGGGCCTACGACTGATTCCCGTCCGAAGATAATCAACAGGAAGAAAGGGGTGATTGAATCCCGCTGACTGTTGGTATGTCACCGGGCCATTGTCTTGCAATATGCGTATGAAGCGGAGATGCGTAATCACGGTGTCCCTCGTCATCGTTCAAAACGCATCGGCAGCGGTCCGTATCTAAAAGAATCAGCGCCCAAAAGCGTGACTCCCTGCTATGTCCCGCGTCGGCAGCGTTTGTGCGTCGAGAGTTGACGGCATGAGTCCACACTACTGTCTTTGGGGCCGAGGACGCGTCGACTAGCAATCCCCCGCTTCAGGCAACGCGCTCGTAGCGGTGGTGCACAGGCCGTCCAGAAGGGCGGCCTGCCCTAAAACCCGCGAGCCAACGCCGAGCTATTTCGTGTCGTCCCAGTCTTGCAGGGCCATCGTTGCTGCTCCGCAATCGTGCGGGCGGCCTCCAACTATATGTTCAATGTGTGGCTTGCTGGGACAGGGATTCGAAAAATCGACACGCCATTTGCTAAATTCGCTGAGCATCGGTGCACCTTCCGTGCCCGTATCAAAGAGGGCCCGCATCTGCTGGAAGCAGGTATAGGCATCTTCCTGGCCTTCTTCCGCCGAGGCGTGGGTCGCCGCGAAGCGCAAACTCATGCTGTAGTAACGCGGGACCGCAATATCCCCCTCCACCGGCAGGCCCCTTGTCAGGGCGCAGAAAGGAATGGGGCGGTCCTTGCCGTCCCCCGTCTGTAGGGAAAGCGTAGGGCTTTCACTGTACTCCTCATAAATGAAGCGCAGCCCACGGCCTCGGCCATGGCTGAGGCCACGATCGGAAGACACTATATCGCCCGGATCACCACTGTCGGTTGGATCCTTGTCTGGATCAATAACCCACAGCTTTGTGTCAGTCTGGTTCCTGTGTATCCAGATTGCCTCGGGGCGCAGTGCAACGATTCGATTTGGCATGGGTGCAACCACAACCAGGTGACATTTCCTGGCCATGGGATGAGAGCTCGAAATGTCACGGGCTATCCTCAGGGATGGGTCCGCTGCATACTTCACGCGCAAGATATTTGTGTGAGTTGTTTCATACCTAAATCTATAGGCTCCCCGAGGCGCCGCGTCCTCCTTGAACCGATACACGTAGCCGTGGTGATATTCCCCTTTGGGCGCAGGCGCCAGATTCCCGGCCAATGAAACATCGTCGCTATCGGTGAGGATGTTGGCGTAGTGGTCGACGCAGAGCGGCGCGCAAATAATCGCTATTCCTGGATCCTCCTCGGTCTTGCCTTGCTGGAATTGCACGACGAACGGCCCCATGAGATCGAGAATTAGTGGCGCTGAGATTTTTTCACAGTCGTCCGTTTCAGTGTTCAATGCTATTCGCCTTCCGGTGCGCATAGTGTTCTCCTGTTGAATTTTGGACACAAACCTTCTAAGCACTTCCAAATACAGCAAAGGCTCCCCAGTAATAGGGGTGCTGGTGTCCAGGCGAGTTCCGAACGGAATTGCGCGCGGCGGCGAGAGAGGCCGCTGGTGTCTTGCCGGACATCAAATTCGAATAGAACGCGCGCATCAGTTGGCGAGTAACGGCGGAATCGACATTCCACCGGCTGGCAACAGTTTGCGGAACGCCTAAGACAGTTAGGTTGCGGGCAACACTATTGAGGTCGGCAAAGGTGCCATCGTCGCCGTTCGCCGTATCGCACGCGGAAAGGACCGCCAGCCGCAGGTTTTTCGGGCGCATGTTGACGAGGTCGTGCCAATTCAAAACAGCGTCGGGACCTAGCACTAAGCCAACCTTGTCCCCATTGGCCGTGGCGTGGCCGACAAAATGAAACACTCCTGCGTCTCGAAGCTTTTGAAGCACATCAGTGCGATTTGCCCGTGAGCCCGAGAGGAGACTTGCCTCCCGAAAACATGAGGCAACATCGCTGCCCTCTGCCTGGGCATCCGGCAGGGGCGGCAGGAACGCGCCTTGCGCCGCCGACGCGACAACGATAAGAGCCGGGCTGGAGGACGATAGGATCCCCGGTCTCACATTGGATGCGTAGGCTAAACCCGGCGAATACGAAATCACGAAGCGGTCCGCGAGATAGCGATCATCCGGGCCCTGGAGCAGATCGAACGGGATACGATCGAGGATGCCATCGGTTTCGATCCAAAGGGCCGCGGCGCCTTGAATATCGGAATCTAAAGGCGCAACCAGCAGATCGTAGAGGCGCCGGCTCTCGCGGTTGAGAGACGCAAGATCGGCCAATGGGTCCGCGCAGAGGCTCAGGAAGCGCAGCGCTTGTAGTTGCGAATCATCGGGCAGTTGCAGGAATCGGCTCTGCACATTGCCGTCGCGGGACACGAACGCGATGGTCGACTTCTTGAGCACGACGTAGGAAATCAGCGCCGTCCCCGGCGGCAACCGATAGGTCGACGGGTCTGGAGGGGTAAATGAACTCCTTGCGTCGTCGGCTTGGGTGTATTTCCCTGCCTTGGTTTCGCGGAGGGAAGCGCCTTTGTACCACTCCCACCAAGCCAAGGCCTGGGCCGGGCTCTCCGAGTTCAGTCGGATCTCGAGAAGGTCGCGGTAGATCTCACCTCGAGTGCGGCTCCACGAGAGCCTGTCCGCTTCAGATCGAAGTTCGATGAGCCCCGCCTCCGTGATGGAGAGAGCGCGTTCCAACAAGGGTTCGGCTGCCTGTTGACGACCGAGGGCAAGGTTCGCCTCGCCGTAGGTTAAAAAGTAGTTCGCTTGAAATAGCCCTGGATCGGCCGTTTCGAATTCTTGTCGTAGCGGCGCGAGGGCAGCGGAAGCGCCTTCGGGGTCGCCGAGGTCCAACTGTATACGGGCGTTTTCGACCGCGATTTCCGCCTTCCGCAAAATGATCCCGTTGTCCTCCGGAAAGGCGGCGACGCGCGCGGCGGCGCGCTGAAGATCCATGCCTGCGGCTTTATAATCCCCGGCTCGCTCTTCTGCCCCGGCAAGAATCTCCCAGCCTACGACTTGATCTACTGGGTCTCGCGGTGGAAAATCACCGAGTTCTTCGGCCATGGACCAAACTTCGACATGGCGCCAGTTCATAACCCCGGCAATGCTGATGAGAGTCTCGTATAAATTTTCACCGCGCGTGTTGGATACATCCGATCGCCAGAACGCCGTTAAACCGGGGAGCAAACTGCGCAGCGCGGTATCCATGCGCCCGGTCTCGCTGCGGTATTCCGCACCAAATGCCAGAGCGCGAAGCTCGAGACTGAGATAATGGGCGCCATGAGCAGCCTCAGCGCCGCTTGATGAGTTTTGGATGGCGTCTTCGATTCGTGCCCCCCTTCCCCCTCCCACGCACTCTCCGCGCTGTATCAGGGTTTGGCTTTGCAACCAGCGATAGCGAGTGTTGGATAGGAGTAGAACTGCGCGAGCGGCCGTCGTATCACAATCGCTGTATCGAAGAGCAAAACTTTGCGCCATCATCAATGCAAAACTGGCGCGCAGCATCCCTGCTTGATTCTTTGAAAGCCGGAAATCCTGCATGGATTTTTGGGCGAGTTCCGCGGCCAGGCCGTAACGTCCGGCGTGAAGCGCCTCGTCGCTTGCGACCGAGCCGTGGACGGCTTCTTTCTCGGTTGGGCTGGGTGGGCTTTGCAGGAAGTCGGACAGCCAGTTATCGTCGTGCCGGCTTTGCAGGATTTCCGCCAGGTGCTCCAGGGCGCGGCTGGCTTCGGCGGGTGTTACTTGATCGCTGTCGCTGGCGCCATAGGCAAGGGGCAGCCAAGATTGGGTAGCTGCCTCCAGGTAACGCTCGGCGCGCTGATCGAGCAGCGCGACTGCGTCATCATGATTCGCCTCGATGGCGGCGGAAAATTCTTTGGGCGAAAGCAAAGGGATGGCGGTGCGCTTCTCTCGTTCCGCCATTCTTTGCTTGATTCGCTGTAAGTTGGCATGGGCGTCCTCGGCCCATTCTCCCTGCGGATCGACGCGGAGGTAGTGTTGCCAGTCGTCGATGGCCTGGGTGTAGAGGAACATCCGTTCGCAAGCGAGGGCGCGATTAAAAAGGGCGACAGGATCATCCGGCGATTTGGCCAGCGCCTTGCTCAGAGATTCAATCGCGTCGCCATAGTCGATGGCGCGGTCGGCGGCTTCGGCGCGGACGAAATATGCCGAGCCGAGATCCGTCAACAGCGGCGGATCCTCCGGTTTTGTCTCCAGGGCGCGTTGCAGCGACTTGATGGCGGACTCGTAGTTGCCCTCGAGGAGATCGGCGCGGGCTTTGGCCTGCAACCATACCGGGTCGTTGGGACTTTTCTGCAGATTATCGCCGATCAACGCTTCAGCCTTTAAGAGCGAGGGCGACTTGTCGAGACTGGACCCACCGGCCGCGCGCTCCACCCGCATGGGAGCGTACTTGGCACCGGGGATTCTGACTTCCAGCGTGCGATGTTCGGTATAGGCCCGTGCGAGCAACTGTTCCGCCGACGGAGGCCGCAGCAGGCGCATGCCCAGCCATCCCGCCACGACCGCCGCCGCAATTCCGGCGAGCGCGAACACGGGACGCGGCCAGGAGAAAAGTGCTGGCCGCCGCGCACCTTTTTCTTTTTTCTCTCGGCCGCCCTCCATCGCTAAAGCGCCGCGAGTTGCAGCGCCGGCGCGCAACTGCTCGGCCATATGCTTTCGCCACTCGGGTCGCGCGCTGGGCAGCGAGGCGAGCCAGGATTCTTCGCTGGGAGTCGGTTCATCCACGAGCGCTTCCGCGGCATTCTTTAGCAGAGGTCCGCAGTGCCCGCATTTTGCCGCGTGTTTCATCAGTTCTCGTGTCTTCGCCTCGGGGAACAGCCCGGCGGCCGCCGCCAACCACTCGGCATCTCCCACGCACTCGGGAGTCCGCGGCGATGGGTTGGGCGCTGGCATGCGTAAAATCTCGCTCTGCACAAACTTGTACCTCTGCAACTTTCGGCTGCAGTCCGGGCAAGACTCAACGTGGCGCTGGGCGTCTCTCAGAGTGTGCTCGGAGAGTGGCTCCGAACCGGGCACACTCGTCTGCTGCAACGAAACGAGACGATCCAATTCGTCGCTGTCGAGATGTTTGTCGAATGGCCTGGTCAAAATCAGCTTCTCCTTCTAAAACGACAATGGACGCCGGAATCCTTTTTGGCCCGGCTACGACTCCGCGGCGCGTAGTGTGGCCGCGTCGGCGAGGCGCTCCCGCACACACCGCGTGAGCCGGAAAATGACGGTCTCGACGCCCTTTGCCGTCAGTTGGACGGTCGCCAAAGCAGCGATGGCTTTGGCGCTCATGCCCTGCTGGTAATAGAACCAGAAGATAAGACAGTCGCGCTGTTGATGGGAGCCCGCCGCGCAGTCCTGTAGTTGATCGTCGACTTGCTTCAGAAAAACCTTGCGCTCCATGGCCTCGGGGCCGCCGAAGCTGTCACTCCGGGCTACTGGGTCGAAGTCTTCCACCATCTGATCGGTCTCTCCTGCGCCGCGTTTCTGGGAATGGAGCGATTTGAAGTGATCGCGAGCGACATTGATCGCAATCGCCTTGACGTAGCGCAGCACCGCCTCTTCGGGATGTTGCTGGGCAAACTGTAGGAGCAAGCGGCACTTCTCGGCGTGGAGTTTGAGGTAGGTTTCCTGCAGTAAGTCGTCTACAAACTGCTCCGGATTTTTTCCCCACTGGCAAGCGGTGCGCTTGATGGAGAGACTGATCGGCCGCTGAAAACGGGCGACGAACTCCTCCCACGCCGCGCCGTCATTCGTTTCGGCGCAGGCACGGATCAGATCCTTTATGGACATTGACGAAGAACGCGGCAAAATCGCCACCAAACCGTGGTGGCGGGAATTTTACACGAAATAGATGTTTGGCTGGTTGCAGATTGACGCCAGGTTGGCGACGGCAAGTCAGAGAGGCATGCGGCGCCGCCGGCAAAGATGCACATGCTGAAGCGAGTCGCTCTGGCGCAGCTTCCGGTACATCCGCAGTAAATCGATTCGGGAACGAGTTTCGTTTACGTTTCTATGTTCCCTTTACAACGGGCACCCCGTCCATCCTCCGGCATCGCCAGACAAACGATTGGGGTGCCTTGTGCGGCGCGGCCCTTATTGCAAGAACGTCTCAATAACGTGTTTTCTGAACGGGAGGAACACAATTCTTAAGGCATCGGATATCTGGTAGCGCGGACTAGCGGGATCCGAAATACTGTCCAGTGGCGGTGCCAGTTGATCATGCGCGAATGTCGGCGGAAGAGTCGATGGCTATGTGCCGAGGCCGCCTCCCAATTGCGCGCCGACGCTGATGTGATGACATCCAGCGCAGCTCTGGGTTTGAGCGCGGGTCACAACGTCGACGGGAGTGAGCGTAGAGCCGGAGGGAATTTTCCCCTGGATGAGGTTCTTGAATGTAGGCGAGTTGGCAAAGGCAGCCAAATAGTCCATGGGGGCTGGAGTCGGCGGGGGCGTCTCCTGGCTCTCGCCGTCATCGTACTGGCTCGCGGTCTCTATCGAGATGAAGTCGATCGCGTTCGGAGTCGTCGACGGAACACTCAGAGACGCAACTTGGCTTAGGAATTCGCTTCGAAAGCTGCTTCCCAACGGCTGGTTGATCGTCTCGTCAAACAGGGACGCGGATTCGCGAGCGAGGAAACCGGACTGCCAATTTCCCACCAGAGAAAATGCAAGCTTTATTCCCATGTCCTGCTTGACAGTCCGTTCTCTGCAGTGCGGTTCGATAACACGATTTGGCGGGCATTTTGCGAGGATTTCGATGTACCGCAGCCAGATTTCTCTGCAGTCCAGACTGCGTGGCGGAGAGGGAGGGATTCGAACCCCCGGTACCCTTTCGGGTACGCCGGTTTTCAAGACCGGAGCCATCAACCACTCGGCCACCTCTCCGCGGCTCCTAATTGTTTTACTACAGACTCAATTCTAGTGGAGAGGGGCGCTCCGTGCGGCTGGACGGATACTGCGAGTCTGTCCGGGAACGTGCCGTCGCTGATGCTTCCCCCACCCGATGAACCTTACTTCGTGCCGTTTGGGTAGACCAGAATTTTGCTCGCTTCTCCTGTTTTCAAGCGGGCCATGGCTTGGGAAAAATCTTTCATGGGGATGCGGTCGGTGATTGCCGGGTGGAGATCCAGGCGCCCGCTCTTTAGAAGAGCGGTCATCTGGTACCAGGTCTGGTACATGCGGCGGCCGTTGATGCCTTGAATGGTGATGCCTTTGAAGATGATGTCCTCGGAGAAATTGAGCGGGATCGGCTTCGAGGTGAGGCCGAGCAGCGAGATGCGTCCGCCGCGGCGGACGATGTCGAAGGCGAGGCGGATGGCGTCGGGTTGGCCGGCCATTTCGAGGATCACGTCGACGCCGAGGCCTCCCGTTTTTTCGGCGACGATGGCGCGCACGTCGTCTTTGGAGGGGTCGAGGGCGTAATCGGCGTTCATTTTTGTTGCCAGCTTGCGGCGGTGTTCGTTGACTTCGATGGCGAAGATGGTGGTTGCGCCGACGGCTCGCGCGACTGCAATCGAGAACAGGCCGATGGGGCCGCAGCCGGTGACGGCCACGGTTTTGGCGGCGATTTCTCCGGCGAGGACGGTGTGCACGGCGTTGCCGAGGGGATCGAGGATGGACGCGTATTCCTGCGGGATGGCGGGGTCGAGCTTCCAGATATTCGATTCGGGGATGACGACGTACTCGGCGAAAGCTCCGTTGGTATCGACGCCGATGATCTTCACGTTCTGGCAGATGTGAGCTTCGCCAGTGCGGCACTGCAGGCACTTGCCGCAAGCGACGTGCATTTCGGCGGAAACGAAATCGCCTTCCTTGACGCTGGTGACTTCATCGCCGAAGGCGACGACCTCGCCGCAGAATTCGTGTCCGGGGATGAGCGGGGGATGGATGCGGCGCTGGGCCCATTGATCCCATTCGTAGATGTGGAGATCGGTGCCGCAAATGGAGGCGACTTTGACTTTGACGAGAACATCGGTGCGGCCGTAGCTGGGAATGTTGACTTCGCGGATTTCCGCGCCCGGCGCGGCTTCCGGCTTGACCACGGCGAGCATGGTTTTGGGCATGGAAGCTTCCTTATGAAAGCAAAATGACTAAGAGTAGACGGGTCATTCTACACCGGGAGCTTAGCCGTCAGCCATCAGTCGTCAGCCATCAGCCATCAGGTAAAGACGGGGCTTGCTTCGTGCATCTGGGGCAATCCTTAAGTTTTGCCTCGGTACCCCCCCCCCCACCGATTTTGCTAAAGTATTAAGGAAACAATGAGTTAGAGGCGATGTATTGGGTGTTGTTCTTGTAAAGTATTCAAACTACGGGACTTAATTGCAAAGTATTCATCAATAACGACTTAGTTCATTTGTTGGGTTTGGGTGGTTCCACGGGCTTGAAATTTTTAATTGTTCGACCTTTTAAAATCATAGGTTTAGCGAAAAATTCCCGCTAGATCTTTGATTTTTAAGGACTTATTCGTAAAATATTGCGGAATAAGTACTTAGATAAAAGGTCTCAGGTGGCAGGTCTCAGGTTCTTCAGAGACAGGGAACTTAGAGGCGCCTTTTTTTGTTGCCCTATAGTTCTATTTTATCAGTTTCGACTGGCTGTTTGGACATTGATTCCCACTTTATTATCCTTGGATTTTCAGGGAGTTGCGGGGAAAAGCGTCGAAATGGGGGCTTGACACCGTCTTGGCTAGACGGCGATGGCGTGGCGGGCGCGGTTCATTTCCAGGTTAGCCCGTCATACATTCCGAATCTGCTTTGCGCCAAAACCAGTGAAACTCCAATTTGACTTCGTGCCTCAAAAGTCCGGTCAGGAGGGCGCGGTTTCAAACGCGGGAACGACAGCGTAGAATCTGTGCCAATTCCACGGAGAGCGAAAAACAATGCGCCGGTACCATCACATCGGAATTCCCACGACCGAAGCGAAGCTTGGCGAGACCCACTTGAAACACCTGAAAGTCTTTGTCGTCAGCCAGGAGAAAAGCGAATTTGGCGTGGAGTGGATGCGTTTCGAAGCGGACGCCGCAGTCCCTGATCTCGTCCGCAAGTTCCGCACGTCGCGTTTGAAGTGGCGGATCTAGCCTCCGAGCTTGCTGGCCGCGAAATCCTGATTCCTTCCAACAGCCCATCCGACGGCGTCCGCGTCGCGTTTATCGTCGAAAACGGCGCGCCCATCGAACTGCTCGAATTCACCGACCCCAACCATCCTGGCCGCCGCCAGGAGAGCAAGATGCTGATATAAACACCCTCCATCCAAAGCACCTCTTAGGGAAACTCTGATTAAGTGTCGGCAGAAAACATAAACCACAGGGTACACAGAGGTGCACGGCGGAAACTGGGAGTTTAATCAGAGTTTCCTTAGAGCGAAGGACCCATACACCATAAAGCACGCCCACTACCTTGGCGCAGGACCAGACATCGAACTGATCGCAATGAGAACATTTATCTTGTTGCGCGGACGTTTTACGCCTGAGTGGCGTCGCAGGCTACGCGGAAGCCGTAGTCGGCGTATTGGAATTCTGGGGGGATGCTGGAGCGGGCGGCGCAGCGAGACATTTTGATGTGGTGACGCCAGGAGCCTCCGCGAGAGGCGCGGCGGACGCCGGATGCAGGACCGCGGGGATTGCGTTCGGGCGACACAGCGTAGTAATCGGGCGCGAACCAGTCGCTGCACCACTCGTGGACGTTGTCGCACATGTTGTAGAGGCCGTATTGGTTCGGTTCGGCGCGGCCTACCGGCTCGGGGCCGGCATTCCAATGATTGGCGCAGCGCTCGGCGTAGTTGGGCAGGGACTGCGGAGGCGCGTCGCCCCAGGGGTAAAGTGTGTGCTCACGACCGCCGCTCGCGGCGCGCTCCCACTCGGCTTCGGTGGGCAGGCGGAGCTTTCTTCCGGTCGTCATTCCGTCCGTGCCTGCGTTGAGCCACTCGCAGTAGCGGACTGCGTCGTGCCACGACACTCCTACGACGGGTTGCTGGGGATGGCTGAACGCGGGGACGCTCATGAACGGTGGCGGCGGGGAATTGGTGTCGCGCAGGAAGCGTTGGTACTGGGCGTTGGTTACTTGATGCGTGGCGAGGAGGAATTCATCGGTCCAGACCCGATGCAGCGGCTTCTCGTTGTCTTGTCCGGTGTCGCAGCCCATGAGGAACCATCCGGCCGGGATGGGGACGAGAGTGGGAACACATTCTTCGGTTCGGGGATTGGAAAGCATTTGAGTTGAGTCTGCCGGATCCATGGGATCAGAGCGCGCGCAAGGCACGGACTACGTCTTCGATTTTATTCTCCTGGAACAGGCGGATGGCGGCGATGCCGGCGGCTCCGGCTTGCAGGCAGGATGCGGCGTTTTCTAGTGTGATGCCGCCGAGAGCGAAGACGGGGATCTTGGTCTGGCAAGCTTGCTGCAAGGCTGCCAGGCCCGTGGGTCGCGCTCCGGGAACGCTGTTTTTTTCGAATACCGGAGCGAAGACGACAAGATCGGCGCCCTGCGACTGAGCACGGTCCACATCGTCTTGGCTGTGACAGGACGCCGCGATGCTTGGCTTCTCGCGGCCGGGGCCCGCGCCACATGAGGCCCAGATACGGCGGACTTCCGCGGGGGAGACGTCGTTGGAGCGGAGGTGAACGCCGTCGGCGCCAACGGCTAGGGCGACGTCGGTGCGCGAGTTGATAAGGAGAGCGGTTCGCTGTTGGGCGTTGGCTGTTCGCGCTTCGCGGATGGCGCGAACTGAATTTTCGGCCAGGGATTGCAGGTCGCGGGTGCTCTGATCTTTTTCGCGGAGCTGGATGTAGTCGACGTCGGCGCTTGCGGCCTCGGCGATTTTGGCGAGCAGGAGGCGGCGACGGGTGGGTTCGTCGCCGCGAAACTGGGTGCGGTCGGTGATGTAGTAGAGCAGCATGTCAGAGGGTCAAGGCCATTCGACCCCGTAAGAGAAACCGCAGTGCGATTCCCAGTGTCGCGCTCAGGGCTGATCTTGGGCCGCTCGACTGGATAGTACCGTAGGGCAGAATCCCAAGGGGTTCGCTGTAGTGGAATCCCACCCTTGCGCACAAAACGCGGAAGGATGGGGCATCCACCGTCAGGGTACTACGAGAGGGCGCTCATTTCTTGTCTGCGTTTGCGGGCCGTGCGACTGCCGCGCTTTCCCCGTGTTGCTGCCCCATAAACAACTTCAGATTCTCGGCTTTCCAGCGCATCGCGGCATAGATGCGGTTGCGGCCGCTGGGGTGATCAAAGAAAATCCATTCTTCGATGGGGCCGGGATTCATCTTGCGGTATTCGCCGAGATGGATTGCCGCCTGGGCAAAGCCGTCGGGCTGGCGGCTCGTGTTGAGTCCGTACATGTCGGCTTCGTATTCCTGGGTGCGGATGGCGGTGTTCATGATCGGAGTAATGACGAATCCAAAGATGGTGATCAACAGCACCACGAGCGGAAGAACCGCCGTGTCGCCGACGCCGCGAATCTGCCACTTTTCGCCCCAGCGCTGTAGCGCCCAGCCGAGTCCCCAGTACAGGTAGACAAAAGCCAGCACGGTGACGATCGAGAGAAACATGATGAATTTGTAGACGTGGTTCATCACGTAGTGGCCCATCTCGTGTCCCATGACGGCCTGAATTTCCTCGGGCGAACCGCGACGCAGCAGGTTGTCGTTGAGGGTGATGCGCATGGTGTTGGCGAAGCCGCTGACGTTAGCGCTCATGCGCGTGGTTTGCTTCGAGGCATCGATTTCGTATACGTCTTTCGCCGGGATGCCGTTGGCGCGGGCCATGCTCAGGATGGGGTCGACGATCTTCGGGTCGTCGAGGCGCGTGACCTTATTGAAAATGGGAACGATGTAGACGGGCGCGATCAGCACGGTGAAGATCGTGAACGCGAGGGTCACGACCGCGCCCCAGATCCACCAGGTGCGCGGCAGGCGGCGCACAACTCCGAACAGAAGCATGGCCAGCAGGCCGCCCAGCACCAGATTCACGCCGAGATTCTTGAACTGATCGGCCATCCAGGGGCCGAAGGTCTGGGTGGCGAGGCCATATTTGTGCTCGCGGAAATAGTCTTCGTAAACCGAGAGCGGAAAGATGAGGATGGAGGTGAGCACGAGGTATTGCAGGAAGTAGACGAAAGTGTGCACCGGTTTGAAACGAGTGACGCGCTCCGACAGATCGCGCATGCGGGCCGACCAGCGCAGATTCAGCAACAACAGCGCGACCGCGGATCCGTAGAGGAAGTCCCAGAGGATTAACCAGTACCCACCTTCGAAATAGGCGTCGGAGCGGGCCGTTTTGTCGGCAGGAATCTGCGCGAGATAGGCGTTGGTGGCGGCGGTGGCATCGAAGTGGGGCGAGGGCTGGGCCTCGGGCGGGACCTGGATGACGGAGGGCATCTCGTTGGCGGCTGGCGGTTGCGCCAGCGCGGGGATGGCGCAGAAAGCGGCGCAGAAAACAATCAGACCACACAGTGCGGTTGCCAGGAACGTGCGTGACGGCATCTTGTTTTTCTCCGGAAACGCTGACCCTCGGGAGTGTATACGGAGTCGAGGCGCTGGGAGTTCCAGCTTTGGGCAGGCGCAGGGACGATTGCCAAGGCAACCTCTTTTTTGGGGCGCATGGACAAGAGTGTCCGCGCCACACAGTCTACGGTCTGGTCCTGGCGATTTCGGGTACGGCCGGCTCGGGACTGCGCTTGGCTTGCTGCGGGGCGAGATGATACCGGGTCAGGCCCTCTTTTAGGAACTCAAAACTCTCTTCGGGCGAATCGGACATCTTGAACAGGTCGAGGTCGGACGCGGAGATCACGCCGGCATCCACCATGGCATCGAAGTTGACGATCTTTTTCCAGTACGCGCTGCCGTAGATGACGATGACAATTTTCTTGGCGAGTTTCTCGGTCTGGGCGAGAGTGACGATTTCAAAAAACTCGTCGAGCGTGCCGAAGCCGCCGGGGAAAATCACCAGCGCTTTGGCGAGATAGGCGAACCAAAACTTGCGCATGAAGAAATAGTGGAATTCGAAGTTGAGCGAAGGCGTGATGTAGGGGTTCGGATTCTGCTCGAAGGGCAGATTGATGTTGAGGCCGATGGTCTTGCCTCCCGCTTCGTGGGCGCCGAGGTTGGCGGCTTCCATGATGCCGGGACCTCCGCCGGTGGTGACGACAAAGCGGTGGCGCTTGGCCGGGATCTGGGTGGACCATTCGGTCAGCAGGTGGGCGAGGCGGCGCGCGTCTTCATAGTAGCGAGCCATGTCGACGGCGGCTTCGGCGGCCTTCATGTCTTTGGCCTGCTGTGCGGCGGAGACCTGGTCGCCGTTGCCGCGCACCTCGGCTAGACGATGGCTGGCGTGGTTCTGGCTGGGGATGCGGGCAGAGCCGAAGAATACCACCGTGTCCTGGATTTGCTCGCGGCGAAAGCGCGAGAGGGGCTCGCTGTACTCGGACAGGAGGCGCAGAATCCGGCCGTCGGGACTGTTGAGAAAGGGCTCGTTCTGATAGGCGAGCGGAGCGGGCTTGAGAATTTTGTCGGTCATAGAGTCAGTCGTTGGTGGTTGGTCGCTAGTCGTTGGTCGGACGACCGACGACTGTTGTTTCATTCCTCTCGATATTGGATGGCCTCCCAGAATCCGATCCAGACGTTGAGCAAGCCCAATCCGGTGGCAACGCCGCGGGCGAAACCGCTGGCGACGATGGCGCGAAGCGCGGGGTAGGGCGAGAGCAAAGGGTTGTCGGACCACTCCGGCCGCCAGGGCAGGATCATGAGCATTACGCCGAGAGTCGCGCACAAGAACACGAACGAAAGCACTGCGACGCGGTGGAGCCACAGATGTGCGGTGGAACGGCGGGCGGCGGGAGGCGAAGGCCGGGAAGCAAGATCCGGCACGGGCACGGGACCGGGCACGACGGATGGCGCCGGGGATGGGAGTTCCCCGACACGGGTTGGTTCGGAGGCAAAGGGCAGCTTGGGGTCGGAAATCATTGCTCGGAGATCATGCTCGGAAATCGTGACTCGGAAATCATGCTCGCGTCGTTATCAGTAAGGCCGTGAGTAAGACCGTGGGATGGGCGCGGGACCGAGTCGCATCCCGGCGCAAAAGTCGAACCCACTTTGTGCATTCTACGACTTTAGAGCCTGAATGCGCTCGGCCACGTCGCGATAGTCGATATTGGCGCTGTACACGTTGGTGAAATGACGCAGCGCCGCCGGCCTATCCTGGGCGCTTTCGCAGGCCGATCCCAACTCGTAGTTGATGGCCATGCGGCCTTCTTCATCGAGTCCGGGGATGCGCAGCGACTTTTCATACCAGTGGATGGCGGATTCGGGAACTCCTTTATCGAGGAAGCACTGCGCCAGCCAGGTGTAGGTCTGGACCGTCTGCGAAAATGCGTGGCCGCGATCGATGGCGGTGCAGACTTTCTGGAATTCGGCGATGGCTTCGTCGAGCAGGCCCATTTCGCGGAAGGCGACACCCAGGTTGTAATGGGTTTCCGGATCGCCGTCGCCGGCCACCACTTCTTCTTCCAGATCCTGTTTCAACTCGTCGAACATCGCGGAAAGATCGACGCTGTCGGAGGGATGCATGGCCTGGGCTTCGGCTCCGAGAGGACGCACGGGAGACGGACCATAGCTCATGGCGGGAGCGGCGGCGGGAGCGGCGGCGGCGCCTGCCGCCGAAGCTGCGATCGAAGGAATGGCCGTCGGGGCTGCTGGTGTTTCGATGGCATGAGCCGCCGCGGGCTTGTGCTCCGCAGGAGCGAGTTCGATCGGTTGCGGCTCCAGTTCGCTCGTTCCGGCACCCGCGGAGTGCTGCGGTGCGGAGGTGGTCGGCCAGCCTGGCAACGGCTGGGCCGCGTTGGAATGGGAGGCGGCTGGCGGCGCCTGCGGGAAAGAGTCGCCGAGAGAAGCTTCGAGGTCTGCGACCAGGGCAGGCAGTTCGCTTGCCTCCGCATGAGCGGCGATCGCGGGGGCGGCATCGAAACCTGCGGGCTGGGGTTCGAGCGTCGCGGGATCGTGGATCTCGTCTTTGTTCTTGCTGTGGTCGTGAGTCTGGTGCTGGTATCCGGACATCAAACCGGGCGCGGCAGCAGCCTCGGACGCGGGTTGCGTCTCCATCGCAAGGTTGAAATCGGCAGGCTCGTCGGCGTTGATCTCCGCGATTTCCGGTTCCGGCTCGTGCGGTGTCTGGCTGGCGGATGCGATGGCGGAGCGCAGCGGATCAAGAAGGCGCGGATCGCCGGTCAGGGTTTCGAGTTTCTCCATTCCGGCGCGAGCCTGCTCGATCATGGAGTGTTCGAGATAGAAATGGATCTCTTCCGCTGTCTCGGCGATTTCGGGATTGTTCGCGGCGTGAACGGTTTCCTGATGAACCGGGCCATCATGAGCCGGGCCATCGATGGAAAGGGAAAGCGAATTTTCCCACTCGGAGGCGAGGTCCGGAGAGGGTTCGGAGGGCAGTTCGCCGGCGTGTGCGGGGGCATGCGCCGCCGCTTCTTGGACGGCGAATTCCGGAGGCGCGCCGGGGTTGTGGTCTGGCGCTGCCGAAGCGGATTGCGGTCGATCCCCGGCCGACGTAGCGCCGGCGGCTGCGGCGATCGTGAATGAAGGAGTTGTTGCCGATGACACGGCGGGCAAGGATCCGGAAGGCGATGGAGCGGTTTCGCCGCTATTCTCGTAGCGGGCCGCCAGTTCTCCAAAGCGCAGGGCTTCATCGGGGTGGCCGGCATCGCGGTAGACGCTCTCAAGCGTGCGGCAGCAGGCGGCGGCTTCGGTAAAACGGTGAAAGCGGGTATGGAGCGCGGCCAGGCGCTGGTTCAAGCGCGCGTCGAACGGCGCGTGCGGCAGAGCGCCCAACAGAGGCACGACCGCCTTATCGGGCAGATTGTAGGAAAGGAACAAGTCGGCATCGGTGACCGCGGAACGCACTGCAATCGCAACGTCATCCGGATAAGACTGATCGATGACGGGCGCGGTCGCTTCCAACTCCTCGATGATGACGGCCCCTTCCTCGGCGGTGATTCCGGTGGCAGGCGAGGCCCCCGCCATGCGCCCGACTACTTGCTGATAGTTCTGGATGTGCAAGGGATTCTGGGGCTCGGTCGTGGCCAGCATCTGGTACAGGTCGCGGGCGCGAGCCAGGTTCCCGTCTTCGACCGAGGCGTGGGCCAGAAGTTCGGTGACTTCGTTGACGTGGGTGCTCTCGCCGGCTTTGTTCAGCAGCAGCAGCAGAGAATCGAGTGCGCCCGAATCGTCGCGCACGCGCGCGATCATGGTATGCAGGCTGCTCAGGAGTTTGGCGGAGTCCGTCGCCAGCAGGCGATCAGCGTGCCGCGTATAAACGTCGATGGCCTCGCGATAATGACCGAGGCGGGAGCAACCTTCGGCCAACAGGAACATGCCCTCGGAGTTGTTATGGACGGTGAGCAGTTTCTCGGCAATGGGGGCAGCCTTGGTCAAGTTTCCGATCTGCAAGTACGCCTTGAGCAGGTCCGCCAGACCTTCGGGATGAGAGTCGAGATCGGCAGCTTTCTCCAGGAAGGAGATGGCGCTCTTGGGATCGTCGCTTTCGAGGGCGGACTTGCCACGGAGCAACAGGACGTAGCTGCTTTCTGGATCGAGGGCCAGCATGCGCTTGAGAATGTCTTCGGCGGCGGCGAGCGAACCGCGCGCGCGCAGCGATTCCGCCACGGCGCTGAAGACCTCCCAAGCCTCTTTCTTTTTGTCCAGCCGGACGTAGACTTCGGCGAGTTTGACGCGCATGGGCACATTTTCCGGGTCCATTTCGAGGACCTTCTGGAAAAGGCGCACGGCTTGCTCCAGGTCGCCATTCTTCATGAAACCTTCGGCGACCTGCATGTACTGGGCGCGGGCGTCGTTGAACAGCCCCTGCTGGGTGTAAAGTTCCGCCAGCTTGAGGGAAGACTCCACGCTCGGCTGCAGCTTGGTGATCTTCTTGTACATGGCGATGCCCTTGACCGTGAAGCCCTGCGCGGCATAGGCGTCGCCCACCATCTTGAAGCACGCGATGGCCTTTTCTCTGTCGCCGAGACGGGCGTAGAGATCGCCGATGGTGTTATTGACGGTAAGATCCTTGGCGTCGTGCTTGAGGACCTTGTCGTACTCAGCAATGGCGTTTTGCAGCTTGCCCTGCTGCACGAATTTTTCCGCTGCGCTGAGAACCCTCTGTTTGTTAAAACCAAAACCAAACGCCATAGGATACGGACTCCAGCCTTTTTCCCGCCGAACGCCAGTGTCTAACCGCCAGCGTTGCGGAACGGGTGCGAACCTCGCCGGGAGATTCCCGGACGAAACCCCGCAAACCACTTAAACGGGACTGCGGAATAAGGTAATTGTAAGGCCGGGTGCGCGCAGGTCAGCGGTTACCGACGATTACTGGGGGTTACCGAAAGGGCGTGTACGTCCGGGTGCGGAAAGCCTCCGCTCCCCAATTTCAGAATGGAGCGACAAAATCGTGGCCAGGTGCTCCGCCACCCTCAAATGGTGTATTCTTCTGCCCCTGGACTCGCAATTTCGCGGGGAGGGACACCGATGGGAGCAACAAAGGAAAACATGTCCGCCGCCAGCAGGATCGATCTCTATGACAAACTGATCGCCACCCATCCCGAGATCGAGCGCAAGGGCGCCGCCAATCCTTATACTTCTCTGAATGGCAACATGTTCACGTTGCTGCAAGACTCGCGCCGCCTGGCCATCCGGTTGCCGGAGGATCAGCGCGCCGAGTTTGTGAGGAAGCACAAGACCGCGCTCTTCGAAGCGTATGGCGCGGTCATGAAGGAATATGGGGCGGTTCCCGACGCGCTGTTGAAGAACACAAAAGAGCTGGAGAAGTATCTCGAACTTAGCTACCAATACGTCAAGACGCTGAAGCCCAAGCCGACCAAGAAACCCAAATTCAAGAAGAAGACTTGAGCGCGCGGTGCGGTCGCGGGAATTCATTCTGGAGGAAACATTCATGTCGTCGATTGGTCAAACAGCTTCCATCTCAAAGACGAGCCTGTGGGCCGGGCGCATTCTTAGCGCCCTCGCAGTTCTTTTGTTCGTCGTCACCGGACTGTTCTCGCTGCTGAAACCGGAGATCGCCGCACAGGGCGCTGCCCGCTACGGCTACCCCGACGGTGCTATGGCGCGCATCGCCTTGGTAGAGATCGCATGCGGCATTGTTTACGCTATTCCGCAAACTTCGGTTCTCGGCGCGATTCTGCTGACAGGGTATCTTGGCGGCGCAACCGCGACGCACGTGCGCGCCGGTGAGCCCTTCTTCTTGCCGATCGTTGTCGGAATCGTGGTGTGGCTGGGGCTCTTCCTGCGCGAAGAGCGGCTGCGTGCGCTCGTTCCATTACGAAGTCCCAAGGCAACTTGGTAGATGCGATAAGGGCAGAGTTTCTAACGCCAACGATCGCGGTACAACCGAAGGAGAGCGATATGCAAAAAATCACGCCATTCCTGTGGTACGACGGCAAGGCCGAAGAGGCGGCAAACTTCTATACCTCCATTTTTAAGAACTCGAAAGTCCTGAACGTTGCCCGTTACGGAGACGCAGGGCCGGGTCCCAAGGGGAGCGTGATGCTTGTGACCTTCGAACTCGACGGGCAACGGTTCATGGCGCTTAACGGCGGCCCGGAATACACTTTTTCTCCGGCCATATCGCTCTTTGTCGACTGCGAAACGCAGGCCGAAGTGGATGAGTTGTGGGAGAAACTCTCGGCCGGCGGATCAGAGGTGCAATGCGGATGGCTGAAAGACAAGTTTGGCGTGTCGTGGCAGATCATCCCGCGAGCTCTGATGGAACTGATGGGGGACAAAGACCCGGCAAAATCTCAAAGAGTCTTTAAAGCCATGCTGCAAATGACCAAGATTGATGTTGAAGGGTTGAAGCGAGCGTATCGGGGGAGTGAAAACCGAGGGGAATGAAATCGAGGGAGACAGCATGAGCCAAGTACGAGTTCTGGTCGGTACGCGCAAGGGCGCGTTCATCCTGACGGCGGACGGCAAGCGGGAGCGGTGGGAGGTTAGCGGCCCTCATTTTGCGGGGTGGGAGATTTATCACGTCAAGGGATCGCCCGCGGATCCGAATCGGCTGTATGTGTCGCAGTCGAGCGGATGGTTCGGGCAAATTATTCAACGCTCCGACGATGGGGGCAAAACATGGCTTCAGCCGGGAACGCCTCCGGGTGAAGCGCCTACGCCAGGTCCGCCGAAGGCTGCGAGCAACAAGTTCGTCTATGACGTGTCTGCGGAAACCGGCAAGCCGCTCACCACGCATCAGTTTTACGACGGTACGCAGCATCCCTGGGAGTTCAAGCGGGTGTGGCATCTGGAGCCGTCGCTCACCGATCCTGACGCGGTTTATGCGGGGGTGGAAGACGCGGCCATCTTCCGCTCGACCGACGGTGGAGAGAACTGGAAGGAACTCCCCGGCCTGCGCGGCCACGGGACCGGGCCAAAGTGGCAGCCGGGTGCGGGCGGCATGTGCCTGCACACTATTATTCTCGATCCCAGCTCTCCTACTCCGGAGACGCAGCGGATCTGGATCGCGATTTCGGCGGCGGGCGCGTTTCGCACAGACGATGGCGGCAAGACCTGGAAGTCGATCAACCGCGGGCTGAGGTCAGAATATATCCCCGATCCGAACGCCGAGGTCGGGCACTGCGTTCACCACATCGCGATGAACCCGTCGCGCCCGGGAGTGCTCTTCATGCAGAAGCATTGGGACGTGATGCGCAGCGACGATGCCGGCGATTCGTGGCGCGAGGTCAGCGGGAATTTGCCCACTGACTTCGGATTTGTGATTGACGTGCACGCGCATGAGCCGGAGACGATTTACGTCGTCCCGATCAAGAGCGACTCGTTGCATTTTGTTCCGGATGGCAAGCTGCGCGTGTTCCGCAGCCGCACTGGCGGAAACGAGTGGGAGCCGCTGACCAAGGGCCTTCCGCAAGCAAACTGCTACGTGAACGTGCTGCGCGATGCGATGGCTGTCGATTCGCTCGACAAGTGCGGCATATATTTCGGTACCAGCGGCGGGCAGGTATATGCCTCGGCGGACGCGGGAGATAGCTGGGCGCCGATTGTGCGCGATCTTCCGGCGGTGCTTTCGGTCGAGGTGCAGACGCTAGGGTGAACTTGCCCCTCAAAATCAAGAGATTGTCTTCGCGTGGGCAAAGATATACAATAACCATGTAGATCAATTCGTGATCGGAGTCATATGCAAGTCTCAAAGTGGGGTAACAGTCTCGCGGTGCGTCTGCCGTCGGAGGTTGTGGAAGCTCTCAACCTGAAAGAGGGCGACCAAGTCGAAATTAAGATCGCCAACTTGCGAGAATTTGAAGTGCGCCGCGACCCCGGCCGCCAGCGTGCCCTCGACCGCTTACGCCGATTGCGTCGTCCCTTGCCGGCCGGGTTTGTATTCGACCGGGCAGAGGCGAATGCCCGCTAGGGATTTCTTCGATACCAACGTGTTGATCTACGCGGTGGCGAAGAACGATTCCCGCACTTCCAAAGCCGAGGCGCTGCTCGCAAGCGGCGGGATCGTAAGTGTTCAAGCATTGAACGAGTTTGTCTCGGTGGCGCGTCGCAAGCTTGGAATGTCATGGAAAGATGTCAAAGAGTTCTTGGACGTCATTTGCGTTCTGTGCCCCAAGCCAGTTTCAATCTCGCTCGAAACGCACAGAGTGGCTCTGGCCATTGCAGAAAAATACGGATATAGCATTTATGATGCGCTGGTGGCGTCGGCCGCCCTGGGGGCTGGGTGTAAAACGCTTTATTCCGAGGATTTGCAGGACGGACAGATCATCGATCGGCAACTGACGGTTCGAAATCCGTTTCGGTGACGATTGACTCGATAAGCACGGCGTGTATTTCTACACGAGCGGCGGCCAAGTCTACGCCTCGGCGGATGCGGGAGACAGCTGGGCGCCTGTCTCCGCGATTTTCCGGTGGTGCTGTTGGTTGAGGTGCAGACGCTGGGGTGAGGCACACACATGATCCGAGTCCTACTCCCGCAACATCTGCGAGCATTAGCCCACGTTGGCAACGAAGTGGAGCTCGAAGTCGAGGGGACGGTCACGCAGCGGGCGGTTTTGGACGCGCTCGAAGCTCGCTATCCGATGCTGCGCGGGACGATCCGCGACCAGGTTACGTTGCAGCGGCGGGCGTTTCTGAGGTTCTTTGCCTGCGAGGAGGATCTTTCGCACGAGCCTCCGGACGCTCCGCTACCGGACGCGGTTGCGTCGGGAGTGGAGCCGTTGATTGTCATCGGGGCGATTGCTGGCGGTTAGCGGATGCAAACAGGGACGGGCGAAGTCGCCCGTCCCCACATGAGCACAACCTAACTTCTACTTCCGCTTCTCGATCGGGGTGAACTCCCGCGTTTCGTGGCCGATCCACACCTGGCGTGGACGCGCGATCTTCTGCTCGGGGTCGTTCAGCATTTCCTGCCATTGCGCGAGCCAGCCGATGGTGCGCGGAATGGCGAACAGGACGGTAAACATCTCCGGCTTGAAGCCCATTGCCTGGTACATGATGCCGGAGTAGAAATCGACATTGGGATAGAGTTTGCGCTGGACGAAGTAGTCGTCTTCGAGTGCGATGCGTTCGAGTTCGAGGGCGATTTCGAGTTTGGTATTGCGCCCGGTGACCTCGAAGACCTGGTCGGCGGCCCACTTGATGATCTTGGCTCGGGGATCGTAGTTCTTGTAGACGCGGTGGCCAAAGCCCATGAGCCTGCCTTTGCCTTCCTTGATCTTCTTGATGTAGGCGGGGACGCTGTCCTTGGAACCGATCTCGTCCAACATGTGCAGGACTTCCTCGTTGGCGCCGCCGTGCAAGGGGCCGGAAAGAGCGGCGGCGGCGGCGGCGGTGGCGAGAAAGGGGTCGCTCTGCGAACTGCCGACGGCGCGCATGGCGTTGGTGCTGCAGTTCTGCTCGTGGTCGGCGTGCAGGATAAAGAGGATGTCGAGAGCGCGCGCGATCACCGGATTGGCGAGATACTTCGGCTCGACCATCTTCCACAGCATATTCATGAAATTTTCGGGATAGCTGAGTTCGTTGTCAGGATAGATGTAGGGGAACCCGACATTGTGACGATAGGACATGGCGGCGATGGAGGGCATCTTGCCAATCAGGCGCTTGATCTGCAGCAGCCGGTTGGCGGGGTCGTGAACGTTCTTCGCATCCGGATAGATCGTAGACAGCGCCGCCACCGTGCTCACCAGCATCGCCATCGGGTGCGCATTGTAGCGGAAGCCCTCCATGAACTTCTTGGTGGTTTCATGGAGCATGGTGTGGTGCGTGATGTCATCCACCCAGCTCTTCAATTGACTGGCGTTGGGCAGTTCGCCGAACAGAAGCAGGTAGGCGACCTCGAGATAAGTGCAGTGCTGGGCGAGAACGTCGATGGGATAGCCGCGATAGCGCAGGATTCCCTTATCGCCGTCAATGAAGGTGATGGCGCTGCGGCAGGAGGCGGTATTCATGAAGGCGGGGTCATAGGTCATCAAGCCGAAATCTTCGGGGTCGGTCTTGATCTTGCGCAGATCCATGGCGCGGATGGTTCCGTTTTCGACGGGAAGCGTGTAGTTATGGCCGGTGCGGTTATCGGTGATGGTCAAGGTATCTTGAGGCATGGAAGCCCTCCTGAAAGTATCGGCGATTGGCAAAGTATCGGTCGGCATTCAAACCTCCTCAAACGATAGCAAATCAGAGAATATGGCGCTGGATGAAAGCCGCAGACCAAATGGTATCGGGCGCCCGGCACGGGACGCTGTAACGTACATCACAAAGAGACGTTTGTCGCCGTAGCCCCGGAATTGGCGCGCCAGCCCAGGGCTGGAGGGCATTTAGGAGGGCTTTCGTACCGTCCCGCGATCGGGGCTGAGGAACGGCACGAACGGCGAGCGCTTTACTCGCCGGCCGGCCGGCGGGGCGGTTTGACTGCCAGGCAGCGCGCGAAGATCGCCGAAACCTGCGGAATTTCCTCGTCGTTCAGGCGAATGGCGCTGCCTAGTTTCTTCAAGGCCGCATTCAGTGCAGCGGGCTGCGCGTGGGTCAATTCGGCGAGTTGCTGCCATTCCCGGGCGACGGGGATACGCTCGTCGGTTTCGGCGTCCTCGCAGAATTGGTCGGCGGCCTCGGGAGGGGTGCCGTACTCGTCGGCGACATCTTCATGAAAATAGCCCCGCAGAAATGTGTGCAAGGCGGGAAAATTGGCGGCGATGATTTCAGGTTTCGAGGTCATCAGCGGCACTCCGGATAAGAGGTCAAAACGTAGTAGTCATTGGGTGGAGAATATTTTAGTACGACCAGGGCATGCGAGCAGGGATGCGATTGGCTCTCGCCGCGATTGATGGTGCGGCCGATCGGGGTGGAGCTGTCGTAGTCGAGCACCAGGTTGGGGCGTCCGCCGGAGCGGCTTAGCCAGCGCTGGATGCGTTCCTGCGACGCCGCGATAGCCGCGCCCACGGCGTGCTCGGCGACGGGGCGGTCGGTGTAGGTTGAAGCGCCGGTGATGCGGCGTTCATGCTGAAGGCGCTCACGCAGTTGATCGTCGGTCTGGCCCACATGCTTGCGCAGAATGTGTCCGCCGGCGGCTTCGTCCTGGCTGAGGTCGCGGGTGGGACCATTGGCCGCGCGGTTCTCGATCCGCTCGGCCAGGGAAGAGGAAGATGCTGGATTCGTGCCGTTGGTGGAGGCGGGCGGTTGGCACGCGATCAGACCGCAGAGACCGAGCGCGAAAACGAGGCGAACTGCAATGGTTACCGCCATAGCGCGAGTTGCAAAGAGTTGATTCATCGATCCCCAGATCGCGGCAGCGGGCACTTGCCGGTGCCGTACGGTTTCGGTTCTGTGACAGTTATCCCTGTAAAGTTGCGGGAATTGTGCTACTAAACAGGGTGTGCGGGCAAGTCTACTGGATTCGCTGGACGATTACGAGCGCTGGGGCAACGACCGCGATTGCGCCTATGTGTTTTCGCGAGGGTACCGGCACGAGCGTTGGAGCTACTCGCGTGTCGCGGGACTGGCGTATCAGTTTGCCCGCGAGCTCGAGGCGCGCAACATCGTCAAGGGCGATGCCGTGCTGCTGTGGAGTGCGAACTGCGCGGAGTGGGTCGCGGCGTTTCTGGGGTGCGCGCTTTGCGGGGCGATTGCGGTTCCGGTCGACGATGCCGCCAGCCCCGATTTTGCGCGACGCATCGGCGCGCAGGTGCGAACCAAGCTGGTGTTGTGTCCGCGGGAGCGGGCGTCGGTTTTCGATGGGATAGCGACGGAACGGGTTCCGACCGTCGATCCCGCCGATCTTTCTGCCCTCGTCGCCGGACGCTCAGCGCAGCGCTTTCGTCCCTGCGAAATTCAGTCTTCCGACACGCTCGAAATCGTTTTCACGTCGGGGACCACGGCCGAGCCCAAGGGAGTGGTGCTCACCCATGCCAACGTGGTCGGCAACCTCGTCCCGATTGAAACCGAGATCAAGAAATATTTGAAGTACGAGCGTCTGGTGCATCCGATTCGTTTTCTGAACCTGCTGCCGCTGAGCCACGTCTTCGGCCAATTCCTGGGGATGTTTCTGCCTCCGTTGCTCGGCGGAACGGTCGTGTTCGAAAACACCTTCAACCCAAGGGAAGTGATGGCGACGATTCGTCGCGAACGCGTTTCCGTGCTGGTGGCGGTGCCGCGCATGATCGAATCTTTGAAGCAGAAGATCGAACGCGATCTGGAGGACGCTGGCGGCCGCGAAAAATTTGCCACGCGCTATGCCGAGGCCGCGAACCAGCACTTTCTGCGGCGGTGGTGGACGTTCCGCGACGTGCGCCGCCAGTTTGGATGGAAGTTCTGGGCCATGATCAGCGGCGGCGCGGCGCTGGATCGCGAGACCGAGGAATTCTGGCATCGGCTGGGATACGCCGTGATTCAGGGTTATGGATTGACCGAGACGACTTCGCTCGTCAGCTTGAACCATCCTTTCCACACCAGCCGCGGCTCCATCGGCAAAGTTCTGCCCGGGCGCGAAATCAAGCTGGCGGAGGGCGGCGAAATTCTGGTGCGCGGCAGCGGTGTGGCGAGTGGCTATTGGAACGGACGCGAACTGCAACCGGTGGCCCGGACTGAAGACGAAGGCTGGTATCGCACGGGCGACCTGGGCGCGCTCGACGAGCAAGGCAATCTTTTTTTCAAGGGGCGCAAGAAAGAAGTGATTGTCACGCCGGCGGGTATGAACATTTATCCCGAAGACCTGGAGGCGGCGCTACGAGGTCAGAACGAAGTTCGGGATTGCGCCGTCGTGGGACTGGAGCGCGGCGGCAATGCCGAACCGTGCGCGGTGCTGATTTTGCGTGATCGCGAGATGGGAGGCGCTTCGGTCGAAGAGATCGTGCGGCGTGCCAACGAAACGCTGGCTGAGTATCAGCGCATGCGCGTCTGGTTCGTCTGGCCGGACGATGATTTTCCTCGCAGTTCCACGCAGAAACCGCGGCGGAATGCGATTCGAGATGTGGTCGAAGCGGCATTGGCGGGGCGTGCGACGGCAGCGGATGCGGGTGTTCGTTCGACGCGTCCGCTGGCCGAATTGCTGACGCGAATCACCGGGCGCACTGGCCAGAATCTGACGCCGGACGCGAATCTCGAAAGCAGCCTCGGGCTGAGTTCGCTGGAACGGGTCGAACTGCTGGGCGCGCTCGAGGACCGCTATCAGATCGACCTTAGCGAAACCAATTTCGAAACCATGTTCGCGAATGCCGCCACGGTTGGCGATCTGGAAAAACTGTTGCTGGGCGGGTCAGTCTGTAGTCGGCAGTCGTTCGTTGTTGGCAAACCCTTCGAACGACCAACGACTGACGACCCACGACTTACAGGCTTTCCCGCATTCCACTATCCGCGCTGGACTTTATTCTGGCCGACTACTTGGCTGCGTCTTGCGTCGCAATATCTTCTGGCGCGACCGGCGATGTTTCTGCTAGCTCGGCCGCAGGTCATCGGGCGCGAGAATCTAAGGGGCGTGCGCGGGCCGCTGCTGGTGATTTCGAATCACATCTCCGATGTCGATTTCAGTTTTGTTCAAGCGGCGCTGCCGGCGCGTATTCGCCACAAGTTGGCCATCGCAACCCGCGGCGAGGCGCTGGAATTGTTGCGCTCGCCGGGTCCGGATCGCGGATGGTTCGGCCGGATCTACGACCGCGTGCAGTGGACGCTTGGGGTTGCGCTGCTGAACTTGTTTCCGCTGCCGCGTCAGGCAGGGTTCCGCAAAAGCTTTGCCTACGCCGGAGAAGCCGTCGATCGCGGCTACAGCGTCCTCGTCTTCCCCGAAGGAAAGCACACGCAAGACGGCAGTCTCAGCTCGTTCCGCTCCGGAGTTGGCCTGCTGGCCAACAATCTGCGCATTCCCGTGCTTCCGATGCGGATCGATGGCTTGTTTGAGCTCAAGAAGGCGGGGAAGAGGTTTGCCGCGCCCGGGACAATTCGGGTGCGCATTGGCAAGCCGATGCAGTTTGCGCCGGAAGCCGATCCGGAGGAGATTGCTCGGGCGCTGCAGAAGGAGGTTGAGAAGCTCTAAGAGGGCGGCCGGGCAAAGCCCGAGATTTATGTGGCGGTGGAATTCCACCCCGAGGAAACTCTGATTAAGTGCGACAGAAAGCGTAAGCCACAGGGTACACAGGGGTGCACGGGGTAAACCGGGACTTAGTCAGAGTCCCTAACATCGCAAAGGGCGTGACGTTAGGATGGGCGCACCCGACAAATACAAAAGGCCGGGCAGTTGTGCCCGGCGCTTCGTACTGAGAAACTGACGATCGCTGAGTTGAGCGCGATCAGTTTCCCGTGAACGTCGTTTTCATGCTGTGTCTTTACATGTTGTATCTATGAAGCCTATTCGTGATGACACCGCGCGCCAGAACTACATGACCAGCGCGAGGCCTTCCAGTTCCCGCTCGAGCACGGGGAGAGAACAGCCGGCCATTTCGACGCGTCCGGCGGCGTCGATGGCGGCGGTTTGCGAAACGCCGTAGCCGCGGCCCGCCAAGAACACCTGGAGCAACTCGGCTGCATCGCGGGAATCGACCATGCCGCCCTGGATCAGGTCGTTTCGAAGAGCGCAGAGTTCCGTCACCGTAAATCTCTCTTTCATGGCCATTCTCACCTTTGACCCCCTAGCGGTTCTTGCCCCATTAGACTCATCGGCAACCGGCTTAGTTGCATGCAATCGCAATGCCGTAACTTTGGTACACCGTCAGCTGCGGCATTTCAGAACCTCAAGCTACTAAAACCCAATAGTTTGCAAAAGGTTGCGGGGAAGTCATGGGCAGGCAGGAGGAACACAACGACCACATGTGTTGTCAGATTGACACTAAATGTCGTTTCGCGATGGGAATAAAACTGCACTTTGACGATTGGGGGTCAGGCTGGGTCCACGGTGGCGGCGTCCAGCAGCATGATCGGTATGTCGTCCTGAATGGGGTAAACACGGTGACAGACGGCGCATTTCAAGCTTTGCCCATTCGCGTTTAGCGCGACCGGTTGCTTGCAATCCGGGCAAACCAGCATGGCGAGAAGATCGGGGGAGATCATGGAGTCCTTATTGTAATCCTGCACTCGCCGGGTGCGGGGACCTCAGCGGGCAAGTTCTTTACGCAGGGGACACCGGGGAAACGCAGCGGAGTGCGATGCGATAGAATCGCTCTTCAATTCATCGCATGTCTTATCCTAATTCGCAACGAGGTTCGATGGCAGCCAGGATTCTTGACGGTACGAAGATAGCGGGTGAGATCCGCGCGGAAGTTGCCGCGCAGGCGAAAGCGTTGGCGTTGTCGGGGGTGCGTCCTGGGCTCGCGGTGGTGCTGGTGGGACACAACCCCGCGTCGGAAGTGTACGTACGCGGCAAGGTAAAGAGTTCGCAGGAAGTCGGGCTCTACAGCGAACAGCATGCGTTGCCTGAGACCACGACCACCGATGAGCTGCTGGCGCTGATCGCCGACCTGAACCGGCGGGATGAGATCGACGGCATCCTGGTGCAGTTGCCCCTGCCGGCGCACGTCGATGCAAAGAAAGTTCTGCTGGCCGTGGATCCCGCGAAGGATGTCGACGGATTCCATCCCATGAACGTGGGGTACCTTTCGACGCAGCGTCCGGGACTTGTGCCGTGCACTCCGGCGGGCGTGATGGAGATTCTGAAGCGTGGCGGGATTCCGGTTGCGGGGCAGGAAGTCGTGGTGGTTGGGCGCAGCGACATTGTCGGCAAGCCAGTTGCTATGCTGCTGCTGAATCAGAACGCCACGGTCACCGTCTGCCACTCAAAGACGCGCGATCTGCCCGGAGTTTGCCGGCGCGCCGATATTCTGGTGGCTGCGATTGGCCGGGCTGGCATGGTTACTCGCGACTACGTGAAGCCGGGAGCGACCGTGATCGATGTTGGCATCAACCGGATCACCGACCGGAGTGAGTTTGACCGCTTCTTCCCCGGAAACAAAGCTGGAAATAAAAAGCGCGAAGAGACATTCTTGGCGAAGGGATCGACCCTGGTGGGGGACGTTCATCCCGAGGTCGCTGAAATCGCGGGAGCGATTACGCCAGTTCCGGGCGGAGTCGGGCCGTTGACCATTGCCATGCTGATGGCGAACACCGTGAAGGCGGCGATGTTGCGGCGCGGGATATAAAGGTCAGAGGTAAGAGGTCAGATTGCAGAGGTGGGTTCTTCTTCCGCAGCCTGACCTTTTGACCGCAGAAAGTGTTTCGTCGAGGGACGCAGGCTTTTGCTCAGACTCGGCCTTACTGGCGGCATCGCGAGCGGCAAATCGGCCGTGGGCGAAATGTTTGTCAAACGCGGCGCGCATCTGATCCAATCCGATGCGGTCGCGCACTGGCTCATGGAGCCCGGCCGCGCGGTTTATGACGAGGTCATCCGTCGATTTGGGCGCGAGATTCTGAATGCCGACGGGAGCATCAACCGAGCTCGCCTGGCGGAACTGGCGTTCGGATCGCCCGGCGGCGCCCTGCCCCGGGTGAAGGAACTCAACGAGATTGTCCATCCGGCCGTGATCGCGCACGAAAATGAGTGGATGGAAGAGATCGGGCAGCGCGATCCGAACGCCATCGCGATTGTCGAAGCGGCGCTGATTCTCGAGGCGCGAGCGGCTGGCCGCTTTGATCGGCTGATCGTCGTGACCTGCCATTCCGAACAACGCGTTCAGCGGTTTGCCCGACGGCTTGGAATCACGGAAGAGGCGGCTCGTGCGGAAGTAACGCGGCGGATGGCGGCGCAGATTCCCGACGAAGAGAAGATCAAAGCCGCCGATTTTGCGATCGACAACTCGGGGACGCTGGAGGCGACCGAGGCGCAGGTGCAGAGGGTTTTTACGGAAGTGCGCGGGCGGATCGAATACTCTTCTTAGGCATACTCCGATTCGGTGTCGGCAGAAAGCATAAACCACGGGGTACACGGAGGTGCACGGAGGCCCCCAGAGACTTAATCAGTTCTTTCTTAGTGTTGCTTGCGGCTGGGCATGAAGAGCCATTGCAACAGCGAACTCACTACGCTTAGCACGATGGCGCCAAGAAAAGCGGCCTCGAAGCCGTGCACGTAGAATCCGCGGACCAGGGCCGACGCCAGCTCCAGCATGAGTGCGTTGATTACGAACCAGAACAAGCCAAGCGTGAGGAGCGTCAGCGGGAAGGTGAGGATCTTGAGCAGCAATCCCAGGGTTGCGTTGACTAGACCGATGACCGCAGCGGCGATCAGGGCCGCCACGGGGCCGCTTACGCCGATGCCGGGTACGACGTGGGCGACGATCCACACGGCCAGAGCGCTTAGAATCCAATGGAGAAGCAGACGCACGATAGACCTCCTCGTAAAATGGCAGACAGGATTATTGGACACTATACAACGTGAAAACGGCTCAGAAAACATCGACGCCGAAAACCGGCGTTCAAAAGACAAATGCGGCGCGGCTGCTGGATCGGATGGGAATCGGCTACGAACTGCGGGAGTATGAGGTCGATCCCAATGACCTGGCGGCGGAAACGGTGGCGGCCAAGATCGGCTTGCCGGCAGAGCGAGTTTTCAAGACGCTGGTGGCGCGCGGCGATCGGAACGGAATTTGCATGGCGATCATTCCTGGCGATCAGGAAGTCAACCTGAAGGCGCTGGCGGCCGCCGCGGGAGAAAGAAAGATCCAGCTTGTCCCGGTGAAGGAACTGCAAGGGCTTACCGGCTACATTCGCGGCGGCGTGACAGCGCTGGCAGCCAAGCGCGACTTTCCCGTTTATGTGGACGAGACCATCGAGCTATTCGATCTGGTTTCGATTTCGGCGGGCGTGCGCGGATTGCAGATTCTGATCGCGCCCGCCGACTATTTGCGCGCGACCAAGGGGCAGATCACGGCGCTCGCGGATGCTAAGCGGTCTGCGCCCTGAGCTATTTTTGTTCCAGCATCGCGTCGATGGTTACGATATCGACTAGCCCAGAGCAGCCGTAGATTGCGGGCAGGATGCGATCCGGCGGATGAATGCGGCGCAATTGCGCGACTCGGTCGGTTCCCGCTCGATACGCGGGAAGATACATTCTTCCAAGCAGGGGATGTTGACCCCATGCCCCGGAGAGCTTGTCGGCGCGTTCTTCGGTGACCATGAAATCGCGGCGAAGGGTGGCCGCGACTTTTTCGCGCTCGACTTTTTCTCCCCAGGTTAGGTAGGAAGACTGATTCTTGGCGTCATCCTGCAATAGAGCCAGCAGCACGCCGATTTGCAAGTCTTCGTCTGGGAGTTGCTCGATTTCAGTTACGCCGTGGGCGATGAGAATGGCGTTGTTCGCGATGCCCTCGAACAGGGTGGCGGCGCGGGTGTTCATGGTCAAGACCGAGGCTTCGAAGCCGGCTTTTCTGCGAGCATAGAGACTCTGTAAGTACGCAAAGGTGGTGACGTGGCCCGGCACGACTTCGTGGCTTACGAGTTGCTCGAACTCCGGCACGGAGATTTGCAAACTGGCGTTGATTTCGTAGGCGGCTTCGTACTGCGGACTGCCGTCCGCGTTGCGGGCGCGACCCAGGTAGTTCATCGAACCCGAAAACCAGGCGTCCTTGATGGGCAGGAATTCAATGTTGGCCCGCGGTATGGGCGCGAGCTCCTTGGGCAGATAAGGCAACAGGTTGGCGGCGCTGAGGCGGTCAAAGTGGGCGATCACGGCGGCCCCGAGGGCGCGGACCGAAGCCATCGGGACCACGCGATCGCGCCGCCAGGCATCGACGGCTCCGAGAAGGCCGGCGGAACTCGTGGTTGAGTAACCGGCGCGGTCCAGCAGTTCGGTTACGCGCTCGCGCTTAGCTTCCGGGCGCGACGGCTCTGGAGGGCGGCCGGTCGAGGACTCAACACAACGCTCGTAGGGAACGGGCTTGCCTTTGCCGAGCACTTCCATGGCAAGGTCCCACATCGTTTCCAGACATAGCGCCAAGCCTTGCAGATATTCGCCGCGCATGCCGCCGGACTTCCTGGCTTCGGCGCGAATTCCGGCGATGGCTTGCGGGAGATCGACTTGACGCAGGTAGTCGTCCACGGCTTGGCGATCTACTTTCTTGTCACAGACGCCGCCGGACTCGCGGACCCGCGCGGCGGCCGGGACGGTGTAGGCAGCGGGCAGCGGCTCGTCGGAGAACCACGAGTCGGCGATGAATCGTCCCGTGCCGGAGGCGCACATGACGTCGCCACCCCACAGTGTGTCGACGCCGAGAACTGCATCTGCGACAAATTTTGCCAGCGCGTCCATTGTTTCTCCTCTAGGGAAACTCCGATTCAGTGTCGGCAGAAAGCATAAACCACAGGGTACACGGGGTGCACGGAGGGCTCGCAGGGACTTAATCAGAGCGTCCCTAGTTGTTCTATTCCGTGGAAACGTTTTTCAACGAGCCAAACCATACGTACAGACACAAGCCAACAAAAAGCAGCGCTGAAACGGATTGTGACACGGCGTCGTTGGAGTAGAAAGGCGTTTTGATCAGATCCTCGCGGTATCCGGGGATCAGGCGAAACGCCGCGCCCAGAACGCCTCCCAACGCGCCACCGGCCATCAGTCCCGAGGCAATAATCACGCCTCGTTCGCGGATGGTTTTGCCGGTTGAGCCACCGATATTTTCGGAGCGCTTGTTTAAGAAATGCGAAATAAATCCGCCAACCAGAGCGGGTGTGTTCAATTCGAGCGGAAGGTACATTCCGAGGGCGAAAATCAGCGCGGGTTGCCCCAGCATTTCCATGATCAAGGCAATCATGGCGCCTGCTCCGAACAGCAGATAGGCGATGGGCTGATGGCTCATGAAGCCTTCGACCAGCGCTTTCATGATCGACGCTTGGGGCGAAGCCAAAACGGGGCGCAGATCGCCGGGCAATGCCTCGCCGAACTGGAAGGTGCGAGCCAGCATAACGATGGTGAGTCCAGCGGCGATGGCGGCGGCGATGACGCCGAGGAATTTTACTTTTTCCTGCGCGGAGGGAGTCGAGCCCAGCCAGTAGCCGACTTTGAGGTCAGTGATGGTTTGTCCCGAGACGGATAGCGCGGTGCACACCATGCCTGCAATCGCCATCACGAAGAACATGCCGGTTGTGCCGGACAGTCCGAATCGCAACAGGACGGCGCAGGAAATAATAATGGTAAGCATGGTCATTCCGGAGACCGGATTGCGGGCGGTGGTGGCAATGGCATTGGCCGCCACGGATGTGAAGAAAAACGAGAAGACGAGCGTGAGCGCGAGGCCGATTGCGACCACGGTCCAGGAAGGCGCCAGATGCCCGAGGAGAATGGCGACGCCGATGGCTCCGATGACGACGCCCAGGAAGATAGAAATCATAGGGATGTCGCGATCGGTGCGTTCCTGGGTCGCCGCTTCGCTCTTGCGGAATACGCGAAGCGCGATACCAAAAGAACCGGCGACGATGCGCAACGACCGGACGATGCCGAATATGCCTGCGGTGGCGATCGCTCCGACGCCGATGAAGCGAACGTAGCTGCGGTAGATCTGCACTGCTGTCATGTGCGAAATCGGAATGGTTGCGGGATAGACGGCATGATCGAGATGGTTGCCGATGAACCAGATCAACGGGACCAGCACGAGATTGGAGAGAACTCCACCGGCGCAAAGAATGAGGGAACTGCGCAGGCCCATCACGTAGCCCAGTCCCAGAATGAAGCCGATGGCGTCGAAGCTTAAGACCATGCGGGCGCGCTCGTTCAAGGTTCGCAACAAAGGCACGAATTGAAAGTCGACGAACTCTTTCCACACCTGAAACGTGGTTACGAACAAGTCATAAACGCCGGCGATCAATGTCGCCTGCAGGAGCAACTTGGCTTGCGATCCGCCTTTCTCGCCTGTGACCAAGACTTCGGCGATGGCAGTGGCTTCGGGGTAGGGAAGCAGGCCGTGCATGTCGCGCACGAAGTAGCGCCGCAGGGGAATCAGGAAGAGAACGCCCAGACATCCTCCGGCCAGGCAGATGAAGATGGTCTCCACGGGATGAGGGTCGAGATTCAGAATGTATAACGCGGGAACCGTGAACACCGCGCCGGCGACCACCGATCCGGCGACACCGCCGATGCCGGTGATGATTACGTTTTCGAGAAGGGTCGAGCGGCGCGGATAGAGACGGGCCATGCCGATTGCCAGAATCGAAATCGGGATGGCCGATTCCATGACCTGGCCGACCTTCAATCCGGAATACGCGGAGGCGACAGTGAAAATAATGCAGAGCGCGATGCCCCAGGCGATGGATCGCGGCGTGAGTTCCGGCATATGCGCCGACGCGGGCACAATCGGTGGGTAGGATTCGCCCGGCTTCAGCGGTTGGTACGCGCTTTCGGGAAGAGACTTGGTCTCGACTTCGGTTTCGACTTCGGCCATGTTTGGACTAGCCTCCTGAGCGGGGCGGATCTTTCGAGTGTTCAATTCCTGCCGCCAAAAGCTTAAACCACAGGGTCCACGGAGGTACACGGGGGAAACCGCGGGACTTCATCATCATCAATAGATCGATTGGTTTGCCTGCGTGCTGGCGATTTTCCCTTTTTCAACGGAGAGAGAATACGCGGTTCCGCCGTCGCCCGTCCATGAGGTGAGATTGAAGTGCGCACCGGCCGGCGCTCGGTAGACGCTGATTTTTCGGAACGTGAGGGGCTGACCGGGTTTGCAAACCTCGGGGCTGAGCGTGGGGCGAAGAAAATATACGCCTTTGCCTGTTCCTACTACCGTTCCGTTTCCGTCCGGTTCGACGAGCACGGCCGACTTTTCGTCGATGGCCACTTCCCGCGGAGACTTCGACCATCCATCTTGCATAATGCGAGCCAGGAAACCGAGGGTGCGGCCCATGCGATCGCGCTTCGCGAAATGCGAATCGGTGAGGAGGTTTCCAAGTAAAGGATTTTTCAGAAATCCTCGAATCAGGGTTACGCGATCAAAATAGGGATTGGGAAGGACGTCGGTGGAGGCGAGGTCCTTGTCGTCGGGCTTGTCGCCGAGAGCGCCGTAGACAAACTCCCCGAGGATGGCCAAACCGGCGCTGGTGCCGCCGATCGGCTTGCCGGCGGCGATGTTCGCGTTGATCGCGTCCTCGACCGGCGTTCCCTTCCAGCCATGGATGTAGTCCGCCTGATCGCCGCCGGTGATGAAGATCGCTTCCGCGTGGCGAATAATCTCCGCCACCTTGGGATCGCGGGCAGCTTGCCGATCGGGGATGCTGAGCGTGGCAACTGAATTCAGCTTGCACAATCCGTTGATGTAGGGGTTGTAGGCGTCGTCGCCGCTCGCGGTCAGGATCAGGAAGTCGCCGCCGTTAGCCTTCTGGCAGAGCCAGCGAAACGCTTCGTCGATATCGCTGCCGCCGCCCATCATGGCAACTCCGGCAGAGGGCGTGGTTTGGACGTCGTTCTTGTTTCCGATGCGCAGGTATTGGAAAGAAGCGGCGTACGCGACGCTCGCGGCCAGCCACAAAATCAGCAGGGAAAATGAAAATCGAAAGGGGTTCATTTGATTGGATCGCTACGGCTCGATCACTATAACGCAAGAGGGGGCCGTCAGGTAATGCTGCGATGGAAAGCGAAACGCCACGGATCAAGCCGTGGCGCTTGGCATCAACGATGGAGCTTCGAATACAGAGTTAGCTAACTTGCGCGCAACTGTCTGGCAGCCGCTTCCTTGGCGCGGTCGGAGGCGCGCTCCTTTTCTCCCACTTCATCGAGTTGTAGGTCCTTGGTCTCAGGAGAGAAATACAGGCTGATGAAGGTCATGATCGCGCCGACAGTCAGAACGACGGAGGGCGACAGCCATAAGTCCTGCCCCTCGATCTTAGCGATAAACGGGATCTTGTGAGCCCACCATACGTAGGCGCTGAACCATGCGCCCAGCAGGGCTCCCGAGGAGTAGCCAAAACCGACACCGGCGGCGCGGCGGCGGGTGGGGAAACGCTCGCAGAGATAGGCGGGAACGACTCCCCAGGCCAACTTGAGCATGGCTGCCATGACAGTGCCAAGGACGGCCATCCAAAGATTGCGCGCGATGGCGGCATGATAGAGAACGTAGAAGACGGGGATTCCGAACACGACGAGAAAAGCGCAATACCACTGCGTGAGGATTTTTCTGCCGGTGCGGTCCGAGAGCCATCCGTAGAAGTTGTAACCGAGGAATGCCATGAAGAGCGCGAAACCATAAATCAAGCTATAGGTCGTAGTGTCGAAACCGCGTCCTTTCAGGGTCAGGATGTTGGGAAGGAATCCATAGACCGAGTAGTCGGTGAGGAACAGTCCCGTCATGAAGAAAAAGACCTGGAAGAAGTCCCACACTTGCGGAGGCTTGAACAGGCTCAGGAAAGGAGATTTCTCGATCTTGCCCAGAGCTTTGGTCTTTTCGAATTCGGGTGACTCGTGCAGATTGTTCCGGATATAAAGCGCGACAAAGACGGGAATGACGCCGGTCATGAAAACGATTCGCCAGCCATACGCGAGCATGGTTTCCTTGGTGGTCAGATAGGAAACGAGAGCGAACACCAGCGAGCCCAGCACGTAGCCGAGGGGGAATCCCGATTGAATGAAACCGCCAATCGCGCCGCGCCGTTTTTGCGGAGCATATTCGATGGCGAAGGTGTGCCCGACGGCATATTCGCCGCCGAAGAAAATGCCCATCATCAAACGCAGCGAACAGAATAAGACGTAGGACCAGACGCCGACCTTGGCGTAGGTGGGTAAGAAGCCTCCGAGGATGGACATCACGCCCACGCCTCCGATGGTGAAGACGAGGAGGAACCGGCGGCCAATTTTGTCGGCGTAGCGCCCGAAGATTGCCGAACCGATGGGCCGGGCCGCCATGGTGATGGAGTACGTAAACACGATCACGATGTATTGCCAGGCGGCGCTGCCTTTGGGTGAAATGAAAACCTTTACCAAAATTGGAGCCATGATCAGGACCAGCGCCATGTCATAGGCATCCAGCATGAATCCCAGGAACTGGGAAATCATGGCCATCTTTGCGTCTTTGGAAAGTTGTTGCTCGGGCATAGAAACTCCTCGATATTCCTGTGACCTGCGTGCCGCTGCGCCGTATCGCCAGCGATCATACGCCGAATGAGGAACGGCGTCGCCGCGCGCCTTGGCCCGCACGCTCTTAGCCAAGCATAAGTACACCGGGACGGGGGCATCATGTTGTGATGGCGGTCACGCAACCTTGTGATCGCTACGGACCGACGGCCCGATTTTGAGGGCAGCACTCCGCTGCAACGCGCCAGGGGACTGGCGGCCGACGACTCGATGATTCACGACCAGCTAGAATCTCTTCTATGCTTTCCGCCCTAATTGGAGCTGGATTGATTGGAACTGGATTGACGGCCGCGGCGGCTGCTTCGGCTGTTGGATATCAGTCCATGGCCCCGACGGGGCAGTGGTACGGGCGTACGTTTGCCGGCGGGATGCGGGGAAGCAAGCAGATTGCGCTGACTTACGATGATGGGCCGAACGATCCGCACACGATGAAGTTGCTGGATGTGCTGGCGAAGCACGGCGTGCGAGCGACGTTCTTTATGATCGGACACTACGTGCAGCAGCGACCCGATATTGCGCGCGCGGTGGCGCAGGCGGGACATGTTGTCGGCAATCACACGTTCACGCATCCGCTGCTGATTTTCAAATCGGCGGAGCAGACGCGGACGGAACTCGTGAAATGTCGCTCGGCGCTGCAGGATGCGATTGGCGAGCATTCAAATCTTTTTCGTCCGCCGTTTGGAGGAAGGCGTCCGGCAACGCTGCGGGTTGCGCGCTCGCTGGGGCTGGAGACGGTGATGTGGAACGTGACGGGATATGACTGGAATGCGCCTCCGGCGGCGGTGATTGAAAAGAAAGTCGCGCGCCAGATGCGCGGCGGCGATGTGATTCTGCTGCATGATGGCGGGCATCGCGCCATGGGCGCGGATCGAGCACAAACCGTGATTGCCACGGACAGCCTAATCCACCAATACAAAGATCAGGGGTACGAATTCGTAACCACCGAGGAGATGAAGGCCTTGAACTGTCGATAGCCAGAGTGAATCACCGCCATCCGCATGACTATCTTGACTGTTGTTGACTGATTCGTGACGAATCCCGTTGCAATCTCCACAAAACTTTACTTGCGATTGTGTTTTATTCAATAGGGCAGCATGAAGGACGTTTGGCGATACGTCAGCACCAACCATAAGGAGAACGATCATGAACCGGTCTAAGTTGCGGCATTTATCGATCAAGCGCTTGCCGGTTTGCATGACGCTAGTCTCCGCGCTCGCGTTGAGTGGGTGCGCTGCCGTGCAGGTCAAGCTGGGGATGAAGGTTTATCTGGCCAAGACCCCGGTCGCCTCCATCGAGGCCAGCCAGCCGAAAGGCCCGGGGATCGCGCCGGGACAAAAGTCCCCGCTGGTGGTGGTGGTAACCGAGCCGGACGGCAAGGTACTACAGACGGAAGGGGCTGGTCATGGAAAGGTTCTGTGGAAGGACCTCAAGGTCACGGCAAGTGTCGTGACCGCTAACCAGAAAGGTGTCTTGTCCCTTGCCAAAGATCCCAGAATCAGCGACGGGAAACTTCCGCATGTCACCATCACGGTGCCCAGCCATCCGGACCTTCGCGCCGAGCTAGATATTCCGCTGCACTACGACTATGCCTTCGTCTCGAATTTCTCCGGGAGTGCCGGCTCCAGCGGCATGAACGGTAGCGATGGGATGAACGGCGCGAGCGGTAGCTCCGGCTCCATGGATCCGAATAATCCGTCGCCTGGCGGAAACGGCGGAAACGGGACCGATGGCTCGAATGGCGGGGATGGAGGATCGGGAGGGAACGCGCCGCCCGTCAAAGTTCAGGTGACGCTCAGGTCAGGGAGCCATCCACTCCTTCAGGCGAGCGTTTCTGCAGCAGGTCACCAGAGGCTCTACCTAGTGGATCCGCAGGGAGGTTCGCTGACGGTGAAGGCGGATGGGGGTTCCGGAGGGTCAGGAGGAAGAGGTGGCCGCGGAGGCCAAGGAGGCTCGGGGGGTATGGGAACGCCCAGCGGAAGCAGCGGGAGCAACGGCTCCGACGGGCGGAGCGGCTTTGATGGGTCGCCGGGGAGGGGCGGAAGCATCACGGTAACGTATGATCCGCTAGTAAAGCCGTTTTTGGGTACGATTCACCTCTCAAACCAGAATGGCCCTCCGCCGGTGTTCAAGGAAGAACCCGTGGCCGCACTGTGGTGATCCGCTCTTTCTACGCTGCCGCCATCGCGAACGCCTGTTTCGCTGCCGCGATCGTTTGCTGTATGTCTTGTTCGGTGTGCCCTGCGCCCAGGAACGCCGCTTCGAACTGCGATGGCGGCAGATAGATCCCATTTTCCAGCATCGCTCGGAAGAAGTTGCCGAACGCCTTCGTGTCGCATTTCTCAGCGGAAGTCCAATCGGTAACTGGACCTTTCGCGAAGAACCAGGTGAACATCGAGCCGACGCGGTTGTGGCACATGGTTACGCCGGCGTCTTTGGCCGCGGCGGCGACTCCGGCGACCACTTCTCCGGCTAGCTTGTCGAGTTTTGCGTAAACATCTTTGTGGTCGCGCAGGTAGCTCAGCGTGGCATAGCCGGCGGCCATTGCCAGCGGATTGCCGGAAAGCGTTCCGGCTTGATAGACCGGGCCTAACGGGGCGATCAGGTCCATGATTTCGCTGGGACCGCCGTAGGCGCCTACGGGAAGGCCTCCGCCGATGATTTTGCCCATGGTGGTCAGGTCGGGCTGGATTCCGTAGAGTTCCTGGGCTCCGCCGTAGGCTAAGCGGAATCCGGTCATGACTTCGTCGAAGACTAGCAGGGACTGATCGCGCTTGGTGATGGCGCGCAGAGCTTCCAAATATCCGCTGGCTGGAGGCACGCATCCCATGTTGCCTACGACCGGCTCGACGATCACGCAGGCGATCTGGTGTTTGAACTTGTTGAACGCCTGCTCGACCGAGTTGGTATCGTTGTAGGGCAGCGCCAGCGTGAACTGGGTGAATTCCTCGGGAACGCCCGCTGAGCCGGGAATGCCGAGCGTGGCCACGCCCGACCCGGCTTTGACCAGGAGGGCGTCGGAGTGTCCGTGATAGCAGCCTTCGAACTTGACGATGTATTTGCGCTTTGTATAGCCGCGCGCCAGACGAATTGCCGACATGGTCGCTTCCGTGCCAGAACTGACGAAGCGAACTTTTTGCATGTGCGGGAAAGCGGAAATTACCAACTCGGCAAGATCGGCTTCGGCGGGAGTGGAGGCCCCGAAGCTGGTGCCGTTGCGGGCCGCCTTGATCACGGCTTCGATCACCGAGGGCTCGGCGTGGCCGAGGATGAGCGGGCCCCAGGAGCCGATGTAGTCGACATATTCGTTGCCGTCGGCGTCCCAAATGTGCGAGCCCTGGCCGCGCACGATGTAGAGCGGGTCGCAGCCTACACTGCGGAAAGCGCGGACCGGAGAATTTACGCCTCCGGGAATCAATTTTTCAGCGCGTTGCTGGAGTTTGCGCGATTGTTCGGTCTTGCGGGGCATCGTTCCTCATTCCTCCGTGGCAGCGGTCACTCACTCAGATGAATATAACAGCGGTGAGGACCCGGGGAGGTCAGAGGTGAGAGGTCGGATTGCAGAGGTGAAGACCCCAATTTCAGAAGTCAGAAGTCAGATTGCAGAAGTGAAATCTACCGGCGCCAGCAGGATTTTACTTCTGCAATCTGACTTCTGACCTCTGACCTTGCCGTGTCGAATTCATCGGACTTTCACACACCTGCAATATTCCCGCAACGTGTTGCGGCTATCGTGGCGACAGTTGCCCTTCTAACCGGGAGGGTTGATCAGGACGGCCTTGGGGGGCTCCGGGCTGTCCTTTTTTATTTCGGGAGGCGATTTTTGTCGCTGCCTCCACACTTCGAAGCTATCTGGACACCACCGGAAATTCCTCTGACATTAACCATAGTTAACTTGTTATGCTATGCTTCTGTTAATCTTCCGGCGTGGGTTTCCATCGTGCGAGAGGAAAATGGAGATGCCGGGCGCGATTCGTGGTGTCCGGCTCGCGTGATTGCAATCACAATGAAGGGTGACTAGAGGCGTGGCCAGGGATGGCGAGCGCCCACTAGCTTGAAACAATGATATTGAAATTGAAATTCATTTTCATTACGGACGGCATCCTCATAAACCGGAACTACGCCCGTCGCACCGCGCGGCTGGCCTTGGTCTGGGCTATTTTGCTCGTGCCGATTGCAGCCGTTCCCGCTGCGTGGGCGCAGGCGCAAGCCGCCTCCGTCCCCGGGCAGACTGTGGCTCCCGCGTCGCCGGATGCGGCCGACCCGGCCGACCCGCCGAGCCCACCCAGCGATGCCGGGACCGAAGCGATTTTCCCGCATTTCAAGAGCACGCGCTTCTGGGTCTCTGGGCAGACGAACTTCATCTTCCAGGCCCTGCCCGGCTTTCACGCCGCCTACAGCGGGCCGCACAGTCTTGGTCCCGACTACGAGAAAGCCACTTCGCGGGTGATGACGTTGTACACCGGCGTGCGGCTGAACGATTCCACCGAGCTTCTGGTGAATATCGAAGAAGCCGGCGGCGCGGCGCTCAGCACGGGGCTGGGGTTGGCTGGCAATACGGATCTGGATATTGTGCGCAATCCTTTGCTCAGCAAAGAGCCGTACCTGGCCCGGGGCATGATCCACAAGGTGTTCGCACTGAGCAGAGACAAGGTCGAGAACCAGCGCAGTTCCTTGTCGCTGTTTGATGAGTTGCCGCGGCGGCGGCTGGAAATCCGCTTTGGCAAGTTCAGCCTGCCGGATTTCTTCGATCAGAATTCGGTGGGCTCCGACACTCATCTTCAATTCATGAACTGGTCGGTGGATAACAACGGCGCGTGGGATTATGCCGCCGACACGCGCGGTTACACCGTGGGACTGGTCGCGGATTACGAGGACCGCAACTGGGGCTTCCGTTTTGCGGAAGGGCTCATGCCGAAAGTTGCAAACGGAATCGATCTGGTATGGCGGCCCTGGCAGGTTCATGCGGAAAACTGGGAGTATGAGTTGCGGCGTGGCGTTCTGCCGAAGAAGCCCGGCGTGGTGCGTTTGCTCGCGTACACCAACTACGCCAATATGGGCATCTACCGCGATGCGGTTACGCAATTCTTGGATCACACGTCCCCGGCGCCGGAGACGGTCCCGGACATCACGAACCATCCCTGGCACATCACCCGCAAGTATGGTTTTGGCGTCAACGTGGAACAGAATCTCGCGCGGTACGTCACGGCGTATGCGCGCTGGGGATGGGACAACGGCAAAACCGAGTCGTTTGCCTACACCGAGATCGATTCGACGTTCAACGAGGGTGTCGGGGTGAATGGCGCGCTCTGGCATCGCACGCAGGACCGCGCGGGTACTGCGTTCGTGTCGAATGGAATCAAGAAAGATCATCAGGTATATCTGGCCGATGGCGGCCTTGGATTTCTGCTGGGCGACGGCGGGCTGAATTATGGACGGGAGAACGTCGTTGAAACGTATTACACGGTGCATGTTTGGCGGGGTATCTATGTTGCGCCGGGAGTGCAGCACATTAACGATCCTGGATATAACCGCGACCGGGGGCCGGTGGTGGTGCCGACGCTGCGGGCGCACGTGGAGTTCTAGAACAGCTGTCAGCTATCAGCTATCAGTTGTCAGTGAAATGCACTAGAACGTGAATCTTGCGGAAAACTGCAGAACGCGGGGAAGACCGTTGGGGCTGATTTCTCCATAGGTTCCGAAATTGCCTGGGCCCGAATTGGGTACGAGATAGCATTGCTGGTTGGTGGACAGGCCGTCGCCGCAGTTGGCCCCGATGGGGTTGTATTGCAACTGGTTGATTCCGTCGCCGTTCTGCACGTAGTAGTTGGCGTGGTTGAACAGATTAAATGCCTGCGCCTGAAATTGCAGTTCCTTTTCCTCTCGGATCGCAAAACTGCGCGCTAACCCAACGTCGATCCTCTCCAGCCACGGTCCGTAGAAAGAATTGATGCCGATGCCCGGCGTGGGGCCCGCGCCATTGATGCCGCCGGCGGTGTTCGCTGTGTCCTGGTTAAAGGCGGTGTCGTTGAGGTTGTCATTTCCGTACAGGACATTGTTGACCACGACGCCATTGCAAGTGTTGAACGACAGCGGAGCAGGACTGGTGCAGGCGGGACTCAACAGCCCGGCGTAGGGACGGCCGGACGAGAACTCCATCACGCTGCTGAGCGTCCAGCCGGAGAGAGCTTTGCGCCCTGCGTCCGAAGCGGTCAGTTGTTCGAGCCGAGGCCGATAGACGGCGGCGAAACTGATACGCTGCCGCTGGTCGAGCAGCGAGGGAGCATGGGTATTGCTGAAGTCGAACTGATTATTGAAGTCCATGCCATCGAGCATGATGCTCTTCGCGTAGGTGTAGCCAAATTGCAGTGAAAAACCTTGCGACAGGCGATGCTGCACCTGCACGAAGAAAGAGTTGTAGTGGTTTTGCGCGGGGCTGATCAGTTCGTTGATCTGGCCAAGATTGGGGTTGATGCGGCCTTCGGTGAGCAGACCGTTGTCCATGTTCGGCAGGCTGATCACCGGTCCCGCGCAGGGTGCCGTGGTTGTACCTGGAGGACATACGGTGTACGTCGTCGTGCCTTGCAGCGGTTGCAGATTTGCGTCATAGGCGCTGCCGGAAAGCAGATGCACGCCGTGGTTCCACATGGTGCCGAGAGTCAGAGTCGTGTTCTCCGCAATCTCACGCTCGATCTGCAAACTCGCCTGCAAAATATAAGGCACCCGGAACTGCGGAGAAACGAGCGAGATATCCTCGGCGGCCGAGAACAGCGGCGAATTCGCGGGGAGAATATTCGGAAAGGTGGGAACCTGCTGACCCGGCGCACCCGAGGAATAACTGATGCTGGCGGACGTCTGCTGGGAAGCCAGTCCGTTTGAGGCCACGGCGTTGCGGTAGTTCAGACCGTTCATGTTGGTATAGAACTGGCCGAATCCTCCGCGGACCACGGTTTTCGATTCCGGCTGCCAGGCAAATCCGACGCGCGGTGCCAGGCGGCGAAACTCGTTCGGATATTGTCCGGTGAGCGGGAAGGCGGGATTCTCGGCGGGCTGCGGGTAGACCTGGAAGTCCTCGCGCAAGCCCATTTCGAGCGTTAGCTTGGGCAATGCGCGGAACGTGTCCTGCACGTAGAAACCGTAGTACGGTACGCGAAAAGAGAAGGTTGGATTTCCAGCTGTCTGACTGAAGACGTTGTATTCACCGAGCGCAAACGCTTCCAGGTTTGAAAATTCGTAACTGCCGAGGAAGGATCCGAACTCGACGGCCTCGTTCGGGTCCGCGCCGCCGTCATTGTTGTCGGCATCCCAGGTGCGGTTCATATCGAAACCGAATTGCAACGTGTGCTTGCCGATCACGTAGTCGATGCGGTCGGACAAAGAATATTGTCTTTCGAAAACTCTTCCGATGGAGAAAGGAGCGTTACCGAGAATGAAAGGAGCTGGGCTATCCAGAATTATGGTGGGCGTGTTTGGAGCTGCCCCGGTCGGGGTCGCAATCTCGTTATCCTGCGAAGTGCCGGCGTGAAATTCGTTCAGCAGTCTGGGAGAAAATGTGTGCGTCCATCCCAGGCTTGACTGAAAGGTATGAACGTAGGCGTTGGCCAGGGTTTGCGTTCCATAATTGGCCACGGTCGGGTCGGTGATGACGCCTCCGGGCGAGTTGAAGCGGTTCACGTTGAAGCTGAGGAACAGGCCATCGCGGGACGTGGCCTGATAGTCCAACCGGGGCGTAATCACCCAATCGTTGCGCTTTCTTGGTTGTTGGCCCAGATTGGAGTTCAGCGAGTAGATAGCGCACGATACTTGCTGCAGGTATGTCGCATTGTTCGGGTCAGGCGCGAGATCGGTGCCTGGTTGCGGCAGGTTATTGGGACAGATCAATGACGACGGCGTAGGCAGGTTTGGAGCCGTCGTTACCGAGGGTGGGAAAAAATTGGCAAGCACGAAGGCGTCCAGGTTCGACGGATTCGTTGCCAAAGCTGAGTTAATAACAGGAATCGGATTGTTGCGCAGTTGCTGCTCATAATCCGCGAAGAACCATAAACGGTTGCGCACGATCGGGCCGCCTAGCCCAGCGCCGAATTGCTGCAAAGCATCTTCGGGTTTCGGATTGCCGGCGGCTTTGTCGAGGGCGTCATTGGCTCCCGTCGCGGAGTTGCGGTTGTAATAGAACGCACTGCCGTGGAACGCATTGCCGCCCGACCGGGTCACGGCATTCACGAAACCCGCTCCTCCGCCGTAGACAGCCGTGTAGGGGCTGACCGCGACTTGAAACTCCTGGATCACGTTTTCGCCGTACAGGTACGGCGTACGATACCGGCCGATAATGTCGGCGAAATAGTTGTTGGTGGCGTTGCTGCCGTCCACGGTGAAGGCGCTGGAGCCATTTCCGTTGGCGTATCCCGAGTCCTCTCCGCCCTGTTGACCGGCTATGCTCACCAGGCCGGTGTCGCCGTCGTAGCTGGTATTCGGAGTGAGCACCATGAAGTCAGTGTATTTCCGTCCGTTGAGGGGCAAGTCTTCAATCAACGACCGATCGAGAACCGTGCTGGCGGAGGATTCTTCCGGCCGCAGAAGCGGCGCTGTCCCGATGACTTTGACCGTGTCCGCGCTCGCTCCCACTTGCAGCTTGATGTCCTGCGATGTGGTGTTTCCGACCAGCACCCGCACCAAGACCTGAACATCGCGAAAGCCTTTGAGACTGGCCGTGATGGAATAGGCGCCCGGCATGACCACGGGAAGGCGGTAAAGCCCGGCATGGTTGGTCTGGGCGGATTGTTGCACGCCGGTCGTGAGGCTCCGCACGACGACCGACGCTCCCGGGACAATCGCTCCGCTCGCGTCGGTGACGCGACCGCCCAGCGAGCCGGTCAACACCACGTTCTGGGCAGTCAGGAAGAAACTCGCCAGCAGGATCAGAACACTACAGACCGCCAGGCGATTGATGGCGGGAAACGTTCTCTCGCTGGGTCGAATGACGGGATCTATTCTCATCTTGGTTCCTTGGTTTGGCGCCCTTTGCGTGCCAGAGTCTCTTTTAGCAAAAGTATGGATTTCTCTTTGAATCGGCAATCGATTCTTTGTAACAGATCGATCTCTGCTACTACCAGCGATGCGAATCGAGAGCGGACCGTTGGCATATCCCATCGAGGAGGACGCAAGTGCTTTTTGTGGGGCGTTCTTCGGCTACGCGGAGCGCTGAATTCCGGCTTCTTGTTTTTGCATGGTGCGCAACGCCCAGGCCATGCGCGGAGTGTTGTGGGCGATTCCGAAGCGGCCCTTGGCATCGAGCAGAATGATGCCACCGTGGCCGTTGAGGCGCTGCTTGAGATAATTCATCGCTTCTTTCGCCACCCACTCGGGCAGGTTGCCGGATTCGACGCGATCGGCGGCCCATTTCGCGAGCACCAGCTTCATGATGGGTTCGCCCCATCCGGTGGTGGAGGCGGCGGCGCTGAGATTATCGGCATAGCAGCCGCAGCCGATGAGCGACGAGTCGCCGAGGCGGCCGGGAGCTTTGTTGAGCGTGCCTCCTGTGGAGGTGGAAGCGGCGATGTTGCCATCGCGGTCGAGGGCTACGGCTCCTACGGTGTCATGCGAAATTTCGGGTGCGAACAGATCGTTGCCGTGGGTTGAAGTCTGCGCCTGATATTCGCGCAGGCGTTCGACCTCCCTAGGAATGATGAGATCTTCGTTGCGGCAGAGAGCGATGCCGTGCTCGGCGGCGAAACGCTCGGCGCCTTCGGCGACGAAATAGACGTGCGGGCTGTCGCTGAGAATCTTGCGGGCGGCGCGCACCGGATTGCGCAAACGCTCGACGCCGCCGACACCGCCGCCGCGGAGGGTTGCGCCGTCCATGATGAAGGCGTCGAGCTGGACTTTGCCGTCGCGGTTCAGAAAGCTGCCGCGGCCGGCGTCGAAGGTTTCGTCGTCTTCGAGGACGACGACGGCTTCTTCGACCGCGTCGAGAGCGGAGCCACCTTTTTCAAGAGGGCGCCATCCGGCAGCGGCGGCGTTGCGCACACCGTTGAGGTGAGCCTCGACCATGTCATCGGGAATGGCCCAGGCACCGCCGTGTACGACTAGAACGGGATTGATTGGCACTTTCAGTCCTTGCGGGAAGTTGCGGGATTTAGTCTAGCACTGGAGAAGCGCGGAATTCGATGGATCGGTCTCGGACTTGGTTTGCACGGCGGACGGGCGGGGCGCACGTCGCTTCAGTATTTGTGTAGTGCTCAGGCGGCCCTGGCGGGAGCGTCCATTTCCCTTGTCCGCTGCCAGGTATAGATGATGCGGTGGATTACGGTAATGGTGGAGAGCACGGCGATTACCCAGAGGGCCGGGGCCATGACGTTGAACAGGGCCCCGATGATCAGGAGCACGAGTCGTTCAGGGCGTTCCATGAAACCGACGCGGCAACTGCCGATGAGCGATTCGGCGCGGGCTCGGGCGTAGCTCACCATAATGGCGCTGATCATGACCAGCGCGGTTAGCACTACGTAGAAAAACCGGTTGCCGCGCGCGTAGAAAACCAGCAGGCCGAAGAAGAGCGAGGCGTCGCTATAGCGGTCGACTACGGAATCGAAAAATCCTCCGAAGCGGGTGACCTGGTTGGAGGCGCGGGCTACGCGGCCGTCGACGAGGTCAAAGAATCCCGATCCGATGACGACCAGGCCGGCGTAGAAAAACATTCGGCGCTGGTTGTCGCCGTTGGCGTATCCGAAAAGAAACGCAGCATAGGTATTGACCAGCAGGCCCATGACCGTTAACGCGTTCGGATTGATGTGCGAGAGCGCGAGCAAGCGCACGATGGCGTCGAGCAGCACGCCACAGGCGCGTCCGACTCCGCTGGTCCAAGTCATAGAATCCAGCCTCTAAAGATGCCACTCATTCCACTTCTCGTTCCGCTTCCAGCTTGGCTTCCGCGATGTCGTGCATGGTGGCGAGCTTCAGGATTTCCATTTCACGGCTTCCGCCGGGAGTGACGACCATTGCGGTGTCGCCGACTTTTTTGTTCAGCAAGGCTCGGCCGATCGGGGAGGTCGTCGAGATCTTGCCGATGGTTACGTCGGACTCCTCGCTCATCACGATCTTGTACTCCATTTCTTCATTCTTGGTGCTGTCGAAGATGGTCACGGTTGAGCCGAGGCCGACTTTATCCTTGGGGATATTGTTCATGTTGATGAGCGACAGATCGGCAAGGCGCTTGCCCAGTTGGCGGACGCGTGCCTTCAGGTACTCCTGGCGCTGCTTGGCCGTGTGATACTCGGCGTTCTCGCTGAGGTCGCCCAGAGCTACAGCCTTTTTGATCTCCTGGGGGATCTCGAAGGCCAACTCGTGCTCGAGCGTGTTCAGCTCGTCCCGAAGCTTCTTTTTGATCTCTTCCGTCATTGCTTTGGGCATTATAACCCTCGGGCATGAGAACGGGGACGGTTTCCCCGGCGGGACTGATTTGCCGGAGCATTGCGGATCAAGGGCGCAACGTACACCGGCGATATCCGCTCCGACGGACTGTCCAAAGCCCTTCCGAGGTGGTGTAGACTCCTTTCGAATGGCGTCCACCTTCTTTCGCTCGGTTCGCTCTCTCGAAGCCGACAACTCGCGGCGGTCCTACCTGGCTCTCGCGCTGGCGGCCTCCCTGCTGGCCTTGTGGATTGTTTGGTTCTTTTTGGCGCGCGTGTCGGTCTACGCGGTCACGAATAAGGCGGAGTTGGAAGTGGATCGGGCGGCGCATCCAGTGGAATCGGTGGTCAGCGGCCGGGTGGTTGCGACCCATCTGGTGCTTGATCAGGAAGTCAAGGCTGGAGATGTTCTGGTTGAGCTTGATTCGGGCGCACAGCAATTCCAGCTTACTGAAGAGAAGACGCAATTGGCGGGGGCAAATCCGCAAATCCATTCCCGCGAAGAAGAGATTGCATCGGAGGAGCAGGCGCTGGTGCAGGACCAACAGGCTTCCAAGGATGCCTTGGAGGAAGCGCGCGCGCATTACCGGGAGGCGGAAGCGGCGGCCCAGTTTGCGCAGGCGGAATCGGAGCGAATCCGCAAAATGTACAACGCGGGCGTGGTTGCCGAACTGGACCTGAACCGGAGCGTAGCCGATGCGCAGCAGCGCCGGGCGGCGGCCGATAGCCAGCGCTATGCGGTCGACCGTCTGGAAGGAGAGCAACGCACGCGCAGCAATGAGAGACGAGCTCATATCGAGCAGCTCACAAGCGAGCTCAACAAGTTGCGCGGCGACCGGGCGACGGCGGGCGTGACCATGGAGCGGTTGGAAGAAGAAGTGGATCGCCGCTACATACGGGCTCCGATTGACGGAAGGTTGGGCGAAGTGGCGCCCTTGAGGATTGGAGCGGTGGTCCACGAAGGCGACAAGCTTGCGGCCGTCATCCCGGCGGGGAAACTGCGGGTGGTGGCGAACTTCGATCCGCCGGCGGCTCTGGGCCGCATACGGGCGGGGCAACATGCGCGTCTGCGGCTGGAAGGTTTTCCCTGGGCGCAATATGGAAGCGTCACGGCCACCGTCACCAACGTGGCCAGCGAGATTCGCGATGGCAGCATCCGTGTGGAAATGGCGCTCGATGCCAATTCCGGCTCTCGTATTCCTCTTCAGCACGGGCTGCCGGGCTCGGTTGAGGTGCAGATTGAGACCCTTTCGCCAGCGAGTCTGGTGCTGCGCACGGCGGGGAGTTTGCTGGCTGGCCCCAAAAACAACCCCACAAATCTAAGCGCGGTGACGCCGCAATGAATCTGGGCGACCGGCGGATCTTCGTTCCGGAAGTGGTGCAGACCTCCGCGATGGACTGCGGGCCTGCGTCGTTGAAGTGTCTGGCCGAGGGATTCGGGATCCCAGTCAGCTACGGGCGACTGCGGGAGGCCTGCCAGACTGACGTTGACGGCACTTCCATCGACACGATGGAAGAAGTCGCGATGCAGCTTGGGCTGGAAGCCGAACAGATCATGGTGCCGGCGGATTTTGTGATGCTTCCGGAGGCTAACCTGCTGCCTGCGATTGCGGTTGTGCTTCGCGCCAGCAAACTCACCCACTTCGTGGTTGCCTGGCGGAGCTACGGCGCTCTGCTGCAAGTGATGGACCCTGCCGTTGGCCGCCAATGGGAAGGCAAAGCGCAGTTTGCTTCCAGTCTCTACATCCACACGCTCGCGGTTCCCGCGCAGGGCTGGAGGGAATGGGCAGAGTCGGAGAAATTCACGCGGCCGGTGCGACGGCAACTGGACGATTTGGGAATTTCGGGGAAGGCTGCCGCGCGTTTTGTCGAATCCGCTCTGGACGCTCCTGGCTGGCGTGCGCTGGCGCGTCTGGAGGCAGGCACGCGAAGCGTGGGCGCAATTGTGCGATCCGGGGGATTGCGCCGGGGAAGGGAAGCCGAGCGGGTGCTGGAGCGTCTGATCGAACAAGCCGGTCGAGACGGGAATGAAGGACACGGCGTAATTCCGCTCAATTATTGGTCGGCGTGGCCGGCTCCGCCGGAAGAGGGATCTCCGGAATCTCCAGAAGAAGAAGAGCGCGTCTTCTTTAAGGGCGCCGTGCTGGTGCATGTGAAGGGCCGCCGCTCGGAATCCGCAGCCGCGGAAATGGGAAAGCTTTCACCGGAAGTGGCTGCCGCACTGGAAGAAAAGGCGAGTCGGCCCGCGGTAGAACTTTTCCATATGCTGAAGGCGGATGGATTGCGCGCGCCCGCAGTCACAGTCGCCGCACTCGGTCTCGCGACCGTCGGAGTTTTGTTTGAAGCAGTTTTGTTTCGCTGCCTGATCGACATGCCGCGCGAGTTCGGATTATCGGGGCAGCGGCTCGGCGTGATGTCGGCCCTCCTGGTTTTTCTGACAGCTCTCATGCTATTGGAATTACCAATCGCCTCCAGCATCTTGCGCATCGGCAGGCATCTCGAAGCGCGATTGCGTACTACGTTCCTAGAAAAAATTCCCAAGCTCGGGGACCGCTACTTTCATAGCCGCCTGACGTCCGACATGGCGGAGCGCAGTCATAGCACCCACCGCATACGGCTGTTGCCGGGATTGTGCGGGCAGCTTCTCCGTTCCGTGTTTGAGCTCGTCCTCACGGCTGCCGGAATCATCTGGCTTGATCCGCGACTCGCCTTGCCGACTCTTGTCGCCGCCTCGCTGGCGGCAGTCTTGCCCGCCCTGGCGCAACCGGTGCTCACCGAGCGCGACCTGCGAATGCGCAGCCAGAATGGAGCCTTAAGCCGTTTCTATCTGGACGCTCTGCTCGGCCTTGTTCCGATCCTCACGCATCGAGCGGAACGAGCCTTGCGCCGGGAACATGAGAGCTTGATGGTGGAATGGGCACACGCAGCATTTGCGCTCGTTCGTGCGGCGATTTGGGTCGAAGCAATTCAGCAAATCCTCGGATTTGGTTTGGCCGCATGGCTGATGCTCGACCACATCAGCCACGCCGGTGAGACCGGAGGCGCGCTGCTGCTGGTGTATTGGGCGCTCAACCTGCCCGTCCTGGGGGAAGAAATCATACAGTTTGCGCGCCTGTATCCCACGTACCGCAACATCACCCTCCGCCTGCTGGAACCGATTGGCGCCCTCGAAGATGAAAGCGCGGTCCCCGAGTCGGCGGGGGAGGCCGTATTTGCGAATGTTGTTCCGAGTGAGGTTGCGAGTGAATCTGAGAGCTCTGAGCGAACCGACGGAGTCGCCATCCAGATGGCAAACGTCAGTGTGCACGCCGGGGGGCACACCATTCTGGAGGCAATCAACCTGAAGATTGAGCCGGGCGACCACGTAGCCATTGTTGGAGTCTCGGGCGCTGGCAAATCCAGCCTGCTTGGCCTGCTGCTGGGATGGCATCGGGCAGCGGCGGGCAGCGTACTGGTGGATGGGGCGGTGGTTGAAGGCGCCCAGTTGGAGCAGTTGCGGCAGCGGACGGCGTGGATCGACCCGGCCGTGCAACTGTGGAATCGCTCGCTGTTTGCCAACCTTTGTTATGGCAACTCCGACGGTGTGCCGACGGCGGACTTGTTGGAGCAAGCCGAACTGCGCCAGCTTCTTGAAAAATTGCCCGATGGATTGCAGACGGAATTGGGAGAAAGCGGCGGCCTGGTTTCTGGCGGGGAGGGCCAACGGGTTCGCTTTGGACGAGCTCTGCTGAAACGCGGCGTGGGTCTCGCTTTGCTCGATGAACCTTTTCGAGGGTTGGATCGCCATCAACGGCGAGAGTTGCTGGCGCGCGCGCGCCGTCACTGGGCGAACACGACATTATTGTGCGTCACGCACGATGTGGGCGAGACGCTGACCTTTCCTCGCGTGTTGGTGGTGGAGAACGGCCACATCGTCGAGGAGGGCAATCCGGGGGAGCTTGTGCGACAGCCAAATTCCCGTTATCGAGCGCTTCTGGACGCCGAAGAGAGTGTGCGGGAAGGATCATGGTCCGGCAGCCGGTGGCGGCACTTGCGCCTGGAAGATGGCCGCCTGATCGAAGAGTTGCAACGGGCCCAGGTGTAACGGGCTGAGGTGTGACGAGAGATATGAAAGAAAATCTGGCGGCGCTTCTCTGGTCGTTGTCCGAGCTTGGGTCTGGGCTCGAAGCGCTGGCGCGGAAAAGCGAACTTCAGCCTTTAGGGGTGCAGGTGCCGCATCCTCCAAGCTCGCTGGCTTCCCTGGACAATTCGTCCGCCAGCCGGGACGCGCTGAGCCAATGGATCGAGTCGGCGGGCAACTGGTTGGGCCTGGAAGCGGAGCCCTCGGCCGTGCCGTATGAAGGCTTGGAACAACTGTTGGAAAACGCCGGCCCGGCCGTGCTGCAAGTGCCGGGAAATGGACTGCCAAGATTCCTTTTTCTTCTGCCGCGAAGCCTTTTTCCTCGAAGGCGGGGACATATCGCGGTACTTGCTCCCGATCTGCGCACCGTGTCGCTGCGCTTAGATACGGCTCGCACTCTGCTCTGTTGCGCGCTGGAAGAGACGGCGGCTCCCGAGGTTGACCGCCTGCTCGATGAGACCGGCATTCCCGAAGCTCGCCGCGGACGTGCTCGATCGGCGCTTCTACTCGAACGCCTGAGGACCAAGGAAGTTGGCGGATGCTGGCAGCTTCGTCAGTCCCCCGGCGCCACTTTCTGGAGCCAGGCGAAGCGCGCCGGCTTGCCGCGCCGGCTAGGAACGCTCCTGGTGGCGCATGCGGCCGAATACTTCCTGCTGATTACTTCCTGGTGGCTCATCGGACGCGCTGCGCTGTCCGGCCATCTGGACCATGGCTGGTTGCTCGCGTGGGCCCTGATTCTGCTTACGCTGGTTCCCTTCCACGTTTTCGGCACCTGGTTGCAAGGCTTTATCGCCATCAACGGTGGACTTCTCTTCAAACAGCGGCTGCTGTTCGGCACGCTTCGTCTGAGGCCGGAGGAAATCCGGCACAAGGGTGTGGGCCAGTTCCTGGGAGAGGTCATGGAATCGGAAGCCGTGGAATTGCTGGCGGTGACCTCCGGGTTTCAGGGCCTGACCGCAGTCATCGAATTGATTGCCGCCGAAATCGTTCTCACGCAAGGCGTGAGTCGTGCGCTGGAGTTGTGGTTGTTGCCGCTGTGGATCGGACTTACGTTGTTCATGGCAGTCCGCTATTTCCGGCGCCGGCAGCGATGGACAGCGGCGCGCCTTTCGATGACCAACGATCTCACCGAACGAATGGTCGGGCACCGCACCCGACTTGCGCAGGAAGCCCGTCAGAAATGGCACGAGGGTGAGGATGAAGAATTGGAGCGTTATCTGGAGCTCTCGGAGAGCACGGACGCCGCGGCCGCCCTGCTAACGGCGCTGGCACCGCGTGGCTGGTTGGTTCTGGGGACGTTCGGGTTGACTTGGGCGTTTGTTGCCAGTGAGGGACTCAACATCAGGCTGGCGATTTCCCTGGGCGGTATCTTGCTGGCGTACCGTGCGCTGAAGAGGATTTCGACAGGCCTGATCATGATGGCCGACGCTGTCATTTCCTGGCAAAAAGTGGCTCCGTTATTTGAGGCTGCGGCGAGGCGGCAACTCCAGGGCTCTCCCGCCGTCGCTCTCGCGCCCGTCTCTCGCACGCCTGTCCCTTGCAGCGATGCAAAAGACGACACGCGGGATAGTGACAATGGAAAAGACGCGGTCATGGAGGCTCACGACCTCGTCTTCCGTTACCAGGATCGGGGCGAGCCGGTGCTGCGAGGATGCAGCCTGACGGTTCGTAGCGGCGACAGGCTCTTGTTGGAAGGCGCGTCGGGCGGGGGCAAGTCCACCCTGGCTTCGCTGCTGGTTGGCTTACGAGTGCCGCAATCCGGCCTGCTTTTGCTGCGCGGGCTGGACCGGCAGACGTTGGGTGACGAAGGCTGGCGGCAACGAGTGGTGTCCGCGCCGCAGTTCCACGAGAATCATGTGCTCGCCGAGACGTTCGCGTTCAATTTGTTGATGGGCCGCCGGTGGCCGCCTCACGAGGAGGATATGGTGGAAGCGTCGGCCATCTGTCGCGAACTCGGCCTTGCACCGCTCCTTAGTAAGATGCCTGCGGGAATGCTGCAAATGGTGGGAGAAACGGGCTGGCAGCTCTCGCACGGAGAACGCAGCCGTGTTTACATCGCCCGCGCGTTGCTGCAGGGCGCGGAGGTGGTAATTTTCGACGAGAGCTTCGCGGCTCTCGATCCGGAAAATGTAAAGCTGGCGCTCGATTGCGTGCAGCGGCGGGCGCGCACGCTGCTGGTGGTGGCGCATCCATAAGCTACGCAACCATGAGAAGAGCCCCATTAAGAGCTGCTGAAAATAGCTTTCGGCTGTGCACGCCTACAGCGCGGACATTCGTTGCCGGTAGTCTGTTCGGCTTTCGGTAATGGGATACGAAGTTTGTGGGGCAGCTTCCGATGTAGGTTAGAATTGCAGCCTTCACAGGTTCATCCGCGAAAGGTTCGTTCATGATCGGCAAGACACTTCGCTTCTATCGCATCGAGTCCAAACTCGGTGCCGGTGGAATGGGTGTGGTGTATAAAGCCGTGGACTCGCGCCTCGACCGGACGGCCGCGATCAAGGTTCTGAGCGCCTCCGCCGTCAGTGGCGACCGCGAAAAGCGGTTTATTCAGGAAGCGAAGACTGCTTCGTCGCTGAATCACCCGAACATCGTCACCATCTACGACATCGACACCCAGGAGATCGACGGCAAGGCGGTTCATTACATCGCCATGGAGTACGTGGCCGGCGAAACGCTCGATCACTTGATCGGGCGCAAGGGCCTGCGCGTCCGCACGGCGGTGAAATATGCGGCGCAGATTGCGGACGCGCTTGCCGCCGCGCACGCCGCGGGGATTGTCCATCGCGATCTGAAGCCCTCGAATGTGATGGTCACGCCGCAAGGTGTTGTGAAGGTTCTCGATTTCGGCCTCGCCAAGCTGAACGACGAGACCGAAGCCGATGCTTTTGCGGAAACGATCCACGGCGACGGCGGCCCGCTCACGGAAGAGGGAACGATCCTGGGCACGGTCGCTTATATGTCTCCGGAACAGGCCGATGGCAAGAAAGTCGATGCTCGCTCCGACATTTTTTCGTTCGGATCCGTGCTCTACGAAATGGTTACCGGGCAGCGCGCTTTTGCCGGCGGATCCAAAATGTCCTCGCTTGCGGCAGTCCTGCACAAGGAACCGCAGCCTGCTTCGCAGTCCGCGGCTGATATTCCGCCGGAATTGGACCGGATCATTGCCCGCAGCATGAAGAAGGATCCGGCGCGCCGTTGGCAGAGTATGGCCGACGTGAAGGTGGCTTTGGACGAGTTGCGGGATGAGATGGAGTCGAGCAGCATAGAGCCGAGTCGGACAAGTGCAGGTCCAAAGAATGCGGGAAGCCGGAGGGCACTGCCCGCCAAACGCTGGCTTATTCTGGGTGCTTTGAGCCTGCTGCTGATTGGCCTTGCTCTTGGCGCCTATTCGGCGCGCAGGTACTTAAGCGCAGCCCCACTCACATTCCAGAGGTTGACATTCCGGCGAGGCGACATTACCGCAGCGAAGTTTGGCCCTGGGGATGCGATTGTGTATAGCGCCACTTGGGACGGCGCTCCATCGACACTGTTTTCCACCCAGCCAGGAAATCGTGAAGCCAGAAATCTGGGTCTTCCGACCGGCAGAGTTCTGGCCATCTCTCATACCGGAGAAATGGCGATTCTGCTGGGCGACGATGACGTAGGCACGCTCGCGCGCGTGCCCTTCAGCGGAGGCGCTCCGCGGGAAATGCTGGAAAATGTCAGCGGCGCGGACTGGAGTCCGAGTGGCGACACGCTGGCGGTGGTGCGAGCGATTGGAGGGAAGAATCGCCTCGAATATCCGATCGGGACGGTGTTGTACGAAAACGATGCGCGTCCTCCGCTTTGGCCACGGGTCTCCGGCGACGGCAAACTGGTCGCCTTTTTCGATTACGATTCGGAAGCCCGAGACTATTCTCTTTGCGTGGTAGGCCTAAACCAGCCGAAACAAGTGCTCTCGCGGGGATGGCGCGCGGTGGGCGCGTTGAACTGGTCTCCCAGAGGAGATGAGATCTGGTTCTCCGCTGGCCAGCGGAGCAGCGATCCGGTGCTCTACGCGGTCGATCTTTCGGGCAAGCAGAGATTTCTTGCCCAGGCGCCCGGTTGGATCGTGATGCAAGACGTGATGGCGGATGGCCGCGTCCTGCTCAGCACGGTCAACTCGCGTTTGGGTATCCGCTACGTCGACTTCGACCGCGGTACCGAACGCGATCTCGCCTGGTTGGACGCATCCCTGCTTTATGAGATCTCCAGTGACGCGAAGAGTCTGCTTTTTGCGGAACTCTCCTATGGCGAAGGCCGCAACGACGCGATCTATCTGCGGAAAACCGACGGGTCGGCTGCGGTGAGGCTGGGGTACGGCAATCGGCCTTCGCTTTCTCCCGATGGAAAATGGGTGCTGTGCATTCGTCGCGAGGACACGCGTTCGCGCTTGCAGTTGCTGCCGACAGGCCCTGGAGAGCCGCGCTTTCTGAATGTCGACGGAGTGTATTTCGAATCGCTGGGGTGGTTCCCTGACAGCAAGCGGGTCGTATTTACCGGGAATGAGCCGGGGCGCCCGGTTCGGACCTGGATGTACGACTTGGATTCCGAGAAAGCCACGCCGCTGACTGCCGAGGGTACCAGAGGGAGTCAGGTGTCACCCGATGGTCGCGAGTTCGTTGTTGCCGACAAGCAGCGACTGTTGCTTGCTCCGATTGCGGGGGGCAGGCCTCGGACCGTCGGTGAGTTGCAGAATGGCGAGACGGTGGTGCGGTGGAGCGGGGATGGACGGTATCTTTTTCTGCGGCAGCCGGAAGGGGACGCCATCAAGATCAGCCGACTCGATGTCGCCACCGGACATAAAGAGCCTTGGCGGACCTTGAAAGTTCCGGAGCCAGGGGCGGTGTTTGTCGGGGTCGTCGCGTTATCGGCGGACGGCAAGGCATGCGCGTTTTCGTTTCAACACGATCTTGCCAACCTCTACTTGGTAACGGGCCTGAAGTGAGGACCTGCGAGACTTCTGCAAACCGCCGAGTTGAGGACGAGCGCGAGTCTTGCGGCGGATTCCGTTCTTATGCGCGGCGCTGGCGCTTGGGAGTGAGATTCAATGTGCGGATTAGACGGAACAGGTGGTTGGGATGCACGCCGAGGATTCCGGCCGCTTCGGTGTAGTTTCCGTCTGCCTGCTCAATCGCCTGCTCGATCAGTTTTATCTTTGCCTCGCGGATGCCGTCGTGGAGCGCCGTAACCGGTTCCCCGGTCGATGCCGTTTCTTCGAGGATCGAATCGGGCAGATCCTCGGGCAAAATCAATTCCGTCGAACCCAACACAACCGCTCGCTCGATCGCGTTTTCGAGTTCGCGCACGTTGCCGGGCCAGGGATAGCGCAGCAGGCAGGCTCGCGCCTTGGGAGAGATGCCGGCCACGCGCCGCTTGATTTTCTCGCTGTAGCGAGCCGTGAAGTAGGCGGCGAGCAACGGAATGTCTTCCGTGCGCTCCCGCAAAGGCGGAATCACGATGGAGACAACGTTGAGCCGGTAATAAAGATCCTGCCGGAATTTTCCGGCGCGTGACGCCTCGTTCAGATCGACGTTGGTCGCGGTAATCAGCCGGATGTCGAGTTTAATGGGGCGCGTGCCTCCGACTCGTTCGAACTCGCGCTCCTGCAACACCCGCAATAGCTTGGCCTGGAGCGGCGCGGCCAGTTCGCCGACCTCGTCGAGAAACACGGTCCCGCCCTCGGCGCTTTCCAGCTTTCCTTTTTTCTGGCCAACTGCGCCGGTAAAAGCGCCCTTCTCATGACCAAAGAGTTCACTTTCCAGCAATGTGTCGACGATCGCCGCACAGTTGATGGCCACAAATGGCCGGTCGGCGCGACCGCTGTTGTTGTGGACGGCGCGGGCCACCAGTTCTTTGCCGGTGCCGCTCTCGCCCTGAATCAAGACGGTGGATTCTCGCGCCGCCACGCGGGAGACAAACTGATACACCTCGCGCATGCGCGAGCTTTCGCCGACCATGCTGTGCTCAATGCTGATCTCCTGCTGTAGCCGCCGATTCTCATCGCCGAGCCGTTCCAGGTGACTGGCGTTTTCAATCGCCAGCGCAGCCACGTTCCCGAGCGCGGTCACCAGTTGCAAAAGCCCGGAATCGAAGCGGGATCCTTGCGAACTGGTATCGAGGTAGAGCACGCCCAGGATTTTGTCCTGAACCTCGAGAGGAACCGCCAGCACCGCGCGCACTTTTGGCTCCAGCAGGCTCTCCGCTTCCCGAAACGTCTCGTCGCCTGGAATATCGTTGGAAAGCACGGCGAGATTCTGTTCGAGGACCTGGCTCAAAATCGTCTGGCTGACTTGAATTGTTTGATTCGGGCCCAGCCGACGGTCGCGCCCAACCACGGAAGTGAATCCCTCGGTCCCTGCTTCTCTTAGCAGTATGGCGACTCGGTCGGCGGGGGAAATCTCGAGGACCGCTTCCAGCGCTTTCTGCTGCAGGGCGGCCAGGCCGCGCACTGCATTCAGACTCTTGCTGAAGTTGAGGAGCACGTTCAAATCCCGAACCGTGCGCTCGGAGGCGTCGAGCGCGTGCACACGGGCAGGCTGGAGATAAATCGCATCCTGCTTGCGCAGGACCACCGTGGCTCCGCCGGGCGTTGGGGCGGAATCAAGCTCCACCGAAGAGCTGTCACCGGAGGGTTCCTGCGGCAGGCCTTGAAATACAAACATCGATTTGCCGACCCGAATCTGATCGCCATCCGCCAGCAGGCGCTCTTTCACCGGCACGTTGTTCACGAATGTGCTATTCCGGCTGTCCAAATCCTCGAGCAGAAACCCGTTGTCGCTTCGGCGTATCACACAATGCCGGCGCGATACCAAAGAGTCCAGCAGGGAAATCTGGTTGGACGGCTCCCGGCCAAGCGAGAATTCACCCTCTGTCAGCGGGAAGGTCTTGCCTTCGAGCGGGCCCGCCACCGCTTCCAGTCGGGCGAGACCGGAGGAAACGCTCTCCGGATGGGGGTCTTGGTTCACCGGACGAGTATACCAACCGCCCATTTCAGGCGCTTCCTAACATAAAGGTGAGGTCGCCGAACCTGATTGTTAGGGATTCTTGGGACCGCCAGAGCTGGGAGCGCCGTCCATCCGGCACCATTCCAATTATCTCCTTTGTTTTCAATGCAGAATGGCTGCCGGAACCGGCTGGTTACCTTTGGCACACTGCTTGCATTACTTAAGTGCGTCAGGGCAAGCAGAAAGACAAAAGAGATTCCAAAAGAAAGGAGCAACCCAATGAAAGTCAAGACGAACACCAAGGCTGGCAGCGCACTGTGGGGCAGCTAAGTTCAGGGCTAACGATTTACAAACCAGAGTCGGAAGTAACGAGCGGCAAAATTCAAAAGAAAGGAGCAACCCAATGAAAGTCAAGACGAACACCAAGGCTGGCAGCGCACTGTGGGGCAGCTAAGTTGAGGGCTTCTCAAACGAGTCAGAACAAGAAGAGCAGACAAGAAATTCCAAAGAAAGGAGCAATCCAATGAAAGTCAAGACGAACACCAAGGCTGGTAGCGCACTGTGGGGCAGCTAAGTTGAGGGCTTCCGAAACGATTCAGAACAAGAAGAGCAGACAAGAAATTCAAAAGAAAGGAGCAACCCAATGAAAGTCAAGACGAACACCAAGGCTGGTAGCGCACTGTGGGGCAGCTAAGTTGAGGGCTTCCGAAACGATTCAGAACCCAGGTTTAGAAGTGATCGAGCAGGCAAAAATTCCGAGGCAAGGAGCCAATCCAATGAAAGTCAAGACGAACACCAAGGCCGGCAGCGCACTGTGGGGCAGCTAAGTTTTGATTACGAGACAAGTTCTAGCCATGAAAGCAAGGATGCTCCGAGAGGTTGATGAGTCTGGGTTCTCCGCCCAGCCCGCCCCGGAGGCATCCTTGCGTGATGTAATAGGGCTCGCGTCCCCTCGGCGAGCCAATCCAGCTTCGACCATGGCAGCGGCCAATCTGCCGTGCGGCACATCTGACCTCTCGATCCTGTAGCATCCACTGATTCAAACCGACAGTACTTCGGTCGCCACGCATACCTCAATCAGCAAAGCGCCGTCATCGTGATTGGTTGCCGCGAGGTGTCAGCCGTGAGTCAACTTGCCCGGAAGCGAAAGAGTATCATTCGGGTGACCCACCAGAATCTGCTGACAACGAGGTTACGCAATGCCTGAGTCCATCGACTGGCCGCCGCCGCACTCTCCGCACCCGCCGCGGCGCCGCGGACGATTGTTTCTCCTGTTGGCGGTCCTTGCCGGCATCTTCTTCGGCAGCCGGACCGCGTTGTCGTACTACGTCGACACGCTCTGGTTCGGGTCGCTTGGATACGGCGAGGTGTTCTGGAAAACACTGGGTCTGCAGTGGGGAATCTTTGCCGCATTTGCGGCGGCCACGTTTCTGATTCTCTATGGATCGTTTCTGGCTTTGAAGCGGGCGCATCTGCCCGATTTGCCGGACGGTCACACGATTCTGATTGGCGGACAACCGCTGAAGCTCCCGGTGGAGCCGGTGTTGCGCACGATCGCGCTTGGCGTTGCGCTCGTGATTGCCGCGGTCACCGGCGGCAGCATGATGGTGGAGTGGCCGGCGCTCGCGCTGTATTGGTATGCGCCTGCCACAGGCGGGGGCGTCGTCTCCGATCCGATTTTCGGCAAGCCGCTGAACTTTTTTCTGCTGGCACTGCCCGCCTGGCAGCTCATCGTCGGCTGGCTGCTTACTCTGGCTGTGATTATTTGTGCGCTGGCCGGTTTTTTCATCCTCATCACGGGCGGGAGCCGCGCGCTCAGCGGGCGTCTCAGCCGGGCGGTCACCCTGCCCTGGCGCGGGCTGTCGATCGCATTCGCGTTTCTCTTGGCGATTCTCGCGGCGCGTGTCTATCTCAGCCGGTTCGAGTTGTTGCTGGAAGATCACACGATCTTCGGAGGCGTGACCTACACGGACGCGCACGTCACGCTGACCGGGTTGCTGATTGTCTGCGCCGCGCTGATATTCGGCGCGGCGATTGCGGCCGTCAACGCCGTGCGGATGCCACGCGGGCTGTGGCTGGCCGCTGCGATTCTGCCGGCTGCGGTCTGTTATATCGCCTTGCAGGGAGTCAGCTGGTACGTCAGCAGCTTTATCGTCAAACCGAATGAACTGGTGCGCGAGCAGCCGTATATCGCGCACAATATCGAGCTCACTCGGAAGGCTTACGGATTCAGCCGCATTACGCAGCGCGAATTTCCCGCGGAGACAACGGTGGAAGCGGCGGACGCGGCGAACAATCAGGCGACGTTGCAGAACATCCGGTTGTGGGACTGGCGCGCGCTTCAAGACACGCTGCGCCAGATTCAGGAGATCCGCACCTACTACGACTTTCCCGACATCGACATCGACCGCTATGACATTGACGGCGCGACTCGCGAGGTGATGCTGGCCGCGCGCGAGTTGAACGTCGACAAGCTCCCGGAGAGCAGCCGCAACTGGATTAACGACAAGCTGATCTACACCCACGGCTACGGCATCACGATGAACCCGGTCAATGGCTTTACGCCGGAAGGGCTGCCCACGCTAATGTTGAGCAACATGCCGGTGCAGAGCACGGTGCGCGGGCTGAGCGTGACGCGTCCCGAGATTTATTTTGGCGAGATGACCAACACCGACGTCTACGTGAAGACGCGGCAGAAGGAATTCAACTATCCGCAAGGCGCCAGCAACAGCCTGACGTCGTATGAAGGCTCGGGCGGTATCGTGCTGGGCGGCTTTCTGCGCCGCATCATGATCGCGCTCGACCGCGACGACCTGGCGAAGCTGCCGTTCAGCGACGACGTGACCCCGGAGAGCCGCTTGCTCATGCGTCGCAACCTGAAGGATCGCGTATCGGCGCTGGCGCCGTTTCTCACCTACGAGTCCGATCCGTATATCGTGCTTGGCGACGATGGCCGTCTGTCCTGGATCATGGACGCGTTCACATCTTCCGACAGTTATCCCTACTCGACCCATTACCGGCTCGGCAACGATTTGATTAACTACATGCGGAACAGCGTCAAGGTGGTGATCGACGCCTACGACGGCACGACCACGTTCTACGTCTTCGATACGGAGGATCCGATCATCGCGGCGTATCGCCGAATTTTTCCGGACTTGTTCAAGGATGCGTCCGCGATGCCGGCCGGGCTGCGCAAGCATGTGCGCTATCCCGAGCTGCTGCTCAAACTGCAAGCGGAAGTGTACGGCCTGTATCACATGACCGACGCGGAAGCGTTCTACAACCGTGAAGATCTGTGGACGGTCGCGACCGAAGTGGGCATGGCCGAGGGCGGCGGCCAGACGACACAGGCCATGCAGCCCAATTTTGTACTGATGAAACTGCCGGACGAAACCGGCGAGGAGTTCGTGGAGATTCTGCCCTTCACGCCCGCCAACCGCAATAATCTGATTGGCTGGATCGCCGGGCGCAGCGACGGCGCGCAATACGGCACGTCGGTGGTTTACAACTTTCCGAAGACGAAGCTGGTCGACGGACCGCTGCAAATCGAGGCGCGCATCGACCAGAACGCGCAGCTTTCCGGACAATTGACGCTTTGGAATCAGCAAGGCTCGCACGTGCGGCGCGGGGCGCTGCTGGTGATTCCGTCGGGGCGCGCGCTGTTGTATGCGGAGCCGATTTACCTTCAGGCGGAGCGGAGTCCGATGCCGGAGTTGCGGCTGGTGGTGCTGGCGCTGCAGGATAAACTCGCGTACGGGCCGACGTTCGAGTCGGCGATGGCAGCGCTGTTTGGCGGAGCGGCTTCGTCCATGAGTGCGCCAACGACGAGCGCGCCAACGACGAGTGCGCCGGCCAATTCTCCATCAACAAATGCAGCGGCGGGTGCTGCTGAGGCTGCACGAGGCGCGGCAGACGCGTTGTCCCAGCCCGCAGGCGATCTCAATCTCAATGCACTCATCGCGGAAGCGGCCCATGACCTTGCCGACTACGAGCGCCTGACGGCGGAAGGCAAACTTGGCGAGGCGGGGCAGAAACTGGAAGAGTTGAAGCGCGTTCTCGACAAGCTGAATGCGCGCCGAAAATGATTTCACCGTGGCGGCGCCGCATGCGTGGTTGATTCGACGTCAGGTTTAGTCGACATTCCGTGGCTGGCATTGGCCGCTAGCAATCCGGAGCGACGTTATAATTCACGCATTGCGACTGCTCATTTCCCACGTACCAAATTGCGGACATGTTGGTCTGATTGGGGAAATGGGTAAACCAGAACGTCCATTCATAGTCCGGGCTGAACTGCAATAGTTGTCCGTACCCAAATTCATCGGCCCAATCGTTGGGGTTGCAGGTCGCTCCGGAATAGAGAAGGGCGTTAAAAGAATATGTACCCGCGTTGGCGACCGTAACGTGGACTCCCTGATAGCTGTCGCTGCCATGCTTGTACCAGCACCCCTGGAAGGTCGCCGCCGGTCCTCCTGTTGATGCCACATTCAGCGTCAATTTTGCGCTCTGCGATGTGGTGCCATCGCTAGCGATCACTTCCATGGCATATCTTCCATCGGCCACGCTGCTGTGGACCTTGATTTCCGCAACGGCCGTGCCGCCTCCCGGAGCGGCGATCAGCTTGGGGGTAAGGATCACCGAAACGCCGGCAGGCACATTGGACGTGGTCAAATGCAGTGCATGATCGTATCCCAACGTCACCGTGGTTGTAACGTTGGTCGATCCGGATTCTCCAGGGGCTACTGTGATGGTAGAGGGATGCATCGCGACTTTGAATGAAGGGGCAGTCGCGGGAGTAGCGACGATGATTGCGTCGGAACTTTCCAGTTGCGCGGCTAAGTCATCAATCGGAGCCGCCAGGTTCGCCGCGATTTCAGTGGAAGCACCACCCGTAAGGCGTTCTCCAATCGGGGTCGCCTTGCCCGCTCCGTTGCGCCCGGTATAGGCATCGGTGGCGGAGTCGTTCGATTTGGCGATGGTTTCGGAGACGCTCACGGGTTTCACCAGCCGTGAACCGGAGCCACAGGCCGCCAGGGACAGCAGAGCACTTGCTGCTACTACGATCAGCGATAAAGGCAGGTGTTTATGAGCGTTCGACACGTGGGGTACCTCAAATCGTGGAAATTGACGAAGGAAGCCGAACCTGCCCAATTCTCACACGGGTCCGGGGCGAAAACATAGACTCGAAAGTACATCCGCTTTCCGCATTCCGGGCACCGTCCGCCCTCGCATTTGCTGCAAATCGTACAGTTCTCAGGCCGGGGAACTTGTGTATAGTTGTGACCTGTAAAGATGAATCTTGCAGCAATCCGCAGCATTGGAAAAGGTGATCGAGTGAGACGCTTTTCGCGATATTCTTTGTTTCTTCTATTGGTTACGACCTTCTTTCTTGTTCAGACCAATGCCGCGCTGTGGGCACAGGGAAGCTCCGCCGAACGAATCTTCTTTCATGCCAAAGTGTTTACCGGCGATCCGCAGAATCCTTACGCGGAGGCGGTTGCGATTCGCGGCGACAAGATCGTCGCGGTCGGCAACCTTCCCGAGGTCGTAAAGTCTGCGCCCGCAAATGCCGAGCGCGTCGACCTGGAGGGCAAGAGTCTTTTCCCCGGGTTCATCGACTCGCACAGCCACTCGATCGATGGAGGACTCGGCTTGATTTCCGCCGACGCCAGCGAGAAGGTGCATGCGCTCAACGATCTTCCGGCATTTGCCGAAGACGCGAAGAAAACGGGCAAGGGCATGCGCGGCGACATTCTTGAGATTCTTGGCCTGCCGCTGGAGTTCTGGTCGCACTGCGACACCCTGAACGCCATGTTCAGCACCGGTGCTTACGAGAAGCAAAGCGTCATTCTGCGCGGCATGGATGGTCACACGGCGTGGGCGAATCGCGCCCTGTTGCAGCGCGCCGGCATCACCGCCGATTTCCTGAAGAAACTTTCTGCGAATGAGCGGAGTTACTACGGCACGGATAAAGATAAAAACAAGGACATGCCGAACGGTTTTCTGGTCGATGCCGGTACGGAAAAAATCGAGCCGTTGCTGCCCGAGCCCACGTCCGACAGTTTGCTGGCGGCGGGGCGCGCCGCTCTGCAATATAACTACAGCCTCGGAATTACGGCGTGGCTTGACCCGCTGGCCAGCGATTATGTTTTGCGGGCTTACAAGATGCTCGCGGACCGGGGAGAGCTGACCTCGCAGGTGGTGGCATTTCCCCAGGTGTTGGCGAAAGATCCGGCAGCGGAACTCGCGGCGGTGCAGAAGACGCGCGCGGCTTACAAGAATGTTCCCAACTTGCACGTAACCGGGATCAAGGTCTTCGCGGATGGCGTGGCGGAATATCCTTCGCAGACGGCGCATCTCAGCCAGCCCTACAAGAACACGGGGCGCAACGGCGACCTGCTGTTCGATCCCAAGAAATTTGCCGAGGTGTGCGTTGCGGCCGACAAGCAGGGGTTGATCGTTCACGTGCATGCCATCGGCGACCGCGCGGTGAAAGAAGCGCTCGACGGGATTGCGGCGGCGCGCAAGGCGAACGGCAATTCCGGGCTGCCGCATACCATTACGCATGAACAGTTCGTGCAGCCGGAGGATTTCCCTCGGTTCCGGGAACTGGGCGTAGTGAGCGCATTGCAGCTTCTTTGGGCGGAGGCCAGTCCCGACACGATTGAGATTTTGAAACCGTATCTGGATCCTGAAATTTACCAGTGGCAGTATCCGGCGCGGTCGATCCTCGACAACGGCGGAATTATTTCCGGGGCCAGCGATTGGCCGGTTTCGAGCGCGAACGTGTTCTGGGCGATTTATCAGGCCGAAACGCGCAAAGGATCGGAAGGAGTGCTCGACCCATCGCAGGCCATGCCGCGCGAAGCGATGTTCTATGCCTATACGCGAAACTCGGCTCACGCCATGAATCTCGATTCCATTGGAACCATCGCCGCCGGCAAGCGCGCGGATTTGGTTTTGCTGGATCGCGACGTTTTAACCGTTTCGCCGGAAGACATGCGCGAGACGAAAGTACTGTGGACGATGGTGGCGGGAAAGACGGTATATCGGGCAAAGTGAGGGGTGGCCTGAACACCCGCGAATCGGCGTTTACCGGACCGACTTCTTCGATGCCTGCTTTTCACGATCCAGTTTTTCGCGATTCAGCACCATTTGATCGAAGGCGTGGGGCAGCGACTCACAACGGGAATAGGGACCGGGCTTATAGGAGCGGGACTGGATTCCGGCCTGCGAGAGCTCGGAGATCGCCCAATCTTCACGGTTGGTGATGTCCCAAAATTCAACCGCGTCATCGGCTTCGAAGTTGGGCTTGGCCATTGCGTTCGGATGAAAATGCAATTCACAGATCACGTCGGTGCGATCGACGGCCCGCGGCCACAGCATGTGCGTCATGACGTAATCGGGATGAAGGCTTAACAGCAGGTTGGGAAAAATCGCATAGTAATAGACTTTGCTGCGTTCGTCCGCGGTGAGCAGGGGAAGGTAGTCGCGCCGCAGCTTGCCGTCTTTGCTCATGGTCTTGGCGCCGCCCTGAAATTCCATGGAGCCGCCGATGTACCCGCGATGCGGCGGGTCGTTCTCGCCCGAAAGGTAATCGCTGATGGCGCTGAGCGCCGGGTGCAGAATGGGACAGTGCAGGCACTCGTTGTAGTTGGTTACGATCAGCTTCCAGTTGGCCTTCACCTCATATTTGACGCTTCGAAAGGTGCGGAGCTCGGCCATCTGCCAGTGCCGGAACTTCCGCGGCAGATCTTCCAATTGACCGGCGAGCGGGGCCGGATCGGCGCTGAGATTGATGAAGATGTGTCCGTCCCAGACGTCGACATGAACGGGATTGAGGGGATAGTCCTCGTGGCGGAAGCCTTCGTGGGCGTGGGGAGCGCCCATCAGACGCCCGTCGAGTCCGTAGGTCCATCCGTGGTAGGGGCACTGGATCCGTCCGGTGAAATGCCCTTTATCGAGAGCGCAGATGCGGGTGCCGCGATGCCGGCACACGTTGAAAAACGCCCGCAACGAGTTGTTCCCGTCGCGAGTAACAATGATGCTCTCCCCCGCGACCTCACGCAGAAAATAGTCGCCCGCCTTTAGGACTTGGTTGGTGCGCCCGGCGCAGATCCAGTCCTGGCAGAAGAAGCGCTCGAGTTCGTCGCGGAAGACGCCGGGGTCCGTGTAGTAGCGGGCGGGCAGCGTCGTCGCAACGGATTGGACGTCGGGGATTGGCATTTCAGCATTTCGCGGTCAGCGCTCGGCGGTCAAGCCAATTCGCATGCAGCAGTTGCCAGTCTGTTCGTTATAGTTTCCAGCGTAAGGATTCTACAGCAGGAATCCCGCGGGGCAAACTCATGGTTCAAATGCACTGCTAGCGGGCCGGCGAGATGCTGACGAAGATGGCCAAGGCGAAGCCAGTTGTCATCCAGATGAACCAGTCTTCATTCTTCGGCCCGCTGTTCGTCCGTGGCTCACGATCTCACTTGGCAACTGGCGCCGCTTCCAGCGTCAGCACTTCGAACGGCGCCAGCGAAAACACATGCGACTCGCCTGCACTGAGTCGAAGAGTTGGCATGGAGCTGTCTTTTGCCCACGGGCTCTTCGCCGCAAAGTGCGCGGGCGCATCTCTGGGAATCTCAAATGCCTGCCCGACGTCCAATGAGAGCCGCTGTGGCTTGTCGCTCGGGTTCCGCAGGACGAGGATTGCCTTCTCCGCCGACCACGAAGCCCAACCGTAGACTTCCAGTTTCGCCGGATTTCCGCCGACCCAGTGCGTATCGCGCAAGATACCGGCGTTGTGCCTCGACCACTTCGCCGCCTCGGCAAGCACATCCCAATTCTCTTTGCTCAGCAGCGAGGGAGTAATGTACATCTCCTGCAACTGCGTTCCTGTGCCGAAATAATCGCGCACCTCGTCCGCGAAATCGTTGGCCGGATCGGTGCTCAAGTTCTTCGCGTGCTGCGCGTAGATGAGGCCGTGCAGCATGAGAGCATTGAGCGGATAAAGCGGCCCCGCGGACACTACATGCTCGTACGTATCGGCATCGCGATAAGTGATCCACTTCTGTCGCCACGACCCGACACCCGCAAAATCATGGTCCTCCCCCCCGCGCCAGATCGAATCGGCATATTGCAGCCAGAACGGCGATGGATAAGTTCCGGTGGTGAGGTTGATGTAGACGTCGGGCTTCGCCGCTCTTAAGTCCTGAATCAGGCTGATCGCGGCCGCGAAATCGCTATCGAATTCACTGCCCGGAATCACTTCGTTGACATTCCCCGTTCCGTCGAACTTGAACTGGTTGATGCCATACGTGCGCATCATTTCCATGCAAACATCGTGGAAGCGCTGGTAGTATTTCGGCCCGGACAGCGCGAAGCCCTCCGCATTGGCTTCGAAACCCTGTTTCTTGCCGTATTTGAGTCGTTCTTCATGCGGCTTGCCGTAGCCTCCCCATGGTGACATCCAAACGCCGGGTGCCGCGCCGTACTTCACAGCCGCATCTGTTACTGGAGCAAATCCATTTGGGAAACCGGAGTTGAAACCCCACAGCGTCTTCGAATCATCCCAGCCATCGTCGAACAGATACGAGTCGAGGGTCACACCCCGATTCTTGTTCAGTTCCCTCCCGAAAAAGTTGACCCGATCGACCGCGCCCGCCTGATCGAACTTGTTGAAATAGCCGAGGTCATACCAGGAGTTGTAGTGCAGAAACGTGCGATAGGGATGCGCCCGTTCTCGTTCCACGTAGTTCAGGAAACCGCGGCGCAGCTGATTGGGCGGGGTCACGCCGATCACTGACGAGAACTTAACTTCATGTCCCGCGCGAATCGGAAGCTCCCGCGAAAGCGTACAGGTCGCAACGCCGTTCAAAATGCCGCACTTTGAAAGCGGATGCTCGAAACCCGCAAACACATCGTCTGCGACCAAGGGTGAACCCGCAACGGTTCCGACCACCTTCACGCCGGGCAGCTTCCAAGAGATCAGTCGAATCTCGGAAACTGGGAGATCATGCTCCTGTGCCCGAACTGTAATTTCCTGACGCAAATAGTTCGAACCGTCGCGAAGAATTCCACTCCACACCACATCGAATTTCGGATCGGAAGATTGCAGGGTTACAGCCACCTTCTTGCCGCCAATTCTGTCGGCGAGCTTCGAAGCACTCAAATTCCCTTTGAGGTCTTCCACGCTGGCCGCGGAGACAATCTCCATTCGCGTCGCCGGGATTTCGCGGCCGTCCTTGAAGCGCAATACAAATACTTCGAACGGGACCGGCACAACTTTCCGGGCGAGAACGTCCGTGAATTTCGCGAACCGGAACTTGTTGTTTTCCGTCGTTAGCTCGAAGCCAAGCGCGCCATTGCCCAGCGAGATCTCAGTGCCGTCGACGCGGGCAACCGCTTTCCCGGGATCGGGACTGATCAATGCGGGAATCGATTCGGATGCCTGAGTGTGTGCGCTCGTCGCCGTCCCCACAAAAAAAGCACCGAGGGCAAGAATCGGCAGAAGTGCGCGGTACACGTCACTCCTGCTTGAACCTGCATGGCGCGCCAGCGTTTTCATTTTCCCTGCTCCCTATATTTGCAATCCTGCCGGACTATAAATTAAACACGGATGTATTCACAATCAATCGAAACAAAAAGGGTGACCGGCTTCGGCTAGCCAGGTTGCATCGTGAAACGAGGCCGCTACCATTATCTTCGGTCATTTGGATAGAAAGCGCGGGAGAGGATAGAGTTAATCATTCATGTCGCTCCAATTCAAGTCTGGAATCATTGTCCTTGTTCTTGCGTTCGTCGCGCTGAGCTGGACGTCGTTGTGCTTGGGGCAGAGCCCGCAACCAGCGCTGGCGCCGGCCGGAAGCATCCACGGCACGGTCGTCGATCAGAGTGGAGCGATGGTCGCGGGAGCCAGGCTGAAGCTTGCCGGAGAAGATCCATCCCGGCACCAGGAGACGGTTTCGGGAAACGATGGGCAGTTCGCGTTTGCCAACGTCGCTCCCGGACGTTTTCAGATCACGATCACGTCGGCGGGTTTTGCGTCGCAGACGTTATCGGGAACGCTGCATGCGGGGGAGAGTTACACCATCCCGAACACCGCGCTGGCCGTTGCCGAATCCTTCACCGATGTGGAAGTCGGCCTCTCACAGATCGACGTGGCGGAAGAGCAGATCAAGATTGAAGAGAAGCAGCGCGTGCTGGGCGTGCTGCCAAACTTCTATGTCACCTACATCCCGAATGCAGTTCCGCTCACCTCGAAGCAGAAGTTCAAGTTGGCATGGAAGACGGTGATCGATCCGTTCACCTTGGTGGCTGTGGCGGGAGCTGCGGGAGTGGAGCAGGCGCAAGATCACTTTGCCGAATATGGGCAAGGCGCGCAGGGTTATGCAAAGCGCTTCGGCGCCGGCTATGCCGATACGGCGTCTGGCGTGTTCATTGGTGCCGCCTTACTGCCATCGCTTCTGAAGCAGGATCCTCGGTATTTCTACAAGGGAACGGGCAGCACGCGGTCGCGCGCTCTGTATGCGATCGCGAACTCGTTCGTCTGCAAGGGCGACAACGGGCGCTGGCAGACAAACTATTCGAACATCCTGGGTAGCCTGGCGGCGGGCGGCATCTCGAATCTCTATTATCCCAGGCAGGATCGGAATGGGTTGGGACTGACTTTTGAGAACGCGGGCCTGGGCCTGGCCGCGACTTCGGTCTCGAATCTCTTCCAGGAATTCGTCATCCGGAAGCTGACGCCCAAGGCTAAGAACGGGGCGGGCGGACCGTGAGTGAAGTGGCCACTCCGGCTGTTTACTCTTCGGTTAATAGATCATGATTTCTCGGATTTTTATTTTTCCGGTTCTTTAGAATCTTAGATTTACGGAAAAATTCGCGCCAGATCCTTGCGTTTAAAGGACTTATTTGCAAAATATTCCGGAATAAGGACTTAGAGGTGCCAGGTTTCAAAGTTTCAGGGTTTCAAGGTTTCAAAAAGTCAGGATCTCCAAATGAAAAAGGGTGCCGGAGTGATCCGCACCCTTTTTCTTTGCTCTATATCTCTATTATATCAATTCCTGCCGGGGTATTGGACATAGTTTTCGATTTTATTTTCCCTACGTATTCAGCGGCTTACGCGGAAAATCGTCAAAACAGGGGCTTGACAGGATTTTCAAAGTTCGGGAAATGCATGGAGACCTACTCTATCAGGCTGCGGAAAAAGTGTTTTCCCAGTGCGGCATTCCCCCAGCGGCTGGAAGCCGCGGTTGATTTCGCGGCAGTTACGGCACGAGTGGAACTCGTGCCCTTCCCAAAACTGGCGTGAAATCGGAGTTTTTCCGCAGCCTGCTATGGGTGCCGCACGCGTTTCGGGTCGTACTCGAAATTGACCAGGCCGTCGCGGTAGTCGAGCTTCAACTCCAGCCGCCTGAGCATTTCAAAACCCAGGAAACCCGAAACCTCGGTGCCGGTAAGTCGGCTCACGGTGGCGAGGTCGAAGGTGATGATACCTAGATTCGCTTGTCGAAGGTGCCCGAAACTCAAAGTCGCCTTGTCGGAGCTGTAGACCTGGTTCACCTCGCCGCTCAATCCACGAACTCGATCGCGGTAATCGGAACCCACCTTGGCGGCCTGACGCCCAGCACGCAGAGAGAGGATATTGCTGAACGCGCCGGTGTCGAGTTCGAACAGCATGGGTTTGGAATCGTTCACGCTGGTCGGCACCAACATGGCGTGGCCGAAGCGGAAGACTTTCGTCCAGTTGGCCATCTCCGGCGCAACGTAGCGATCTCTGGGCAGGCGGCGTGAAGGTTTTGGAGCGGGCGTGGGACTGGGCGTGGCGGGCTCCCGATCCTTGGCAGCCGGTTCGGCGGTGCTGTCTTCCTTTTGTTCCGCGTTGGCCTGTTCCTCGCCTTCGCTGTTCAGCGACTTCGGAGCGGTTGTGTCTTCGGGGCGCTGGGGAAGCGGAGAGAGCTTGAGCCGCTCTCCGGGAAAGTCAATGTCGACCAGGTAGGCGCCAAAAACGTCGGCTCCGATCAGTCCATCGTTTTCGGCTACAGAGGTTTTTTCGCTTACGTGGACCACGCAGTCCTGGAACTCCAGTTCGCCGATTTGGATGTGGTCGGCGGCCGCGATGTAGCCGCTTTGCAGCCCTTTGTCGCCAATGCCTCCGTAGTGTGCGGAGGAGATGCGGGTCAGGCCAGCCTTTTCCGCGACCTTGCGGTTTACCGTGATCCCGCCCGCACCTGTATCGAGCAGGAGGTGAACATTGCGGTCATTGAGCTTGACTGCTAAGCCGAAGCCACGCACGCGGCGTGAGTCCTCCCCGTACAGAGTCTCCAGCTTCGATTCGGTTTGCTCGATTTTGCTGATGAGCCTGCACGCATGAATGGGTTTGTCGGCGGTTGCTTTGAGGAATTCCAAGTAGTCGGTCAGCTGTTTGGTCTCCTGTTCGTCGTCGGGATGGGCGCCGGCGAGATAGGCTTCCAATAGCGCCAATTGTTCTTTTCGCGGAAGCGTGCGCAGCCACGCCCTTTGCACGTCAAGATCGCCGGGCGCAATCTGGTGCGCGATCTGCAACTCACCATAAGCGATTCGGTACATGGAGTAGGTGCTGTACAACCGCGCCAGTCCGAGATACGCATGCACCTCCTTGGGGTCGAGCTTCTTGGCGGTGAGGTAGGACACCTCGGCATCGGACATCTCGGCGCGGCGGAACTGGACATCGCCCTTGGCCGCCAATAACGCCGCCGAGTTGGGCAGCGTGGCCAAGGCGGCGTTCGCCGCGTCCAGCGCCTCGTCGATTTTCTGCTGCCGTAACATCGCGCGCACCAACCCCACTTGGGCAGGCAGGAGCTTCGAGTTGGTCTTGAGCAACGCCTGATAGCGTGCTTCGGCTTCGGCGAACTTGCCCGCCCGATAGAGTTGATCGGCAGCGGAAAGTTCCGGGTCGAGGGCTGGAGGTTTTGCGTCTTCGCCGAACGTGTTGCCGAGAACTATGATTTGCAGGGAGAAGAGCAGAAGCGCGGCGAAGGCGGAGCGGGAGAAAGCAGACATGAACGAGGATTACGCGTCGCCAAGCAGCGTAACACGATTTCGGAATGCAGCTGAGGTGGCTCTGGAAACGGTAGTGAAGCAGGTGGTCCACCCAGGAAGTGGGCTTGCTGCGGACAAAAGCAGGTCCTACCCCTTCGACAAGCTCAGGGTCAGGATGACAAATCCTAGCGATTAGCGCCGCGACGCTTTGGCGCGCTTGGGTTCGGTTAGGCGGAGCTGTGCGGTGGAGGCTGGTTCCACGCGGTTTCTGCCTTTGTGCTTGGCGCGATAGAGGGCCTGATCGGCGGCTTGGATGACCTGCTCGGGCTGGCGGTAGCGGGTGCTGGGCTCGGCGACTCCGATGCTGACGGTAACGGATAAGTGGTCGAGCGGCGGCGGGGGCGCGGCGGCAGCTTTTTTTCTTGCGGGCTTTCTGCGATCGGATGGGACGGCTCGGCGGTCGCTGCTCTTCTCTTCGGCGCGCTGGGCTCTTCGATCCGCGCCACGGACGTGGAAAGTGGATTGTTCGATGTTTTGGCGGAGGGCTTCAAGATGATCGAGGGCTTCTTTAGCGGAAGTGTTGCGGAAGACGATGGCGAACTCTTCGCCTCCGCAGCGGAAGGCCTGGCCGTCGCCTCCGACATCGGATAGGCGCTTGGCTACCATGCAGAGGACCTGATCGCCGGTGTCGTGTCCGTAGGTGTCGTTGAATTTTTTGAAATGGTCGATGTCGACGATGGCGATAGCGTATTGCTGGTCAAGCGAGAGCAGGGATTCGTTGAAGGCGCGGCGTCCGCGGATGCCGGTGAGTTCGTCGTGGTAGGCGAGCACGTAGGAGGTCTCGATCAGCGAGGCAGCCAGGATCAAGGCGGCGGTGGCGACGTAGGCGTCGGACATTTTGCCGAGCGGGGCGAATTGGAGCCACAGGAAAACGGCGGCTATGGACCAGACGAATCCGGGCTCGATGGGCTTGCGGGTTTGAAAGAAACGGCGGACGAACACGGCGATGGCGGCTGTGAAGATCAACAGAATCCAGAGCGGGATCGGAGCGGCTGCGGAATGATGGGAATTGGCGGCTGCATTTCCCGAACTGTTTTCCGGGCGGCAGAGGACGGCGAAGGCTACGGATTCCACGAAGAGCAAACCGAAGCGGGGTGCGATACCGGCAACGATCAGGCCGCGTTCGCGCATTTGGGCGAAGGCGATGAGGTTGAGCGGGATGAGCAAAGCGGCCAAGGCAATGGCGGTGCGAGCGGGGCCGGAGTGAAGTTGTCCGGCGGAGAAGAAAGCGACGGCGCGATGCGCCAACAGCAGAACCAGCAGGGAAAACAGAACGCGGCTGGAATTGAAACGCCAGGCTAAGAGCAATCCAGCGGCGAACACAGCAACGTAGTAGAAGGAGAGCGAGGGCGCGATCTGGAGGAACAGGGAGCTATTGACGAGCGTCGCCGCCAGCGCCAATAGCGCGCCGCCGGGCACCAGCCAGGCTTTCCAGGTTCGCGTGTTCACTGCTTCAGAATACGGCAGTTGGTGACGGTTGGCGGTTATGGTTTGGGCACGGACCGCGGGCAGTGGTAGTCTTCCCTGTTCATGGTCCCTACACGGCATCCCGAACTTCGCATTGCCATCGATACGGGGGGTACGTTCACCGATTGCGTTTGGGTGGAGGGCGGCACGCTTCGGACTCTGAAGGTGTTCTCCACGCCCGACGACCCTTCGCGCGCGATTGGGGAGGCACTGAAGAAGATTGGCGGCGCGGCGGAAAACACTGGCGCTGGCCTTACTTTGTTGCATGGGACGACTGTTGGGACCAACGCTCTGCTGCAACGAAAAGGGGCGCGGGTTGCGCTGATTACCACGGCGGGATTTGAAGACACGATCGAGATTGGGAGGCAGGCGCGGCCTCGGCTGTATGACTTCTTCTTCGATCGGGTGACGCCGCTGGTGGCGCGTGAGTTGCGCTTTGGCGTGGCGGAACGGACCGACTGCGACGGGCGGGCCTTGCAGCGTCCATCGGATGCGGAGTTGGCGCGGCTGCGGGAGGCGGTGCGGCGGGCCGCGCCCGAGGCCATCGCGATTTCTCTGCTGTTCTCTTTTGCCAATCCGGAGAACGAGGTCACGGTGGCTGCGGCGGTGGCGGAGCTTGACTTGCCTTTGTCGGTGTCGCATCGCATCTTGCCGGAGTTCCGGGAATATGAGCGGACAAGCACGGTGGTGGTGAACGCTTATCTGCAGCCGCTGATGCAGAGCTATATGGAGGGGTTGGCGGAGCGGGTGCAGCAATTCGCGGCGGAGATCCCACGTCTCGAAAAGCGCGAGACGTGGGGCACCCTAAGTGTAAAGAACGCGAGATACGCGGCGCGGATTTTTGTCATGCAATCGAGCGGCGGGATTACGGCGCTGGAGTCGGCCGCTCGGGAACCGGTGCGCACGGTGTTGTCGGGTCCGGCTGGGGGATTGGTGGGCGCGGCGGCGATGGCTGCGCACAGCGGGTTCCGGAAAATTCTCTCGTTCGATATGGGCGGGACCTCGACGGACGTAGCGGCGGTGCAGGGCGAGGTTCGAACCGGGGGGCAGTCGGAGGTGGCGGGGCTTCCGGTGGGAGTTCCGATGCTGGAGATTCACACGGTGGGCGCGGGCGGCGGGTCGCTGGCCCGGTTCGATGCGGGCGGGTCGCTGCGCGTGGGGCCGGAATCGGCGGGGGCCGATCCGGGGCCGATTTGTTATGGGCGCGGAACCTTGCCCACGGTCACGGACGCCAATTTATTGATGGGGCGGCTGCGGCCAGAACGGTTTCTGGGAGGCGAATTTCAGCTCGATTTGGAGCGAGCGCAGCGAGTTACTTCCGAATGGCTGCGGGCGCAAGGGTCGCGCTTGAGCGTGGAACAATTTTCGGCGGGAATTGTGCGCGTGGTCAACGCGAACATGGAACGGGCTTTGCGAGTGGTGTCGATCGAACGGGGGTACGATCCGCGAGAGTTTGCGCTGGTGGCGTTTGGAGGAGCGGGCGGGCTGCATGCCTGCGAACTCGCCGAGGCGTTGGCGATTCCGACAGTGATGATTCCGGCGCGGCCGGGGGCGCTTTCGGCGTTTGGGATTCTGGTCAGCGACGTGGTCAAGGATTATTCGCGCACCGTGCTCTGGCGGCTTGAGGGAGTTGGATCGCAGGCGGCGCTGGTAAAGCTGGAGAAAGAGTTCCGCAAGCTGGAAGCGGCGGCGGGGAAGGAATTCCGCGCGGAAGGGTGGCACGGCAGGCCGGAATATGAACGCAGCCTCGACCTGCGCTATCGCGGGCAGGGCTACGAGCTCAATGTGCCCGCCGCGGCGAACGTCACGGCTCGCGTGCTTGCTACTCAGTTTCATGACGAACATCAACGTCGCTATGGGTATCACCACGCGGGGCGGGAGATTGAATTGGTTACGCTGCGTCTGCGGGCTCGTTTGCGGACGGCGCAACCGGATCAACCAGAGCGAAAGGTTGCCGGACAGACAATAGCGCGAAAGGCGTCATCATGCGCAAAGCCGGTGGAGCGCGCGGCGGTGTTCTTTCACGACAAAGCGGTGAACACGCCGGTATTTGAACGGGAGCAACTGGTTCTGGGCCGCCGGATGACGGGACCCGCGGTGATCACGGAATACAGCGCGACGACGGTGATTCCTCCGGGGAAGAAGTATTGGATGGATGGGGCGGAGAATTTGGTGATTCAGGTCAAAGGATAAGGATCGGCCAACTGGCGTCTGGCCGGGCAGAGACACCTGGCTCTCCACAGCAACGCCCTCATTCTTCTTCGGGTTCTTTCTTTTCTTCGATCGCCATATCCTTCAATTCGCTGGTCTCGAAGACGTCGCCACATTCCTGGCATTCGACATATTCAGAGTCTTCGTCGCGAGAGACGATCTGCACTCGTGGGTGCTTGCATTGCTCGGGGCTGACTTTATTTGGTGGGGCGGGCGACGGCTGACTGAACGTCATAAGCTGGTCGATGATCGACTCTTGCGAGAAAAATGGGAATTCTTCCCGAATTTCCGATATTTTGCGACGGCGGACCAAGGATGTCAAGTCTTATCGGAGGTCTGCCGGGAAGAGCGGAAGCACTCGACCGCGTGGTCATTGACCATTCCGGTGGCTTGCATGAAGGCGTAGCAGATGGTTGAACCGACGAAGTTGAAGCCGCGTTTCTTGAGATCCTTGCTCATGGCGTCGGATTGCGGCGTGCGTGCCGGAAGCTTCTCACCCAGCCGCCGGTGGTTTTGCAGCGCGCGGCCGCCGACGAACTGCCAGATGTAGGCGTCGAACGAACCGAACTCCTCTTGCACGGCCAGAAATGCTTTGGCATTCCGAATCGCCGAAGCCACTTTGAGCCGGTTGCGGACAATGCCTTCGTCGCGCAGTAACTGGCCGGTTTTTCGCCGGTCGTAGCGCGCGATTTTCTTCGGGTCGAACTGGTCAAAGGCCGCACGGTAATTTTCGCGCTTGCGGAGGATCGTGTCCCAGCTCAAGCCAGCCTGCGCGCCTTCCAGGATCAGGAACTCGAATAGCACGCGGTCGTCGTGTTGCGGGACTCCCCATTCGCGGTCGTGATAAGGAATGGATAGATCATTGGTGGCCCAAGCGCAGCGGACGATATTTTTCACACAGGTCCTCCGATCAAGTCTCACAGTTCTTCCACCCCTGCATCCGATTCGAACAGGCGTCACTGCGGCCAGATTTTGTAGATGCTACAATCGGGGCGCTTTTATAAACGACGTTCTCTTGGAGGTCAGGTCAGCTATGCATATTCTCACTCTTTGCACCCAGGAATCCATCACTGTTCCCCCTGATGCCACTGTAGCCGAGACCATCAAACTCATGCTGAAGCGGCGCGTGGGCGCTGTCGTGGTTGTGCACGGCAAATTAGTCCAAGGCATCTTCACCGAACGCGACGTGCTGAAGAAGGTGGCGCTGAGCGGCCGCGATCCTGCAAAAACCGCAGTAAGCGAAGTGATGACCACGCCGGTGCTCAACGCCTCGCCGAAAACCACTCCCGGCGAAGCCTTAGGCTTGATGTTGAAACATCATTTTCGTCATCTGCCGGTGGTGGATCTCAAGGGCAGGCTGAAGGGTGTCCTCTCGATTCGCGATCTAATGCACGAGCAGATGGAGGAAATCCGCCGGCAGCACCATTCGCTGGAGCACTATGTCAGCAGCGAGCGAGAGGGAGAGCCCCGAGCGAGAGACGCGAGGGAGTAACTGGCCCGGCCATTCGACATTCGTGGTTGGGGACGTTTCGACGCGTCACGCGGATGGTTTACTGGGCGAGAACGCCGTCGATTGTTCCCAGTTCCTCGGCTGAGAACTTAAGGTTCTTGAGCGCGGCCACGTTGTCGTCGACCTGCGACACTTTGCTTGCGCCCACCAGCGCGCTGGTGACGCGCGGATCGCGCAGCACCCACGCTACCGCCATTTCCGCCAGCGTTTGGCCGCGCTGCCTGGCGATTTCATTCAGGGCTCGGATCTTGACGAGTTTGTCTTCGCCGACGTCTTTCTTCTTCAGCGAAAAATCGCGGGCGGCGCGCGAATCGCTGGGTATTCCATTGAGATAGCGGTCGGAAAGCAGTCCCTGCGCCAGCGGGCTGAATACGATTGATCCGACCCCTTCTTTTTCCAGCACGTCGAACAATCCCTGCTCGGGGCTGCGCACGAACATGGAATACTTCGGCTGATGAATCAAGCAGGGCGTTCCGAGGCTGCGCAGAATCTTGACCGCTTTCGACGTTTGCTCGGCGTTATAGGCCGAAATGCCCGCGTAAAGCGCCCGGCCAGAGCGGACCGCGGTGTCGAGCGCTCCCATCGACTCTTCCATCGGCGTCTCGGGATCGGGACGGTGATGATAGAAGATGTCGACGTAGGCAAGGCCCATGCGCTTCAGGCTCTGGTCGAGGCTGGCCAGCATGTATTTGCGCGAGCCTCGATCCCCATACGGTCCCGGCCACATATCCCAGCCCGCCTTGGTCGAAATGATCAGTTCGTCGCGGTAGGGAAGAAAGTCTTTTTTTAGAATCTGGCCGAAGGTCTCTTCCGCCGATCCGTAAGGAGGGCCGTAATTGTTGGCAAGATCGAAATGGGTGATGCCGAGATCGAAGGCGCGGCGCAGCATGGCGCGGGAATTGTCGAATTGGTCCACGCCGCCGAAATTGTGCCAGAGCCCGAGCGAGACGGCGGGGAGTTTGAGGCCGCTGCGCCCCGCGCGGCGATACTGCATGGAGTCGTAACGGTTTTTGTCGGCAACATACATAGTGGATTTCCCTCAGCGCCTGAAGGCGCAATCAAGTTCTGCCTCATCCGCAGCGCTGAACCGCTGCGCCACCTAAAAGCGAGCGTATCCCGGCCACCATTCTACGGGTCAGTCGTATCTTTCATACCGGATCGATGAACGATCCCAGCCCAGGTTCTTCAGGAAGTCTCGGTTCGCTTTGACCATCTTGGCCAGGCCGCAGATGTAGGCGTGCATATCGGTACGGTTTCCCACGATCTCGGGCAGATGTTCCTGAACGTACCCTCGCCGGCCGTTCCAGTCCGCCTCAGGACGGCTCAGAGTAGGTAGAAAATGAAAGTTGGCATGCTTGGCAGCGAGAGTTTCGAATTCCTCGCGATAATAAATGTCCTGCTCGCGCCGCGCGCCGAACAGCAGCCAGAATTGGCGTTCTTGATGGCGATCCGGCTCTGCCAACAGCCAATGCAACATGGAGCGCAAGGGCGCAATCCCGGTTCCGGTCGCAATGAATACGGTGTCGCGCGCGGGCGGATGCAAAATAAAATTGCCGAATGGCCCCTGAAAGGCAATCTGGGCGCCCGTGTCGAGATTGCAGAGATAATTCGACATGTAGCCATCCTGCACGCGATTGAGGCAGAACGCGAAATGGCTGTTTTCGGAAGGTGGGGATGCGATCGAATAGGCGCGCGTCATCTCTTCGCCATCGGGAGTCGTGGCCTTTACTGAGAGCCATTGTCCGGGCGCAAAGCCAAAGTGAGCAACGCCGCTCACCCCGAGTTCGATGTGCTTGGTAAACTCGGAGAGCGGCACGGTGCGGAGCACGCGTGCTTCAAAAGACTGGAACTGAGCCATCTACCATTAGATGATGCAGGCCGGGTGCGGGACGCACCGGCCTCAGACGGCCTTTCTCCAAAAATGGGCTCAACCCAGAGAAGCGACGAATTCGAGCTTTTGTGCGACCTCGCCGGCGCGAATGTGACTCCAGCGCGTCGCGAAAGCGTTGCCGATCGCAATTTGTATGCCGTGAACTGGGCCGAACTTCTTCGCCTGGCGGAGCACCATGGCGTGCTTCCGCTGGCGGCGCGAAATCTGCTTGAAGCTGACCATCAACTTCCGCCGGAAATCGCACCCGCGCTGCGATCGGCGTACGAAGCGAACCTGCGGCGCAGCTTGTGGTTCACTGCCGAACTGCGACGGATCCTAGAGCATTGTGCAAGCCGGCAACTGCGGTTGGTTCCGTTTAAAGGACCGGTGCTGGCGCAATCGCTTTATGGCGATGTGGGGCTGCGAAGTTTTTCCGATCTCGACTTCCTGATTACTCCCGCCGACTTCGATCGCGCCAAGCGGGCGTTCGCTGAAATCGGATACGGGCCGGCGACGGACCTTACTCCGGCGGTTGAACGACTGTGGCTGCGAACCGGCTATGAGCGTTCTCTCGACGGCGCAGCGGGAAAGAACCTGGTCGAACTGCAGTGGGCGTTACTGTCCCATTTCTATGGGGTCGATCTGGATGTGGAGGATCTGCTGGCGCGAGCCGGCCGCACGATTGTGGGCGGGTGCGAAATGCCTTGCCTGTCTCCCGAAGATTCGCTCGTGGCGCTCTGCCTGCATGCGGCCAAGCATCTTTGGACGCGGCTGATCTATCTTGCCGATATTGCCGAGACTTTGCGTTTGCCGGGCATCGATTACTCTTTAGTATTTTCGCGGGCGCGAGCACTGGGAATCGCTCGCATTCTCGGGGTTAGTTTCTGGCTGGTGAGGAACGTGCTTCATGGGGAAGTTCCCGAACCGGGGGAGGAGTTGGCTGCGGCGGATCCGCAGGTGGCTGCGCTCGGCAGGGAATTCGCCGAACGATTGGCACGCGGTATGAACTATGAGTTCGAGTCGACGGAATATTTTCGCCTGGTCATGAAACTCCGGGAACGTCGCGTTGATCGCTGGCGCTATCTCTGGCGGCTGGTGTGGACGCCGAGTTCGGGAGACATAGCGGCGGTGCGCTTGCCGGAAGCGCTCTTTCCGGTGTATCGAATTGTGCGGATGGGGCGGCTGATTCGGAAGCTCGGCTGAAAACTGAGAGCTGACAACCGGGTCCGGGGAAACTCTGATTAAGCATTGGCAGAAGGCATAAACCACAGGGTACACGGGGGTGCACGGGGGAACCCGGGACTTAATCAGAGTTTCCCTAGTGCAGTTCGCCGTCGCCCGGCGCAACGTCGGGAGTGTCGACTTTCCGCGCCACGGCTGCGTTTTCTTCCGCCGGCGGCGGCTGGAATTCGCCGGGCTCTTTGCCGGCCAGCGCGGCATTCATGAACTGCATCCAGATCGGTAAAGCGGCGCGGGCTCCGGTCTCCTTTGCGCCGAGAGATTTCTTCTCGTCGTAGCCGATCCAGACGCCGCAGGTGAGCGATGGAGAAAAGCCCACGAACCAGGCGTCGGTGAAATCGTTGGTCGTGCCGGTCTTGCCGGCCAGAGGATACGGCATTTTGGCGGCGGCGACGGCCGTGCCGTGGAGCACGACCTCCCGCAACATCGAGGTCATGATGCGGGCGGTGCGCGAACTTACGACGTCTTTGATGTCGGAGTAATCTTCTTCCAGAATCCGGCCTTCGTAATCGGTCACCCTGGTGATGTAGCGCGGAGCCACGCGCACGCCGTCGTTCGGAAACACGCTGAAGGCGGAGGTCTGTTCCAGCGGCGTGATCTCCGCCGAACCGAGCGCCACCGGGAGATAGGCGGGGATATTGGCGGTGACGCCGAAGCGGTGCGCGTAGTCGATCACCGTGTGGATTCCGATGCGATCGGCCAGTTTGAGCGCGGGGATGTTTCTGGACTGCGCCAGCGCTCGCCGCAGCGTGATCGTACCCTCGAATTTGCCATCGTAGTTGTGCGGGGAGTATGGGCCGGATGCGGTTTGAAATGTTATCGGCGCATCCACAATCGTGTCGTCGGGGCTGCCTCCCTGGTCGATCACGGCGGTGTATACGTAGGGCTTAAACGACGATCCGACCTGGCGCAGAGCCTGCGTGGCGCGGTTGAATTTCGAGAGATTGAAATCGCGGCCGCCAACCATGGCCTTGATTTCTCCGGTCGCGTTATCGATGGCGACGAGCGCTCCTTCGGTTCCGGAGTCCTGCTCCAGGCTGACCTTCGCTTTTCCGTCGGCATCGAGCGCGAGCACTTTGAGGTAGACGATGTCGCCCGCGTGGAGAATGTCGGCCAGCTTGAGCTTGGTCCAGGCGACATCGGTTTGCGACAGCGTGGGGGTGCGCCGTCCGAAATGCACCTCGGCAGCGCCCGCTGAAACCGCTGCAACCAGCGCGTGAGTGTATCCGTTGACTTCGGGATCTTCATCCCAATCGGGATCGGCGTATTTGTCGATCTTCTCGCCCTGCGCGATCACGTTCGCAAGTTTGCCGCGCCATCCATGGCGGCGCTCGTAGGCGGCGAGGCCGTCGAGCAGCGACTGGCGCGCGGCCTTCTGCAGATCGGTGTCGAGCGAGGTGTAAACGCGGAGGCCGCTTTCGTGGACCTGGTCGCTGCCATACTTCGCTTCGAGGTAGCGGCGGATTTCCTCAACATAATGCGGAGCCAGCGAATTCGGATCCTTCTGCAGGTCGAGCACGATCGGCTTGCTTCTGGCTTGCGCGGCTTGCGCGGCGGTGATCTTGCCGTCTTCCAACATGGCATTGAGCACCAGGTTTCGGCGCTTGAGCGCGCGGTCGGGATGAGTGACCGGCGAGTAATATTGCGGAGCCTTGGGAAGTCCCGCCAACAGCGCGGCTTCTTCCAGCTTCAATTGCTTCGCCGGTTTGCTGAAATAGTATTCTGACGCGGCCTCGTAGCCGTACGCGCCGTGGCCGAGAAATATCTGGTTGGCGTAGAGGGTGAAGATCTGCGGCTTGGTGAAGCGGCGCTCGATTTGGATCGCAAGCAGCGTCTCCTGCACTTTGCGGTAAAACGAGCGGTCGGGAGAAAGAAACAGATTGCGCGCGAGCTGCATGGTGAGCGTGGAGGCTCCCTGGACTTTGCCGCCGGATTCGAGGTCGCGATACGCCGCGCCGATGATGCGCCAGACGTTGACGCCCGAGTGGCGGTAGAAATCCTTGTCTTCGATGGAAACAAGGGCGTTGCGGAGGACATCAGGGTAGTCGTCATAGGCGGCGATGACGCGGCGCTGCAAGGCAAAGGTGCCGATGACACGGCCCTTTCCGTCGTAGAGTTCGGTGACCGAACTGGGACGGTAGCGTTCGAGCTCTTCGACCTGGGGCAGGTCGGTTGAATAAACCAGCAGGAGGCCCGCGGCCGCGCCGACCGCGGCGGAGAACAGGACGAGCAATCCGAACAGGAAGCGTCCTACGAGCGGTCTTCCGCCAATTTTTATAGTAGGCAAGGGTTCTAAAAGCCAGGTTTCAAGGTTTCAGAGTTTCAAGGTTTCAATGGTAAACCAAGAGGGCAGGTTTCAAGGTTTCAGGGTTTCAACTGAGTCGTGTTGATGGGGCCGCTGAGGATGCCGGGGAAATTTGCCGCGGGTCAGAGTGAAACGAGAACCTTGCGGCACTGGCAAACAGCAGGTCCTTCGCTTCGCTCAGGATGACAAATCTTGATTTGAAACTTGAAACCTTGCAACCTTGCAACCTTGAAACCTTGAAACCTTGAAACCTTGAAACCTTGAAACCTTGAAACCTTGAAACCTTGCAACTCTGAAACCTTGAAACCTTGAAACCTTGAAACCTTGAAACCTTGAAACCTTGAAACCTTGAAACCTTGAAACCTTGAAACCTTTATCCCTTTGTTTCGCGGTTCTTCAATACTTCCAATGCCTTGTTCAGTTGGTCGTCCGGCAGGTTTTTCGGCTTTTCTTCCTTCTCGCCGGGCTTTGCTCCGGGAGATCCTACAACCGCCGGTTGGTCTTCTTCGTCTGGGATGCCGCCGTCGTCTGACGCGGAGTCGGCGACCAGGACGTTGGGCGTGACCGCCGCATCTTGAATCGCTTTGCCGCCCGGCGAATAGTATTTCGCGACCGAAAGAATCAACGCCGAGTTATCCGGCATTTCGATCAGCTTCTGCACCGAGCCGTCTCCGAAAGTCTTGTCTCCGACCACGTCGCCGCGGGCGTTCTCAAGAATGGCGGAGGCCACAATCTCAGCCGGACCCGCCGTGCCGCGATTTACCAGCACCGCCACCGGAAGCTTGGTCACGTCTTTGGCGGGGTCGGCGTTGAAAGCCTGCTTCGGATACTTCTGCCCCTGCAAATAGGTGATGGTGCCATGGTCGAGAAAGAGGTTGGCCGTGGCAATGCCCTCGGACTCCACGCCCGCAGCGGAGTTACGCAGATCGAGCACGATCTTCTTCGCTCCCTGTTTCTGGAGGTCGCGAATCTTGCCGGCGACTTCCTGCGACTCGCCTTCCGGGAACGCGTCCACCTGAATGTAGCCGACGTTATCGGCGAGCATCTTGTCGCTCACCGGAGGAATCGTGACTAGGTCGCGCGTGATGACAATCTTCTGCGGCTCGGCCTTGCGCGGCCGCACCACGGCAACGGTGATCGTCGATCCGACCTCGCCCGTCAACAGGCTGTGAATCTCAGCCAGCGACATGTCATGCGTGCTCTTGCCCTCGATCGATTCGATGATGTCGGAGTTGTCGATCCCGGCCTTTTCCGCGGGACCTCCCGGAATCACCGCGACCACGTCCGCGTAGCCAAAGCGCTTGGAGACGGTGGCGCCAATATCGGCCTTGGCGTCTTTCTTCATCACCGCTTTGTAATGCTTGTACTCGTCGGCCGACAGATAGCTGGAGTTGGCGTCGAGCGACTCGAGCAATCCATGCAGCGCGCCATCGGTGACGCCCGCGACATTCGGCTCCTCGACGTATTCCAGGCGGATGCGCGACAGCACTTCGCTGTACACCGAGAGTTGGCGATAGGCTCCGTCGTTCGTGGAGGCGCTGACGTTGACGAAAGTGCCAACAACGGTGAACAACAGGATGGCCAGCGAACTGGCAACGATGGTGACCTTCAGCTTCGTCGACATAATTTGATCTTCTGCTCTTCTTGATCAGGCTCTTGTGATCGGGCTTCCCGAAGAACTGGTACCCAATTATAGACGGTTTGATGCACAGATCGGGAAGCACGCTTGCGCACCGAAGTTGCGGTGAACGTAACAGGCAGAAAGGCGATGCTGCCGCAGAGACCCCCTTGCCTGCGGTCTTTTGGAATCAAAGACTTAGAGGTGAATCGCGCCAGGTCTTTTAGTTTAAACGGGTTACGGGTAAAGTCTTTATTTGTTAATGAGTTACGAGCGCTTTTGCTGGAGCGCTCGTTCTAGTTCACCGTCAGCGTGTAGGGAGCCGAGGTGCTTGTGCCGTCGTTGACGTTGCCGGCGAAGGTCGCGGTCAGGGTCTCGGACCCCTCGCCCGCTGCCGTGAACGTCAGCAGGCACTTGCCGCTGGTGGCCGCTCCCGTACAGGATTTGCCGCTGGGTGCAGCGGTCACGGTCACGCTGCCCGTGACCGTGTTTGCCCCGTTGGTCACATTGAAGTACACCTCCACTCGCAGCGGATTCGTTTGTGGAACCGTGCTGGTGATGGCGGTGGTCGTGGCGCGTGGAGTCGAAATGATGGACTGGGTGAGACTCGCGGCCGTGTAGTAGGTGTTGGTCGCCCACGAGGCTTTCAGAATACAAGTTTGATTCCCCGTCTTCATCGTGACCACGCCGCCGATCACGGAGCAGGCGCCGCCCGTCGTCGTCGTGATGGTCGGCGGGACGCCGGAGTTCTCCGTCGTAACCAGTCCCGAGAAGCTCGACAGGTAGGGCGCGCTGCTGGGCGCTCCGGTGAAGCTCACCGTCGGCGGAATCTTGACCACCGAATTAACGCCGTGAACGATCTGCGTCACCTGCGGAGCCGCCGCATAGTTGCTGTTGCCCGCCTGGTTGGCGAGCACAAAGCAGTCTCCGTAGCTGCTGGTCATCTTGTACGTCGCACTGTCCGGTCCCGTAGCGGTGATGGTGCAAACAGAACTTGGGCCAACGCCAAACGTCACCGGGGTGCCGCTGACGCCGCCGTCTGCTACTACCGTGAAGCTGTCCCCGATTTTCGAGGTCGGAGGCGCGGGTGTCGGGAACGTGATGCTCTGGCTCAGCGGAGTCGCGTTCGTGCTCTCCGCACCCGAACCCGCCGAATAGTTGCTGTTGCCCGTCTGGCTCGCCGTTACCGTACAAGTTCCAGTGCCGCTGGTCATGGTGATGTTTGCGGTGCCCGCGCCGCTGCCACTGCAAGCGCCCGAACCCGCAATGCTCACGGGATTGCCGCTTGCGCCGCCGGTGGCCGCCACGGTGAAGCTGCTGTTGTAGACGGCGCTGGCTGGGGCGTTTTGAGTGAAGGTGATGGCCTGGCTCAACGGATTCACGACCTGACCGCCGCTCAACGTGGCTGTGCTTGCGCTGTTGCTACTGTCCCCCGAGTAGGCCGCCGTGATCGCGTCGGTCCCCACCGCAAGGGTCGTGGTGGTGCAGGTCGCTACTCCCTGAGTGCCCGAGGTCACCGCGGTTGTGCCGCATCCGGTATTCGCGCTCCACGTCACCGTTCCGGTGATATCCTGCGCCTTCACTCGAAGTGCCCGGCGCGTCACTCGGCCCTTCACATCTCCGTTTTGCACGCTGATCGTCGCCGTGAACGTCGCCGGCTGGCCGTACGACGACGGAATCGGATTGGAAGCAATCGTGGTCGTGGTTGGGTTGGGGCTGTTCACAAAGGTATACGCCGCTCCTTGATTGGCGTTCCCATTGACAGTGTGATACGGCGCTCCAGCCAGAGCCGTGTTGCCGTCGCTCGACAGCGTCACGGAATTGCCGAAAAGGTCACCACCCGCTCCATCCGACGCTGTCAGCTCCTGCTGCTGGCTCCAGCTTCCAGCGGAGTTCGTGAACACATACGCCGCTCCTTGATATCTGTTCCCATTGACTGTGTGGACCAACGCCCCC
>Ga0302201_10000018_pt1 | contig 136967 bp, 124 predicted proteins | sample II_Bog_N3_2_FD_194586 | JGI IMG/M metagenome (GOLD analysis project Ga0302201, IMG submission 194586) | Peat permafrost microbial communities from Stordalen Mire near Abisko, Sweden - II_Bog_N3_2 | ecosystem: Environmental > Terrestrial > Soil > Wetlands > Peat | place: Sweden: Abisko... | reverse complement strand
TACCGCAACCTGTAGTTTCCATCATTGGAGAGTGTATACCGCGACAGGGGTCAGGGATCAGAGATCAGAGAACAGGGGGCAGGCGTCAGGGATCAGGGGGCAGGCGTCAGGGAACAGGGAACAGGGAACAGGGAACAGGGATCAGATGTTCTGGTTGAATGGGGGGCTAAAAATAATTCTGCGGCAGATTGTCGAAAAGCCGTCTTTCCATTCGACTCAGGTGTAGAACAGGCAAGAGGAGGCCTGACGACCATGCAATATCTTCTGCTGATTTATAACGCCGAAAGCCAGTGGGACGCGATGACCGAGGTCGAGCATGCAGCGATGCACAAGGAGTTCGGCGCCTTCACCCAAGGCATCGCAGCCAGCGGGAACCTGAGGGGCGGCAATCAGTTGTACCCCACCTCCAAAGCGACGACCGTGCGCGTGGAGAACGGCAAGACGCTGGTGACGGACGGCCCCTTTGCCGAGACCAAGGAGCAGCTGGGCGGCTACTACCTGATCGAGGCCGCCGATCTGGACGAAGCCACGGCCATTGCCGCCCGCATTCCCGCCGTGCGCTCTGGCTCGGTTGAGGTGCGGCCGATTGTTCCGATGGCGCCCCCTGCGTGATCGAGCCAGAATTCGCCGCGACGCCGATGGTTGTAGCCCGATTCACCCCGGTCGGGCTACGCTGATTCTGTGCAGGGCGAGCAGGTTTCCGTGGAGCAGATCTACCGCGACGAGTGGGGCAGAATCGTTGCCACGCTGATCCGTCTTCTGGGCAGCTTCGACCTGGCGGAAGAAGCGGCGCAGGAAGCCTTTGCGGCGGCGCTGGTGCAATGGCCTCGCGAGGGCGTTCCGGCGAATCCGCGCGCCTGGTTGATTTCTACTGCCCGCCACAAAGCCATCGATACCTTGCGGCGCAAGACGCGCTGGGAAGATGCGGGCGACCCGGACGAGACGCTTGCCAACGTTGCGCAAGAGGCTGGTTCCGATGCCGAGGAGGATGAGTTGGCGGTCGAAGACAATCGCCTGCGGCTGATCTTCACCTGCTGCCATCCGGCGTTGAACCGAGAGGCGCAGGTCGCGCTCACTCTGCGCACCCTGTGCGGCCTGACCACGGAGCAGATAGCCGGCGCGTTCCTGACGCCGCTGGCCACCATGGCGCAGCGGCTGGTGCGCGCCAAGCAGAAGATTCGCGACGCCGGCATTCCTTATCGCACCCCTCCGCGCGCAGAACTGGAGGAGCGGCTGGCGGCGGTTCTGCTGGTGGTCTACCTGGTCTTTAATGCGGGCTACAATTCTCCCGTCGAGAGCAGTGCGCTAAGTGACGAAGCGATTCGACTTGGGCGGCTTCTCAAGGACCTGTTGCCGGAAGAGACAGAAGTTCGCGGCTTGCTGGCGCTGATGCTGCTGCACGATTCACGGCGCGAAGCGCGCACGAGCAGCGATGGCGATTTGATTCTGCTGGAAGACCAGGACCGGCAGCGATGGAACCAGGCTGAGATCGCCGAGGGTGCGGCGCTTGCTGCGTCTGCCTTGCGGCGGGCACCCGGCCCGTACTCGGTACAGGCCGCGATCGCCGCGGTGCATGCCCATGCGGCCGATGCAGCGCAAACGGACTGGGCGCAGATTGTCGCGCTCTACGATGTGCTGCTGCGCATGCAGCCCTCGCCAGTGGTGGAATTGAATCGCGCCGCCGCCGTGGCGATGGCCCACGGGTACGAAGCTGGCCTGAGCCTCATGGACGACCTGGAACAGCGCGGCGAATTGCACAGCTACTTCCTGCTGCCCGCGGCGCGCGCAGACCTGCTGCGCCGGCTTGAACGATGGCCGGAGGCAGCAGACGCGTACCGCGCGGCACTGGCGCTGGTGGTGCCGGATTCAGAGCGGCGATTCCTGCTGCGACGACTGGCGGAAGTAGACCTGTCTTAGAGCTGGTCGAAGATTTCGCGGAACTCCCAGGCGCCTTCTTTTGCGGCCAGCCATTCCGCGGCGCGGACGGCGCCCAGCGCAAAGCCTCTGCGGCTGAATGCGTCGTGGCGCAGTTCCAGCACGTCGTCGGGCCCGGTTGCGGTGACGATATGCTCGCCCTTGGCGTCACCGACGCGGTGCGAGGTGATCTCTACCTTTGCGCCGGGCTGCGCGGCTTCCACAATCTGCTGCAACGTAATGGCGGTGCCGGAGGGCGCGTCAAGCTTTGACTCGTGATGCGTCTCGGCGATCGAAAATTGATAGCCTTCGAGTTTGGCCAGTTCAGCGGTGAGGCGGAAGAGTTTCTGCACGCCGATGGAGAAGTTGGTTCCATACAGCAGTCCGCCGCCGCGCCGGATGGCGAGCGCCTTCATCTCGTTCAGATGCGCGTACCAGCCGGTGGTTCCGACCACGATGCGCGCGCCCACGGCCAGCACGGCGCGCATGTTCTTGACGGCGGCGTCGGGGTTGGTGAAGTCGATGACCACGTCCACGCCAGCCAGCGCGGGGGCGGTCAGTGCGGACGCGTCCCGGTTCTCATTGAAGTCAAGCACGCGCACGCCGTGGCCGCGCTCGCGCGCCACCTGGGCTACCAGGCTGCCGGTTTTTCCCTTGCCGAGGACGAGAATGAGCATGGGAGCTCCTTCGGAACTCAGATTACAGGTGACAGGTTGCAGATTACAGATGACAGATTACAGATGACAGGACGGGGCGCCACACTGTCATCTGTAATCTGTCACCTGTGGTTGATCAGCTCTTGGCTGTCGTGGCTTTGCTGTCATCTGTAATCTGCAACCTGTCACCTGCGAGCGGCTTCCTCGCTTCCACGTCGAAGATGGCCGGATCGGGATCTTTGAAGAAGGTGGCGTGCAGCGAGCGCAGGGCTTCATCGGCGTCGTCTTCATCGATCATGAAACTCATGTTGATCTCGCTGGCGCCCTGGGAGATCATGCGCACGTTGATGTGGCGGATGGCGCCGAATACCTGTGCGGCCATACCGCTCTGCCCGCGAATATCTTCGCCCACCATGCACACCAGCGCCTTGCGGCCCTCGTACTTCACATCGGCCAGCTTGCTCAAGTCGGCGGCAATGGCGGGCAACTTCTCATTGGAGTCAACGGTGAGCGAGACGCTCACTTCGCTGGTGGAAACCATGTCCACCGGGCACTTGTGCTTGTCGAAGATGGCAAAGATCTCGCTCAGGTAGCCGTGCGTCATGAGCATGCGGCTGGCCACCACGTCGATGATGCTGAGCTTCTTTTTCACCGCGATGGACTTGAACGGGCTCTTGCAGTGCGGGGCGAGGGAGGTGATGCGCGTGCCTTCGCATTCGGCGTTGCGGCTGTTGAGCACCAGGACAGGGATGTTTTTCTTGACCGCGGGCAGAATGGTGGCCGGGTGCAGCACCTTGGCGCCGAAGTAGGCCAGCTCGGCCGCTTCCTCAAAGCTGATGACCTTGACGCGCAGCGCGTCGGGGCAGACGCGCGGATCGGTGGTCATGATGCCGTCCACGTCTGTCCATATCTCGATTGCATCCGCGGAAAGCGCTCCGCCCAAAAGCGCGCCGGTAAAGTCAGAACCGCCGCGGCCGAGGGTGGTGGTGATGCCTGCCTCGTTCGAGGCGATGAAGCCGCCCATGACGGGCACCTGGTTGTTTGCGAGCAGCGGGCGTATTTTTTCCGCGGCACGTTTTTCGATGAGGTCGTCCTGCGGGACGGCCTTCTGAAACTGCGAATCGGTGATGATAATGTCGCGCGCGTCCAGGTGGGCGGCGTCGATGCCGCGCTCGCGAAAGGCCGCGGCGACAATGTGGCTGGAGAGCCGCTCGCCGTAGCTGACAATCAGGTCGGAGATGCGCGGGGTGAGCTCGAGAATAGCCGCCAGGCCGCGCAGAATCTCGTCGAGCGAGTCGAATTTCTGGTCGATCAGGATTTGCAGCGCGGCTGCGTCGGCGGGGTTTTTTACCAGCGCGCAGGCGGTGTCGCGATGCCGCGAACGCAGCCGCGAACTGATGGCGAGCGCGCCGGTGCGGTCTCCCGTGGCAGCCGCGGCGGCTGCGCGCAGCAACTGGTCCGTCACCTTGGCCATGGCGCTGACCACCACAACAGGCTGCTTACCCTGCGCCACGCGTCCGGCCACAATCGCAGCGGTACGACCGATGGCGGCCGGATCTTCGACCGAAGTGCCTCCGAACTTCATGACTACCAGGCTCATGCGAATCGTCTCATCTCGTGAAGGCGTATCACGCGCGCGCTGCGGCCACTTCAACAGGCTCAAACTTGCCCATGCTGGCGAGCAGTTCGGCGTTCAGAATGGCCGCGCCGGCGGCTCCGCGAATGGTGTTGTGCGAGAGCACGGTGAATTTCCAGTCAAGCACGCCGCAGGGGCGCAGGCGTCCCACTGTGACCGCCATGCCGTTGCCGCGATTGCGATCGAGGCGCGGCTGCGGGCGATCGTTTTGCGGAGCCCACTCGACCGGCTGCGCCGGCGCGGTGGGCAGATGCAATCCTGCCAGGGGATGGAACTCGGCCCAGGCGGCGAGAATCTGTTCGTGGGTTGCGGGCTTCCTGAGCTTGATGGAAAGGCTGACGGTGTGGCCGTCGACGACCGCGACGCGGTTGCAACTGGCGCTCATGCGCGCCGCCAGAGGCCTGACGGTGTGGCCTTCCAGCTTGCCCAGCAGCTTGAGCGTCTCCTCTTCCATCTTCTCTTCTTCGTTGCCGATGTAGGGGATGACGTTGTCGAGGATGTCCAGGGAGGGTACGCCGGGATAGCCCGCGCCGCTGACCGCCTGCATGGAGGTGGCGAAGATCTGCTCGACGCCGAAGAGGTCGTCGATGGGCTTGAGCGCCAGCACCGGGCCCATGGCCGTGCAATTGGAGTTGGTGACGATGTAGCCGCCCGATTCGCGCCGCCAGGACTGCTCCTCGATCAGGTGGAGGTGGTCGGCGTTCACTTCAGGAAGAACCAGCGGCACATTGGGCGCCATGCGGAAGGCGCTGGAGTTGGAGACGACGGCGCATCCGGCGGCGGCAAAGCGCGGCTCCATCTCGCGGGCATACGCCGCGTCGATGGAAGCGAAAATGATCTTTGGCGCGCCTTCAGTATCGGCTGGCGAGACCGTCATGCGCGCGATGCGGTCGGGGAGCGGAGAATCCAGCCGCCACCTGGCAGCCTCACCGTAGGTTTTCCCGCTGGAGCGGTCGCTGGCCGCCAGCCACGCCACCTCAAACCAGGGGTGATTTTCGAGCAATTGAATGAAGCGCTGACCGACCATTCCGGTGGCGCCGAGGATTCCAACTTGGAGTTTGTTTTTCATGATCGTAAACACTTCAGTGTACAGGAGTGCGCGCGCGGCTCTCCCAAATTACTCGCCGGAATGGTGGAGTGTGCCGGAAGTGAAACGCGTCGCGCGGCCTATCCCATTGCGGCCAGCACGGCGTCGGCGAATTGCGTGGTGCCGGCTGTGCCGCCGACATCGCGGGTGAGGGATTTGCGCTCGGCGTAGACGGCTTCGAGAGCCTTCTGCACCTTGTCCGCCGCGGCGTGCTCGTCCAGGTGGCGCAGCATCAGGATGGCCGATTGCAACAGCGCGGTGGGGTTGGCGACGTCTTTGCCGGCAATGTCGGGGGCCGAGCCGTGCACCGCCTCGAAGATGGCGCAATCGATGCCGAGGTTGGCGCCGGGAACCAGGCCCAAGCCGCCCACCAGGCCCGCGCAGAGGTCGCTGACGATGTCGCCATAGAGGTTTTCAAGCAGCAGCGTGTCGTACTGCCAGGGATTCATGACCAACTGCATGCAGGTGTTGTCTATGATGTGCTCGCCGTAGAAAATTTCCGGGAATCCCTCGCTCACCGTACGTGCGCAGCGCAGAAACAGCCCGTCGGAGAGCTTCATGATGTTGGCTTTGTGGATGGAGTGGATCTTCTTGCGCCCATGCTTGCGCGCGTATTCAAAGGCGAACTTGGCGATGCGCGTGGAGCCTTTTTCGGTGATCACCTTGATGGCTTCAACGACGCCGGGAACCACTTCATGCTCCAGGCCGACGTATTCGCCCTCGGTGTTTTCGCGGACGATGATCAGGTCAAGGCCTGGCCAGTGCGTGGCCATGCCGGGCAGATTCTTGATGGGGCGGAAGTTGGCGAAGAGCTCAAACTTCTTGCGCAGGGTGACGTTGATGCTCTTGAATCCGCCGCCGACGGGGGTGGTGACCGGCCCCTTCAGGGCCACCTTGTTGCGCTCGATGGATTCGCAGAGCGCGGCGGGGATGTACTCGCCGTAGATTTCGAAGGCTTCGGCGCCGGCGGCGTAGCGCTCCCAATCGAATTTGACGCCGGTGGCTTCAAGAATGCGGACCACGGCCTGGGTGACTTCGGGGCCGATGCCGTCGCCGGGGATGAGGGTTACTTTATGGGACTTTGCGTTGGTCGTCATAGCTTGCAGCCTCTTGCTCCTAAGTTTCCAGAGTATCGCGACGAGAGCAGGTTCTTCATGGAATCGGTGCGCGGAGCCCAAGTTGGCCTGCAATTTCGCCCAGACGGCGATCCCGAGTCCAAATTGAAATCGATCGATCAAGGAGAGCCGAGGCAATCAGGTGCAGATCGGTGATGCCGATTCCCCGGCGCTCAAGTTTGTGTGCCTCGACCAGGATAAAAAGATCGTCCATTCCCGCCACCTGGGCCTGATTGAGCTTGGCCAGTTCCGATAACACCAGCACCCTTTTCGCAATGGAACCCAGGGCAAGCTCCAAGCGAACCAAGGGGTGGGTGCACACCTGACGGTTCTGAAGAAGCTCGACGAGCGCCGGCTCCGGTTTGCGCAGATGGTCAATCCAGACCGAGGTATCGACGAGAATCACTCTTGGATTCGGCGGCGCGGCGCGGCCGTGGCGTTGGGATCGCTTCCACCCAGAGCCGCCAGCCTGCGCGCGGCCTCCCGCTGCACAAGCAAGGTCAGCCCCATCTTCACCAGAGCGGCCTTCTCCGTGACCCCGGTGTACTCCTGTGCCTGCCGGATTAACTCATCGTCGAGTGCGATTGTGGTGCGCATTTTAAACCTCACTGGCATCGATTTTAGCATCGTTTCGATGCTGATTCCAGTGCTGAGCGTCGTCATCCAGGTGAACGGTCTCGGAGAATGAACACATCGTCGTCTATTTCTTGCCTCTGGACGCACGATTGCTGCCCAACAATCCTTCCAGCTCTTCCTTGAACTCGCGCACGTCTTTGAAGTCCCGGTAGACCGAGGCGAAGCGGATGTAGGCCACGGTGTCGAGGCCTTTCAGGTGTTCCATGATCAGTTCGCCGATTTCGCTGGTGGTCCGCTCGCGCTCCGGCGCATCCATCAGGTAGGTCTCGGTTGCATCCACGATGGCTTCTAGCTTGCTGGCCGGGACGGGCCGTTTTTCGCAGGCGCGCAGCAGGCCGCTCAGGACCTTCTGGCGGTCAAAGCGCTCGCGGCGGCCGTCCTTCTTGACCACCATGTAGGGGATTTCGTCGATGCGTTCATAGGTGGTGAAGCGGCGATTGCAGCGCTCGCACTCGCGGCGGCGGCGGATGGAGTCGGCCTCCTTGCTCTCGCGTGAGTCGACAACCCGGTCTTGCCCGAAGCCACAGTAAGGACACTTCATCTCAAGTCGATTCTACGGCATGGAAAGAGGCCTGAGCTTTCAGCCTTCAGCTTTCAGCTTCGGAAAACCGTAGAGGCTGGCGGCTTCCTCACGCTACCCCAAATTCCGACAAACAGATTGATAGCTGAAGGCCGAAAGCTGTTTTACGCCACCGGGACAAGCAGCGTCTTGCTGGCGAGGGCGGTTAGACCATCGAGCGTGCCGAGAAACGCGTCGGCCAGCAGCGGTGCATCGCTGCTCAGGCGCCAGAGCAGTTCGGCGTTGTTCCATGCGCCCTCGCGTGCCGCGGCCACGCTCCAGGCGGCCAGCGTGTTGTCCAGCGCGGAGACGGGCGGCAGCGAGCCGCCGAGCAGGCGGACGCGCAGCGTGATTTTGGCGCCCTGGATGAGGCTGTCGAGAGTGGTGTTGAGCGCGGTGTAGTCGTTGTATTGCGTGGTGCCGTGCTGAGGCGGAAGATCCGTGGACAGGCATGTGTCGTCGATGGCCTGGGGCAGGTCGTGGTTGATGTGCGCGTTCATGCCTGCGAGGGCGAACTGGATGCGTGCGATCTCCGGCTGGTTGCGGACGGCAAAGAGCGCCTGCCAGCAGCCGGGCGTGGGCGCTCCGCTGAGCGAGGACTGGACGGCCCCGAAGTAGTAGCGGGCGAAGGCGACGTCGAGCAGGGCGATCCATGCAGGGTTCGTAAATCGCGCGGGGCTCGCCGGATCGGCGAGGTTGACCCCGGCTTCCACCGCCTGGGTTACCTGGAGATAGAGCCAGTTGAACCACTTGAGGCCGTCGCCGTCGATGCAGATGGACTGGATGTTTTCAAGGATCTGAAGGACGTCGGGGATGGTCTGCGGCGTGGGCTCAACGGCGGTGAGGAGTGCGGTGTCGTAAGGGAACATGGTGGGTCATCATAGCCGGGCGCATTGGGGGTTGGAAAGTGGCTTGACACGGCCCTACGCTACTGCAACACTTTTGCTATGGAAGTTCAATTCACACCCGAGCAGGAAGCGCGCTTAGCTGAGATCGCCAACATCTTGGGAAGGGCGCCAGCAATGTTAGTTCAGGATGCTGCGCTCAGGCTGATCGAAGATGAAGCCAGATTTGGCGGGTCGATCGAATCTGATGAACTTCAGAAGGTTTGCCCCGAGTGCGGGCACCGATTCCGCGGTCGAGGGTGGGACGGGATCGACGCCCACTGGCGCGCAAAACATGAGAGTGTATTGCCCTACGAAGAGGCTTGGCGACTGATTCAGGCGGGGAATTACGACAGCCCTGAACGAGAAGATATCGAAGATCTCATCGTGGCCGAGAGGCGTCTTGCGGAACTGAGGGCAGGTCACAGCCAAACGCATTCCCTGGAAGAAGTGGAGCGCGAGCTTGGCCTGGTTGATTGAGTTCGATGACGCCGCGAAGAAGGACCTTTCCAAACTTGACAAGCCAATTGCGCGACGCATAACCGGTTTTCTTCGCGAACGCGTAGCCCCGCTCGACGATCCGCGCTCGCTGGGTCACGCGCTCAAGGGCGCGGCATTGGGCGAACTTTGGCGATACCGCGTCGGTGATTACAGAATCATTTGCGATATTCAGGACGGAGCCCTTCGGATCCTGGTCGTTACCATTGGAAACCGACGCGAGATCTACCGCTGATTCAGCTGAAAAACTCCGCAATCGCCGCGACCACGGTCTGCTGCTCGTTTTCCCGTATCTCCGGGAAGATGGGCAGGGCAAGCACTTCGCGGGCAGCGCGTTCGGCTTCAGGGAAGTCTCCCTCTTTGTAGCCGAGAGACTTGAGAGCATCCTGCAGGTGCAGCGGGACCGGGTAATAAATCTCCGAGCCGATTTTGCGTTCGGCGAGGAAGGCGCGCAGTTCATCGCGGCGCGGGGTGCGGATCACGTACTGGTGCCAGACGTGTTTGCTGCCGGCGACCTCATGGGGCAGCACCACGCCGTGGCTGGGATAGGTGCTCGACTCAGCCAGCCCGGCAGCGGTGAAGAGATCGTGGTACTTTTCTGCCACGGCCCGGCGAGCCTGATTCCAGCCGTCGATGTACTTCAGCTTGACCGACAGAATCGCGCCCTGGAAGCCGTCCATGCGCGCGTTCCAGCCGATCTCGTCGTGGTAGTAGCGGCGGCGCATGCCATGCTGGCGCAGCATCTTTACGCGCTCGGCCAGGTCGTCCGAGTTGGTCGTCACCATGCCGGCGTCGCCGGCGGCGCTCAGGTTCTTGGTGGGGTAAAAGCTGAAAGCCGCGGTATCGCCCAAGCCGCCCGCTTTTACGCCGTTCCATTCGGCGCCATAGGCCTGGGCTGCGTCTTCGATCAGCTTCACGCCGTGGTTCTGGCCTAGAAGCGCAAAGGAATCCCATGCCGCAGTTTGCCCGTAGAGATGGACAGGGAGAACCGCACGAATCCGCGCGGCCTCCGGACCGGTCAGAATTGCCTCCACCGCCGCCGGGTCGAGGTTGAAGGTGGTGGGCTCAATATCGGCCAGGACTGGAGTCGCGCCGGCGCGCAGGATGGCGCTGACCGAGGCAAAGAAGCTGAAGGGCGTGGTCACAACGGCGTCGCCGGGACCGATTCCGGCGGCGGCAAGCGCCAGCCAAAGAGCGTCGGTTCCAGACGAGCAGCCCAGCGCGTGGGCCACGCCAAGTTGGCTGGCGGCCGCCTTTTCAAAGGCCGCTACCGGCTCACCGAGGATGAATTGCTGGGCTTCCAGCACATGTCCAACCGCATCCAATAATTCCTGATGGAGCGGCTGGTACTGGCGTTTGAGGTCCAGCATGGGCACCGGCTGCGTAGCTGTGGCGGAGCTGCGTGGTGAAGCGAGGGGCGGAGGGTTGAGGGCGTCTTGCACGTGACCATTTTATCGCTGAGGCCGGTTTTTGGGTTGTTAGGTTGTTCACAGGAGTCAAACGTCTAAAGATTGGAAGCGCCGAATCGCTTTGAAGGGAGTTTACAATCCGGTACAGTTGAAATGGCTTACGAGTGGCTATAATGTTGTCACATTCCGGGATTGGACGGCTTCGGGGCTTCCGGCGCCGTGCCCGGTGATTTGTATTTTCACTCACATGCAGTTTGTTGCATCCAAACCAAGAGCAAGAGAGCAGGAGATCGGCACATGGAAAACAAGCCGGCACAAAACATTCAGGACACGTTCCTGAATACAGTTCGCAAAGACAAGACTCCGATCACGATTTATCTTGTCAGCGGAGTCAAGCTGACCGGAAAAATCCGGTCGTTTGACAAGTATTCGGTGCTGCTGGAGAACAACAGCCAGGAGCAGTTGATCTTCAAGCACGCCATTTCGACCGTGGTGAGCAACCGGAGCGTGTTGCATTCCGAGCATCGTCCGAGCGCTGTGCCAACGGGGATTGGTCTCGGGCCTTCGGTGGTTCCGGCTGCGCCGCCGGCGAGTGCGGAGACGCGATAGCACGCGCGGAGCGGTCTCGTTTGTCAGGGGTACAGAGTGGCTTGCCGTCCCCGGCGGCAGGCGCTGGCGGCGGGGATCAATCGTCTGAACGGGCGGTCCTGGTGGGCGTGGACCTTGGGGTCCGCGCGCGCGCCAACCGCGCGGGGCAGGCCGCTGCGCGGCTGGCGGCCTCTTCCATTTCCGAAGGTCTGGAGCCCGGCGGGGACGCGCCTTCATCCGGCCCTGAAAATTTCCCTCGCACGCCCGGCCCTTCGATCCAGGCAAGCGCCTCGACGGCCCTCGATGCGGACGAGTCGATGGCCGAGTTTCGCGAGCTGGTGCTGAGCGCCGGCGGCCAGGTGGCTGCCGAGATCATGCAGCGCCGCGCGCGTCCCGACCCGGCCACGCTGATCGGCGCCGGCAAGGTGGAAGAGATTGCCGGAGTGGCTGCATCCACCAACGCCGACCTGGTTCTGTTTGACCACGACCTTTCGCCCACGCAGCTGCGCAATCTTGAGGCCGCGCTGCCCTGCCGCGTGCTGGACCGGACGCAGTTGATTCTGGACATTTTTGCCCGGCACGCCCGGACGCGCGAGGGGCAGTTGCAGGTGGAACTGGCGCAGCTTGAGTACATGCTGCCGCGGCTCACCGGCAAGGGCAAAGCCATGTCGCAGCTGGGCGGCGGCATCGGCACGCGCGGACCGGGCGAAACCAAGCTGGAGACCGACCGGCGGCGCATTCAGGCACGGATCGACCACCTCAAGGGCGAACTGGAATCGGTGCGCAGCGTGCGCAAGCAGCAGCGCCAGCGGCGCGAGGCCGTGCCTGTGCCGACGGTGGCCCTGGTGGGCTATACCAACGCCGGCAAGAGCACGCTGTTCAACCGGCTCACCGGCGCGCAGGTGCTGCAATCGCCGCGCATGTTTGCCACGCTTGACCCGAAGTTGCGCGCCATTGAGCTGCCCAGCAAGCGCAAGATTCTGCTTTCCGACACGGTTGGATTCATCCGCAACCTGCCGCACACGCTGGTCACCAGCTTCCGGGCCACGCTGGAAGAAGTGGCGCAGGCCGAGGTGCTGCTGCACATCCGCGATGCCGCTTCAACCTATGGCGAGGAGCAGAAGGCGCAGGTGGAGAAGGTCCTGGGCGAACTGGATTCGCTGGCCAAGCCGCGCATCGAGGTGCTGAACAAGATTGACCTGCTTGACGCGCACGAGCGCGAAGGCTTGCAGGAGAAGCAGGCCTTGCTGGAGCGCCACGGCGCAGTCGGCGAAGTCTCCGTTTCGGCCCGGACGGGTGAGGGGACGGACGCGCTGCTCAAGGCCATCGATGCGGCATTGCATTCGGATCCGCTGGTCGAGGCGGAGCTGCGCGTTCCGCAGCACGAGGGCGCGGCGCTGGCGGCGATTGAAGGCGGGATGATTGTGCACAGCAGGGAATACGAGGGCAACCTGGTGCGCCTCAAGGTAAGCGGGCCTGCTTCGCTGATAGGCCGTTTGCGGAAGTTCAGGGTGCGCAGAGACTCGGAACTCACTTCATAGATACTCGAGGAGACTCCATGAATCCCACCGACGGCGGTAGTCTCCCGTCCATCACCACGCTCTCCAGCCGCGAGGTTTATCGTAACCACTGGATGCGGTTGCGCGAAGACCGGATCCTCCGCTCCAATGGCGAACCGGGCATCTATGGCGTGGTTGAGAAGGACGACGCGGCCATTATTCTCCCCATCGATCACGACCGCGTCTGGCTGGTGGAACAGTTTCGCTACACCATTCAGGAGCGCGTGCTGGAGTTGCCCCAGGGAGGCTGGGAGATGGAAGTTGAGCACCCTGAGGAACTGGCCCGCGGCGAACTGCGCGAAGAGATCGGGATGGAAGCAGCCGAGATGACGCACCTCGGCACGCTGTGGATCGCCTACGGCTTCGCGCGGCAAAGGCAGCACGTCTTTCTGGCTACCGGGCTGACGGCGACGGAGAAAGATCCTGATCCGGAGGAGCACGACCTGGCGGTGCGGCCGGTGCCGGTGGAGGAGTTTGAAGAGATGATGCGGAGCGGGGTTATCCGCGACAACTGCACATTGTCGGCGTGGGGACTTTACCTGTTGTGGAAGGCGCGGCAGGGGTGACCCCGCCGCGCGCTTGAGCGGCTATTCGGGGTGGAATTCCTTGACGGAGCGGACCCCGATCAGGACGAAGAGGACCAGTAGAGCGAGCTGAGTCCCTCCAAACGCCGGCGACGACATGGTGGGCGCAACGGCTTTGAGCGCGGGGACCTTGGCGAAGCCCTGCGCGACCAGAACAAAGAAATTGAAGTAGTAGGCGACCAGGGCGGAGACGACATACGTCGCGCGCCAGGGGCCTTCCAGCTTCTTCACATAGAGGGCGACGATGGCCACCAGCAGCACAAGGATGGACAGGACTCCAAGAATGATTCCCGGAGTAACGCCGTTGAACGGAAACAGAAATGCGGTCACGCTCGTCGCCAGTGTGGCTACGAGGAAAGTTGCGGTTAAAATGCTGAGCCGACGCGAGGTGAACAGGCCAAAGACAACGAAGAGCCCGGCACCAATGCCGATAAAGCTCAGGAAGACATGCAGATAGGTGAGTTGGACCAAAGCGGTTCCAGAAATCATCGATATTTCCTTTCGTGGACCTGGGATCTGTTACTGCGTACGCTGTGAGCGCGCGAAACGAAAGAAGCGCGCGGTGCACCCGCGAAGGGCTTGAACCTGCCGATTCTGCGGCTGCCGTGAGCAGGGCGCCACCTTCGGCATCCGGCTCACGCACAACTTTCAACGCGGCAAGATTACCATAGTACGCAAGATAACTGAGTACCAATTTATACAAAAAACAAGAATCGGCTTCTGCGCGCTCACCGGTTCGGGGGACTTTGGAATTCAGGAAGCGGTGTCGGGAAAGTGCTCCGCCAGTTGCTTCACGATGAGCAGATTTCCCACCGCAATGCGCACGAACTTCGGCGCAGAATTGGCGTCTTACCCGCGCTCCTCGATGGGAACGTACGGCGAGGGGTATTCGGGCCCGATGTATTCGGCGCGCGGGCGGATGAGCCGGTTGTCGTCCAACTGCTCAATCACGTGCGCGGCCCAGCCGGCGATGCGGCTGATGGCGAAGATCGGCGTATAGAGATCGATGTCGATGCCCAGCGTGGCGTAGGTCGAGGCGGAGTAGAAATCGACATTGGCGTTCAGCTTCTTCTCGCCCTTGACGTAAAGCTCGATGGCGCGCGAGTAGTTGAACCACTTGGGCTGGCCGGCATCGATGCCAAGCTGCTCGCTCATCTTGCGCAGGTGCGTGGCGCGGGGGTCTTCAGTCTTGTAAACGCGATGGCCGAAGCCGGAGATCTTCTGCTTGGCGGCCAGCATGTTCTTCACGAAATCCACCGGGTCGACGCCGGCCTTGTCGATCTCGTACAGCAGGCGCATGACGGCTTCATTGGCTCCGCCGTGCAGCGGGCCCTTGAGCGCGCCGATAGCGCCGGTGACCGCCGAATGAATGTCGGAGAGCGTGGCGGCGATGACGCGCGCGGCAAAGGTGGAGGCGTTCAGCTCGTGGTCGGCATGGAGGATGAGGGCGACATCGAGGGTGCGCGTGGCTGTTTCAGAGGGCAGTTCGCCGGTCAGCATCCACAGAAAGTTGCCGGCGTGGGAGAGCGAGCGGTCCGGCGCCACCACTTCCTTGCCTTTGCGGATGCGGTCGTAGATGGCCACGATCATGGCGACCTGCGCGGTCAGGTTGTAAGCCTTGCGTACGTTGGCGTCGTGCGAGTTGTCCTTTTCGTCGGCGTCATAAAAGCTGAGCGCGGAGACCGCGGTGCGCAGTACTTCCATGGGTGTGGCCGTGGTAGGGAAGGAGCGCAGGAGGTCGACGATCCGCTGGTCAATGTTGCGGGCCAGCGCCAACTGCGCCGTGAACTCACGCAGCTTGAGCTGGTTGGGCAGAATGCCGTTCCACAGCAGGTAGGTGGTTTCCTCAAAGGTGGAGTGTACGGCCAGCTCATGAATGTCGATGCCGCGATAGGCGAGCACGCCGGCATCTCCGTCAATCCAGCAAATCCCGGAGATTGCAGCAACAATTCCTTCCAGACCCTTCCCAGCGACAGCGGTCGACATAGCTTTTGGATCTCCCCTTTTTGAACGATTCTTCTTCTGTTTGCGGCAAACGTCAGGAAGGATGTCCCAGCGACGAAGGCCGCCGCTCAGGTTCCTCGATGGTTGAAAAAGGGAGCCTGCGCGGAAAATGCAGCAAAAGATGTTTATAACGGAACGATTCCATGGTTGTCACGGAGGGTGGAGCAACTGGTGTGAGCCAGCGCACAATTGGCCTTGTCTACCAGACGTTTCAGCCAGCAAAGGAGACTCCAGTTGCCGAACGGCCTGTATGCTTTCTATATTCTTGACATTCCCCCGGCGCCGCGTCCTGCGGCGCCGCGGGAATTGGACAGGCGAAGCTGGATCTGCAGCGGAAATGGGAAGATTCCAGTTTAGGAACTCTTCCGGACGGCGTCTAATGTGAGAGAACGCCGCCATCACCCGGGCCCGAGGCTTCACGCCAAGGCCGATGAAGAGCGGTTTGCTGCATGAACCGCCAGTCAGAGGAAAGGCAAACCCATGAGTGAAGAATTCGAAAATGCACCCCGAACCTATTCCGGCGCGCTGCTGGCGGTGATCGCCGCTGCGCTGATCTGCGCGCTGGGCGGGCTGATCTGGAGTTATGTGCTCAGCGGTCGCGTGGCCACCCAGAAGACGGAGCTCGACGAGGCCACGCAGCAGAACAAGCAACTGGCCGCGCGGCTGCGCGAAACCGATGCCCGCCTCAACGTGGCCACCGAGGAGCTGGGCAAGTCGCTCGGCTTGACCCAGAAGCAGATGGACACCCGCGCCCAGGAGATTATCCGCCGCGAGCAGGCCGTTGAGGCCAATACCCAGCAACTGGCCACCCAGCAGAAGCAGACCGCGCAGCAGGTGAGCGCCGTTTCCAGCGCCGTCAGTGACGTGAAGACCGATGTGGGCGGCGTGAAGACCGATGTGGCCAAGACGCAGAGCGACCTGGCCAGCGCCGTGGCCCAGTTGACCTCAATGAAGGGCGACGTGAGCGACCACAGCAGCCTGATCGCGCGAAATCACGATGAGCTGGAAGTGCTGAAGCACAAGGGCGATCGCAACTTCTACGAGTTCACCCTGGTCAAAGGCCAGAGAAAACCCGTGGGCACCGTCAGCCTTGAACTGAAGAAGGCCGACCCCAAGAAAAACACCTTCAGCCTGGATGTGATTTCAGACGACAAGACTGTCCCGAAGAACAACAAGGGATTGTACGAGCCGCTCCAGTTTTACAGTGGCAAAGAACCGATGCTGTTTGAGATCGTGGTGAATTCGGTAAGCGCCAAGAACACGGTCAAGGGGTATCTCTCGGCGCCGAAGAGCGCGCCGGTTCCGCCTACAGGTCAGTAACGGCTACTGGTCCGTAACGGCATTGTGGGGCGCGAGCACCAGGTTCGGCTGGTAGCGTATGCCGAAAGTGAAGCTGAGGTCCTTGCGCGCGTCCCACTGCTGCTTGCTCATGCGGAACGATGACACCACCGTGCCCTCCACGGTCTGTCCCGGATCGATGGTGGTATCCAGAGACAGCGCCTTGCCGTGTGGGATGGTCAAGTTCGGATAAGCGATGAAGACCCGCTCGAAATCACCGGCCGTGGCGGCATAGCTTGAGTGAATGCCGTCGGCGATGGTGGCGTTGGTCATCACGTTGTGCAGGAAGACGGGCTGCTTGCTCTGGTTGCGCAGCCTGACCTGGGCAAACACCAGCACCTGGTCGAAGCTCTGTTTTTCCATGGCCGCACCGCTGGCATCAAAGCCGGAACTCTCCGGGTGATGCGGGTGGGCCCATACCTGAACAATCTCTCCGGTCACCGCAGGCGGTTTCTGCCCGGCGATCACATAGCCTGCAATCGCCATGCTGACCAGCACGGCCGCGAACACGCTGGTCCAGATCAGGTGGCTGGAACCCTTGGCGTAGTCCTCGCCGCGGGCGGCATCGTCGAGTTCGGGGGAATCTTGCTGGAGTAGACTCATCGCGCCCTTATCTTATTCCCAAACGAGCAGAACAGGCCATGAATTCGTGCGCCCCGCCGTGGGAAAGTGGGTACGGCTGCACTGAAAGTGGTGCGTTTTGGCAGCTGGAAGCGAGAATCAGGGTTCTGGGTCCAGCCCTCAAGCAGTCGGCTGGCGCCCGGAATTTGCACCAATCTACCGGTTTTGTTAAAAGCTGCCCATTTTGGCCAGTCAGCGTCTCTGGGAATTGGCTCACCCCAAGGTAGGGGCGCAGGTGACGTATATGGATGGCAAGCCTCTTCAGGTCCTCTGTAGGGCGAACAGTGGGGGTAAGCAGGGTAACCGGTAGGCCAGCCTCCTGCACGACGATGCGCAGCGGTTCCCTCAGGTCGGTATCGTTGGTAACAATCACTGCGTGTTCGAATGCGCCCGTGAAAGCATCTCTAACCAGATGGGTCCCGAGATTCACGTCTGAGCCCTTTTCTTCAGTTTTGATAACCCGTGCGAAGACTGGCACTGGATTTGGAATTGTGCCGGGAGGCCGGAACTCAATTGGTTGAGCCAGGAACATCCATTTATTTGTGACTTGGAAATTGCCCAGGTGAATCTGCAGATGAGGCAGGGTCTTTAGCGCCTCCAAGTAGATATTCTGATCTCTTGCAGAGTCTGGATTGGGGCGGCCTGAGACGCGCGCTGTGTAGTAATTTATCGCAACGATATTGCATATCCTGGGAAGAGATGCTTGGCAAAGCGCTTGCAAGTTCAGCCATTTGTGCCGAGAGTTCTTGAGGGCTCGATAATACAGATTGAATCCGTCCACATAAACAACCGTTTTCATGTCCCGGATTCTACGGCATTTTCCGAAATAGTTTGTTCCTCGCCAGCGCGTGCAGGGCCGCCGCTTCTCCCACCCAGGCGACCAGAACCCGTCGCCTGGGGCCGGGTCTTGGGGTCGCGTCGGCTTGAGAGCCTTGCCTTCGGTCTACATCATTTGGGAAAACGCTATAAATGCAAAAGGCCGCTGCATTTTCATGCAGCGGCCTCTGGGCCTACGGCACGCCGTAGGTAAGTTGATATAAATATCCCACTTAGGCCGAGTAATATCAAGAAAAAATGCGCTGGCCCAGACACCGAATGCAAGCTGATTATCCGCAGTCGAAGACTCCAAGAGCAATAACTTCATGGGGATGGAGAGACAGATGCTCCCATGATCGAGGGCCACGAGCAGCCCCAAAACGCCAGCGGCCAGGGTGCGAGCGCGCGGTAGCCGAAGTGCGAGCACGGAATCCAGGAAATCACAGACGCGGCCTGAGCGCCGCCAGAAAATCCTTCGCTCCCAGGCAGTTCAAAACGTCCTGCGGCCCCAGCCATGCGCGGCGCAGTTGTCGAATCCCGTAATCCATTTTCCCCAGGTTGCGGGCGTCGTGGGAGTCGGAGTTGATGACGATCCTGCATCCCAGTTCCTTCGCCAGGCGCAGATCGCGGTCGTTCAGGTCAAGCCGTTCGGGAGCGGCGTTGTGCTCCACGGCCACGCCCAGCTCGGCCGCGCGGCGCAGCACCGCGCCCAGGTCGAGCGCAAAGGGCTCGCGTCGCAACAGCAGCCGGCCAGTGGGGTGGCCCAAGATCCGGACGTAGGGATTTTCGATGGCCTTCAGCACGCGTGCCGTGGTTTCTTCACGGCTCTGATCAAAGCGAGTGTGGACGCTGGCGATGACCACATCCATTTCCGCGAGCACCTCGTCGTCCAGGTCAAGCGCACCGTCGGCCAGAATGTCCACTTCGATGCCGGTGAAGACGCGAATCCGGCCGCCCATCTGCTCATCGACCTCGCGAATGCGCTGCACATGCTCGAGGGCGCGCTCCTCGTCCAGGCCGTTGGTCATGGCCAGGTTTTTGGAGTGGTCGGTGATGGCGATGTACTCGAACCCGCAGGCCAGCGCCGCATCGGCCATCTCGCGAATCGAGTTGTGCCCGTCGGTGGCGTGGGTGTGCATGTGCACGTCGCCGCGAATGTCGGCTTTCTCAATCAGCCGGGGCAGCGCGTGGCGGGCCGCCGCCTCAATCTCGCCAAGGTTCTCGCGGATCTCCGGTGGCATCCAGTCCATGCCCAGCGCGGCGTAGATCTCTTCCTCGGTGGCCGCCGCCACAACGGACTCGTCGTCGAGCCGTGCCAGCGCCCACTCGCTGAGCGTGTATCCCATCTTGAGCGCCCGCTGCCGCAGCGAGACGTTGTGGGCCTTCGAGCCGGTGAAGTACTGCAGCGCCGCGCCGTAGCTGGCCGAGGGCAGCAGCCGCACATCCACCTGCAAGCCGTTGGAGAGATGAAAGCTGACCTTGTTTTCGCCTTTGGCGATCATGTCGTGAATGCCAGGATAGGCGGCCACATATTCAACCGCGGCAGCGGTATGCTCCGGCGCGCAGGCCGGCCCGGTCACCAGCAGATCCAGGTCGCCGTTGGTTTCACGGCCACGGCGCAGTGAGCCGGCCGGCGTTACGCGCTCTATTCCGTCAAATGCCATGAGATACGCCGAGATGCGCTGCGCGGCTTCCTCGGCCACGTCGATCCGGAACCGCCCGGCGCTGCGGCGATAATCGTCAATGCCCTTGCGCAGTTTTTCAATCTGCTTTTCGCCCATGCGCGGCAGGCCCACCAGGCGGCCGGCCTCGATGGCCTCGGCGAGCTGGTCAATGCCGGCGATTTTGGCCGCGTCCCACAGCAGCGCGACGGTCTTGGGGCCCATGCCGGGAAGTTTCAGCAGCTCCAGCAGGCCCGCGCCGTACTTGGCCAGCAGCTCGTCGCGCAAGGGCAGCGTGCCGGTGGCGGCAATGGCTTGCAGGTTGGCGGCCATGCCCTTGCCGATGCCGGGAATCTCCAGCAGCCGGGCAGTTTCGGCCGATGCTTCCACCAGGTCAACGGTGGTTTGTTCGGCAGCCTCGGCGGCGCGGCGGTAGCTGCGGATACGAAAGCTGTCGCCGCCGTCGATCTCCAGCAGGTCGGCGGTCTCGGCCAGCAAACGGGCCATGGTGGGGTTGTCCATCGGATAGGTCTCCGCAGACAGTATCGCAGGGGTCAGGGATCAGGGGTCAGGGGTCAGGGAACAGGGAACAGGGACTTGGGATTAGGCTGCGATTGCTGGCGGTGTTTTGAAATGGCTGGCATGCATGCCTGGCACACACAAGCCTGACAGGCTGCTTATGTCACCCCTATGTTCGCCGAGGAGAGAACATCTGCAGGGCGGGCACACGCATCGCGCACCACTTGCGGGTGGTCTTGCTTCACGCCCGGCAAATTCCGCCGTCAGGCTGCGCTGTGGGCTGCGGCGTCTCTGAAACGGACTACCGCATCCGCCTGTGGGCCCTTCTGGCCCTCGACGATGTCGAATTCCACGTCATCGCCTTCCTTCAGCGTTTTGTACCCATCCAGCTGAATCGACGAGTAATGGACGAATACATCCGGCCCGTCTTCACGTCCGATGAATCCGTAGCCCTTGGCGTTGTTAAACCACTTGACCTTCCCTTTGAACTGAGCCACAGGCTCCGCCTTCCTTTGTACGGCTTGGAGTTCAGGCGAGGCGAATTCTAGGGGAAACGCCCGCCCTCAAAAGATAAGACGCGTGAAGTCGACGAAAGGTTGAATCAGATTTTAACCAGGGGTCCCGCGAAATGGGACTGCGCCGGGATGTCAACCCCGGCCCAGTATGGAACTTGTTGAATCGAGACAATCCGGGCCTGTTAACACTACTGGGGCGGGCGGCGCCGGGAGCCGATTTTTTCGAGTTCAAGGAGCGACGAGCGACGGATACCGGGTGTCTCCTAGCGAGGAGCAACGCGGAAATCGGGAAAATCGGCCCCGGCCCGAAGGGTTGCGGTGAAAATCGGGCCATACTTCGTCGTCGTCCTAGCCTGGGAATAGCCTAAGCCTTCGTCCTCCGCCTCGTCTCCACCCCACGGACCAAGAGCTGTCCGTGGGGGCCCGGTTCTCCACCCCACGGACCAAGAGCTGTCCGTGGGGGCCCGGTTCTCCACCCCACGGACCAAGAGCTGTCCGTGGGGGCCCGGTTCTGGCCCGATTTTCATCCGCAACGCCGTCCACCCCAGTAGTGTTAACAGGCCCTCGTAGAAAAACGTCGCCTATTTCTTGCGCTTCTCCGCCAGCTTGCGCGCGTAGAGGAGCACGCTGGTCAGCGTCTTTCCGTCCAGAATGAGACCCTTCTCAATCATTTTGAGCAGCTCGGAGAGCTTGACCAGGCGGAACTCGATCGACTCGTCGGCCTCCTGATGAGCGTCGCCGGCCACCAGTCCCTCGGCCAGGAAGACCTTCATCGATTCGCCCAGAAAACCGGGGCTGGCGTAGTACTCCACCAGCGGTTTCCACTTTTTTGCGGCGTAGCCGGTCTCCTCGCTCAGCTCGCGCTGTGCGCCCTTCAGCGGGTCTTCGCCAGGCTCGAGCTTGCCGGCCGGCAGCTCCCAAAGGTACTGGTTGGCCGCATGGCGATATTGCCGCTCGATCACGATCCAGGGGTCCTTCTTGCTCTTCGAGCTGTCGATGGCCAGGATCACCACGCTGCCGTTGTGCCGGATCACGTCCCGCTCGCTGGGTTTGCCGCCGGGCTCAAGCAGCTTGTCATGAAGCACACGAAACAGCGGCCCCTGGTAGACCACCACGGAGCTGAGCAGTTTCGCCTTTTCAGACCCTGCCGGCCTGGGGGTTTTCAGCTTTTTCGTCTTGGCGGGCTTTACCTTTTTGGGCGTCTTCTTCGGCTCAATCCTGGTTACGGCGGCTTTCACAGCCTTCTTTTTGCTGGCCATTTTTCTTCAATCTCCTCGGTGCTCTTCAAGAAAAAGTATACGCATCGCTCTCGCGGCGCGGCGGTCCGGATTGCACCAGTTCTGCATCGATTGTGCCCGGCGTGGCATCCTTAACAGAGCCGAATCGCAATGGAACAATAAACCGAACAGCAAGGGAACGAGTTGCCGACCGCAGAGTGCTTTCCGATTACCGTTGCGCCGGGCCTGCACCGGCTGTTTCTGGACTTCTGCGCCGGCGACCCCGCAGTGCGCCCGTTCTACGCTTCGCTGCCGCCCGATGAGGGCTGGCAGACGCGTCCGCCGGTTCCCGCGCACTGGCCGGAACTGGTGAAACTGCTCGCGGAACAGAATCCCCTGCCGACCGCCGCGCCTTCGCTGGCAGCCCTTGCCGCTGGAGCGGGAACCGTGGTGACCGGACAGCAGGTGGGCCTCTTTGGCGGTCCGCTGTTTACGCCATTCAAGGCGGCGACGGCTGTAGCTCGCGCGCGCCAGGCAACCGCGGCGGCCATTCCGCATGCGGCCATCTTCTGGCTGGCTACGGAAGACCACGACTTCGCGGAGATCAACCATATCGTCTTTCCCTCGCGCCACGAGCTGCGCAAGCTGGTGTACGAATCAGCGCCCGCAAACCCGCAGCCGGTGGGCGGACTGCTGCTGGACGACTCAATCACCCCGCTGGTGGACCAGGCGTGGGAACTGCTCGGATCTTCTGACGCCATGGAGGCGCTGGCCGCGGCCTACAAGCCGGGGCGCACCTTCGCCCAGGCCTTCGCCGAGTTTTATTCAAAGGCCTTTGCCGCGCAGGGATTGCTGGTGCTCGATGCGGCCAGTCGCGCGATTCATCGCATTGGCGCGCCGGTGCTGCGCGCCGGCCTCGAGCGGGCCGATGAGCTGCACGCCGCGCTCACTGAGCGCAACCACGAACTCGAAGCCGCGGGCTACCACGCGCAGGTGGCCGTCGCGCCGCAATCGAGTCTCCTGTTTCTCATCGACGACAAAACGGGAGCGCGGCTGGCCCTGAAGCGGCTGGCGCCCTCGGCGGCCGAGCCCGATGGGCTGTGGCACGCTGGCCGTGAGAGCTTTTCCATGGCCGATCTCGGGGGAATTCTTGAAGCCGAGCCGGAACGGATTTCGCCCTCGGCGCTGCTGCGGCCCGTCTTTCAGGATTTTCTGCTGTCCACCTCGCTCACCATCGGCGGCCCGGCAGAGATCGCTTATTTCGCCCAGTCGGCAGTCTTGTTTGAGAAGATTCTGGGCCGCAAAACGCCGGTTCAGTCGCGCTTTTCCGCGACGCTCATTGAGCCGGCCATTGGCGAACTGCTGCGCAAGCACGAGCTGAGCCTGGAGCGGGTTTTCAGCGAGAGCGCGGGAACGTTGGCCAAGGTGCTCGCCGCGCGCGCCCTGCCCATTGAAGGCAAACAGAAGCTGGCCGCCGCAGGCAATGCGCTGGACGCCGAGCTGACCACGCTGCTGGACTGGATGAATGCGCAGGACGCCGGGCTGGGCCGTTCTGCCGAGACCGCGGCCAGCAAGATGCGCTACCAGATGAACCGGCTGCGCACGCTTGCCGCCAACTTCCAGTTGCAGCGCGAAGTCTCCATTGGCCGCCACGCGGACGCCCTCGGCCAGTCGCTTTTTCCGGGCGGCGGCCTCCAGGAGCGATTGCACGGCGCAGCGTTCTATTTCGCTCGCTACGGCTTCGAGCTGGCGGAAGAGATCACCGCGCAGGCAGCGAATGCCTGCCCTGGGCACACGGCGCTGTGGCTGTGACCCCTGTCTTATAATCCTCCCCATCGGCCGGAGGTACCTCGTGAGACGTTTCCTTGCCATCGCAGTTCTTGGTTCGCTTGCATGTTTGGCAGCGCAGGCGCAGCAGAAGCCTTGCCCGGCGTTGAGCGCGAACAATGACTTTCTCGGCATCCACACCATCCGGCTTTGGCCCGGCGACGCACCCGAGGCCAAAGGCAAAGCCTGCGAAGACATACCCACCCTGGCCGTCTTTGACCCGCCGGGAGGCACGGAGAACGGATCTGCCGTGATCGTGCTGCCGGGCGGTGCGTACCTGGGCCTTGCCGCGACCCTTGAGGGCCGCGAGTTCGCCTCCTGGTTCGCAGCGCGCGGCTTTCGCGCTTTTGTTCTCAGCTACCGGCTTTCTTCGCACGGCTACCTGCTGCCGATTCCGCTGCTCGATGCGCGGCGGGCCGTCCAGACGGTCCGTGCACGGGCGCTGGATTACCATATCGATCCCAATCGCATCGTCGTCATCGGCTTCTCCGCCGGCGGACACCTGGCTGCCTTGTCGGGCACGCAGTTTGTCCCCGGCAATCCCGATGCGGAGGACCCTATCGAGCGCGTCTCCAGCCGTCCTGACTACCTGGTGCTCGGCTATCCCTGGATCGGCGCCATCTCCAGCGATACCTCGCACCTGACCTACTGCAAGCTCTTCAGCGTGATGGACCGCTGCGAGGCACTGCGTGCGGCGTATTCCCCGGACTTGTTCGTGACCAAAGACACGCCGCCCACGTTTATTTACCACACCTTTGACGACAAGACGGTGCCGGTGGAGCAGAGCCTGCGCTTCTACGAGGCGCTGGTCAAGGCCGGCGTTCCGTCCGAGATGCACATCTTCGCCAAAGGCTCGCATGGCAGCGGGATGGGCAAGGGCGACCCGTCTCTCGACCAGTGGACCGCGTTGCTTGAAACATGGCTGCGCGCGCAGGGCCTGATCACCCACGATGAGTCCACAGCGGCGCCTAAACCGTCAGGGATAAAGTAAACTTCATTCACCCCTCAGACCCAATCGCGACGTGTTCCATCGCGCTGCTACGAAAACCAGATTCTTTTGGAGGATACCCGTTGATGAAAACTGCACCCCGGTTTGCACTCTGCATGCTCGTTGCCCTGGCCCCGCTCTATTTGAGCTCCCCCGCTCCCGCGCAGGAGGTACGCACCCCCGCCCCGCCGCCTGCAGCCGCCGCGGAAACGCACCGGGACGCCGATCATAAAGACACCGACAAGGACGCCGCGACCCCTATCACTCCGGAAAAAGCCGTCGCCACGCATCACGAGGTCACGCTGGACGGCAAGGCGCTCAAGTACACCGCGACCGCCGGCACGCTGCTGGTTCGCGATGAAGAAGACAAGCCCTACGGCAGCATCTTCTATGTGGCCTACACGCTGGACGGCGCCGAGCCCCAGTCGCGGCCAGTGAGCTTTTTGTACAACGGCGGACCCGGTTCGTCGACCTTGTGGCTGCACATGGGCTCGTTCTCGCCGGTGCGCATTCAAACCGACAGCCCCAACCCCACTGCGGGACCGCCCTTCAAGCTGGTTCCCAACCAGTATTCGCTGCTGGACAAGAGCGACCTGGTCTTCATCGACGCGCCGCTCACCGGCTACTCCCGCGCCGTGGGCAAGGGAACCGCCAAGGACTTTGCCGGCGTAGACCAGGACCTGAAGGCCTTCGATCGCTTCATCCAGCGCTACCTCAACGTGAACCAGCGCTGGAACTCGCCCAAGTTTCTCATCGGCGAGTCGTACGGAACCACGCGCTCCGCGGCCCTGGCGGACATGCTGGGCAACGATGGCGTGCAGTTGAATGGGGTGGTGCTGATCTCGTCCATCCTGAACTACAACATCCGCGCCGGCGGCTATGACATGCTCTACGTTGCCAACCTGCCCAGCTACGCAGCGGCGGCGTGGTACTTCAACAAGGTCCCCAACAAGCCGGCGAAGATTGGGGACTGGGTGCAGCAGGCGCGCGAGTTTGCCTCCGGCCCCTATGCGCACGCGCTCTTTGCCGGCGCCAACCTGCCCGCCGCGGAGTTCGATTCGGTGGCCAAAGACGTGAGCAAGTTCACCGGCCTGAGCGTGGACTATGTGAAGGAAGCCAAACTGCGCATCTCGCCCACACGCTTCCGCAAGGAGATTTTGCGCGACGACGCCCGCACGCTGGGCCGCTACGACATGCGGTTTGAGGGCGTGGACATTGACTCGGCCGGCGAAAACCCCAGCTACGACGCATCCGACTCCGGCATCACCGGCGCGTTTGTCGCTGCCATTCATGACTACCTGGCCCGCGAGCTGAAATACGAGAGCACTGACGCCTACCGGCCCACCGCATACGACATTGTGCAGTGGGACTGGAAGCATAGGCCCACCAGCGGCGGATTCGGCGGGGGCGGGGGCGGCGGCGAGCAGTCTCAGCCCTACGTGGCAGCCGACCTGGGCGCGGCCATCCGCAAGAACCCGCACCTGAAGGTCTTCTCGGCCAACGGCTACTTTGACCTGGCCACGCCGTTCTTTTCCACCGAGTACGACCTGGCGCACATGGACCTGGACCCCACGCTGCGCGGCAACGTGCAGTTTGGCTACTACCCCTCGGGACACATGATCTACCTCAACGTGGAAGCGCTGCACAAGCTGAAAGACGACCTGGCCGATTTCATCACCAGGGCAGAGTAATCAGGGAAGTAAAGAGGGGATCAAAGTCAGGTACGAACGCCGTTTACGGCGGTCTCCATCGGGAGGAAACCGCCGCAAATTGGGTCTGAATCGTCTCGCAATGCGGAGGAGCCAGAAAAGGCCCCCAAATTAGAGGCGGGCCAGCGGTCTCGGGAGTGGAAGGACTTCCCGGAACCGCTGGCCCGCTGGACCCTGAACCGGGTCTGGGTGGTATTCTTAGTCTAGGCCTGTTCCCACCAAATGCAAGCGATATTTTGAACAATATTCCCGATTCGTGACAGCAGTCACAGGTCCCCGGCAATTGAGTTCCAACTTCGTTGACCCAAGGGGTCCGGCCCTGATAGAAAAGAGTGTTCCACCCGAATAAAGACTCCCTTTAACGCCGGAGCGAACCGGTACCACCATGCAAGAAATCATTCAACAAATCGGTGCGCTTCTTCTCGGCGCCATCCCCACGGCGCTGCTGTTTATCGTGCTGGTTTTGGCCTATGAGTTCCTGATCCAGAGGCCGCTGACCGCGACGCTGAAACAGCGCCACGCCCGCACCGAGGGCGCGCTGGAAGATGCCCAGAAGGCGATTGCCCAGGCTGAGGCCCGCGCGGCGGAGTATGCCGCCAAGTTGCGCGAGGCGCGCGCCGAGGTGTACAAGGTGCGGGAGCAGCGCGTGAAGCAGTGGAATACCGAGCGTGAGGCCGCTCTGGACGCCGCCCGCAAGGCGGCCAGCCTCAAGGTAAGCCAGGCCCGGGTCGCGCTTGAGGCCGAGGCCGCTGCGGCCCGCCAGACGATTCTTGGCTCCGCGGCGGAGTTGGCCAATCAGGTGGTCCGCGCGGTGCTTCCGCTTGCCGCCGGGGGTTCCCGTTGAGAAACACCGTTTCGACATCTTCGACTTTGCACCCGCGCTCTTACGGCCGGATTTTCCTGCTCGCGGTCATCGCCGTGTTGGCTGTCGGCATTGCGGTTGCGCCGCGCCGGGTCATCGCGCGGCAGGCGGCTCCAGCGGCAACCGCAGCTCAGCCTGCTACGACAGCAACGGCAGCTCAGCCCGCTGCAGTAACGGCAGCCAAAGCGCCCGAGTCGAGCGAAGATTCGGCGGACGATGAGGCCAGCAACAAGTTCCGCCACAACCCGCTGGTGAAGTCGTCCGCCAAGGTGCTCCATCTTTCCGTTGAGACCACGGCTCGCTTGTTTGAGTTCATCAACTTCGGCATCGTGGTTCTGGCCATCGGGATTCCGCTCTACAAGTTCCTGCCCAAGTTCCTGCGCAATCGCGCGGAGAAGGTGCGCGCCGACATTGAGTCGGCCCGCAAGGTGACGGAGGACGCCACCTCGCGCCTGAGCGCGGTGGAGGCCAAGCTCGCCAGCCTGGGCGATGAGATCAAGAAGTTCCGCGCCGAGGTTGAAGCCGAGAGCGTTCAGGACGAAGCCAGGATCAAGGCCGCCCTGGCCGAGGAGAGCGTCCGCATTGTGGCCTCTGCCGAGCAGGAGATTGGCGTGGCAGCGGCGCAGGCCACGCGCACCCTGCGCACCTTTGCCGCCGATCTGGCCATTGACCAGGCCGCCAAGCAGCTCATCCTCACGCCGGAAACCGATCGCGCCCTGATTTCGGAATTTGTGGGCGCCGTGTCCGTTCCTGGAGAGAAACAGAAGGGAGGGCTGAACTAGATGGCCGCTTTTGTCTCTCGCTACGCCAGCGCCTTTCTGGATGTGGTCACGGCTGCAAAGCTGGACACGGTTGCAATCGACCACCAGATCGCGGACTTTCTCGCCACCTGGGACGGAAGCCTCGAACTGCGCGAATTCTTTGTCAATCCAGCGGTTCCCGCGATACAGAAGGTGGGGATTCTGGATAAGTTGAATGCAAAACTGGGGCTTCGCAAGGAACTGCGCAACCTGCTGGCGGTGCTCATTGACAACGGCCGCATCGGCCACGTGAGCGAGGTCGTCCAGCTCTATCGCAAGCTCTTGCAGGATCAGTTGGGTATTCAGCAGGCTGAAATCGTGACCGCCCGCGAGTTGGGCGAGCAGGAGCGCAGCGCACTTTTGGCTGATATCGGCAAGCTGGCGGGTTCGCGGATTGAAGCCAGCTTCAAGCTCGATGCAACCATCCTGGGCGGAACGGTGGTGCGCATCGGCTCCACGGTGTATGACGGTTCAGTGCGCGGACGCCTGGATCGTTTGAAGGAAACGCTGACAGCCGGCTGAAGCCGGCAGGGGTCAGAGATCAGGGGTCAGGGTTCAGAAAACGCCGATCCCCAGAGTTAAGAGTTTTGCGGTTGAGCAGCATCGAACGTGTGAATTTGGAACCGGGCGAAAGGGAAATCAGCGGTTGCAGGTCGGCGGATTAGATGGCATCGGGGAGCGAATATCCCTGACCCCTGATCCCTGATCCCTGATCTCTGATCTCTGATCCCTGAGGAAAGAAATGGCTCAGATCAAGGCAGACGAGATAACGCAGCTTCTTCGCGAACAGATCGCGAACTACGATTCAAAGGTCCAGGTCGACGAGGTCGGGACCATTACATCGCTGGGCGACGGGATTGCGCGCCTGCACGGCCTGGACAAGGTCATGGCCGGCGAGCTGCTCAGCTTCCCGCACGGCATTGCAGGCCTCGCTCTGAGTCTGGAAGAGGATTCGGTGGGCGCGGTGATTCTGGGCGACTACACCGAGCTTCGCGAAGGCCAGGAGGTGAAGCGCACCGGCAAGATTCTCTCCGTGCCGGTGGGCGAAGGCATGATTGGCCGCGTGGTCAATTCGCTGGGCATTCCCATCGACGACAAGGGGCCTATCGCGTCCACGCAGACGCTGCCCGTGGAGCGCCTCGCGCCCGGCATCATCGATCGCCTGTCGGTGAAGGAGCCCATGGCCACGGGTCTCAAGGCAATCGATTCGATGATTCCGATCGGCCGCGGCCAGCGCGAACTGATTATTGGCGATCGACAGACCGGCAAAACCGCCGTGCTGCTTGACACCATCATCAACAACGCCAAGAACGACCTGATCTGCATCTACTGCGCCATCGGGCAGAAGCGGTCGTCCATTGCGCAAGTCGTGCAGACGCTGACCGAAGCCGGCGCCATGGGGCACACGATCATCGTGGCCGCCTCGGCCTCTGAGCCGGCGCCGCTGTTGTATCTCGCGCCCTACGCGGCCACCTCGATGGGCGAGTACTTCCGCGATTCGGGCCGCCACGCGCTGGTGATGTACGACGATCTCTCCAAGCACGCCATGGCCTACCGCGAGATTTCGCTGCTGCTGCGCCGGCCGCCGGGCCGCGAAGCGTATCCCGGCGACGTGTTCTATCTCCACTCGCGTCTGCTGGAGCGCTCGGCCAAGATGAGCAAGGCAAAGGGCGGCGGTTCACTCACCGCGCTGCCGGTGATTGAGACCCAGGCGGGCGACGTCTCGGCCTACATTCCCACCAACGTCATCTCCATCACCGACGGCCAGATATTTCTTGAGACGGATTTGTTCAACTCCGGCGTGCGCCCGGCCGTCAACGTGGGCCTGTCGGTTTCACGCGTCGGCTTCTCTGCGGCCATCAAGGCAGTCAAGCAGGTGGGTTCGACGCTCAAGCTCGATCTGGCGCAGTATCGCGAACTGGCAGCGTTTGCGCAGTTCGGTTCCGACCTCGATCCGCTCACGCAGAAGCAGCTCAACCGCGGCCAGCGCCTCACCGAACTGCTCAAGCAGCCGCAGTTCCACCCTCTTGCGTGGCAGCAGCAGGCGGTGGTGCTGTTCGCCGGCACGCAGGGCTACCTCGACGAATTCAAGGTCACTGACATTCGCGCCTTCGAGGATGGACTCTACAAGTATCTTGCCAACGCGCAGACTGCGTTGATGGAAGAATTGACCACGAAGAAACAGTTCGACGACGACCTGCGCGCCAAGGTGCATGCGGCGCTGAAGGAATATTCGGCGAACTTCAAGGCGGAGCTGGAAGCCGCTACGAAGTAGCGGCAGGGGTCAGGTTTCAGGGATCAGGGGTCAGAACGATGGTGCAATCATTTCGAGATTTGACTGTATCGCAGAGATCGATGCAAGTGGCTGTTGCGGTCTATCGGCTGACTCAAGAGTTTCCCCGAGAAGAGATTTACGGACTGACGAGTCAAATGAGGCGAGCTGCGGTTTCAATACCGAGCAATATCGCCGAGGGCCACGGACGGCTGGGCACCAAAGAGTATAGGCAGTTTCTTGGTATAGCCCGAGGTTCTAATTTTGAACTGCAAACCCAACTCGAAATCGCACGTGCGCTTGGAAAAGGCAACCAGAAGTTGCTTGATGAAACAGAAGGTCTGTCGCACGAAGTTGGCAAAATGATTTTTGGGATTTTGGACAAGATCAAGGACTGACGGTTTGATGGGGCGTTTTTTCTGACCCCTGATCCCTGTCCCCGATCCCTCGAACGGAAGCAACTATGGCCAATGTTTTAGACCTCCGGCGTCGCATCCGCAGCGTGAAGAACACGCGGCAGATCACCAAGGCCATGAAGATGGTTTCGGCGGCCAAGCTGCGCCGTGCGCAGGAGCGGGCGCTTTCGGCGCGGCCCTACGCCAAAATGATCACCAGCGTGCTGGAATCGCTGACCCGGCGTACCGAAATTTTCGATCCGGAGACGGGCAACCTGCGCCATCCGCTCTTTGCCACGCGCGAAGAGAAGCGCGTGCTGCTGGTCATCATCAGCGGCGACAAGGGATTTGCGGGCGCGTTCAATGCCAACATTCTCAAGACGGCGTTTCAGTTCATCAGCGGCAATCCGGACAAGGAAATCGACATCGAGGCCGTGGGCCGCAAGGGCCGCGACCAGATGCGCCGCCATTTTCCCGCGGCCATCTACAACGAAACGACGGACGAGAACGGCAACAAGCACCAGGTGCGCGACCGCAAGAAGAAGGTCGAAGTCACGGGCGATCATCCCGGCATGCTGACCAAGCTTGAGACCACGCGCGTGTATGAGTTGGCGCAGAACATCATCTCCCGCTATGTGCATGAGGAGATCGACGCGGCGTACATCGTATACAACGAGTTCAAGTCGGTGATCCAGCAGCGGCTGGTGGTGGAGAAGCTGTTGCCGATCATGAAGATCGGTATTCCGCAGATCAGCGGCGCCACCGAGCCCACGGAAGAGGAGCGCGAGCGGACGGCGGAAGCCGCGGCCAGTGCGGGCATTTCGCTGGAGCCGGTGGACACGGCCGAGGCCGATACCGAGGCGAAGAAGTTCGGCACCTCGCAGGTGGACTACATCTACGACGAGCCGGCCGAGGAGCTGTTCAACGGCCTGCTTCCGCAATACATTTTTTCCATGCTGTACCACGCCATGACGGAGTCGGTAGCCGCGGAACACGCGGCCCGCATGACGGCGATGGATTCGGCAACCAACAATGCCTCGGACATGATCGACGCGCTCACGCTGCATATGAATCGCGTGCGCCAGGCGGCCATTACCAAGGAGATCATCGAAATCGTTTCAGGCGCCGCGGCGCTGTAAGAAAGGCAGCTTCTAGCCTCTAGCTTCTAGCCTCTAGCTTTCCGTTCTGAAGCACAACCGGAAAGACAACACAGAGTTCGGGGCGGCAAGGAAAGAGCTAGAAGCTAGCAGCTAGAAGCTAGGAGCTTTATTCATGGCAGAAAACATCGGCAAGGTGATTCAGGTTTCGGGACCGGCAGTCGACGTGCAGTTTGAAGAAGCGACGATGCCGCCCATCTATCAGGCGCTCAAAGTCGTCAGCGACGGCTTCACGGTTCCCACGCCCATCAACGTGATTCTTGAAGTCCAGCAGCACCTGGGCGAAGGCCGCGTGCGCACCGTGGCCATGGAAGCCACCGACGGCATGGTCCGCGGCATGAAGGCCATCGATCTCGGCGGCCCTATCCGCGTTCCGGTGGGCAAGGAGACGCTGGGGCGCATCATCAACGTGATCGGCGAGCCGGTGGACGAACTGGGTCCCGTCGGCGAGAAGACACGCATGCCCATTCACCGGCCCGCGCCGCTGTTTGACGAGCAGACCACGCACGAAGAGATGTTCGAGACCGGCATCAAGGTCATTGACCTGATCCAGCCGTTTTTGAAGGGCGGCAAGATCGGCCTGTTTGGCGGCGCCGGCGTGGGCAAGACAGTGGTCATCATGGAACTCATCAACAACGTCGCCAAGAACCACGGCGGCTACTCGGTGTTTGCCGGCGTGGGCGAGCGCACCCGCGAGGGCAACGACCTGTGGGTGGAAATGACCGAGTCGGGCGTGATCAAGCCGGGCGACTTTGCCAATTCCAAATGCGCACTGGTTTACGGCCAGATGACCGAGCCGCCTGGAGCGCGTCTGCGCGTGGCGCTGAGCGCGCTCACCGTCGCCGAGTATTTCCGCGACGTCGAGGGCTCTGACACGCTGCTGTTCATCGACAACATTTTCCGCTTCACGCAGGCGGGTTCCGAGGTATCCACGCTGCTGGGCCGCATGCCTTCGGCCGTGGGCTATCAGCCCAACCTGGCTACGGAGATGGGCGAACTGCAGGAGCGCATTACCTCTACCAGCAAAGGCTCCGTCACTTCAGTGCAGGCTGTTTATGTGCCTGCCGACGATTTGACCGATCCCGCGCCGGCAACGACGTTTGCTCACCTGGACGCAACCACCGTGCTCAGCAGGCCGCTGTCGGAACTGGGTATCTATCCGGCCGTCGATCCGCTGGCTTCCACTTCGCGCATTCTTTCCGCGCGCATTGTGGGCCAGGAGCACTACGACGTGGCGCAGGGCGTGAAGAAGATCTTGCAGCGCTACAAGGATCTGCAGGACATCATCGCGATTCTCGGCATCGATGAACTTTCTGAAGACGATAAACTGACGGTCGCCCGGGCCCGCAAAGTGCAAAAATTCCTGTCGCAGCCTTTCCATGTGGCGGAGCAGTTTACGGGCATTCCCGGCGCGTATGTGAAGATCGCCGACACGGTGCGCAGCTTCAAGGAGATCATCGAAGGCAAGTACGACGATATTCCCGAGCAGGCGTTTTACATGAAGGGCGCGATTGAAGAAGTGCTCCAAACCGCCGAGAAGCTGAAGGCGACGGCGTAAAGAAGCAGGTTTCAGGGATCAGGTTTCAGGGATCAGAAAAGCGCGTTTGCGGCAGAATCGGTTTTGAGCTGACCCCTGATCCCTGAACCCTGACCACTGGCGACCGAAGGGAGCCCCATGGCTGACGAATCGAACCAACTCCGTGTCCGGCTGGTGACGCCTGAGCGCACGCTCTTTGAGCATGCGGCTTCGGCGGTGGAGCTGCCGGCCAAGACGGGCTACATGGAAGTGCTCTACGGCGCTGCGCCGCTGGTGGCCGAGCTGGGCGCGGGCGACGTGACGCTGCACGGCGGTCCCGACGGGCCCGAGAGCGTGTCGCGCTACAACGTGAGCTGGGGATTTGTGGAGGTGCTGCCCGATCGCGTGACGATTCTGGCCACCGACGCGCTCAAGCCGGAAGAGATTGACGTGCCCCGCGCGCAGCAGCAACTGGATCGCGGCCACAAGCAGTGGAACGAAGCCGGCGACAGCGAAGAGAAGTACGCCGAAGCGCTGCACGTCATCGCGGAAGCCGAGTCAAAGCTTGCTACGGCCGCGGAGAAGCATTGAGAAGCTCTCCACGCTGCAAGGATGAAACCAGAAAAGCCCTGCTCTCACGAGTGGGGCTTTTTGCTGTCGCGATTGTGCCAGAATCGTTAGAGAAAGGCGAAAGGATGAGCGCGAACAAGCGGGACCGCGTGCAGGAATCGGGAGACCAGCGCCTGCAGTTCGGAAGAACCATCCACTTTCTTCTGCTGGTTTGCCTGCTTGCATGCACAAACCATCTGCGCGCGCAGGCGCTGCCCGCGACGCATGTCGACGACTTCACAGGTCATCCGCGCGTGATGATCATCAGCGACATTGGCAACGAGCCTGACGATCAGATGTCGCTGGTGCGACTGCTGCTTTATTCCAATGAACTCGACATTGAAGGGCTGATCGCCGCGACCTCTACGTGGCAGAAGAGTGCGATTCATCCCGAGACCATGCGGACTTTGATTGATGCGTATGGCCAGGTGCGTCCGAATCTGATGTTGCACGCGAAGGGCTGGCCGGATGCAGCGGAGCTTGCCAGCCGCGTCTACGCTGGACAAACGGCCTACGGCATGGCGGCGACGGGCAAGACATCGGCCGGTGCGCAGGCGATTGTCCGCGCGATGGAGCGCGACGACAGCCGGCCGTTGTGGATCTGCCTGTGGGGCGGGGCAAACACGCTGGCGCAGGCGCTGATCGAGATCCGCGCTGCGCACACGCCTGAAGAAACCGCACGGCTGATTGGCAAGCTGCGCGTTTCTTCGATCTCCGATCAGGACGACGCCGGGCCCTGGATTCGCCGCGAGTTTCCCGATCTCTTCTACATCGTGACGCCGTCGACGCCCACGGGCGGCGAATACTATTACGCCACGTGGACCGGCATCAGCGGCGACCTCTATTACCGCAACGGCGCGGGCGCCGACTTCACCACTGTGACCAACGAGTGGCTCGAAGCCAACATCCGAAAGGGCCCGCTGGGCAAGCTGTATCCGCGTTTCGCTTTCATCATGGAGGGCGATACGCCGTCGTATCTTGGCCTGATCGACAACGGCCTGAATGCCTACCGCCGGCCAGACTGGGGCGGCTGGGGTGGGCGCTACGTCTTTCGCCAGCCGTATGGAGAGACGCATGCAATCTGGACCCAGGGAGGCGACGAGTTTGGGCGCGTCACGTCGCAGGACATGGTGGTTGGCGTGGATGGCGTACAGCATGTGTCGGACCAGGCGACCATCTGGCGGTGGCGCGAGGCTTTTCAGAATGACTTTGCGGCGCGCATGGCGTGGACCATCTCCGACTACGCCCACGCGAGTCACAACCCGCTGGCGGATGTGAATGGGACGCCCGGCACCTCAGTGATTGAAATGGATGTGGACGTGGGTCAGTCTGTGGTGCTGGATGCAAGCCGGAGCGTCGATCCGGATGGTCGAACGCTGCACTTCCACTGGTTTCACTACGGCGAAGCAGGCAGCGCGGATGGGAATCTTGCGGCAGTGACGCTGACCGGTGCGGAGACGGCGCGGGTGACCGTCCGCGCGGATGCGGCGTGCAGGGCTGCCTGGCTGCCGCTGATTCCATGCAAGGGAAGCGGGACGGCGCACATCCTTCTCGCGGTGACGGGCGAGGGTTCGCCGCGGGTGACCTCGTACCGGCGAATGATCTTGCACGTTCACCAGCCGGCCGCTGCTGCGTCAAAGGATGTGGGAACGCGGCGCTGACCGTTGCACGGCGCTGGCGGACGAAGTATCGTCATGGTGCGCAGGGAAACCGGCATCCCCCGCTTCGAACTGCGCGAAAGGAAACTCACCATGCAGCCTGCAGGTTCGGGTGGCTGGGTTCAAATTGCGCGCTGGTTTTTTGTTGTAGTACTTGCTGTCGCCTGCCAGACGCCGGCAGCGTTTGCGGCTACCACGGTGGTGACGGACGCGGACAAGGACGGCACGGTCCAGGTGAATGCCGGCGACACGCTGGAAGTCCGGTTGAAATCCAATCCCGCCACCGGTTCCGCGTGGGCTGTTCATCCCAAATCAAGCGTTCTTTTCCATCTGATTTCCGAAACCCAGGCACAGCCCGCAGATCCGGAACCTAACCCCGACAGGCCCATGCTGCAAGTCTTCCGCTTTGAAGTGAAGCGCAAGGGCGACGGCATTCTGCTGATGCGCTACGCACACGGGAAACAGAAGCCATTCCTCGGCGAGGAGCAGTTCACCCTGCACGTGGTGATCAACTGAGGGAATGCCGTGGCGATTGAAGGCTGCTGATGAGGGCGGAACGGCGTGGTCCGAAGGCAAACTACCAGACGGCGCGCGGGTAGTGATTGCGGATATGTTCGTCGGCGGAGATGAGCCAGGCGAATCCATTGGCCTTGGCGTTGGCGACGATGAGGCGATCAAAGGGATCGCGGGTCCACTTTTCGTCCAAAGCCGCGGCGGAGACGGTGGAAAAGGGAAGGTCGCAGAGGCGGACGCTGGTTTCATGCTGGACCTTCTTCAACAAATCACGGGCGGCAAACTTCGTTTTCCCCAGTTCGTGCAGGTATTCGAGTTCGAGGAATGCCATGGCGGAGACCATTAACTCCGCCCTGCCCAGGAGTCCACTCGCTTTGGAACTCAGGCGATTCAACTTGCCTGCGGCCAGCCAAAGGATGACGTGTGTGTCGAGGTAGGCGATCAAAGGCCGGCCCAGTCTTTCTCCCACTCCTTTTCCATTTCGGCTAGCCACTCGGCCTTGAATGCTGGATCGTCCATGTCGAATTTGGGATCGACCATCACCTCCATGGGCGTAATCCGGCTGAGGCGGCTGCCGGGCTGACCCTCGGGAACAAGTTTCAAGCGGCGACCCTTGTGCGTGACCCAGATTTCGTTGCCCTCAAGCGCCTGGTTCGCAAAGTCAAAGATGTTGCGCCGAAATTGGGTGATGGGAACTTCCATAACCCAAGCGTACCACATGTACGCTTAAACATGTACGTAATGTACACGCCCTGTCTCCGGACCCGTCTCTGCTGTGCAAGCTGCCGCGCAAGCGCATACAATTCTCCCTGGAACGTCATGGCGAAAAAGAAGCAGGAAATTTTCGAATTAGCCTGCCCCGATTGCGGGGCGATGCTCAGGATTGACGCGGAGACCGGCGTGCTGGTGAGCCACACCCCGGCCCCGCGCAAGCGGATGTTTGAGGACCTGGAGTCGGCGGCCCAGGCCATGCGCGATCAGAATGAGCGCAAGGAGTCCATCTTCCGCCAGTCGGTGGACGCGGAAAAGAACAAGGCTGACCTGCTGGAGAAGAAGTTTGCCGAGGCGGTGCGCAAGGCCAGGGAAGCGCCGGATGTGAAGCCATTGCGCGAGTTCGATCTGGACTGAAACAATGGAGACCGCCGGATGCACGGGCTTTGTTTTTGCTTCACTGCGTCCGGCAAAGTGAATCGATACTCTAGACACCGTTCCCTCTCTTCCGGGGCCCGGGCCGGAGACAGAAGGAGAAACCATGGCGGTTGAGCAGTTTACCGAAACATCGAACGAAATGCGCATCAATCTGAGCATCTTTGACGGCATCACCGGCGATTGGACCAAGTACGCCGCCGGCGGCGCCCTGCTGGCAGGAGCCGCGCTCATCATGACCAGTCAACGCCGCGCTGGATTGGCCGTGGCCTGCGCCGGAACCGCGCTGGCGCTGCTTGACCAGAGGGACGCCGTGAAGGCCTGCTGGGGCGCGATTCCGGGCTACCTGGACAAGATTGAAAACGTGCTCGCCCAGGTGCAGGACGTGGTGAAGGACGTGGCCGATAACCGCGCCAAGCTCGGCCGCATTCTGGAAGAGTAGCGGCGGCCGGATCGCATTTGCGTCCATCCTCGCGTTGAACAGCCAGGCCGAACATTCCCCATCGGCTTTATGCGATCGCGCCAAGAGCCTGCTGAAAAAGGCATGGAATGGTTTAGAAATAGAGCTGGCGGGCAGGGGCTAAAGCCCCTTCTCTCTCATTTTAAGCCGCTTGCGGCCCGACTGAAGTCGTGCCCTGATACAAAGCGCATTCAAAGCGGAGATTTTCAACAAACTCCTAAATCCCCAACTGCTTGCGGCCTTCCGGGCTGATGCGGTGCGGGGTCCACTTCGGCTCCCACACCAGATCCACTTCCACTTTGCTTATATCCTGCATGCCGGCCAGGCGGTTGTGTACCTGCTCGAAGATCAGGCCGCTTGCCGGGCACTGCGGCGTGGTGAGGGTCATGGTCACCTTGACCCACTGACGGGGCCAGGCCGGCGTGGAGTGCGGATCGGGGCCGGTGGCGACGCTGTAGATCAGGCCAAGGTCGACAAGATTCAGCTTCACTTCGGGGTCGAAGCAATCGCGCAGGGCGGTCAGGATGTCGGCTTCGGAAAGCATGGCTAGTTTTTCCGCTTCTCAGTTTTTCCGTTCAACCAGGTAGCGGGCTACGGCCTTCAGACCGTCGGCGCGGTCGCCGTAGGGTTCGAGGGCGGCAAAAGCCTCTTCAATCAGCCGGGCGGCGTCGCGCTGGCTCTGCTCGATTCCAAAGACGGCCGGCCAGGTGACTTTTTCTGTCGCCAGATCCTTGCCCGCGGTCTTGCCCAGCGCGGCCGAGTCCTCGGTCATGTCGAGAATGTCGTCGGCAATCTGGAAGGCGAGTCCAGCCTTGCGTCCGAAGACGTCGAGCCGGGCAATATCGTCCGCAGTAGCTCCTGCGTACACGCCTCCCGCCACCACGCTCACGCGGATGAGCGCGCCGGTCTTGGCGCGGTGGATGGCGTCGACAAGCTCCGCCGTGGGCTTGGCGTGTTCATTTTCAATGTCCAGCACCTGTCCGCCGATCATGCCTTCCACGGTTCCAACGGCGTTGGCCACCAGGCGCAGGATCTGCACCGTCGCGGCCGGCGGCGAGGCGAGATTGGCCAGCACTTCAAAGGCGCGGGTCTGCAGCGCGTCACCGGCCAGGATGGCGATGGCCTCGCCGAAGACGACGTGACAGGTAGGCTTGCCACGGCGCAGGTCGTCGTTGTCCAGGGCCGGCAGGTCGTCGTGGATGAGCGAGTAGGTGTGCAGCATTTCAATGGCCGCACCCAGGTTTTCAATGCCGGCAGGGAGCGCGCCGGCGATGGTCACGGCGGCCTGGTAGCAGAGCAGGGGACGAAGCCGCTTGCCGCCGGCAAAGGTGGAGTGGCGCATGGCGCCGTGAATGGACGAAGGGACGGTTTCCACGCTGGGAAGGAGCTCTTCCAGTGCGCGGTCGGTCAGCTCCGCGGCCTGCTTGTTCAGCGATTTCACGTCCTGTTCCTGCAATTTCACTTCGAGTGCCATCGCTTTCATGATAAACGAGGGCGGTTGAGCTTTCGCTCCAGCAACCAAAGACCTGTGAGCAAAAGCACGGAGACGCAACTGGTGCAGCGGCCGGCGATCACGTCCGGCGTCGTGGTCCAGTCGACCACCACATGCACCGGCCCCTCCTCCACCGGCACTGCCATTAGTCCATACTCGAAATCGCTGACCGGCGTAACCGGCTGGCCGTTGACCGTCGCGCGCCACGCCGGGTAGTTGCGAAGGCGCAAAACCAGGTAGCCGGCCTGCGCGGCCACGCCCGTCACTTCCTTGTGCTCCGGCCAGAAAAGGTTGGCCTTGAAACCCTTTCCGCATCGGGCTGGCCAAACTATCCCTCCTGCCTTCTTCAGGCCGAGAACCGCTTCACGATCGCCGATGAGGCATGCGCCCGGCTGGCCATAGCGCGGCTCAAGCGGCGTGCCCCCGGGAGGGGCATACTCGCGCTTGCCGTAAACCCCAATGCCGGCTTCTTCAGCCTGCGCCACCGCCTCCTGCCCGGCGCCGCAACTCTGGAACCAGAACTTTCCGGCATACGCACTTAGTCCCGCAAAGGCGATGGCGCACAGCACGAGGACGGGAATCCGCCAGCGCAGAGGCTTGAACCAGGCCGCCGCCGCAAACAGGATCGCGAACGGCGCCTCAAGCGCCAGCAGCCAGCGCCAGGGAAACTGCAGGTAGCGCAGCTTGGGCAGCACGTTCCACACTGGCAGGGAAACCGGAAGCATCGAGAATAAAACCGCACATGGAATCAGCAGAAGAAGTATCCGCCATCGGCGCGGCTCGGGCAGAGTGCCGCGTTTCCAGGCAACCAGGGCAGCAAGCACCGTCACCGTCAACATGCTCACCGCGACCCATGAAACGAGGCGAAGGTGCTGATCGTGGGAACCTTGTGCAAGCGACATGTCGGAGTGCTTCGCGAACAACCAACTGTACTCGACGCGGTAATGAGGGATGGAAATGGCCGATTTGAGGTTGGCCCAGTTCTGCTCCCAAAAGGCAGGAACCAGAAAATCAGCCGCCAGGCCCATGCCCAGCACGGTACCGGCCGTCGCCCGCAGCAGTGGCGCCCAAGACCTTTCAACAACGGCAATCGTTACCGCGGCGGCGGTCAGCAGGTAGCTCGCCATCAATCCTGCCGGACCGTTGGTGAGCCATACACCCGCAACGGTGATGGCCAGCAGCGCGGCGGAGCCGTCGAAGGCACGTTTCCAAAGACCCGCGGAGGAGTTGCGGTCCCGCAGCAGAAACAGCAGCATCAGGGGGATCCAGAAGCCGCCCGCAAGCTCCGCAAAGTCGGCGCGCACATAGAACGTGAGCAGCGGATAGCCCGAGAAAATTGCCGCGCATCCCGCAAGGGTCGCCGGGCCGTCCTCAAGCACCTCGCGCGCCAATTTTCGCGTCGCGAGCCCGATGGCCGCCAGCAACAGAAAGCCGAAGACCGATCCCACCATCCCCCAGGGTAGAACCAATCCCAAAGCCGCTCCCGTCATCCATGTGAGCGGCGGGTAGAAGACGAAGCGCGGCTCGCCCGCGCCGAAGTTCGATTGCGGTGTCCAATGCGGGTAAGGAATGCCCATCAGCATGCTGTTGCGGGCTTCAATCCACGAGGCGAGATGAAAGAACAGGTCGGAGCCGCTGGTCGGCCCGCGCCGCAGAAGGGGCGCGAGAGCAACGGCTGCCGCCAGCAGGATGATTGCCGGACCGGCCAGCCGCTTGAGCACCGAATGCAAGCCTCGCTTCATTGAGTGCGGGACCTCGTTTGCTCAAGCCAATACAGCCCGCCCAGCAGAAACAGAGAAAGACCGCTCAGCCAGCGGCCCACCCACTGATCGGTGGTTGTGGTCCAGTCAACGGCGATGTTGACCATGCCCTGCGGCACAGGAATGGCCATCAGGCCATCGTCCCTCTCCGGCAGGGCGCCGACGGGGCGTCCATTCACCAACACACGCCAGGCCGGGTAGGTGCGCAGGTGCAGAATGAGCGAACCGGCGTGGGGAAGATTGGCGGTGGCGCGCAGATGCTCTGCTCCGGCTTGCTCCGGCTCAAAGGTTGCCTCGCAGCTGTGCTGCGCGGCGGTCCATTCGGGTGGGTCGTCGGGGATGCCGGTAGCCACGCCCAGCTCGGTGTCCGCATCGCCCACCAGGCAGGCGAAGGGCAGGTTGGTGGCGACGATGGAATTGTCCGCGCCGAGGGGCTCATACTCGTCGGCGCCCTGAAAGCCCTGGCCGCTCTTGTAGGTGTCCAGCATCGGCGGTACGGCATCCTGGTCGTCGCAGGGCTGGTAGAAGGATCTGTTCGCCAGCGCGGTCATAGCCAGAAAGGCCGCGATGGAGACTGTGAGCACTGCGATGCGCCGCCAAAGCCGCGTGTAGTCAAGCGCCGCGGCAATGAAGATGGCCATCGGCGCTTCAAGCACCAACAGCCAGCGCCAGGGGAACTGCAAAAAACGCAGTTCCGGCAGCAGATTCCACAACGGGCGCGAAAAAGAAAACTGGAGAAACAAGACGGCAAATGGAATGACCGCGAGCGGAATCCAGAAAGTGCGTTCGCCGGGCAAGCGCCGGCGCAGCCAGCTCACCAAGAGGCCCGCGAGCGCCAGGCCGATCATGGTGGATGCGATCATCGACGCGGTGTGCAGCACCGCATCGTGCATGGCGAGCGAGGGGTTGGCGTGGCGCGCGAAGAGCCAGTTGTTTTCCAGAGTCTGGCCCAGGTCTTCGGTCACCTGGTGAATATCCACCCAGCGCTGTTCCCACGTCGCGGGAACAAGATAGAGAGCAACCAGGCCCATGCCGAGTGCTGCGCCGGCCGCGGCACGCAGCACTGCCGCCCACGACCGCGCCAGGAAAGCCCCGATCAAGGCGACCGCGGCAAGGGTGTAGCAGGCCATCAAACCTACGGTTGGATTGGAGAGCCAGGCGCCGGCAACCGCCAGCGCCAGCGGGACGGCGGAGCCATTGAGCGCGCGCCGCCACGCCGGGGTTGGCGAAGAAGGTGATTGATCCAGGCCGCGCAATCCATAGAGCAGCACCAGCGGAATCCAGACGCCGCCGGCAAACTCCGCGAAGGCGGAGCGCTCATAGGCCGTGAAGAGTGCGTAGCCCGAAAAGATAGACACGCAGCCGGCCAGCGTTGCGGGAAAATTGGCCAGCGCCAGGCGGGCCAGTGCGCGCGTACTCAAACCAGTGCCGGCCAGTATCAAGAATGTCAGCGCAACGGGGACCAAGGTCCAGGGAAGAATGAGGCCCAGCGCCGCGCCCACCATCCAGGTCAGCGGCGGATAGAAGATGAAGCGGGGCTCGCCCGCGCCGAAGTTGGCGCTGGGCGCCCAGTGCGGGTAGGGAATGCCCTGCTGCCAACTATGAAAGCAATCGAGCCAGGAGACGAGATGGAAGTCGAAGTCGTGTCCGCAGGAATTGCCGCGCACCACCTGCGGGGCGACGGCTACGGCGGCCGCGAGCAGAATGATGACCGGGCCGATCAGGCGGCTCCAGCGATTCCCTGTTCCCTGATCCCTGATCCCTGTTCCCTCGTCTTTCATGGCAGCAGCCGCAGCGTGTGCTTCGCCCGCGCGGTTACCGCCGCGGCGCTGAACGGGAGCGCGAAAGTCGTTCCGCCGTAGTAGTCCTTCCACTGGTCGCGGAAGTACGGGCTGTAGGGGTCGCTGCTCTCGCCGAGCACAATGTTCTCCGCGGAGCCGTCGATGTTGCTCCAGTCCATGGTGAAGCGCTGCGAGGGGCCGAAGTCGCGGCCCACCTGCTTCACCGTGGTGGTGTCTCCGCTGAGCGGCTGCGCGCCCGTGCCGGCGATGCGGCCGATCATGGGCAGGAAGCCGGACAGCGGATGCTCGATGTCCACAACGTGCCAGCTTCCGTAAGTCCACTGGCCCAGGTCGTCAGGAGCCTTGCCGTCTTTCATGCCGCGCCGCACGGCCTCGGTCAGCAGCGCATCCCAGTTCTTGTAGCCGATGGGGAGCCAGTCGGGATTGGCGTGCATCACAATCTCTTCTTCCGCAAAATTCGACTCGCTCCACTCGTAGTACTCGGCCGCCTTGCCCAGTTTGGGGACAAAAACCAGCGGCCACAGCGAACGATGGGCCCAAGCGTAGACCGATGCGGCCACAGAGTCGGTGCTCAGGCGACCATCCCAACTGCGCATCAGGTCTGCCGCTCGGCGCAGCCGGTCGTCTACACCCGGTGTGTGGTCAATGGCATAAGCAAAGCGATGCGCCAGTTCCTGATCCACCTCGCTGTAGACGTCGGTCTGGACGGCAAGCATGTCTTTGGGGGTGAGCTTGTCGCGACCTTGCAGAGCCTTGTAGATGCGCTCCACGCGATAGGGATCGACCCACTCCAGCGACAGCGGGTAAGGCGACCTGTCGGTCGTCACGCGCGAGTTGGCCGTGGCTAGAAATCCCGACGGCGGATCGAGCGCGTTGGGCATGTCGTCAAAGGGAATGTATCCCTGCCACTCGTGCGCGGCGTCCTTGATGGGCACGCCCACGAGGCCCGCAGGCCGCAGCGGAACCTGCCCGATGGCGTGGTAGGCGATGTGCCCCTGGTCGTCAGAGTAGACAAGGTTTTGCGTGGGATAGGGCCACTGGCGCAGCGCGGCGGAGAATTGATCCCAGCCTTGAGCCACGTTCATCGCGTAGAGCGGAATGGAATTCAGCGTGGCGTCGTAGAGGGTCCACTTGAGCGCGATGGGCCGCTTTTCCCTGGTGAAGACCGGGTTCAGCAGCGGCCCGTGCGCGGTGGACTGGACATCGAACGCGACATCCTTCCCGGCGCGTACGTGAATGATCTCGCGATCAATCGCGAGCGGCTTCCAGGTGCCGTCCGCGGATTGATAGTTGCCCTTGCCGTCGAGCGTCTCTACGTAGAGGTCCTGCACATCGGCGTAGAGCGCGGTAAAACCCCAGGCCACGTGCTCGTTGTGCCCCTCCACCACCAGCGGCATCCCCGGCAGCGTGACGCCCGCGGCGTGATAGCCGGGTGCGCGCAGGTCGGCCATGAACCAGATGTTGGGCTCGGTCAGGGCCAGGTGCATATCGTTTGCGAGCAGGGGTTTTCCGCTGGCGGTGTGGCTTCCGGCGACGACCCAGTTGTTCGATCCCAGCGCGCAGCCTGCGCAGTCGGGGAGCCCGAGCAAAGCGCGCAGTGCCCGCGGAAGCTCTCCGGTTTCGAGGCTCGCCAGCGAATCGTGCGCCGCGTGGGAGGCGCTCGCCTGCGTGCGGTCATCGTCCTCGTCGTCCTTGGTTCCCGGCGGGGGAGGATGCGGCTGGCTCCAGTCAATCAATTCTCCCGTGGGTGGATGATCGCGCCACGAGCCGACGGGATAGAGATCTGTCTCAAGCTTCGGATTGTTGAGCGCGGATGCCACCTGCTCGCGTCCCAGCTTGCCGTACCAGTGCGTGTCCAGCATCTGGGTCATCATCATCGCAATCGAGAGCGAGTCCACGCCGGTCCATGGCTGGGGGCGATACATCAGCAGGCGAAACTCGGCGGGAAGCGAGTCCTGATGTTGCGCGATGTAGAGATTGACGCCGCGGGCGTAGTCGTCCATGCGCGCGCGGTCCGGCGCGCCGAGGTGGCCATAGATGCGCTGCGCTGTTTTTCTGAATTGAAGCGTCCGCTGTGTCTTGTCGTGCCGCACGAGCGAGGGGCCGAGGATCTCCGCCAGGTCGCCGTTGGCGTTGCGCCGGAAGGTGTCCATTTGCCAGAGGCGATCCTGCGCGGTGACGTAGCCCTGCGCGAAAAACAGATCGTCCTGGGTAGCCGCTTCAATGTGCGGAATACCGTGCGCGTCGCGCTCGACGGTCACCGGCGCGGAGAGGCCGGGAAGATGGAGATCGCCGTCGAGTTGCGGGAGACCGGTCTTCTCCGCGGAGCGCAGCCAGAGCACGCCTACGCAGACGGCTAACACCAGGAGCAAGAACAATACGCCCGCTGTGCGCAGCAGAATGCGCGGCCAGCCGCGTTGGCGATTGCGCGAGAGAGGCGCAGGAGAGGATTCAGGCGTTGGAGATTGAGCGTTGAAGTTGGCCATTGGTCAACAACAGGATACCGCTACCGGTGGCCATGGCCCATCGCATCTCGAAGCAATCGCCGGAAGGTCAACCTTCGTTCTTCACCGCTCTTGGACCGACCGAGGGCTCCTACTTCGAATGTCGATAGATCAACTTGCCGGGAATCAGATGGAACGCCTTCACTGTTTCAGCAGGAAAGAAGGCTAAGAAAGCGCCTACTGCGGCGCCTCCGAGTCCCTCCGCTACTGCCGTCCGGCTATCGTTCGTCTTCAGGCTGCTAATGCCCGAAAACAGGCCTACGCCGACCGCACCCGTGCCGATGATGATCCAGAAATTTCGCTGGCTCTGATCCTTGCGGACCTTTTCAATATCGGCGCGGTTGAAGCGGAATTCGCGATCGCTGAATCGCGCGGCGCAGAATAGATCTTCATTGGTTGCTCCGGCAAACAGGCAGTGCAATGAACGTCCGCCGGCCGTCGCCACAGTGATCTCCTCTCCGCGCGCCAGCTCGCCAACGCGGTCCCAGCCGGCCGTTCCGGATGTACCTGGGGTTGGACTGTCAGGCAGCGTCTGCGAAGGGTCCACATTCACGACCGTTGGTGCAGGCTGCTGCGCCGCCAGCACCGGGCAAAGGATGAGACAAAGCGCGGATTGAACAAGTCTGCGAATCATGGCGATCCCTCCTTCGCACAAAATCAAAATCCGCCCTCAGCGTTTGCCGGGGGCGTCGGGAGCCGCACTGCTGAAAGGGCTTTCACGACCTGCTCGGCCATGGGACCGGAGGCGATGACTCCATCGAAGGCTCTCACTCTGCCAGAGGCGAGAACGATGCCCGTCGCTCTGTCCGTGAGAATGTAGGTGTGGATATGCGTGAAGACGACCCGGTTGACCTGGATTTCGAGGTCGGCGCCTTTCTCATCGTTGACGAGATTCAGGCCGAGCTTGTCCCAGTTTTTCTGTTGCATCAAAGCGCGGTCGAGCGTGCTGACGGTAAGGAAGACCGTGTCGGAGTTGATGCCGATGGTGCCCGCGGCTTTGATGGCCTGAATGCGCTCGGCGCTGGCGCTTGGTTGCAACGGATCAATCGAAGATTGCACAGCCTGCGCGCCTTCGGATGTTGATACAGACTGGCCCGGCTGCTGCGCCGTAAGCAGCGGGCAAACAACGATGCAAAGTGCGGCTTGAATCATCAAACGGTTCATCGAATCTCCTTCGTGGGCCATGGGGTTAAAGGAAAACGTTCGCGAAAGCGCATTTACAGCACGACAACCATCATGAGAATGCAAAGCGCAATCAAAACTCCAATCAAGAGGTGGTGCATCGTAGCGTTCCTCCTTTCACTGCCGGATGAGGCAATCCTAGGCAAGCCCGCGCCGCCGAGGGCGCACGGATGGGACAGTATCGACACTGTCACAACGCTGAATGGAGTACGGTAATTTGAAATGGGAGCGGCGGAATCAGACGACTGGCTCGTCCTCGTCGCCCACAAGGGTGGCTTCCATGGCGCGCAGCGGAGCTACGGATGCCGCGTCGAGCAGCGTGAAGCGCATGGGGAAGACGCCCGCCGGCAACTCAAGCGCGGTAACGGAATCGCAGACCACGCCGGCGGTTGCATCGAGTCCACGCTTCCAGCCGGGGCGCGTGGGATCGCAGACCAGCAGGCTCTCCGGCGGCAATCCCGCGGCCACCAGCATGGTGCGCCCGATGCGCTGAAACTCCTGCCAGCGCGAGGCGATGCCGACCAGGTCGCCGCCGTGCTCGGGCAGATAGCGCTTGATGTAGAGTTGCAATTCCGCGGCCACCGGGTGCACTTCGAGCGTGGTGAGCTCAAACGCCGCGGGCAGCAGCTTGCGCACGGCAGCGGCCTTGCTGGGCAGCACCACGTGCATCGCCCCCTCAAGATTGGCCGGCTCGGCGCAGGCTTCGGGAACGCAACCCTCCACCGGCAGCGCGAGCGCCTGCGACATTTCGTACGCCACAATCTTGCACAGCTCGGGATCGGGCTCAATGATCATCCACCGCGATGGCGGCTGCAGCGCAAGCCAGCGGCGCAGCCGCGCACGCAGCAGCGCGTGCGACGCGCCCATCTTGCGGGCTCGCGCGGCAAGTTCTCCAATCAATTGATCGACGGTCAGCTCGGGAGTGCGCGGCGCCGAGGGCCGCGAGGCGCGCACAAACACGCCGCTGCCGTGGCGGAACTCAAGCCAGCCGTCGCGCTCCAGTTCTCGATACGCGGCGCTGACGGTGTTGGCGTGAATCTCGAAGCGCCGCGCCAGGTCGCGCGTGGAAGGCAGCCGCTGCCCCGGCTGAAGTTCCTTGCACAGAATCGCGAGCGTGACCTGCGTGACCAACTGCTCGCGCAGGGAGACTTCGCCGGTGCGGTTGAGCCAGAGGCGCATGGTCTATCCCTCGGCCTGTTCGGTGAGCGGCGCGGCGGGCGCAGGGTTCAGCGCCCGATGTTTGCCGCGGCCATACATCGCCAGCAGCGCCAACAGCAGAAGCAGAACGAGGGGGATGATCAGGAGACTGCCTTCCGGGCCGTCCGCTCCGCCGCTCCAGATTTGAGCGCCGGCGGGACTGGTTGCGAGCAAGTGGCCCTTTGCGGGCAGGCCGCTGTCGGCGGTGCCGTAGAAGTAGGTTTCTGCCCAGTCCCACGCCGCGTGGAAGCCGATGGCCCACCATGCCGAGCCGGTGAGACCCACGCTGACGCAGAAGGCGAATCCGATGGACGCCGCGGCAAAGATGCCAATCCAATTTTCGCCATGGTTCCAGGTATGAATGGAGCCGAAGAGAGTGGAAGTGACCCAGGCCGCCTGCCAGAAGCTGGCGCTCCTTGATTTGAAAACTTGCAGCAGCAGGCAGGGAATGAGCCCCAGCGATGCAATCAGAATCACTCCGCCGATCCCGTTGCCCCCGCCCTTGCGCGCCATGCTGGCGAAGATCAGGGCAATCGCTCCCAGCGCCCACCAGAAATTGATTCCGCGTGTCAGCGTGAATTGCAGGTAGCAGCGAAAGATGCCCTCTTCGACAAATCCCACGGTGAGAAAGGCCAAGCCCCACAACAGGCCATACTTCACCATCTGGGCGCCGGAGAGAGACACCGCTCCAAACTGCAGCCAGCCGCCCCAGGCCAGGCCCCCAATCAGCGCCGACAGAGCCGCGAACCCCACAACCAGGCCGGCAGTGAAGTGAGACAGCTTCCGCGAGCCATTCAGGTTAAACGCCAGCAGATTCCCAGGGCGTCTTTCCACCCAGGCAACGAACGCGGCCGCCGCCACCAGCGCAAACAACTGCACCGATTCTCCAAGAGTGACCGTGAGCGCAGAGGTTCCATCCAACCACGGCGGAGGGAAAATCATGGAATAAATGGTTCCCAGGAAGACGTATCCAAATTCGCGGAAGATATAGTAGAGAGCCCCAAACAGCATCACCGACCAGCCGGCGCGCAGACCCTGGCTGCCAAACAAGACCCGGTGCAGGCCGCCTGACTCGCCTACAAAGTGAAGCAGGCCGCGCTCCACGCGATTCGAGGCTTCGACCCGCGCCGCCATGTCGCTGTTGGACGGCGGATTCTCTTGCTCCATGCGCGCCTCTTCAAGTGAGAACAACAGTTCATCCTGCTGAGTCCCAATGAAGATACTCTACGGCACCGGAGGCATCGAGCGCCGTGGGTCGCAACACTTCTTACTCGTCGCGGAGCGCCACCATGGGGTCAATGCGCGCAGCCCGCCGCGCGGGCAGCCAACTGGCCAGCATCGCCACCGCGATGACGGCGGTGGTAATACCGGTAAACACCAGCGGATCGTCGGGTCGCACTTCAAAGAGCAGGTTGGCTACGCCATGCGCCAGCGCGAAGGCCAGCACCAGGCCGGTGAGCACACCCGCGGCGGTCAACCACGCGGCACGGCGCAGGATCATGCGCAACACGTCCGCGCGCTGCGCGCCCATGGCCAGGCGCACGCCGATCTCGCGTGTCCGCTCGCCCACCAGGTTGGCCATCACGCCGAAGATGCCGATGGCCGCCAGCGCCAGCGCCACCAGTGCGTCGAACCCCAGCATGGCCGCCACGTAAAACATCCCGGTCAGTTGCTCGTGCACGTGCTTTTCGTAGGTCTCCACACTATCCAGCGGCAGCCCGGGATCGATCGCCGCCAGCGCCTTGTGCACTTCCGGAGCAATTGCCTGCGGGTCGCCGCTGGTGGTGATGGCATAGGTCAACTCGGATTGCGGCAATTGCAGCGCGTCGGCATACACCGCGACCGGGCGCGATTTGACCCACATGGTATAGAGCGTTTCTTCTGCAACTCCGACAATCGTAAGCCACGGCGTCTCCTCCGGGCTCCCGGTCTTCATGCGAATGCGCTTGCCGATTACGTTTTCGCCGGGAAAGTAGCGATCAACGAAAGACTGGCTCACCACGGCCACGGGCTGCGAGCGAAGATCGTCGCTGGCCGTGAACATGCGGCCGGCGATGGTGCGGATATGAAACTGGCCGAAGTAGCCGGGGGTGACGGTGAGGCGCATGGCGGGTTGCGACTTGCCGGGCGCCAGCGGACGGTTCTCAATCAGGAAGTCGTCGACCCAGTCATTGTCGCTGTAGGGAAGCGCGGCAGTCGCTTCAGCATGTTCAACGCCGGGCAGCGCCTGCAGCCTTTCCAGGCTCTGCTTGTACCAGGCGGCCTTCTTCTGCGGCGTATCGTAGCGAGCCTCGGGTAAATGCACGTCAAAGACCAGCTTTTGCGCCGGATTGTAACGATCGGTCAGGTGCAGCATGCCCAGCATGCCCTTCGACATGAGCGCCGCGCCGATAACCAGCGCCACCGCCAGGGATATCTGCGAAACCGCCAGCGCATTGCGCAACTTTTGTCCGCGTCCCGTGCCCACCACCGAGCGCGAGCCGGACTTAAGCTGATCCACCAGGTTCACGCGCAGCGCAGCCAATGCCGGCGCAAACCCCGAGATCACTCCGGCCAGCAGAGCCAGAAAGAGTGACAGAGCGAGGGCGCGGCCGTTCAGAGAGATGTTCGTCCATCCGGCCAGTTCGCGCGCCACCATCTCCGGCATCGTGGCTTCGCTCACGCGCAATTCGATCTGCGCGAACAGGAGTCCGCCCAAGCCGCCGATGAGGCCCAGCAGAATATTCTCTGTCAGCAGTTGCCGCAGCAGCCGGCTGCGTCCCGCGCCGAGTGCGGTGCGCATGGCAATCTCAGGCCGCCGTGCAATACCGCGCGCAAACTGCAAATTGGCGATGTTCGCGCAGACCACCAGCAGGACAAACATCGTGGCGCCCAGGATCAGGTCGAAGTAGAGCGGCGTGTAGTCGCCATTCATGTCTACGAGCAGCGTCTCCGCCTTCACGCGCCAGCCCTGGTTGGTAGCCGGATAGGCTTGCGACAAATGCTCGGCAATCAGGTTCAGCTCAGCCTGCGCCTGACTCAGCGTAATGCCGTCGCGCAGTCTTCCCACCACCAGGTAATCGTGCGAACTGCGGTTAGCGAGTTGCGCGTCGGAGGGCGTGAACGGCAGGAACAGGTCGGCTGAAGTCGGATACTGCATGGTCTTCGGCATCACGCCGATCACGGTGTAGGCATGCTGGTCGAGTTCAATCGTCCGTCCCAGAATCGAGGGATCGCTGGCGAAATGCGCTTTCCAGAAGTAATAGCTCAGCACCGCGACGCTGCCGCGCCCCGGCTGCGTCTCCGACTCGTTGAAGACGCGGCCTAGAAATGGGCTGGTGCGCAATACCTGGAAAAACGCGGGCGTCGTCAACGAAGCCTGCACATGCGCTGCGTCGCCTGCCCCGGTCAGGCTCATGTCGGCGAAGCCGCGCACGGCCATCGATTCAAAGGAGTGGCTCTGCCGCTGCCAGTCCTCAAAATTCGCCAGCGCAACCTGCCGCCCGTCGATGCTGTTCTGTTGCTCATAGACAGTCACCACGTGGTTCAGGTCCGGCACTGCCAGCGGGTGCAACACAACCGCGTCCATGATGCTGAAGCTCGCGGTATTGGCTCCGATGCCGACCGCCAGGGTGAGCACCGCCGTGATGGTGAACCCCGGCGACTTTGCCAACTGCCGGAATGCGAACTTGAGGTCGTAAAGCAGGTTCTGGAGCAGATTGAACACAAAATCCCCGTTCTGGCAGGCGGTTTTCCGTCTGAAATGCCAACCTTGGTAGTGCATTCCTTCCACCAAATCGTTTATGCAGCCATCCGCTGATAGCAAACAGCTTAGAGAGGTGGTGATGGACGGACGGTCGGCCAGGTCTGTTCGGAATCGAAACCGGCCGTCCGCATTCGGACAGTTTCACCCTTCTTGCGCACCCGGAGAACTGCCCTCGCCTTGACACTTTGAGCCCCGCCCTTGATGCTTAACAGTTCCGGTAGTTCAAATCTTAAGCGCAGCGGAGTGCAGGTTTTGCGGGTTCGCGTCTTTTATCACGACAAATGTTTTGACGGAGCTTGCTCAGCCTCGCTGTTCACGCGCTTCCACCGCGAGTGCGTCAAGGCGGACGCGCAGTACGAGTTTCACGGGCTGGTGCACCGCGCCGGCGCGCTCTTTGACGAGAGTGAGTTTACCGGCGACGAGAACGCCATCGTCGACTTCAAATACTCTTCCTCGCCGCGCATTACCTGGTGGTTCGACCATCATCTCTCGGCATTCCTCACCCCGCGGGACCAGCAGAACTTTCTCGATTGCCAGAAAGATCCCATCTGCGGCGCGCACAAGTTCTTCGATCCCGATTACACCTCCTGCACCAGCTTCCTGGCCCACATCGCATCCACGCGCTTCGGCTTTGATACCGCGCCGGTCGCCGAGCTGATCCACTGGGCCGACATCGTGGACGGCGCTCTCTACGAGAGCGCCGAGTCAGCGGTTGAAATGGCTGCTCCGGCCATGAAGCTCACGCTGATCATCGAGTCCACGCAGGACCCGCTGTTCATCCCGCGTCTCATTCCACTGCTTACGGAGCTGCCGCTGGCCGAAGTTCTCCGCCAGCCCTTTGTTGCCGAACTGCTGGCGCCGCTGCTTGAGCGCCACCAGCAGGCCCTGGAGCTGATTCGCGCCCGCAGTGAAGAGCGCGACGGCACCATCTTCTTCGACATCACCGACCACCCCACCGAAGGTTTCAACAAGTTCATCCCCTACTACTTGCATCCCAACGCGGTGTATTCGATCGGTCTTTCAAGGTCGAGCTTCCGCACCAAGGTCGCCGTGGGTTCCAACCCCTGGACCAAGGAGGACCCGGCCACCATGGTGAACCTGGCCTCGGTGTGCGAGCGCTACGGCGGCGGCGGCCACGCCCGCGTGGGAGCCATCAGCTTCCCGCCCGACCAGGGCGATCGCGCCCGCGAAGCCGCGGCGGAGATTGTGGCCGAGCTGAGGGCGCATCAACTGAAGAAGTAGTTCCTGGCTTACACTCATCCTTGCGATTTGCCGCGCCGCAATATCTGTGGCCCAAATTGGGTCAGAATCTCATGGAGCAGCGGAGCGGTTCGATCCGCCAAGTTTCAGCCGCCCATCACACTTGTTTTCTGTCAGGCAAGGTAGAATCGCGGTACGGAACGCATCCCCAATCCAAAATTCCCCCTCAACCCGGTCTTTGCATTACAAAGCTGCCGGCGGATCAAGAAGGTGCAGGGATTTCGTTGAAGAGCCTGATTCAATCGGCAGCTACGAGCTTGTTGCTGTTCGCAGCTTCAACCGCCGCGCAAACCGGCCCCCTCGCAAGCGCCAACATCTACACGTATGCAGGAACCGGAACCGGCGGTTATAGCGGCGATGGCGGCCTCGCCGTGAATGCCGAACTGAATCTACCGCACGGTGTTGTATCTGATGCCGCCGGCAACATCTACTACGCGGATGGGAATGAAAACGTGGTTCGCAAAATCGTGCGCGCGACCAACGTGATCACCACGGTGGCAGGCACGGGAACTGCCGGGTATGACGGTGACGGCGGTCCTGCGACCGCGGCGGAACTTAATAATCCCTACGACGTGGCGTTGGACTCCGCAGGAAATCTCTACATCGCAGACGCTTGGAATGCCTGTGTTCGCAGAGTCGACGCACACACTGGAGTCATCAGCACCTATGCCGGCATTTGCACTGTGCTTGGTGAGACCGGGAACAACGGACCGGCAACGCAGGCGACGGTGATTCTGCCCCTTGGAGTGGCTATGGACCCAGCCGGCAATCTCTTTATCACCGACGCCGGACTCAGCCTGGTTCATGAGGTCAGCGCGGCAACGGGCATCATGACGATTTTTGCCGGAAAAATCGATGCAACCCAGCTGGGAGATGGAGGCCCCGCGACAGAAGCGCAAATCGAATACGCAATCGGAATTGCAACCGATCCAGCCGGGAATGTCTTCATCGTGGACAGCAACGCCAACCGGGTTCGCAAGGTAACCGTTGCAACCGGCATCATCACCACGGTTGCGGGTACGGGAGTTTTTGGCTACGGCGCCGATGGAATCCTCGCCACCGAGTCCCAACTGGCGCAGCCCAACGACGTCACCACGGACGCCGTGGGCAACATCTACTTTTCAGACTCTGCATACGGCCGCGTTCGCAGGATCGATGCAACTACAGGCATCATTTCCACGGTCGCAGGTATCGGAGGCTCCGGTTTCAGTGGCGACGGGGGGCCGGCAATTGATGCGCAAATGGAGTATCCCGAAGGACTTTGGTTCGATGCCGCCAACAACCTGTATATCGCCGACAGCTTCAACAATCGAATTCGCGTTGTGGGCACGCCGCCGGACACGAGCCCGATCTCAACGACCACCAGGCTTTCCGCTTCAGCCGCAACGTTGAACGTCGACCAGACGCTGACATTGACCGCCGCCGTAACGGCGGTAAGCGGCTCCGTACCGGCGGGCGCCGTTACCTTCTATGACGGGCCAGCCGCGGTGGGAAGCGGCACACTGAATGCCGGCGGAACGGCTACGCTGGATTGGACTCCCGGGACGGTCGGTAACCATGCCGTCACAGCGACCTACCCAGGCTCTACCACGGACGCCGCCTCCACCTCGGCGCCACCTATCATCGTCACGGTGACGGGCTCTCTCATTGCAACCACCACTGCCCTCACCGCTTCCGCGTCCAGCCTCACTGCCGGCCAGACTTTGACGCTGACGGCAACGGTGACCCCCGCCAGCGGTGTCGCACCTGCGGGCACAGTCAGCTTTCTCAGTGGAACCGCTTCCCTGGGCAGCGCAAGCTTGAACTCCAGCGGCGTGGCCACGCTCATGGTGACTCCGGCCGCGGGCAGCTACTCCATCACCGCCAGCTACGGCGGCAGCTCGATCGACGAGCCCTCGGTTTCCGCGGCCGTCCCGGTCACGGTGACGAGTGGGGGCTCGCCGTTCATTTACCAGTACGCCGGCAACGGAAACTTCGGCTCCGGCGGCGACGGATGCTCCGCGGCGAACGCCCACCTCGATCCGGTCTTTTCGCTTGCCTCCGATGCTGCCGGCAACCTCTATATCGCCGATTTCGAGAGCAACCGGATTCGCAGGATCGATCACGCCACCGGCATCATCACGACGTACGCCGGTAGTGGAACCCCAGGCTTCAGCGGCGACAACGGCCCGGCAACCAGCGCGCAACTCGACGCTCCCTACGGGATCACGCTCGATGCCGCAGGCAACCTCTACATTGCCGATTTCTACAACTACCGTATCCGCAAGGTGGACGCCGCGACGGGCATGATCACCACCGTTGCCGGCGACGGCACGCATGGCTCCGGCGGCGACAAGGGCCAAGCCACCAGCGCCGAGATCGGCGAGGTGTACGGCGTGGCGACGGATACGGCGGGCAACCTCTACATCGGGGACGACTCCAACTTCCGCATCCGTAAAGTCAATGCGGCCACCGGCATCATCACCACCGTTGCCGGCAACGGAACCCCCGGCTACGGCGGCGACGGCGGACCGGCGACCAGCGCTGAATTCTTCGGCTTGCTTGACCTGGCGCTCGATCAGGCCGGAAACATCTACATCTCCGACACCGAAAACGTTCGCGTCCGCAAAGTGGACGCGGCCACGGGCATCATCACCACGATCGCAGGCAATGGCGTTCAGGGCTACGGCGGCGATGGCGGACCGGGAACCTCCGCGGAGCTCGATCAGCCTGAAGCGATCGCATCGGATGCGGCAGGCAACGTCACCTTCGCCGACATCTTCAACAATCGCGTGCGCCGGGTGGACGCGGCCACCGGCGTCATCACCACCGTTGCCGGCGACGGCACACAGGGATTCGGCCCCATGGATGGCCCGGCCATCGATTCCGCGCTCAACGAGCCTGCCGCGGTTGCCCTCGACGCCGCGGGCGACATCTTCATCGATGTCAATGGCGTGACGCAGATCCTGGTTGTGGGCGCGCAGCCGAACTTCCCCCTGATCGCCACGGCAACCAGCCTTGTTGCCGCCCCGACCGCCCTGCTGGCCGGGCAGCCGCTCACACTCACTGCCACGGTCACCGCATCCGCATGCACCACTCCTGCGGGAACCGTCTCCTTCTACAACGGAGCAGCCCTGCTGGGTACGGCGTCTCTGAACGGCAGCGGCGTGGCCACGCTGGGCCTGAACCCGGCAGCAGGCAACTACTCCCTTACCGCAAGCTACGGCGGTTCCTCCATCGATGCGCCTTCGCAATCCGCACCGCCGGTGCTGGTCACCGTGAACGGCATCCTGATCTCAACCACCACCACGCTCAATGCCGTCCCCACCACGCTGAGCTTCGGCCAATCCCTCACGCTGACTGCCAGCGTGTCCGCAGTCAGCGGCGGCACGCCTACCGGTACCGTCACGTTCTATAACGGATCTGCTCTGTTGGGCAGCGGCACATTGAGCGCGACAGGGGGCGCAACGCTGCAACTGACGCCCGCCGTCGGCAGCTTCTCAATCACCGCAAGCTATGGCGGCAACAGCGTGGACGCCCCTTCAGTTTCCACTCCCGTTGCGGTTGTTGTTTCGCCGGCAACTGCGTATTCCCCGGATATTTATACGATCGCGGGCGACGGTATTGGCGGCTATGGTGGGGATGGGGTTCTGGCCACCAGCGCTGAACTCAATTCACCCTGGGATCCCACAGTGGACGCCGCCGGAAATCTCTATATCGCAGACACAGCGAATAATCGGATTCGCAAAGTGGATGCAACCACCGGCATCATTTCCACAGTCGCGGGCAACGGGCACTTTGGATATGGAGGCGATGGTGGGCCGGCTACGAGTGCTGAAATTGCGTATCCCTATGGAGTCACGGCGGATGCTGCCGGCAATCTCTATATAGCGGACAATGGGAACAACCGTGTGCGGAGAGTGGACGCATCGACCGGAATTATCGCGACGGTCGCTGGCGACGGGACATTTGCGTTCAGCGGTGACGGAGGGCCGGCGACGAAAGCCGGAGTGAAAAATCCAGTTTCAATTGCCTTGGACGCGCTGGGAGACATGTATATCTCCGAGCCGGATGACAGCCGGATTCGGAAGGTGGAAGCGGCCACAGGCATCATCGCCACTGTCGCTGGAGACGGCGTTTTTGGCTACAGCGGAGATGGAGGGCCTGCTACGAGTGCGGAGATGGAAGCACCTTGGGAAATCGCGCTGGATGCTTCCGGCAATCTTTATATCGCAGATTGGGATGACCACTGTGTTCGCAAGGTGGACGCAGCCACCGGGATCATCGGCACAGTCGCCGGCAACGGAATCGCAGGGGCCAGCGGCGACGGGGGGCCAGCAACCAGCGCCGAGTTCTATTACCCTTATGGGTTGGCGTTGGATGCGTCTGCGAATATTTACATCTCGGATGAATTCGACAGCCGAGTTCGCGTGGTGAATGCGGCTACCGGCATCATTACCGCATTCGCCGGCGATGGAACTGCGGGGTTCGGCGGAGATGCCGGCCCGGCAATCGATGCCGAACTATCTGACCCGGCCGGCCTGGCAGTCGATGCGAAAGGGAATCTCTACATTGCGGATTACGCCAATAATCGAATCCGAATCGTTGGTCAGAAACCGCGGTACTCCACCGTGCCAACAACGACCTCGCTCACTGCCGTTCCGGCTACATTGGCCGTTGGCCAGACTTTGACGCTGACGGCCACGGTGACCGCGGCTGCCGGACCCACACCCGGTGGAACGGTCACCTTCCACCTCACCGGCCCTGACAGCGTCCCGCAGCTCAGCGCGACTTTGAACACGAGCGGTGTCGCCTCAGTCACCCTCTCCGCCCTGCCCGTTGGCGTCTACCACGTCTACGCCGCATACACCGGCTCGTCCAACGATGCGCCGTCCAACTCGTCCCCGCCGCTTACCGTCAACGTCACGCTGCCGGCCACCACAACCTCCCTCAGCGCATCGCCCAACCCGGCTGCCTTTGGCGCCAGCGTCACCTTCACAGCCACGGTGAGCAATGCCACCTCGACACCGACCGGCACGGTCTCCTTCTACAACGGAACCGCACTGCTTGGAACTAAAACCCTCCTCTCCGGCGTGGCCGATCTCTCCACCAGCACCCTCAGCGCCGGCTCGCATGGCATCTCCGCGGTCTACACCCCCACGCCTGCGTTTTCGCCGAGCAAGTCAAGCGTGCTGGTCGAGGTCATCTCCATTGACAGCTTCAGCATTGCCGCCTCGCCGGGTTCGCGCGCCGTTTACACCGGAGAGGCCGCTTCGTTCACGGTGAAGCTGACGCCTGCATCCGGCTTCACTTTGCCTGTCGCGCTCAGTTGTTCGCAGTTGCCGGCCAATACCACCTGCACGTTCTCTCCCGCATCCGTCTCCGGCAGTAGCGGCAGTTCCACGCTGACGGTCCAGACCACAGCACCCAGCCCGTCTAAAACCACCTCTGCGTCCTTGCGTGTTTCTCGCATCACTGCGCTGGCCGCGCTGTTGCTCTTCTTCATTCCGAGGCGCATGGGGCGCAACCGCCGCGCATGGAACGCCGTTGTCGCGCTCGTCGCATTCCTTGCCGTGGCGGGCGCCGTCACCGGGTGCAGCGGCGGCGGCTCGCTTTCCGGTGGAACGCCGGCCGGCTCGCACAGCCTCACTCTCACCGGCACCGCAACCAACGGCGTCGATACTCTTTCCCAGAACACGACGGTCACGCTGCAAGTGAACTCGCTGTTTTAGACGCAACATTTCTCGCACGCACGAGGCGCGCTTATGCTCAACACAAAACGCTGGCCGGTTCTCTGCTGGATGGCGCTGCTTCTGTTTGTCGCGGCCGCGCAGGCGCAGGTGGCCCCGTCCGCATACGGTCCCGGCCACTCGCTCTGGGTGGGCGGCGAATACTCCAACATCAACGCCAGCTTTCCCTATCTGAGCGACCAGCGCCTGTGGGGTATCGGCGCCTTTGCGGATTACAACGTGACCGGACCCCTGGGCGTGGAAGCGGAAGCGCGCTTTCTCCGCTTCAACAGCTTCTACGGCGAAACCGAAGACAACTACCTCGCAGGTCCGCGTTACACCGTCAGGAAGTTCGGAAAGCTTGAGCCCTACGCCAAATTCCTCGTCGGCATTGGCGAAATCCAGTACCCGTTTCAGATCGGCAGCGGCACCTATCTTGCGCTTGCGCCGGGTGGGGGCGTGACGTACCGGCTCAGCCGCCGCTGGGCCGTCCGCGGCGAATACGAGTACCAGTTCTGGCCCGGTTCACCCGGTTTTGCCAACGAACCCGCGCATGAACTCACCCCCAGCGGCTTCCACGCCGGCATTGCCTTCCGCCTGTCGCGCTGATGGCCGTCAAGGGCAAGCAGCGGGACCACCGGCGCGAGTGGCAGCCAAGCCAGTGCGAGCCTCCCGCGAGCGGCTGCCTCACCGCAGGCGGTTAAGCCGAAGCCGCTCTTCGCCCAGTCTTGGGGCTGGCAGCCTGCTTCGCCTCCGGCCGGCGCGGAACGGTCTTTCGCATGGGGATCCGACCCGTTTTTTCTCCTTTTTGGCTTTCCAGCTTGGGCACCACGGTGAGTCTAACCGCAAGTTGCAGGCTGTCGGCAAACTGCATGAGCCGAGCAATGCTGAAGCGCGTGATTTGGCCGCGAAGCAGTAAACTGGCATCCGGTTGATGAATCCGCAGCATTTTGGCAAGCTGGGATTGCGTGTAGCTTCGGGCCTCGATCTCAGCTCGGATTGGAACCCAAAGATCGTGCTTGATCTCCATCTCCCGGATTTCCTGTGCAGAAAAGCCCAGGTCTTCGAGCACATTGCCGGTGGTGATGTGGCCCGGCTCATTTATCTCTTTTGCGCTTGGCATCGACCTTCTCTTTCTGGAGGCGCTGTCTCACATTCGATAACCGTGAGCGGGCTCGGTTCAAGTCGTTTTTCTCGGTCTTCCGGCTTTTCTTGGTGAAGGAATCCAACACATAGATCGTGTCCTGAATGCGTGCGAGATAGATCACTCGATACCAAGTAGCCTCATCTCCGGTCTTCAGCTCGAAGACTCCTTGACCAATCGTTTGCATCGGTCGTGCTGCGAGGGTTGGACGCTCTCCTTCCTGGAGATTTCGACGCGAGAGCCCGATGTCGCGTTGCACGTCGCGTGGCCATGCTTTCAGAACATCCAGTGAGTCGCCCTCCCACGAAATGGCGGCCCTCGCCGAGTGATCGGTGTAGTTAGTCCCGGGCATTTGCGTTCCTCTCCCCGGGTTTATCCCCGGGCGGATATGGAGATGTTCTGCATCGTGCGCCAAAGACTCCCGGTTTCTTTGGCGCGGCCTAATTGCGATCAACAATTTGTTGAGTCGGGCTGGACTTTCGGATCTCAGGTTTGCGTTCTCAACCTATGCTACCCGGCTGCTGCTGGGATCGCTTGACCGAAACGTTCTCCCAAATGTCTTCTTTACTATATAGCAAAAATGCTATATAGCTACAAAATATTTGCGCGCAGCTGACTTCGGCTCTCTTACACTTTGGCGTGCATGCTGGGCCAGTCGGCGCGGCGATGCTCCAGGAACGCCTTCACGCCTTCCTTGAAGTCCTCTGTGGAGCGCTGCTGTGCGTTGGCTTCCACGCCGTCTTCCAGTTCCTCGTCCAGCCGGCGCTTGGCGTGCTTGGCCAGCAGGCACTTCACCGCGCGCATGGCCTGGGGGCTGTTCAACAGCAGCGTCTGCGCCAGTGCCTGGGCTGTGGGTATCAGGTCGCGCTGGTCCACAATCTGGGTGACGAGGCCCAACTGAAGTGCCTCGTGGGCTTTCATGATCCTGCCTGAGAGCAGCAGTTCGCGCGTGCGCAGTTCGCCCACCTGGCGGATGAGGAACGAAGCCACGATGGCTGGAACGAATCCCACCCGCACCTCGGTGTAGCCGAACTTGGCCTCGGGAACCGCGATGGTGAAGTCGGGAATGGTGGCCAGGGCCATGCCGCCGGCGATGGCCGGCCCATTCACCGCGGCGATGATCGGCTTGGGAAAGTCATACAGGGTGCGCAGCACGTGAGCCATGTTCTCTGAGTCCACGCGATGCTCCTGCGGCGTGCGCGCATTCATCGTCGCCAGGTGCTCCATGTCCAGGCCGGAGCAGAACGACGGCCCCGCGCCGGTGAGGATGACCACGCCGCAGTCGCAGGTCTCGGCCTCGTGCAGCGCCTGCGTCAGCTCGTCAATCAGCATCGGGCTCAGCGCATTGCGCTTGTCCGGCCGGTTAAGGGTGATGGTCTTCACGCCATTTTGAGACTTGGTGAGTATGTGCTTGAAGCTGCTCATCGACATCTCCTTCAGAGCCCGCGAGAACGGAAACTGCGGAATTGCTTATCGTAGCGCGAATGAGGGAAGGTGTGCGGGTGATTTGGATCATGCGGGCAAACGGGGGCGCCGTCAGGTCTTTGACTGGCAGAGGGTGAGGATTTGCGCCAGCTCTGAGGTGTCACCGCGCATCACGGCAAGATCGCGGGCGTGGTAGAGCTGCTGCCGCTGTTCTGCAATGTTCACCCAGTCAAGCCGGTAGCCAGCCGCCTGCGCGAGGTCGGAGAAGAAGGCACGCAGCGTGCGCGAGTTTCCTTCGCGGAAGGCGTGGATGGCGTCGAGCTCGCTGTAATACCAGGCGAGGCGTTGAGGCATCGTTTCAGCGGCCAGGCCGCGCAGGTGGTTCTCTTTGTTGAGTTCCTTGAAGGTGGTTTCGAGGGTGGCGGGGACGTTTTCCGAGGCTCCGTAAGCGACGACGAAGCCGGAACGATTCTTGGTCATCATGCCGATGCCTTTGCGGAATTCGCCGGCCCAGGGATAGACATTGCCGAAGATGCGGCGATGGGTTTGCTGCAGACGCTTTGCGTCGAAAACGCCACGAATCGGTCGAAGCTTCAAGGCTGCGTAAGCCAAGAAGACTGCGTTCGCCTCAAACTCATTCAACTCTGCCTGCGTTCGAAGGTCGCCACCATTGATGAGAACGTCCGTGCCGGGGTAGCAGTAAGGGTCGTTCGCGAACGGGCTCATGCCATGCGGGTGGTAGCGGGCGCGAAACGATCAATCAACTCAGCCTCGGCCTGGTCGATGGAAATCTCACCGGCCAAAACCCTATCTTTCAGAGACAGACCAAACGCGGTGGGTGCAAGACCTTCGAGGTGCAGGCTTGCTTCGCCCTCGGCGAAACCCCGTTCCAGCTTTTCCTTTTCGTCCGCAGGCAGCATGGGCAACCTCCGCGTTTTGTGCGTTTGAAAAACGCTCCGGCTAAGTTCATTTTATCATCGATGTATCTTCAACCCTTGAGTTTCTATGGCACACTGGGTGGCATCATGCTGATCGAAATCTGGGAGCGCCTGTGCGGGTATGACAAGTGGATTGAGACACAGGCCAAGGTCGATTCAGCGTCGGAGATCCGAAAAATGCTGGGCAAGCGCTTTCAGGAATCGCCCGAGAGTCGAAGCTCAGGCCGACTGCTGTTCTGGAAGGATCAATACAACCGCACTCAGTGCGGCGCCTTCGTTACGCACGACATATCGCCCCTTTATCAACTGCTGGACGGCGAGACAATCACGATTCGCTACGACCCCGCAAAGCCCGACCGTTATTACTGCCGCGCGAATTGGTTGAGCTGGGCCGCGTTCAACGCGAAGGCTATTCTCGCTTTGGCCGTCGGAGGCGGGTTCATTTTCTGGCGAATCTGGGTCATGCTTAAGGGGCGGGCATTCTAGCGTGGCGAGTCTTAAGCCCTTACGAACGCAGTTGTATCTGATTCAATTCCCAGAAGATGGGCAAAGGCCCGTGCCTAAAGGCACCTCTATTTTGCGTCTTTTGAGGGGCCTGAAGGCCCCTTCTCCCTCCGGAACTCCCGAACTACGACACTTGTCAGCAGTCCGAAGATAGAAGCTGAGAGCTGAAAGCTGCTCTTTCACAGCCCCAATTCCCCCGCGCGCCGCCGCATCGCCTCAATGCAAAAGCCGATGTGGGCGTCCAGATCGACCCCCAACTCGGCAGCGCCCTGGATCACGTCTTCCCGGTTTACGCCTCGCGCAAAGGCCTTGTCCTTCATCTTCTTGCGCACACTGGCCACTTCCACATCGGCAATCGCCTTGCTCGGCTTCACCAGGGCGCAGGCGGTCAGAAAGCCGGCCAGTTCGTCGCAGGCAAAGAGGGCCTTGTCCAGATGCGTCACCCGCGGCACGCCGGAGTATTGCGCGTGGCCCAGGATGGCGGTGCGCATCTCCGCCGGCCAGCCCAGGCGCTCCAACTCTCGCACACCCACAAAGGGATGCTCCTCGGGCGTGGGGTGGCGCTCATAGTCAAAGTCGTGGAGCAGGGCAGTGGTGGAGTAGAGATCGACCAGCTTGTCCCGCTCCTGTGCATGCTCTGGGCAGGACAGTCCCAGCCGGTCGGCCTCCGCCGCGCCGCAGGCGGCCACGCAAGCCTCGACAGCAAGCGCATGCTTGCGCAGGCTTTCGCTCTGGGTCCACTCGGTCAGTAGTTGCCAGGCCTGCTCGCGTCCATATACCAAATTCTTCTGTTCGCACATAAATTTTTTCTCCCTAGTGATCAATATGGTTCGCTTTTCTTAGGGTTTTTCAGGGTATGATGGGTGAAACTTAGGATTGACACTAAGTTTTCACTTGACAATTATGGTTCATTCCCCTCACTCTAACAACAATCGCGGTGCGAAAAGGCACCCCGGAGACCAAGCTCTGGCACTCCGCACACAGCCCATGGCAACTACCCTGGTGAGCGTGGAAACGCGCGAAGTAGTGCGTTGCGACTATTGCAGCCTGGTTCAATACCGGACCATCAACTCCCTCTGCAGAAAGTGCCACCACCCCCTCGATGTCGAGGAGCCAACGCCGCTGGTCCCGCAACTTGTGGCCAGCCTGCCTACCGCAGCCGCTTCGGCTGAGGCCGGGTTGCAGGTGGCCGGCCAGGTGCGCGATATTCGCCGCGCGCGCCACCTGAGCCAGCGCCAGCTTGCCGGACGCATGCAGGTGCCCCGCACGTACATCTCCAAAATTGAAAACGGCAAGGCCATTCCGACTCTGGGTTCGCTGGAGCGGCTGGCTGCGGCCCTTGAGGTGAACATGAGCGCGCTGGTGCGCGACGCCCGCAGCCGCCGCGAAGAGGAGATAGCCGCCGTGCTCTCAGACCCCTTCCTGGCCGAGATTGCCGCGCTGCTGCCGCATCTTGATTCGCTGCAGCGTACGCTGGTAGCCGGCGCCATTCGCGACGCCGCCACCGGCCGCCGCCGCATCGCATAACCGCTTTTGGCTCAGCATTCGGCGCTTCGCCGCCGGGAGAGCCAACGTGTGCAAGCCGGGGTTCCGGATCGGGAGCGGAGCAGGCCGCGCGCCCGTTTGCGGCTCGCGGCCGATCACTGCCGGGTGTGAACCCCTCATTGGGCGATTGCGGCGCAGGTGCGCATGTGCTACGGTCGAAGATGGCATATTTGGCCTCCCGCCGCGGGAGTTCCATGAGCCCTGGCGTCAGCTTCGCTACCCGTTGCAACACTTCCTTCGATCGCGCCGAGCGGCAGGTCCACACCCGCTCCTGACGCGCTCCGGGCGTGTTCCCGGTGGCGGCCTCCGCGAAGCTCATTTGCAATCAAGAGGCGAGTCCCTTGTATTCATCCGGCACCTTGCGCATCCATGAACTCACTGCTGAGGAGCGCGCCGTCTATGCAACCCTGAAGCCCGAGAGCCTGCCGCAGCACGTGGCCATCATCATGGATGGAAACGGACGCTGGGCCGGCCATCGCTCGCTGAAGCGGTTCCTCGGCCATCAGCAGGGCGCCAAGAGCGTCCAGTTGGTTACTGAGACGGCCTCGCGCATCGGCTTGCCCTGGCTCACCCTCTATGCTTTTTCGCTGGAAAACAATCTTCGCCGCCCCCGCGCCGAGGTCAGCTTCCTCATGCGCCTGCTCAGGAGCTACCTGGAGAGCAACCTGGAGCGCATGATGGACAACAACGTCCGCATCCGCTACATCGGGCGCACCCACGAGCTGCCTCCAGAAGTTCAGGACAAGATGGCCTGGGCCGCCGACGCCACCGCCCGCAACACCGGAACCACCCTCACCCTGGCCCTCAACTACGGCGGCCGGTCGGAGATGGTCGACGCCTTTCGCGCCCTGGCCGCGGAGATGAAGATCAAGCACATCCCCGCCGACCGCATCACCGAGGAAGACATTCACCGCCATCTCTACACCGCGCACATGCCGGACCCCGACCTGCTGATCCGGACTTCGGGCGAGATGCGGATATCAAATTATCTGCTGTGGCAGATCGCCTACACGGAGCTGCTGGTCACCGACCGCCTCTGGCCCGACTTCCGCGGCATTCATCTGCTGGAAGCAATCGCGGACTTCCAGCGCCGCGAGCGCCGCTATGGCGGCCTCGGCGAAGGCTCCGGCGATGTGGAAGAGGATGTGGACCGCATCCGGCTGGCGGCGGGCTAAAGCCCTCAGGTTCCCACCCACCCCACCCCGGCGGTGTATCCTCACCCTTGGAATGAAACGAATCCTCACTGCTGCCGTCCTGATTCCGCTGGTTTTGCTGATCGTGTTTCTCGGGTCCTCCTGGCTGGTCACCCTGGCGGTGGCTGCAGTCGCGGCGCTGGCCGGGTGGGAGTATCTGGGCCTGGCCGAGCACAGTGGCGCCAAGCCATCGCGCATCGCCGTTGTGATCGCCATTGTGGCGCTCATCGTAGCCCGGATGACAGTCGACACATTCGAGTGGCTCCATCGCTCCGATGTTGTCTTCGGCATTCTTTCCATCGGGCTGTTGCTCTATTGCACGTTCCGCTCGCCCATGCATCGGGTGATGGCCGACGCCTCAACCTCCATCTTCTGCCTGTTTTACGTCGGCCTGACCCTCACCTCTCTTCCCGCTCTGCGCGAAGAGACCAACGGGCCGTCCTTGTTGCTCTTCCTGTTTTGCGTGGTCTGGGCCGGCGACATCGCCGCTCTTTACATTGGCCGCGCGTTCGGACGCCACAAGCTCGCCCGGACAATCAGCCCCAACAAGAGTTGGGAGGGCGCGGTTGGCTCCCTCGTTGGCAGTTTGCTGGCCGCCGGCGGCCTGCTTGCGCTGGCCTCCTGGGTAGAATCCATGAACTCCGCCCGGCTCTCCTACCCCGAAGATGTCTGGTACTGGCTGGCGCTGGCCGCGCTGGTCAACGTCGCCGCGCAGGTGGGCGATCTGGCCGAATCCGCGCTCAAGCGCTCGGCCGCGGTCAAGGACTCCGGAACCCTGCTTCCCGGCCACGGCGGCGTTCTGGACCGCATTGACGCACTCCTGCTGGCCGCTCCAGTGCTGTGGTACGCTCAAATTATTCACCAGCGTTTTTAGCGTCAGCGTGGTTCTTAGCATCAGCGTTTCTAAACCGGAAGTTCATCATTCCATTGAAGCGACTCGCCATTCTCGGTTCCACCGGCTCGATCGGCCAGAGCACCCTCTCCATTGTTGAGCAGTTCCCTGACCGCTACCAGGTGGCGGCATTGGCCGCCGGCCGCAACCTGGACGAGGCCTTTGCGCAAACCGTTCGCTGGCGTCCGAGCCTGGTTTCGCTGGCCACCGAAGAGCTGGCCGGGCAACTGGCCGCACGCCTCCGCCAGGCCGGTGTCACCGGCGTCGAAGCCGTCTACGGCACGGAAGGCACCATCGCCTGCGCTACCCTTCCTGAAGCGGATTTTGTCGTCTCCGCAATTGTCGGCGTCGCCGGCCTCGAGGCTACCCACGCGGCGATCCTGGCCGGCAAGCCGGTTGGACTGGCCAACAAGGAATGCATGGTTGCCGCCGGCGAGATCCTTACCGCCGCCGCCCGTGAGCGCAACGTACCCATCCTCCCCATCGACAGCGAACACAACGCCGTTCACCAATGTCTGCGCGTCGGAACCCACGCCGAGGTCAAGACCATCTGGCTCACCGCGTCCGGCGGGCCGTTTCGCCAGCTTCCACTCGATCAGTTCGCTTCCATCACCCCCGAACAGGCGCTCAAGCACCCCACTTGGGTCATGGGGCGGCGCATCACCATCGACTCAGCCACCATGCTCAACAAGGGGCTGGAGGTGATTGAGGCCTGCCGGCTCTTCGACGTTCCGCCTGCCCAGGTGCGTGTCACCGTCCATCCCCAGTCCACCGTTCACTCGCTGGTGGAGTACGTCGACGGTTCCATCCTGGCGCAGATCTCGGTCACCGACATGCGCCTGCCCATCCTGTACGCCCTGGCCTTCCCGGAGCGCCCCGCCTCCAACCTCACCTTCGACCTGGCCGCCCTGCGCCACCTGGACTTCGAAACTCCCGATTTTGCACGTTTCCCTTGCCTGCGCCTGGCCTTTGAGGCCGCGGAAAAGGGTGGCGCCCACTGCATTGCCCTCAACGCAGCCGACGAGGTAGCCGTGGAAGCTTTCCTTGAAAGGCGAATTCCGTTCACCGGCATCCCGGTTACAATTGAAAAAGTTTTGGCATCCACGCCTGAGGCGCATCCAATGTCTATCGCGGAGGTGCTCGCCGCCGACCACGAAGCGCGTCAAAGGGCCCATGCGGTGCTATAGGAAGTCCCCGGTCGGTCGATAAGCGCATCACCAGTTCGCAAAAGTGCCTTGTCGAAGGAAAGTTTGACAATCTATGCATGAGTTTCTGGTTTCTGTCGCCGCCTTTATCGTCCTGGTCGGCGTGATGGTCGTAGTCCACGAGTTCGGCCACTTTGCCATAGCAAAGCTCTGCGGCGTGCGCGTTGAGGCTTTCTCGGTCGGTTTTGGTCCGCGCCTGGTCGGCGTCACATACGGCGATACCGATTACAAGATCTGCCTGCTTCCCCTCGGCGGCTACGTCAAAATGACGGGCGAAAACCCGGAGCAGAACCTCGAGACCTCCGATGGTCCTGCCGTCGACCTCACGGACGACCCCGGCGCATTGACGAACCATCCCCGCTGGCAGCGCATCCTCATCGGTCTGGCTGGTCCGGTCGCCAACTTCATTCTGGCCTTCGTGCTGATGCTCATCTACTTCGGCCTCTTCAATGAAGTGCCTTCGATTGAAGTCAGGACCACCACCGTTGAATGGATCGTCCCCGACTCGGCCGCGGCCCAGGCCGGCCTGCAGACCGGCGACGTTATCCGCCAGTTTGACAAGGTGGCAAACCCCACCTGGGAGGGGGTCTACGAGCGCGTCAGCATCAATCTCAACCAGACCGTGCCTTTGACCGTGGAGCGCGCCGGCAAGACGGTAGACCTCTACATGCACGTGCCCGCCGAGTTGAAGGATTCCGATCCGGATATCGCCGGTATGCTGCCCCAGTACCTCACCGGCCCCATTGGCGTGCACGATGTCATGCCGGGCGCGCCCGCTGAGCAGGCCGGCCTCCGCGCCGGCGACTCCATCCAGGCCGTCGACGGCCACCCCATTCATACCGTGGCCGCTCTGCTCGCCTATCTGCAGGCCGGCGCAGGCAAGCCGGTTACCCTCAATGTGCTGCGCAACGGCGCCCAGGTGACCCTGCTTGCTCACCCCGCCAAGCTTGATACCTCCTGGAAACTCGGGTTCGCATCGGTGCCCATTCCCTTGCAGAACCAACCGCTGCCCCTGGGAAAAGCCGCGCTTCGATCCAGGGAGTTCTGCGCCGACAACGCCTTCCTCATCGTCGAAGTTTTGCGCCGCCTCTTTACCCGCCAGGTCTCCGTCTCGCAGCTCTCCGGCCCGGTAGGAATTGCGCGCATGGCCGGCGAGGCAGCGGAAATGAAAGGCATGCTGCCCAAGTTCGGGCTGGCTGCGGAAATCAGCCTCAACCTGGGAATTATCAACCTGATGCCGTTCCCCATCCTCGATGGGGGCATGATCGTGCTGCTGCTGATTGAGAGCGTCATGCGCCGGGATATCAACGTCAACCTCAAGGAGCGCATCTTTCAGGCTGCCTTCGTGGTCCTGCTGGTCTTCTTCGCCTTCATCATCATCAACGACCTGACCAAGCTGCCGATCTTTGCGCACCTGAAACCATAAAGGCAGGGAACAGGGATCGGGGATCGGCAAACTGCCCTGCGTCTGACCCCTGACCCCTGATCCCTGACCCCTGAATCTATGTCCGTCACCACTGAAGTCCGCGTCCGCTACGCCGAAACCGACCAGATGGGCATTGTCTACTATGCCAACTACCTGGTCTGGTTTGAGATTGGCCGCGTCGAGCTGCTGCGATCGTTGGGATTGGCTTATAGCCAGTTGGAAAAGGATCACCAGTGCATCCTGCCGGTGGTGGAAGCAAGCTGCCGCTACCGCTCGCCTGCCCGCTACGACGATCAGATCATCATCGAGACCCGTCCCGCCCTGCTGCGCGGATCGGTCATCAAGTTCGCCTACAAGATATGGCGAAAGCCAACCCAGGATGGGGAAGAGCGGAAGCTGCTGGCTGAAGGCGAGACAGTGCATGTGGTCTGCGACGACCAGTTGAACAAAAAGCCGCTGCCGCCGGAACACCAGGCTGCGCTGCGCGCCATGATGAACGAGTCGTAGCGCGCCAACTGAAGCCTGATCTATCCTATTCTTCTATGTTCAATTTGGATGAGCTGCTTGCGCTTGAGGGCCAACGCCGGTCCGATCTACTGATGATGGACCTGGAACAGGCGATCGAACAGAAATCGGCCCGCCTCGGCGAGGACAGCCTCTCTGAAGCGGAATGTATCGTTCTTGCCGTTGAGGCCCTCGAGCGCGAGGTGAATAATGGGGGGTACAGTCAGTTTTTCGTGAATAACTCGCGTGTCTACATGCCGATGATGGTGGCCGCGCTGCGCGGAATCGGCTGCCCGGTGACCGCTGAGATCACTGAGAAGGCCATCAAGGCGGCTGGCTTCCATGGCCTGGCCATTGCGGATCTGGTCGCCGCTCTCGATTCCTATCACCAGAATTACTTCCGGCGTAACCCGCCACAGTTTGTTGCCGCCGCCGCGTCAGATCCCGAGTTCCTCGAACTCGTCGCCAATGCCGACGCCCCTCAACTTGCAGATGACCCGAAATGGGACTCGCGCGAAAACGAACTGAGTGAATGCGATCACCAATACTACCGATCCGGCGAAGATGTCGCAGGTAAGCTTTTTGAATTTGTACGTACACACAGGGGTGAATTTGAACTGTAGAATTGCCGGGAGCCTTATCCTTCTCCAATGAGACCGCTCGATCCCAGGTTCCAGCAGATGGAGCCCACCCTCACCACGCCGCCTGAACTTGAGGAGATCCTCGCCGAGCTATCCCGCCGCGAGCCCATCTTCCATCGGCCCGAGTTCGGCACCACGCGCGCAGACTTCGACAAGCTGATGGTGGAGGATTACTGGGAAACCGGCGCATCCGGGCGGCGCTACTCGCGCGCGGCTATTTTGGATGAACTGGAGAGGCGATTCGCCGTTCCGCATGAAGACGTGTGGGAGACGAGCGGTTTTCATTGCCGCCGATTATCTGAGGATGCTTATCTGCTCACCTACACTCTGTTGCAGGACAAGGTGCGCCTGACTCGGCGCGCCACCATTTGGCAGCGCACGCCTGAAGGCTGGAAGATTGTCTACCACCAGGGAACGATTGTTGCGGAAGCTTGGAGCAGATCCTGAATTGCCGTAGCCGGGACGTCAAGCACTTTCCTCCTTCCTTTGATATATCTCTTTTACTATCATCTGTTTACGTTTCATCCCATTTGCAGATTGTTTCTCCCAATCCACTATACTGTCCCTGTGAGTTGTCTATCGTGTGTGCACGCCCGTGGCGTTCCTTCCAGCCCTTGGTGTCGCGCAACGCCGTGCAACTTATCTGTTTTCAGTGATTTGGGACCTAAAGACCTGAAAACAATGTACGTTACGGTAGTACCCATCCGCCAACGCATAGAAAACGTTAGACTTGCTCCAAACGACCCCGGGGGGGAGGGGTACTTCGTCAGCTCACCACAATCGCAAGCGCCAATCCGTCATACCCCTTGGTCCCGACACATTGCAGCACCGTAGCGTTCAGCCGGGGCTCCGCCGCCATCTTCTCGGCGAATCGCCGCACGCCCTGCACCCTCACGTCGTCGCAGTCTGGTTCGACGACTTTTCCGTCGCGCACTACGTTGTCTGCCACAATCACCGTCCCCACGCGCGACAGCTTCAACGACCAATCCAGATACTCCGGATACGATTCCTTGTCGGCATCGATGAAGATCAGGTCGAATGGAGAGTCGGCTGTGTTTTCGAGGGTCGGAAGGGTCTCGATTGCCGGTCCGATGCGGAGATCCACGCGATCCAACACGCCGGCATGCAGCAGATTGGCTCGCGCAACTTCCGCGTGATGTGGATCGAACTCCAGCGTTACGATGCGACCGCCCTCCGGCAGCGAACGGGCAAGCCAGAGCGTGCTGTAGCCGCCGAGGGTGCCAATCTCCAGGATGCGCGTTGCCCCGGAGATGCGCACCAGCAGCTCAAGGAATTTGCCTTGCAGTCTTGAGACGTCGATCGCCGGAAGGCCGGCTTCGTGATTGGCAATGAGCGCGGCGTCGAGCTTTTCATCGCGGAGAATCAGAAGATCGCCAAAGTAACTGTCGACCGCGGTCCAGACATCCTGCATGGGTCTCTCCATTGCGAGCACAGAATGGGCCGCTACTTGTCCCGCGCGACTACGAAATCCGGCACCCACAGCAGGGCGCGCTTGAACTCAGAATCCGGCAGCCCGGCCAGCGCCTGGCGCGATTGCTCGGCGTAACGGTCGGCCACGCTCATGGCGTATTCGACTGAACCGTTACGCACCAGGATCTGCTGAATCTGCTCGCGGCTCACGCGCTCAAAGCTGCGGTCGTCGAGCACGCGGTGAATCTTCTGCCGGTCGGCTGCCGTGCCATGGTCCATGGAGTGGATCACGGCCAGCGTCGCCTTGCCTTCGCGCAGATCGCTGGCCACCGGCTTGCCCAGAACCTCTTCGGTCGCCGTCAGGTCCAGCACGTCGTCCACAATCTGGAAGGCCAGGCCGACGGTGCGGCCATAGGTGGCCAGGGACGTTTCATCGGCCTCGGAGGCCTTGGCCAGCACCGCGCCCAGCCGCATGGAAACGGCAAACAGGCAGGCGGTCTTGCGGAAGATCAGGTCGTAGTATTCGGCTTCGCTGACGGCTTTGCCCAGCTTTTGGATCTGCAAGAGCTCGCCCTCGACCATCTGCTGGGTCAGCCCGATCAGCAGGTCCAGCACGCGCAGGCTCTTCTCTTCCAGAGCCACCTTGAAGGCCTGCATGTAGAGCCAGTCGCCGGCCAGCACGCATTTCTCGTTGCCCCAGGTGGTGTTGGCCGAGGGGCGTCCGCGCCGCATGTCCGCGCCGTCGATAATGTCGTCGTGCACCAGCGTGGCTGTATGCACCATCTCCACTACCGCGCCCAGCCGGATGGCGCCGTTCCCCTCGTAGCCCAGAATGTGCGCGGAAAGCAGCAGCAGCGATGGCCGTATGCGCTTGCCGCCGCCGCTTCGCAGGTATTCGGCAATCTCGGTGATGGTGCTGACGCTGGAAGCGGCGTCGCGACCCAACTCCTGCTCGATGGCCACGAGGTCGTCTCGCAGCAGATCGAACACTTCCCTCGCCGTCGCTATCGCCAGTGTGCTCAAGACTCTCCGGTTCTCTTCGGTTATCCTACAGTGCTTCTGCTGCGACTGGCTCGTTTAGGCGCTTGGAGACTAGTTCGCCGCAAGCGTTCCGGTCGAGCCCTTGCGACTTTTTCCCGTCGCAAGGGCGGGAGAAAAGCCAGTGCGAGCGTCCCGCGAGCTTCTGCCCTAGCGCAGCTAGTTGGTGCGATAGTTCGTGAACTGCAATTCCACGCCCAGTTCTTTCCCCCGCAGCAAAGCGATGATCGATTGCAGCTCGTCGCGGTCTTTGCTGGATATTCTGACTGTATCCCCTTGGATGGTGGCCTGGGCCTTCTTTTTCGAGTCTTTCACCAAACGAACAATCTCCTTGGCCTTTTCAATCGGGATGCCCTGCTGCAGAATGAGCTTCTGCCGCACGCTCTGGCCTGACGCCTGTTCCACCTTCTCATAGGTAAGATTCTTGAGCGAGACCCCGCGCTTCACAAGCTTTTGCCCCAGGATCTCCTTCACCGCCTCCAGCTTGTACTCGTTCGCCGAGGATAGCTGAATCTCCTTGTCGCCCTCCGCCAGCTTCACATCGGAGTGCGAATCCTTCAGGTCAAACCGCTGCCGGATCTCCTTCAGCGCCTGGTCAATGGCGTTGCGGACTTCCTGGATATCCACCTTGCTGACAATGTCGAACGAATTCTCTTGTGCCATATTCTCTTTGTCCCTCAAACTGCGAAAGCCTACCGCATGCGACACCTGGGTGCAATGGCTGTATGCGCGGCCTGTATCAGTTTCCCACGTCTGCCCCAAGGCGAAACAGTCTTTGAAAGTTTTTCGTGGTACGGAGTGCCACTTCCTGCGCCTCCACCCCCAGCAGCACGGCCAGTGTGGCCGCGGTCCGGGTAACCCAGGCCGGCTCATTCCGCTTGCCGCGATCGGGCGCCGGGGCCAACCAGGGTGCGTCCGTCTCCACAAGAAGAGAGTCCAGAGGCAACCGCGCGGCCACATCCCGCAGCGGCTGCGCCTTGGGATAGGTCAGGTTGCCGGCGAACGAGACCAGGAAGCCAAGATCCAGCGAACGCTGCGCCTGCTCCCACCCCGCGCCGAAGCAGTGCATCACGCCGCCCAGGCCGGTGTGCCGCCAGTGCTCTTCGAGAACCGCAAGCAGATCGTCCCACGCGTCCATGCTGCCGTTGGCGCCATCGCCTGTGGGGCGGCAATGAATCAGGATGGGACGCTTGCGCACGGCGGCGATTTCGAGCTGCTGGATGAGTCCCTCGCGTTGGATGTCACGCGGAGCTCCCTCGTGGTAGTAGTCCAGGCCGATTTCGCCGCAGGCAATTACTTCCGGTTCGGCGAGCAGGCTGTCCAGCTTGGCCAGAACGGCTGCGTCCATCTCATGCGTGTTGTGCGGATAGACGCCGGCGCTGGCGTAGAGGCGCGGCATTCCGGGCTGCCCGTTGAACTGGCGGCAGACGGCGAGCGCGCCGTTCATGCCAGACGCGTGCTCGCCGATGCCGATGGCCAGGACGGTGCCGACGCCCGCGTCATACGCGCGAGTGAGCATGGCGGCGCGGTCGCCGGCGTAGCGGTCACTGTCTAAGTGTGCGTGGGAGTCGATGAGCAATTGGGCCACGGGATGAGTTTAATTTCTCGGGGTAGCGTCGCGCAGGGTTATGGACTTAGAACTTCACGACCTTCAATCCGAGATGGTCCTCAAACGAATCGAAGTCACGGTCGCGATGCAGAAGCCGATAGCCCTCCAGAATGCAAAACGTCGCGATCAAGCAATCGATAGTTGTGCGCACCGTAATGCCTTGGCTGCGCAATGCACGGTAGTTTGCAGCGGATGCAATTGCAACCCCGGTTCCAGCAAAGTCAAAGACCGGGAGAGACGTCAATCGATTCAAAGCGCCGCGATACTGGCGTTCGCGCCGCATGCCTTGAAGAACCTCGCAGAGGATCAGATTCGTCAGACCCATCGGGCGCAGTCCAAACGAGGCATCCAGCCAAGCGGTCTGCTCATTCGCTTCGTCGTGAAAATAGTCGATCCACACTGACGAATCAATGATGACCATGTTGTGATTCGCGCCTCGGTTTGTTGCTTAAGCAGCCGGAAGTTTCAAATCCTCTGGCCGTTCCGCATCGGATTTATCCCAATCGGGGAATCGGCTTTGCCGCATAGCCTGCAAATCGCCTTCCCAGCCGATTCCGCGCAGCTTCCTGAGCGCTTGCCCCTGCCGGTAAAGCTTGACAACAAGGATGAGAGCCTCTTCGACAACGGCCTTCTTGGTCGTCTTAGGACTCAAATGCATTGCCTTGCTGAGCAACGCGTCATCGATCTCGATGTTGGTCCTCATCCTTCGTTTCCTCCAATCGATGTCCGATGGTGCTCTATCGCTTCTTCCCACCCGCCAGCGAGCCATCTGTCAAGCCAATCGCCTTCGGCAGACTGCGCGCCGGCGCCCCGGCGCTTCTGAACAGCCTCTTTACGGTCGGCCTCATCGGATCGAATTTCCACAAGACGGCGCAGCGCGGATTCGACAGCGGCGCGCTTGGTGGACGCGCCTGTGGCCTTCATCGCCAGCTTCATCAACTTGTCGTCAATGTCGATGTTGGTCCGCATCGCATCGTGCCTTTCGATGTGTAAGTATGGCACGATTTATGTGTATCGGCAATGCAGACTTGCAGCGGGTTAAGGGTTGATGGCAAGCCAGCAGAAACGTAGCCGATCCGCGCCTTGTTTTTAGGCGCGGTCCAACAGGAGGCGGCGAAGGCGCGTCCGCCCTGCTGCAGGTGGCTATTTGAGGCGCGCGCCCAGCGGAACCTCTTCCAGGAACCCAGCCAGCACGGGAGCGCCGTCGGGCAGTGACGCGGCCAGAAGCATTCCATTCGACTCCAGGCCGCGCATTTTGCGCGGGGCCAGGTTGGCGACGATCACGATTTTTCGGCCTACAAGTTTCTCGGGCTCGTAGTACTGTGCAATGCCGGCGAGAATCTGCCGTTTCTCGTAGCCGAGGTCGACTTCGAGGCGGAGCAGCTTGTCGGCCTTGGGGATGCGCTCGGCCACCAGGATCTGGGCAACGCGGAGCTCGACCTTGGTGAAGTCGTCGATGCCGATGTGTTGAGGCTGCTCAGCCGCGGCCTCTGCCGGCTGCAAGGGCGCTCCCGCCGGCGCCGCGACTGGCGTGGTGTTGAGCCTGCTGCTGGCCAACTCTGCTGCCACATGGTGAACATGCACGGTGGATACAGGTGCTCCGGAGTCGATTGGTGCCGTAGTCTGTTCCGTCAATTGGCTCTCAATCTGCGCGTGAACAGCCGGCGAGGGCGGCACGGTTCCGGCAAGCTGGCCCTGCACTGAGATCACAGAGGGCGAGGCCGTGGCATGCGCCTGAGCTTCCGCCGGTTCCGGGGGCGCGGGCACGGGCGACACGCCGAGGGCTGACGGTGGCGCTTGCGGCGCTGAGGGGTTGGCCGAGGCGGTTTCTCCCGCACTGGTGTTTCCGCTGACGGCGTCTACGGCGCTGCCCACATTTTTCTCTTCAAGATTCTGCATACGTTCCACTGCGTCCTTCTCCGCGCGGGGAAACAACGGCGCGGGCTCGCCAAATCGAGTGCCGGCCTTCAATCCGCCCCAGGCGATTTCAGTTAGAAAAGCACTGCGTGCGGCAGCCTGAATATCTCCCTGTCCGAGCTGCCGCCAAACCTTGGCAGCCGACTCCGGCAGAATGGGATACACCAGTGCGGTTATGATGCGGATTGCCTCTGCTGCTGTTGCCAGCACCCGTTTTTGCAACTGGGCAAACTCCTCGTCGCTAGCGTCGGGCCGCTTCTTCCATGGCGCGTTGGCGGTGAGGTAGCCGTCCGTCTCCGCGACCAGGACCCAAAGGGCTTTGAGCGCCTCAGAGAAGTTCAGCTCGTCAAATGCAGGGCCAAACGCTGCAATGGCCGCAACGGCGCTGGTGCGCAGCGCGGCTTCGGCAGCAGTCTCAGGGCCGGCCTCCGGCACGGTTCCAGAAAAAGGCTCGGACCCGCCAAAGTACTTGTGCACCATGTTGACGACGCGGCTGACGAGGTTGCCGTAGCCGTTGGCCAGGTCGCCGTTGAAGCGCTGGACGAGCGCATCGAAGCTGAAGCTGCCGTCCTGTCCAAACGGGATTTCGCGCAGCAGGAAGTAGCGCAGCGCATCGGCGCCCAGAACTTCCTGGACCGTTTCAGCGCGCACGATGTTGCCCTTCGACTTGGACATCTTGCCCTGGTCAAAGAGCAGCCAGCCGTTGGCTTTCACGCTGCGCGGCGGCTCAATGCCCGCGGCCATCAGAAACGCCGGCCAGTAGACGCAGTGGAAACGGCTGATCTCCTTGCCGATCAGGTGCATGTCCGCAGGCCAGAATTTTTTGAAGCGCGCCTGGTCCTTTGGATCGTCGGAGCCGTAGCCGATTGCCGTGATGTAGTTGGCCAACGCGTCGAGCCACACGTAGACCACGTGCTTCTCGTCGCCGGGAACCGGAATGCCCCAGGAGAAACTTGTCCGGCTTACGGACAGGTCTTTGAGGCCGCCGCGGACAAAGGAGATGATCTCGCGCCGCGTCGACTCCGGCCCGATGAACCCTGGGTTGGCGTCATAAAACTCCAGCAGCTTGCGCTCGAAGGCCGACAGCTTGAAAAAGTAGTTCTCCTCGCTCACCGTTTCGGTCAGCCGCCCGCAGTCGGGGCAGTAGGTGCCGGGAGGGCCGTCCACGTATGCCTCGTCGGAGACGCAGTATTGGCCGGTGTACGAGCCCTTGTAGATGAAGCCGCGATCGCGCAGGGTGGCGAAGAGCTTTTGCACGCCGCGCTTGTGGCGGTCTTCCGTGGTGCGGATGAAGTCGTCGTTGGTGATGCCGAGGCGATGCCAGAGGCCGCTGAACTCGGCGGAGATGGCGGTGGCAAACTCGGCCGGCGTGCGCCCCGCCAGCTCGGCCGAGCGCTCGATCTTTTGTCCATGCTCGTCTGTACCGGTCAGGAACCAGGTATCGATGCCCAGCGCCCGCTTGCGCCGCGCAATGGCGTCGCAGACGATGGTCGAGTAGGCGTGCCCCAAGTGCGGCCGCGCATTCACGTAGTAGATGGGCGTGGTGAGGTAATAGCGGGATTGGATTGACGATTCGGTCATAATGGGATTGCACCGCCAGCTCCGGTTCATTTACTGGCAGCATCTCTATCGGATTCTAAGGCATTTGCTCATGGAGCCATGGATTCTGAACCGGAACGTTGGCCTTGAGAAAAGGTGCGTTATCACGCGACACTACAACAAGACCGCGGTCCAAGGCTGTCGCAGCAATCAGCAGGTCAGGCAGGGAGAATGTGTAGCCGCCCTTTGCGCACTCCTTCGCAATACGCAGGGCCCCAACTGCGATGGGTTCATCCACGGGGAGGGCGCGCTGGTAGAACATGGGCCGGATCTTTGCTTCGAGCCATGATGTGAGCAGCGACTTGCGGTGATCGTCTGTCTGGTTCTCAATCCCGAATCGAATCTCCGCCAGCGTCACGACGCTGACAAACAACTCGCTTATGGTCCGGGCTGCAAGAAACCCAAGAACACGATTGTCTGGCCTGGGACGTCGAATCCCCGAAAGGACGTTCGTGTCGATCAGCCAAGCCATCAGATTTCGACATCCCGAATGCGGATCGGTGTTCTCTCGATTCCGAATTCGAAGTCTGGAATTGGACAAGCTTGCATGGCCGCTACCAGGTCAGCGCCGGTTCTGCGCGTCGCTGGGGCTTCGACCGTTGGAACTGCTGTGCGATCAAGCGCATCCATGAGCAGTTCCTCCACGCTTGCAAATCCGCCGCTTGCCATGCGATTGCGAATGAGGGCTTCCAGTTCCGGCCGGCAAATGTCGATGGTCATTGGCGCCTCCCGCACACATCATTGTGACACAAATATGCCTCGGCGATCACGCCCGGTTCGGGCGACGAGAGTCTTGCTCTGCTAAAATTGCCTTGTAAAATCAAGGATTTTGAGGCATTTCAACGTGTATCTGGAACTGCAAAAACGACTCGGCAACCATCTCCGCAAGGTGTTGAAAGACAAGTACGATCTTGAGATTGCGAACATTCCGCTGGAGATTCCGCCGGACCTGCAATTTGGCGAACTGTCGACGCCCATTTCCTTCGAGCTGGCGCGCAAGCTGCGCAAGGCGCCCAAGATCATTGCCCAGGAGATTGTTGCGGCGCTGGGTGCGCTGGAGGGGTTTGCCGGATTTGAAGTGGCCGGAGCGGGATACATCAATGCGCGGTTCGATCGCGCTGCCGGGGTTCATGCGGTTGCCGATGGAGAGGGTCTGACGCGCGTTTCGAGCGGTATCCACTCGCTCGTCGAGCACACCAGCATCAATCCCAACAAGGCCGCGCACATCGGCCACCTGCGCAACGCCATCCTGGGCGACACGTTTGTGCGCCTGCTGCGCGCCGCAGGGCAGAAGGTCGACGTGCAGAACTACATCGACAACACCGGCGTGCAGGTGGCCGATGTGGTGGTGGGGTTTCGGCATCTCGAGGGGAATTCTCTGGCCCAGGTGCGGGCGCTGCTTGAAGATCTCAAATCCACCGGGCAGAGGATCGACTTTTATTGCTGGGACCTCTACGCCAAGACTTCGCAATGGTATTCCACGGGAACAGACCAGGAGAATGAAGCGCGGAAGCGCCTGCGCTACGCCACGCTGCATGAGATTGAGCAGGGCGGCAACGAGACCGCCGAAGTGGCCGAGCTGATTTCGACCGCGGTCCTTCGCCGGCATCTTGAAACCATGCTGCGACTGGACATTGAATACGACTTTCTGCCTCGCGAGAGCGAGATTCTGCACCTCAAGTTCTGGGACGCGGCCTTTGAGCAACTGAAGCAGACCGGCGTGCTCTACTTCGAGAGCGAAGGCAAGAACAAGGGCTGCTGGGTGATGACGCGGCCGGGCGCGGAGATTACCGAGGGCGAAGTAAACGAAGACGCCAAGGTCATTGTCCGTTCCAATGGGACTGTCACGTATGTAGGGAAGGACATCGCCTACCACCTGTGGAAGTTTGGCCTGCTGGGCAAGGACTTCGGCTACAAGCCGTTCTTCACCTACCCAGATCATGAATGCTGGATCTCGGCGGTCCACGGCGACGAGCCGCATCCGCACTTTGGCGGGGCGCAGGCTATTTATAACGTGATTGACGCGCGCCAGTCCGATCCGCAGGCCAACGTGATCCAGGCGCTGCGCGGCATGGGCCACACCGACGCGGCCGATCACTACACGCACTTCAGCTATGAGATGGTGGCGCTCACGCCGCGCTGCGCCGTCGAACTCGGATACGACGTTTCAGCGGAAGATCTGGCGCGGCCTTATATCGAAGTCAGCGGTCGCAAGGGCTTCGGCGTCAAAGCCGACGACCTGATTGACAAGCTCATCGCCGCTACGCGCGCCGAGGTGGACGCGCGCCAGACCGGCGGCGCCGATGCCGAACCCGAACGCCAGCACATCGCCGAACAGATCGCCATCGGCGCGCTGCGCTACTTCATGCTCAAGTTCACGCGCAACTCGGTCATCGCCTTCGACTTTAAAGATGCGCTGAGCTTTGAGGGCGAGACAGGGCCCTACATTCAATACGCGGTTGTGCGCGCGCGCAACATCTTCCGCAAGGCGGGAGTTTCGCCAGAAGCTGTGTTAGCGGAGTTCGGGGAGTTAGGCCAGATCGGCGACTATCTCGAAGGCGAAGCCGCGACGGACATCTGGTCGCTGTGGCTGCGCGCCGGGCGGCGGACGCTGGTGCTGGAGCAGTGCATCGCGACCTCGGAGCCCGCGTATCTGGCCAAGCACGCCTTCCAGCTTGCCCAGGAGTTCAACAACTTCTACCACAAGCACCACATCCTCACCGAGGAAGACCCGGCCCGCAAGACCTTCCTGCTGGCAACCGCCGCGGTGGCGTTGCGGGAGCTGATTGTGGTCCTGGGCTGGCTGGGTATCGAGAGTCCCGAGGCGATGTAGTCGCGGCTTTCAGTTCACAAACAGGCCACAAACAAGCGGTGCGTCCGTCACATCCTGCGCACCTCTAAGCAGGTGTATCCTTCAGTGCGTTCAATGGAGTTGTTCATGCTGCCCATTCAGGAAATTGCAGGCAAACTCGGCCTCTCGCCGGCTCATTACGAAACCATTGGCCCCTACGGCGCCAAGCTCTCGCTCAACCTGCTCAGCGACCCGGCCTTTCCTGTGCGCGGCAAATTGATCCTGGTCACAGCCACCACGCCTACCGTCTCCGGGGAAGGCAAGACGGTGACTTCCATCGGCCTGGCGCAGGGGCTGGAGCGCATTGGCCGCAAGGCGATTGTCACCTCGCGCGAGCCTTCGCTGGGCCCGGTCTTCGGCCTCAAGGGCGGAGCGGCCGGCGGCGGCCTGTCGCAGGTGGAACCGAGTCAGAAAATCAACCTTCACTTTCACGGCGACTTCCACGCCATCACCGCCGCGCATAACCTGCTGGCCGCCATGGTGGATGCGCACCTCTTCCACGGCAACGTGCTCGATCTCGATCCCGATCAGATCGCGTGGCCGCGCTCGCTGGATATGAACGACCGCGCCCTGCGCCACATTGCCGTCTCCCTGGGCTCGAAAGATGGCGCCTCGAAAAGGGAGGGCGCAAACCGCCAGACCGGCTTCGTCATTACCGCCGCTTCTGAGATCATGGCCATTCTCGGACTGGCGTCGAGCCGCGCCGATCTTCGCCGCCGTCTCGATGCCATCGTCGTCGGCGTCAACCGCTCGGGCCACCCGGTTACCGCGGCGGATCTGGGCGCGACCGGGGCCATGATGGCCCTGCTCAACGAGGCCATTCTGCCTAATCTGGTCCAGACCACTGAAGGCACGCCCGCCCTGGTCCATACCGGTCCCTTTGCCAACATCGCGCACGGCACCAGCTCGGTTCTATCGCAACAGATGGGAATCCGCCTCGCCGACTACGTAGTCAATGAAGCCGGGTTCGCCGCCGACCTGGGCGCCGAGAAATACTTCGACATCGCCATGCGCTCCTCGGGCATTGAGCCCGCCGTCGCCGTGCTGGTGACCACCGCGCAAAGCCTGCGCGGGCAGGGCGACGGCTCACTTCAGGCCGGGTTCCCGAACCTCGCGCACCACATTCAGACGCTGCGAAGCTTTGGAGCGCCGGTGGTTGTGGCGATCAACCGCTTCCCTGGAGACACGGAAGACGATTTGAGCGCCATCGCCGCCGAATGCGTGCGGCTGGGAGTTGCCTCCGCCGTTGTGGAAGCTTTCACCAAGGGCGGACTCGGCGCGGTCGATCTGGCGAAGCAAGTTGTCGCCGCCATCGACGCCAACCCTTCGCCCAACATTCAGCCGGCGTACTCGCTCGATGATTCAGCGGAAGAGAAACTGCGCAAGGTGGCCAGACAGGTTTATGGCGCGGACGATGTGACGCTCAGCGAACAGGCCGGAGCCAACCTCGCGCGTTATGCCGACTGGGGATTCGACGGGTTGGCGGTGTGCATCGCGAAGACGCAGTACTCGCTGACCGACGATCCCAAGCGCATGGGCGCGCCCCGCGGCTGGACGCTCAATGTAACCGACGTGCTGCTCTCGGCCGGCGCAGGCTTCCTGGTGGCCGTTGCCGGCAACATGATGCTGATGCCAGGGTTGCCGCGGACACCGCGCGCATTGTCCATTGACGTGGACGACGACGGGAACATCACCGGGGTGTGATAGACAAAGCGTTCGCGGGACGCTCTGTGAGCTAACAGCTAGAAGCTGGAGGCTAGGATCTGCTTTTCAGTAGCTTCTCACCCACTCCAAAATCGACCGCACCGCGGCGCCGCTCGGTCCCTTGGCGATGTACGGCTTCGAGTCCTCAATCCACGCCAGGCCGGCGATGTCGAGGTGAATCCAGGGCGTGTCTTCCGCAAACACCTTCAGGAACTCGGCAGCCGTGATGGCGCCGCCATGGCGTCCGCCGGTGTTCTTGATGTCACCAATGTCGCTCTTGATCTGCTCGGCGTATTCGTCGCCCAGGGGCAGCCGCCAGAACTTTTCGCCGGAGGTGGCGAGGGCCGCATTGAACTTCGCCCAAGTCTCATCGTCGTTGGAGAAGCCGCCGCCATTCGCCGTTCCCAGCGCCACCACGCAGGCGCCGGTCAGCGTGGCCGCGTCAATCAGGTGGGTCGCGCCAAGCTGCCTGGCGTAGGTCAACCCGTCGGCCAGCACCAGGCGGCCCTCGGCGTCGGTGTTGATAACATCGATGGTTTTTCCGGACATGGCCGTCACCACATCGCCGGGCTTGTACGCCTTGCCGCTGGGCATGTTTTCGGCTGCGCACACAATGGCGATGACGCGCACCTTGGGCTTGAGCAGCGCGATGGCGCGCATGGCGCCGAGCATGGCCGCGCCGCCAGCCATGTCGTACTTCATCAGTTCCATCTTGTCGGACGGCTTGATGCTGATGCCGCCGGTATCAAAGGTGATGCCCTTGCCCACCAGGCCAAGAATTGGCCCGTCGCTCACACCCTCCGGCTCGTAGCGCAGTACGATCAGCGCCGGCGGTTCTTCCGAGCCTTGAGACACGCTCCAGAATGCGCCCATCTTCAACTCGTGCAGCTTTTCAGTCGAGAAGACCTCGCAGGGCAGGCCAACCTCGGCGGCCATGGCCGCGGCGCGCTGGCCGAGAATTGTCGGAGTCAGCTTGTTGCCCGGCTCGTTCACGAGCGAACGGGTAAAGTTCTGGCTCTCGCCGACGATGACGCCTTCGGCAAACGCGGCCTTCAGCGCGTCCTGGTCGGAGTTGCCGGAAGCCAGAACCGTGACCGACTGAATGCTCAGGTCCTTTCGGTCGCTGCGGTATGTGTCCGGATCGAAATCGCCTACAAACGCGCCCTCGACGGTTGCACGGATGCATGGCCCCGGTGGCAGCAGGGCGCTCTTGGGAAGCGCAAAGGTGACTTCGCGAATTCCGCGCGGCTTGGCAAAGCGGATCACGGTTCCGGCGGCCTGGCGCAGGCTGTGGACGGTGGCCTTTGCCTGCTTACCCAATCCCACAATCACCAGTCGTTTGGCCTTGAGGCCGGCCGGGGCGTGCAGCAGGAGCGTCTCATTCGCGCCGGCTTTGTACTCTCCGCTGGCCAGCACGGCCGCTGCGGCAGCCCTGACCGCCTCGTCCGTGGTCAGCAGGACGGGTTCAGGCTTGCTTCCGGGGGCTTTGGAGGTTTGTGTATCGACGGCTGCAACGGCCAGCAGTTCAGTCTCAATTCCGGCAGGATGGGCAAAGGACAGTTCAGTGCGCATGGGAATCATTATTTCATTTGCCAGTGAAGGGCGAGCAGGAACCATTCGGGGATCGTCAAATGTCATGCCGCCTTAAAATGTCACAAACTCCAATATGTGACATAATCTGAATTGAGGGCAATATGAGCACAAGTGTCACGAAACCGACAGTCGCGAAGACCAAAATCAATCAAAACGGTCGCATCGTGATCCCGGCTGCGATTCGTACGGAACTTGGAATCGCCCCCGGCGATACGCTCCTGATGAATGTAGAGGACGGTGTTCTGCGGATCGAGACCTTTCCGGCGCGCATTCGCCGTATTCAGGGGGAAGCGGCAAAATATGCCAGACCGGGCATACTTGCTTCCGAGGAGCTGATCGCCGAGCGCCGCGAGGAATTCCGTCGCGAAGAAGAGGAACTAGCCCGCGACCGAGAGGCTGATCGAGCCCGTTTACAGAAGGCGGAGCAGGTTGCCTAGCCCGATCGTCCTCGACTCGTCTGCGGTTCTGGCCGTCTTTTTTCGTGAGTCCGGCACGGGAGCAGTCTCAATGGTCGTCCAGGGGGCTTTGCTCTGCACCGTCAACCTGGCGGAGGTTCATGAGCGGATGATCGATCGAGGCGGGCAGGCTGAAGAGACATGGAGCTGGATAGAAGGCCTGGGATTCGAGGTCTGCCCACTGACGGAGCAACAGGCCAGGACCACGGCGGAACTTCGCTCCGTCACACGCCCCTACGGGCTGTCACTCGGCGACCGCGCCTGCCTTGCGCTGGCGATTGAGCGCAAAGCAACGGTCTACACCACTGACCGCGCTTGGAAAAGCCTGTCTTTGGGGATTGAGATTGAACTGATCCGGTGATTACGGGGGCAACCGCGCAAGCGGTCTTGCATCCTACCGCCCCATCCTGCTCTTACTGGCATTTACCGCCGCGCGGGCCTCGCGGTCGCCTTCGCGGCGCTTTTCGGTCTCCCGTTTATCCCAGTCCTGCTTGCCCTTGGCCACGGCCAGTTCGCACTTCACGCGCCCGTTTCTGAAGTAAAGCCGGGTGGGGATGAGCGTGTGACCCTTGATCTGCGTCTTGGAGAGTAGCTTGCGAACCTCTTCCCGGTGCAGCAGCAGTTTGCGCGTGCGCGTCGCATCGTGGTTGGCGATATTTCCATGCGAGTAGGGGCCGATATGCACGTTGAGCAGAAACGCTTCGCCGTCCTTGATGAGGCCGTAGGAATCCTTGAGGTTGGCCTGGCCTTCGCGGATGGATTTGACCTCGGTGCCGCGGAGGGCGACGCCGGCTTCGAACTTCTCGAGCAGGAAGTAGTTATGGCTGGCGGCGCGGTTGTGCGCAGCGTCCCGTTCGCCGGAGGCCACGGGGTCGCGCGGCTTGGCCGGTTTGCTGGGACCGGGAGCCGTGGGCTGAACAATCACGTGGCTGGTTTGGCGAGCCAAAAGGTAGCGTCCTCGAGTCTTTATCCTAACATCGGCTGGGATTTGTTGATTGGCGCGGGTTTTCGCCGTGTACCAGCGGGGCTTTGCTAAAATGGAGCATCGTCGCGTGTGGAAAAACGCCGTTCAGAAGTGTGTTTGTCACCATGAAAAGATCTGCGTCCAGGGCAGCCAAGGCGGCCCGCAAGATCCCGAATCTGCATTTGGGATGTCTATGACGCCTGGGAGCTCGATGAACCGCCCCGTTGTTGCACAGGCTGTCTCCGGATCAGTGCTTGCCCGGCCCGCCATCTCCCGAGCTTCCCTCTGGATCGCCCTTTTTGCCGTTCTTGCCTTCACCGGCCCGTCGATTGCAAGTCTGCACGCCGAGTCGGCCGCGTCCGACTTCAAGCGCGGCCAGGCCGCCGAAGCGCGCGAAGAATACGACACCGCCGTCGATCTCTTCCAGAAGGCCATCGCCAAATCCCCCAGGGACCTTGCCTACAAGACCGCGCTTTATCGCGTGAGGGTTTCGGCCTCGGGGATGCACATGAGCAAGGGCCGCAGGCTGTTGGCTGGCGGCGACGAGCAGGGCGCGCTGGGCGAGTTCCTGCACGCCGCGGAAGTGGATCCCGGCAACGAGTCCGCGCAACAGGAAATTGCCAAGCTCCGCGAGAAGGCGGGCCAGACCGTATCCAGCGGCGAGAGCGCCGTTCCTGAAGCCGCCGGCACGCAGGCCGAACTCGACTCGATCGGTTCGCCCGTGGAACTGAAGCCCATCTCCAACGAGCCGCTCACCCTGCACATGACCGAAGACGCCAAGACCGTCTATCAGGCCGTGGGCAAAGCCGCCGGCATCAATGTCCTCTTCGATCCCGACTACAACTCCAAGCGCGTGCAGGTTGACTTGAACAACATGACGCTGCTGGATGCGCTGCGGGTGGTGGGCACCATGTCCAACACCTTCTGGCATCCGGTTACGCCCAACACCATCTTCGTGGCCGCCAACACCGCCGCCAAGCGCCGCGAGCTCGACGAGCAGGCGGTGCAGACTTTCTACCTTTCGAACGCCTGGCAGCAGAACGACGTCAACGACGTGCAAACCGCGTTGCGCAACGTGCTGGCCGGCAACGTGAAGATCTACGCGGTGGCCAGCCAGAACGCCATTGTCGTGCGCGCCACGCCGGATGAGCTGCTGCTGGCGCAGAAGCTGGTGAACGATCTGGACAAGGCGCGGCCCGAGGTGGTGGTCGATATTTCGGTTCTCGAAGTGAGCAAGAACTGGGAAAAGACCCTTGGCATCTCTTGGCCCCAGACCATCGGCCTTGCGCTGCAGGCGCCCAACTCCACTTCCTCCACGTCAACCACCGGAACAACCACAGGGAGCACCTCCTCATCCACCTCGCCAAGCCTTTATGACCTGGCCCACCTGAAGGCCTCCGATTTTGCGGTCACCATCGGCGGCGCCACGGCCAGCCTGCTGCTCACCGACGCCAATACCAAGCTGCTGCAGAACCCGCGCATTCGCGCCACCGACGGGCAGAAGGCGACGATGAAGATCGGCGAGAAGATCCCCATCGCCACCGGTTCCTATCAGACGGGCGCAGCCACCGCGGTGGTCAGCTCGCTGGTCAACACCCAGTTCCAGTACCAGGACGTCGGCGTGAATATCGAGATGACGCCTACGGTCCACTACGACAACGACATCACCTTGAAGCTCAAGATCGAAGTCACCGCCGATACCAGTTCGGTGACCATCAGCGGCGTCACCGAGCCTATTCTTTCGCAGCGCGTGGTTGACCAGGTGATTCGCCTACGCGAGGGCGAGGCCAGCATCCTGGGCGGTATTCAGGAACACCAGGACCAGGTAAGCTGGACCGGCATTCCGGGCCTTAGCTCGATTCCCGTCCTGCGCTACCTGTTTGGTTCCAAGGACCACACCATTACCGACGACGAACTGGTGTTTCTGGTGGTGCCGCACGTGGTTCGTTCGCAGTCGCTCAACCAGGTCAACCTGCGCACAGTGGATGTGGGCGTGGGCACGTCGATCGACCTGCGCCACGTTCCGGCCCAGCAGCCAGTCGCCGCGCCGGGCTCAACTCCCGCTTCTGGACCGGCCGTCCCAACCACACCCGTTGCTCCGGGGTCCGTCGTTCCAGTCCCGCGTCAGCCCGCCGCACACCCGAATATCGGTATCGTTCCCGGCCAAAGCGCAGCGGCGGCAGCACCGGCAGCTCTCAAGCAGCTCGACGACTCCATGAGTGCGATCGGCGAGGTGTCCACGGCGGCAATGAACAGACAATCGGCCGCTGCACCCGATTTCGCCGCCGGGCCAGGCACTGGTCTGCGATTTGCATTCAACCCGCCTCCCGGTCCGATTACCGCGGGCGCCACCTTCCAGATTCCGGTCATTCTCACCGGCGGCGCTGACATTGCCTCAGTGCCCCTTCAGATTCACTACGACCCGGCTAAACTTTCGCTGGTCAACGTTGGTCCGGGCGACTTCCTTGGCCGCGACGCCGCGCTCGTCCATCGCGATGACGGTTCCGGCGGCCTTAGCATCAGCGCCGCGCGGCCTCCGGGAGCGGCGGGCGTAAACGGCGCGGGCATCGTCTGCGTGCTTAGTTTCCAGGCCAAAGCCGCTGGTGAAAGCGCCCTCACGATCACCAAGTCGGCGGTAGTAAACAGCGCCCAGAAAATGCTGCCGGCCCAGAACGCGCAGCTCAACATTGTGGTGAAGTAGAGCCATGAATTCCCCAGGTCTTGAACCCGTCCCCGCCCGGCCAGCCCAGTCCCGGCCAGCCCGCACTGTTCCGCCGGGCGAGCGGGGCCTGACGCTGGTGGAACTGATCGTGACCTGTGCGATCCTCTCCATTCTCGCCGGAGCAGCGTTTCCCGTGGCCCGCTTCGAGGTCAAGCGCCAGAACGAGCGCATCCTCCGCTACGACCTGTGGATGATGCGCGATGCCATCGACGCCTACAAGGACGCTGCCGACAAGCACGCCTTCCAGACCAAGGTGGACAGCCAGAATTATCCGCCCGACCTGGACACGCTGGTCACCGGGGTTGAAGTGCAGGGGAAAAAGGTCAGGTTCTTACGCCACATTCCGGTAGATCCGACCACCGGCAAGGCGGAGTGGGGTATGCGCTCGATGCAGGACGATCCGGATTCGGACTCCTACGGCGGCCAGAGCGTGTTCGATGTATTTTCGAAGTCCCAGGGTACTGCCCTGGACGGAACCAAGTATTCGACGTGGTAGGCAACGAGGATAAACGTGCGCAGGATTCGCCCACAGGACGCAGGGTTCACGCTGATTGAGCTGATGATCGTCATGGCCATCATCGGTGTTCTGGCTGTCATTGCCGTGCCCAGCTTCATTGGCGCCATCAAGCATGCCCGTGAAGCGGTTCTCAAGGAGGACCTGCACATCATGCGCGCGGCCATCGATTCCTATACCATGGATAAACAGAAGGGGCCGCAGTCGCTGGACGATCTCATCCAGGACGGTTATCTGAAGTCGATCCCCGAAGACCCCATGACCCACAACAAGGATTGGGTGCCCAACCAAAGCGATGCCCTCTACTCGCTTGACCAGACCGACCCAGGGATAGACGACGTCCACTCCGCCGATGAGGAACTGGGCTCCGATGGACAAGCGTATTCCACCTGGTAACCGGCACGTCGAAAGGCAATCATGATTCTCAGGATTCGAAGCGCGCTGCTGACGAGCGCGGCTTTGGCAGTCTGCGTCGCGCTGCCGGCGCAGACTGCCAAAACCATCACGATTCGCATAGTGGACGGCCACACGGGCAAAGCCCTGGTCGCGTCCAATGTGCTCATCCGCGTCGACCACCAGAAGACTGTCCACGCGGATTGGGTGGCGCTCAATGACGACCGCTCGGGGAAGGCGACGCTGCCTGCCGATGCCGCGGTTGTTGCAGCCCAGGCCACCTATGACAACACCATGGAACTCTACATCAATTGCGATTCGGTGAAAGACGATCCGCCCACCGGCCCCCACTGGTACAAGCTCTCTGAGATACTCGCCACGGGAGTAGTGACGGCCAACGGCTGCAGCCATCGCACCGTTGAAGCAAAGCCCGGAGAAATTGTGATCTTTGCGCGCAGAAAAAGCTGGCGCGATACCATCCAGCAGGATTTTACAGAGTAGCTTTGGGCCGCGCGGCTGGCCGATCTCTATGCACACCGATCCCCCCCATGCGTCGGCTTTCCACTTTGCCTCGCAGGTGAACCGTCTTTACACGGCCCTGATCTCGATCGCGACTTCGGCCCCCACGCAAGCAGAGCCGCCGCAAGCGGAACCGTCTCTCGGCGGCAGGCTCCTCTACGCCGGGGAACTCGATCCGCAAGGCCGCGCACTGGTTGTCGCCGCCAACATCGCCGGCGCCGCCTCGCTGGCCGCCACCGCCGACGCCTCCGCGCAAAAGCAGGCCGTTCGCGACGGAGTGGTGGATTTCCTGGTGACCTCGCTCGACGAGGCATTGCGCATTCTCAAAAATGAAGTTCGCAAGCATGAGACGGTCGCCGTCTGTGTAGCCGCCGCGCCGGAGGCCGTTGAGCGCGAGATGCTGGAACGCGGCGTGCTTCCAGATTTGCTTCCGCCGGCTTGTTGTGGACCGAATGAAGATGCGTTTCTCAAGCAGGGTGCGCGTCGTGTGGAGACAGACGTTGCGAGTGAGGACAGGATTCTTGTCGCGTGGCAGGTTTCCGCTGCGCCGGCCCGCTGGCTGCCGCAGATTGACGCGATCGCGCTCGAATGTCTAAATGCGAACGACTTTGCTTCACGTCGCTGGATGCGGCTGGCTCCGCGTTACCTGGGCCGCCTGGCGCAGGGGCTGCACGTCGCACGCTTTACGGCGGAAGCGGAGCGGGCTTTCATCTCGAGGGTTGAAGCTGCAATCCAAACCGGCAAAATTGCGGTCGAAGTGAAGTTCCGAACCGCTGATTAGCTCTCCAGCTCACTCGCGGATTCGATGCGCGCCCACAGGTCTTTGATCCCGTACCCTGTCTTCGCGGAGATCGGGAGCACCTCGTCCAGTTCCAGGCCTTTTTTCAGAGCCAGCAGGTTGCGGGTGCGCTCGTTGCCGCTGAGCCGGTCGATCTTGGTGGCCACCACGGCAAAATCCCGCCCCGCCGCACGCAGCCAGTCAATCAACTGCCGGTCGCTCTGCTGGGCGGGCACATTGGAGTCCACCAGGCACACGCACAGCTTCAGCGTGGACCGGATGGCGAGATACGGCTCAATGAATGCCGGCCAGCCCGCGGAAATCGACTTCGAAATCTTGGCGTAACCGTAGCCGGGAAGGTCGGCAAACATCAGCCGTGGGTGCTGGCTGGGGTCGAGCAGCGCAAAAAAGTTGATGGCCCGCGTGCGGCCGGGAGTCGAGGAGACTTTGGCTGCCTTCTCGCCCACCAGTTCGTTCAGCAGGCTCGATTTGCCCACGTTGGAGCGGCCCAGAAAGGCGATCTCCGGCACATCCGGTGCAGGAAACTGCTCGGCCGACATGGCGGATAGCAGAAATTGAGTGGTATAGCGCATCAGAACTAACGATACAGGAGCGGGGCCACTGTGCTGTTCGCGTGAATCAGGCGACAAGGGGATCCGGCGCACGTTTCGGTATCCACTGTGGAGAGCAGCGGCTGGGTCAGGTTGGTGAGGATGAGGGGAATCGCCAGCATGAAGACGCGGCGGTACAAAATAAGCCATTGGGTTGGTTGTAGCGGGGACGGGCGGCGGCAACGGAACCTGCGTTCCGATACGATGCAGAGAAGGAGCGTGCAACATGTTCACGCCGCAACCAATTGGATTTGCGAGAAGTCCCTATCGCGAAACCTCGGCGATACCCAAAGGCCTGGCCGCCAAACACAATGCAGAGGGAACACTCGACATCCTGCCACAATTTGAACCTGGGTTGGCGGACATCGAGGGCTTTTCGCACCTGTTCGTGTTGTGGGTGTTTGATCGCGCGGAGGGATTTGATCTGTTCGGGCGAGCGCCCACGGACAACCGCGCCCATGGCGTCTTTGCCACGCGATCGCCGCGACGACCCAATCCAATTGGTTTGACGGTGGTGGAGTTGCTTCAACGCGAGGGCAACAAACTCCTGGTGCGGGGCGTGGACATGCTCGACGGCACTCCGCTGCTCGACATCAAGCCGTATATGTCAAGTATCCCTCAACAGACGCTGCGGCGGGGCTGGCTGGCGGAAGCCGAAGACGCCGCCCGCCGAAGTTGAAGAGGTAGAAGCGCACGGCTCGCCCATTTCAGTTTGAGCCAGTCGTGCGTTCTCTTGTCTTACTGCCGCGCCGGAATGTTCGCCGCAATCTCCGTGGCCGGTACTGCTAGCACTTCAGTCTCTGCGCTCAGCTTCGGAACCAGCGGGCTTTCGAGAGCCAGCGCCAGCACCTCGTCCATCTGGTCCACAAAGTGAAGCTTCATGGCCTTCTTGATGTTGTCCGGCAATTCGGCGATGTCCTTCTCGTTGGCGCGCGGCAAAATGATCTCGAAGACGCCGGCGCGCAACGCGGCCAGCAGCTTCTCTTTCAATCCGCCAATGGCCAGCACCTTGCCGCGCAGCGTGATCTCGCCGGTCATGGCGATGTCGCGGCGCACGGGAATCTTGGCCAGGGCGCTCGCGAGCGCGGTCGCCATGGTGATGCCGGCCGAGGGGCCATCTTTGGGGATTGCGCCCTCGGGCACATGCACATGAAGATCGACGTTGCGATAGAACTCGCGCGAGAGGCCTAGCGCCTGGGCACGGCCACGAATGTAGCTGAGCGCGGCCTGCGCCGACTCCTGCATCACGTCGCCGAGTTGGCCGGTGATGGTGAGCTTGCCCTTGCCATCGAGCACCTGTACCTCGATGGTGAGAATGCTGCCGCCCACTTCCGTCCACGCCAGGCCTGTCACCAGGCCAATCTCGCTCTTCTCATGCACCTCGGAATCGCGGAAGCGGGCCACGCCGAGAAACTCGTGGATGTTCCCGGCCGTCAGCTCTTCCTTGTGCTTGGCGCCGATCTTGACCACCTTGCGCGCCACCTTGCGGCACACGTTGCCGATCTCGCGCTCCAGGTTGCGCACGCCGGCCTCGCGGGTGTAGTAGCGAATGATTTCAAGAATCGCCTCGTCGGTAAAGACGACGTTTTTCTCGCTCAATCCCGTCTGCGTACGCTGCTTCTTGACGAGATATTGCCGCGCGATCTCAAGCTTCTCCTGCTCCGTGTAGCCCTGCAGCCGCAGCACTTCCATGCGGTCCTGCAGGGCCGCGGGGATGGTGTGCATCACGTTGGCCGTGGCCACAAACAGCACCTGCGAGAGGTCGTAGTCCACATCGAGATAGTGGTCCTGGAAGGTTGTGTTCTGCTCCGGGTCAAGCACCTCAAGCAGCGCCGATGCCGGGTCGCCGCGGAAGTCCGACGCCATCTTGTCCACTTCGTCCAGCAGGAAGACCGGGTTCTTGGTCCCCGCCTTCTTCATGTGCTGGATAATCTGCCCTGGCAGCGCGCCGATATACGTCCGGCGATGCCCGCGAATCTCCGCCTCGTCGCGCACGCCGCCCAGCGAGAGCCGCACAAACTTGCGTCCCGTGGCTTTTGCGATGGACATGCCCAGCGAGGTTTTGCCAACTCCTGGAGGCCCGGCGAAGCACAGAATGGAGCCTTTGGGATTCTTCACCAACTGGCGCACGGCAAGGAATTCAAGAATGCGCTCCTTGATCTTCTCCAGGCCGTAGTGGTCGGAGTTGAGCACCTTCTCTGCGTAATCGATGGACCGCGTTTCCTTGGAGCGCTTCTTCCAGGGCACGGCCAGCAGCCAGTCAATGTAATTGCGGCTCACGGTGGACTCGGCTGACATGGGCGGCATGGCTTCCAGCTTCTTCAATTCCTGAATCGCCTTGTCCAGCACTTCCTTGGGCATTCCGGCCGACTCAATCTTCTTGCGCAGTTCGTCGTACTCGCTCTTCTCGCCGCGGCCCAGTTCCTTCTGGATGGCCTTGATCTTCTCGTTGAGGTAGTACTCTTTCTGCGCCCGCTCCATCTGCCGCTTCACGCGCGACTGGATGTTGCGGTCAAGGTCGAGCTTTTCAATTTCGATGTCGAGCACATCGGCAATGCGCGCCAGCCGAGCCGCGGGATCGAAGATGCCCAGCAGTTCCTGCTTCTCTTCAATGCCCAGTTGCAAATTGGCGGCGATGGTGTCGCTCAACTTGGCCGCTTCATCCATGCGCACCGTGGCGATGATGGTCTCGTAGTTCAGGCTCTGCTGCAGCTTGACGTATTGCTCAAAAAGGCCGGTGACGCGCTGCATCAACTGCTCCACGGCCGGCGTCATTTCGAAGTCCTTCTTGCCGGTGCGTACCGTGGCCACAAAGAAGCCGTCGCGGTCATTCACCTCGGTGGACTTGGCGCGCTCCACGCCCTCGACGAGGACCTTGATATTGCCGTCGGGCATCTTCACGCTCTGCACGATGTTGCAGATCGATCCAACCTGGTAGATATCCTTTGCCTTGGGCTCGTCGATGGACGCGTCATGCTGCGTGGCGAGGAAAATTTTGCGGTCGCCGTTGAGAGCTTCTTCAAGTGCGCGCACGCTCGACTCGCGGCCCACCACGAACGGCGTCATCATGTACGGAAAAATCACCATGTCCCGAATGGGCATCATGGGCAGCTTGCGCGCTTCAATCTTTTCGCGAATTGCAGTCATAGAGCCCCTTTGTGTATTGGACGCGCCAGAATCACCGCGGATGCAGGGTGTATTCGATGGCTCATGTTGGGATTGTATCGCGGAACCGGCTGAGCAAAAGCGGAATCCGTCACACCATTCAGGACGTCAAAATCGGATGATGGCCGCCGCAATGAAACGCCTCCCGGACCGGCTCGAAGTCCGGGATGCATCTGCTCTGATGAAATGACTTAAAGGCCGCCGATCGCCGTCCGTACCGCATAAAGAGAATGATGAGTCAGGATGTAGAGCGTGCGCCGGTCGGCTCCGCCAAAGATCAAATCGATGGGCCGCTCAGGCATATCGATCCGGTCCACGAGCTTTCCATCGGGGCTGTACACCAGCACCTGGCCGGCGGCGAGATAGACATTCCCGCTCTGGTCCTGGGCCAGCCCTTCTCCGCCTTCTTCGGCGAAGAGCTGAAGGCCAGTGATGGAACCTGACGAATCGACGCTGCCTTTGTATGTTCTTTCCTGCCCCTCCGCAGTCACGTAGAAAGGATGGCCGGGCACTGCGTGGACGAGACCGAAGCTGCGCAGCACGTCGGCCATCTTGGTTCCCCACTGCAACTGCCCATGCACAAAGTCGTCACCGGCAGTGATCACGGTGCTCAAGTCCGGCGCAACGTATTGCCATGGACGCGTCAGAGGAAAATCACGCATATTCCATACGCTCGCCGGAATGAACGCGGACATTTCGGGATGCTCTTGCGCAGGCTGCGGTTCAAGCATTGTGAGCTGGTCTTCGGGAGCCTCCGGTTTGAACGCGTAAATCTGCCCATTGCCGCTGCGCGAAACCACCAGAAGATCGCCGGCCTTGTCAAAGGCAAGGTTCTCCGGCTCAAGCGGCGCGTCGCGGACAACGACTGCTTCCTGATTTTCCTCTGACCAGCGGTAGATGCGCTGCCAGTGCGCATCCACGAAATAGAGCGTGCCGGCCGCATCCACCGCGGCCCCTGAGATATTGAAGAAGCCGGTCGTCAACTGTTTCAGTTGTGCGTCAGGTTCCAGCAATTTTGATGCCTTTGAGGGCTGGTTTGCGCTCGGTTTTCCCGGAATATCCAGCGAGGAAAATTCGCGCGCACGCACCTCCGTGTGATGCGTGGAATCGACGACCGAGTTATCGAAGGAGACTTTGCTGTTGCTGTCCACATGCACATTGCGAAAGCGTATCCCGCTCGACTCGGAAACTTGTGCCGCCGCTGGAAACGGCTGATTGCTGCTGATGACGCGGTAGCCGTGATAGTTGGCGATGGTGATGTTGCGCGACCGGGTGATCTCAAGCGGCAACGCAAACCCGCTTTCGCCGCGCTCCTCTTCGGTTTGCAGGGCGTCCAGTTCCCAGTTCTCTACGCGATCGAGTTGAATCTCATTGCGCACATGATGCTCGCTCGATAGCTCGTACACAAAGCCTGAGGTGGTGGTGTTCGACACGAGCAATCCGGCCTGCGCAAACGTGCTCGGCGTCCAGATGTCCGCGAACGTGCCGCCCCCGCCGTCTGTGATCCACAGGCTTGGGTATTGCGCATCCCAGCGGTACTTGTTGTTGGGATCGGCGGTGTGCGTGTTGTTGTAGGGACTCATGCGCGTGCCATCCGCCGTGTTGGTCCCGTGGCCACCGAGAAAGCGCACATCGTCCATCAGCGAGTCTGCGCCTGCCTTCCACAGCGCGCCCACCGCGCGGCCGTTGATACCGCCCGTGAAGAGGCCGATGCCCGTGACGATGTTATGGCCTCCCTGTGGCGTCTCAAGCAATGCCTTCGGTGCGCCGGGGCCTTGAAAGGCCGAGGTTGCGTCGGCCAGGTCGAACTGCGTCATGCTGGGGTGCAGGCCGATCAGCACGGTGTCCGGGCGGAGTTCGATCGTATCCGTTACAAGATAGCGGCCCATGGGAATGTACAGCACCGCGTGCTCCGCAATTGCTCTCTGAATTGCTGCTGTGTCGTCGGTGACTCCGTCGCCTTTCACGCCGAGGGTTTGCAAATTGATCCATGAATCCGCGGGTGGCAATGCAGCGATTGCGTTGCGCGAATCCACCGGCCATTCTCGAATCGCCTCAGCATCGAACTTGGTCCGAATCTCGCCCTGGTCCGCGGCTCCGCTCATGGTGAGACCATGCGAAAAGCTCTTCACTTCATAGCTCTCACCCGGCGCTGCAAAATCGCGCTTGCTCTCACGCAGCTGAGCAAAGGTCTTCACATGCCGGCAAACGATGTCTTCAAGATTGATCTCGGTGCGCGGATTCTTCTCATTGCCAAAGACGATCGCCGGGCCGCTGATGTTTTCAAAGCGCGAACTCTTGACCCATAGCTCTTCCGAATAATCAGGATCGATGGAGATAGCCTGCGGAACATTGCGGAACGTGTCGTGAATCAGCGTGAGGCCAGCTTCATGCTCGCTGATCGCTGCAACGGTCTGGCCTTCAAACGTCGAATCGAGCAGCGTGAACTGCCAGCCGGGCGAAGGCTTCTCCGTGACGATGCCGTACTGGCCACCATAAAAGTGCAGATCTTCGGCATCGTTGCCAATGTCCTTGAGTGCCGCGAGCGCGGAGCCAAGATGGAAGTCCATGTGAGCCAGATAGCAGTGCTGCGCAACGTGGAATCGAATCCCCACTGCGGCAGGATTTCCCTCGCCGATTTCAAAGTCCACGTTGCTCATTGCGGAATAGAACGTGCCGGGGTTCGCATCGGGGATAGTGGCGTTGGGTGGAACTGTTCCCTCAATCGGGAGCGGAGGCTTGCCCGTTGCATAGTCGATGTTCCGATGCGCGTTGGGCCGTCCGCCTGCGAAGAGAAACATGTAGCCGATGCCCGCTTGATAGCCGGGGGTGTTGGCCGCGAGAACAAAGACCGGCCGCGTGGCTCCATAGCCGATGACGCGCACCGACGGCCACACATAAATGGTCTGCGTAATGCGGTAGCGGCCTTCGGGAACGAAGAGGATGCCCTCGTTGTGGGCCGATGCAGCCTGGTCGATCGCCGACTGAAGGACTGCGCTGTCATCCGTGACGCCGTCGGCATGAACAGGGAAGTGATCCTTGGTCAGATAGATCGCTTTGGCATCTTCAAGCCGGACTGGATAATAGGAAGCTCCCCAGGCGGGAAGCGCGCAGCAGAGCAGAATGGTTCCGAGCACGGCAGACTTGTTCATCGGATGTCTCCAATCCCATGTTTCCGGGAGCGCCGATTGAACACCGCGCGATGACTGCACGGGAGCGGATTCTCACCGGTACGACGCGGCGCAAGTGCGTTCGAACGGCACACAACATTGAGCCAGAGCAGGCCGTGACGAGTCAAGGAAATTCCGCTTAAACAATCGATTGTCTCTTGTGCCGTGAACAGACGGCAAAAAGCCCTCATGCTGTGGATACGGCATGAGGGCTTTGATGTCGGAATCGGATGGCTTGCGTCAACCGGCTTTTTCAAGCAGGCACAGCGACAGGTCGCGCCGCTCCACCATATCGCTCGTAATCTCGAGGTCGCGCACGCGCTTGTTGTTGGGCAGGTGATACATCAGGTCGAGCATCAGCTCTTCCAGGATCATGCGCAGTCCACGCGCGCCAACCTTGCGGGCGAGAGCCTCGCGCGCAACGGCGACTGTCGCTTCCTGAGTGAAGTGCAGGCGAACGTTCTCGTATTCGAACAGGCGCTGGTACTGCTTGAGGATCGCATTGCGGGGCTTGGTCAGAATCTCGACCAACGCGGCTTCGTCCAGTTCGTCGAGGATGCCCATCACCGGCAGCCGGCCCACAAACTCCGGAATCAGTCCGTACTTGATCAGATCCTGTGGCTCGGTCCTGCGCAGCAATTCGGTGTCGCGATGCGAACGGGTGGTTGCCGCATCCGCCTCGGCATCGGCGGCCTTGAAGCCCAACGCCTTTTTGCCGACGCGGCGTCCGACTACGCGCTCGAGGCCCACAAACGCTCCTCCGCAGATGAAGAGGATGTTGGTCGTGTCCACCGCGGTGAACTCTTGGTGCGGGTGCTTGCGTCCGCCCTGCGGCGGAACGTTGGCCACGGTGCCCTCGAGAATCTTGAGCAGCGCCTGCTGCACGCCTTCGCCGGAGACATCGCGGGTGATGGAGGGGTTCTCGTCCTTGCGGCCGATCTTGTCGATTTCGTCGATGTAGATGATGCCCTGCTGTGCGCGGGTTACGTCGCCGTCGGCGGCCTGGAGCAGCTTGAGGATGATGTTCTCCACATCTTCGCCCACGTAGCCGGCCTCGGTCAGCGTGGTCGCATCCACAATCGCGAAAGGCACGTCGAGCATCTTGGCCAGGGTGTGCGCCAGCAGCGTTTTGCCTGATCCGGTAGGCCCAATCAGCAGGATGTTCGACTTGGCCAGCTCCACTTCATTGTTGCGCATGCGGTTCATCTGGATGCGCTTGTAGTGGTTGTAGACGGCAACGGCCAGCTTCTTCTTGGTCTGGTCCTGCCCGATCACAAAGTCGTCGAGAAAGCTCTTCACTTCCTGCGGCTTGGGCAGGTGGCCGGCGGTGGTTGCGGGAGTCGTCTCGCCGCGGTCGTCCTCAAGAATCGAGTTGCAGACGGCTACGCACTCGTCGCAGATGTACGCGCGAGGGTAGTCGCTGGGCGACGAGATCAGCTTGGCAACCGCGTCCTGCGACTTGTGGCAGAACGAGCAGCGCAGTGCTTCTTCAGGTCCCGTGCGCGTTTTCATGTTTCTAGACTCCCTCTTGACGACATAAGCGGTGTTAGCGCGGTTAGCGTTGTTAGCGGCGTTAGCCTTGGGCGCTACGGCTGCGATTCCAACTCCGCTAACCGCGCTTGCTCCGCTAACTCCGCTGCTCCTCTTACGTGCGCGGCCTGTCGATGATCTCGTCGACGATGCCGTATTCCTTCGCCTGCTGCGAATTCATGATGAAGTCCCGCTCCACGTCGCGTTCGATGCGGTCGAGCGGCTGGCCGGTGTGCTTGGCCATCAGCGTGTTGGTAATCTCGCGGATGCGCAGGATTTCGCGCGCATGAATGTCGATGTCCGTGGCCTGGCCGCTCAGCCCGCCCATGGACGGCTGATGAATCAGGATGCGCGAGTTGGGCAGCGCGAACCGCTTGCCCTTGGTCCCGGCCAGCAGCAGAAACGCTCCCATGCTGGCTGCCTGGCCAATGCAATAGGTGACCACGTTGTTCTTGATGAACTGCATGGTGTCGTAAATTGCAAGACCTGCTGTAATGGAGCCGCCCGGCGAGTTGATGTAGAGCGAGACGTCCTTCTCCGGGTCTTCACCCTGCAAGAAGAGCATCTGCGCCACAATCAGATTGGCCACCTGGTCGTCGATCGGGGTGCCGAGAAAAATAATGTTATCGCGAAGCAGACGCGAGTAAATGTCGTAGGCGCGCTCGCCCCGGCTCGTCTGCTCAACCACCATGGGAACCAATGCCATTGAATGTTTTCCCGTTCTTCCGTTGGGGGCCTGTTCTCCCGATTGCCTGAGATCCGCGCGGCAAGTTCAATCTCCGCACGGCGTTTTCCGCCCTGTGACCCGCCCTATGCGGGAAGCCGTTCGTACAAAGTGCTCGCTGTTTTCTCGCGCCGTAGTTGTTCACGGATTCTAGCTAGTCCGCCATCCTCCGTCAAACGCGCCCGCAGAGCGTCAATCGGCTCGCGGGACTGGATCGCGGCCAGTTGCAGCTCCTGGTCCAGTTCCTCGTCGCTGACGGCGATGTTTTCTTCGTGCGCAATCCGGTCCAGCAGGATCATCGATTTTACTTCGGCCATGGCGCTGGTCCGCTGGGCCGCGCGCAGCCTGCCAAAGTCCAGCTTGCGCATCTGCTCGGTATCCATGCCCTGCGCCGCCAAGGCCCGCAGCCCACGGTCAAGACGGGCGTCAATCTGCTCCTGCACCAAGGATTCGGGCACCGCGAACGGGTAGCGCTCAGTGAGCGCCGCAAACAGACGGTCCTTGGTTTCGCCCTCGACGCTGCGCCGCTTGCGGCTGGCCATGTGCTCGCGCACACGGGTTTCCAGATCGGCAAAGTTCTCGTAACTGCCCAGTTCCTGGGCAAAATTGTCGTCCAGATCGGGCAGCGTACGCTTCTTGATGGACTTTACCTCAAGCTCGTAGGCCACCGTCTTGCCGGCCAGCTTGGCGTCGCCGTACTCGGCCGGATAAATAACCTCCGCCTTCAGCTCCTGGCCCGGCTTGGCGCCGCGCAGAACCGTCGAGAACGCCTCCACCGTATCCTTGCCGCCTATCTCCACCAGCGTGTCTTCGCCGGCGATAGGAGCAGCCTCAGTGTCGCCTTCTACCGCACCCTTGTAGGAGATCTGCGCCCAATCGCCATCCACCAGCGCACGGTCTTCTTCCACCGGCTCAATGGTGGCGCGCGACTCGCGCAGCTCCGCCATCTCCAGATTGAACTCCTCCTCGGTGATCTCCACCGAAGGCTTTTCCACCGTTACGCTTTGGTAACCATCTATGGAGAAGGCGGGAACGAATTCAAACACTGCTTTTACGTGCAGCGGCTGGCCGTCTTCTACGGTCAACTCGGTCACCTGCGGCTGGCCCACGGGCGCAACACCCAGGTCGCGCACGGCCTTGTTGAACCGCTCGGGCAGCAGGCCGTCGATCACGTCCTTGCGAATCTCGGTGGCGAAGCGCCGCTTGATCACCGTCTCCGGCACCTTGCCGGCGCGGAATCCGGGGATCTTTGCGTATTTCTTGTAGTTGCGCACCACGTTCGAATAGGCCTTGGTGACTTCTTCGGCGGGAATGTCCAGAACCAGCTCGCGGGTGCAATCCGGATTGAGAACCGGCCCATGCTGATGCGTGTGGTCATGATCGTGGTCATGGCCGTGATCGTGGCCTTCATGCTCGTGATCGTGAGCGTCCTGGTGCGTGTGTTCGGGGAGCCCCTCGGCCGTTTCAGGCTGGGGATTGTTTTCGAGCGTATCTGTAGAACTCAACGTTTTGCCTTCCAGGCGCAGTCGGCGCCAATCCAATTGCCGGGGCTTGTGGATGGCTGCCGTCTTCCAGGCTGCCGCTTGCCCACTCCCGCCAACATCCGTAGCAGCCCATTTCCGATCAGGCAAAGCCAGCGCTGCTTGGACGGGAAGTCCCTACTCTCATGGTAAGAGGGTTTGCTAGAAGGGTCAAACGGACGAGACCGGTTTCGGGGCGCAAAAGGACCGTAAAAGTCACGTGACCAACGGTAGACCTGTCCTGGAACCAGGAGGTATTTACTGTTCAGTAATTAACGGCTTGCGCACGAAGCGCAGGAACCGGGGGTGGGCCGCGCCGCAGTGCGCGTAGTGGGCGCGGGCCTCAACCAGGCTAAGAGCGCCGTTCACGGTCAGCCGCACTTCCGCGGCGTCCTCGTCTTCCTGCCCGTCGTCTTCCCACCAGCAAACGGGGCATAATCCGAGCGCGTCCGGCGCTTCCAGCGTCTTGTACCCGCAGCAAGGGCAGCGAAACCTAGCCTGCACCAATGTTTCCACACAGGGATTGACGGCAAAAGGAGAGCGCGAGTTTACTCAAATGAAACAACTTCCAGCCACTCCGCGCGCCGAATTCCTTTTCTGGAACCGCACCAGGACAAATCCCGGCGGAGTAGAATTCGCCGCAGGAGGCAAATGCACTTCATGCCCTGTTTTCGCTTCTTATTCTCCCAGCGTTTGACCAGCAAGTTATTGATGGCATTGCTTTTGTGCGTTCCATCCGTGCTCCCGCCCCAAGCTCATGCTGCGCCCATTCGTGTCGCCATCGTTGGCCTGGTTCACGGCCATGTGGAAGGCTTTCTCGCCGACCTGCCTCACCACGCCGACATCGAGCTGGTCGGGATCGCCGACTCCGATCCCGCGCTGTTCGCCAAATACCAGAGGAAATACGCGCTTCCCGCCACCCTCTTTTACCGGCAGGAAGCCAACATGATTGAGAAAACCCATCCCCAGGCCGTGCTGGTCTACACCTCCATCGCCGATCATCGGCCGGCAATTGAGATTGCCGCTCAATACGGCGTGTCCGCCATGGTGGAGAAGCCGCTGACCATCTCGCTGGACGATGCGCTGGCCATTCGCCGTACCGCGCGGCACTACAAGATTCATGTGCTGGTGAACTACGAGACCACCTGGTACGCGAGCAACCGCGCCGCCTACGAAGCGGCCGAAAGCGGCCGCCTCGGTCCAATCCGCCGCGTGGTGGTCCACGACGGCCACCAGGGCCCCAAAGAGATCGGCGTGCCTCCTGAATTTCTGAGCTGGCTCACTGACCCCGCGCAGAACGGAGCCGGCGCGCTCTACGACTTCGGCTGCTACGGCGTGGACCTGATGACTTGGCTGATGCGCGGCGAAACCCCGCTCAGCGTCACCGCGGTGGTCAATCACGACAAGCCTGAAATCTATCCCCGCGTGGACGACGACGCCACCATCGTGCTCGCCTACCCCCACGCCCAGGCCGTGATTCAGGCCTCGTGGAACTGGCCGTTTTCGCGCAAGGATATGGAAGTCTATGGCGCTAACGGGTACGCCATCACTGTCGAATCAGACAAGCTGCGCGTGCGCCATGAGCACGAAGCGCTGGAGCAACTGACCACTTCGCCCTCGCTCTCTCCGCCGGAAAACAATTCTCTGAATTACCTGTCCGCGGTGCTGCGCGGCGAGATCGCAGCGAAGGGCGATCTCAGCTCTCTCGACACCAACGTCGTCGTCATGCAGATTCTGGACGCGGCTCGCGAATCAGCCCGCACCGGAAAATCGGTGCAGCTCAGAAAGCTCGATGAATAAGAATTCGCGAAGCATCAAGACGCTTTGCGCCCACGCACATTGACAAGCCCCGGTGCATCACGGATGATCCACAGATAACTCGGCACGCTCTGCACATGTCCAATCAATGCACACAATGCGCATCCTGGCTCGAAGACGGCGCCGCCGTCTGCGCTCACTGCGGAGCTCCGGCTGCCGAGCCCGTGCCGCCGGTGGTTGCAGAAGAGGATGCAGCAGCGCCGCTGGCCACACCGGCCGTCGCGGCGCCAGACGTTCCAGTTCAACCGCCGGTTGCGCCTCCGGTATTCTCCTCGGGGGACGATCTCCATGGCATTGGCGGCTGGCTCCTGCTGTCGGCCTGCGGGTTGGCCATCTCGCCGTTCATGATCGCGCACAGCGTGTATACCGACCTGCACATTCTGTATGGGGTTCAATTCCAGCCGGGGCTTTCGATTCACCCGGGCCTCGCCGGCCTGGTGCTGTTTGAGGCCGTCACCAACAGCATGTTTCTGGCCGCGGTGCTTGCCCTCAACTACCTTCTCTACAACCGGAAGCGGATTTTCCCCGCCAGCATGGTGGCGTTTCTCGCAGCCCAGATCGTCTGGGTGCTGGTGGACCACCTGATGGCCCTGCACTACAACCCGCATTCCAACTGGACGCCCCTCTTCAGGAGTATCGGCGCGGGCCTCATCTGGATTCCGTACTTCCTGCAATCGCAGCGCGTTGAGCTCACTTTCGTCAACGATTAGATTCTCAATGTCCCCACTGCGGCCGACGAACAAAATGCGGGCCGGGAATCGCTCCCGGCCCGCATTGTTCTTCCAATCAATCTCTTTCGGGTGCCCCAGGTCCTGATTCCGGGGCCTGGGATCCGATGCCTCTACGGGACAAACACATGCAGGCGCACGTGCCACCTGGTGCTCTGGCCCGGCTTCAGCGTCACCATCCCGGTATCCGTCTTGCCCCACTCCTTGCCGAAGGGATCGCCGAAGTTGTACTGGTGCTCGATGGCCACGAATTGCTTGGCCGGCGGCGCGTACATCTGGATGGCTCTGATCTCCGGCGATAGGCCGATAATATCGATGCCGTAGCGCGCTGCCGGATCGATCACCTTCACCGTGACCGCCTTGTCCGCCCATTCCAGGTGGTTCCAGTTATCGTCAAAGAAGTTCGATCCGAGCGCCACGCCGCCGGGCGCGCGGAGGTCAAACCTGGTTCCCGCTACGGGCGTGATTATGCCCGTGGGGAAGACGTTGTCGTAGTTGTCCACCTCGGCCACCGTGGTTCCCGGAATATGCACCCTGGCCTGCGTGCGGTCGCCCGAGGGCAGGTTGAAGTAGGGGTGCCAGGCAATCGCCATCGGCTCGGGCTCGGCGCCCACGTTGCGCGCCACAATGCTCGCGTCCAGGGCCTCTGCCGTGAGACGGATGGTGATCACCAGGTCGGTCTTCGACAGCCAGTGTCCGCCAAAGTCGCCGGCATGAATCACGCCCGAAACCTCTTCGCCGCCGGAAATCTTGGTGACCTTCACATCGTCGGTCTTCGACTTGAGAATCAGCCCGTGCATGGCGTGGCGTTCCGCGGTGGGCAGCTTGCCAATGTTGTTGGCCGGCAGCGTGATGGTGTGGCCTTCCCACTCTGTGGTCAGCGTCTTGCCGTCTTCAGAGAGCTTGCCGCGAATGCGGTTGGGGTAGGGAACCAGGAACACCGCGCCCAGCCGGTAGGCGAGGTTGCCGAAGCTGTCATCGTCCACGTCCAGCATCTTCTTTGCGCCGGCCAGGTCAGGCGAGGCGAGCACATCCACACTGCCCTTGCCGGGGAAGTTGGCGGTGATCTGCAATATCTCCATGGCACGACCCGGCGCCAGAGTGACGCTGGTGAACTCCGGCTTGGTGGTGCTGGTGGCTGTGCGGGTAAGGGTGACAACCTTCTGCCCGCCGATCTCGGTTGCGTCCTGCGCCTGGGCGGCGGTCACGAGCGAACCCGCCAACAAAGCGGGCAGCGCAAGAAGTAGCAAAGGTGCGCGAAAGGAAGCCTTCATCTCAATCCATCCCTTGAAGTGCATTAAGATCTTCCGGAACCGCCTCCCGCGCGGCACGCATTTTGCGCACTTTGAGAAAGCGTATTCCTGAACGGTGTCATTCTACGCCATGCCGCACGGCTTTGCCTCTCCACCTTTCTACCCAGCGCGTTATCATGAGCCCCATGGCAAACTCAGTTCGCTGGGGAGTTCTCTCCACCGCCGCAATCGGTCTCAAGAAAGTGATTCCCGGCATGCAGCGCGGGCAATACTCCACCGTCAGCGCGATCGCCTCGCGCGATCTGGCCACGGCGCAGAAGGCCGCGACGGCGCTGGGCATTCCCACGGCCTACGGCTCCTATGAGCAGTTGCTCGCCGACCCAAACATCGACGCCATCTACAACCCGCTGCCCAACCAGCTTCACGTTCCCTGGACCATCCGCGCCGCCCAGGCCGGCAAGCATGTGCTCTGCGAAAAACCGCTCAGCCTCACCGTCGCTGAAGCGGAATCGCTGCTGGCCGTGCGCGCCTCGACCGGCGTAAAAATCGGCGAAGCCTTCATGGTCAACTGCCATCCCCAGTGGGTGCGCCTTCGCCAACTCCTCGACGAAAAGCGCATCGGCGAAATCCGCTCCATCACTGGCTTCTTCAGCTATTTCAATAATGACCCGGCCAACATTCGCAACCATGTGGAATCGGGCGGCGGCGCACTCTACGACATCGGCTGCTACCTTATCCACGCATCGCGTTACGCCTTCCGGCAAGAGCCAACGCGCGTGGTTGGTCTTGTCGAGCGCGATCCGGAGATGCACATCGACCGCCTGACTTCGGCGCTTCTGGACTTCCCGGGTGGACAGTCCATTTTCACCTGCAGCACGCAGCTTGTGCCGTATCAGCGCGTCCACTTTCTGGGCACGCGCGGCCGCATTGAGATTGAGATCCCTTTCAATGCGCCGCCCGACCGGCCCACGCGCCTTTTCATTGACGATGGCGGCGATCTGTTGGGCGCAGATCTCACCACGGAGACCTTCCCGGTCTGCGATCAGTACACCTTGCAAGGCGATGCGTTTTCGAAAGCCGTTCTGGACGGCACGGAGGATCCGGTCCCGCTCGAAGACGCCATCGCCAACATGGCCGTTATTGAAGCCATCTTCGCGTCCGCGCACAGCGGCCAATGGGAGCCGCTCCGCGGATAGCCGGACCTGCTAGCTCTGTGGCTTGGCCGGCGCCGTATCCTTCGTCGCGGGCGCAGCCGTTGGAGCGGCCGCCTCAGGTGCTTTTTGCGGAGCTGCCTCCGGTGCTTTTTCCGGCGTAGTTCCCTTTGCCGCCGCCGCACCGCCAGCCTTCTGCCGTTTCTGTGCGGCCTGCGCCAACTCCTCGTCGTGCTTCGCCTTTTCGGTTGCCGCCTGGGCGTCGGTCACGTACTGGAACTCCTGCAGCCGTCCCGGATATTGTTCGGTGGTGAAAACCCGGTTCTGCTTGTCGATGGCCACTCCCACCAGCGCCTTGAACTGGCCGGGAAGATTGCCGTGACCGAGGCCGATATACGTCAGCACCTGGCCCTCGCGATTGAACACCTGCAACCGGTCCTGCATCTCGTCGGCCACCCAGATGTGCCCATCGCCGTCGATCGCAATGCCTTTGGGCCGCGCAAAGTTGCCCGGTCCGTCGCCGGCTTTGCCAAACGTGCTGATGAAATTCCCGTCCGCGTCGAAGATTTCCACGCGATCGTTCAGCGTGTCGGTCACAAAGACGTTTCCTTCCTCATCCACGGCGATACCCTGCGGCGCGGCAAAGTCGCCGGGGGTGGTGAGGTAGTGGTTCTTGCCGCCTGTGCCGATGTGGCGCAGTAGGACCAGCGAGTCGGCGTCGTACACAAACACCTGGTCCTGCTGCGTGTCCACCACGTAGAGAAAGCGGTTGGTCGTATCCAGGGCGATGCCGACCGGATCCTGCAGTCCTGTCGCGATCTGGTTTTCGAGCTCATGCTTGGGATTGAACACCAGCACCCGGTGCATCTTGCCGTCGGAGACAAACAGACGATCGTCATCATCGATGGCCAGGCCGTTGATCCAGCCAAAGTGCGCTTCATAGCCATTGCGGATCATCTGCGTCTCGTGCGTTTTGGCGTCAAAGATGAAGATCCCGCCGACCTTTTGATCGGCCACATACACCAGCCCCTTGGAGTCGATGGCGATGCCGTAAGGCCCGATCAGTTGAAAGGGAAACGTCTTGGGATTGAATCTCTCGTCCTGCGACTGCGTGCCCGCAAGCCGATCCATCCAGGAAGCCTTGGTCTTGGTGGCGGCCGGCGGCGTGTAATCGATCTTTGACCCGGCAAAGTAATCCAGCCAGTGAACGCGCGCGGTATTGGGCGGGCTGGGCCACACCAGCTTGGTGGGGTCAAAGGGAAACGTGCGCGGCCCCACGTCGGGGACAGCGGTGGTGTCGGTCTTTTTCTTTTTCTTGTCCGCGCTGGCTGAAAACGGCAGTGCCATTCCCAACGCCAGCAGGAGCAGCAAAGCCACAGGCTTGCGAGGGCGTATCGAAGGTGTGAGGAAGCGAACCATATTGATCTCCGGTGAGGCGCTACTTCGGGGCTGAAGAGGTTTGTTTCATGTTGATCCTGTTCTTGTGGCAGTTGTCGCAGAACGCCAGGTTGTTGCTCTGGTCCTTCACCAGCAGGTCTGGCTGCAGCGAAGCGTGCGGCTGATGGCAACTGAGGCAACTGAGCGGCGTCTTCACCTTGGTCTGGTCCGTGGGTTCCATCACGTCTGAAACCGGGTGATACTCCACCGGGTGTCCGAGGCCGAAGCGCAGCGGCAGAATCACGACCTTGTTCTTGCTGTAGTAGTCATCGGGCAGCTTGACGGTTCCGTTAAAAATGGTGATCAGGTGCTGATCGGCCACCGGCTGCGGAGCGGAATCGGGTCCGTGGCACTCCAGGCAAAGCGCATTGCCCTTGGCGCGCAGCAGGTGATCGATGTCGCCGCCGTGGGGCGTGTGGCAAGTGCCGCAGCCCTGCCCGAAGACCGGCTGGTGGTGCACCGGTTTCTTGCCCAGATCGCCGATATCGGTGTGGCAGCCAATGCAGATGCTCACGCCATCGGTCTTGGGCAGGCCCGGCTCGTTGCTTGCGTGCGGGCTGTGGCAATCGGTGCAATCGCCGGCCGCGCCCGGATGCGGGATCTTGGCAGATTCGATCTGCTTGGCCTTGTCGTCATGGCAGGTGACGCACAGGCTCTTGGCGTCGGGCTGTGTCAGCACCACTTTGCCGTCCTTGGCCGGGGAGTGGCACATCTCGCAGCTTCTCGACTCAAACGGCGGATGCTGGAACCTGGCCATCAATTTGGGTGCGGCCGACTGGTGCGGATTGTGGCACTCCAGGCAGTTGGCCGTGGCGAAGGGCTGGTTCTGGTGCGCCTTCTGAAGGTCCGCATCCTTCGCATCGTGGCAATCCAGGCACAACGCGGGCGCTGCCTTGGTCAGATGGAACTTGTTTTCCATCGTCGGCTCGGGCCCGGTCTTGTGGGTGGTGTGGCAGGTGTCGCAGCCCATGTCGAGAGCGGCATGACGGCTGCCCTTCTCCGGCACATTCAATCCCGTCTTGTGGCAGCTCAGGCAGAGGTTTTCCTTTTCGCCGCCCGATGCCGGCTTGAGCAGCTGATTCTTGTTGTCGCTGGAGTGCGGATCGTGGCAGGTAATGCAATCGCGCACCGCCGGCGGATGCACCGTGCCCTTGATGTCCGCCGCTTTCTTGTCGGCATGGCAGTTGATGCACAAGGCCGATGGTGTAGCGGTAATCAGCTTTACCCGCGTAATGTCCTTGTTGACCCGGATCTCATGGCAACTGGTGCAGCCCATGGCCATGGCCGAATGCACTGACTTGCCCTTGGTCTTGTCTTCGTGGCACTCCAGGCACTTGGCCGGGGGGGTGTCCTTGTCCAGCGGCACCGGATGCACCGCGGCGGAGGCGCGCGTCGCAAACAATGCCAGCACGGCAATCAACGTCCATAGCGTTCGAACGAATGCGCGACCGCCGCGGTGAGCAGCCGCTGTGCGGAACCAGAAACGAGGAAAGAGCGATCTCATACGGCCTCTGAGGAATGTTCCTTGCACGAACGTCGCCGCAACGCGAGAAGACTCGCGCAAGCTCAAACGCGCGCGCAAGCGACTGAACGAAAACAAGTTTACAGGGGTAATTAGATAACGCGGCTGAATGCGTGACGGTGATTCAGATCACACAATGGGCCTTCTCACCCACCGGTCCCGGTCAAATTCCGCAAGCGCCTTGACGAACTCCTTCGCTGCGCGCCGGCCGGCCAGTCCGAGGGCTCCAAAACGCAGGCCTCCGCATCGCATCCGCCGGCCCACCCGATCGGTCCTCGCGGCTCCCTCATCCCGTCCTGGGCAATGTGTGAAATCCCCGCCGGCTGCGCGATTTAGCCCAAACCGGCTCCTCCCTGTTCTGAATCGATATACTCTAAGTCATTTCATTGCCTGCATTTGCAGAGCGGCGTCCGTGTGGAGCCCAACTTGCTTATCAAACAGGTAACAGGGGGAAGAGGGGACGTGGGTTCACGCTCCTTTGTCCACAAAACAGGTTGCATCACCGCTCATCCATCGAGCGAAGAGTCGGATCGCGCGTTCGTCGAGCCGGCCTCTTTGCCACTGCGGGATCGGGCCTGTCGATTTCCAGCTTTTCCTGGTCGCGTATCTCTTTTTCATGCTGCCTGCTTCCGCGGGATGATGCGGGCCAGGCCGGCTCGTTGCACGGCAGATCTTCAAATGCTGCCATGCAGCTTCTTGATCGGATGAGAAATGGACGTGTGCCCTCCAATTCAGCGTCATCGGTCACTGCCTGCGCGTGCCGGGGGTGCTCTAATGCTGCATCGGAGATTTTTCTGTTGCCTGCTCAAGGCTCTGGGTTACCCGCCCGGCGCTCGCGGCGGCGGAGGATTGCACTGTGGAACAAGTTCGCGTCTATTGGCAGCTCAAAGCGCTCCTTCCCATCGTCTTCGTCCTGGTGGTGGGCCTGCTGCTCTTCACGGTGGCCACCATGACGCTGGAGAGCCCGGAACGCCATATCCTGCTCATGCTCGCGGTAGACGGGGCGGTCATCATCTGCGGAGTGTCGATTGGCGTGGTGGCCTACCTGGTGCAGGGCCCCATGGTCGAACTGCAGGAGAAAGTTGCACTCATCAGCGAAGGGAACCTCAACGTTACGGTCAGTTTCGCCGAACGCAACGACGAAATCGGAGACCTGGGCCGCAACTTCAATCACATGACAAGACAGTTGCGCGAGAGCCGTAAGGAGATTGAGACCATGCATCGCACTCAAATGTCTCGTGCTGAACACCTGGCGACCCTTGGGGAATTGGCCACCGGCCTGGCTCACGAAATCCGCAACCCGCTTGCCGGCATCGCCGGCGTCATCGAGATCATTGGCCGCGACCTGCCGGAGAGCAGTCCCGCGCACGGCATGGTCAAGGACGTGCGCCTTGAAATCAACCAGATCAATCGCATCCTCACCGACTTGCTTGAAACCGCCCGCCCGCATCCGCCCATGATGATGCGCAGCAACCTGAACACCACGGTGGAGCACGCGGTGATGCTGGCGCGCCAGCAGGTGCTCTCGCAGCCCATCAAGATCGAACTCGACAAGGCGCCGGATCTGCCCGAGGTGGAGCACGACAGCGACCAGATCCACCAGGTGCTGCTCAATCTTCTGCTCAACGCGGTGCAGGCCATGGACGGCGCGGGCACGGTGCGTGTCGAGATCGGTGCGCATGGCGATTGCTCGCGCGTGCTGGTCTCCGACACTGGCCGCGGCATTCCAGAACAGCAGTTGCCGCAGATCTTCCGTCCGTTTTACACCACGCGCGGCAACGGCACCGGCCTCGGCCTGTCGCTTGCGCGCCGCATCGTCGAGGAACATCACGGCCGCATCCACGTAACCAGCATCGTAGGCAAGGGCAGCAAGTTCGAAGTCCTGATCCCCTTCAACGCCCCCGCGGCCTCCGCGGACGCGTAGTAGAGCGCATTTCTTTCGAGCGGCGCTACCTATTTGCGGATAGGTTCTCAGCCGCTGCGGACCATCCCCAACTCATTGGTGATTTAGATCACATGCATTGCTCTGCCTGGAACCCTCTAATATCTCCAGCTTTACGTGGAATTCCACCGGTAACCGTGCTGCTCTTACCCATGAGCGAAAACTCACGGCTACTGGCGAGCCAGTCGATTCCCCGCGTAGTACATTGGCGCCTTATGCCTGTCGAGAAGATCATGATCGTGGACGACGAGCGCCTGGTGCGCTGGTCGCTTCGCCAGAAATGCGAAGAGTGGGGCTATCTCGTTGTCGAAGCGGACGCGGGGGAGCCGGCGCTTCGCCTGGCCCAGCGCGAGTCGCCCGATCTGGCCCTTCTGGACGTGCGCATGCCCGACCTCAGCGGGATCGAGGTGCTGGATCAGCTCAAGAAAAACGGCGATGCGCGCGCCGTCATCATGATTACCGCCGACCCCCAGCTCGACGATGTGAAAGCGGCAATCAAGCTCGGCGCATACGACTTTGTCGGCAAGCCGATCGATTTCGACGAACTGCACGTGGCCATCAAGAACGCCCTGGAAGCCACCAGCCTGCGCAGCGAAGTGCAGGCCCTGCGCGGCGAAGTTCGACGCACCGTCGGTTATGACAGCGTGGTCAGCGTCTCGCCCAAAATGACGGAGCTGATGAACTTCGTCAAGAAGGTCGCAGCCTCCGCGGCCACCACCATTCTGATTCAGGGAGAAAGCGGCACCGGCAAGGACCTCATCGCCAAGGCCATTCATTACGAAAGCACGCGCCACGAAAAGCCCTTCGTGGCCATCAACTGTTCCGCCATCCCTGAAACGCTGATGGAAGCCGAACTCTTCGGCCACGAGAAGGGCGCATTCACGGACGCCAAGCAGATGAAGAAGGGCCTCTTTGAAGCGGCCGACGGCGGCACGCTCTTTCTCGACGAAATCGGCGAGATCTCACCGCTCTTGCAGGCCAAGCTGCTGCGCGTGCTTGAAGATCAGGTGGTCCGCCGCGTCGGAGGCCTGCGCGACATCCAGGTGGATGTGCGCGTGATCGCCGCGTCCAACCGCGATCTCGAAAAGGCCGTACGCGAGAGCGCATTCCGCCAGGATCTCTACTACCGGCTGGCCATTATCGCCATTTTCATTCCGCCCCTGCGCGATCGCAAGGAAGACATTCTTCCCCTGGTCGACTTCTTCATCGATCGCTACAATCGCCGCTTCCGCAAATCCATTCGCGGACTCACCGACCAGACGCGCGCTCTCATCTTCAGCCATAACTGGCCGGGCAATGTGCGTGAGCTGCGTAACACCATCGAGCGCGGCATGATCCTTGAAGACGAGCCATTTCTGCGCCCAGTGTATTTGCCGTTTTCCGTGGGCGAATCCGGAGGGCGCACGCTCTTTGAGCGTACCTCGCCGGCAGATGGAGGACGCACCCTGCCGAACGGCCGCGCCCTCCCGCGGCTCTACATCCCCGAGGGCGGAACGTCGCTGGAAGAAGTGGAGCACTCCATGGTCGAGCTGGCCATGAACCAGTGCAACGGTAATCAGACCAACGCCGCCAAACTGCTCGACATCAGCCGCGACGCCCTCCGCTACAAGCTGAAGAAATTCGGCCTGGTCCGCGGCGACGACGAAAGCTAGCCGAACGAGCAGGGGCTTCCGGCCCGTGAAAACCCCGCATCAAGGACCGGGCCTTCTTCCCCAGCGATACTTCCGAATCATCTCGCATTAAAGCTTCTTAATCATCGATGAAATAGGAAACTCCCAATCTGCTTCAAGTTACCTCTGACTTATCTAATTTTCGCTTCTCGCTCCAGCTTAAGCAAAACTCAGCCGATTGAGCAGAAGTAAGCAAAAGGAGGCTCTGCTCAATGAGACATTCTTCATTCATCGTGTTGCTGATGCTGGCAGGCGCAGGATATGGAGCGGCCCAGATTACTACCCCGCAGACGGACGTCCTTGGCGCCCACCTCAACTACGGGCGCGGCTGCACAGCCTGCCACTCCCCGCACAGCGGCGCAAGCGGCAACGGAATCGCCAAGGGCAGCGACTCCTCTTCAGGCAATTCCATTCTCTGGGGTCAGGATGCCACCGGCTTGTACGGAAAGACCATTACAACCGGCGGCGGACAGTACGTTGAAGTGCTGCCGTCGAGCATGTCGGCCACCACGCCCGACGTAAACGGCATGCTCACCTGCCTCACCTGCCACGACGGCAACTATGCCTCCGGCGCCATGATGAAGAACAAGCTCTATGAAACGCTGCCGTCCACCTACGGATCGGCGAGCACCATCCCCACGCTGCTGGGCGCGAGCGGCGGCAGCAGCGGAATCTACCTCAACCAGCATCCTGTTGGCTTGAGCGCAAAGCTCGGCTGCGGGGGGTCCAACTGGGATTGCACCATCGGCTCAAACGGCACGGTGATGATGACCGGCGCGCATTCCAGGCAGTTCGTCACCAACTACGGATTCTTTGTGACCCCGGGCAGTTACAACAACAGCCCGGTCATCGTCTGCGACACCTGCCACAACCCGCACTCGATGAATGTGGTCTCCGTAACCAAAGGCTCGCAGTCAGGCTTGCCGCCCGGCAACTACGCCACCATGTTTTTCCTGCGCGCTCCCTATAATCCGGCCGACGCCAATACCCAGTCCAACCAGACGGCGCAGTTTTGCCGCCAGTGCCACGCCGACAAGTCAAACGAGATGAACGGCAGCACCGCCGGCACCATTTTCTAAAGGTTCTGGCGATTGCAGATGGCGAAGGAACCCGGGGGCTTGAGTCCCCGGGTCCGTCTTATTTTTTCAGCACAGGTCCGCCGCGCCGGCTGACCATCGAAACAGTTCCGTTGGTATTGTGCGCCGCCAGGTGGCACACCAGCACGCAGCTGTTTGCCGTCCGGTTGTAGGAGATGGGAAGGCCGCCGTTCGATGCCACCACGTTCGCGTCGAAATTGATCAACCGCTCGCCGCTGATGGTTCCACTGGTGGCTCCCATGCCGTGCGCGGTGTGGCAGGTGGAACAACTAAAGCCCGCGTTGATGTGGTACGCGTGCTGATTCCAACTGGTGTTCTTGATGATCTGCCCGGATAGATCGTGGCACTTTCCGCACAGGGCGTAGGGTCCCGTCACGGCCAAATCCGGAGTCGGGAACAGATTGATGATCGATCCCCCCGGCACGGCCGGCGTGCCTGTCTGGCTGAATTCATAGCGCCGCTCCAGGATGTGTGTCCACACGGAACCATGCGGGCCATTCGGACCGGTACCGCCGAATTCGCGATTGTCGTCGCTGTTGTGGCAATCGGTGCAGAGAATCTGGGCGCCCACGCCATTGGCAGGAATGGTGCGGCTCGATGCGCCGCCGGTAATTGTCAGCATCGCGGCCAGCAGGCTGGGCTGTCCGAGTATGCTGTTGCTCACGTGCGTTACCGGATGGCTGGAGGTTGCGCCGATGTCAAACTGCGGAATCAGGTTCAAAGGATCTCCCGCCGAAACCGCCCTGACCGGGAAGTATCCATACATCGTCAGCACCTGTTTGCCGGTGCTGGTGCCGTGGCAGCGCAGGCAGTTCTCAAACTGATTGAGGGCCGGCGTCGGCAGGGGCGTTCCGTTGGTGGCGCTGACGCCTGCAATGTCCTTTTGCGAGACGCGAATCAGCGGAGGAAGCGGGAAAACGCCCACTTGCTCCGATCCATGTGCATTGTGGCAGTCCACGCAGGTGGCATGACGGTTGTTGTTGAGCAGGGTGTTCTCGGCTGCATCGTGCGGATTGGCCGATGTGGGAAATGGATGTCCCACCTTCGGTGTCGCGTATTCCGGAAACACGTTGGCCCAGGTCACCATCGGCGATACGTTCGCGCCGTTATGGCAGGCGATGCAATCCTGCTCATTCACGCCGCGTAGCAGCCGCGCCGTCGCGCCCGCATTGTGCGGCGCATGGCAGGCGATACAGCCATCCTTGGCCACGGTGGTGTAGCTGCCCACCGCCGCCGTTGGCGCAATCGCATCCGTTGAGATGGCGTGCGCGCTGGTGGCCCAATCGGCGATCGGATTCACCTTGCCGGTGGCGGTTCGTGTGGGATCATGGCAGGCCAAGCAAAGCTGCCCGCCCGTGCCGTCCTTTACCAGAAAATTCTGGCTGATCATGTCCTTGGCCTGCACATGCGGATTGTGGCAAGATGTGCACTCGACGTTTCCGCCGATCAGTCGCACGGCTCCGGTCGGGTCGGCGGTTCTGTGGCTTTTCGCCAGCGAGGCCGCCAGGTCGATATTGTCCTTCAGCGGCGCCACCAGGCTGAAGGGATGCGACGTCTGCATGTTGCTGCCGAACACATCCGGGGTGTACATCGATCCGGTCATCGTTACCTGGCCATAGGCGACGGTGTTGCCCACTCCCACTGTGCCGTCGTGGCAGCTCAGACATTTGTTGCTGTCTGATCCGAGCGTCGGCTGCTTGCCTTTGTTCTTTTCCGTGTCGCTGGTGTAGAGCGTATAGGTCTGCGTGGTCAGCTTCTGGTTCCACAGGCCGTAGACTGTTCCGGAGTGCGGCGCGTGGCAGTAGGCGCAGGCGTCAGGGCGTGCGCCTGCGATCGGCGACTTGGTGCCTGGCCCGAATGAGTGCATGCCCAGCACGTCCCCAGTGATCTGCGCGTCCAGCGTGGTCGCGCTCAGCAGCATCGCCAATACGGCGGGCAAGATTCCTAACTTCACCTTGTGCCCCCCGTAACCGGTTGTTTTAAACCTGAGTAATGGAAAACCTGCACACGACGGTTGAATGAATCCACCACAAAAACCTGATCCTCATGGTCAATGTACAACCCCGCCGGCAACTGAAACTCGCCTGCATGTGTTCCGCTTGAACCGAAGTAATACAGCAGTTGACCCTGCCGGTTGAAAACCTGCACCATCCCCCACAAACCATCCACCACGTAGAGGTCGCCTTCTGAATCGGTGGCCACGCCCTTCGGTCGGAACATGGCTCCGGGGCCATCGCCGATTTTGCCGATCGCGTACTGGAAGGCGCCGGAGCGGTCAAATGCCTGCACTCGGAAATTCAGCGCGTCCACCACCATCAGGTTCGGCCCATCGAGCCGCAGCTCCGTGGGCGCATTGAATTCGCCGTTGCCATCGCCGGTCTTGCCGATGGTCTTCAGGATGTTGCCCTGCATGTCCAGCACGAAGACTTCATCGCGTAGCGTGTCGGTCACATAGATCTGTTGCGCGGCCGAGTCCACGGCGATTCCCGTGGGCCGCTTGAAATAACCTTCGCCGCCCTTCAGGCTGCCGATTGCACGAACAAATTTTCCGCTGGGCTCGAAGACAAAGATCACGCCCGCATCGGAATCGGTGACGTAGATGTTGTCCTGGGCATCCACGGCGACGCACTGCGGCGCCAGCATCGCATTCTTGATTTTGTCCCTTCTCTGGATGAACTTGTACTTGCGTTGCGCGAAGTCGAAGATGTGCACGCCCGCCGCGCCCGGATCGGTGACGATGACCCGCCCATGCGAATCGGTAACCACGCTGTAGGGGCGCACCAGGAAGCGATAATCCGGCGCGCCGGCAATCACATCCACCAGCTTGTTCCAGAAGCCTCGGTTCGGCTTCACTTCCTGCTCTGAGCTGAAGCTGCGTTGGTAGGTGAGCTTGCGTCCGCCGTCCAGCGACATCTCCCACTGCTCCGGCGCCGGCTTGGCTTTTTGAGACGCCCACAGCGGGGCAAGCAGGACCGCTGCGCAGGCCACAATCAGGCCGGCGCGCATCGGTTGCCGTTTCGCGCGTCTCAAAAGAAATTGAACCAACGTGACACTCCGATGTAGAACGATGATACAACTTCAGGACCTGTTCCGGAGCCGCTGAAACTCTGCCCCAGACGCGAGTATCCGCTTTGAATCCACAGCTTGCGCACCTGGTATTGAACCAGCGCATTGAACTCGGTGGATGCATTGAGGGACGCAACGCCGCTAAGATTCGTATTGCTGTTCGCCTTGCCATACGAAGCTGACATGGTAAGCCCCTTCAGGGGTGAACTGGCCAGGGACATTGAGTAGCTGTTCCCGCCGAACAGGCTCACCAGGCTCGAATCCAGCGTCGGCGGAGGCACGGTGACTGTCACCAGGCCCGATCCGGTAAGGAGCGCCTCTCCACTCGACTTAGAGTAACTTCCGCTGGCCGTAAGGTATTTGCTGAATCCCGCGCCCGCACTGAAACTCTCGCTGCTGTTAGCCGTTCCTGCCTGTGACGTCAGCGCGGTGCGCCCGCCGCCCCCGCCCACGCTCACGCTGAACAGGCCCCAGCGCCGATGGGCATTGCCCGAGTATCGATAGAACGAGTTCAGATAAGTCACCAGCAGGGTTTCCACGTTCTGCGAATAGCCGAATGAGCCGGCAACCTTCCATCCCTTGATCTCGGTTGTGTAGTTCTCCGTTGTAGAAAAGCTCAACGAATCGTCACTGCTCGGCTCGGTGGAGTTTTCCGCCATATTCAACGAGGCGTTGAAATTCCCATTCAGCACCGGCCTTGAATAAGAGACTGTGGCGCCGAGCGCGTCCGATGCATAATTCGTTCCATCGTAGGCCTGCGATCTGCGTTCAAAATAGGCCGACGTATCCAAATCCTTGCGCGGCGCATAGGTGACCTCGCTCATCAGGTCCAGTGAACTTGTTCCCGCGCTCGCATTCACCGCCGTGGCCGTACCGCCCGCCGCAATCACCTGCTCAATCAGTTGCCCGGCCAGGTTGTCAGAGTAGCTGGCGCTCGTGGAAAAGGAGACTTGATTGAATGGATGCAGGGACGCGGTTGCGCTGTAAAGGTCAAGGGATCCGGTCGAGGTGCTGCCCTGGTAGTTGCTGTCCCAGGTGGAATGTGCGATGGAGCCCGACGCGGCTCCGTGAAAGGGCAGCCGATGCGAAATATTGAATCCGTAGTTGCTGTTGCCGTTTGTCGACTCCGTATCCGATGCGCCGGAGATCACCTCCGGAATCAGCGATTTGCTGCCGCCGGAGGCGTAGTACGCCCCCATACCGAACCCGGCCCATTGATACCCCGAGTGCATGCTGAGAGAGTGAAATGAGTTTGTGCCCTGGTCGTTGGTCCCGTACACCGAATACTGGCTGCTCCCTTTCTGGAATCCCACCGAGAAGCTCGGTGCGTCGGGAAGGTTCTCGCTCCAGTTGATGCCGAAGCCATCGCTGTTCCCATGGGTGACGTAATTCGCCAGCCCCGGAACTGCGTAACTCCCTTCGCTGTCGTAGGTTTTGGAATAGCTGATCGAGCCAGGAAAGTGGCTGCCCCCGAAGATCGACGCGCTCGCCGTCACGCCGCTCGCACTGGAAATCGACTGGTAGTCGGAATTGGCTCGCGACTGATTCAGAAAGAAGCTGGAGTCGAAGGATAGGAATTTGGGACTATAGAAAGAGCCTGAATAATTGGCGACTCCGCCGATCGTCCAGGTGTGATCGGAGCCTCCCATATTGCTGTAGTCCGCGGTAAATCCGGGAGCGATGAGCGCGTTCAGGCTTGAGCTGACTTCCCCCGTTTTGATCTGCGCGTCAGCGGGCCACGCCAGCAGCAAGCACACTGCAGGCACCACCCACGCAACTCGCATTGACCCCTTCACCGTAACTGCGCCCCAACTTCTCCCAACTCTCCGTGCGGCCGGGATTTCCGCTACTGCTGGTTAAAGAACTTCGATCTTTGCGCTTTCCCGGAGCTTCCGGTCGAGGTCGCCGCGGAGCTTTTCCCGCTTGGTTAGCGGCAGCTCTTTGCTGATTTGCGCCTTTACGTCTTCAAACTTCGATTCGCCAGCCGTCTGGTGCACGTTCAGCCGCACCACGGTGTATGCCTGGTCCAGTTGAATCAGGCCGCTCACGTCGCCCGGCTTCATGTTCTTCAGCGCACTCAGCACCTGCGGCGCCAACGTGCTTACGGGCGCAGGCTTGTGCTGGCCCATCATCACCCGGTAGTCGTCATCGGAGATCTTCTCCGCCAGCAGGCCAAACTCCTCGGCCGACTTGGTCACCTTCGCCTGGCGCAGCGCGTCGTCTGCCCGCTTGCGGCCTTCCTTGAGTTGTTCCGCAGTGGCCTTGTCCGGAGGAAGAATGGAGATGGTCTGAAAGGTATACAACTCCGGATGCTCAAACCGCGCCGGATTCTTGTCGTAGAAATCCTTCAGCTCGGCCGGCGAAACCGCGGCCTTGTCCTCGACCTCGGTCTTCAGGAGCGCTTCGATCAGCAATGACCGCTTGATCTTCTCCCGCACCAGCGCAAGCGATCCGTGAAAATCGCTCTGCACAAACTCATTGAATTCATCGGGCGTGGCAAATGTCTTGCGGAACGCCTGCTCGGAGCGGTCCAGCTTGGCCGGCGGTACAGTCATCTTGCGGCGCAGCGCCTCCTGGTACACCAGCTCTTCGAAGATCATCATCTTCATGGCGCCGTTGCGAATGTCCGCTTCCATCTCTTTGGGCACTCCGCCGTGCTGGCGGGCGTAAGGGAAGATTGTGTATTCCTCGCGCACCAGGTCCACATCGGTCAACACAGATCCATTGACGCGTGCCACCGGTCTGGCTGGAGCCTGTGCTGCCTGTGTCGCAGCGGGCGGCTGCGCCAGGGCCGTCGGTGCATGAGACGCAACCTGGGCGGAAGATGCCGCAACCGAAACAAGAAAAACAAAGCAAATGGGGAAATGGGGTTTCATGAGAACCATCCTGTTTGAGAAAAAAAGGGGGAGGGAAGTGTCTCCCCTCCCCCTTCATGCAAATGACCAGTTAGAAGGTTGTGGTTGCTGTTCCGTTGTTGGACTCGTTCGCTTCTCCACCGTGGCACTGGCGGCAGAACTGCGCCGTCTCGTTGCTGAAAGCAGTGGTGCTGGCCGGGTTGTACGGTGCGTTGATGAAGAACATGGTCGCGTAGTAGCCGGAATTCAGGCCCGTGACTCCGGCGCCGTTGGTCACCTTGACCACATTCATCAAGTGCTGGTTGTGGCAGGTGGTGCAAACAACCACCGCTACCATAGCCGGGGCCGTGCCGCCCGTCGGTGTCGGCGGCTGGTAGGCCGTCGGCTGCGTGAAGAAGCCATAGTTGAGCACGAACCTGCTGGAGTTGTTCCCGTTCATGGCAATCACACCGTTGGTCTCGGTGCAATCCCAGTTGTACTGGCCGCCGCAACTAACCTTGGCATTCAGGCCCACCGGGTGATCCTGCAGGTAGCTCGCAGCACCGCCGCCAGGGGCCACGCCAAGCAGCGTCGGGATCTTGTTAAAGGTCCCGTAGGTCTTGGGCAGCTGCTCGTAGACCTGATTTTGCATCATCGCGCCCGTTGCATAGTTGCCGTCATGGCAGCTCAGGCAGGTCAGAAGGCCGTTCACGTCCGGCGTGGTGGCTGTCATGCTGCCGGGCAGCGTTTCAGAGTAGTTGCCGCGGCCCGTTACTCCGCCGGTGGTGATGGTCTGGCCGTACAGGCTGGCCACATCCTGGCCCCAGAGGATCGATTGGCCGGCAGTCAGGTCGGTGGTCTTGGCAGCGCCGTTGCCGTATGCGCCGTTGTGCGGTGCATGGCAGGCCGCGCAGCCGCGGCCGTAGTTGAGGTGGGCGCCGAGTACGTCTGTCGACGGCGAAAAGGTGTTCTGGGCCGCCGCGAAGCCCGCGGTAGCCAGCAACATCACAGCGATTAAACAATTGCGCTTCATTGGGTAAAGCCTCCTGTGCAGTTTCTTATTACCTGACTGAACCACGACTTGGCCTTGCTGGCGTTGTTCCCGATTCAGACTTCAGGCAGAACACGTGCACGGCTGATGCCGTTGTGGCGGGACGAGTCGATCTTTTGGCCGCATCTCGTAAGTGATTGTCGACAAAGAGCGTTTGAGCATCTTCGGCTGATGGGCGAAATGCAAAGGTGGCGCAGCGCCACCGGAGATTGAGCGTTCTGGCACAGTGACGTTGGTGAAATGCCCCAAAGTAATCTGATGGCGTGTGTGTGTCGTTTTCATACGTGAGCACCGTCACTCTGTGAAACGCCTTTTGAGCTCCTGCAGTGCTGCCGCAGGCGTTCTTAAGAATGCTCACATCTTTGCAGGTGAGTTCGGTCACTTCCAGTGACGCCAATCACACGACGTTTCTTATTGCACAGGGAGTGATCCTCATCACATTCCCCCGGGTCGCGGAATGGTCCACTAAAACTTCCGTCACCCCGCGCCCAGGTCCATTGAGCACGGAGCGAAAGGGCCGTCCACAGCTCGATGGGTACGATCAATAAGGGTGATGCACGGGCAATTCTGTTTTGGGGAGAAAAGGGCATGGCCAACCAACCAACCGCCGCATCCATCGCGGCGCCAACGCTGCCGGCAAAGCAGGTCTTCGTGATGGCGGCCATCTATCTGGTGGTCGGTCTTGCCATCGGATACCTGTTCCGCGCGTCGCAAGCGCCTTCCTCTGCAACGCAGCCCGGTGTCATCGCCTCCGCTTCCGCCGGTAATTCGGCCACGCAGCAGCGGCCCGGCATGACCTCCCAACCCGGCGGCACCCCGGCCAGTCCGCACGCCGGTGCAATGGGCGGCGGCGGACGCATGCCCGGCATGGATGAGATGCAGCAGATGGCCGCAAAAAAGGCCGCGCCGCTACTCGATCAGCTCAAGAAGGACCCCAACAACAGCGCCGTCCTCGCGAAGGTGGGAGCCATCTACTATGCCACGCATCAATTCAAGGAGGCGGCGTCCTACTACGGCAAATCGGTGCAGGCGGACCCGAAGAACGTGGGCGTGCGCACCATGCTGGCCGTCACTCTCTATTCCGACAGCGACGCCGATGGAGCGCTCGCGCAGTTGAATCAGGCGCTGACCTACGATCCCAAAGACGCCAATGCGCTGTTTGACCTGGGCATGATCCGCCTGCAGGGCAAGAAGGACCCCAAAGGCGCTCTGGCCGCATGGCAGCAGCTATTGAAATCCAATCCGCAGTTAAGCGCGGACCGCAAAACCGAAGTGCAAAAGCTGATTGCCCAGGTGCAGGCATCGCTCAGCGCTCACCATGGTACAGAAGGAGCACCGGGCAATGCCGGACACAAAGCAGATTCCAACTAAACGCGCAATGCAGCAATGGACCAGCAAGAAGGCCCTCCTTCTCTCAGTGGGTTGCCTGGTGGCGGGTATCGCCGGCGGGTATCTCATTCGCGGATTGCAGTCTCCGGCAGCCACTGCATCGTCCAATGCGGCCAGCGTTCCCGCACCCGCCGCTCCGGCCGCCCAGCCGCCCACTCCCGCGCACCTCAAGGAGATGGCCGACGCGCAGGCCGCGCCCCTGCTAGAAAAGCTCAAGGCCGATCCCCAGAATCCCGATCTGCTCACCAGCGTCGGTAACCTTTATTACGATGCGCAGCAGTATCCCACCGCCATCGATTACTATGGCCGCGTTCTCAAGGTGAAGCCGTTTGACGCCAACGTGCGCACCGATATGGGCACCGCTTACTGGTACACGGGCAATGCCGATTCCGCCATCGCCGCATTCAACCTGGCGCTCAAGGACGCACCCGACAACCCGAATACGCTCTTCAACCGCGGCCTGGTGCGTTTGAAAGGGAAGGCCGATGCCGCGGGCGCAATCGCCGACTGGCAAAAGCTGCTGGCCATCAATCCGAACTACGCGGCAAAGGATCAGGTTGAGCAGATGATGGCAGAAGCAAAGAAGCAGTTAGCCTCCAAACGCTGATCGCGACAGAGGCGGCCTTTCCAAGCCTGTCCTCACCAAAGGCGGGTGCCCCATGCATTCGCGTTTTTCAGCGAATGGGTGGGAGGCGAGAAGGTCGGTGCGAGCCTCCCGCGAGCGTCTGCCCCACTGCAAGTGGTGGTTTAACCTGAGAGCAGAATGAAAGATACGGCTGTACTGCTGATCGACTGCCCTGACCGCAAGGGTCTGGTGGCGCGAGTCTCCTCGCTGCTCTACGAGCGCGGCGCCAACATCCTGCACGCCGACCAGCACCAGGATCACGACCTGGGGCTCTTCTTCATGCGCGTGGAGTGGGCTCTGGACGGCGCGGCGAACGGATTCGATCTAGCCGGATTCAAGGCGGCCTTCGCGCCCCTCGCCGCTGAGCTGGGTATGCGCTGGCAGTTGAGTTCGAGTGCGCGCCTGCCGCGTGTGGCGCTCTTCTGCTCGCAATATCTGCACTGCATGGCCGACCTGCTTCACCGCTGGCGGACCGGCGAACTGGCATGCGAGATCCCGGTGATCGTCTCCAACCATCGCGACGTGGAGAAGCTGGCTGGCTTCTACGGCATTCCCTTTGAATTCATTGCGGTCAACGCCGCGAACCGCGAAGCAGCCGAAGCCCGGCAACTCGAAATCCTCGCCGCGCACCAGGTGGACCTGGTGGTGCTGGCGCGGTATATGCAGGTGCTGTCGCCTCGCTTCGTAAGCCATTACCCCGTGGCCATCATCAACGTGCACCACTCGTTTTTGCCCGCGTTCACCGGCGCCAAGCCCTACCATGCAGCGCACGCGCGCGGCGTCAAGCTCATCGGCGCTACCAGCCACTACGTTACGGATCTGCTCGACGACGGCCCCATCATCGAGCAGGACGTAGTCCGCATCTCTCATCGCGACCAGGTCGAAGACCTCGTCGCCCGGGGGCGCGATCTCGAACGCATGGTCCTCTCCCGCGCCGTCCGCTGGCACCTCGACCGGCGCATCCTCTGCTACGGCAACAAGACGGTGGTCTTCGATTGAAGCAGATGGCCCCCGGCTCAGAGCTACAAGCCAGTTACCCGGATAGCTTCTCAGGGACCTCTGAATAAGTCAGCTTTTTTGAAAAGTCACGGCTTTCTAGGCTGCAGAAAACTCATTTCGGATAGGTTTTGTAACAGGGCATGACTTTATTCGTGCCGATAAAGCCACTAAAATGGGTCGGGCTTTAGCCCCTGAGGGAAGGTCGGGGCAGTCCACGGACTTAATCAGAGGTCCCCTCAGAAGTTTACGTTGAGAAATTTCTGCAACTGCTCAATGCGATACGCGGCGTCCCCGGATTCCACTCCCAGCAGAAGCTGGGTTGAGGTGAGCTGATTGCGGAAGTCGAGCGCGGCAGTGGTGTCCGCATCGACAACCAATTTGAGGCTTTTTTCGACTTCCTCAGTTTCCTGCTCAAGAGCCTTCAGCCTGTCCTCCTGGGCGGCGATTTGCTGCGTCGCTTGTTCGCGAAGCTCTTCCATGCCTCGCTCCACATCGCCTTCCTGCACCTTCTTCCAATCGCCGTACGCACTTACGGAACGGTCAAGGTGCCTGTCGATCGCGTGGGCGGCCAGGTTGTAACTCACTGTCACCTCGCCATAGGGTTGCGGTCCTTGAGAGACAGGATTGACCTGCTGATGGGTGCCGACCGTCAGCGCAACGTCCCAATTGTTCTGACGCGTCAGGGTGGCGAGCGACCGCTGATCTTCAACATCGGCGGCCCGTTTGGCGGCCACCTTCTGCTTCAGCGGCTCATCGGTGAGCGGAGGAATGTAAATGGCTGCGATCTTCGATTGCGTGTCGGCGAAATCGGAATCGAGCTTGATCCTGTTGGTCTTCAACTCCCATAACATGGGTCGAGTCATGTTCTGCGCATCCACCATCTTGGCGGTCTTGTCAGTCAGTTCGTCGAGGGACTTTGTGGCCTGGCCGATGAGCTCGAGTCGATGACGCAGAGCCTCCTTCTCGATGCGCGGCAACGCGAATTGCAGAAGCTGCATGACGCTGGTGGAGGCTTTATAGAGTTCGCAGTTTTTACGGGCGACATCCTGCGTGATGCCGGCCTTCTTCAAATTGGAAAGGCTGAGTTGCGCCCCTGCAACCAATTGCTGAGGCAGTCCGGTATCCGGCTGCGTAAAGGAGCCAAGAGCGGTGGGGGCGCGCAGAAAATCGCCCTGTGCCTTGGCCTGTTCAGTGAGATACGCGCAGTAGGACTGCTGGTCGGTCTGGGCAGTCTGAGCCGCGGCGCAGACTGTGAGAATGGGTAACAGCAAAGCAAGATGCAAATTATGCCGGAACATACTTCAGCTCCCTGAAAGCGATTAGAAGAAGAGCGGTTTGCGGCCGAGAAATACGGTCTGCGATTTTGCGGATTCGGGATGAGAGAGATCCATGAGGATGGTGAGGCCGCGCACCTGGGTCTTGAAGATGGGATGGCTGATAACCTGTTCGCCCAGAAAGATCTGCTTCACCGTGCCGACCTTGCGGCACAGAACCATGTTGAGATAGCAGTCGTAGATGGGCGCGCCCACCTTGGCGTCTGCCTGATTGTCGTAGGGAACAAATGCGAAGTAGAGGCGCTTGTTGCCCGTTGCGTTGAGGTAATACGGGCTCTGTTTAGCGGTGTTGATGGCATCATGCAGGCGATCGATCTGGCGATTGTCTTCCAGCAACTGCTTTTCCGCGACGCTGAATGTTATATCAAGTTGTGCAATCTCGGAACGCAGCTCTGCCTGCTTTTCAAGCACATCCAGGGCCTTGGTGCCGACGGTGTTTTTATCAAGGACGCTGTCTGAGAGCAGCACATCGGCAATCTTGCTGTCAGTGTACGCGTCCTCGGCCTGATTGAGCGCGGCGAGTTGCGTGGCGGCGTCGCCCTTGGTGATGAGTCCTGCGGCCAGGTCGCTCTCGATGCGGGCTTCAAGCTCGTGGATCTGCGCGACGATGGCCTTGGTCTTGGCGTTGTCGGCCTGCTTCTGCACATCGAGCGCCGCTAACTGCGGGCCGGTGGTGCGGTCGTGTTCACGCTCGCGCGCAATGGCGGTCTGTAACTCCGGATCGAGAGCTACCAGCGACGCGCGCTGCTTGTTCATCTCCGCGATCGTGGTTTGCTGGCGAGTTACATCCACTTTGAGATCTTCAATCGATTGGCGGCTGATCACCAGCTTCTGCATGAAGTCGAGGCTCTTCTCATCGTAGGCGGAGAGGATGATGGGTCCGACCCATGTGTGATTGAGCGCGTAAAAACCCATGACAAAGGCGTAGCTGAACACGCCCACGAGGACCGCGTAAAGCACCGTGATGGCGAAGACCCGATAGATGGTGATGACCGACTTGTGGGCCAGCGATTGCCGCGGTGGCCGGGCCTTTGGTGTGAGGGTTGAGGGTTCAACTGCCGGCGTTGCCAACGGGTACCTCCTCAAGTTGTTGCTTGGTGCGCGTGCCCCAGTCGGCGGAGTCCATGGTGCAGAGCGCGAGTGGCGTGATGAACAGCGTGCTGGCCAGCGACCACGCAATGTAAGCGCCAAAGGCCAGTGGATGCTGAAGCGTTTCCCTGGCGCTGTATTTCTTGATGGCCCAACTGAGCACGGCGGCGATGCCGAGATAGACGAAGAGCGGTGCGGGGCCGATCCACGCAAGCGGATCGGACGTAAGCATAGTCACCACCACCAGCAGTCCAACCAGCGCGCCTAACGGGGTGAGCACCAGCGTGAAGACGGTGTTGGGGTGCAGCTTCCATACATGCTGCGGCAGCGTGCGCATGGTGTAGAAGAAATCGCGCACAATGCTGCGCCGCCAGCGGAGTTGCTGCTTGAAAAGAACCGAGAGCGTATTGGGAACAGTTGTCCAGCACAGCGCATCGGTGTTGATGTAGGTGCCGTAGCCGCGCAGCAGCGTTTGATGCGTGAGAAAGCGGTCTTCACCCTGGTTGACCGGGACGCCGAACCAGTGGCGTGCGCGAATCGCCGGCTCAATTTCAAGCAGCAATTCGCGGCGGATGGCGAACAGGCATCCGCTGATGCAGCAGACGCTGCGCGTCCAGTTTTCCGGGATCTTGTAAAGCTCGAACGCGGCGTAGTAGATGAGTGTTTGAATGGCGGTGATGACGCCGTCGTTGGGGTTGCTAACGCCCACGCGTCCGCCGACCGAGCCCATGCGCGGCTCCGCAAAGCAGGCAGTCAGCTCACGGATTGCGTCGGGATGAAAGATGCAATCGGAGTCAATGGAGATGATGATCTCAGCGGTCGAGTGCTCGAGCGCGTTGCAGACGGTACGCGCCTTGCCACAATTGAACTCGTTGCGCCCGACGCGGATGGGAATGTTGGTGAAGTCGCGCTGCGCTTTCAGTATCCACTCATAACTGTCGTCGACCGAGCAGTCGTCCTGTGCGATGACTTCAAAGCTTCCGCTGGGGTAATTGCTCTTGCTGATGCTTTCAATGGTCTGGTAGACGGTGCGGCCCTCGTTGTAACAGGGCATAAGTACGCTGACCTTCGGCTGATAGGTGTAATCCTTGCGAACTTGCGTGCCCGGGAATGAGACCCTGAGGATGAGTCCCATGAGGTACTTGGCGACAGAGATCAGGAGGCACAGAACCATGATCAGCCACAGAAGAATCGGCGCCATGAACCTGACCTCCGCAAAATGCAAATCGCAGTTGGTTATCTCGCCTGTTAGACGGGCAGATGGGCTGCCTGGTTATGAGGCGAGGCTGACGTGCTCGTACTTTGCTTCTTGAGTCTGAAACGAGTGTAACTCATGCGCACTGGCACAGAGCCTTGCGCACCTGTTGCAGTTGGGCGTGTTCGATGTTGACCCGGTTGAGGAAAAAACGGGAATAGCTGCTCTCTCAGGCAGGCCCGAATGGGGCAAATCGGGAGCCTAGCCGTTCCAGCTCACCACATTGTGCGACTAGTGTGATCCAGATCACTGGATAAAGGACCAATATGGTCGTATATTGAACAAGGACCAAATGAGTCGGATATTCAATCTGGGTCTTTACGGGCACAAAGAAGCGATGATCCGGCCGATTCTGATCCATATTCCTTGAAGTCTGGGGTGTTGTTTTGAAGCAGTTCTTCCTCTCCGCTCTCATCTGGCCGGTTTTGGCCTTGCTCTGTCCGCCCCTGTTTGCCGCACCCGGTTACACCATCGCCGGCATCGTGCACGACTCCGGCAGCGGCCGCATTCCGTACGCTCGTATCCTTGTTCACGCACCCCACTCCCAGGCCGCCGTTGAATCCACCACCAACGATCTGGGCGAGTTTCGCGTGCAGGTTCAAGGGCCTGGCAGCTACCAGCTAGAAATCTCGGCCGACGGTTTTGCTCCCCTCAGCGCGGGAGCCGACCTGACCGAAGCACAGCCCATCGCCAACCTCGACCTGACGCTCCAGATCGCCACCGCCGCGCAGACCGTGGAAGTGACCGCGGATGCCCTGGCCGCTGAAACCACCAGCACCCAGCTGGGCGAGACCCTGGAATCGAAGAAGATTGAATCCGTACCGCTCAACGGCCGCAGCTTTACTGACCTGATGGCGGTGCAGCCGGGCATTGTGCCGGTGAACACGGCGCAACCCGGCGCAGTGATCATGACCGGTGTTGCCTCCACACCGCCCTCAGGCGACGCCAACCCCGGGAATCTCTCCATCAGCGGGCAGCGCGAGGCGTCCAACGGCTTCCGCGTCAACGGCAGCGACGTGGAGGAAGACGTGAACATGGGCACATCGATCGTGCCCAATCTCGACGCGATCGACAGCTTCCGCGTGCTGACATCGAACTTTGACGCCGAGTATGGAAATTCAAGCGGAGGACAGGTGCTGGTGACCACCAAGGCGGGCACGGCGCAGTGGCACGGCTCCGCGTTCGAGTTCCTGCGCAACACGGCGCTCGACGCGCGGAATTATTTTTCGCAGGACCGCGCCGCCTATCGCCAAAACCAGTTTGGCGGGACGATCGGCGGCGCGCCCTTCAGCAAAAACCTGACGCTGTTTGCCGATTACCAGGGCACGCGGCTCACCGAGGGCATCGATACGGGAAACATCGCCGTGCCCTCCGACGCCGAGCGCAGTGGCAGCTTTCTCAACCCCGCCAAACCAGGATTGAGCCTGCTTACCGGCTGCGTCAGTGGCGCCAACATGGCAGCTCTACTGTCGAGCGAACTCGGCCCCGGCATTGAAGATGGTGATCCATACTCGCCTCAATCCACCGGCTGCACCGTGGGCAGGGCCCCGGTCTTTCCAACCAGCCAGGTTCCGCAGACCGCGTGGTCCGCGCCGGCAAAATTTCTCTTGTCTTCCATCCCCCAGCAGAACGCCGGTGCAGGCGTCTTTGAGACAGCCCTGCAGGCCGAGACCCTTCAGGACAACAAGGGCGCACTGCGCGCCGATTGGGTTCACGGCAAGGGAACGCTCACCGGCTACTACTTTATTGACGGCTACTCCCTGCTCAATCCCTATCCCACCGGCACCGGCGGCGCCAGCGTGCCCGGCTTCAGCGCCACGTCGAACGGCCTTGCCCAGCTCTTCAGCCTCGGCCACACCATCACCTTCGGCAGCGCGACGCTCAACGAATTCCACCTGAGCTATATGCGCAACGCCAACGCCGTGGGCCAGCCCAAAGGCGGCGTCGGGCCGTTGCTTACCGATCAGGGCTTCAAGGGAATTGACGCGCTCAAGCCTTCCACCGAAGGCATTGCCAACGTGGCCTTCAACGACTTCACCATGGGCGTGGATACAACGGCCCTGGTGCAGGCCGAGAACATCTACGAGGTCAGCGATTTCTTCTCGCGCATTCTCGGCAATCACGGGCTCAAGTTCGGCGGCGAGATTCACTCGAACCAGATCAACACGCATCCCGACACCATCTTCAACGGCAGCTTCGCCTTCAATGGCTCAGAGACCGGGATCGACTTTGCGGACTTCCTGCTGGGAGTTACATCGAGTTATACGCAGGGGCAGGCAAGCAGTTTCTACAACCGTAACTTGTACGCGGCCGCCTTCGCGCAGGATAGCTGGAAGCTCTCCAGCGAACTCACCTTCAACTATGGCGTGCGCTGGGATCGCATTCGCCCCTGGCTTGAAAAATTCAATCAGTTGCAGACGCTGGTCAAGGGCGAGCAGTCCAAGGTCTTTCCCGATGCGCCGCTCGGCCTGGTCTTTCCCGGGGACCCTGGCGTGCCCCGCTCCCTCGCTCCGGCGCGAAACGACTTTGCTCCGCGCGCCGGCATCGCCTGGTCGCCGACTGCAACCACTCCCTGGCTTCATGCGCTGACCGGAGGACCCGGCCAAACCAGCATCCGCACCGGCTACGGCATCTTCTACACAGCCTATGAGGGATTGTCGGCGGGCATCATGAGCGCGAATCCGCCGTATGGATACACGTACACATCGGCCGCGCCGCCGCTGTTTGCGTCGCCCTTTACCGTGGCTGCGACTGGCGCCAATGCCGACGAAGGCCCGGGCTTCCAGCAGCGTTTCCCGCTGCAAAAAGTCGCATACGGCGCCAGCCCCTCCAATACCAACAGCAACGTCAACTGGGCGCAGTTTGAGCCGCTGGTCGGCATTCCCGCACTCGATCCGGCGGACGTGACGCCCTACGCGCAGCACTGGATGGCCAGCATCGAGCGCCAGTTCTCCGGCGCCGCGCTCATCTCCATCAGCTACATCGGAACGTCGACGCATCATCTGCTGGTGCTGGAAGAAGCCAACCCCGCCAACCCGGCGCTCTGTTTGTCGCTTGGCTCGTCCGTATGCGGGCCATTCAATGAGCAGGCCGCGCGCACCCAATTCGGCCCCGCCTTCGGCAGCGTCGAGTTACAGCGAACCATTGCCAACGCGAACTACAATGCTCTTGAAGCCACGGTGAAAACCAACATGCATGGGCTTGACTTACTGGCGAGTTACACCTTCTCCAAGTCCATCGACCAATCCGCTGGCCTGCCGGAGCCGGTGAATCCCGTCAATCCCTCCCTGAGCCGTGGCCTCTCGTCTTTTGATCTGCGGCAAAATCTGGTGACCAGCTTTCATTACTCCCTGCCGGGGCTGAAGGCCGGGAACCGTCTCAACTGGCTCGAATCGGGCTGGTCGCTTGCGGGGATTGCGCGCTTCACTTCAGGATTGCCAGTGGCGCTTCTCAACAACAACGACACTTCGCTGCTCGGCACCATTCCCAACGGCATTAACAACAACGGCGTCGACACGCCGATGTGGTCCGGAAAGTCACTCTCGATTCACACAGATCCACGCCGTGGCCAGCCGGTATTCGATCGAACTCAGCTCATCCTGCCCGCGCAGGGAACCATGGGCAATGCGCGGCGCCGCTTCTTCTCCGGCCCCGGCCTTGAAAACCTGGACGCAACTCTGGCAAGAACGGTGAGTTTCAAAGACGGCCAGGCGCTTGGGTTCCGCGTTGAGGCATTCAACGTGTTCAATCATGCGCAGTTCTTCGGGCCGGCCAGCGTGGAGGGCAACATCTCCTCCACAACATTCGGCGAAGCAGTCAGCGCCATGCCGCCACGGCTGGCGCAGATCGCACTGCGCTACCGCTTTTGAAGCAGTGAAAAAATGAAAATAGTGAATCAGTAAGGAAGAAACCCGGAGGATGTTCCATAAACTGGCTTTGAAAGGGCACGACTTCAGTCGTGCCAAAGACGATTCAAAAATGAGAGGGATGGGGCTTTAGAGGCTGCGGAAAAAGAGCTGTATTGCTTCACGGAAGGCAAAAAGACACCCCCCAGGGGCTGAAGCCCAACTCATTCTATTGGCCTTATCGGCACGACTGAAGTCGTGCCCTGACACTATACGTTCCAAAGTTGAGTTTTTCCGCAGCCTGTTTGGCCACTGCAGGACGCGCTGCAGAACACCCAAACAAAAAAGCCCCCAGCCAGTCGGCCAGGGGCTTTTTTCTTACTTGTGAAGGTGAGCTCTACGCGCTGAACAGCAGAATCCCGGCTGGCTTTTCTTCCGCCGTGGTTTCGTCCGCTGTGATCGGCCGGTAGAACAACTGGTTGGCTTCGAGGTAGACCTCCAGGAAGGCCGGGCGCGCGGTGATTTGCCCGGCGATCAGCGCCTCCGACAGAGGATCTTCCACGTAGCGCTGCAACGCGCGGCGCAGCGGGCGCGCACCGTAGCTGCGATCGGTGAGCGTCTTGTCGAGAATCCATTTCTTCGCTTCTTCGGTTACCGAGATGGTGATGGACTTCTGCGCCAGGTTGGCATTCAAGCTCTGTACCAGGAGCTCGACAATCTGGATCAGGTCGCCATCGGTGAGCGACTGGAAGAGGATGGTCTCGTCGAGGCGGTTGAGGAATTCAGGGTTGAATGCCTTCTTCACCTCGGCCATGACATTCTTTTCGACGGCGTCGTTAATCTGGTCTTCGGCATCGCCGTGGAAGCCAAGCGACTTCTTCTCTTTCACCAGGTACTTGGCGCCGATGTTCGAAGTCATGATGAGGATGACGTTCTTGAAGTCGACGGTATTGCCGAGTCCGTCGGTCAACTGGCCATCTTCAAAGACCTGCAACAGGATGTTGAAGACATCCGGGTGCGCCTTCTCGATTTCGTCGAGCAGGACAACCGAGTAGGGCGAACGCTTGACGCGCTCGGTCAACTGGCCGCCTTCCTCGTAACCAACGTATCCCGGAGGCGAACCGATCAGCTTGGAGACCGAGTGCTTCTCCATGAACTCCGACATATCGAAGCGGATCAGCGCCTTGTCTGACCCGAACAGGAAGTTGGCCAGCGTGCGAGCCATCTCCGTTTTGCCCACGCCCGTGGGTCCGAGGAAGAGGAAGCTGCCGATGGGCCGATGCGGGGATTTGAGACCGGCGCGCGAGCGACGAATCGCGCGGGCAAGCGCCGAAATGGCCTTGTCCTGCGAGATCACGCGCTTGTGCAGTTCTTCTTCCACGCGCAGCAGCTTCTGCGTCTCTTCTTCCTTGATGCTGGTCACCGGAACGCCCGTCCAGCGCGAAACCACATCCTCAATGTCTTCGCGGCCCACAATGCCGGCAGCGGAGTCATCAAGGTGATACTTGTCGCGCAGGGCGCGCAGGTTCTCGCGCTCCTTGCGTTCTTCGTCGCTGTAGAACCGCGCCTTCTCAAACTCATGATTGGCAATCGCCGAATCCATGCGGTGCACGATGAACTTGATGCGCTTCTGAACTTCGGTGATCTCCTCGGGCAGCGAGGTCTGGCGCAGCTTCACGCGCGCGCCTGCTTCGTCGATGAGATCGATGGCCTTGTCGGGCAGAAAGCGGTCCGGGATGTAGCGATTCGAATGCGACACTGCAAACTCGATGGCGGCATCGGTATAGCTGACCGCGTGAAACTTCTCATAGCGGTCCTTGATGCCGTGAATGATCCTGATTGCGTCAACTTCGTTCGGCGGTGGAACTTTCACCGCCTGGAAGCGGCGCTCCAGCGAGCGGTCCTTCTCAATCGACTTGCGGTACTCGCCCGGCGTGGTTGCGCCGATGCACTGGATCTCGCCACGGCTGAGCGCCGGCTTCAGAATGTTGGCCGCATCCAGCGAGCCCTCAGCCGAACCCGCACCAACAAGCGTATGCAGCTCATCGATGAAGACGATGGAGTTTTGATTCTCCATCAACTCTTTCATGATGGTTTTGAGGCGCTCTTCAAACTGGCCGCGGTACTTGGTGCCGGCCACGATGAGCGAGAGATCCAGCCCAAGCACGCGCTTGTCGGCCAGGAAGCTGGGCACTTCGCCGTCGGCGATGCGCTGGGCAAGGCCTTCCACAATTGCCGTCTTGCCCACGCCGGGTTCGCCGATCAGCACCGGGTTGTTCTTGGTGCGGCGGCAGAGGATTTGAATGACGCGCTCGAGTTCGCCGTCGCGGCCCACCAGCGGATCAAGTTGGCCGTCCATCGCGGCCTGGGTCAGGTCGCGGCTGAACTCGGCCAGCAGGCTGCTCTCGCGCTGACGCGCCTGGGCCGGCGCTTTCTCCTGCGTCACGCGGGCCAGCTCATCGCGAATCTGCGCCAGCTTCAGGCCGCGCTCCTGCAATATCTCCGCGGCGAAGCATTTCTCTTCGCGCAACAGCCCCAGCAGCAGATGTTCCGTGCCAATGTGCTTGTGGCCGAGCCGTTCGGCTTCTTCCGCCGCATAGGCCAGCACTCGCTTGCACTCGTTTGAGAGCGGCAGGTCGACAGAGGTGGAAACCTTCTCGCGAATCGTGGTGTGCGCCTCAATCTGTTTGCGGATCGACTCCACCGAGGCATGGGAGCGCAGAAAGCGGTTAGTCAACGCTTTGTCCTCGCGCAGCAGGCCGAGCAGCAGGTGCTCAGTCTCGATATAGGGCGAACCAAACTGGCTGGCCTCGTATCGCGCGAAGAAGATCACACGCCGTGCCTTCTCCGTATAGCGTTCGAACATGGTGTTCTCCCTTGTCGAGCAGGCTATCGGCTGGAGTGGCTGTCCGGTTCAACTTGCCGGCCTCAGCCCAACCCGCACGTGCCTTTCTTTAAACTTCGCCGCCGGAAGCCCCTGGAAAATGAATATCCTGCCCCGAACAGCTCTTTTGGATGAATCTGAGGTATGACCTGAGGCCTTTTGTCCTCATTTGCCTCCGGCCGTCGTGCTGCCCAAGAGACTTCGATCCTGCCACTTCCATCCTGCCCAATCAGCCTGAAGCGGGTTGAAACGCCGCCCAACTTCACGACTGGCTACTAGATGAGACTCAAAACACACCGCAAACGGTGCTTTATCCGATGCTTGTTTTTGATTCAACGGCCTGTTTGGGAAGCGTTTGCAAGGGGAACGAGCCGCCCACCTTCCAGGCGCAAGGCTCGCGTACATCGCGCGGCGAGGTCAAGGTTATGCGTCACCAGGATTGAGGTGAGGCCGTGGCTTCCATGCAGGCGTTCAATCAGATCAAAGACGCGGCCTGCGGTCACTTCGTCCAGGTCGCCCGTAGGTTCGTCGGCCAGCAGCAGCCGGGGATTGTTAACCAGCGCGCGCGCCAGCGCCACACGCTGTTGTTCGCCGCCCGAGAGCTCGCCGGGGCGATGGTCGGCTCGATCGTCTAAACCAACTTCTTTGAGCCAGTTAGCCGCCAATGTGAGCGCCTCGCGTTTCGGTGTGCCGCGAGCGAGCAGCGGCATAGCCACGTTTTCCAGCGCCGTAAACTCCGGCAGCAGGTAATGAAACTGCCACACATAGCCGATTTCCTTATTGCGAAAGGCTGCCGCCTCGCGCGTGGAGAGTTGGGCCATGTTGATTGAGGCGCAGTATACAGTTCCCGCGGAGGGCGTATCAAGCGCGCCCAGAATGTGCAAAAGTGTGCTTTTTCCCGCGCCGGACTGGCCCACGATGGCCACCATCTCGCCGGGTTCGATCTGGAGGTCGAGACCTTGAAAAAGGTTCAGCTCGCCGCGGGCGGTTTTGTAAGTTTTTTTGAGGTTACGGACGTCAACGATGGGCGCTCGCAGGTCCGGGTCCCGCGTGGAGCGGGAGGCCTGGCCGGCAGCCGCTGGAAAGCTTTGCATCATCCTGTTAACTAATTTTAACTTGCCACGCCGGGTGAGGCGCAGATTTACCCGGCGATGGCAGCAATCAGTAGTACTCCGGTGCGGGTTACGATTTGGGAACTAGGGACTGAGGGACTAGGTATTAGGGAGCAGGGGACAGGGAATAGGGATCAGGCATCAGGGATTAGGCAGGGCGGCCGGGTTGAGGCGCGCAATGCGGCCTTTGGGGCCGACGATGAAGGGAAGCGAGAGAGCGTTCCAGTCGCCGTTGTCGAGAGCCTGCCACGTCTTGCCATCGTCGCGGGAGATGTCGGAGCCGTTGGTGCCAGCCGTGATCCAGGCCTTGATCGACTCGCCCCATTGGACGGTGGAGCGGTAGCCGTGCGGCGGGGTGGTGGAAGCTGTCCAGGTTTTGCCGCCGTCCACAGAACGAGCGGCTGTGCCTGCGCTCTGGCTTGGTTTGGCGTAATCGCCGCCGACAATGACTCTGCAACACCAGTCCCGTGCATTGACGGAGAATCCACCGGCTCCGGCTGAGCCCCCGCTCAAAGGTATTGAATTGGTTGAGAATTTTCCATGATTCGATGTGTCCTCGCTGAAGAAGACACGAGGTCCCGCGGGTCCGCCCGTGACGAAAATGAGGCCGTACCGCTCATCCACAAATAGGGCGGAATTGCTGGCAGCAAAAGCTCCTTCGTTGGGCTGAGCCGCGAGGCCATTGGTGCGAATTCTGTTCCATGTGGAGCCTTTGTCTTCCGTCTCCCAATAGGTGAACTGGCCATCGACGGGATCACCCAACATCTGCCCGTCCTTATCGAAGCGATTCGCGAGGATCGCGTCCCAAAACCCATCCTTATCCGGGTTCCTGAACGCCAGTTCCCACGTCTTACACCCATCAACAGTCTTATAAAGCCGGCTCTTGTCCCCCGGTCCGGAAGCCATCACAATCGCCGTTGTAGCATCCCAAGCCTGCACGCCGCGGAAGTCGAGCGTTGCGCCGTCCTTTGCTCCACCAGGAACCGCGCATTGCGTCCAATGCGCGCCGCCATCGACAGTCCTGAGCACTGTGCCGCCGGAGCCGCTGGCCCACGCCACGGTTCCATCCACGGAGTCAATGCCGCGCAGGCTGGCGGTGCTGCCCGAGTCCTGCATCTGCCAGACCTGCGGCGATGGGGCTGGAGCCTGGGCGGCGGCCAAGCCGAGAGAGATGACGAGGAACAAGATAAGACGCATGGCTGGAATTATATGCACTGCATCCCGCCTTCCCGCAGTCACATGCGTGCCCAGGATCACTTTGCTCGCGCGCAGGAACTGCTACAAGAGACACATACCCAGTGAATGGACAACGAACCATCTCATCCCTGATCTTCGCCGCAGCCTTTGCCATGACGGCAGGCACAGCGGCGGGACAGCAATCGTTTGTGGAACGATTCGCCGCGCACAACACCGCGATGACGGCGCTGCAACCGGCTTTTGTGACGCCGCTGGTGGAGTGCGATCCGCGGCTGATCCAATATGTGCGAGCCTCGTTTTCGCACGAGTACACGGCCGCACGGACGGAGACGGTGAGCTACGGAAACGGCCGCGGGTTCGGCGTCATCGCCGGCAATCGCTTCGAGTTCGACTACCTGCCGCCTTCCTACATGCAGCACAACAGCAGCGCGGTAGACGGCCTGGGCGATACTTCAACGCTGGTGAAGTACCGCATTGCCTCAGGCAACGCGGGCCATGGGAGCTTCGATGTGGCGGCGCTGCTGAACCACAGCTTTGCCACCGGCACGTACAAGAATGGCGCGGCGACCGACACATGGGGGCCGACGCTGTCCGGCGGGTACGCGTTCCGGCGGTTCGATGTGCAGTCGTCGCTGGGCGGGACAATGCCGACGGGCAAGATTGCGGCGCAGGGCCGTTCGATTGCCTGGAACGCGCTGGCACAGGCGCATGCCACGCGGCACCTTTGGTTCGAAGTGGAAAACAACGCGACCTTCTACAACCGTGGAGAGCACGACGGCAAGATGCAGAACTTTGTCACGCCGGCGGCTTTCTATATCGTGCGGCGCAAGGAGTGGCAGCCGGCGCATCCGTTCTTCATTCTCGATGGAGGCATGCAGATATCGACTTCCGGCTTCCATACTTACAATCACAATTTGATCTCCGAGGCGCGGATGCTCTTCTAGGAATTCGCTTTGGATTTCCATGGAGAGTATCCGAAGCCGAAGGATAGAAAAGTTGCCGATGAAAAATGAGCCTTGACCTCGTGGCGGCGCTGCGCAAGACTAGAGCTACCGCAGCACAATCAA